>VFQP010000038.1_pt1 | contig 449505 bp, 460 predicted proteins | sample 3512351 | NCBI WGS metagenome assembly VFQP01 (sample SAMN10412372, study PRJNA504923) | tailings metagenome | isolation source: Relicate 1 Philex TSF1 revegetated site | place: Philippines: Tuba, Benguet | collected 2017-08-29 | reverse complement strand
CCGGCGCTTCCGACAGCGATGGTGCTCGGTCCACCGCCTGCAGGATCCGCCGCTGGCGACGGACGGCCGCAAACAGTTCGAGGCTCTTGGCCACGTAGACCGTCCAGGTGATGAGCGAGGCCACGACCAGACCGATCATCACGCCCTTAACGATCCAGTCCGCCGCCGTGAACATCCCCCACACCGACAGATCGTGCGGTAGCGGCATGGCGGGAGCAGCCGGGGCGGGCGCTGCAGCAGCAGCCGCGCCGAAATCCGCAGCGCTCACCGGCGGCGGCGCCTCCGACGGCAGCGGGAACTCCCCTTGCGCATACGCCAGCGACGGCGCCAGAAGGGGCAGCAGGAACGACAGACCACGACGCAACGACATCAAGCGATACCCTGGAGAGTTCGGACGAGAGGGCGCAGCCAGCGGGCGCGCCAGGAAAGCGTACAGACGACGGCAACGGCGGCGACACTCAACATCGTCGCCCAGAGCAGCGACCCGAAGGACGGCCCATCGCGCAGCAGCGCGAGGACGAGCCCGCCCAGCAACAACAGGTAGCCGACGGTGCGCAGGGGAAGAACGAGGCGCCCGGGGCAGTTCCGCCCGCCGCCCGCACGTTCCCAATTGCGGTCCTGGCTGAGCGCCAGGAGAACGAAACCGAGATAGCCTGCGACGACCACGGCCAGCAGAAGCAGGGCTTCACGCACGGGAGTCCTCCGCGCCTCGCGCGGCATCGTCTTGCCGTGATGGAAACACCGCCGTCCGCCCCCGTTGGTCCGCTCAGTGAGAGGCGGGCTGCGCCGTCCCTCCTATGTTAGACGAACGAGAGGACCGGATTTCTCCCTCGGCCGGCGCCGCGAATGCGGATTATTTTCGCCCGGCCGGGAATGAGGGGCCTACCCCTCCAGCTCGACGAAAAGCGGCCAGTGATCGGAGGCGTCGACGCCGTGCCCGATCCAGGCCTTCCGCACCCTGCGTGCCAGATCATGCGTCACGAAGAGATGGTCGATCCGCCCCTCTCCGGGGAAGGATTCCACGCCCTCCTCGACATTGCCGGCCGCCGTCCAGGCGTCCGACAGGTGCAGCGAAGTCCCCATACGGCCATATGCGCTCATCTCTCCGCAGATCAGCGGATACTCGGGATCCGTGGGCGTGAAATTGAAGTCGCCGGCAACGATCGCGGACCGCGGCGTTTCCGGCCGCGGCTCCTGGAAAATGAAGCTCGACCCGCCCAAACCGTCCCATGTGGCGCCCACGCGCTCGGCCGCGAGCACGGCCTCCATGAGGGCCCGAACCTGAGGCAGCCGCTGCTGGACGCCGACATGGCTGAGATGGACGCTGTAGAGACGCAACGGGCCGGACGGCGCGGCGATGGACGCTTCGACGAAGCCGCGCTGGAGATCGAAACGTTCGACGAGCTGGGTCTTTGGCAGCAGATGCCCGCGTGCCCAGGTGATCGGCCATCGCGAGAGGACGGCGTTCCCGAAGGAACGCCGGCGGTTGAGGATGCGGCCGTCTTCCAGGGCCTCGCTGGCATCGGCCTCCATGGCGCCGTGGTACCAGAAGTACCTGTTCAGCCGTGCCGCGATCTCCGCCGTCTGGTCGGCAAAGCCGTTCTGCGGCCATCCGGCGACCGCCTCCTGGAGGCAGACGATGTCGGCCTCCGCCACCGCATCCGCCACTCTTGCAAGGTCGTACCTGCCGTCGGCACCGACGCCGTAATGGATATTGTAGGTGCAAACGAGCATGGGCCTCTCGAAATCATCTCCGGAACGGAAGTGTCGCGGCATGCTGGATTAGCACCGGAAAACCGCGCCAAGCCAGCGATTGGCCGGGTTCCGGAAGCAGTCGTTCCGATCTGGAAGCATCGCAGCACCCGCTGCGTCGCCGGCCGGACTACATATCCTCCCGAAAGGGACCAAGACATGCATCGCCTCGATCGCCAGTCGCTCATCCGTACCGTGGCATTCGCCCTCCTCATGGGGCTGATCTGGTACGTCAGGCCGGCCACCGCCATGACCTTCACCGCGCAGCGGGTCGAAGGCAGCGAAGCCGTGGTCGCCCGCGGCACGATCGAAGCCGGCGACGCGGGACGGCTCGAGCAGGCGCTGCGTTCGGCGACGCGCGACGGGTTCGGACACAAGATTCTCGTGCTCGAGAGCAACGGCGGCCAGGTCGGCGAGGCTTTCGCGATGGTGGCCGTGATGGACCGCGAGCAGGTTTCCACCCTCGTACGCCCCGGCGCCACCTGCGCCTCCGCCTGCGCCCAGATCCTGTTCCTGTCCGGCATCCACCGGGTGGTGGCCGAAGGCGGCCGCCTCGGCCTCCACTCCTGCCACGACGCCAAGGATCGCGCGCGATCCCTGGCGTGCAACCAAATGATCGCCCAGAATGCGATGGTGCGCGGCACGCCCTACGGCTCCATCCTCGCCTTCATGCAGCTCACGGCACCGGCAGAGGTGCGCTGGCTGGACTCCCGCGAGGCCGATTGCTGGGGCTTCACGCAGGGACCGCCGGGCAGCGGCCGCGGCGTCAAGGCCGGAGAGGCAGCGCCCTGCCTACTCAAGGGCCAAGGCACGACGAGCATCGCCGCCGCCGGCCGTCACGGCTGAGCACACCCCTCCGGCCCTGCGGCAGACCGACGGATCGACTACCGGCCAGCCGAGCGGAACGGCATCAACAGATAATCCCTGATCGTGCGCGGCTCGGCGACGTCGCAGAGACCAACCGCCGGCCATTCGTTGCGACGCGGCAGGTAGGCCGTCCCGAACAGCCAGTCCCACAGAGGCGTCGTCGTCCCGAAGTTCCGGTCGAAGTGGCGCTCCTCCACCGAATGGTGGATGCGATGGAAGCGATTGTCGCAGACGACATAGCGCAACGGCCCGATGTCGAAACGGGCCGACGAATGGATGAAGTAGGTATGGGTGCCGGCAATGACCAGCACCAGCCACGGCACCGGCCCCTGCTCGACCCCGAGCAATACCGACATCGGCATGGTGACGGCCGCGAACTGGAACAGATCCTCCGCCACGTGGTGGTAGCTGGCGGTGGCGCTGAGTTCGGTGATCGAATGATGGACGCTGTGGAAACGCCAGAGCAGCGGCACCGCATGCTGCGCCCGGTGCAGCCAGTAATAGAAGAAATTTCCGATCATCGCGATGCCGAGGGCAGCGACCAGCCAGCCCGCGACCCGGACCGGGATCGAGGACGATTCGGTCAGGGGTCGCAGATCGAGAAGCGCCATCGGCCCGACCTGCAGGGCGTCCATGGTGCCCTCCATGATCTTCAACACGACCGTGTTGATGGCGATCGCCGTGACGGTGAAGACCGCGGCACGGACATAGGAGTGCAGCGAGTTGCGGGTCCGCGGCAGGAGCAGTTCGGGCAGGAGATAGACGAGGCAGGCCGCGGCCGGATACATCAGCCGGATCAGCAGCGAGTTCACAAGCCCATAGGCCACCGAGTAGGCGTCGGCGAGGAACGCGAGCATGCGCCGTCATATCGACGCAAGGGCCGGGCCGCGCAACCGTCCAGTTTTCAGTGCATCTGCAGGTCCTCTCCGGTCGATACTCCCGCGCCCATGAGCCTCCCCCGCCTCCGGCACGCCGCCTTCGTGGTCGCCGTCAATCTGCTGGCCATCGCCGCCCTGCTCGGTGCCGCCGAATTCGGTGTCCGGCTGCTCGGCGGACCGGTCCGCGTCGACCAGGACAGGCAGCTTCCGATGTGCCGCCCCGACGCCCTCACGATCTGGCGCTACAAGCCCGATATCGCCCTCACCTACCGCGCCCCCGAGTTCGAGATGACGATCCGGACCAACGGCGAGGGGCTTCGGAATTCCGATCTTCCAGCGGCGGACCTGCCGACGATCCTGTTCATCGGCGATTCCTTCACCTTCGGCTGGGGCGTCGAGGAGCGCGAGCGCTTCTCCGATCTCGTGGCCGGCCTCCTGCCCGCCGCCACGACCGGCCCGGGCGTGCGCATCGTCAATGCCGGCCACTGGATGTTCACCTTCGACCAGCAGCTCGTGCTGATGCGCCAGCTCGTCGAAACCTACCGTCCGGCCGTTGTCGTGCAGGGCTTCTACTGGATGCACGTGCGCAGTCTCTTCAACCACCGGCTCATGCGCGCACCGGACGGTTCGCTGGAAGCGGTGCAGGACCCCAAGATCGCGGTCGGGGACGACGGCGTCCTGCGTTTCCGGTCCGATTGGCTCGAACGCCCGCCGTTTGGATCGCAGCTCGTCGCGATGGTGGCGCGCGCCCTGCTCAATCGCGACCTGCGCGAGCGGGCGGCCGACTGGGTCGACTACATGCGCCCCGGCTCCGATCGGGACGAGCAGCTCTGGAAGACGACGGACGGTCTGGTCGGGGAGACGATCGGGATGCTGCGCACGCAACGGATCGCTTATGTGCCGTTTCTGATCCCGGCAAGCGTCGAGGTCGGGGCGCCATGGTGGAGCCACGTCGGCTGGATGGGCGCCACGCCGCCCCCCGACATAGACCCGTCGCTTCCGGCGAAGCGGCTGGCCGCGATGTTCAGCCAGCGCGGGATCGAGGCGGAGGAGCTTGCCGGCCCGTTGCGCGAGATGGGCGGCGCATCGCTCTACTATCCGGGAGACGGACACTGGAATGCGGCGGGCCACGAAGCCGCCGCCCGCGTCCTTGCGCCGCTCGTAGGACGGGCACTGGCGACGCAGGCCCGATGAACGAACGGCCTGCTATTCGGGCAACGTCTCGAGCCAGGCCGACGGGTTGAGCCGCTCCGAATGCCGGTAAGGATCGGCCACCACGCCGAGCGACCAGTAGGCGATCGTCGTGGTGCAGGCCAGAAGCGCGAGTGCCACGGCGCCGGCCCGCTGCCGGTCGAAATGGACCGACGCCACCGCGAGATGCGTCATCAGCCCGAGCAGCAGCACCGCCAGCCAGGACGTCACCTCGGTATAGTTCTGGCCGACCCAGAGACGATCGACGCGGGTCCGCGCGATGTCGTTCATGAGGTTGTTGAGCTGCGTCGCCGTCGGCGACGGCAGGTCGCGCGCCGCCCGGGTCACCGCCTGCTGGAGGTTGCGGAAGGCCCCCTCGGCACGCTCGCTGCCGCGCTGGTTCCGGTTCTTCCGCCACTCGTCCTTGTAGACATATTTGACGTAGCGGCCGAGTTCGCGCTTCGCATCGGGCAGGTTGAGCTGCTCGGGGCTGACCAGTTCGTCGAAGCGCTGGATCGCGCCCCCGGCCTGGATGAAGGCCCGCTCCGCCTCGCGCTTGTGGGTCCAGACGTCGGCCGCGTGGAAAGCCAGGAACAGCGCGAAAACCATCGAGATGGCCGCGAAGAACGGCGCCACCGGCGTCCACTGCAACACTTCGGGCTTGCGATTGAAGAAGCGCAGGAAGGAAAAAGCGATCCCGTAGATCACCAGCCCGTGCACGACGAACACCAGAAGCTGCAAGGGCGCCGGGAGCATGAAGAGGTGCTCTAGCATGCCCTTCGCCGACGCCCACAGCGCAAACAGGGGATCCATCAGGCGGCGTTCTTGCTCTTCAGCCGTGGCGCGCCGAGGGCGTTGGCGATCGTCTCCTCCGCACCCTTCGCGTCGCTGACGCTGACGTCGAGATCGTGCAGCAGCCCATCCTGGATACCGTAGATCCAGCCATGCACCGTGACGTCCTGTCCCCGGCGCCAGGCCTGGCGAAGGATCTGCGTGTTGCAGACATTGCGCACCTGCTCGATCACGTTGATCTCGCAAAGCGCATCGACCTGCTCGGCCTTGTGCGGCTGAGAAACGATCTGATCCTCGTAGCGACGGCCCAGCACGTGGATGCTGTGCAGCCAGTTGTCGAGGAGACCGAGCTCGTGAGCCTTCAGCGATGCCTTCACGCCACCACAGCCGTAATGGCCGCAGACCACCACGTGACGGACGCGCAAAGCCTCGACCGCATACTGCAGGACGGCGAGGCAGTTGAAGTCGACCATCATCACTTGGTTGGCGACGTTGCGATGGACGAAGACTTCGCCCGGCAGCATGCCGATGATCTCGTTGGCGGGAACGCGGCTGTCGGAACAACCGATCCAAAGCACACGAGGAGCCTGTTGTTTTGCTAGCTTATCGAAAAACCCAGGGTGGCTTTGTTCAATGTCTTTGGCCCATGCCCGGTTGTTGGCAAAGAGACCTTCAAGGAACTGATCTTCGTCTGAGTCGGCCATGCCGCAGGTATCCCGGAAAGACCGCCCGCTGGCAAGCGCCCGCTTGTAGAATCACGCATCCGCGATCCGCCGCCCGGTTTGCGAATCAAAAAGATGAAGATGCGCCGGCTCGGCACCGAAGCGACGCCTCTCGCCGGGCTTCGCCTGAATGTGCCCGGCCTGCCGGACGGTGACGAGTTCGTTCGCTTCGCCGAAGCGGCCATGCAGCAGCGTATCGGCGCCGAGAGGCTCGGCCAGTTCGATCTCGAATTCGAGCGGTCCATCCGTGGCGGGATGCAGATGCTCGGGCCTTATCCCGACCGCGACCGGCGTCCCCGCCGTTGCGCTGGTCGCCGTGCCGAGCGGCAGCGTGACGCGCACCGCACCGGTCCCCGCCAGCTCGACGGCGCCCGATCCGGCGACAACCTTGCCCGCCAGGAAATTCATCGACGGTGAACCGATGAAGCCTGCGACGAACACGGAGGCCGGCCGTTCGTACACGTCCATCGGCGTCCCGATCTGGTCCGCGATGCCGGCGTTCATGACGATCAGACGGTCGGCCAGCGTCATCGCCTCGACCTGGTCGTGCGTCACGTAGATCGACGTGACGCCCAGCTCGCGCTGGAGCCGCTTGATCTCGAGCCGCATCTGCACGCGAAGCTTGGCATCGAGGTTGGATAGCGGCTCGTCGAACAGGAAGACCGCCGGCTCCCGGACGATCGCGCGCCCCATGGCGACGCGCTGGCGCTGTCCGCCCGACAACTGCCGGGGACGCCGCTGCAAAAGCCCGCCCAGTTCCAGGATCTTGGCCGCCTTCTGGACGCGCTGGTCGATCTCCGCCTTCGACAGGCCCCGGATCTTGAGGCCGTAGGCCATGTTCTCGTAGACGCTGAAATGCGGATAGAGCGCATAGTTCTGGAACACCATCGCGATGTCCCGGTCCTTGGGCTCGAGCTCGTTGACCACGCGATCGCCGATGGCGATCTGGCCGCCGGTGATGCGCTCGAGGCCCGCCACCATGCGCAGCAGGGTGGACTTGCCGCAGCCCGAAGGTCCGACGATAACGATGAACTCGCCGTCGGCGATCTCCATGTCGATGCCGTGGATGACTTCGAGCTTGTCGTAGCTCTTGCGAACGCCGCGCAGATGGACTTGCGCCATCGCCTATTTCTCCGTTTCCACGAGACCGCGCACGAACTGGCGCTGCATGAAGACCACGACCAGCACCGGCGGCAGCATGGCGAGCATCGCCATCGCCATCAGCAGGTTCCAGCTCGGGATCGAATCGACCACGTTGGCCTGGCGCGAGACGCTCATGACGACCGTGTAGAAGCTTTCCTTGGTCGTGATCAGCAGTGGCCAGAGATACTGGTTCCAGCCGTAGATGAACTGGATGACGAACAGCGCGGCGATCGATGTCCGGCTCATCGGCAACAGGATGTCCCAGAAGAAGCGCATCGGCGAAGCGCCGTCCACCCGCGCCGCCTCGGTCAGTTCGTCGGGCACGCTGAGGAAAAACTGCCGGAACAGGAAGGTCGCCGTCGCCGAGGCGATCAGCGGGATGATCAGCCCCGAATAGGAATCGAGCATGCCGAGGCTCGCCACCACGCCATAGGTCGGCACGATGCGGACCTCGACGGGCAGCATGAGCGTGATGAAGATCGCCCAGAAGAACCACATCCGGAACGGAAAGCGGAAATAGACGACCGCAAAGGCGGCGATGATCGAGATCGCGATCTTCCCGATCGTGATGCCGAGCGCCATGATCATGCTGTTGGTCAGCGTCTGCCAAACGGCAACCGATCCAACGCGCCCGTACCCCTCGACCAGGACGGTCGAGTAGTTCTCGAGCAGATAGGGCCCGGGCAGCAGGGGTATCGGTGCCCTGAGCATCGTCTGCTGGTCGTGCGTCGAGGCGACGAAGGTCATCCACACCGGGAAGGCGATGATCACGACGCCCAGGATGACGACGAAATGGCTGAACGCCGTGAGGAAGGGCCGGTTTTCGACCATCAGTAGTGCACCCGCCGCTCGATGAACCGGAATTGCACGATCGTGAGCAGGATCACCACGATCATCAGGATGACCGACTGGGCGGCGGAGCCGCCGAGGTCCTGGCCGCGGAAGCCGTCGTTGTAGACCTTGAACACGAGGATCTCGGTCGCCTTGGCAGGCCCGCCCTTGGTGAGCGAATCGACGACGCCGAACGTGCCGAAGAAAGCGTAGATGATGTTGACGACCAGCAGGAAGAAACCGGTCGGCGACAGCAGCGGGAAGGCGATGTCCCAGAACCGGCGGGCAGGCCCCGCGCCGTCGATGGCCGCCGCCTCGATCAGCGATTTCGGGATTGATTGCAGCCCGGCGAGGAAGAAGAGGAAATTGTAGCTGATCTGGTTCCAGACGGCCGCGATGACCACGAGCAAGAGCGCCTGGTTGCCGTTGCTGACATAGTTGAACTCGACGCCGACGTTGCGCAGCCCCCACGCGATGATGCCGATCGACGGATTGAACAGGAACCCCCACAGCACGCCGGCCACGGCCGGGGCAACGGCATAGGGCCACACTAGGAAGGTCTTGTAGGCGGTGGCGCCGCGGATCACGCGGTCGGCCATGACGGCCAGCAACAGGGAAATCGCAAGCCCCAGCGTTGCCACCAGCGCGCTGAAGACAAGGGTCACGCGCGCTGAATGATAGTAGCCGGGGTCGTTGAAGAGCTGGATGAAGTTGTCGAGGAAGACGAACTTCGTATTGCCGCCGAAGGCGTCCTCGAGCAGCACGGACTGGTAGATCGCCTGGCCCGACGGCCAGAAGAAGAACACCAGGGTGATGACGATCTGCGGCGCCACCAGAAGATAGGGCAGCCAGCGCTCGTTGAAGGTGACGCGTTTTTCCATGCTGTCCGTGAAAAACCCCCTCCCGTCGGGGAGGGGGTTTTCGCAGGGTCCTTACTTGTTGGCGGCTTCGAAGCGCTTGAGCTGCTCGTTGCCGGCCTTGACCGCATCGTCGAGCGCGGTCTTGGCGTCCTTCTTGCCCGACCAAACCGCCTCGAGCTCGCCGTCGACGATGTCGCGGATCTGCACGAAGTTGCCGATGCGCAGGCCCTTCGAGTTGGCCGTCGGCGGGTTGAGCGTCAGCTCCTCGACCGCGACGTCGCGGCCCGGGAACTTCTCGTAGAAGCCCGACTTCTTGGTGAGTTCCGCGGCAGCGAGCGTGATCGGCACGTAGCCGGTCTCCTGGTGCCACTTCGCCTGCACCGGCGCGCTGGCCAGGAAGGTCATGAACTTGGCGACGCCCTTGTACTCGGCCGCCGGCCGGCCCTGCAGCACCCAGAGGGTGGCGCCACCGATGATCGAGTTCTGCGGCTTGGCGATGACGTCCGGCGAATAGGGCATCATGCCGATACCGTACTTGGTCGGGCCGCCGAGGCCCTTGTCGATCGCCGCGGCAGAGCCCGACGAGGCGATGTGGAACACGCAATCGCCGGCGGTGAACAGCGCCGTCGACTTGCCTTCGCGGCCGCCATAGACGAACGTCTTGTCCTTGGTCCAGTCGGCCAGCATCTGGATGAACTTAACGCGCGCCGGATCGTTGAACTTCAGCTCGATGTCGATCCCGCCGAAGCCGTTGTCCTTGGTGGCGTAGGGCAGATTGTGCCACGCACCGTAGTTCTCGATCATCGTCCAGGTCTGCCACTGCGGGGTGAATCCGCACTTGGCGCCGGCCGCGACCGCCTTCTTGGCCATCTCGCCGAGCTCGGGCCAGGTCTTGGGCGGTGTGTTCGGATCGAGCCCCGCCTTCTGCAGCAGCTCCTTGTTCCAGTAGAGTACCGGGGTCGAGGAGTTGAACGGCATCGAGAGCAGCTTGCCGTCGGTGGTCGAATAGTAGCCGTACACCGGGCCGATGAAGGCCTTCGGATCGAACGGTTCCTTGGCATCGGCCATGAGCTGATAGACCGGATAGACCGCGCCCTTGGCGGCCATCATGTTGGCGGTGCCGACCTCGAAGACCTGCACGATATGCGGGGCCTGCTTGGCACGGAAGGCCGCGATCGCCGCCGTCAGGGTCTCGGTATACGAACCCTTGTAGACCGGGTTGACCTTGTATTCCTTCTGCGACTTGTTGAACTCGTCGGCCAGTGCATTGACCGCGTCGCCCAGGTTGCCGCCCATCGCGTGCCACCACTGGATCTCGGTCTGCGCCAGCGCGCCCTGCGCGCTGACCAGCATCGCCGCCGCAGCGACGGACGAAAACAGAATCCGTGTCATGTCGAACAAAACCTCCCAAGAAGCCTGCCCCCATATCGGCGGGCTCAACGACTGCAATGTGTCTGTTTTATTTCAGGCTGATGACAGTCCACCAAGACTGCGCAAAGAGCGCAACCCCGAAATGTATCTCAGCCGGCGAGGGCGGCGATGACCACGTCGGGCGCGTCGGTGATGACGCAGTCGACGCCCATCCCGACCAGTGCCCGGGCGACGTCGCCGTCGTTGATCGTATAGACGCTCAGCGCGTAGCCCGCCCTCCGGATCTCGACTGCGCGGACCGCCGTGAGTTTCTTGCCGTTGGTGTTGATCCCCGCGGCCTCGACCGCCTTTGCCCGCGCCAGCCAGTCGTCCCTGAGTTCGTCGATCAGGAGGGCGCGCGCATATTCGGGAGCAGCGTCGCGGGCCGCCGCCAGCGAGGCGTCCTTGAAGCTCGACAGGAGCGGCGCCGGAAGGCTGCTCGGCCAGACCCGGCGCAAGGTCTGGACGGTCACACGCGCCGTCTCTGTCTCGCGCCCTTCGCACGGTTTGATCTCGACGTTGCAGCCCAGGCCGAGCTCGACAAAACAGGCGATCGCCTGTTCGAAGGTCGGCACGGAGGGCGGCAGCTCGCGCGCCGGCGTCTCGGCCGCCATCCGGTCCACGCCCGTTGTGCGCTTGAGAGAGGCATCGTGCATCACGATGGGAACGCCGTCGGCCGTGAGCTTGACGTCGATCTCGACCCACGTCGCGCCGCGCCGCGCCGCTTCCCGAAAAGACTCGAGGGTGTTCTCGGGCGCATAGGCCATGGCGCCCCGGTGACCGATTACTCTAGGCAGTTGCAGCATCTGCGTATCCAAAGGTAATTGCGTCTGTCGCAGATAGACGAAGGGACCCCGAGGTGTCGACTTTCCCCGACAAGTTCCGTCTCGACGGCCGCACGGCGCTGGTGACGGGATCGGCGCGCGGCCTCGGCTGGGAGATGGCGAAGGGCCTTGCCGAGGCCGGGGCCCGGGTGCTGCTGCATGGGCGCACCCCTGCCGGCCTCGAGTCGCGCCTCGCCGAACTGCGGAAAGCGGGTCATGCGAGCGATGGCGTGGCGTTCGAGATGGCGGACCGTACCAGGATGAAGGCGGCGCTCGGTGCGGCCGGACCGGTCGACATCCTCGTGCACAATGTCGGCGAACGCGACCGGCGGCCGTTCCTTGAAATTTCGGACGAGGACTTTTCCCGCCTCGTCGATGTCGACCTCTCCGCGGCGCAGGCGCTGGTCCGGGAGCTCATTCCCGGCATGATCGCAAGACGATGGGGGCGCCTGATCCTGGTCACGTCGATCGCGGCCGACCTGGCCGCGCCGGGCGCGTCTTCCTACATCGCGGCCAAGGCAGGGCTTGCCGCGTTGACGCGTGCGCTTGCCGCCGAGTTCGGCGCCACCGGCGTTACCGCAAACGCGATCTCCCCGGGTTTTTTCGCGACCGAGACCAACGAACGGCTGATCGCCTCGGCAGCCGGCGAGCGCATGCGCGAAAGATGCCCGGCCAAGCGCTGGGCCGATCCCCAGGAGATCGCCGGGGCGGCGATCTTCCTCGCCTCGCCCGCAGCGTCGTACGTCAACGGCCATACGCTCGCCGTCGATGGGGGCGTCACCGCGACCTATCTGGCCTAAGGGGTCAAAGTCCCGGTTCGCCATCCGCCGGCGGCCCTTCGGCGATCTGCCGCGGTGCTCCTGCGTGAGCGCGAACGCCTCATAACATCTGTGCGCCGGTTTTCCTCATTAACAACCGTGGTCGTGGAGGCTGGCAGCCGCATGGAATGCTCATGCACGCATGCACGCCTCTACTGCCGCCGTTCGCCGTCCCGAAGGTCCTCTTCGTCGGCAAAGACCGGCAGATCACCTCAGGCCTCAGCTCTCCAGCTGCGACATCAGCCAGGCACGTGCGTCCGCTTCGGTCCTGAACAGCCGTGCGGGCCTCTTGGACGGCGATATGTTCACGAACCGCCTGAAGCTGAAGCGGGCCAGGTCGCCATCGCCGACCACCGCGAGCGGGCCGTTCTCGAACGTCTCGGTGTAGGCGCTCAGCCTTGCTCCCAGCATCAGGATGTCGTGATCGCTGAGTTCGGGCCAGCCCGCCGAGCCATCGAACAACTTGGCATAGGAGAGCGCATTCTCGATCACGATCGCGTCGAAATGGGCCTCCATGTCCTTCAGCGACACGGGCCCCTCGGCAACGACATGGAGAAGCTTGTTCTCGTGATCGATGTTCCAGCGCAACGGCATGTTTGCTGTTCCCCTGCTTCGCGCCTGCGTCAGCCTATTAGATGCTGTCGATCCTGCCGACGACGAGCGAAAGTGTAAATGCAACAAGGCCGCGCATATAGCAACGGTTGTATAAATCAAAGAACAACTACCCAGAAGAGGAAGCGCTCGCCGTCCCTGGACACGCTTTCTTGCACACCCGGCGGAGGCAGCGACGAAGGCGCTCAAGGGATCGGCAAAGACGCTGTCGTCGAGCAGGTGCGCAGGACCCGGCCGGCTGTCATGGGTGGCGCTTTGCCGCTCGCCGCCCGCTTGATACCCGCCGGTCGACGCGCCTAGGATCGCGTATGGATCGCAATCGACCGCCCGGGGGACTGCGCGCCGCAGTCCTTGCGGTGGCATTGTTTGCGATCACGCTGAATTTTCTGCAGCCTCTCGCCCATGCGGCCATGCTGCGGGACGGCGGACCGCAGGCGGCCGCCCGGATGTGGGGCGCGTTCTGCGAGCCCTCGGCAGATGGCGACGATGCCGGGGCCACAGGCTCGGCAGCGCAGAAGCTTCACGAATGTTGCCTCGGGCTGGCGCACGCGCCGGCCCTCGTCGCTCACGCCGCGACCTTCCTCGCGCTGCCTCGTCGACAGGCCGAAGCGGCCCTTCCGGCCGCCGACGATGTCGCGCGGCCCGGACGTATCCGCGACGGGCCCAACCAACCCCGCGCCCCTCCCCTTTCCTTCCACTGACCTTGCTGCTGCGGGGCGCCGACGTGCGCCTCGTGTCGTTCGTCTTTGGGGGAAATCATGTTGTCCATTCGTATGGCGACGTCCGTCGCCTTCCTGGCCCTTGCGCTGATTCCGGCCCTGGCGCGGGCCCAGGCGCCGTCGCCCGCCGGACCCGGCACCGCACCACCGCCGTCGCCCTCGCCCGACGCCGGGCCATTGACCTTGCCGCCCGTCACCGTCAGCGCCGGCCGCGGCTCCTCCCTCGACAGGCTGGATGTCAGCACCACCGTGATGACGCGCGAACAGATCCAGGCCTCGCCCGAGACCGGTGTCGACCAGATCGTGAACCGGATCCCCGGAGTCTGGCTGCCGACCATTCCGTCGAGCCAGCTTCACCCCACCGCCCAGCCGGTGAACATCCGAGGCTTCGGCACCAGCACGACGATCAACACGCTCGTGATGGTCGACGGCGTGCCGGTCAACGATCCCTATTTCAGGACGATGAACTGGAGCGCCATCCCGAAGAACAACGTCGAGCGCATCGAGGTCATCCGCGGCGGCGGCGCGACCAGCCTGTGGGGCAACATGGCCATGGGCGGCGTCATCAACATCATCACGCGCGAGCCCTCCGAGACGCAGACCTCGGCCGACATCAACTACGGCAGCTTCAACACCGCCAATGTGGAGGTCGCGAGCAACGTCGTCGTGAACGACCAGCTCAAGGTCGGCGTCTCCTACAATCACGGCCAGAGTTCCGGCTACAATCTGACGCCGGCCCAGTACAGGAACGTCAACCTCGTCCCGACGGCCTCGAAGTCGGACAATATCGCCGCCTCGATCTTCGCCACGCCGAGCGAGTCGCTGAAGCTTTTCGCGAAGGCCTACTACAACCAAAGCTACGAGGACGGGCTGGTCTGGCAGTACGCCCACAACAACTGGTCGACCTACCGCCTGCTGCTTGGCGGCAGCTACAGGCTCGACGAGAAATCCTCGATCAATTTCAGCGGATGGGCGAGCGGCGGATCGTTCGGCACCATCAATGTGGCCAGCGGCGCCTACTCCCTCGTCAACACCCAGGCGACCAACCAGTATGTCAGCCAGGTCGAAACGGCGCCCAACTCGGACCAGGGCGGGTCGATCTTCTACGAAGGCGAGGCCGGCCCGGTCCGCGACATCAAGATCGGCGTCGATGCGCGTCGCACGACGATCTCGGACTACAACAACCTCTACGCCAGCGCGACCGCCGCGCCGACGCGCTTCAACGCCAACGGGGAGCATCGCTTCCAGGGCGTCTTCGCGCAGGGCACCTATCGCTTCAGCGGTATTCCCCTCGATGTGACCATCGGTGTCCGCGGCGATTTCTGGCAGGCCGTCAACGCACGCGTCCTGACGGTCAATTCCGGCACGAACAACCTCGTGCCGGACTCCAATGCCTCGAGCTTCGACCCGCGCATCGGCCTTAAATTCCATGCCACCGACGAATTCGTGATCCGCGCCGCCGCCTATCGCAATTTCTCTGCGCCCGGCATGAACCAGATGTACCGCAGCTTCGCCAGCGGCACGTCCTACACCGCCATCAACCCGACCCTGCAACCGATGACCAATTTCGGGCAGGAGGTCGGCTTCGACTTCAACTGGCGCGAGTTCAGCCTGTCGGGGACCTTCTTCAACAACAACCTCGACAATTTCATCGACTTCGTGACGATCTGCAATGCCAACGCCGCCTGCGCTGCGCCCTACATCTCGGCGGCGGGCCTCAACCCTGCCTTCACGACCGTCCGCCAGTACCAGAATGTCGGCAACGCCACTTTCCAGGGCATCGAGATCATCGGTTCCTGGCAACCGTCCGAACAGCTGCGCCTCACCGCGAGCTTCACGAACACGATCGCCTATCTCACGAGCTCCCAGTTTCCGACGCTGGTCCGCACCGGCGTGCAGCTGGGGCAGGTGCCGAGCACGATGGTGACGGCCCGCGCCGAGTGGCGGCCCTTGCCGGAACTCGGCATCACGGCGTCGCTGAAATCCTTCCCGTCCTACTGGAACGATACCGGCCACACGACCCTGAACCAGGGCGCGACGTTGATCGACCTCGGCATGACGTGGAACCCGGTGAAGAACGTCGAGATCTACGGCAGCATCCAGAACCTGACCAACGTGCAGTATCTGGCCACGGGATATACCGTGACGTCCTTCGAAGGCAGCACCGTCAACAATACGGCAATCCCCCAGCTCGGCATGCCGTTCGCCGCCACCCTGGGCATGAAAGTGAGGTTCTGATGCGCGCTTGGATGGCGATCGTTTCCGCAATCCTCTTCGCGATGCCGGCAGCCGCGCAGCACCAGCATCATGGCGGCGGCGCCGCCGCGCCGGAGCCGTTCACGGCATCGCCGGCTTTCGGCCCGGACGGCACGCTCTGGCTCGCACGCACGGCGGGCAATCGCATCGTCGTCGAACGCTCCACCGACCTCGGCAAGAGCTTCTCGGCACCCGTCGCAGTCACGCCGAACCCGATGAACCTCGACTGGGGCCCCGATGCGCGCGCGCGTGTCGCGGTCGACCAGAAGGGCCGGCTCGTCGTCACCTTTGCTATCTTCCAGGACAAGAACTTCAACGGACGCGCCTTCTTCGCGCGTTCGTCCGACAACGGTGCCAGCTTCACGCCACCGCGTCCCATCACCGCCGACACCACCAGCCAGCGTTTCGAGATCGCCGGTGTCGACCCGGACGGTCGCGTCTTCGCCGCCTGGATCGACAAGCGCAACGTTGCCAAGGCGCGCGCCGCCGGTCGCGCCTATCCCGGCGCCGCCCTCGCCTTCGCCTGGGAAGATGGCGACGGCGGCTTCGGCCCCACGACGATCGCGCATGACAATAGCTGCGAGTGCTGCCGGCTTGGACTCGCTTTTGCCGGACCGGGTCGCCCCGCGCTGATCTTCCGCAACATCTTTCCCGGATCGGTGCGCGATCATGCCGTCGTCACCTTCCGGGACCCGTCGACCCCCGGGCCGGTACGCCGCGTGAGCGACGACGATTGGAAGATCGAGGCGTGCCCGCATCATGGGCCGTCGCTCGCGATCGCCGCGGACGGCAGCTACCATGCCGCCTGGTTCACCGACGGCAGCACCCGTAAAGGCCTCTTCTACGCTCGCGCGGACAATGGCGACGCCGCCTTCACCGAACCACGTGCCCTCTCGACACCGGATCGGCAGGCCTCGCGGCCCTCGCTTCTTGCCAAGGGGACGACGATCCATCTCGTGTGGAAGGAATTCGACGGCGACAAGGTCGTCGTGCGCTGGCAGGCGAGTGCCGACTCGGGGCGCCACTGGACACCAGCCATGAACGTCGCGGAGACCACCGACGCATCCGACCATCCGCTGCTGGTGGCCGACGCCTCGCACGTCTACCTGTCATGGCTGACCAAGGTCGAAGGCTACCGGCTGATACCGCTCGAGGACGTGCCATGAGACGCCAGTTCATGATCGGTGGCCTGATGGCCTGTCTTCTGGCGCGGACGGCAAGCGCCCAGCCCCTGCCCTTCGGCCGCGGAAGCTGGAAGGAGCTGCTTGCGCGTCATGCCGGCCAGCCGACGATCGTTCATTTCTGGGGCCTGACCTGCGGGCCATGCCTCGTCGAGCTGCCCGAGTGGGGCAAGCTGATGGCGGCCCGGCCCGACATGCGGCTGGTGCTGGTCGCTGCCGATCCCCTCCCCCAGGATCCGGAACGTCTCGATGCGACGCTTGCGAATGCCGGCTTGGCAAAAGCCGAGAGTTGGAGCTTCACGGACCGTTTCTACGAACGGCTGCGCTACGAGATCGATCCGCGATGGGCCGGCGAGCTGCCGCGCACGGTCCTGATCGACCGGGCGGGCCATCAGACCGTGCTTCCGGGCGTCGCCGACCTGGCCCAGGTCAAGGCCTGGCTGGACGTGCAACGGACTGCCTGACCCGCGCCGCCGCACGACGTACCCGGTTCCGTTTTCCCTCAGTGAGTCTCGATCAGAAAGGTCCAACCATGATCTCTCGCCGCTTTCTCGCCATCGCCTCCGCGGCTCTGGCCATCGCTTCGCCCGCGATCGCGCACGACTACAAGGTCGGGTCCCTCGAGATCACCCACCCGTGGACACGCGCCACGCCGCCGACCGCCAAGGCCGGTGGCGGCTTCCTCGTCATCACCAACAAGGGCACGGCACCCGACCGCCTCGTCTCGGCCAGGAGCAATGTCTCGGAGAAGGTCGAGATCCACGAGATGAAGATGGACGGGAACGTGATGCGCATGCGCGAGCTCGAGAAAGGCGTCGAGATCCCGCCCGGTGCTTCCGTGACGCTGAAGCCCGGCGGCTATCACATCATGTTCATGGAGCTGAAGTCGCCTTTCGTGACGGAACAGAAGATTCCCGTCACGCTGGTCTTCGAGAAGGCCGGCAGCATCGACGTCGAGTTCAAGGTCGAGCAGATGGGCGCGACGCACTCCGGACACTGAAGACGATCAGCCTGGCGACGGGTGCGCGGAAACGGCGCCGCGCACCCGCTGCAGCAGGGCGGCCGCCAGCCTCGCGTGCCCCGGCGTGGTGAAATGCGCGCCATCGAGTTCGAAGAAGGGCCGCGCCGTCGCGCGGAAGCGGAAGGCATCGCCGTCGCGCAGTACGACGCCCACGGGCTTGCCCCAGACCTCGACGATGAATGGATCGGACATGGCTCTGCTCCTCCGGTGCCGCATCCAGGCGGCCCGGCCATTTGGAAAACGGTGGAATTTCGAGAGAGGTGCGGGCTCAGCCGCACCGACAGCGGACACCACGCATCCCGCAGGGGCACGCGCCGACACCGTACAGGGCAAAGGTTTGGGACATCGCTGTCTCCATGGACGTTCGATGCCATTGAAATGCCCACGAATGCGTCGCGGGACAATGGTTCGAATTGCCAAAGTTGCGGCGGTGACAGGCAGCACCACTCGCTGGCGTGCGAGGGAAAAGAAAAGGCCTTCTCTTCGAGCACGGGGCGATCCGGATGGCGCTGCCGCAAAAAAGGCGGCAACCGTCGCCGGATGCCGCCTTTTCCTGGATATGCCCTGTCAGGTCTTGGTCGCCACCTTGTCCTGCGTCTTCAGCTCGAAGTCGCTGGCGTCGTGGCGCTCGTGCAGCTGGTTCGCGGGATCGCCCTGCAGGCGATTGACGATGCGGCCACGCCGCACGGCGGGCCGCTCGCCGATCGCGTCCGCCCAGCGCTGGACGTTCTTGTATTCATGTACGGCGAGGAATTCGCCGGCGCCGTACAGCAGGCCCTTGGCGAGGCCGCCATACCACGGCCAGACCGCGATATCGGCGATCGTATAGGCATCGCCGGCGAGATACTTGCTCTTGGCGAGGCGCTGGTCGAGCACGTCGAGCTGGCGCTTCGTTTCCATGGCGAAGCGATCGATCGCATACTCGATCTTGGTCGGCGCATAGGCGTAGAAATGGCCGAAGCCGCCGCCGAGATAAGGTGCGCTGCCCATTTGCCAGAACAGCCACGACAGGCATTCCGCCCGCTCCGCGCCGGCTGTCGGAAGCAGCGCCCCGAACTTCTCCGCGAGATAGACGAGAATGGCGCCCGACTCGAACACACGGACCGGCGTTGGGCCGCTGCGATCCAGCAGGGCCGGGATCTTGGAGTTGGGGTTGATCGCGACGAAGCCGCTGCCGAACTGGTCGCCCTCGCCGATCTTGACCAGCCAGGCGTCGTACTCAGCGCCCTTATGGCCCAGCGCGAGCAGCTCCTCGAGCATGATCGTGACCTTCTGGCCGTTCGGCGTCCCCAGCGAGTAAAGCTGCAGGGGATGCTTGCCGACCGGCAGTTCCTTGTCATGGGTCGCGCCTGCGACCGGCCTGTTGATGTTGGCGAAGCGTCCGCCGCTCGCCTTGTTCCAGGTCCAGACCTTGGGGGGTGTGTACTCCGATGAGCTGCTCATGCGAGTCCTCTGAGATCGTTGTTCCGGCGCAGCTTATCGGATGTCGCGGCCAGAACCGAGAGCGGGACGGCAGCGTGTCCGGGGAGTCGACGCGACAGGCGGTATGAAGGCCGCCCCTCTCCGTGCCGGCGCCTTCAATCGGAACGGCAGCCCTTCGCCGCGGCCGGCCCGGGCCCGCGCATATAATGCCGCTCGGGGCGGTAGCCGCCAGGGAGGCGGCCGGCGAGACGCCCTAGGAGGTGCCGGACGCGCATCGCCTGCAGGCGCAGCATTTCCCTCAGCGCCGTGCAGGACAGGCGGTATCCCCTCGTGCTTCCGGTCCCGCTGGCCGGAAGCGCCCTCCTACTCATCGAGGAGGATCTTCTTCGCCTGCTGATAGGCGACCTCGGCCCTTTCCTTCAGCTCGGGCAGCGTGCAACTGCCGATCGGGTGCTGGACCTTCACGAAGGGATAGTCGGGCAAGCCGAGTACCCGCGAGATGTTCTTCACCGTGACCTCGAAGGGCGTGGTGCAGATCACCACGGCGCGCTTGCCGAGTTGTTCGAAGCTGATGCTGTCGTGCAGACTGCACGTTGAGCAGCTTCCTCAATCCCCCAGGCCGGTGATCAGGAAGTCGACCTCCTGGGCGACCTGGACGAGGGTCTGCGCGGGGGCGGGCGCACTGGCGTTCCTCTTCGAAGCCAGCGTCCGCACCGTGCAGCCATGCCGCTCCACGAAGATCTGCGCGACCTCGTTCAGCATCTCCTCCGCGTTGAGCTTGCCGTTCTCCAGGATGCCGATGCGCAATCCGTCGAGGTTGCCGAGCGGCGGGGCGCGAAACGCCTTGCGCTTGGGTGTCGTCGACATCGGCGAGTAGAGCTGCATGACGTGATTCCTTCCTAAGACGTGCCGCCGGGCGGCGGCGCTATCGCTTGATGCTGCAGGATGGAGGCGCGTCCGCGGCTCCAGGAGGGGATGAAGCAGGAATGGCCGCCGGCATCGCCGCCCCCCATCGTTACCAGGATGTCGTCCGGCCGCATGCCGCGGTGCATGAAGCCTTCGGCCGCGAGCGGATGGGCGCCAGCGCCGTGCTGGGCGTCGTATTCCCGGTCGCGGAACTTGCCGGCCTGTTTCATCCCCTCGACCGAACGCCTGGCGGTCGCGAACAGGAAATCCTGCACCTTCTCGCGCGACCATCCGGCATCCGCCACGATCTTCATGTGCTCCGGCGCCAGGACCACGACCGACTGGCCAAGGCTGATGCAGCCATAGTTCGCCATCGAATCCGCGACCGACGTCAGAACCTCCTCGGGGGTGTTGCCGCCATGGTTCTCGACATTGAAGAAGCCGCCGCCGGCAAAGCAGGTGACGCTCGATACGCCCTTGTCGTAGCCCTGGGCCTCGCAGAGCAGCGGCCACGGATTGCCGCGCGCACGCTCTGCGATGCAGAAACTGTATTTGCCGGGATTCCCCTGGGTCGATTTGTCGGAAATGCCGGGCAGCATCTGGAAGACGTTGCGCAGGATCAACCGCACGGCGCGCCCGATCGTGGCATTCGCCCGGTTGCCCGGCCCGAACAGGTTCACGTCGGCGTTCATGCCGATCTCGTCGGCATAGGCGCCGCTCACGACAAGGAGCGGCGCCGAGCCCCCGGTGCTCGCGGTCGAACCGTGGAAATTGAAGTCGGGGCGGTTCATCGCCTCGAAGGCCGCCACCACGACCGGGAAATAGGACGGCAGGCACCCGGCCATGACGGCGTTGACAGCAGCGGCATGCAGCGAGAGATCGAGTCCGGTCGCAGGGTGATGGGCGATCACCGTCTCCCGCGGCCGCGCCTCCGCCGACAGCATGGCATCGACGCGCTCGATGGCCGGCGGCACGACGGGCAGGCCGTCCGTCCAGCCCTGCTCGTAACACCAGTCCATCGCCGCCAGCAGGTCGTCGGGTACGTCGTGGATGTGGGGCTTCAGCGCTGCCATGGGATACTCCCTCGCTCGCCTACTCGACCTTGGCGCCGACACCGTCGACGAGCTTGCGCCACTTGACGAGTTCGCCAGGCAGGAGGGCACCGAAATCGGCTCCCGCCCTGAAGTCGATCTCCGATCCGCCGCTTTCGAGCTGTTCGCGGAATGCCGGGTCTTTCAATGCGTTGATCATCGCGGCGACAATGGCATTCCCGACCTCGGGCGGCGTGCCCGCAGGAGCGACGAGGCCGAGCCAGCCTTCCAGGCTGAATCCGTCGGGCAGCGCTTCCAGCAGGGTCGGGGTATCGGGCAGCACGCGCGAACGCTTCGCGCCGGTCGTCGCAAGCGCCCGCAACGTCTTCTGCTGGACCTGCCCGAGCGCCGTCTCGAACGTGGGAAATCCGACCTGCACCTGGTCCGAGAGCAGGGCCCGAACGATCTCGGGCGCTCCTTTGTACGGTACGTGGATATAGTCGATGCCGGTGGCCTGGCGGAACGCTTCGGCCGCGAGATGTGCGGGGCTGCCGGCGCCGCCCGAGCCGAAATTCAGCTTGCCGGGATTGGCCTTCGCCATATCGACGAACTCCTTCACCGACCTGGCGGGGCTGCCGGCCGGCACCACCATCATGGAGGCTCCACGGACGATCAGGCAGATCGGCGTGAAGTCCTTGATCACGTCGTAGTTGATCTTCGCATAGAGGGCCGGATTGATGACGTGGCTGTTGGCCATCATCATCAAGGTGTAGCCATCGGGAGCAGAGCGCGCCGCCGTCTCCGCGCCGATGTTGCCCGCGGCGCCGGGACGATTCTCGACCACGAACTGCTGCTTCAACTCCTGGGTCAGGCGCTGCGCGACGCGACGCGCCGTCGTGTCGGGCGATCCACCGGCGGTGAAGGGAACGATGAGACGGACAGGCCGGTCGGGATACTCCGCGGCGGCGGGCAGTGCGCCGGCGGAGACCGTCGCGACGCCTGCTATCAGCGCGGCAATTCCCGCCAGAATGCCACGGCGCACCGGACGCCGGCCGGTATGGACAAGCAGAATCGGCACCTTCGTTCCTCCACGCAGGCCGCTCGACCCGCCTTCCTTTGCGCCATGATGACATCGACCGGCACCGCGACGGCACCCGGGCCGGCGGCATGGGCCATAGCCCCCAGGCATGGGGCGGAAGGGCCGGATCAGGAGCGGGAGCGGCGGCGCATGGCCGTGCGGGCGAAGGCCGCGACCTTTTTCACGACCGGCGAGCGCCATCGAGCCTCGGTGGTGAGCATCCAGCACTCGTAGCCGATGTCTACGCGCAGCGGCAGCTCGACGAGGAAGCCATCGCGTAGCTCCTGCTCGAAGACGAACCTTGGGCCGCAGGCGACGAAGTCCGAACCGATCGGACGCGCCTTGACCAGCGCATAATCGTCCGACACGAACGCATTCATGTTCCGGGCCGCCTTGCCGACGGGGGCGCCCACCCATTTGCGGAAGCTCGGCACGGCGCCCACGCTCGCGATGGGATAATTCAGCAGCATCTCCGGCGACAAAGGCGCGCGACGCAGGGCCGGATGTCGCGGTCGCACCACGGCGATGCGGCGGTCGTCGTGGATCTTCACTCGGATCAGGTCGGACAGTTCGTCCGGCGCTTCGAAATAGCAGAACACGAGGTCGAGATTTCCGACACGCAGTGCGCGCATCAGCGAAGGGATGCTGTCGTGTTTTGCGTCGAGTTGCAGATTTGGATAGTGGCGCCCCACTTCCCGCACGACCTCCGGCAGCAACTTGACGCGCGTCGCCGGGCCGACGCCGATGCGCAGCACCCCCGACTCGCCGCGGGCGAGCTGCTCGAGTTCGGCGCGGAGACGCTCGACGCCGGAAAGGAGATCGGCGCCATGATCCGCGACCAGGCGCCCGAAGACGTTCGGCTGAGCCTTGCCACCCTCGCGATCGAACAGCTTGAGCCCGAGGTCCTTTTCCAGCCGGCCGATGCTCTTGCTCAGCGTGGGCTGGGAGATGCCGAGCTTCCTGGCCGCCGCCGTGAAGCTGCCCGTGCTGCACACGGCGACGAGTTGCTCGAGCTGCTTCAGGTCCATCCGGGGTCGCAAATCATAATCGCGCCGCGGACGCGGCGGGGTCGATTGAGCCAGAGGCGCCGGCTCCCGGCAATCGCAATAGCGACCCAGGCAGGACGCCGAATCCGCCTCCTAGGACAATCGACCTAGACTCTCTAGGTCGATTGTCCTATTTTCTTGCAGCCGGCCGTCGGCAGGAGGCTCCATGGCAGCGAGGGAAACGCGGACGCAGATCGTCGAGGCTGCCGACCGGCTTTTCTACGAGCGAGGATTCGAGGCCACCTCTCTGGCCGATATCGCCGAGGCGGTCGGCGCCTCGCGCGGCAATTTCTATTACCATTTCAGGACCAAGGACGAGATCCTGGCCTCGGTCATCGAGCTCCGGCTGACCACTACCCGGGCGTTGCTCGAAGGATGGGAAGCAGACGCGGCAAAGCCGTCGGAGCGTATCCGCCGCTTCATCCATATCCTGACGGCGAACCGCACGAAGATCATGGCCCATGGCTGCCCCGTGGGCACGCTGTGCAACGAACTCGCGAAGCTGGATCACGCCGCCCGGGAAGATGCCGCGCGGCTGTTCGCCCTGTTCCGCGACTGGCTGGCCCGTCAGTTCGTCGCGCTCGGCCATAAGGACGACGCGGAAATTCTCGCCCTGCATCTTCTGATGAGGAGCCAGGGCGTGGCCACGCTGGCCACGGCCCTGCAGGACGACGCCTTCATCGACCGCGAGACCAAAGCAATGGAGAGCTGGCTGAGCGGGCATCTCTCCCTGCGCGTGCCGTCGTCGCGATCCACTTCCCGCAAGCACTCCTGAGGAGACACCATGTTCGTGATCACGCTGCGCTTCGCCGACAAGTCCAGGGCACCCCTTCACATGCAGAGGCACAATGAATGGCTCCAGCGCGGCTTCGGCGAGGGCATCTTCCTGCTCGCTGGCGCGCTCCAGCCGGAAGCAGGCGGCGCCATCCTGGCGACAGGGTGCACGCGCACCGACCTGGAGACGCGGGTGCAAGCCGACCCGTTCGTTGCCGAGGGAATCGTCACCGCGGACATCCTGGAGATAACGCCGGGCCGGACGGACGAGCGGTTGTCATTCCTCAAGCACTGAGGCGGCCCGAACCACCCCGCTCCGCTCTCCATCCACGTCGCAAGCACCCGCTTCGGCGTCGGGAACATTCTTCGCGACGCCCGACGAGGAAGTTCGCAATCGTCGCGACAATGCCCGCTGGCCGACAGCCAGCGGCAGTGTCATCGATGGAGGAGTCCTATTTCAGAAGCTTGAGGCACTCGCCGGCCGCCTCGGCGGCGGTGCGCGCCGCATCCCGGCTCAGGGTGCCATTCATGACCATCGGCCGCACTGTCGAGGTCAACGCGTCCTTGATGTCCGTCGAGGGCTTAATCGTGGGCGCGGTCTTGGCATAGATCATCTTCCCGTCCGGGGAGAGCTTGCTCCCGCACGCATCCGCGGACGCCTGATCGGCATGCGCCGCCACGGTCAGCAACCCCAGGCACAGGCCCGACACCACCCAGATCCTCATTGTCCTCTCTCCTCCATGTGGCTGCGCCACATCTCTTCTGCCCTCAAGAATGCGGTGCTCGAATACCAGCGTCAACTTAAGCGCGAGACCTTTCCGGTACGAGGATCTGCTGTTGGCGGATGCTCTCCCACGTCGCTGACGCTGCCCGTCGACTCGGATATGCTCGGATGCACAGGGGAGAATGGCGCGTGAAAACGACTTTCAAGGTGGTGGCTTTCAACGTCGCGGTGATTTCCTTCTTCATTGCGCTTTTTTTCGTCTACCTGCCCATCGCGCAGGACATCAGGCTTTATTTCCGGAACCGGGCGGACAAGGCTGCCAGCGTGCCCCGCTACGACCAGAGGTACCTCCTCCCCCCCGTCGCCAACGACGCGCAGGCCGCAAAATTCTTCGCCGAGTTCGCCAGCCAGCGCTACCAGTACCGGGATTTCACGATCTGGCAGCTCAAGCCCTTCGCCGGCGAGACCATCACGGTCGACCAGGAGGGTATCCGCCGTCATGGCCGCGCCGACGGCCCGGCGCGCTCCGCCCCCGTCTGGGTGTTCGGCGGGTCCACGATCTGGGGCGACGGCGCCCCGGACAACATGACCATCCCGGCTTACCTCGAGCAGGCGACGGGCAAGAAGACCGCCAATTTCGGGCAGCTGGCCTACACCGCGCACCAGGGCCTCAACGCGCTGATGCAGCAATACGTCATGGGGGGCCGGCCCGAGACTGTCGTGTTCTACGACGGGTACAACGACGTGGCTGTCCAGTGCCGCAGCGACCGCTCCGTCTATTCCAGCCAGTTCGAAGGCGTGCTCTCCCAACTCGTGACGATGATCGACCAGGACACGCCGCGGATCGCCCTCGTCGTCGCGCCGCTGCAGAAGACGCTGCTGCGTCTTTTCTCCGACACGGGCCGGCCGTTCGGCTATGACTGCGGTACGAATCCGGAAAAGGCCGCCCTGGTGGCGAGAGGACTCGTGCAGGACTGGAAGATCGCGAAATCGATCGTGGAGTCCAATGGCGGACGCTTCCTCGGCATCCTGCAGCCCAACGCCTTCACGGGGTCGCCCAACACGGGATACCTGAAATCCGTCACGGAGAACGCCGAACAACGGGCGCAGCACGCTGCGGTCTATCCACTTTTCCGCAGCGAACTCGCCCGCTCGGGCGTCGACTACCTCGACCTGACCGCCATCTTCGACGATGGCGAAATGGTCTATCTCGACCAGGCCCACGTCACGGGGCGCGGCAACGCGAAGGCCGCGGCGGCCATCGCGCCCCGCGTGACTCGCACACCGTAAGCATGGCGGCCAGCGCGGGCCCCTGCACAGCAGGCGTTACAGTTGGCTGCAAGATCCGATCAACGACCGGCGGAAGAAAATCGTGAAGCGCTCCATGCCGCCACAGCCGCTGTCGCGAGCAGAAGCACATCCATGCCCGCGATCGCCCATAAGTGTCGATTCGTCAAAGTTCGGACGAGTCCGTCGCCGGTCGTCGTCCAGTTCGACACGGCGGCAGCCACAGCCAATGCCGCGATCACCCCGCATTGCTCGCCCCACGCCCTTTTCCCCCTGAGGAAGCCGTGCGCAAACGAGACGAGCCACGCCAGATAGAACACCCAGATCTCCATCGAAGCCCGACTCCTGCCGGCGAAAGTCGCCTCCATTGGCAACAGCCGATTGACCAGGAAGAAGGCGAGCGTGGCGACGACGATACCCGTAATGGATCCGACAGCCAGGCTCTCCACGGCTCGCTCTCCGCCCGAGCCAAATTGCAGATGCTTCGTGCGACGCGACTCGAGCCAGAACAGGAAGCCCGTGCCGATCAGCACGCAGCCGCAGAGACCAAGAGCGAAGTAAAGCCAGCGCAGCGACCAATGGTCGAAGCGAACAAGATGCAGGCCGATGACGGAGCGCTGAAATCCCTTTATCGGCCGGAGATCGTCGTCCGTCCGTATCAAGGCACCGGATGGCCCGTCGAAATAGGCGATCCCGTTAAAGGTAGTAATCTGGCCGTGATACGATCGGCTCATCGCGACAACCGATCCCGCGTCTCCGGGGTTAACTACACGGATGAAGAACGGGGTGCCGCCGTTCCACACCTCGGCAACCTTGCCGACCATTGTATCGAGCGATGCCATATCCGCCTGCCTGTGCGCCTTCGGGCGCGTGTAGCGGAAGAACGCATCGTCGAAGTAGGCGCCGCGACTGCCGTAGGCGACCGTAAGATTGGCCTGGAAGTAGATCGTGTAGAAGACGAACAGGCCCGACAGCGTGATGACAAGATGAAAGACGATTCCTACGACGCCGGAGATGTTGTGCACATCGAGAAGGAGCCGCCTTGAGCGGCTGCGCGCCCTCAGGACGAAGAAATCGACGAATATCTTGCGGTGGATGACCAAACCCGAAACGCACAGTGCCAGCATTCCCATGCTGGCGAGACCGACGATCCATATGCCTGCGTCATAGGCGCGGATATGGAGCATATAATGGAAGGGGTAGATGAATCCCGTCCCCCCGTGGGTCCCCACGTCGCTTACGACGTCGCCCCGGGACAGGTCGACATATCGAACGGTCCGCACCCCTTTATCGAGCCAGTTCACCTCGGCCCAAGGCTGTCGCTCCGTGGGCAGATCAATCGAAAAATGCGGCGATCTGGCATCGATGGCCTGCCGGTAAAGCGGCCTCAAGGATTCAAGCGCTGGCTTCGCATCCCCTACGGCAGCGCGGGTGGCCGGCATCATCCATCTGTCGATCTCCTGATCGAAGACGGAAAGGGTGCCCATCCAGAAAATGGCAAACAGGATGCCTCCGCACACCAGACCGGCCCAGGTATGGAGCCATTGCATCGAGGCGCGGAAGGAACCACCCATCGCCGAACGCACTGCATACCTTCCTAGAAGGCGGCAGACAGGTTGAGGTAGATCGATTGCGGCGTGCCTCGATAGATCAATCCGCCGGCAAAGGCCGAGGCCCACACACTTTCATTCAACAGATTGTCGATATTCGCCCGCAGCGTAAGTTGCTTCGTGTCGATCTCAAAAGTGTAGCGCGCGCCGATATCGACGATCGTGTAGGCACGCATCACCTGGGTGTTCAGGACGTTTGCGTACTGGCTGCTGAAGTAGTTGACGCGCCCCGAGAGGGTGAGCCCCTTGATGAAGTCGAGGTCCTTCTCGACGCCGAACTTCAGCGTGAGGTCCGGCGCCCCCACGACCTTGTTGCCGTCGTAGGCACCATTGGCGGTGTTGAGGTACTTGGCATTCAACAGCATCAGGCCGCCCAGGACCCGCAAACCCGCAAGAGGTTCACCGAACACCGAGAAATCGATGCCCTGGTTGTTCTGAAGACCATCGACACTGAAGATGTTGGTGGCCGTGTTCTGGACGCCGCTCGGTTGGGTGATCTGGAAGAAGCCGAGGGTGGCACTCCAGCTTCCGAGGTCCAGCTTGGCGCCGAACTCGATCTGCTTCGATATCAGGGGGGCGAAGACCTGGCCGGCGTTTACGGCCGTCAATGGAGCGACCGGCCCCGGCTCGAGCCCCTCGATGTAGTTGCCGTAGAGCGAGAAATTGGACCAGGGCTTCACCACGATGCCCACGGCAGGCGTGAACGCGCTGGCGAAGTACGTGGCTGTCGGGCCGCCGTTGAGGCCGTAATTGACGTTCTCGATGGACTGGTTGCGGCCGCCCAGGGTGAGCTGCACCCTGTCGTCCCAAGCCGACAGTGTGTCGCTTAAGGCGAACGACGTGAGGGTGGTCGCAGAAACCTTGGCGGGAGTCGTCGTTATCGGCACGTAGGCAGGAGCATTGAAAAACGATGGATTGTAGAGGTTGTTGGTGATCGTGAAGGTCGGCGCGGCCGCCGTCTGATTGCTGCGGATTTCCCAGTAGCCGGTGGTCGCCATCGCCACCTTGTGCTTCACGAAGCCGGTTTCGAAGTCCCCACGAAGCCCGGCCTCGCCGCTCTGCCTCCAATAGTTCTGCGAGCCCTGGCTGGCGGACTGCGTGAAGGTACCTGCGGACGTAATGTTGCTGGCCAGGGTCCGCAGGACGATCTCCCGGTAGAACGACTGCCCATAGGCGGCATAGGCGGTGAAGCGATCTCCGAGATCGACTTCCACTCTACCCAGCCCCATCGCGAACTCCGTGTTGAAGAATTCCCAGGGTTGCTGCACCGCCCGCATCGCGTTGGGCGCTGGCGGGACCATCGCGGTGGGTGAAAGCGTGAAGATCTGGTTGCTGGCCTGCTGATCCTTCTTCGAGTACCCGAAGTTCAAGGTCGCGCGCAGGCCGCTACCCATGTAGTCGAGAGATAGCTGCGCATCGCCGACGCGGTCGCGATTGTTCTGCAAGGACGTGTATCCATCGCGGAATAGACCATTGAAGCGCGCTCCGAACTCGCCATCAGCGCCAAACCGTCCACCGAGATCGGCCTGCACGCCGGCTTGGCCCGCCGAACCGTACAGCACGCCTATGTTTGCGATGGGATCCTTTGCAGCCCGCTTCGGCACGAGATTGACCGTGCCGCCGACCGCACCTCCTACCGATCCGTTCAGGAACGTGCTCGGCCCCTTTAACACCTCGACCCGCTCGAAACCTTCGAGCGGCGTTCGATCCGCGGCTGTCAAGCCGAACAGGCCGTCTACCGAGATGGCCGAGCTGGGTACCGAATACCCCCTGATGCGAAGCGTGTCGTAAGCCTGTGTCGCGACCTTCGTTGCGCCGGGATCGTTCTTGACGACGTCGCCGATCGTTCTCGCCTGCTGGTTCTCCACCAAGGTCGATGTGTAGCTCGTGATGGCGAATGGAATGTCCTGGAATGTCCGATCGCCGAGCAGGCCAACGGTGCCTCCCACGGCAACCTGCCCGCCCGGCGCAGCGGGAGGAAGGACGCCGATCGTGGCCGTCGGCGGCGGTAAAGAACCTTGGACATTGACCGGATCGAGCTGCAGGGCGCCCGAGCCGCTCGCACCTTCGTACACGGTCGCGGCGCCGCCCGGCGTGAACTGGAAAAGAAGACCCGTTCCCTCCAACATCTGCCTCAGCGCCTGATCGACCGACATCGATCCGACCACCGGTGAACTGGTCTTGGAGCGCGCGGTCGCGGTATCGATCGCGACCTGTATGCGCGCCTGCTGTCCGAGCAGGGCAAGGGCCTGAAACAATGGCTGCGCGGGAATATTGAACGCGTGCACGGTCGGGGCTTGCGCCAGGCGCGGCGCATCTTGCGCGCTGGCCGGCCCATGCGCCCCTGCCAGCATCAGCAGCACGACGGCGCAATGCAGATATTGTCGGTCGACTCTACGGAATACGCGCAAGCTTTCATCGCCGCGCCGACGGGTCGCAGCTCCTCTGGGAGGGCGCTAGATCAACTAGCCTCTCGCAGAGGACGGTCGGGCTGCCGGAAAGTTAAGGGGCTTTCCGCCGTTTTTCTCAATACGCTGGCGAGGAGACGACGAGGACGTAGGGCGTCACGGCAGTGATCGAGGCCTTCTGCGTCCGGGCAAGCGCCCGGAGGGCGTCTACAGGGTCGCTCAGGTCGAACACGCCGCTGACGTGACGGTTCGCGAGCCCGCTGCCGCGCACGAGGATGAGGCCGTTGTAGTGGCGCCCAAGTTCCTCGACGACTTCCTCGAAAGGCACACCATCGACCACGAGGCGATTGTCCTGCCATGCCGCGATCTGGGCGGGATCCACGCTGGCAAGTTCGCGAGCGCCCCTGGCGTTCACGGTCAGTCGCTGCCCGCGCTCGAGGTTCACCGGCTGGTTCTCGTGCGCGACTCCCACCTTCACATGTCCCGTCTCGACGGAGACAACGATGCCGGACGACAGCACGTTCACGTCGAACGACGTCCCGGTGACCGTGACGGTGACATTCCGTGCCGTGACCGTGAATGGAACGGCTTCAGAAGGCGTAACGCGGAAGAATGCTCTGCCGCCGAGAAGCGTAACTTGGCGGGAGACCTCGTCGAAACGGAACGCCACGGAGCTTCCGCTATCCAGGCTGGCCACGCTGCCATCCGGCAGGGACACGTTTCGATGCTCTCCGGTGTCGGTGACGATGTCGCTGGAAAGGTATCTGTAGACGGTCGGACTGACCCACAGGGCGAGCGAGGCGGCCAAGCCCAGGCCCGCCGCCCAAAACAAGCGTGCCGCGGCGCGCCGGGACGGCCGCGCAGTCGCGGACCGATGCCGATCCTTCGCCTGAAGGTTGCCCGCCACGTTCCAGGCCCGGCTCACGCTCGACCAGGCCGCCCGATGCGCATCGCTGCGGGATCGCCACTCGTCCAGCCCTTGTCGGATCGTGCCGTCGTCAGGCGCGGAGGCCACCTTCACAAGCCAGTCCGCCGCTTCGGCCCTCAACGTGTTTGCGCTCTTCTTGCCGGATACCACGGAGGTTCACCCTGCTCGGTGCGGAGAGCAGCTATCGAAAACCGGTCGCTCCCCGCGATCGAAGGCATCCATAGGTAGCGTTCTATAAATCACCGGAGGCCTCATCAAGCCGGCGGGATGTATGCATGATCGCCTCGGCCACCAGTTGGTGAGCCCTGGGAACGGAAATCCCCAGATGCCTCGCCACCTCCTGCAGGGTCCGCCCATCAAGGCGCACCATTTCGAAGGCTGTCCGCGTCCGCTCCGGCAACTCGGCAAGAGCCTGCCGCAGGACGCGCAGCTCGTCCCGGAACAGCAGCACGTTCTCGGCCGTGGGCGCGTCGTGCTCGATATCCTCCAGATCGTCCGCGCTCGACTTGACCGCTATCCGGCTCGAAGCCCGGTTCGTCCAGTCCAGCGCAAGGTTGCGGACCACCCGGTAGAGGTAGTTCACAGGCTGGTTGATCTCGTGATCGCGACGAGGCGCCGCAGCCGCCGAACTGAAGCGAAGCCAGGCCTCCTGCACGACATCTTCGGCGCTCGCCCGGTCGTGCACGATTCCCGCAGCGTAGTTCACGAGCGAGGCACGATGTTCGAGATAGAGCACCAATACTTTGTCGGTTGCCGTCACGCCCGCCCATTCCGATTTGCGAATGATTCGCAGAAGCGACTATACGAGTCGCTCGAGGGCTCGGCAAGAAGACCGCCGCGGTCGTTCCGAATACGCGACATACGCGACTTCTCGCCAACCCAGACCCCGCCGCGGTGCGCCGACCGAAGGATGGTCTGCACATCCCGGAACATTGCGCCGGGGCGACAGCGCGTGATCGAGCCGCCGGGCGGCCAGACACGCGCTGTCCGGCTTAAAAGAGATTCTCTCCCCAGACCGGACTTCAGACGACCCGGAAGTTCTTGAACTGCCAGGGGTCGGACTTGTCGAGGTCCTCGGGGAACAGCTCGCCGCGGCCCTGCAGCGGGGTCCAGTCGCTGTACTTGCCGACGACCGGGCCGAGATAGGGCATGCAGATCTCGAGGTTGCGCTGGAAGTCCATCTCGTCGGCCTCGACGATGCCCTCGTTCGGGTTCTCGAGCGCCCAGATCATGCCCGAGAGCACCGGCGCCACGACCTGGATCGAGGTCGCGTTGTTGTAGGGCACGAGCTTGCGCGCCTCGTCGATATCGATCTGCGAGCCGTACCAGTAGGCGCCCTTCTTGTGGCCCATCAGCAGCACGCCCAGCTCGTCGCGCCCCGAGACCACTTCGTCGACGATCAGGCGCTGGCGCTTCTGCTGCTTCAGGTTCTTCCCGGCAAGCTCGTGCAACGACATGATCGCCTGGTCGCACGGATGATAGGCGTAGTGCACGGTCGGGCGATAGACGACCTTCTTGCCGCCCCTGCCCTCCTCGTGGACGGTCAGATAGTCGGCGATCGAGATCGATTCGTTGTGCGTGATGATGAAGCCGTGGAACGGTCCCTCCAGCGGCGTCCAGGTGCGAACCTGCGTCGTCGCGCCGGGGCGATTGAGGTAGATCGCCGCGTCGCAGCCGAACGTGTGGCGCTTGCCGTCGGGCGGCAGCGCCTTCTCGTGCGTGCCCCAGCCCATCTCGGCCGGCTGCCCACCCTCGGAGATGAAGCCGTCGATCGACCAGGTGTTCACGAACTCGCCCACTTCCTTGGGGATCGCCGAGACCTGCGTATCGCGCTCGGCGATATGGATCGTCTTGATGCCCAGGCGCTGGGCAAGCTTGCCCCAGCCCTCGCGCGTGGTCGGCACCGGAGTCTTCACGCCGGTGTCGCGGGCGATGTTGACCAGCGCCTGCTTGGCGAAGTGCGAGACCAGGCCCGGATTGGCGCCATGCGCGACCACGGCCGTCGTCCCGCCCTTATGGCGTGCCTTGAGCTTCATCATCGTGTCGCGCAGCGCGTAGTTCGAGCGGCGCGAGACCGGCAGCTTCGGATCGGAATACCCGCCCGGCCACGGCTCGATGCAGGTGTCGAGGTAGAGGACGCCCTTCTTCTGGCAGAGCTCGATCAGCGCCGTCGAGGCGACCTCCACCGACAGATTGAGCAGGAAGTCGCCCTGGCCCAGCCGGTTGTCCAAGGTCGAGCGGACGTTGGATTCGGTGAGGCGCTTTTCGACGAACTCGACTCCGTAGCGCTCCGCCTCGTCCTCGCCGCCACGCATGTCGTCGGTGATGATGGTGATCTGCTCAGGCTTGATGCCGATGTGGCGCAGGATCAGTGGCAGCACGCCCTGGCCGATCGAGCCGAAGCCGATCATGACCAGGCGGCCGTGGAAATCGAGGTACTTCTTTGCGGAAGGCTTGCGCGCAGTCTTTTTCGCCATTTCAGCGTCCCCGTTCCTTTCGTGCAGCGGTCAATAAAAACAGCAACGGGGCCTTTCTCAAGGCCCCGTCGTTCCGTACGCCCGGATTGTGTCAGTTCAGATGCAGATCGCCCTGAGGGGAGCGAAGCCGTTGAACGCCACCGACGAATAGGTCGTCGTATAGGCGCCGGTCGACAGGATCTCGACCTTGTCGCCCGGCTTCAGCGAGAGCGGCAGCTTGTACTCGGTCTTCTCGTAGAGGATGTCTGCCGAGTCGCAGGTCGGACCGGCCAGCACGACGGGGCCGACGCGCGTCCCCTCGCCGGGCGTACGCAGGCGGTACTTGATGCTCTCGCCCATCGTCTCGGCGAGGCCCGAGAACTTGCCGATGTCGAGGTAGACCCAGCGCTTGCGGTCGCCGACGGCCTTGCGCGACACCAGGACGACCTCGCTCTGGATGACGCCGGCATCGCCGACCATCGAGCGGCCCGGCTCCAAGATGACCTCGGGCATGCGGTTGCCGAAATGGCGCACGAGCGCGCGGCCGACCGCGTCGCAATAGGCCTCGACGCTGTTCACGTCGGCACGGTAGCGCGCCGGGAAACCGCCGCCGAGATTGACCATGCGCAGGTCGACACCTTCCTCGGCGAGCGCGAAGAACATCTGCGACACCTGGGCGAGCGCCCTGTCCCACTGGTCGAGGTCGGTCTGCTGGCTGCCGACATGGAACGAGATGCCATAGGCGTCGAGGCCCCAGGCCTGCGCCTTGCGGAGCAGATCCTTGGCCATCTCCGGCGCGCAGCCGAACTTCTTGCTGAGCGGCCACTCGGCGCCGCCGCAATCGACGAGCACGCGGCAGAACACGCGCGCACCCGGCGCGACGCGCGCCAGCTTCTGCAGCTCGGCCTCGCTGTCGAAGGCGAAGAGGCGCACGCCCTGCTGGTAGGCCCAGGCGATGTCCTTCTCCTTCTTGATCGTGTTGCCGAAGGACACGCGGTCCATGGCGACGCCGGTGGCCTGCACCATCTCGATCTCGCCGCGGCTTGCCGTGTCGAACTTCGAGCCGGCCGCTGCCAGACGCGACAGGATCTGCGCCGCCGGGTTCGCCTTCACGGCGTAGAAGATGTGGGCCGTCGGCAGCAGCTCGTGCATGCGCCGGTAGTTGTTCTCGACCACATCGAGGTCGATCACCAGGCACGGCGTCTCGGGCTGCTGCTCGCGGAGATAGCGGAAGATGCGCTCGGTCATCGCTGGGGGTTCCCCGTCAAAACTGGTCGGAATCGGTCGATGGAAAAGACGTATGGAAGCCGCTCGCTGGGAGAGCGGGCTTCAATGACGCGCAACGCCGGATGGCGGCACGCGTCAGCCGATACTCGACTTGATCTCGAGGTGTTTGGACGAAACGAGGTTCATGGCCCGGCTTTCGATGGCCGGGCGGATGACACGATAGCGGGGAACGCGCCCCGCACAGCAAGCAACCATCTCAGAAGCTCCTTCCCGGACCCGGCCAATGCCGGCACTGCCAAAAAGGACGCTTTCCGTCGTTGCGTAACCACTATGGGCCAGCGGCACGTGCGTGGGCGTCTCGCTGTGCTATCTACAACTAATCGACACGGTTACAAGAAGAATCTGCCCCGGCTCGCAAATTTTCAGGTGGCTTGTGGTGGATTGCGCCACGCGCTGTCAGACACGCGGCAGCGACGAGCCCGGCAGCTTGATCGATGCAGCGAGGATCGTGAGCGGCACCAGGGCGACGGAGGAGGCGATCAACGCCGTCCGCACGTCGAAGAAGTTGGCGATCTTGCCCCACAGCAGCGAGCCCAGGACCATCGCCCCGAAGAAAACCATCTGGTGGACCGCCATGCCGCGGGCCCTCATGTAATTGGGCAGGATCATCTGTACGGAAGCGCCATTATTGGCGATGACGGTGATCCAGCAGGCGCCGTTGACGGCGACCACGGCGCCGACGACCAGCGGCGTCATGGCGAGAGCGGCGATCATGGTCGCGGCGGCCGAGATGCCCATCGCCCAGATGTTCGCACGGTCTGCACCGAACAGCCGGTTGACGGTCGGCATGGCGAAAGCCGCCGCCACCGCGCCGATGCCGAAGACACCGTAGAGGACGCCGAAATCGAACTCGTCGAGCCCCAGCTCGAACCGCCCGATGACCGGCAGCAGGGTGCCCATGGCGATACCCGGCACGAAGAAGCACAGGCCTCGTGCAAAGATGGCACGCAGCTCGCCTGACCCGCGCACGAAGGCGATGCCGGCGCGCGCCGCTTCGGCCAATCCCTCGCGACGCTGCTGCGCCCGCGCCTCCGGCGGCCGCTTCCAGGCGCGCATGGCGAAGATCACGCCGACATAGGTGAAGGCATTGATGGCGAAGAGCAGGAAAACGCCGACCAGGCTGAGCAGGACCTGGCCGACCACCGGCCCGATCGTGCGGGCGAGATTGAAGCCCGCGCTGTTCAGCGCGATGGCCGGCCGGAGCTGGGGCCCCGACACGATCTCCGGCACGACCGCGTGCCAGGCCGGCGCGTTCATGGCGTTGCCGAGTCCCATGCAAAACGACAGCCCGAGCAGGCTCCAGTGGTCGAGCCGGCCGAGAAAGGCCAGCAGCGCCAGCGTCGCCGCCACCCCCATCATCCAGAACTGGCAGACGATGATATAGCGGCGCCGGTCGAACCGGTCGGCCAGGATGCCGGCGAAGAAGCAGAACAAAAACATCGGCAAGGTGCTGGCGGCCGCGAGGAGCGCGACGAAGATCGGCTCCGTCGTGAGGCTGGTCATCTCCCAGGCCGCACCGGTCGTCTGCATCCAGCCGCCGACGTTGGACATCAGGTTGGCGATCCACATCGCCAGGAAAGACCGGTTGGCGAGCGGAGCGAAAGCCGAAACGCGCGGTGCAGGCCCGGCCGGAGGCGTCACGCGGCCGCCCCCGCGATCACCTTCTCGTAGACGCGGTGCGTCTTGTAATGCACGCCACCGACCGAGCGGATGATGTTGTTGGTCGCCTTGTTGTCCTCGAGGATCCAGCCCAGCTCGGCCGACGTCTTGCCGAGCCGCTTGCCGTTCTGCCGCAGCTGGTCGATCGCCATCATGGCGAGGCCGGCGCCCATCAGCGGATGGTTGCGATACTTCTTCCTGACGCCCATCAGCGGCACGCGCGTGCTACCGACGCCGACAAGCTTGAGGCGCGCGAGCAGCTTCAGCAGCTTCCACGGGCCGAGCGTGCCGTCGAAATCCGCAATCGCCTCGTTGAGGTTGGTCAAGGCCACGATGAAGGCGACCGCCTCGTCGTCGACCTCCACGAATACCGCGAGCTCGGGCACGATGACCGGCCCGAACGCCTTCGACGCGTGATCGATCTCCGCCTGCGTGAAGGGGACGAACCCCCAATTGTCGCTCCAGGCATCGTTGAAGATGTTCACCAGGGTGCGCACCTCGGCATCGAACATCTTCATGTTGGCGGTGCGCACCTTGACCCGGCCCGCCATGCCGGCGCGTGCCATCAGCTTGGCGCCGATCGTCTCCGGTGCGTTCTGCACGTCGTAATCGTAGGAGAAGAGATCCTTCACCTTGGCGTAGCCGCATGCCGCGACACGGCCATCCGCATAGGGCGGGTCGTAGGGCACCATCAGCACGGACCGGCTCTCGAAGCCCCAGACGAGAAGCCCGACCTCCTCGTTGACCGACAGGCTGAACGGCCCGGTGGCACGGACCATGCCCTTGCCGCGCAGCCATCCCTCGGCGGCCTCGAACAACGCAGCGAACACGGCCGGGTCGTCCTCCGCCGCCAGGCAGCCGAAATGACCGGTCTTGTCCGCGTAGCGTTCGAGATAGGCACCGTCGATCTGGGCAGTGATGCGGCCGACCACCTTCCGGCCGCGGCGCGCCAGGAAGAACTGCACCTCGACATGCTGGAAGAGCGGATTCTTCTTCGGCGAGAAAGCCTCGCGCCGTTCGACGTCGAGATGGGGCGTATACCCCTTGTGCCCCGCATAGAGCCGCTTCGGCAGGTCGATGAAGGCCTTTAGGTCGGCCTTGGAAACGACCGGCGTGACGACGATGTCTGACATGGGACCCTTGGAATGCTCAAGCGACGAGGGCCGTCGGGGCCCCGCCATGGAAAACGAGGCGACCGTCGGATTCGCATCCCGCACCGTCGGCGCGCAGGGCGCGTATGTCGACCTGCAAGCGCCAGCCGCCATCCTCGCGCGTTATCCCGACGAGATGCCACCGCGCCCGGCCATATTTGGAATCGGCTGCCGCCGACGCGGACGTGACGCCGATGACCGGGATGGCGCCCTGGGGACCGGCGATGCGACCGACCTCGCTGCGATGGTTGTGACCATGCAGGACGATCTCGCAGCCGACCCGCCGGATCATCGCCTGGAAGGCGGCGGCATCCGTCAGCCGCTTGAAATGCTTTTCGGTGGTGAGCGGCGGATGGTGGATCAGCACCACGCGGCAGAGCCCTTCCCGCCCCAGCTCCGCGAGCAGCTTCCCCGTCGCCTCGATCTGCTGGGCGCCCAGCGTACCGGTCGCGAAGAAAGGCGGCTTCGGCACGCCGCTGTTCAGCCCGACCATGGCGACCGGCCCGCGCCGACGCACGGTCGGGAAGGCGTCGAAACCGGTGGCCGGCCCGCCCTCGTCTCCCGCGAGATACGCGCCCCAGCGGCCGAGTCCCTCCGTCCATCGGGTCGCGACATAGACATCGTGATTTCCCGGCACCAGCATGACCCGCTCCGGGCCGCCGAGACCGGAAAGCCATCCCGCCGCGCACTCGAATTCCTGCGGCAGCGAAACGTTCACCAGGTCGCCCGTCAGCGCGACATGATCCGGTGCCGCTGCCTTGACGTCGGCCAGGATGGCAGCAAGCGCCTCGGGGCGGTGCAACTGCACCCGATTGCGCCACCAGTTGAAGTAGCCGGTCGCCCGCTTGCCGAGGAGCTGGACCATCCCAGCCCGTGGCATCGGCAAATGCGGGTCGGAAAGATGGGCGAGAGTGAACATGACGGCCGCGCCCCTAGCGCGTGCCGCCCGCGACGCGAAGCTGGGGTTCGCCCAGGACACCGAGCTGGCGCGCGATGCCGGTCATCACCTCGATCATGTGCTGCAGCTGTTCGCCGGTGTGCACCGCGCACACCGAGCAGCGCAGCAGCGACACGCCATTAGGGGTCGCCGGCGGGACCGCGACGTTCACGTAGATGCCCGCGTCCAGCATGGCGCGCCAGAAGCCGATCGCGGTCTGCCTGTCCGGCAGATGGACACCGACCACCGGTCCATGCTCGGGGCCGAGCTTGAAGCCCCGGGCGGCGAGCCCGTCATAGAGAGTCGCGACATTGTCCCAGAGCTGCTTGCGCAGCTCCGGCTTCGCCTTCACCACGCGCAGCGCCTGCCGCACCGAAGCGACGATCGAGGGCGGTAGCGAGGCCGTGAACATGTAGGAACGGACAGTTACGCGCAGGATGTCGAAATCCGGGTCGTCCGACACGCAGTAGCCGCCGATGGCGCCCAGCGTCTTGGAGAAGGTGCCGACGATGAAATGGCAGTCGTCGAGCACGCCCGCCGACTCGCAGAGCCCGCGGCCATTGTCGCCCAGGGCACCCAGCGAATGCGCCTCGTCGACCAGCACGTAGGCGCCGTATTTCTTGCAGACATCGACGAACTCGCGCAGGGGCGCGCTGTCGCCCAGCATCGAGTAGATGCCCTCCAGCACGACCACCCGGTTGCCCGGACGATCGCCCAGCCGGCGCAGGCGCGCCTCCAGGCTGGACGGGTCGTTGTGCTTGAAGCGCACCACCTCCGCCTGCGTCATCTTGCAGGCGTCGTAGATCGAAGCGTGGCTGTCGGCGTCGATGAGAAGCTGGTCGCCCTCGCCGGCAAGCGTCGAGATCAGGCCGAGATTGGCCTGGTAGCCGGTCGTGAAGACCATGCAGTGCTTCTTGCCGTAGAACTCGGCGATCTCCTGCTCCAGCGCCACATGTTCCGTGTAGCTGCCGTTGGCGATGCGCGAGCCGGTCGTCCCCGTCCCCTCGGCACGGATCGCCTCGATGGCGGCATCCATGCAGCTCTGGTCGAAGGTCAGGCCGAAGTAATTGTTCGTGCCGACAAGCAGCGTCTTGCGGCCGTTGATGATCGCCTCGGTGGGCGAAAGGACCCGCTCCATGCGGATCTGGAAGGGGTCGTAACCGGTGGTCCGAACGTCCCGATAGGCCTCGAGGAGGCCCGCATGCCGGTCGAAGAGGCCCATGGCTAGCGCCGGGCGTGCAGCGTCAGGATGGTGTCCGCGAGCTGGTCGACGGTGTGGATCTCGGCGACGACATTCATCGGGATGGAGACGTCGAAGCGGTCCTCGAGCTCCATGACCATGTCCATGATCGCGAGCGAGTCGATCGTCAGGTCCTTGGCGATCACCGTGTCGCCCTGGATCGGCTTCTCGCCGGTCTGGAACGGCGCCAGGTGGTGGCAAATCTCTCCCACGACCTCGCTGCGCGAGAGCTTGGTCTCGCGGCTGAGGTCGATGGTGTCGGCGATGCCGTCGTTCTCGACGATCATTTGATGGGCAGTGCGCAAAACGCTCTCCGGGTCCCGGGGTCAGGCGTGAACCTTGTGCCAGAAACCCCGAATCATTGTGAAATGACAATTTGTTACGCAGTGTTTCACCGCATCTAGAGCCAGTTCCGGGCCCGGTACCAAGCCACGGTGTCCCGGAAGCCGGTCGCCAGATCGTAACGTGGTTCGAAGCCGATCGCTGCGGCGAGCCGCCGGTCGTGGACCGACCAGTCGGTATGAAAAATCTCGGCGACCTTTCCGTGGGTCAGGATCTCGACCTTCCCGCCAAGGGCATGTCGCAGGCCGTTGAAACCCGCCACGCCCTCCATGACCGTACGGGGGATAGGGATTTTCCAAGGCCGACGGCCGAGCGCGTTGCCGGCGGCTTCCGCCATGTCGCGGTAGCCATAGGCCGGCTCGTGCCCGTCGTCGATCTCGCAGATAGTCTGAAGCGCGGTTCGCTCGACGGTCCGGGCGAGCGCCTCGGCAAGGTCCCCGACATGGATCAGCGACAATCGGGCCCCCGACACAAGGGGCTGGGGCGCCAGCCCCGACCTCACGGCCCGGAAATAGGCCAATGTCTCCCGGTCTCCCGGTCCATATACCGCCGGCGCCCGTACGGTCGTCCAAGGGCCGGCCCGGCTGGCGACCACCGCTTCGCCGGCCCGCTTGCTGGCGGCATAGGCCGAGAGCTGGGGTTCGCGCGCCGCCAGCGAGGACAGGAGGACAAGGTGGGCATCCGGTGCGAGCGCGGACAGGAGCGCCGCGCTGTCCCGGTTCACCGGCAGGAAATCCTGCGGGCGGCGGGCCTTGATCAGGCCGGCGGCATGGACCACGGCATCGGCCCCGCGGACGAGGTCGCGCAAGGCCGGTTCGGAAGTGACGTCGCCCAGGACGATCTCGGCGTCGATGCCGGCCAGGGACGGTACGGGCGACCAGCGGCGCACGAGGAGCCGCAGGCGCCAGCCCCGGCGCGCCAGCGCGGCCACGAGGTGAGGGCCGACGAAGCCGGTGGCCCCGGTGACGGCGACCAGCTTCGCCATGGCGGCCGGTCAGGCGGCTGCAGGCTTGGGCGCGTAAAGCCCGGCCAGATAGTTGGCCTTGGTCTTGGCCCGCGACAGCTTGCCGGACGAGGTGGTCGGCAGTCCCAGGGTGGGCGCCACCAGCGCGACCTCGCAATCGACGGCAATGGATTCTCGCACGGCGCCCGCGACATCACGCGCCAGCGCCTGCCTCGCGTCCTCGCCGGCGACACGCGCCAGGACGGCGACCACGACCCGTTCGCCGTCGCCGGCGTCGATGGAAAAAGCCGCCGCATCGCCGTTCTTCACGAGACGCTTGGCCTCGACCGCCCATTCGATGTCCTGCGGCCAGATGTTGCGGCCGTTGACGATGATCAGGTCCTTGGCGCGGCCCGTGACGACGACCTCGCCGGCCAGCATGTAGCCGAGGTCGCCGGTGTCCAGCCATCCATCGGCCGAGAGCACCTCTCGGCTCGCGTCGGGTTCGCCGAAATAGCCCGGCATGACGCTCGGTCCCTGGACGAAGATCCGGCCGACCTCACGATCGGCCAGCAGCTGCCCGTCGGCGCCGCGCACTTCAAGCCGGTGGCCCGGGAGCACGCGACCGCAAATCACGAAGCGGCGCGCCCGGTGATGATCGCCCGGATCGGACGCGGGCAACGCCTTCTGCGATTCCGCCAGCGCCGTGCGATCGACCGTGTCGGTGCGCACGCCGGTGCCGTGCGGACAGAAGGTGATCGCCAGACACACCTCGGCCATGCCGTAGCTCGGGATGAAGGCTTTCGCGTCGAACCCGCTCCCGGCGAATGTCTCGGCGAACCGCTCCAAGACGTCCGCACGCACCATGTCGCCGCCGATACCGGCATGACGCCACGACGAAAGATCGAGGTCTGCCGGCGCCTGGGTGGCGCCGCGGCGCACGGCGAGATCGTAGCCGAAGCTCGGGCTATAGGAGATCGAGCCGCGGTTGCGCGAGATGAGGTTCAGCCACTGCATCGGCCGACGGGCAAAGTCGCGCGGCGTGAGATAGTCGATGGAGAGCTGCGTCGAGAGCGGCGCCATCAGGAAGCCGATCAGCCCCATGTCGTGGTAGAGCGGCAGCCAGCTCACCGCGCGGTCGCCGACCACGACGTCGAGGCCGGCAGGCCCGGTCATGCCGGCGAGATTGGCCATCAGCGCGGCCTGCGTGATCTGCACCCCATGGGGATGGCGCGTGCTGCCCGATGAAAACTGGATGTAGCAAAGGTCGGCCGGCCCGAGAGGGCGGAGATCGACCGGCTTCTCCGGCAGCGCTTCGATCGCGGCCATGCCGCCATGCAGCCGAACCGCGGGGAATTCCTGCGCCGCCTCGCCGAGATAGCCGGCGAGATCGTCGATGCCGATCGCGGCGACGGCGCCGGAGGCCGCGAGCTGGCGCCGCAGCTGGTCGAGATAGGCGTCCTTGCCGCCGATCCCGACCGGAATGGAGACCGGCACCGGCAGAAGGCCGGCATACTGCGCCCCGAAGAAGAGATCGAAGAAGCCCGGCCAGGTGTCGGCCGTGATCAGAAGCCGCTCGCCCGGCTCGAAGCCCGCCCCGATCAGCCGGCGCGCGGTGACATGCGCCCGCTGGCGCACCTCGCGCCACGGCAAGGCCGAAAGCTGCTCGCCCTTGGCATTATAAAAGGTCACGCCCGTCTCGCCTTCGGCCGCGTAGTCGAGCATCGCGGGCACGGAGGCGAATCCGGCGCGGTGCAAGGCGAGCTTGGAGTTGCGGGTCGGCAGCGAATTCATCGGAAGGCGGGTGTCCTAGCAGAGGGGGTCCGCCCCGTTCAAGGCAGTGCCCGCCTCCGGCGGGCCGCAAGTTGACACACCCGGACCCGGATAAGATAGTGCCCGCCCCTCGCCAAACACCGGATTTTCCAGCCCGGAACGTCCGGCAACGGCGGGGTTTTTCTTTTTGGAGGAGGCTCGCTGTGATTACGGCTGTGATGCCGACGTACGGTCGCAAGGACGTCGTGTTCGAACGCGGAGAGGGCAACTATCTCTACGCGACGGACGGCCGACGTTACCTCGACTTTACCTCCGGCATCGCCGTGAACGCACTGGGCCACTGCCATCCTGCCCTGGTCAAGGCCCTGACCGAGCAGGGCTCGAAGCTTTGGCACACGTCCAACCTGTTCCGCGTCGGCAACGGCGAGAAGCTGGCGAAGCGGCTGACCGAGATCTCGTTCGCGGACACGATGTTCTTCTGCAACTCGGGCGCCGAGGCGATCGAGGGCGGCATCAAGCTGATCCGCAAGTACCAGTACATGAACGGCCAGCCGAAGCGGTACAAGATCATCTGCTTCCAGGCGGCGTTCCATGGCCGCCTGCTCAACGCGCTCGCCGCCACGGGCAACGAGAAGTACCTCGAGGGCTTCGGCCCGCCGGCTCCAGGCTACCTGCACGCACCGCTCAACAACACCAACGTCGTCCGCGACATGATCGACGACGAGACCGCCGGCATCCTGGTCGAACCAATCCAGGGCGAAGGCGGCATCCGCGCCACGACCCCGCAGTTCCTGAAGGACCTGCGCGCGATCTGCGACGAGTTCGGCCTGCTCCTGTTCTACGACGAAATCCATACGGGTTTCGGCCGTACCGGGAAGATGTGGGGCTACGAGTGGTCGGGCGTGAAGCCCGACGTTGCGGCCATCGCCAAGGGCATGGGGGGCGGCTTCCCGATCGGCGCCTTCATGGCGACCGAGAAGGCGGCGGTCGGCATGGTGCCCGGCACGCACGGCTCGACCTACGGCGGCAACCCGCTGGCCACCGGCGTTGCTAACGCCGTCCTCGACGAACTCCTGAAGCCGGGCTTCATCGACGCGGTGCGCGAGAAGGGCGAGTATCTCAAGGGCCAGCTCGAAGGCCTGGTGAGGAAGCATCCCAAGGTCTATGCGCAGCAGCGTGGCATGGGCTTCCTGCAGGGCCTGCAGTGCACGCCGGAGGTGACGGCGGGGGCGATGGTCGACCGGCTGCAGTCGCTCGGCATGCTCGTCCCGCCGGCCGGCGAGAACGTGATCCGCATCTTCCCGGCGCTGATCGCGGACAAGGCGACCATCGACGAGGGCATCGACATCCTCGGCAAGGCCGCGGTCTCGTTCGAATCCGCCAAGGCGGCCGAGTAGGCCCATGGCTGCGCCCAAGCATTTCCTCGACCTCGACCAGGTCGATCCCAAGACGCTTCGCCAGATCCTGGATCACGGCAAGGCGATGAAGAAGGCACGCTCTAACGGCGGGCACGAGAAGCCGCTCGCCGGCAAGACCCTGGCCATGATCTTCGAGAAGCCCTCGACGCGCACCCGCGTGTCGTTCGAGGTCGGCATGCGCGAACTCGGCGGCGAGACGATCATGCTCGGCCGTACCGACACCCAGCTCGGCCGCGGCGAGACCATCGCCGATACCGCGCGGGTCCTGAGCCGCTACGTCGACATCATCATGATGCGGACCACCGTCGAGGAGAAGCTCCTCGAGATGGCGAAGTACGCGACGGTGCCGGTGATCAACGGCCTGACCGACAAGACCCATCCCTGCCAGCTGATGGCGGACGTGATGACCTACGAGGAACATCGCGGCCCCATCCAGGGCAAGGCGATCGCCTGGTCGGGCGACGGCAACAACATGGCGACGTCGTGGATTCACGCCGCCGTGCAGTTCGACTTCGAACTCCGCATCGCCTGCCCGCCGGAGCTCACCCCGCCGCAGGACGTGGTGCAGTGGGCGGAGAAGTCCAACGGCCGCATCAGCATCGGCCACGATCCCGAGGCGATGGTGAAGGACGCGGATTGCGTCGTCACCGACACCTGGGTCTCCATGGGCGACGAGGATCCGCAGAGCCCTTCGGCCGCTAGGCGGCACAACCTGCTGCGCGCCTACCAGGTCGACGAGCATCTGATGAAGCGGGCCCGCAAGGATGCGATCTTCATGCACTGCCTGCCGGCGCATCGCGGCGAGGAGGTCACCGCGCAGGTGATCGACGGCCCGCAGTCGGTCGTGTTCGACGAGGCGGAGAACCGCCTGCACGCCCAGAAGAGCATCCTGGCCTGGTGCCTGTCTTGACGTCGGCGTCGGACGGTTCGCCCTCCGACTGGGACACCGCCCTGCCCTTCCAGCTCGACGCGATCGGCGTGCGCGGCCGGCTCGTCCGGCTGGGGCCTGCCCTCGACGAGGTGATCGAGCGCCACGGCTACCCGTTGGCCGTGGCGCGGCCGCTCGCCGAGGCCATGGTGCTGTGCGCCATGCTGGCGACGTCGCTGAAGTACGACGGCATCTTCACGCTGCAGATATCCGGCGACGGACCGATCCGCCTGCTCGTGACCGACCTGACGACGGACGGCGCGTTGCGCGGCTATGCGCAGTTCGATTCGTGGAAGCTCGCCGTTGCGCTGGGCGCCGGAAACGAGGAACCGCCGGAAGGATACGTGCCGAAGCTGTTCGGCCAGGGGCGCCTCGCCTTCACGGTCGACCAGGGCGAATACACCGAGCGCTACCAGGGTATCGTCCCGCTCGACGGTCCCACCCTCTCCGACTGCGCCCATACTTATTTCCGGCAATCCGAACAGCTCCCGACCGGCATAAAGGTGGCCGCCCGCCGCTCGACGATCGACGGCAGGCATCATTGGCATGCCGCTGCCCTCATGGTGCAGCAGATGCCCGAGTTCGATGCGGGCCGCCTCGACATCGACCAGGAGCAGCGCGAGGACGACTGGCGCCGCGCCGTGATCCTTATGGCGTCGGCCACCGAGAAGGAGATGCTCGATCCTTCGCTGCCCGGCACGGCGCTGCTGCACCGGCTGTTCCACGAGGAGCGGCCGCGCGTCTTCGAGCGCCGGACGTTCGCCGCGCGCTGCCGGTGCAGCCGGGAGCGCATCGACAACGTTCTGCGCTCGATCCGGCGCGAGGAACTGAAGGATCTGCGCGACCCGGCGGGGCGCGTCGCCGTGAAGTGCGAATTCTGCTCCACCGAGTACGCCTACGACGAAGCGGATCTCGATCGCGTCTACGTCGCCGGCGAGACGGGCACCGGCTGAAACCCTGCGCGATCCTGCCGAAAGGATCGCAGCACGGCGCCTGTGAAACCCGGGGCCATCCCGCGACGGAGCCCGCGGAAGAGTGGCACGCTGCGTGCACCGTCATGGCGCGTGATGCCCCGACCGGAGGAACAGATGCGACGGACTGCCTATCGCGTTGTCACCAGCCTGGCTCTTTGTCTCGTGGCGACCGGAGGCGCTTTGGCCCAGGGCCATCTCCGCGTCGGGATCGGCGACGATCCAGACGTGCTCGATCCCACCCTGTCGCGCACCTATACCGGCCGTCTCGTCTTCGCCTCGCTCTGCGACAAGCTGTTCGACATCGACGAGAAGCTGAATATCGTCCCGCAGCTTGCGCTCTCGCATGAAACATCGGCCGACGGCAAAGCCGTCACGATCAAGCTCCGCCCCGGCGTGAAATTCCACGATGGGGAGCCGCTCACGGCGGAAGCGGCCAAGTACAGCCTCGACCGGCACCTCACGCTCAAGGGGTCGTTCCGTAAACCCGAGATCGGCACGATCGACAGCGTCGAGGTGGTCGATCCCCTCACCATCAGGCTCAACCTGAAGCAGCCCTTCTCGCCGCTGCTCGCCCAGCTGACCGACCGTGCCGGCATGATGGTCTCGCCCAAGGCGGCGGAGGCCGCCGGCGACAAGTTCGGCCTGAAGCCGGTCTGCGCCGGGCCGTACAGGTTCGTGGAGCGCGTCCAGCAGGATCGCATCGTCGTCGAGAAGTTCCAGGAATACTGGAACAAGGATCACGTCTTCATCGACCGTATCACCTACCTTCCGATCATCGACACGACCGTGAGGCTCGCCAACCTGCGGTCGGGGGGCATCGACATCACCGAGCGGATTCTCGCGACCGACATCCCGACGGTGAAGGCCGACAATCGCCTCCGCCTTGCCAACTCCGTATCGCTTGCCTGGTTCGGGCTGATGATCAACCAGAACAACGGACCGAAATCGAACAATCCGCTGGGCAGGGATCCGCGGGTCCAGCGCGCCCTCGACCTCAGCATCGATCGCGAGATCCTGAACCAGGTCGTGTTCAATGGCGCGTTCGTGCCGGGCAACCAGTGGGTCAGCCCGCAGAGCCCGTACTATCAGAAGGATTTCCCGGTCCCCAAGCGCGACATCGAGAAGGCGAAGGCCTTGATGAAGGAGGCCGGGATCACCGGCAAGCTGACGCTCGACTACATGGTGAACAACGCGCCCGAGTCGCGCGCCATCGCCGAGGTGATCCAGTCGATGGCGGCGGAGGCGGGCTTCGACCTCCGCCTGCGCGTCACCGAGGTCGCGACCGCCTTAAAGGCCGGCGAAGACGGCGACTTCCAGGTCTATGCGCTGACCTGGAGCGGGCGCAGCGATCCCGACGGGAATTCCGTGGTGTTCCAGACCTGCGGCGCACCGCAGAACATGGGCAAGTACTGCGACAAGGAACTCGACGCGTGGCATCAGGAGGCCCGCGCCGCGACCGATCCCGAGGCGCGCAAGGCGGTCTACCGCAAGATCACGGAGCGCTTTCTCGCCAACGGATGGATCTTCTACCTGTACCATCCGCAGAATCTCGTGACGCACACCGCACGCCTCGAGGGATTCCGCAAAGTGCCCGACGGGTTGATCCGGGTGGTGGACCTGAAACTGAAGTAGGCGGCTGTTACCTCGCCGTCGCTACTGGGAGACGACGTAGGTCTTGGGCGGATGGCGGCGCATGGCCGCCTCGTCGGGCTCGACGCCCCAGCCCGGCCCCTTGGGCAGGATGTAGTCGCCATTTTCGAACACCGCCGGGTTGTCGACGATCTCGTCGCGCCAGGGCACGCCGTCGATATCGATCTCCATGATCCGGAAGTTCGGCACGGCGGCACAGAAATGCGCGGAGATGGCCGACGCGAGGTGCCCGTAGAAATTATGCGGCGCCACATTGACCTCGTACACGTCGGCCATCGCCGCGATCTTCAGCGACTCGGCGAAGCCGTTCCAGATCACGTCGACGATCGCCGTGTCGAAGGCATACGCCTCCAGATAGGGGCGGAAGTCGCGACGCTCCAGCAGCGTCTCGCCCGACGCGATGGGCACAGGCGAGTCGCGCCGCAGCAGCGCGATGGACTTTGGATCGTGGATGTCGAGTTCCAGCCAGGTGAGGCCGGCCGGTCCGACCGCGTCGGCGATGCGGCGGAAGCCTTCGGTGCGGAAGTGGAAATTGGTGTCGAGCATGATCCCCAGATCCGGGCCGCCGCCGGTGCGAAAGGCTTCGACGGTCTTCGCCGCACTGCGCGCGATGAAGGAGTCCCAGTTACGTTCGGGGAAGCCTTTGCCGACGACGAAGCCCGGCCGGTAGGCCCGCAGCTTGCCGTCGACCTCGATGGCGATGTTGGTCTTGGCGGCGGTGAATCCCCTGGCGCGCACCTCCTCGGCAGTGCGCACAAAATCCTCGTAGCTGCGCACCGCCGGCGTGCCGCAGATGTCGGGATTCCGCATGCGGTAGGACCCGCAATGCGACCAGTAGACGGGGATGCGGTCGCGCAGCTTGCCGCCGAAAAGCTGGTACACCGGCACGCCCAGCGCCTTGCCCTTGATGTCTAAAAGCGCGTTCTCGATGGCGGCGATCGCCTGCCGCACGACGCCGCCGCGCGACTGGGTCGACTTGGTGGCGAGCACGGCATTCACCAGCTCGATCTCCATGGGATCCATGCCGACCACGCTCGGCATCAGCGCCTCGATAACGCCGGAGAGGCCCGGACTGCCGAAACTTTCATTGTACTCGGACCATCCGACCGGTCCGGAGTCGGTCACCAGCTTCAGGAAGGAGAACAGGCGCCAGCCGGCGTCGCAGCGGAAAATCTCGTAGCTCCTGACCTTCATGTCCTTCCTCCCGGTGCTTACATCCACCTTGTTGCCCCGAGGATACAGGAGAAACGCCATGGTCGCGCCCCGCCCATCCAGGACCCATATCGGCAACCACGCCCTCAAGCCCGAGACCCTGATGCTGAGCTACGGGTTCGATCCCAAGCTCTCGGAAGGCGCGGTGAAACCGCCGGTCTTCCTGACCTCGACCTTCGTGTTCGCATCCGCGGAAGAAGGTCGCGACTTCTTCGACTATGTGTCGGGGCGAAAGAAGCCGCCCGCCGGCACCGAGCCAGGCCTCGTCTATTCCCGCTTCAACCACCCCAACAGCGAGATCGTCGAGGATCGGCTGGCCGTTTACGAAGGGGCGGAGTCCTGCGTGCTGTTCTCCTCGGGCATGTCGGCGATCTCGACGACGATCCTCGCCTTCGCCCGGCCCGGAGACGTCATCCTGCATTCGCAGCCGCTTTATGGAGGCACCGAAACCCTCCTCGCGCGCACCATGGCGGATTTCGGCATCGAAGCGGTGGGCTTCATCGACGGCGTCAACGAGGATGCGATCCGCAGGTCCGTGGCCGAGGCGCGCCTCAAGGGCCGCCTCTCCCTCATCATGACCGAAACGCCCGCCAACCCTACCAACACGCTTGTCGACATCGCCCTTGTACGGCGCATTGCCGACGAGGTGGGCGCCAAGCAAGGGTTCCGACCCATCGTGGTCTGCGACAACACCCTGCTCGGCCCGGTCTTCCAGCGCCCGCTCGACCATGGCGCCGACGTTTCGGTCTATTCGCTCACCAAGTATGTCGGCGGCCATTCCGACCTCATCGCCGGTGCCACGCTCGGGGCCCAATCGACCATCGGACCGATCAAGGCATTGCGCGGCAGCCTCGGCACGCAGCTCGATCCGCATTCCTGCTGGATGCTCGGCCGATCGCTCGAGACGCTGGGGCTGCGCATGGAAAGAGCCAACGCCAACGCGAAGCTGGTGGCGGAGTATCTCCGCGACCACCCACGGGTGGCGAAGGTCCACTATCTCGAATTCCTCGACGACAATCCCGCGGCCCGGGCCGTGTTCGCCCGCCAGTGCACCGGCGCGGGATCGACCTTTTCCTTCGACATCAAAGGTGGGCAGAAGGAGGCGTTCGCCTTCCTGAACGCGCTCCAGGTCTTCAAGCTCGCGGTCAGCCTTGGCGGCACCGAATCCCTCGCGAGCCATCCAGCCGCCATGACGCATTCAGGGGTACCGGCCGACGTGCGTGCCCGTATCGGCGTCCTCGACACCACGATCCGCCTGTCGGTCGGCATCGAGCACCCCGACGACCTGATCGCCGACCTCACCCAGGCGCTGTCCGTGGGTGCCTAGAAGCGCGCACGATGCGCGACAGGAGAGTATCCGGACGGTGCGAAGTTTCTACGTGCGCAAATGGCTAGGCGGGGCGCTTCCCCAGATCCTGAAAGAAGCGCAGCAGGTAACCATCGGGGTCGGCCATCACGAACTGTCGGTTGCCGGCCTCCAAGGCACCTTGGCGATACCAGCGTTCCTCCATCGGGATGACGACAGTCGAAGCAGAGCGAAGGACCGACGCGTAGAGCGGATCGACGGCGGAGACCTTGATCTGGAGGTTGATGCCGCGACCGTAAGGGGCCTCCAGCGGCGCGGTCCGGAACCGGCGGCCGGGACCCTCGGCTTCCTGCAGCATGAGATGGGCCCGCTCGCGGACGAGATAGGCGAACTTCTCTTCCGGTCGTCGGATCGTGCAGGCAAATCCTAGCACGTCGAGATAAACGCGAAGCGACCGTTCGAGGAGGGCGACGTCGAGTTCCGGCACAAGCGGTGGCGAATCGCTCATCATGTTCCCTCCGGAGACGCCAAATCAGCCGACGCGTGCCGGCCATATCTCGCGGCGCGCGACCGAGGTCGATCAAGAACGATACGCCCCTTTTGGAGCGTCGTACCAAGACAGCGGTGCTGCGACGGGCGAAATCGCCCCGCCGTCTACTCCCGGCAGCACCACTCCAGCATGCGGCGCATGAACGCCTCGCCCGCCTCGATCTGCGAGGCGAGGATGAACTCGTTGGGCTGGTGGGCCTGCGCGATGTCGCCCGGCCCGCAAACGACGGTCGGCACGCCGAGCGTCTTGCGGAAGATGCCGGCTTCGGTCGCGTAGACCACGCTGCCCACGGTGTTCGATCCCGACCAGCTTCCCGCCAGCACCTTGGCGTCGTCGTTGCCTTCGGGCGAGAAGGCCGGCGTCGACGAACGCAGCTCCGTCGCGATGGAAGCGGCGGGATGCTTCGCCTTCATCTTCGGCAGCAGCTCTTCCTGCAGCCATTTCTTGGCGCGTTCGCCCAGTTCCTCGATGGGGCGCGTCGGCAGTTCGCGATAGCCCCACAGCACCTCGCATTCGCGGGCGAGGATGTTGCCGGCCGTTCCGCCGACGATGGTGCCGACGTTGAAGGTCGCGGCGGCGGGCGTGAATTCGCTGTCCTTCGACGCCCTGGCCTCGAGATCCTCCTGGACCGTGTTGAGGTAGTGGATGAATTCACCGGCAAAATGGATGGCGCTGACGCCGAGATGGGTCATCGACGAATGCGCCTCGAAGCCGGTGAACTTCGTGACATAGGTCTGGCTGCCCTTGTGGGCATGGACGACGGTCATCATCGTCGGCTCGCCGATGATGATGGCACGCGGGCGCGGGACCTCGGCGGCCATGCGCGCGGCGAGCGAATGCGCGCCGAAGCAGCCGATCTCCTCGTCGTACGACAAGGCGAAGTGGATCGGCTTGCGCAGCCCGGCCTCGAGAAACTGCGGCAGCATGGCGAGCGCGATCGCGTAGAACGCCTTCATGTCGCAGGTGCCGCGGCCATAATACTTGCCGTCCTTGAGCGTCAGCGTCCAGGGATCGGTGTCCCAGGGCTGGCCGTCCACCGGGACCACGTCGGTGTGGCCGGACAGGACGACGCCGTCCTTCACGTTCGGCCCGACGGTCGCGAACAGGTTGGCCTTGGAGCCGTCCTCGTTGGGGACCAGCTTGGAATCGACCCCGTGCCCTTTCAGGTACGCCTGGACGTACTTGATCAGCTCGAGGTTGGAATTGCGGGACGTGGTGTCGAACGCCACGAGCTTGCGCAGCATCTCGACGGGACTGACGATTTCTCCGGCCATGACATCCTTGCGGGGCTCGAGCGCGCGGGCGCTCAGACGTTGCTCCGCCCGATCATGGACAGGAATTCGCGCCGTGTCTCGCCATTGTCGCGGAAAGCCCCCAACATCCGGCTGGTCACCATGGTAACGTCGGATTTGTGCACGCCCCGGGTGGTCATGCACTGGTGTGCCGCCTCGATCACGACGGCGACGCCGCGCGGCTGCAGCACCTCCTGCAGCGTGTTGGCGATCTGCGCCGTCAGCTTTTCCTGGATCTGGAGGCGCAGCGCATAGGCGTCGACCACGCGCGCCAGCTTGCTGATGCCCACGACGCGCCGGTCCGGCAGGTAGCCGACATGGACCTTGCCGATGATCGGCACCATGTGGTGTTCGCAATGCGACTCCAGCCGGATGTCGCGCAACATGACGACTTCGTCGTACCCTTCCACCTCTTCGAAGGTCCGCTGCAGCATCTCGCGCGGATCGTCATGGTAGCCCGAGAAGAACTCCTCGTAGGACCGCACCACGCGGTCCGGCGTGCCGAGAAGGCCTTCGCGGTCGGGGTCGTCGCCGGCCCAGCGGATCAGGGTTCGGACCGCCGACTCCGCTTCCTCCCGCGTCGGCCGGGCAAGACCCGTGGCAGGCGAGAGGCCCTCGGCCTTCTTCAGACTTTTGTTCACTGTCGGTCTCCTCGTGCCCGCGCGTCAGTTCAGACGACGCGCCGTGGCCGGCGTGTCGAGGGAAAAGGTCGGGATCTCGATGTCGAATTTGGCGCCCGTCTCGTCGACCATCTGATACGTCCCGCCCATGAAGCCGGATGACGTCGAAAGCGGTGTTCCGGACGTGTACTCGAAGGTCTCGCCGGGCTTGAGCAGCGGCGTCTTCCCGACGACGCCCGGTCCCTTGACTTCCTGCTGGCGGCCCAGCCCGTCGGTGATCTTCCAGTGCCGGCTGCGCAACTGCACAGCGACATCGCCCTTGTTCTCGATCCGAACCTGATAGGCCCACACGAACTGTGACTTCTCGGGCTCGGACTGATCGGGCAGATATTGCGGGGTGACCGTGACCTGGATGGCACGGGTGGTGGCTGTGTACATCGCTCTTTCCGGCATTTCCCTGTCCCAGACATGGGAGTTTCCGATGGAAACGTCAAATGCCGTGCGGCCTCCTCGTATCGACTAAAGCCAGCGTGGATCGGCCGTGAAGTCGATCGTAAGCCATCGATGCTGCCCCTCGCCGCCGATCGCCTTCGCGATCTCGCGCCGCAACGCGTCGGCGTCCGCCACGCTCTCGATCGGGGAGTCGGGCGGCACCGCGACATGGATCTCGATGAATTGCGCGCGTCCGACCTTGGCGACGTAGCTCGTGTAGGAGCGGAAGCCATGGCGCTTCACGACATCGTCCATGATGCGGCGCACATGGGCATCGAGGTCTGGCGGCGTGATGAGCAGGATTTCCTGCAGCGCCTTGCGCACCGTGCGGATCGGCACGAACACCAGCACCAGGGTGAGGAGCGCCAGCACCAGCGGATCGGCATAGCGGGTGAGGTGTTCCCAGCGGGTGCCTTCGAGCGACCATGCGATGGCGAAAGCGATCAGCAGCGCCGAGGTGATCGAGGCCGACATCAGCCAGCTCTGCGCATCGAGATGGATGAAGTCGGATCCTATCCGCCGGTTTATGCGGCGCTCGTAGAAGAACATGCCGAAGCAGATCGTGCAGACGAGGACGGCATAGGCGATCGCCCAGTCGAACTGCAGCAGCCGGCCACCGCCGAGCAACGATCCCGCGGCGTTCAGGAAGGCGTAGAAACACAGCAGCATCAGCGTACCGCCGTTGAAGGCGAGTACCATCGGCTCGATGTGCCAGTAGCCGAACTGGAAGCGCCGGTCGTCGGCGACGCGGTTCACGAGTCGGGAGACGAACAGGGCAAGCCCGGACATGGCCGCATCGATGGCCGAGAAGACGCCGTCGAACACGATCGACAGGGATCCCGACAGCAGGCCGAAAACGACACCGAACGAGGCGACGGCGACCGTCACGGCGATGGAAAGCTTGAGCGTGCTCTGTTCGGCGGCGGCCTGGGGCATCCCGCGACTAGACATCAACCGCGGCGTGGCCGCCAGCGGGAACCTGCCCCGTCAGATCGGGAAGAGCAGGCAGGTGGTCGTGCCATGGGCGAGCAGCTTGCCGGCGGCATCGGTCAGCCGGCCCTCCGACGTCGCAATGCGCGAGCCCACGTTGATGACCTTGCCCTCGGCGCGGACCGGGCCGGTCTTTTCGGTCATGGCACGCACGTAGTTGATCTTGATCTCGACCGTCGTATAGCCCGTCCCGGCCTTGAGCATCGTGTGGATGCAGCAGCCCATCACCGAGTCGAGAAGCGTTGCGGCAATGCCGCCGTGAACCGTGCCCAGCGGATTGTAGTGATCGAACACCGGCGTGTAGGAAAAGGCCACCCGGCCCGCCTCGACCTCGGAAAGCGAGAAGCCGAGAGCCTTCGAAATGGGCGGGGCGGGATACCGCCCTTCCAGCAATCCCCTGAACAAGTCGATCCCGTCCAGCGTCCGGGCCTGCTCGATAGGCACCACGCCATAGCCCGCCTGCTCCGTCATCCCGAACTCCCGATCTATTTACGTGCATATACACGGCAATGCTTTGCCGATGCAACGTCCGGCTATAGTGTGGAGACATGAGTGTCCCTCCTCCGTCCCGTCTTTCGCCGGCCGACTGCACCTGTTTCCGGGTCCGCAGCGCCGCACGCCGGGTCACGCAGATCTACAGCCGGCATCTCGCCCCGGCCGGCCTTAAGATTTCGCAGTTCTCGCTGCTGGGCTACGTGGTTGCCCGCGGCCCCATCGCCATCACCGAACTCTCGGAGGTCCTGGCGACCGATCGAACCACGCTCACGCGCAACCTGCGCCCCCTCCTAGCCGCCGGACTGGTGGAGCGGGCCACGACCGGCGACAAGCGGCGGCACGAACTGGTCGCCACCCCGCCGGGCCGCGCCCTGTTCAAGCGGGCCATCCCGATGTGGTCGGCAGCCGAGCAAGAGGTGCGCGAGGCCATCGGGCCGAAGCTGACGACCGAACTCCATGGAGCGCTGGAGAAGTCGATGGAGCGGCTGGCCGCGCTGTAACGGGCAGCGGCGCCTCGTTCGTCAAAGATTGGCGTCGAAGAAGCCGTACTCGAGTTCCATCGCCCGCCGGTAGGCGAGCCGCACGGTGTCGCTGTCGTCGCCATGTCGGTCGAGCAGGTCCTCGAGCCGGGCGGCCAGCGCCTCGAAGCCGGGATCGGCGTATGTCTTCACCCACTCGGCGTATGTCGTCGCCACCTGCCCTCGCGCCAGCGATTGGCCGAGCCACGCATAGAGCCGCATGCACGGCGTCATCGCCGCGATCGTCTGTCCGAGCTGGCTGCGACGGGCCGTGGCGAGCAGGAAGCCGACATAGGCCTGCGTCGCCTCCGTCGGCACGACGCCGTCGAGTTCGACCTGCCAGCGCTGCGCGTAGGCGCGGTGGAGCCTGAGTTCGTCCAGCACCCCCGCGATCAGGTCGGCGAAGCCGTGCAGATCCTCGCGGGTGGTCGAGTCGGCGAGGCAGAGCGCATAGGCGCGCGCGAACGCTTCGAGGAAGTAGGCATCCTGGGCGACGTAGCGCTTGAAGCTCTCCCGGGGCAGCGAGCCGTCGCCCAGCCCTCGCACGAAGCCGTGCGCGAGAATGCGTTCGGCGAGATCGGCGTTCGCGGCCCAGAGGCTCCGGGCAAGTCCCATCCTTCCCTCCTGCTCTCTCCTCCTGCCCAAACGGCAGGAGGAACCGAAGGATGCCGTCAGCCGCCCAGCGCCTGCCGGAGATCCGCGACGATGTCGTCGGCATCCTCCAGCCCGACCGAGATGCGCACGGTACCGTCGGTGATGCCGAGCTTTGCCCGCTCCTCGGCGCCGATGCGCATATGCGTCGTGGTGGCGGGGTGGGTGATCAGGCTCTTGGCATCGCCCAGGTTGTTGGAGATGTCCACGAGCTGCAGGCGGTTCAGCGTCTCGAACGCGGCCGGCTTGCCGCCCTTCAAGTCGAAGCTCACGACACCGCCGAAATCCGACATCTGGCTGGCCGCGAGCTTGTGCTGGGGATGATCGGGACGGCCGGGATAGAGCACGCGCCCCACGGCGGGGTGCGATGCGAGCGCATCGGCGACGCGACGTGCATTGGCGCAGTGGCGATCGACGCGCAGGCCGAGCGTCTCGAGGCCCTTGACCAGCACCCAGGCGTTGAACGGGCTGAGCGACGGACCGGTGTTGCGGATGATCGGCTGCAGCTTGTCGATGATGAAATCCCTGGAGCCCAGGACAGCGCCGCCCAGGGTGCGGCCCTGGCCGTCGATGTACTTGGTGGCCGAATGCACCACGACGTCCGCCCCGAACTCCAGCGGGCGCTGCAGGATCGGGGTCGCGAAGGCGTTGTCGAGCACGACCTTGGCGCCCGCCTTGTGCGCGAGCTCGCACACCGCCTTCACGTCGACGATCTCGAGCATCGGGTTGGACGGCGACTCGAAGAGCACGGCCTGCGTGGGCTTCGACAGCGCCTTTTCCCACTGCGCGAGATCGCCGCCGTCGACCAGCTCGCTCTGCACGCCGTATTTCGGCAGCAGCTCGGCAACGATGTAGTGGCAGGAGCCGAAGAGCTGGCGCGCCGCGACGATGCGATCGCCGGCCTTGACGAGGGCAAGCAGTGCGAAGAACACCGCCGACATGCCGGTCGACGTGGCGCGGCAGGCTTCCGCCCCTTCGAGCGCGGCCAGCCGGTTCTCGAACATGCTGACGGTCGGGTTGCCGAAGCGCGAATACTGGTAGTGGTTGCTTTCGCCCTTGAAGGTCGCCTCGGCTTCCTCGGCACTCGCATAGGCATAGCCCGAGGTCAGGAAGAGCGCTTCCGACGTCTCGTCGAAGTTGCTTCGCACCTGGCCGCCGCGGACGGCGCGGGTCTGCGGCCGCCACTTGCTCGCGTCGACATCGGCCTTCTTCCTGGAAATGGTTCCGTCCATCACACTCTCTCCTCTCGCCCGCTCCGTCTTGCGGAGCGCAACGAAAAACCCCCGACCTGGAAGGACGGGGGCTTTGCGAGTGCCTCCGACCTTTTAGCGATGTTTAACGTGGTCGCAAGCCGGTCGGCTCAAATCTCCACGGCGGCTTCTATAGAGGCGAAGCCCGGGACGCGCAAGAGGCGTCCCGGTTCGCGGATCTCACTTCTTCTGCTTGGCTAGCGCCTGCTCGCGCAGCTTGGTCATCGTGATGCGCGAGGTGATCGCCTCGGCATCCGTCTTCACGTGGATGATCGCGGGCTTGCCCGATGCCAGCGCGCGCTCGAAGGCGGGCTCGAACTCCGCCGTCTTCTCGACCGTCTCGCCATGCCCGCCGAAGGCGCGGGCGTAGGCGGCGAAGTCCGGGTTCTTGAGCTCCGTGCCATGTACGCGCGTCGGATATTCCCGCTCCTGATGCATGCGGATCGTGCCGTACATGCCGTTGTCCACCACGACGAACACGACGTTCGCACCGTGCTGGACCGCCGTCCCGAACTCCTGGCCGTTCATCAGGAAGCAGCCGTCGCCCGAGAACGACACCACCATGCGTTCCGGCGCCGCGATCTTCGCCGCGACGGCCGACGGCACGCCGTAGCCCATCGACCCGTTGGTCGGCGCAAGCTGGGTCCGGAAGCCGCGATACTGGAAGAAGCGGTGGACGAAGCCGGCATAGTTGCCTGCACCGTTGGTCACGATGCAATCGTCCGGCAGGCGCTTGTTCAGCCAGGCCACGATCTCGGTCATGTTGGCCGAGCCGGGCTGCGGCGAAGGCTCGATGTTCTTGAGATAGTCCTGACGCGCCTCCGCGACGCCGGCTTTCCACGCCGATGCATCGACGGGTTTCATGGCTTTGGCCGCGGCGGCGAACTGGGCCATCCCGGAGTTGATCGGCAGCGTCGCCTGGTACACGCGTCCCAGCTCCTCGGCGCCGGCATGGACGTGCACCATCTTCTGCGCCGGGACCGGCAGGTCGAACAGCGTGTAGCCGCCGGTCGTCGCCTCGCCGAGGCGCGGCCCGATGGCGATGATCAGGTCGCTTTCCTTGATGCGCTTGCCGAGCGGCGGGTTCACGCCGATGCCGAGATCGCCCACGAAATTGTCGTGCCGATTGTCGATCAGGTCCTGGTTGCGGAACGCGGTCGTCACCGGCAGGTGGTTGGCCTCGACGAACGCCTGGATGTCCGCGCAGGCTTTCTCGTCCCAGCCGCCGCCGCCCAGGATGACCAGCGGTTGCCTGGCCGCGGCCAGGAGTTCGCGGAACGTCGCCATGTCGTCCGGCGAGGGCGCGCCGCGCGCGACCTTGTAGGGACCGGCGTCGGCGACCTCGACCTCGTCGGTCAGCATGTCTTCCGGCAGGGCGATGACGACCGGCCCCGGCCGGCCGTTCATGGCGCGATGGAAGGCCTGGCTCACGATCTCCGGGATGCGGCGCGCGTCCTCGATCTGCGTCACCCACTTGGCCATCTGGCCGTACATGCGGCGATAGTCGATCTCCTGGAAAGCCTCGCGCTCGGATTGCTCGCGGGCGACCTGGCCCACCAGCAGGATCATGGGCGTCGAATCCTGGAACCCGGTATGCATTCCGACACTGGCGTTCGTCGCGCCCGGCCCGCGGGTGACGAAGCAGATGCCCGGCTTGCCGGTCAGCTTGCCGTAGGCTTCCGCCATATAGGAGGCGCCGCCTTCCTGGCGACAGATCACGTAGCGGATGGAGTTCCGCTGCGCATAGAGCGCATCGAGGGCGGCGAGATAGCTTTCTCCCGGCACACCGAAGATCGTTTCGGTGCCATGGATGCGGAGTTGGTCGATCAGAACCTGCGCGCCGCTGCGGCGCGGGTAAGCGGTAGCCATTTTGTGAAATCTTTCCCTTACTTCGTGGGTGAAAACGAGGTCGGCACCAATATCTTGTTGTTCATGGTCTTCATGAACTCCCGGCTCTTCCTGAGGTAAGCCTGCCAGTCGGGATCTGCGGCCATCGCGGCGCGCCGTTTCGTACGGTCTGCGAGGTCTTCGTACCCCCAGATATGGACGATCTCGTTCACGTTGCCGACCTCGGTGGTGTAGTAGCCGACGAGGTTGCCCAGGTGCTTCTTCTGCACCGGCAGTCCTTCGCGCTCGTAGAGTTCCAGGAACTCCCTAAGCCGCCCCGGCTGCAGTTCATAGGTTCGATGGTCGACGATCATCAGCAATCCTCCCGGTTTCGTGGCGATTGTGTGATGTCGCCGACGTCGGCTCAACAATAGCCGCAAGCGGTGGACTCACGCCGGGAATCAGCGCATAAGTGCTGCATTGCGACACTGGCCGACGAGCATCATCATGAGTCTCGGCCCCAGTCGCGGAGCGCGATACCGGTCAACGTCTTCCGTGAGCTTCTTGGTCATCCGTCAAAGGTCAACGAAATGCTGGCACGCATCCGTCCAGCAGCGCATGCCGGACTCCGCTCGATCCTTACCTCTAGCCCAGAGCCTTGAATGAGTCGCAAATTGTTTGTGGGCAACCTGCCCTATTCGGTTACGTCCGAGCGTCTGTCTGAAGCGTTCTCGCAGTTCGGCAACGTTGCCTCTTCGAAAGTGATCGTGGATCGCGAGACCGGCCGCAGCCGCGGCTTCGCGTTCCTCGAGATGGAAACCGATGACCAGGGCGCCGCGGCCATGCAGGCCATGAACGGCGCGCTGCTGGATGGCCGCTCGATCGCGGTCCGTGAAGCTGTCGAGCGTCAGCCCGGCGGTGGCGGCGGCGGTGGTGGATTTGGCGGCGGCGGTGGCGGTCGCGACGGCGGTGGCTTCCGTCCGCGCGGCCCGCGTCCGCCGTATGGCGGCGGTGGTGGCGGCGGCTACGGTGGTGGCGGCGGCGGCGGTGGCTACGGCGGTGGCGGCGGCGGTGGCTATCGCGGCGGCGGTGGTGGCGGCTACGGCGGCGGTGGCGGTCGCGAAGGCGGCGGCTATGGCGGCGGTGGCGCCGGCGGCCCGATGCGCGATCGTCGTGCCGACTTCTCCGGCGGCCCTCCGGGTGGCGGTTACGACAACAGCGGCGGCGGCGGCGGTGCCCCTGCCGGCGGCGATTTCGGCCGTCCCCCGCGTCGCCATGGCGGCGGTGGTGCGGATCGCCCGCGCCGCGACCGCGATTACGAGCCGCGCAAGCGCGGCTTCGACGACGACCAGTAAGCCGAACCTGTTTCGGTCGGAAAACGCCGGAGGACCACCTCCGGCGTTTTTTCTTGCCCGGAGCCAGGCAATGCTATGCTCGCCCCTTCGACGGAGGCAGGCATGAAGCGGCGTTCCGCGCTGATGGGCTCCCTGGCGGCAATGGCGACCGGTACGGCGCGCGCCCAGACACCTGTCGATCTCCAACTCGTGCTGGCCGTCGACGTCTCGCGCTCCATCGACGAGGTGGAAGCGGAACTGCAGCGGCGGGGCTATATCGAGGCCCTGACCAGCGACCGCATCGTCGACGCCGTGCTTTCCGGCGAGCATCGGCGCATTGCCGTCTGCTACACCGAATGGGCCGGCGCGCACTATCAGGTGGTCGTTATCGACTGGACGCTCATCGACAGCCCTGCCGCTGCTCACCGCTTCGCGGAGAAGCTTGCCGAGGCGCCGCGCCTCTCGCAAAGCTGGACCGCGGTCGGGGCCGCCCTGATCCATGCCGGGCAACGTTTCGACAATAGCGGTTTCGCATCGCGCCGACGGGTCATCGACGTGTCCGGCGATGGGCGCACCAACGACGGGCCGCCGGCCGAGATCATCCGCGATCGGCTGGTGGGACAGGGCATCGTCATCAACGGCCTGCCGGTGATGATGAACCGTACCAATTTCGGCCGTCCGCCTGACCTCACGCTCGACAAGTACTACGAGGAAAACGTGATCGGCGGCCCAGGCTCGTTCATGGTCGTGGCCGACGATTTCGCACAGTTTGGCCGCGCGGTTCGCACCAAGCTGGTACGCGAGATCTCGGAGTCGGGCGCGGCCCCGCTGCGGGACGCAGGCTGAGGCCCCTGCAGCCGCGATTTCCCTTGGCCGGCGGCGGATGAGACCGCATCATCCGGACCGCAAGGGACCGCCGAAGGAGCGCGCGACACATATGCTGGCCAACGATCCGGTAACGCAGGCGAGGATCGACCTGACGACCGCGTTGCGTGCCGCGGCGCGGCACGGGCTGAACGAAGGGGTCTGCAACCATTTCAGCATGACCGTCCCCGGACGGGAGGACCTGTTTCTGGTGAACCCGCAGGGTCTGCACTGGTCAGAGATCGGCCCATCCGACCTCGTGATGGCCGACGGCGACGGCAACATCCTCGAGGGAAAATACGAGGTCGAGCCGACCGCCTTCTTCATCCATGCGCGCATCCATGCCGGCAATCCGCGGGCGAAGGTCGTGCTCCACACCCATATGCCCTACGCGACCGCGCTGACCTCGATCCGCGACGGCCGGCTCGAAATGTGCACCCAGAACGCCTTTCGCTACTGGGGCCGCATCGCCTACGACGACGAGTATGCCGGCGTGGCGCTGAGCAATGCCGAAGGCGAACGCATGTGCCGCGCCATGGGCGACAAGGACATCCTCTTCCTGCGGAACCACGGCATCATCGTTTCGGGCCCGACTGTTGCCCAGACCTACGACGACCTCTATTACCTCGAACGCGCCGCGATGGTGCAGGTGCTGGCCATGCAGACCGGCCGGCCACTGCACAACATCGACGACGCCCTGGCCGAGCATACGGCCCGGCAGATCGCGGGCGAGGCTCAGCAGGCCTTCCTGCATTTCGAGTCGCTGAAGCGCATGCTCGACCGGGACGAGCCCGGCTGGAGCAGGCTCGCGGCGGCCTGACAGGACTCGGGGGACCAGTCATGCGTATCGTCGCCACGCTTGCCGCTCTTTCAACGCTCGCCCTGGCCGCACCAGCCATGGCCCAGGGCTACGGCGCCATCGGGGCCGGCCCGAAGCTGGGCGAGATGCAGATCCACGCCTATCAGAAGATTCCCAAGGCCAAGATCGCGGTGCAGCTCACCTCCGACACCCACCTCGCCCGCGAGCTGCGGCGCCAGGTGATGATCCGGCTGTCCCAGCGCGGCAACCAGGTCGGCTTCAGCGGCGGCAACGTCATGCGCATGGACGTGAGCTATTTCGATTTCGGCGGCGGAGGCGGCAACGACGGCTGGATCGAACCGGGCCCGACCGTCGAGACAGGCGCCAACCCGCGGCTCGCTTTGCCGTCCAACCCGATCGGTCGGCGCGATTCGGGCGCGCTGAGTTCCAGCTCGACACTGCGGATCTCGCTGACCCTCTACGAAGCCAGCGGCGGCAAGGTCCTGTGGAACGCCACCGCCTCGTGCAGCGTCCCATCGAGCGCGGCCATGCAGGCCGGACTTTCGATCGTGAACAACATCTTCGACAACGCGGACTCCAATCGCGTCGGCGATGCGGGCTGCTGACCCGCCTCAATTCCCAACATCAGAAACTCAGAGGAAACTTCCATGCCGCGTCTGGCACCGATCGACATTGCCAAGCTCTCGCCCGAGCAGAAAGAGGTCGCCGATGCGATCCTCAAGGGGCCGCGCGGCGGCCTGCGCGGGCCGTTCGAGCCGTGGCTCCGCAGCCCCGTTTTGGCGGACAGGGCCCAGAAGCTGGGCGAATACTGCCGGTTCAACAACTCGCTCCCGCGCGACCTTTCCGAGCTGGCGATCTGCCTGGTGGGCCGCCACTTCAAGGCGCAGTTCGAGTTCTACGCCCACGCCCGCCTCGCCAAGGAAGCCGGTCTTTCGGCCGACATCGTGGAGGCCGTGCGCGTGCGCGCCACACCGCCCTTCACGCGCGACGCCGAGAAGGTCGTGTACGATTTCGTCACCGAGTACCTCGAGACCAACCGCGTCGCCGCGCCGAACTACAAGCGCGCCATCGACGCGTTCGGCGAGCAGGGCGTGGTCGATCTGGTCGGCGTGTGCGGCTACTACATGCTGGTCTCGATGACGCTCAACGTCTTCGAGGTGCCTCTGCCGCCGGGCGAGCCCGACCCGCTCGCCTGATCCGGCCGGACGGCTCCCGTTCCCAGCCGCGGCGACGGTTATCGCCGTCTCGCGGATGGGGACACGAACCATGTGATTCGACAGCCTCTCGCAGGCGGTACAGGGGCTGGGCCCGCTCCAGCTCCGGCACGATCTGCGAAATCTTCCTCGCGTCCCGGCGTCACCGTTCGCAGGAGCCAGGGCTTCTTCCGCGATCGAGAGCGTCAGCCTTTCTGATCGTCGCTCTTCAGATCCGGCTGCTGCCTCATCTTCTATTCCTCGAAGATCGCGACCGCGCGGGTCCAGCCGGCCGAGGCGCCGCGGATCTTGTGGGGGAAGCAGGCGATGGTGAAACCGTCGCCCGGCAGCGCCTCGAGATTGTGCAGCTTCTCGAGGTGGCAGTAGCCGATGTCGCGGCCCGCCTTGTGGCCCTCCCAGATGATCGAGGGATCGCGGTCCTTCTCCCACTTCTGGGCCGTGAAGTAGAAGGGCGCATCCCAGCTCCAGGCATCCGTGCCGGTGAGACGGATACCGCGCTCAAGCAGATACATGGTCGCGTCGTAGCCCATGCCGCAGCCAGAATTCACGTAGTCGGGATTGCCGTAGCGCGAGCCGGCGCGCGTATTCACGACGACGATCTCCAGCGGCTTCAGCTCGTGGCCGATCCGCTTCAACTCGTCGTCGACCTCCCGGGCGGTGATGACATGCCCGTCGGCCTTGTCGCGGAAATCGAGTTTGACCCCAGGCTGGAAGCACCATTCGAGCGGCACCTCGTCGATCGTGATGGCCCGCTCGCCTTTGTTCATGGTCGGATGGAAGTGATAGGGCGCGTCGAGATGCGTGCCGTTATGGGTCGAGAGGTTGATGTTCTCGACCGCCCAGCCGGCGCCGTCGGGAAGGTCTTCCTTCCTGAGGCCGGGGAAGAAGCCTGCGATCTGCCCGGCCGTATCCTCGTGCCGGTGATACTGGATCTTGGGTCCGAATGGCACGGGGTCGGAGATCACGTCGTTCTCGAGATAGATCGACAGATCGACGAAGCGGCGCGCCATCCCTTCCTCCTTTTTATTCCTTCGGTTCAGCGAGCGGTCAGCGCCCCGACGATCGAGCGGGTGAGCAGCCGGCCGATGCATTTCTGGCCGAAATCGTTGAGATGGAGGCCATCGAGCTGGACGAACTGCGCATACGGCATGCCGTCGTCGTACCAGGCGCGCATGATCTCGTAGCGCCGGAACAGGCCCGCGTCGTATTCCTGTGCGGCCTCGGCCATGATCTTCTCGTAGGCGTCCTTGTCCTCGACAGCCACCACGGCCGGGACATACTGCAGGTTCATCAGGACGAAGTCGGCGCCGAGCGACTTGCCGAGCGCCAGGCCGTTGCGCAGCAGCATCTTGAATTTGTCGTGCGGCATATGACGGATCGCGGCGTTCGTGCCGGTCTGCCAGATGACCAGGGAGGGCAGTTCCTGCATCTCCGTGCGCATCCGCGCGGCCATCTCCTCGACGTCCTGGCCCCCGATGCCGCGGTTGATGACCTCCACGTCGATGTCCGGCATGGCCTTCTCGAGGCCGATGCGGAGCTGGGTGGGATAGGCGAAAGCCGGGTTCGAGACGCCGTAGCCCGCTGTCGTGGAGGAGCCCAGCGCCACGATCTTGAGCTTCTTCTGCTCGGCGATCGCCTTGCGGGCGACCGGCAGATTGGAGCCGAGCGTGAGGAGGTCCGCCTTGGCCCGACAGAGAGTCATCGACTGGCTGCTTGCCGCGTGCGGCGCCAGTAGGGATGCGATCAGGAGAAGGCTGCCGAGCAGCGCCTTCACGAGGCCGCTCCGGCAACCGCCACGGCCGGGGGCCTTCGCGGTCCGCTGCCCTTGAACCAGGCGGAAATGTAGGCGGCACCGCACATGATCGCTATGCCGAGGATGCTGACGACGATCTGCGACACGATGGATTCTTCATAGTAGCCGACGATCACCTGGCCGCTGAAAGCGAGGAAGGTACCCAGGCAGAATATAAGGAGGGATGCCTCTCCGCACCTGCGAAGTGGCTGCCAGACCGGCCATTTGAGGAACGCCGCGTCGGCCGGGACAAGCAGCCGGACCACCCAGGCCAGTGCCAGGAAGTGCAGGACTCGCAGGATGTCGATGTTCGTCTTGTCGATGGGGTAGATGATGCGCGCGACCCAGGCCGGCACGAGGCGCTCCAGCGGATTGTAGTGCCACGAAAGCGCGATGAAGGCGGCGAACGCCAGGAAAAGGACGGCCAGGGTCGTCAGCGGCATGCGGAAGCGGTCGAGCCACGAAATACGCTTTCCCCAGACCGCGCACGCCGCGCCGAGGTGGAACAGGATCTGCCAGGCGAAGGGATTGAAGAACCAGACTTTTTCGTCCGGGTAGGCCGGCAGGTTCCAGTCGAAGCGGTTCGTCGCGGCATAGAGGATCAGCGAGGCGCCGACCACGGCCCACGGCCACCGCATCACCACCGGCAGCACCAGCGGGAAGGTGGCAAGCAGGACGATATACAGCGGCAGGACGTCGAGATTGATCGGCCTGAACTTCAGGAGCGCCGCCTCGAGAATGGCCCGGTAGGGATTCTGGCCCAGTCCCAGCAATTCCATTTCCTCGATCAGCGAAGGCATGTCGCGGGCGATCGAGACGTAGGCGATCTGCGCCGAGAACGCCACGAACAGCAGGATATGCGCGACGTAGAGCTGCCACGTCCTGCGCCAGATCCGGGCGGCCGCACGGGTCCAGCCCTCGCGCTCCATCATGCGGCTGTAGGCGATGACGGCCGTGTAGCCGGAGATGAAGACGAAGATCTCCGTCGCGTCGCTGAAGCCGTAGTTGCGGACGGTCAGCCAGCTCACGACGTTCGTCGGGATGTGGTCGACGAAAATGAACCACAGCGCCAGGCCACGGAACAGGTCGAGTCGGATGTCACGGCTCGAAACGTCTGACATGGGCCATTGGTACCGTACGGCGCCGGCCTGCGCTACGCTTGGTGCGGGGAGACATCATGACCAAAACACCGCTTCTGCTCGTTCCGGGCGTTCTTTGCTCGCCGCGTCTGTTTGCCGCGCAGATCGCTGCGCTGGGCGACGTCGCGGAGATCGTCGTGCCGGACTGGCGCAATGCGCCGCTGTCGATCTGGGACGACTGGAAAAGCGCGGCGCGATGGGTCGTCGACCAGATGCCGGCGCCGAAATTCGCCCTCGCCGGCCTGTCGCTGGGTGGCATGCTGGCCGTCGAGATCATGCAGTTCGCCGCCGACCGCGTGACCAAGCTCGCATTGCTCGACACCGGCATGCGCGCCCAGACCGACGCGGAGAAAGCCGTGCGCCGCGCCCGCATCCGCCTCGCCAACGAAGGAAGGTTCGACCTCGTGCTGGGCATGCAGATGACACGCTTCATTCCGGCTTACCGGCTATCCGACAAGCCGCTCGTCGACGAGGTCCTGACGATGTGCGGCGAGATCGGCGCCGATATCTACAAGCGGCAGGAAGAACTGGCCGCGATCCGCGTCGACAGGCGCCCCGACCTGCAGCGCATCAGGTGCCCGACCATCGTCGTCTGTGGGCGCGACGACGCGGCGACGCCCCTGTTCCTCTCCGAGGAGATCGCCAAGGCGATCCCCGCGGCAGCGCTCGTCGTCGTCGAACAATGCGGGCATCTCGTCACGATGGAGAAGCCCGACGAGACCAACGAGGTGTTGCGCCTCTGGCTTAGCCGATGATCTTCCGGGCCCGCAGACCGGCGATATCCGCCGGGGCAAGGCCAGCCACGTCCGCCAGCACCTGATCGGTATGCTGGCCGAGCGACGGCGGCGGACGCGTGTCGTCGACCGGCGTATCGGAGAAATGGTAGTTCGAGCCGATCAGCGGCACATCGCCCACCTTCGGATGATGGTAGGTCTTGAGCATGCCGCGCCGCTTCACCTCGGGCTCGTCCAGCGCCTCCTTCATCGACCGGATCGGTCCCGCCGGAAGATGTCGCAGCTTCTGCGCCCAGTTCTCCTTGGTGTCGGTCCGGAGCACGTCCTCCATGAGCCGCGTCAGTTCCGGCTTGTGCGCGACGCGGTTCGCGACCGTGTCGAAGCGCGGATCGTCCGCCCATTCGGGATGGCCCAGCGCCTTGCACGTGTCGACGAACAGCTTCTGGTTCGCCACCGCCATGTAGATCTTGCCGTTGGCCGTCTCGAACGAGTTGTTGGGCGCCGATGCGAAATGGCCGTTGCCGGCGCGTTTCGGCTGTTCGCCGCCGATGAGATAGTAGGCGCCCATGTTCCCGAGGCAGGCGAGTGCGGTGTCGTAAAGGGCGAGGTCGACGTGCTGGCCCTTGCCGGTATCGCGGCGGGCATACAGCGCGGCATTGACCGCCGCCACGGAGTGGATGCCGGTCATCGTGTCGACGATGGCGATGGCGTGACGCAGCCCCTCGCCATTGGCCTCGCCATTGACGCTCATCATGCCCGACTCGGCCTGCAGCACCGGATCGTAGCCGGGACGGTCGGCAAGCGGCCCGGTCTGTCCGTACGCCGACACCGACAGGTAGATCAGCGAAGGGTACTTCTCGGCCAGCGACGCGTAATCGAGGCCATATTTCCTGAGCACGCCCGGCCGGAAGTTCTCGACCAGGACATCGGCCTTCGCGAGCAGCTTGTGCACGATGGCCTGGCCATCGGGTTTGGTGAAGTCGAGCGCCACGCTCTTCTTGCCCCTGTTGTAGGTCAGGAAGAAATGGCTTTCGCCTTCTGGCCCGCCGGCACGCGGGCCCGCGCCCTTGCGCGTATCGTCGCCGCCATCGGGGTTCTCGATCTTGATCACCTCGGCGCCCATGTCGGCGAGGATCTGGGTGCAGAGCGGGCCTGCGATGACCCGCGAGAAATCGATGATGCGGATGCCGTCGAGCGGCGGGCGACCTGATTTTGACATGGGTGCAAGGTAGGGCTGCGCGCAGCGCGCTGTCCATGAGCCGCATATGCGCTACAGTCGCTACAAATGAGCACGTTTCGCATGTCGCTGTCTCGACGCAGCCTCTTCGCCCTTCCCCTTCTCGCCGCGCTTCCTGTCGCGGCGCAGACCGAAACTTTCCCGAGCAAGCCGATCCGCATCATCGTGCCGTTCGCGCCGGGCGGGTCGGGCGACATCACCGCACGGCTTGTCGGGAAGTACATCGAGGAGAAGACCGGCCAGCCCTTCGTCGTCGAGAACAAGCCTGGCGCCAACGGCATCATCGGCGCGACGGCGGTGAAGAGCGCGCCGGCCGATGGCTACACGCTGATGCTGGCGACCACCTCGACCAACGCCGCCAACGTCCACATGTACAAGAACCCGGGCTACGATCCCGAGAAGGATTTCAGCGTCGTCGGCATCATCGGGTCTTCCGGCACCTTTCTCGTGGTACCGGCCGACAGCCCCTATAAAACGCTTGCCGACCTCATCGCCTACGCCAAGGCCAATCCGGGCAAGCTTAATTTCGGCTACTTCAATGCCAGCTCGCAGGTGCCCGCCGAAGTGCTGGCCAAGCGCGCCGGCGTCGAATGGCAGGGCGTCGCCTACAAGGCGATCGGCAATGCCTGGAACGATCTCTATGGCGGCGCCATCCAGTTCATGTTCGTCGATCTCACGGCGGGTCGCGGCCAGGTCGTGGACAAGAAGGCGCGGCCCCTCGCCGTCAGCCTGCCGCAGCGCAGCCCCCTCTATCCCGACATTCCGACACTGGCCGAGACCTTCCCCGGGTTCACCAGCACCGGCTTCCTGGCCATCGCGGTGCCGAAGGCGACACCGAAGCCGATCCAGGAGCGGCTGAACACGCTGATCAACGAGGCGATCTCCAATCCGGAGAACAACAAGCGCCTGACGGAAGAATTCGCGTTGACCGCCAGGCCGCTCACGCTCGAGCAGTGCGCGGCACAGGACCGCGAGGAACGGGCGAAGTGGGCGGAATACGTGAAGATCGCCCGCATCGAGCCGCAATAGGCCGACGCGGCGCGGCCGGCAGAGCCGGCCGCATTTTTCCCGGCGACGCAAAGGCGCCGGCACCTTCCTCACTTCGAGATGTCGATCCGCGTCACGGTGAGCGCGCCGTTCACGCGGTCCGCCTCGAAGGACACCTTGTCGCCCGCCCTGACCTTGTCCAGCATCGCGGAATCCGCGACCCGAAACACCATCGTCATCGGTGCCATGTCGAGATTGTGGATGACGCCGTGCTTCAACGTGATCTTCCCGGCGGCCTTGTCGATCTTCATGACCTGACCCTCCGCCGGTTGATCGGCTGCGAGGGCCGGAGCGGACGCAAGAAGCGTCACAGCGAGGGCCATCAGCGACAATTTCCTCATTCTATCCTCCTTCACTCGACGACGATCTTTCCGAACATGCCGGCCTGGCGATGCCCCGGGATCAGGCACGAAAAATCGAACGTCCCGGACCGGGTGAAGCGCCAGAGCACGTCGCCCGCCGAGTCGGGCGCAAGGCGCCTGGCATTCGGCTCGTCGTGCTCCATGTCCGGATTCTTCTCCATCTCCATCTGGTGGCGCAGATTCTCCTCGACCATGCCGATGACGAACTCATGGTCGATCGTGCCGGCGTTGCGCAGCCGGAAGCGGATCTGATCGCCCTTTCGGACCTTCACCACGTCAGGCATGAACAGCATCCTCCCGTCGCTCTCGCACATCACGATCGGGACGATACGCTCGGGTTTCGCCGGATCGCCCGGTCGGCCATAGGGCGTTTCCTCGCCATGCACGTGCCCGGGTCCAGGACCTGCACCGGCCCCCGAAGGGGCGCACGCCAGCGCAACGACAATCAGCATCGAAGATATCGCTTTCATCTTGTCCTCCGTTCAATGATGGCCGTCGTGTCCGCGGGGCTTCACGACCTGCGGGACGGGTGCGCCCTGTTTTGGCGAATCGCCTTTCGCGCGCGTGCTGGCCGGCGGTGGGCCTTGCCATTCGTACGCCACGGTCCCCTCGGGGTGGCGATACCAGCCGGGATCGCCGTAGTCGTCGCGGGCCAACCCTTCGCGCACCTTCACGACCGAGAACATGCCGCCCATCTCGAGGGCGCCGAACTGGCCGAAGCCCGTCATCATCGGCAGCGTGTTGTCGGGCAGCGGCATCTCCATGTCGCCCATGTCCGCCATGCCAGCCGTGCCCATCGGCATGTAGTCCGGCACCAGCCGCTTCATCCGCCGGGCGAGATCGCGCTTGTCGACGCCGATATAGGTCCGGACATCGTGTCCCATGGCGTTCATCGCATGATGCGACTTGTGGCAATGGATCGCCCAGTCGCCGGGTTCGTCCGCCTTGAACTCGTAGGCACGCATGGCGCCAACCGGCACGTCGATCGTCACTTCCGGCCACCGCGCTTCCGGCCTCACCCAGCCGCCATCCGTGCACGTGACCTCGAAATCGTATCCGTGCATGTGGATCGGGTGGTTGGTCATGGTGAGGTTGCCCACGCGCACCCTTACCCGGTCGCCTTTCGCTACGACCAGGGGGTCGATGCCGGGAAAGACCCGGCTGTTCCAGGTCCACAAGTTGAAATCGAGCATCGTGTTGACCTTCGGCACGAAGGCACCGGGCGCGATGTCATAGGCGGCCAGCAGGAACACGAAGTCCCGGTCGACGCGATGCAGGGCCGGATCGCGCGGATGGACGACGAAGAAGCCCATCATGCCCATGGCCATCTGCACCATCTCGTCGGCGTGCGGGTGGTACATGAAGGTGCCGCTCTTGCGGAGCTCGAACTCGTAGACGAACGTCTTGCCCGGCCTGATGTGCGGCTGGGTGAGGCCTCCCACGCCGTCCATGCCGCACGGCAGGAGCTGCCCGTGCCAGTGCACGGTCGTGTGTTCGGGCAACCGGTTGGTCACGAAGATGCGGACCTTGTCGCCCTCGACCGCCTCGATGGTCGGCCCCGGGCTTTGGCCGTTGTAGCCCCAAAGGCGCGCCACCATACCCGGCGCGATCTCGCGCTCCACCGGCTCGGCGACGAGGTGGAACTCCTTCCAGTCGCCGTTCTGCCGCCACGGCAGGGTCCAGCCGTTCAGCGTGACCACGGGCTGGTAGTCCGGGCCGCTGGACGGATGCAGCGGTGGCTGCATCGTACTGCCCGTCATGACGGGCGCCTCGGGGATCGACTGTGCCTGCACGCGGCCGCTCACGGCCGCCGCCCCCAGAAGGGCGAGGCCGGATGCGCCGACCATCGAGCGTCTGGATACGTTCATGAGCATGTCTCCTCAGTGTCCGGGCAGGGGGACGGTTTCGGGTGCGGCGGTGCTGTCCGTTGCACCCGACGGGAGCACCCCGCCGCCCACGATCAGGGCGGCCTGCAGATCCGCGGTCGCAAGGTGGAAGTCCCGCAGCGCGTCCAGCGCTGCGACGTTGGCGGCGATGCGCTCGCGCGCATCGACCAGCAGCTCGAAGACGTCGGCGAGCATGCCGTTGTAGCGAAGCAGGACCTCGCTGGAGATCTCGCGTCGGAGGGGGACAATGCGATCCCGGTAGTATCGGGCAACGTCGTAGGTCGCCCGATATGTCTCGTATGCGGCGCGGGCTTCCGAGCGGGCATTGATCGCCCTCTCCGCAAGGCGATTGACGGCGCGCATATAGATCTCGCGCACCGATCGCAGCCGCGCCTCGCCTGTATCGAAGACCGGGATCTCCACAGCGAGTTCCAGCCCGAACCTGTTCTTGGAAGTGGTTTCGCCCGCGTCGTTGGTTTCCGCCTCGTTCTTGTAGATACCGGCCAGTTCCAGGAAGGACGTATAGCGCGTCGCCTCCGCCAAGCCGGCCGATTTGGCGAGCGTCATCACTTCGTTGCGGGCGATCACGAGGTCGGCCCGTCTGCGAACGGCTTCGATCTCGACGTCGGCCAGCGTATCGGCCTGGGACGGCAAGGCCGGCAGCCGCCCGGGCAGGCGGAAGGACAGATCGGTCCCCCACAACCCGAGGCGGCGGACGAGAGCCTCGCGCTCCGTCCGCACGGAAAGGCGCGCCTGCGCCAGCCGGGCGCTCAGCTCGGCATGGAATGCAGCAACCCGCGCCTGGTCGAGGCGCGTCGCGGCCCCCGTCTCGCCCAGTTGCTTCATCAGCCTTGCGGCCGCGTCCGCCGTCTCGCGCGATTGCTCCAGCAGATGCACGCGCTGCTCCGCCGCAAGCGCCCGGACATAGGTCCGTCGTGTGTCGACGGCCAGGCGCAACGTCGCCTCCACGGCCCGGTAGCGAGCCTCTTCGAACTGGCTACGGGCGATGTCGGTGCGACGCTGCAACGTGGCGAGCGACAGCAGATTGCCGATCAGCTGGAACTCGACTTCCGCGAAGGCGTTGCCGACGATCCGCGACAACGAGATCGCCGGATTGGGCGGCAAGCTCGCCTGCACATAGGCCGCCTCCGAAACACCCAGATCGTTATAGGCCGCCTGCAGGCCACGATTGCTGAGCAGCGCGATCTCGACGGCCGTTTCCTCGCTGAGCGGGTCGGCCAACAAGGTCCGGACGCGCGACCCCGCCGCCTCCATTTGCGCCGACGTCGAAAGCTTGACCGCGTCCCGGCCGATTTCCCGACGCACCGAGAGCGAAACGGGCGCCATGCCGCCATCGTCCGTGAAGCTTGCGCATCCCCCCGCGAGAAGGCCGGCCAGCAACCCGCAAAGCGCTTGCCGCGGCATATGCCTGGTCAAGACAGGCCTCGGCCGGGCTGAGGGAAAACTCATGGCGACCTCCCACCGTCAGGCGCCACCCGGCGATTGAGGTCCTGCCACGATTTGGGGGCGACCGGACCATACACGGCCGTGCCGGCAAGAACCGGGACGTAAGACGATGCCGGCGGGGACGCCCACGAGGGTTGCGCAGAGGGATCGGAAGGATCGGGCTGCGGGGACGCAGGCAGCGGTGCGCCCGCACAGGCGCTGGCCAGGGCGGCCAGCGCCGACAGCCCGACGATCGAACGTCGGAACGACATGACGACTCTCCAAAGGTTGAAACGAAGCGGGGGACTTCGATTCAGCCTTTGGGAGGAGGCGTATCCTGGTGCGCCGGGATACCGGCCAGGCTGCGGCCCGCAAAGATACTGCGTTCGACGACGCGCGGCGAAATCTCGGGCACCGCCTCCGAAGGCAGCAGGGCCGTGGCGCAGGCCATCAACGGGCAGCATTGGCCGGTGGCATGCTTTGCGGTGCCCTCTTCGGGACAGTCGGGAGGCGGCGCGTGGTCCGGGCAATCGGCAAGGGAAGATGGCGCCGCCGGTGCCATGGCCATCGACGGGTGGGCGACGGCGCCGAGGGACGGCAGCACGAAAGCCACGACCGCGACCAGCCAGAGCATGGAGCGCAACGGCCTCATGTCAGCGCCGCCGGCTGTCCAGCACTTCGAGGATCTCGTCGATCTTGATCTGGCGGTCCTTTTCGGATCCCGCGTGGAAAGCATGCGCCACGCAATGCTGGAGATGGTCGCCCAAGGTCTCCTGCTCGACCTTGTCGAGCGCTGCCCGCACGGCGCGGATCTGGGTCAGCACGTCGATGCAGTACCGCCCCTCCTCGATCATGCGCGCGACGCCGCGTACCTGCCCCTCGATCCGGCTGAGGCGGGCAAGCTGCGACTTCTTGAGCTTCTCATCCATTCTTGAACCATACCCCCGTAGGGTATAAATAGCAAGCCATGGCACACGAATGCTGCGGCGGGCACGCTCATGCCCACGACTCCACGCCGGAGACGGCGATCGATCCTGTCTGCGGCATGACGGTGAAGATCGCGACCGCGCGGCACACCACTGTCCACGACGGCCGGACCTTCTACTTCTGTAATCCGAAGTGCCTGCAGAAGTTCACGGCGGATCCGGCGCGCTACCTGCAGCCGAAGGACGAGGCACCGGCTGCGCCGGTCGCCCCCGGCACGATCTTCACCTGCCCGATGCATCCGGAGATCCGCCAGGTCGGTCCCGGCGGCTGCCCGATCTGCGGCATGGCGCTCGAGCCCGCCGAGATTTCCCTCGATGACGGACCGAACCACGAGCTGATCGACATGACGCGCCGGCTGTGGATCGGCGGTGCGCTCGCCGTGCCGGTCGTGGCGCTCGACATGGGCGGTCATTTCCTCGGCCTGCATGCCGTCCTGCCGCCGGACCTCGTCGGGTGGCTGCTGCTCGTGCTGTCGACCCCGGTCGTGCTGTGGGCCGGCTGGCCGTTCTTCGTGCGCGGCTGGCAATCTGTCCTCACCGGCCATCTCAACATGTTCACCCTGATCGCGCTGGGGACAGGCGTCGCCTGGGCCTACAGCGTCGTGGCGACACTGGCACCCGGCATCTTCCCGTCGGCGTTTCGCGACGCGCATGGCAGCGTCCCGGTCTATTTCGAGCCGGCCGCCGTGATCGTCGTCCTGGTGCTGGTCGGCCAGGTCCTGGAACTGCGCGCCCGCGACGCGACCGGCGGCGCCATCAGGATGCTGCTCGGCCTCGCCCCGCGCACCGCGTTGCGGGTCGATGCGGCCGGCCACGATTCCGAGGTCGCGCTGGAAGACATCGTCGTGGGCGACAGGCTGCGCGTGCGCCCGGGCGAGAAGGTGCCGGTCGACGGGATCGTGCTCGAAGGCCAGGGTGCGGTCGACGAAGCGACCGTGACGGGCGAACCGATGCCCGTCTCCAAGGCTGCCGGCGCGAAGGTGATCGGCGGCACCGTCAACACCGCCGGGGCCTTCGTCATGAAGGCCGAACTCGTCGGCCGCGACACGATGGTCGCCAGCATCGTCCGCATGATCGCCGACGCGCAGCGGAGCCGGGCGCCGATCCAGCGGCTGGCGGACGTGGTCGCCGGCTGGTTCGTGCCCGCCGTCATCGTGGCTGCGCTCGTCACCTTTGTCGCGTGGGCCGTCTGGGGGCCAAGCCCCGCGCTGGCGCATGCCCTGCTCGCCTCCGTATCGGTGCTCATCATTGCGTGCCCCTGCGCGCTGGGGCTCGCCACCCCGATGTCGATCACGGTCGGCATCGGCCAGGGCGCTGCACGCGGCATCCTGATCCGCAGCGCCGAGGCGCTCGAGCGGCTCGAGAAGGTCGATACGCTGGTGGTCGACAAGACCGGGACGCTGACCGAGGGCCGGCCAACCCTCACCGCGATCCATTCCCTTGGCAGCCTGCCGGAAGCCGACATCGTGCGGCTTGCCGCCAGCCTGGAGCGCAATAGCGAGCATCCGATCGCGACCGCCATCCACGCCGCAGCCCGCACTCGCCACCTGGAGACAGGAGATGTCGCTGCTTTCGCCTCCCACACCGGCAAGGGAATCTCCGGCACGGTCGACGGCAGGTCCCTCCTGCTTGGGTCTGCTTCATTCCTGAGCGAGGCAGGGATCGACGTGGCAGCGGCCGAGTCCGCCGCGGCACCCTCGCGCGAACACGGCGCCACCGTCGTCCTGCTCGCCGTCGACGGCCGGGCGGAGGGCGTGCTGTCGATCAACGATACGATCAAACCCACGACCCCGGAGGCGATGCGGCTGCTCAGGGCGATGGGGCTGCATGTCGTCATGCTGACGGGCGACAACCAGCGCACCGCCTCGGCCATCGGGCGGATCGCGGGTGTCGATGCCGTCGAAGCCGAAGTGCTGCCACAGGACAAGGCACACAGGGTGGAAAAGCTGAAGAAGGAGGGCCGGACCGTCGCGATGGCCGGGGACGGCGTGAACGACGCGCCGGCCCTCGCCGCTGCGGATGTCGGGATCGCAATGGGCACCGGCACCGACATCGCGATGGAAAGCGCCGGCATCGTCCTGGTCAAAGGAGACCTCATGGACATTGTCCGGGCGAGACGCCTGTCGGAGGCGACGATGGCCAATATCCGCCAGAACCTGTTCTTTGCCTTTGCCTACAATGCAGCCGGCATCCCACTGGCAGCCGGCGTCCTCTACCCATTCTTCGGCATCCTGCTGAGCCCGGTGATCGCGGCCGCGGCGATGGCCCTGTCCTCCGTCAGCGTCATCGGAAATGCACTCAGACTGCGACGACACGTCTGAGCGCAGCGGGCCAGGAATCGAACGGTACGTGTCGCTTTGCCCTTGATTTGCAGGGGCTCCGACCAGAAATTAGGCGCCTCATGCGCCTGATCCATCGATCACCCCGCGCCGCGAACGCCGTTCGGACCGTTTCTCCGAGCGGTGAGCTATTCGTTGCGTCGGTCGTGATCTGCATGATCCTCGCCTCGTTCGGCGATGCTGCCGATCCGACCTGGGTCGGCGAGGCCAGCTTCGAATTCATGCTTCTGGATTTCAGCGGCGAGTTCTCGCTGCTGGCGATGCGTCACTGGCACCTGCTCCAGCACCTGCTTGCCGGCACGGTCATCGCTGCCGGGATCATGGTCCTGCGCATTGTCGCCGGAGCATTCTGCCAGCCCCTCGAGTCCGCGCCGAAGCGGGCGATCGAGAAGGTTCCCATCAAGCTCTGACATTGACCGACACGCTGCCGTCCATCGGCCGGCGGCTCATGCCTGTTCAATCGTTGGAGAAATCTCGTGGAATTCGACGTCACGTCGGCCGCCTTCTGGTCGGCCCTGCTCGCCATCGTCCTGATCGACCTGGTCCTGGCGGGCGACAATGCCCTGATCATTGGCCTGGTCGCCCGCAATCTTCCGAAGGAAAACCAGAAGAAGGTCATCTTCTGGGGCACTTTCGGTGCCATCGCCATCCGCGCCCTGATGGCGATCATCGTGGTCTACATCCTGGCTGTCCCCGGCTTCATGCTGGCCGGCGGCCTTGCCTTGGTGTGGATCGCGCGCAAGCTGCTCACCCCGGAGGAAAAGTCCGAGGAAAGCCATCTCGCCAAGCCGGCGACCTCCTTCGCGGGTGCCGTTCGCACCATCATCATCGCCGATGCGGTGATGGGCGTGGACAACGTGCTCGCCATCGGCGGCGCGGCGCACGGCTCGATCGGCCTGATCATCCTCGGCCTCGCGATCAGCGTGCCGATTATCGTCTGGGGCAGCCAGCTCGTGATCAAGCTGGTCGACCGCTACCCGTCCGTCATCCTGCTGGGCGGCGCCGTCCTCGCCTGGACGGGCTACACGATGGTCGTTCGCGAGCCCATGCTGGCGCCGTGGTTCGAGGAGCACCGCGCGGCCAAGCTGGTGCTGGCCGTCCTGATCTTCTCGCTGTCGCTCGCTCCCTGGTACACCGCGCGCCTCAGCCCGCAGCTGAAGCCGCTGGTCGTCCTGCTGCCGGCGCTGCTGATCTGGATGCTGGGCTTCGAGATCGCCGCCAGCGTCTGGAAGGTGCAGGTCGACTATCTCGCTGCCACGACCCAGGGCGAATACATCCTGGAAGGCCTGCGCTGGATCGGCTGGGTTCCGCTCGCTGCCCTGTTCCTGTGGGTACGCGATCTGACGCAGCGCAAGCGGGGCGTTGCCGAAACCGGCTCGGACTGACGGCCGCCTTGCCGGCGCCATGACCGCCACGTAGGAGGCGGTCATGGCACGCAAGATCTTCCTCGCGATCGTTCTTTCGCTGGCGTCGTCGGCCGCCCTGGCCGACGACGCTTCTTATTGTGCGGAGCTTTCCGACATGTACACGCGGTACGTGATCGGGACCGGCAACCGGAACAGGTTGCCGGATGCCGCCGCGTCGCTGGCCATGCACGAATGCGCGCGCGGCAACTATGCCGCGGGTATCCCGACACTCGAGCAGAAGCTGCGCGACGCCCGGTTCACCCTGCCGAAGCGCGTGTGACGCCGCCCCGCGGGATAGGCGTGGTCGCTCTCACGCCGCCTTGAGATCGGAACCGGTCAGCCGGCGATAGGCTTCGAGGTAGCGCCGGCTCGTCGCCTCGACCACCTCCGCAGGCAGCAGCGGTGGCGGCGCCTCGCCGTTCCATCGGCCGGCATGGCGTTCGACGTCCAGCCAGTCGCGCAGAGGTTGCTTGTCGAAGCTCGGCTGCGGGCGGCCTTCCTCGTAACCGTCGAGGGGCCAGAAACGCGAACTGTCCGGCGTCATCACTTCGTCGATCAGCAGGATCTCGCCCTGGGCGGTACGGCCGAACTCGAACTTGGTGTCGGCAATGATGACGCCGCGCTGCAGGGCGACGTCGCGCCCGCGCCCGTAGACGAGCCGGGTCAGCCGCTCCAGCTCGGCCGTCACCTCCGCGCCCAGCACCTCGCGCATCTGATCGATCGTGATGTTCTCGTCATGCCCGCTCTCGGCCTTGGTCGCCGGGCTGAAGATCGGCGGATCCAGCCTGCTGCTCTCCCGGAGCCCCGGCGGCAGCTTCTCGCCGGCCAGGGTGCCGCTCTTGGCGTATTCCCGCCAGGCCGACCCCGTGATGTACCCCCGGACGACGCATTCGATCGGGAACACGGTGCCGCGGCGACAGAGCATGGCGCGACCGGAAATCTCCGCACGGTGCGGTGCCAGCTCCGGTACCGCGGCGATTATCTCGTCCGCGTCGGCCGAGATCATGTGATGCGGCACCACGCCTGCGAGCTGGCGGAACCACCAGGCGCTGATCTGGGTCAGCACGGCGCCCTTCTGCGGGATCGGTTCGGCCATCACGACGTCGTAGGCGCTTACGCGGTCGGTCGCGACCAGAAGCAACCGATCGTCCCCCACCGCATAGACATCTCGAACCTTGCCCTGCGCGATCCGCCGCAGCGGCAGGTCGCTGGTCGTCATCAGCACCATCGAGGCCCCCATCGCGACCCTCCGCCTGCCGGACGGTCGGCTGGCGGCCGGTATAGCCGCAAAGCCGCATCATCGTCCCGGACAATCCGTCTCACGCCCCTGCAGATGCAGCGAGATCGCTGCTAGGATGACCGTCGGGGGGATTTTTCGACACATGACGGTGGAGACAACGGCGACCGCGCCGGGCCGGACTCGTCAGGCCAGCCTTGCGCTGGCGGCGCTTGGGGTGGTGTTCGGCGACATCGGCACGAGCCCCCTCTACACGATGGCGACGTGCTTCAGCGACTTCACCGGCCTCAAGGCGACGCCGGACAACGTCCTGGGCATGCTGTCCCTCATCACCTGGGCCTTGATCGTCGTCGTCACGGTGAAATACGTCATCGTCGTGATGCGGGCCGACAATCACGGCGAGGGCGGCGTGCTCGCCCTTATGGCACTCGTATTGCGCGAACCCGGGGTCCCGGAACGCCGGAGGCGCATCTACATGATGCTCGGCATCGCCGGTGCGGCCCTGTTCTACGGCGACTGCCTTCTCACGCCGGCCGTCTCGGTGCTGAGCGCCGTCGAGGGGCTCAATGTCGCCACTCCCGCCTTCGCACCGCTGATCGTGCCGATATCCATCGGTCTCATCGTCGCCCTTTTCGCCGCGCAACGATTCGGCACGGCCGGGATCGGCTACCTGTTCGGTCCGATCATGCTGGTCTGGTTCGCGACCTTGTTCGCGCTTGGCATCGTGCACGTGATCGACCATCCCGACGTGCTGGCGGCGTTGTCCCCGATGCACGCGATCGATTTCGCCCGGCGTCATGAGGTGGTCGCCTTCGTGTCGCTCGGGGCGGTGACGCTGGCCTTCACCGGCGCCGAGGCCTTGTACGCCGACATGGGCCATTTCGGCCGCAGGCCGATCCGCCGCGCCTGGCTGTTCCTGGTGCTGCCGGCCCTTCTCGTGAACTATTACGGCCAGGGCGCGCTGCTCATCGACGAGCCGGGTTCGCTGGACAATCCTTTCTTCCGCCTGGCCCCGGGCTGGGCGCTCTATCCGCTCGTCGTCCTCGCGACGATGGCGACGGTGATCGCCTCCCAGGCCACGATCTCCGGCGCCTTCTCGATGGCCCAGCAGGCGGCGCTGCTCGGCCTCAGCCCGCGCATACGCATCCAGCATACCTCCGCGGTCGAATCAGGCCAGATTTATGTCCCGTCGGTCAATTTCCTGCAGATGGTCGGGGTCGTCGTCCTGATCATCTCGTTCAACACGTCCTCGGGCATCGCCGCTGCCTATGGCATCGCCGTCACAGGCACGATGCTTGTGACCAGCATCCTGATGCTGGTCCTCGCGCGCCGCGGCTGGAAATGGAGCTGGCCGGCCGCCCTTCTGGTGTTCGGCGGTTTCCTGATGATCGATCTCGCGCTCGTGTCGTCGAACATGCTCAAGTTCCTGAACGGGGGCTGGGTGCCGCTGGCCGTTGCCGGCGTGGTCTTCGTCGCGATGTGGACCTGGCTCGACGGCCGGCTGGCCGTCATTGCCCGCACCAAGGAGGCGGCACAGCCCATCGATGCCCTTCTGGCGTCGATCGATTTTGCCCATATCCATCGTCCGGCCGGAACCGCGGTGTATCTCACCGCCTTGTCCGACAACGCCTCCAACAGCCTGCAGCGAAACCTGCTGCACAATGAAAGCCTGCACCGCACCGTCGTGCTTCTGACCCTCGACATGACGGACGAGCCGTACGTCGCGGAGGCGGAGAGGCTGGAATCCTGGGACCTCGGGGCCGGCATCTACCGGGTGGTGCTGCACTATGGCTTCATGGTCACGCCGGACCTGACCAACGCGCTCGCGCCATTGGCCGCGCGCGGGATCGACCTCGACCCTGCCCACACGTCCTACTTCATTGGCCGCAGCGTGATCGTCGGTGGTTCCCATCCGTTGCTGCCGCGCTGGCAACGCAAGCTCTTCCTGATCCTGGCAAGGCTCGCCACCAGCCCGGGGGAATTCTACGGCCTGCCGGCCAACCGGGTCGTGGAACTCGGCGGGCGCGTCGAGATCTGACCGGCGATCCGACGGATCAGGCGTCGAAGCCCGTCAGGGCGATGGCGTCGTTCGCCGGTGGCTGAAGCCCGCGCGACAGCAATTCGGCCAGGCGCGAGAAGATCCGGCTCGCCTCGACACAGCCGACATCCTGCGCGACCGCTTCGGCGGCGACGTTCAGGAGGGCATTGCCCGCAAGGTCGCGACATTCCTCGGGCAGGCTGTCGACGGCGTCGGCGATGACGCGCATGGCGAGTTGCAGGTCGGTGAGACGGTCGGGCATCGCAGCGGTCATGGCATGATCCTCAATGCAAACGGGCGCCGGTATCGCCCGGCTGGGGAGCGAGACGCAGGCCGGCGGCCGAGAGGGCGACCGCAAAGGCCTTGAGCCGCGTGGCCGCCACGCGAGAGGCCGTCGGTGCCATCAACACGTCGAGCGAGGCGGCCAGAGGCCCGTCGAGATCGCCCTGGGCCAGGCCGCACAACGCCACGAGGACGGCTTCGTCCCGGCTCACGCTCGAGCAGGCGGGGATGTGGATCTGCATGGCCCGTCGCGCGCCGAACAGGAAGGCGTCCATCGCCACGGCGAAATCCGGGAGCGCCGCCAGAAGGCCGGCCACCTTGAAGCCGCGATGCAACGTCGACCCTTCGCAAGGCAGGGTACGGTCCTGCTGCCATTGGCGCAGCGCCCACAGAACGAATCGCTCACCGATCGGCAAGGCGCAGGCGCAACCCATACGGCCGCAGCCCTCCGGCGGAGCACCCCTAAGCGATTGTTCCTGCGTTCTTTCCATCCGCTACCTGCCATTGAGAACCATTGACGATTTCATGATTTTATGAAATTAAGAGTCAATCGCAACTCAATTGGCGGTGAGCGGCGAATGACGCAGATGACGACGGCGCAGAGCATCGAGGCTGCGCAGCGGGAGGCACCGGAAACACAGACGCCGACAATCGAGAGCAGGGCTCTCCTGGCGGGTCGACGGGAACTCATCATCCGCCACGGCACGGAGACCTACCGGCTCCGCCTGACCGCATCGAACAAGCTCATCCTGACCAAGTGACGAGACCCCGAGGGGCCATCCCTCCTCGGCTAAACTGCCCAGCCAGCAGGCCATCGTAGCCTCGCCAGCCAGGCCCCCTTTTTCCTGGGACCCTGGCCAAATGAAGATCCGTTCTCCGTTCCTCGCACTGATGGCGACGACCGCCATCGGCAGCACCATCGCCACGCCCGGCTGGGCCCAGTCCCCGCCCGCCACGCCGGCCGGTCCCGCCGCCACCAGCACGCCGCAGGCTGTCCCGACGCAGCTCGACGCCGTCACGACCGCGGCCATGCGCAGCCGCCGGACGATCGACGACGTGCCGAGCACCGTCTCCGTCATCACCACGGAGAACATCGATCGCGAGAACATGCAGGACATCCGCGACCTGACGCGGAACGAACCCGGCGTAACGGTCGGCAACAATCCGACGCGCGCCGGTTTCCAGAACTTCGTCATCCGCGGCATCGGCGGCAACCGCGTGCTGATCATGGTCGACGGCATGCGCCAGCCCGACTTCCCGGACAGCAATACCGGTGCCGGCACCTACACCCGCGAACAACCGGACCTCGAGGACGTCAAGCGCGTCGAGATCATCCGCGGCCCCGCCTCCGCCCTTTACGGCTCGGACGCGATCGGCGGCGTCGTGGCCTACACGACCAAGGATCCGGGCGACTATATGCGCGAGGGCAAGAACGTCTTCGCCAGCGTCAAGGGCGCCTATAGCGGCGCCAACAACCAGTTCGCGGAAACGCTGACGGGCGCCCTGCGGTCGGAGAACGTCGAAATCCTCGGCATCTATACCCGCCGCGACGGCAATGCCTTCAACATCGCGCAGTCGACGCTGCAGAACAATCCGACGAACTTCTACAACAACGACTTCCTGCTGAAACTGGTGGTGAAACCGACCGAGCACGACACGTTGCGCCTGACCGGCGGCTACACGCAAAGCCACCAGAACACCGACGTGCTCTCCGCGGTCGGCGTCTTCCCGTCGCTGGTCACCCGGGTCTACGGCGAATACGGCCAGGATTACACCAACACCTACCGCATCAGCGGCGAATGGAAGCACGACGCGCCGATCGGCTTCGTCGACCGCTTCGACCTGATGGCCTACTTCAACTCGGTCTACACGCAGGCCGATACCTACACGCTTCGCGGCGCCGTCGCCGGCCAGATCCCGACCAACGCGCGGTCGTCGCAATTCTACTACAACCAGAACGTGGCGGGCGTCGAACTGCAGATGCACACCGACGCCAATTTCTTCGGCTACGACAACTTCCTGACCTACGGCCTCAGCTTCGCCTACACCACGACGACGCGTCCGCGTAACCGGTGGCAGATCACGCTGGCGACCGGCGTCAACACGCAGGTCGTGGGCGGCGAGACCTATCCCAACAAGAACTTCCCCGACACCGAGACGCTCCAGCTGGGCGCCTACATCCAGGACGAGATCACCGCGCTCGACGGGCGACTCAAGATCACGCCGGCGGTGCGGCTCGACTACTACAGCCTGACGCCGAACCCGGACAAAGCCTTCTGGAACTCGACCGGCGCCACGCTGAACATCATCCCCTCGGCAAGCACCTACGTCTCCGCATCGCCGAAGCTCGGCGTGCTCTATCACTTCGACGACACCTATTCAGGCTACTTCCAGTATGCCACGGGTTTCCGCGCGCCGCCCTACGACAATGCCAATTTCGGCTTCACGAACGCGGCGTCCTTCTACCAGATCCTGCCCAACGCGAATCTTCGTCCGGAGACCGCAAACAGCTTCGAGGTCGGACTGCGCGGCAAGTACGACAACGGCTCGAGCTGGCAGCTCACCGCCTTCTACAACCTCTACAACAACTTCATCGAGACGACGGTCGTCGGGATGGTGGGACCGGTGACGCAGTTCCAGTACGTCAACCTCACGAACGTGACCATCTGGGGCATCGAGGCGCGCGGCGAGTACCGTTTCGCGCCGGAATGGGCCGTCGCAGGCTGGACCGCCTTCGCCCAGGGAACAGACACCACGACCGGCCTGCCGGTCGATTCGGTGGCGCCGTGGCGCACCCAGGCCCGCATCCGGTACGGCTTCGACACCGGCTTCGTCGCGCAGCTGATCGGCACGGTGACGGCGCAGCACACGCAGGTCAGCAATCCGACCTACTTCCAGACGCCGGGCTATTTCAACCTCGATGCGACCGTCGGCTACACGTTCAACGAGCACTTCAAGATCAACGCCGGCGCCTTCAACATCACGAACGCCAAGTATTGGAACTCCAACGACGTGATCGGCATCGCGGCGTCCAATCCGCAGCTGGACCTCTATGCCCAGCCCGGCCGCTACTTCGGCGTCAACCTCACGGCCAAATGGTAGTCCCGGCAACCCTCTCCGCCGAGCGACTGCCGGCGCCATCGGCACGCGTTCCCCGCGTGCCGATGGCGTTGTCGCTTGCGCTGCATGGGCTTGCCTTCCTTCCCCTCTTCCTGATCGGCGCGGCAGGCATCGCCTCGAACGACGAGCCCGCCCTTCTGGTCGAGCTGTCGCTCGCCGCGCCGACCGCCGGTCCCGCCGCAGAAGCGAGCGCCGACCGGCCGGCCACCGACTCGCCTTCGCCTCCGACCGAGCAGGTTCTCGAGGCCCCGCGCGAGCCGATCGAGACGCCGCCGGACCTGATTCAGCCCCCGCCGGAGCAGGTCGCCGCTGCTTCCGCCGAACCGCCGACGCCAGTGGCGCCCGAGCCGGAAATCAGGCTGGACCTCCCGCCGCCCGACGAAGTACCGCCGCCCACCGTCACCGAACTCACGCCGCCGGCACCGCCAAAACCAAAGCCGGCCGCGCCGAGGCCGCCGCTGCCCCCCGCCGCCGCGCGTCCGGCCGGGCAGGCCGCCGTCACGAAGGCGCCGGCCCCCGCCACCGGCGACGCCAGCAGCACCCAGCAAGCCTCGGCCGCCTCGTCGTCGCTCGTCGTCTTCGAAGGCAAGCCGCGCTATCGCTCGCCGCCCCGGCCTCCCGTCTATCCGGCCCGCTCGATCGAGCTCAACCAGCAGGGAGAGGCCCTCGTGCGCGTCCGCCTCGATCCCGATGGATCGGCTGCCGAGATCGTCATGTGGCGCGGCACCGGCTTCCCTCTTCTCGACAATGCGGCGCTGAAGGCCGTGCGCGGTTGGCAGTTCCTGCCCGCCATGCGCGATGGCCGACCGGTCGCCGCCTGGGTCGAGATCCCCGTTCGCTTCCATTTGCACTGAAAGGAAAGATGATGCCTACAACCGCCAACGCCGATCTCGCGGACCGGTGGAGTCGACTGCGCGGCGAGAAGCCCGCCCTGCGCATCCGCGATGCCGCTGCCGAGCTGGGCGTCGGCGAGGCCCAGCTTGTCGCGCTCGGCAGCGGCCACACGTCCACGCGCCTGCGTCCCGACTGGAGCGGTATCCTGAACGACATGCCGGCCGTCGGCCGGGTGATGTGTCTCACCCGGAACGACCATTGCGTGCACGAACGTCATGGCCGCTTCGAAGACGTGCAGGCGAAGGGACCGAGCGGGATCGTCCTCGGCGCCGACATCGACCTGCGCCTGTTCCTCGGCAACTGGAAGCATGGTTTCGCGGTCCGCGAGCCGTTGAAGCAGGGCGAACGTCTCAGCCTGCAGTTCTTCGATGCGAGCGGCGAGGCCGTGCACAAGATCTACGCCACCGAGGCGACCGATCGTGCCGCCTTCGATGCGCTCGTCGCCCGCTACGCAGCAGCCGACCCCGACGAGCCGATGATTCTCCTCGCCCGCCCCGCCGAGGCGGTGGACCGCCCGGATAGCGAGATCGACCTCGCCGGCCTGCGTGCGGCATGGCGGGCCATGAAAGACACGCACGAATTCTTCGGCATGCTGGCGAAATTCAAGGTCGGCCGGGTCCAGGCGCTGCGGCTTGTCGGCGACGAGTTTGCGCGGGAACTTCCGCCGCGCGCCTTGCGGGCCGCGATCGAAGGGGCCGCCGAGTCGGCCATGCCGATCATGATCTTCGTCGGCAACCGCGGCTGCATCCAGATCCATACCGGACCGGTGAAGAAGCTGGTCGACGTTCACGGCTGGTTCAACGTGCTTGATCCCGATTTCAACATGCATCTGCGTGAAGCGGCCGTCGCGCGCGTCTTCTCGGTGCGCAAGCCGACAGACGATGGGATCGTCACGTCGGTCGAGGCGTTCGACGCCCAGAACCGGAACATCCTGCTGATGTTCGGGGCCCGCAAGCCGGGCAAGCCCGAACTCGGGGAATGGCGGTCGCTGGTCGCGCGTGTCGAGAAGCAGTCGGCCTCGTGATGCAGCGCCGTCAACTCCTGCTCGCAGGCCTGGGCAGCGTCGGCCTCGGCGCGACCCTTCTTCCGGCCGTGCCCGCGCAGGCAAAGACGCCGCGCATCGTTTCCGTCGGCAGTTCCGTGACGGAGATCATCTACGCGCTCGGCGCCGAGGACATGCTGGTCGGCGTCGACACGACGAGCATGTATCCGCCGGCGGCCAGGTCCTTGCCGCAGGTTGGCTACATGCGCGCATTGTCCGCCGAGGGCGTCCTGTCGCTGAAGCCGACCCTGATCGTCGCCACGACGGCGGCCGGCCCGGCCGGAACGCTCGATCAGCTCAAGACCACCGGCATCGACGTGATGGTCCTGCCGGATCTCTATGACTATGACAGCGTCGTCGAGAAGATCGCGGCGATCGGCAAGGTCACCGGCAAAATTTCCGAGGCCGACGCCATGATCGCGCGCGGCCGGGCGGAGATGGAGAAGCTGGCCGACCGGCTGGCGACCGTCACCACGCATCCCCGCGTGCTTTTCCTGCTCGCCATGAGCGGAGGGGCACCGCAGGCCGCCGGACGCGGCACGGCGGCCGCCGGCATCATCAAGCTGGCGGGCGGCACCAACGCGATCGACGGGTATTCGGGCTACCGTCCGCTGACGCCCGAGGCGGTGATCGCCTCGCAGGCCGATTACGTGCTTGTCACGCGGCAGACCGTGGAGGCCATGGGGGGCGTCCAGAAGGTGCTCGATCAGCCTGCGCTCAACCGAACGCCTGCCGGCAAGGCAGGGCGCGTGCTGGAGTTCGACGCCCTCCTGCTGCTGGGATTCGGGCCGCGCACGCCGGAAGCGGCCGCCGACCTTGCCGCTAAGCTCCATCCCGACCTGGCGCGCGCGCCGTGATGTCGCTCGGCTTGCACCGCCCTGTTGCGCTCTTCGCCCTCGCGGCCCTCGCGAGTGTGATATGCGGCCTCTGCATCGGGGCCTTTCCCGTCGGATTGGGTCAACTCCTGTCGGCCATTGGCTTGTCGAGCGTGCCGCTCGACGACACGTCGGCGGCGGTCCTCTATGCCATTCGGGCGCCGCGCGTGATCGCCGCGTTCGCGGTGGGCGCCGCGCTCGCGGCCGGCGGAGCAGCGATGCAGAGTCTATTCCGCAATCCGCTGGCCGATCCCGGCCTGCTCGGCGTGTCGAGCGGCGCGGCACTCGCCGCGGTGTCGGTGATCGTGCTGGGAGAGCGGGTGATGCATGTCGTGCCGCCCGGCCTGAGGCCTTGGTGTTTGCCGCTGGCCGCCTTCCTCGGCGGCCTCGCCGCGACGGTCGCCGTTTACCGTATCGCTGCCCGGGAAGGCATCACGCTCGTCGGCACGCTGCTGCTTGCGGGTATCGCCGTGAATGCCGTGGCGTCTGCCGGCATCGGCATGCTCGTCTTCATCGCCGACGACCAGCAGCTTCGGACGCTGATCTTCTGGACGATGGGCGGCTTCGGTGCGGTCACATGGACGGCGATCCTGCCTGCCCTCCTGGTGCTGGCCGTGAGCGTGCCCACCTTACTCCCGACAGCGCACCTGCTCGACGCACTGGCGCTTGGCGAGCGCGAGGCCGGCCATGTCGGCGTCGACGTGGAGCGATTGAAACAGCGCCTCGTCGCCCAGGTCGCGCTCGCCGTCGGCGCCGGCGTCGCGATCTCCGGGATCGTGGGCTTCGTCGGCCTGATCGCACCTCACATCGTTCGCCTCATCCTGGGGCCGGCGCACCGGACGTTGCTGCCCGCTGCTGCCTTGTTCGGGGGTGCCTTCCTGGTACTCGCCGACGCGCTGGCCCGGACGCTGGTATCGCCCGCCGAACTTCCGATCGGCGTCCTGACGGCCCTTGTCGGCGGCCCCTTCTTCCTGTGGCTGCTGGCCGGCCGCGCGGCACGGGGCGGCCTGTGAGCACGTTGCAGGCCATCGGCATCGCCGTCCAGGCACGGACGCGCACCCTCATCGAGGACATATCGCTGGACGTTCGGCCGTCGGAATTCGTGGCCATCATCGGCCCCAACGGCGCCGGCAAGAGCACCTTGTTGAGTGCGCTCGCCGGAGACCGAAAGCTCGGCGCCGGCGAGGTGCTGCTCGATGGTCGGCCCCTCGGCCAATGGAGCCGGCAAGCGCTGGCGCACCGGCGGGCCGTCCTGCCGCAGCATTCGACCGTCGCGTTCGATTTCACCGGCCTGCAGGTCGCCATGCTGGGACTGCTCGCCCATCGGGGGCGGCTGTCGGAGCCCGAGATGCGGGGGCTGGCCGAAGCCGCTCTGACGGAAACCGAGGCACTCGCCTTCGCGGATCGCCCGTACACCGTCCTGTCCGGTGGCGAACGCCAGCGCATCCAGCTGGCGCGCGTCCTGGCCCAGTGCGATGCTGAACCGCAGGAACGTCCCTTCCTGCTGCTCGACGAGCCCATCTCCGGCCTCGACCTCGCCCATCAGCATGCCGCCCTGGCCGGCGCGAGACGGCGGGCGGATCGCGGGTTGGGGGTGGTGGCCGTCCTCCACGACCTCAACATGGCCGCGCGCTACGCCGACCGCGTCGGCATCGTCGAAAACGGCCGGCTCACCGCTTTCGGTCCAGCGGACGAGACGCTCGAGCCGGAACGCCTGTCGGCCGTCTTCGCGACGCCCATCGTGAGAATGCAGGCGGGCAACCATACCGCCTTCTTGAGTTCCGGATGATTCACCGCGAATCGGTGGTGAATCCGACATAAACCCGCCGGATTCACCCGCCTGTATAGACTGCAGGAAAATATGCCTGCGGCCTCCATGGGCGATCGTCCCACCCTGATCATCACCACGCGACTCGGCGTGCGGCCTCTCGGCGTGCGCGGCGAGCCCTTGCATGCCGTTGCCGGCCAGCTTCTCGCGGTCATCCGGCGACGGCTGGGCGACGGTCCGGCCGATCTCCTCGCCGACCCTCAGTTGCGGGAGACCGGCGACGGTATCGACTGGTACGCCGCTCGCGGCGGCGACGTGCGCCGCTTCGCCGACCTGGACGAGGGGGAGCGCACCAGAATCCTGCAGACGGTCGACCGGCATCTGGACGCCATCCGCTCCCTCGGCACCCAGCTCCAGCAATCGCAGACCAGCGAAGAAGCGCGACTGATCGGCAGGTCCCTGGAACTGTCGACCCGGCGGCCTTCCGACGACTTCATCTTCGTGGTCGGCGGCGAGCCGGTCATCGTCGCATGGGGCTACGAAGCGGATGCCGCGGCGAGCCTGCAGACCCTTCCCACCGCGTTGGTGCCCCATGTCCGGGCGCCGATGCCCGCGCCGGTCTTCGCCAGCGCGCCGGCAGCCCTGCTTCCCGCCCGCCTGGGCTGGGCGCCGTGGCTCAGCGCGCTGCTGTTCGGCCTCCTTCTTCTTCTCCTGTTGCTGCTGACGTCTTGGCTGTTGCGCGCCTGCGTGCCTGTCGATCCGTCCGTGAATGTCGCAACCATCGAGACCCCTGCGCCGCCGGCACCGGAAGCGCCCCCCGATCCTACGCCGCTCCTGAAGGCGGCCTACGACGAGGCGACAGCCGACGAAGCGAAGCTGAAGGCCGAACTCGCCTCCCTGCAGGACGAACTCAAGAACAAGCTCGACCAGTGCAAGCCCATCGAGCCGCCGAAACCGCCACCGCCACCGCCTGCACCACCTCCCGTCGCAAAGGCTCCGCCCCCGCCGCCGCCCGCACCCACTCCGCCGCCGCAGCGCCAGGCTTCCGCTCCGCCCGTCTCGCGCCCGCCGCCCGGCCAGCTTCCCTGCGACTGGTCCGGGGATTCCGGCGGCGAGGGCGTGACGCGCAACCGTCATTATCTCGGCGACAAGCCGGGCTTCGTCGCGCTGAACTACCAGCTCTTCGCGCGGCCGGACGATATCAAGGTCATCTACCGCGGCCAGCAGATCGCTGGCACGGGCGGACCGCGCAGCGGTCGTGGCGGATTTGGTTTCGACTGGAGACCCGTCAACGGGGATTATTCGGTCGATGTGATCGTAACCGGAGAGATCTGGGGCACGCGGTGGAACTACTCCATCTCCTGTCCGAGAGGCTCGCGTTGAGGACGCAAGATGGCCGCAGGTCCGCTTCTCGTCAGTGAACCGCTCCAGCGCTACCGGGCGCTGGGACTCGCGGGCGATCCGGTGTGGCGTGCCGCGGGACAGCTGCGCGCCGCGCTCGCCGCCCGGCTGTCGCGCGAGCACGCCGATCTGCTTGCCGTTCCGGAAGCCGATCCGACCGGCCGCAGCATCGATTGGTACGCGCCATTCGACGGAGACGTTAAGCGCCTGGAAGATCTTGCGGCAGGCGATCGGCAGGCGATGCTCGACAAGGTGCAGCGGCTGCATGGCGATATCGCCGCCCTTGCCGACCAGATGGATGCCCCTGACCGGTCGGGGGCCGAACGCAATTTCGCCCGGCTGCTCAAGCACGCGCTGACGGCGCCTGGCGAGGAGACGCTCTACGTCGTCGGTGGAAGGCCGGTCATGGCTTTCTGGGGCTTCACCGCGGACGCAGCGCTGCCGGGCGTGTTCCTGGCCAGTCCGCCACCGGCTGCCTCGCCGCCGCCGCGCATGCCGGCAGCACCGCCCTCGGCCACGGTCATGGCGAGCGCTCCGGCCGTTGCGGTCGCCGCGGGAACTCGGACGACCTGGTGGCAATGGCTGCTGCTGGGCGTCCTGTTGCTCCTCCTGCTTGCGCTGCTGGCCTGGCTGGTGCGCCCTTACCTGCCGCGGCTCGAGCCGATGATCGAGGCGGAGGCCCGCGAGCGTGCCCTCGGCTTCGCCGTGCGCCAGCCGCTCGATCTGCAGCAGACCCGCGTGGCGACGCTGGCCGGGGACAACGAGGCGCTACGCCTGGAACTCGCGCGGCTGACGGACGAGCTGGCGCGCCGCGGCGGGGACTGCGCTGCCGGCATCATTGGTCCCGGCGGCGTGATCGTGGGCGCCGTGGGCGGGCCACCGATCGAACGCGGCGCCGGCCCGGATCTGGGCACCGTCACCGCGGACGCCGGCAAGGACCTGGGCAAGGGACCCGACGAGAAGAATCCGGACGGCAAAGGCCCGGACGGCAAGGGCGCCGACCCGAAAGGGCCGGACGAGCAGAACAAGGACAAGGGTGCCATGTCGCAGAACGACAAGGACAAGAAAGACGAGCCCAAGCCGATGGTCGTTCCCCCCGAAGCCAAGCAGAAGCAGGATCTCGCCTTCCTCAAGGGAGATTGGCGCTCGCGGACAGGCCTCGTGACCGCCACCGGCGAGAAGGATATCCGTCCGTCCTACACCCTCGACGACAAGGGCAAGGGCAAGGTGAGCTTCGTGCAGAAGAACGGCGCCGCCTGCGAAGCACCCGCCGAAGCGCGGTGGGACGGCCAAAAGCTCGTCATCGAGGAAAAAAGCAATCCGAAATGCAGCGACGGCCGCACCTATGCGCGCAATACCGTCAACTGCGAGGTCGGCGCCGATGGCGTCGCGCAGTGCAGCGGCAGCCAGCCCGGCGACAAGCGCAGCTACAAGGTGCAGATCGGCCGCTGAATGCCTACCTTGATGGACCGGCAAAAGACACGGTGACATGAACGACCTCGCCCGCCTGCCCAGCTATCCCAGCCCGACGACCCTGATTGCCCGCTCGGGCATCCAGTTCCTCGATTTCGGCTTCGATCCCGTGCGCCTGAAGGTGCGCGAATGGGGCTTCCACGATGCGGCCGCCTCCGGCGGCATCGACGACCTCGTGCAGCTCGATTTCGACGAGGGACGCGGCCAGTACGAGGTGGTGGAGAATGGCCGCCGGCGAGCCGCGGAACCCAACCTCGTGATCACGGTCAAGGACGCGCTGGCGCCCTTCCTCGACAAATGGGTGCCGGTCCCGTTCCTCCAGGCGCGGCCGAACAACCAGTATCGGGAGGGCCCGGCGGACTGGGCGCGCGTACGGGTCGTCGATCTCGAGGCACGCTACGGCGCGGGCTACCGAGACGAGCAGGGCAACCGCTATCGCATCGTGCTCGCCTTCGACACGGGTCTGATCGCCGAAGCCGAGGGTCGCGCCTATCTCGCGCCTTCGCCCAAGGACGTCACGGCCGGCGCCCTCTTCACCCTCGCGCCGCAGCAGCGCGCGAACCACTGGCTGCTGCGCCAGGGCTGGATGACGCAGTGGCTCGAGGAACTGTTCCGCGAGCTGCATCCGCGCGCGACGGCCGAAGAGATCGACAACGACATCAAGCAGAAGCCGCAAGAGGCCACGGCGCGGTATCTCGCCTTCCTCGGCCTGCTTGCCGCCGCCGGGAACTTCCCGCCGGTCAAGCTGGTCGGCGACGCCGAACGTCCGGGCCGGGGCGCGATCGAGGTCGACCTCGTGCTGGATGTCGGCAACTCGCGCACCTGCGGTCTGCTGATCGAAGCGGCAGGCGAGTTGGGCGTGAATCTCAACGACTCCTACGAGCTCGCGCTGCGCGATCTCTCGCATCCCGAGGTCGTGCATACGCGCCCCTTCGAGTCGCGGGTCGAGTTCGCACAGGCCTGGTTCGGCAAGAACCACCTGTCACGCCTGGGCGGGCGCGCCGATGCGTTCGTCTGGCCGACGATGACGCGTGTCGGCCCCGAGGCGACCCGTCTTGCCGCGCGCCGTCGCGGCACCGAAGGCAATACCGGCATGTCGAGCCCGAAGCGCTATTTGTGGGACGAGGAACCCCAGCCGCGCGAATGGCGCTTCAACGTCGCCTACGCACAGGACCAGACCGCGATGCCGGCGGCCGCCGGACCGATGGCCCAGCTCGTCAACCAGAAGGGCGAACCGCTGCATCTCGTGGATGCCGATGCCGACTCGGCCGATCATCTGCCGGTGTTCGAGCCGCTCTATTCGCGCTCGTCCGTCATGACGTTCGTGCTCTCCGAGATCCTGCTGCAGGCGCTGACCCTGATGAATTCGCCGCAGCAGCGCGGTCGCCGCGCCCATGCCGAAACGCCGCGCCGCCTGCGCCGTATCGTGCTCACCCTCCCGACCGGCATGCCGCTCGCCGAGCGCCTGATCTTCCGCAAGCGCGCCGAGGCCGCACGCGACCTGGTCTGGATGATGATGGGGTGGACGCTGGACGACGCGGCCGCACCGGCGCCGCGCGTCCTCACCGACTGGGACGAGGCGAGCTGTACGCAGCTCGTGTACCTCTACACCGAGGTCGCGCGCAATTTCGGCGGCGATGCCCGCCGCTTCTTCCAGGTGACGCGCAAGTCCCGCGGCACGTCGGCAAACGGCGACGATGGCGAGACGCTGAATATCGCAAGCATCGATGTCGGTGGGGGCACGACCGACCTCATCGTCAACTCCTACCGGCTGGAGGGCGCGGGCACATCCGTCACCCTGTTCCCCGAGCAGAAGTTCCGCGAGGGGTTCAACGTGGCGGGCGACGATATCCTGCTGCGCGTCGTGCAGGCGCATGTACTGCCCCCGATCGAGGCGGCGCTGCGAGCGGCCGGCATCTCCAATCCCGCCGACCTGATGGCGGAACTGGTGGGCGGCGACCGCGGCGGCGAGGATGTGATCCAGCGCAACCTGCGCCAGCAGTTTGCGCTCCAGATCGCGCACCCGATCGCGCTCGAGTTCCTGCGCGCGGCAGAAACCTACGATCCGACGTCCGGTGTGGTGGCCGCGGAGCCGCGCGCCTACGAGACCTTCTTCCCCGGCGGCGCGAAGCCGTCGGACGAGGTCGTGGTCTTCGTCAACGAGGCCGCCCGCAAGCGCGGCGCCCAGAACTTCGACCTGCGCACCGTGACCTTTCCGGTCGACCTGCCCGGTCTCGACAAGACGGTGCGGGCCGAGATGGGGCGCGTCCTCGCCCCCCTCGCCGAGATCGTCCACGCTTACGATTGCGACGTGCTTCTGCTTTCCGGCAGGCCGTCACGCCTGCCGGGAATCCGTTCGCTGGTGATGGAGCTGCTGCCGCTGCCGCCGGAGCGCGTGATCTCGCTGCACGATTACCGTGTCGGCGCCTGGTATCCGTTCCGCGATGCCCGCCTGCGCGTCGAGGACCCGAAGACGACGGTCGCGGTGGGCGCGATGATCGCCGCCCTTGCCCAGTCGCAGCTGCCCGACTTCTCCTTCCGCTCCGACCTGCTGCGCTCCAAGAGCATCGCCCGTTATATCGGCAAGCTGGATGGCGGCGGCCGGCTGCAGAAGGAAGACCTCGTCTATCGCGACGTCGACCTCGACAACCGCGAGTACGAGCTGCCGGAGATCACGTTCGAGTTTCGCGGCCCGATGTGGCTCGGTGCTCGCCAGCTCGATCTCGTGCGCTGGCCGGCTGCGCGGCTCTATGCGCTCGAGTTCGCACGGCCCGAGTTCGCCGAGCGACACGCGAGAGAGACCCCGTTCAAGATCGCCCTCGCCCGCGTGAAGCCCAAGGACAAGGATTCGGGCGACGTCGAGCGATTCCGCCTGCGCCAGGTGACCAATCGCGACGGCCGCGCCGTCGCGCTCGACCGCCTGACGCTCCGCCTGCAGACATTGCCGCGCCGTGAGGGCTACTGGCTCGACACGGGCATGCTCAAGACCGGTTGAAGGACATGGACACAGTCGATCTCAAGCTGGCCCAGGATTGCGAGACGCTGGCCGTCGCCGCGAGCGAGGGCGTCGCGTGGCTCAAGGACGCCGCGCGCCAATCCCCCACCGTCGCGCAGCAGGCCACCTCGCTGGTCAGCGAACTCCAGAAGGTGCGGAACCAGAGCCGCAAACTGGCGCGCGCCGCCCGGCGGCGCATGTGCGTCGGCGTGTTCGGCCCCAGCCAGGCCGGCAAATCCTACCTCGTATCGATCCTGGCGAGCCGCGACGGCCGGCCGCTGCAGGCCCGCTTCGCCGACCGCACCTACGACTTCCTGCGCGAGATCAACCCCCCTGGGAATCGCGAATCCACCGGCCTCGTGACCCGCTTTGGCCTCGGCCTCAGCGACGTATCGCCGGAGTTCCCGGTGCGCGTGCGGCTGCTCACCCAGACCGATATCGTCAAGATCCTGGGCAATTCCTTCCTGCTCGACTTCGATCACCAGAAGGCCGAGTTCGAGCGGCCGGATGGAGCAGCCATCCGCAAGCGCCTGTCGGACCTGCGAACCAAGGCGCACGCGACCCCTGTCGGCGACATCGACTCCGACGACGTGCTCGACCTGATCGAGTATTTCGACACGTTCTTTGCCGGCGTCACGGCGGAGCTTCGCACCGATTACTGGCGCGAGGCGATCGAGCTGGCGCCGCGCCTCTCGGGCCTCGACCGGGCTCGCCTCTGGTCGGTCCTGTGGTACGACTTCCAGCCGTTCACCGACCTCTATGTCACGCTCTACGAGGGGCTGCAGAGGCTCGGCCATGCGCCCGAGGCGCTGCTCGGCATGGACGCCCTCATCCCGCGCGAGAAGAGCATCATCGACGTGCTGACGCTCGACCGGCTGGGCGCCGATGGCGACGACACGCTGGTCGTGCGCCCGAAGCAGGCCGACGGCCGGACCTCCCCCGACGCCCGGCTGCCGCGCTCGCTGGTCTGCGCGCTGACGGCGGAGCTCAGCGTCTCGATCGACGAGAAGCCGTGGGATTTCTTCGAGCACACCGACCTGCTCGATTTCCCCGGCGCCCGCTCCCGTCTCAAGCTGGCCAATCTCGGCGACGTGGCAAAAGCGAAGGGCGTGGCCGAAGGCGCCAATCCGTTGCGCGAGCTGCTGTTGCGCGGCAAGGTCGCCTATCTCTTCCAGCGCTATTCGGCCGAACGCGAGCTGAGCGCCATCCTGCTCTGCATCCCCGACGGCAACCAGGAAGTCCGCGACCTGTCGGACATGATGACGGCCTGGATCGACCAGACGATCGGCGCCACGCCGGCGGACCGCGCCAAGCAGCGCAACGCGCTCTTCCTCGTGCTGACCAAGATGGATCGCGAGTTCGAACAGAAGGCCGGCGAGACCGAGGAGTCCCGGCGGCTGCGCTGGAGCGCGCGCCTCGGCAACTCGCTGGTAAACAATTTCCGCGGCGAGTGGCCCCTGAACTGGAACGGCAAGCCGTTCGACAACAGCTTCTGGCTGCGCAACCCGACCGTCATCGACGAACGGTTGATGGATTACGAGAACGGCCGCGAGATCGGCATTGCCGAAGGTTTCGCCAACCGCGCGACCGAGCTGCGCCGTCATTTCATCGAGAACGAAGAAGTACGACGGCACTTCGCCGATCCGGCACGTGCCTGGGACGAGGCCTTCCGCGCCAACGATGGCGGCGTGGCATATCTGGTGCGCAGCCTGACGCCGGTGTGCGATCCCGCGATCAAGAGGGCGCAGGTCCGCGGCCAGCTCGACGTGCAGCTCCGGCGCCTCGTCGACCGCCTGGCGGGCTTCCACAGCGCTTCCGACGGTGATGCCCGCACCAAGAAACGCGAACTGGTCCACACCGTTTTGCGCGGCCTGGCCAACGTCATCCAGCAGCAGCTCTTCGGCGAGCTGGTCGCGGCGCTGCAGGTGGCCGACGCCGCGCTGCGTGACATCTACTTCCGCATCTCCACCGCGCGGCCTCCGGACGAGGCGCCGTCGCGCAACGGCAAGACGGCCGCGCCGATCACCCAGTCGACGGGAGCGGCCGTCGATATCGGCGCCATCTTCGCCGATGTCTTCGGCGAGGAGGATACTTCGCGCGCGCCCCCGCCGGCCGGCGTCCTCGAGGACAGGGCCGACAGGTTCGCGCGCGAGGCGGCCGACTACTGGCTGGAGAACATGCGGCGCGTCGGGGCAGACGAGAAGGCTCTGTCGCATTTCGGCGTCGACCGGCAGCATCTCGGCTGGCTGATCGACGAGCTGATCGTCGGTGCCCATCGCCTCAAGCTGATCGACCAGCTCAGCAACGAGGTGCGCGCGCTGGAGAATGCGGCCAATGCCAAGTGGGAGGAGATCGCGGAACGCCAGGTCCGCACCGCCTCGTCGGCGCTGAATGGCTATGTCAGCGCACTGGGCTTCGACAAGCTGCCGCTCGACCAGCGGCCGGGCCTGCCGCCAAACGCACCCCAGCGGCGGGTGTTCGAGAATCCGACCACCATGATCGACGGCGTCCCCCAGCTCAGCGAGGATCCGGCGCCGATCTACGCCGATTACTGCAAGGACTGGATGCGCGCCTTCCTGCAGCTCGCCATGGACAATGTCGGGTACGAGGGCGGCCGCGAGATCACCGCCGAACAGAACGACCGGCTCGGCGCCATCCTGCGCGCCGTCCCCGCCTGAGCAGGCAGCCCGTGCGCGCGACCATCACCCCCCTTCCCCAGCCGGGCCATGCCCTGTTGCGGATCACCGAGCTCGACGCGACCGCCGAGGGCCTCGCCATCGCGATCCAGCGCCAGCAGGGACCGGACATCCATCTCGGCGAAGATGGCTGGCGCCGCACCGAGGCGTGGCTGGTGCCGGACCGCGTGACGCGGCGCGGCGAGGCGCTGGAGTTCCATCTCGGACCGGCGATCTGCGACCGTCTCGCCGGCGTGGCGACGATCCGCCTGCGCGTGCGCGAGCCGGATATCGGCGTGGTCGGCGTCACCGTGACGGCGTGGCCCGCGATGCTGACGTCGGGAGCGATCGGCACGGCGCCGGCGTCCGAGCCCGAGCCGGTCCGGCAGCCCGAGCCGCCGCCGCCGCCCGAACCGGCACCGCCGGTCGAGCCGCCGAGACCCACGCCCGACCTCAGGGCGGCGCGAGATCCCCAGCCCGAGACGCGGCGCAGCGGCGGCACAGGCTGGATGATCGCGCTGGTACTCCTGTTGATCGCGGGCGGCGCCGGCTACTACGTCTGGACGAACCATATCGCCCCGCCGATGGCGCCGGAGAAGGTTGCCGCCGCGCCCGCCGCCGATCCTGCTCCGGCCCAGAAGCCCCCGGCCCCGCAGAAGAGCGCGCGCGAAGAAGTGGCCGACTACCTGGCGACCAAACCGTCGCCCGATGCCATGCTGGCCAAGGGGCGGGACTATGCCAAGGAAGGCAAGCAGGCGGCCGCCTTCCTCGTCTTCCGGCAGGCGGCAGAGCAAGGGAATGCTGCCGCGCAACTCGAACTTGCCTCCTACTACGATCCGCTCGACCCGCCCAAGGCTGGCTTCCCGCACGACGGCCTGCGCGCGGCCGACTGGTACGAGCGCGCCGCGCTTGCCGGCCTGGCCGATGCGCAGCGTCGACTCGGCCTGTTGCTCGCCAAAGGCGGCGCCGGTCTTTCGGTCGACGTCGCCAAGGCGAAGGGCTGGCTTCAGCAGGCCGCGAGCCAGAACGACGCCGAAGCGAAGAAGGCTCTCGACGCCCTGCCTCGCTAAGGACAGGTCCGAAGTGGCCGCCACGTCTTCGGATTGACGTGGATCAAGGCAGCCCGGCGCCCGTCATTCGACCTTCCGCCCAGTTCGGGAGTTTCGGATGACACACAACCACGCCATCGTCTGGATGGATTCGCAGGAAGCGCGGATCTTCAGGTTCAACGCCGCCGATGTCGAGCAGGAGAACCTCAAGGCCCACAACCCGTTCCGCAAGGTCCACCACAAGGCAGGCGTCATCGGCGCCGGACACCAGGCGATGGACATGAGCTTCATGGATCACATCGTCGACGCGCTGCGCGGCACCACCGCCTGGCTGCTCGTCGGGCCGTCCCAGGCCAAGAACGAGCTGGTGCGGCACCTCGACAAGCACATGCCGCGGGTCAAGGCGACTTTGGTCGGCGTGGAGCCGATGGATCATCCGACCGACGGCGAGCTGCTCGACCATGCGCGTCGCGCCTTCAAGGCGATCGACCGCATGGCACCGAACACGCCGGTTGGCCACTTCTCGCATTGATCCTCGGGGAATCCGGCGGCGTCGTAGCCGACGGGGCGTACTGAACGAGCACGGCCGCCTCCCTCGGCGTGGCATTCCCCTCGAGTTTCAGCGCATGTCGAGTGGGCCAGATTCCACATCGCTCGACGGCAGCGAAACTCCGGCACTTGCCATGGAGTGGAATCGGGTGGTGATGCGGACGCCTGCTCGCGTGCGAATCCGTCCCGGCAAGGGCGGTGGAACGCCGAGCCACCTCCTTGTCTCTACCTCCGGCGAGCACCCTCATTCTCATGAAGGCTCCCCCGGCGTGCGCGGGTTCTGACCGAAGTTCAGGCGTTCATCCGACAGAGCGCGTCACGATTGCAGAGCTCCACCGAGCGGCTGGCTGCCGGCAGCCTGATCAGGCCGAGGCGCGCGAATTGCGTCAGGGTGCGGGAAACCGTCTCGATCGTGAGGCCGAGATGGTCGGCGATGTCGGAACGCTGCATCGGCAGCTCGAAATGCTCGTCGTCGTCTGACAGTCGTTCGGCCATGTCGAGCAGGAAGGAAGCGATCTTCTCCTGCGCGGTCTTGCGGCCGAGCAGCAGCATGTGATCCTGCGCACGCTGCAGGCTGCGCATCATGGACGACATCACTTCCTCGCGAAGCTGCGGATCCTCGGCGGTCAGCTCCTCCAGCCGGGACCGCCGGAAGGCCACCACGGTGGCCCCGTTCAGCGCTTCCGCGGTAAAGCGGTGTTCGCTGCCCATCTCGAGGCCGAATATGTCGCCCGTCAGATGGAAGGCATCGATCTGCCGCCGGCCGTCGCTCAGCAGCTTGTAGGTGCGGATGGCACCCGACACGACCTTGTAGAAAAACTCCGCCTCGTCCCCCTCGGCGAACAGTTCCTGCCCTTTCTCCAGCACCTGCGGCAGACCGAGCGCCGGAACCGCGCCACGACGGGGCAGATCGACCGGGCCACGCAGGGCGATGGCAGCGGGGGCGCGGGCGGCGATAGCTACGGTCTGCATCGAAATCTCCAAGGTGGAGCTGTGTCGGTGCACTTCCGTAGCCCGCCCGGCCGCAGGCGGACCATTCGGGTCTTGAACTAAGGGATTCTACGTAGCCGCCTCGCAAGCTGCCTTCGACACAGGACGCGCTCCGGCGACGGCGGTACACGCCGCCCGGGCAAGCCCTAGCCGCCGCGCTCCAGCAACACCATGCGCACCAGCTCCGACAGACTATCCGCCTGCATCTTGGTCATGACATTGGCACGATAGACCTCGACCGTGCGGGCGCTGATTCCGAGATCGTAGGCGATGATCTTGTTGGCCTTGCCGGCGACCAGCCCTTCGAGCACCTCCCGCTCGCGGTCCGTGAGGCCCTTGAGACGGTGCCGGATTTCCGCCAGACGGTTCTGCCGCTCGCTGTCGAGCGTATGCCTCGCCAGCGCCGTTCGGATCGCCGACAGAAGGACCTCGTCGTCGAAGGGCTTCTCGATGAAATCGATGGCACCCGCTTTCATCGCCTCGACAGCCAGGGGCACGTCGCCATGGCCCGTCATCACGACGACGGGGAAACGGGAGCCCGTTGCCTTGAGATGACGCTGCAATTCGAGGCCGTCCATCTCAGGCATGCGTATATCGGTCAACACGCAGCCCTCCTGCGCCTCGGGCAATGCTTTGACGAACGCGACGGCCGACTCGTGCATGCGCACAGCGAAACCCTCCGTGCTGAGCAGGAAGGCGAGCGATTGGCGCACATCGGCATCGTCGTCGATCACATGCACGACCTGATTAGACGCCATCGGCAGCCTCTGGTTCTTCCCGAGCCATGCGCAGCGTAAACCGGAAAACCGTCCCGCCACCCTCACGCGGCTCGACCCAGATCTTGCCGCCATGCGCCTCCACGATCGTGCGGCAGATCGAGAGACCAAGGCCCATCCCCTCCCGCTTGGTCGTCACGAAAGGCTGAAAGAGGTTCCGGGCCACGTCGGGCGCCAGACCGGCACCGGTGTCGGCAACACTCACTTCGACGAGGTCTTCGCCCTCCGCCAGCGTGGCGATCTCCAGGCGCCGCTCCGTGGCACCCTCCATCATGACCTCCATGGCGTTGCGGATCAGGTTCACCAGCACCTGCTGGATCTGGATGCGATCGGCAAGCACGAGATCGGCACGCGGATCGAGCCGGAACGACACTTCGATGCCGTTCTCGCGCACCCCGATCAAGGCCAGTGTACTGGCATCCTCGACCAGCTTCGGCAGGCTCTCGACGCGCCTTTCGCTTTCGCCGCGCGACACGAACTCGCGCAGGCGCCGGATGATCTTTCCGGCCCGCAAGGCCTGTTCGGCCGCCTTGCCGACGGCATCCTGCAATACCGGAATGGTCTCGCCCTCCATCCTGCCGAGCAGGCGCTGCGAGCCTTTGAGATAATTGCTTATGGCGGTGAGAGGCTGATTGATCTCGTGCGCCAGCGTCGACGCCATCTCTCCCAGGGCGGTGTAGCGCGACATGTGGGTCACTTCGGATTGCAGCTCCTTCAGTCGCCCTTCCGTGATCTGCTGGTCCGTCAGGTCGCGGATGAAGCCGGTGAAATGATGCCTCTCGCCGGCCCTCAGCTCTCCCACCGTGAGGTGCATCGGAAAGGTCGTGCCGTCCTTGCGCTGGCCGACGACGATTCGTCCGATGCCGATGATCCGCCGCTCCCCCGTCGCCAGGTAGCGATGCATGTAGATATCGTGCTGCTCGCGATAGGGCGACGGCATGAGGATGCTGATGTTCCTGCCGCCGATCTCGCCGATGGAATAGCCGAACAGACGCTCCGCCGTCGTGCTGAGCGATTCGATGGCCCCCTTGTCATCGATGATGATCATCGCATCTGGAACGGTTTGCAGGATCGACCGCAAGCGCGCTTCCGCGGCTTCGAGCGCCAACGCCATCGATGGCGCAGCTCCTTCCGGAAGGAGGCAGTGTCGCAGCCAGGCAGTCCCGCCCCCGGCCCCTTCGACCGGCACGTTCATCACGCTCCGGAGGGCGAGCCGTCGCCCTGAGGCAACAGTCTCCAGCCATTCTTCGCCCGAAGGCCTTGTGCCGCTCCCGGTGTCCCGCGCTTCCCCCAGCGACGTCTCCAGTGCATCTCGTGCAGTACCCGGCACGAACAGATCCCGCAGATGCCTTCCGGCCAGTCCTCCGGTATCCGCTCCGATCGCGTCCGCATAGGCACGGCTTGCGGCAACGATGCGCAGATCCGATGTCAGGGCGAGCTCGGCATAGGGCGATGCGGCGGTGGCCGCGGCGATCGATTCGGAGGGGAGGTATTGGGCCGGGCGCACGCCCATCAAATTCACCTTTCTACGTCAGGATAGCACGCGGCCCGCGCTTGGCGGGAGCGTCCCAGTGCCGCCGGTCGTGCCCGCCTGCACCGGAGCGAATCTATCGGCCCCTCCATGATCTTCGTCCACACGTCCGCGTACAGCGGGACACCGGCCGGCCCCCGTCGCTAAAGATCATCTGCTCGCGACGCATGATGCCGACTTAACAGGTAGCTCCCACCATCCCACTCAGCCGCCACTGCGGCGGGATTGCCCTGCCTGCGCAAGTGCGACGAGGCCCGGAAAGGCCGGGTTGTCGTGCAGGATGATGTGCACGGGAATGTCGGCCATGTAGGAGGCGAAGCGCCCTTTCTCCTCGAAAGCCGTACGGAAGCCGCCGGCCACGAGACGATCCGCGATCACTGGCGGGATACCACCGCCGACATAGACACCGCCCCGCGCCTTGAGGGCCAGCGCCATGTTGCCAGCGACGCCTCCGAGGAATCCGCAGAACAGGTCGAGCGCCTCACTCGCGTGCGGACAGCTCTCTTCCAATGCTGCCGCCGTGACATCGGCCGGTGTCTTGAGGTCCGGCGCGGCTTTGTTGCGCTCTGCAACCACGGTGTACAGGTTCATCAGACCCGGCCCCGACAGCACCCGCTCGCAGGAAACGTGACCCTGCCTGTGCCGCAGGGCCTCGACGACACGCGCCTGCTCGTCGGTGGCGGCGGGAAGCGTCGCATGCCCCCCCTCGCTCGGGACCACCGTGCCGTCTGCCGTCCTGAAAGCCATTCCCAGCCCCGTCCCGGGAGCGACCAGAGCGACCGGGTGCCGGTGGAGGGCCTTGCCGCCCCCTACCGCCCGCAGCTCGGAGGAAGCGAGATGCGGCAATCCCCACGCGACCGCCTCGAGGTCGTTGACCACGCGCACCTCGCGGATGGCGAGTTCCGACTGCAACTCCCGCGAATCAATGATCCAGCCCGCATTGACGAGGTCGCACCTGCCGTCCTCGACCGGCCCCGCCGCGGCGATGACCGCCGAGTCGACAGGCGCATCCGCCTGATGTCCGGCCAGATAGTGGCGCAACGCCGCCACCGTGCTGTCGTGTTCCTTCACGAACATCGTGTGAACCGGGCCGAGCTTGCCGTGCGACAGCAGGGCAAAACGGGCGTTCGTGCCGCCAATGTCCGCAAGAAGGCTTGTCGTCATCCGCCGGCTCCATCCCTGTCTTCCTGATAAGACGTGCGTACCACGGGATGGATGCTTTGGGACTTCGCTTCTGCGTTCGACAGTCGACATGCGGGAGACGGGGGCGGCGCCCGCCGCGACCGATCAGGGCCTGATGAAGACCAGCGGGTTGTCCTCGTCGAGATTGTCCGCCGCCGCGGCCAGCTCGGCCGCGATGTCGTCGTTCGATCGCCCCTTCTGAAAGATCCGGATGGCCTCCGACAGCAGGCACCGCGCGACCACGTCGGGTTCGATCCCTTTGGAACCTGCCTCGGCCAGGGCGGCCTCGACATGGCCGGCGACCAGTTGATGGGTACTCATGAAGATTCTCCTCAGATGCCGCGCGAATGGCGGCCGCTCGTCATCGCCAGATGGCGGTCGAATGCAGCGCAGACGAACCTGACCAGCGGGCGCCCGCGCTCGGTGACGCAAAGCTCGTCGCCCTCCAGGACGGCAAGACCGTCCTCGGCGATCGCCCTGAAATCCGGAACGCTCGACAGGAAGCTGTCGGTCTCGACGGCATGGCGGCGGCAGAGTTCGCCGACATTCACCCTGTAGGCGCACATCAGCTGTTCGATGATCTCGCCGCGCAGGCGGTCGACAGGGTCGACCTGGAGCCCGCGTGCCGTGGCAAGGCCACCCTGCTCGATGCCATCCTGGTAGCGAGCCGTATCGGTCGCGTTCTGGGTGAAGCCCCTCGGCAGGTTCGAAATGGCGGAAGCGCCGACGCCGACGACCCACGGCGTGCGATCGGCCACGTAGCCCTGGAAATTGCGGCGCAGGCGACCTTCGGTCGCCGCGAGGCCTAGCGCGTCGTCCGGACGCGCATAATGATCGATGCCCACCTGCAGATACCCCGCCGCCGGCAGCCGCTCGGCGACCAGCCGCGCCATCTCCGCACGCAGTGCGGCATCGGGCAGTGTCGCCGCGTCGATGAGTTTCTGCCGTGGCTTCATCCACGGGACGTGGGCATAGCCGAACACCGCGAAGCGGTCCGGGTTCAGCGCCAGCGACCGATCCAGCGTGCGCGCCAGCCGGTCCAGTGTCTGGCCCGGCAGGCCATAGACCAAATCCACGTTGAGACGGCATATGCCCGCGGCCCGCAGTTTGGCCGCCGCCCCTGCCGTCTGCTCGGTCGATTGCAGCCGGTTGATGGCCCGCTGCACATCGATGTCGAAATCCTGTACGCCGAAGCTCGCACGGTCGAAGCCGGCGCCGGCCAGCGCATCGACCAGCCTGTCGTCGCAAAAGCGTGGATCGATCTCGATGGATGTCTCGGCCCCCGACTCCCGGTCGAAAGCGCCGGCGATGCGCCGGGTGACGTCCGCGATCCGCTCGCCGCCAAGCTGCGAGGGCGTGCCGCCGCCCCAGCGAATCGCCCCGACCACGAGATCCGGCACGATGGCCGCCACACGGTCGATCTCCGAACCCAGCCTCCTGGCGTAGGATTCGAGCGACGGCTGGTGGTTCACGGCCGCGGTGTGGCAAGCGCAATACCAGCAAAGCCGCCGGCAGAAAGGCACATGCAGGTAAAAGGCCGTCATCCGCCCCGAGAGGTCGCGCAGCCAGTCCCGATGCTGGTCGGGTCCGACCGCACCGTCGAATTGAGCAGCGGTCGGATAGCTGGTGTAGCGCGGGACCGGCCGGTCGTAGGCCGCGAGGGTCGACGCGTCCATCAGTGGGAGATGAAAACGGGAATCGTCATGGTGGCGAGCAGCGTCCGGCTCGCCCCGCCGAGGACCATCTCCCGCAGACGGGAATGCCCGTAGACGCCCATGACGACGAGATCGGCGTCGTGATCGGCGGCACGCGACAGGATCACGTTGCCGACATCGGCGTCGGCGGCAACGTCCCGCTGCACCGTGACCTTAACGCCATGCCGCGCAAGCCAGTGCGCGACATCGGCACCCGGCTCCGCGCCGTGCCCGTCGGGCGAACTGCGGGGATCGACCACGAGGACGATCACCTTTTTCGCGTTCCGGAGGAACGGGAGCGCATCCGCCGCTGCGCGTGCACTCTCGCGGCTGGCATTCCAGCACAGCATCACCGTATCGCCGGGCCTCCGCTTCGCACCGATATGGGGAATCACGAGCATGGGCCGGCCGGTTGCAAGCACGACGGCCTCCGGCAGGTCCGATGGGGTCGGCGTCTGCGCGTCGGGATCCGTCTGGCCGACGATGGTCAGGTCCGCGTAGCGCGCCTGTATCGCGAGTTCGCTGTCGATGAATCCCTCGGCCACCCGCCACTCGTGCGAGATTTCCTGGCCCTTCACGGCCTTCTCGAAGGCCGCCCTGGACGCCGCCTCGTCGGCCTTGGCGCCGGCCTCGTAAGCGGCAAAGATACTGTCCATCGGCATTCCGCCCTCGAAGAAGACGGGCGCCTGGAAAGGCGTGCGCGCATGGATGCCGACAAGATGTGCATCATACCGCTTCGCCAGTTCGACGGCCACGCCAAGCCGCTGCTGGATCTTGGGGCTGGCATCGCAATGAACCAGAATGGTCTTGTACGACATGGCAAACTCCTCCGTGCGGAGAAAACTGCCATCCGGTCGGGTTCGCGACCTTGACGCAGGTCAAGCCGCGAGAACGCTCCTTCATGTTCCAATGAGCCCATGGAAACGCTCACTCGCCTCGTCGCCTTCTGCGGCGATGGCCTCCATGCGCTGTCTGCAGGATCGCTGGGGCTGCCGCTCGCCCTGCTGATCGCCGGCCTCGCCGGCAGCGTCCTGCATTGCGTCGGGATGTGCGGTCCGTTCGTGCTCGGTCAGGTCATGGCTGACACGGATCTCCGGCGTTCCCTGCCCTACGGCGAATGGGAAAGGCTGAAGGGGGCCGCCCTCCTGCCCTATCATCTCGGCCGGCTGACGACCTATGCGGCCCTGGGCGCCGTTGCGGGCGGGATGACGGCGCTTTTCGCGGCCACGACGGAATTTGCGTGGCTCTCGGTCGCCCTTCTGCTTCTTGCCGCCCTGCTCATGACGGCCCAGGCGCTCGGCATCGCCTTCGGAGGAAGCCTGCCTCTCGGTGGCCGGATCGCGCGGCTCGCGGCACCTCTCTCCGGGATGCAGGGAGCGCCGGCCCGCTTCGGCCTCGGCATGCTGCTGGGCCTGTTGCCGTGCGGTCTCCTCTACGGGGCGATCGCCGCGGCAGCCGGCAGCGGATCCGTGGCCGGCGGCGCGCTCGCCATGATGGCGTTCGGCTTCGGCACCGTTCCCTCGCTCGTGCTGGTCGCGTGGGGCGGATTGGCGGTACGACGGCGCCTGCAACACAACATGCGATGGGTGACGCCGCCCCTCCTGGCCGGGAATGCCATGCTCATGCTCGGCATCGCCCTGCAGCGTCTGTAGGGCCGCTCAAGGCTCTTCGAAGGCAACGACGTCGCGATAGGCATACCAAGTTGCATGGGCGACCACCGGCAACACCACGATCAGTCCGAGAAGGCCCGGCACCATCGCCATGGCGACGAGCAGCACGATCAGGCCCGCCCACAGCAGCATTGGCCGCAGGTTTAACCGCACGGCCGCGACCGACGTGGCAATGGCCTCGAACAGGTTGGCGTTGCGGCGATCGAGCAGGTAGGGGATCGAAAAGGCCCCGATCGCGAAGGCCAGGGCCGCAAGCGCCGCGCCTACGGAGACACCCACCGCAAGGAACGGCAGGCTTCGGGCGGAGTGCCAGACGACGTCCATGAAACGATCCCACGACGGCACGCTCTGCCATTCGAACAAGGCAAACAGAAGCTGTGCGATCCGCATCCAGGCAAGATGCAACAGAAGCAGCACCACACCCATCAGTGCGATCTGCTCCGGGTTGCGCCGCCATGCGGCCAGCGTTGCCCCGGCGTCGACAGGGAGGCCCGCCTCGAGCCGGCGGCTGGTCTCGTAGAGACCGACCGCCAGGAACGGGCCGACGAAGAAGAAGCCCGCGCTGAGCGGCAACACGAGGTAGGGCTGGTCGTACCAGAGCAGCAACGCGATCGAGAGCCATCCCAACGCGACCGGCACGACGCCGTAAAGCAATCCCGTCGCCGGCGACGCCCAGAGATCGTTCCACCCGGCCACGAGCCAGGTCCATGGCCGATCGACCGACACCCGCCTGATCCGCGGCTGCGGCCCCGGAAAGACGGCAATCGTCTCGCTCATCGCGCTTTGCTCCCCTCGCACGTGCGGCAGTTGATCCCACCCGTCCGCCTCGGACCTTGAGACAAATCAAAGGCCTCTCTCCAGCGCCCCCCTACCGTCCGGCCGCCTGTCCCCTGGGGAGAAAGAATGTCGAGTCAAGCCGTCCTGAGCGCAGACACGCGTCCGGCACCACGCTACGTCGAAGACGCGATCCGCGTCGGCACCATCCTCACCATGTTCTGGGGAGTCGTCGCCTTTCTGGTCGGCGTCGTCATCGCGGCCCAGCTGGTCTGGCCTCAATTGAGCTTCGACAGCCCGTATCTGACCTTCGGGCGGTTGCGCCCGCTCCACACGTCCGCCGCCATCTTCGCCTTCGGCGGCACGGCGCTCATCGCGACAGCGTTCCACGTGGTGCAGCGGACCTGCCGCACCCGCCTGTTCGGCGGCGAGCCGCTCGCCTGGTTCGTTCTGCTCGGCTACCAGTTCTTCATCGTCATGGCCGCAGCGGGCTACCTGCTGGGCATAACGCAGAGCAAGGAATACGCCGAGCCGGAGTGGTTCGTCGATCTCTGGCTGACGATCGTCTGGGTCGCCTACCTGATCGCCTATCTGGGCACCGTGCTGAAGCGCGAGGAACCCCACATCTATGTGGCGAACTGGTTCTACCTCGCCTTCATCATCACCATTGCGATGTTGCACATCGTGAACAACCTGGCCCTACCCGTGTCGATCACCGGCACGAAGAGCTATGGCGCCTGGTCCGGCGTGCAGGACGCGATGATCCAGTGGTGGTACGGCCACAACGCCGTCGGCTTCTTCCTGACCGCCGCCTTCCTCGGCATGATGTACTACTACATCCCGAAAGCGGCCAACCGTCCGGTCTATTCCTACCGGCTGTCGATCGTTCACTTCTGGTCACTGGTGTTCCTCTACATCTGGGCCGGGCCGCATCACCTGCACTACACGTCCCTGCCCGACTGGGCCCAGACGCTCGGCATGGTCTTCTCGGTCATGCTGTGGATGCCGAGCTGGGGCGGCATGATCAACGGCCTCATGACCCTCTCGGGCGCATGGGACAAGCTGCGCACCGACCCTGGCCTGCGCTTCTCCGTCACCGCGGTGGGCTTCTACGGCATGTCGACCTTCGAGGGGCCTGTCATGTCGATCAAGGCCGTCAACTCGCTCAGCCACTACACCGACTGGACGATCGGGCATGTCCATTCCGGCGCGCTCGGCTGGGTCGCGTTCATCGTCTTCGGCACGCTCTACTATCTCGTTCCGAAGATGTGGAATCGCAGCACCATGTGGTCGACCCGCCTGATCGGCTGGCACTACTGGATCGCGACGCTGGGCATCGTCCTCTACATCACCGCGATGTGGGTGAGCGGCATCATGCAGGGCCTGATGTGGCGCGCCTACGACGAGCTCGGGTTCCTGCAGTACTCGTTCGTCGAGACGGTCGCCGCGATGCAGCCCTTCTACCTGATCCGCCTGCTCGGAGGCGTCCTGTTCCTGACCGGCGGCCTGATCATGGCCTTCAACATGTGGCGGACGATCCGCGGCGAGGCCGAGACGCTCGCCCCTGTAACCCGCCCGGCACTCGCGGCCTAGGAGACGCGCAGATGTTCATCCGTCACGAGACGATCGAGAAGAACGCCATCCTCATGGTGATCCTGACGCTGATCACCGTGTCGATCGGCGGCATCGTCCAGATCATCCCGCTCTTCACCATCGAGAGCACGATCGAGCGCGTGGATGGCGTGCGCCCCTACACGCCGCTCGAGCTCCTGGGCCGCAACATCTACATCCGGGAAGGCTGCTATCTCTGCCACAGCCAGCAGATCCGGCCCTTCAAGGACGAGGTCGAACGGTACGGCCATTACAGCCTCGCAGCCGAGAGCATGTACGACAAACCGTTCCAGTGGGGCTCCAAGCGCACCGGCCCCGACCTGGCCCGTGTCGGCGGCCGCTATTCCAACGACTGGCACGTGGCGCATCTCGTCTCGCCGCGGGCCGTCGTGCCGGAAAGCGTGATGCCTGCCTATCCCTTCCTCGCCGAGAAGAAGCTGGAGTACGGCGACATCACCGAGCATCTCAGGACTCTCAAGACGCTCGGGGTTCCCTATACCGAGGAGATGGTCGCCAACGCGAGAGCCGACCTCGAGGCGCAGGTCAATCCCGACGCCGATCCGACCGCCATGGAGAAGCGCTATCCGCGCGCCGTGGTCGGCAAGTTCAACGCGGACACGCCCGACGTCACCGAGATGGATGCGCTCGTCGCCTACCTGCAGATGCTCGGGACGCTTGTCCGCTTCGGCGACCTGCCGCCCGACCGCCTGCGCCAATAGGAGGACGCGATGTCTCTCGACACCCTGCACGAGCTGCTCGCCTCCGCCTGGACGGTCTGGGCCCTGATCGTCTTCGCCGGGATCGTCTTCTGGGCGATGCGGCCGGGCAACCGGAAGCGCTTCGAACGCGATGCCCGCATCCCTCTCCGCGACGACAAGGACAAGGACTAGGACCGATCATGCCGACCAAGATCGAGAAAGACACCCTGTCGGGTCAGGACACGACCGGTCATGAGTGGGACGGTGTGAAGGAGCTGAACACACCCCTGCCGACCTGGTGGGTGTACACGTTCTATGCCTGCATCGCGTTCGCCGTCGTCTATTGCGCCCTCTATCCCGCATGGCCGTGGATCAATGCGCATACCGACGGCCTCCTCGGCTATTCGAGCCGCAAGGAGCTTGCGATCGAGCTGGCCGCCCAGGCCAAGGCGCGCTCCGCCTTCATGGATCGCATGCGCGCCGCGCCGCTCGACGGCATCCGCAAGGATCCCGAGCTTTTCAACTTCGCAGTGGCCGGTGGCCGGTCCGCCTTCCAGACCAACTGCATGCAGTGCCATGGGGCGGGCGGTGCCGGCAGCAAGGGCTTTCCCAACCTGGTGGACGACGACTGGATCTGGGGCGGCAGCCTCGACCAGATCTATGCCACCATCCAGCACGGCATCCGCAACACCGACGATCAGTCGCGCAACTCGATGATGCCGCGCTTCGGCGCCGACGGGCTGCTGACCGGCGCCCAGGTCGCGGCGGTCACCGACTATGTGTTGAGCCTGTCGGGCCGCGGCCACGCCACTCCGGAAGGCGCGAAGATCTGGCAGGAGCAATGCGTTGCCTGCCACCAACCCAACGGCACCGGCAACCAGGAGCTCGGAGCACCCAACCTGACGGACGGGATCTGGCTGTATGGCGGCGATCGCGAGTCGATCTACCGTTCCATCTTCTATGCGCGCAACGGCAGCATGCCGGCCTGGAGCGGACGTCTCGACGATGCGACGATCAAGATGCTCGCCATTTACGTCCACTCGCTGGGCGGCGGCAAATAGGCCGGGGGCACGATGGATGTCCGGATACAGGATGACGAGGCGGCTTCCGTCCGCGAGAGAAAGGCGGACCTGCCGCTCTACGTCACGCGGATCAAGGTCTACCCCCAGGCCGTCGCCGGCTTCTGGCGCCGGATCAAGTGGACCGTCCTGGTCGTCCTGCTCGGGCTCTACTACGTCGTGCCCTGGCTGCGCTGGGACCGCGGCCCGGGCGCGCCTTCCCAGGCGATCCTGATCGATCTCTACGGACGCCGGGGCTGGTTCTTCGATGTCGTGATCTGGCCGCAGGAAGTCTACTTCGTCACCGGACTTCTCATCCTGGCGGCTGTTGGTCTTTTCCTCGCCTCGTCCCTGTTCGGGCGCGTCTGGTGCGGCTTCACCTGTCCCCAGACGGTCTGGACCGACCTCTTCCTCTGGGTCGAGCGCATTATCGAGGGGGATCGCAACGAGCGCATGCGCGCCGACCGGCAGCCGATGTCGGTCGCGAAGGCGGTCCGAAAGACACTCAAACATGCGGCCTGGCTCGTCATTGCGGCGGCGACAGGAGGCGCATGGGTCTTCTACTACGTCGACGCGCCGAGCACGCTCGTGAAGATGTTCCGCGGCGACGCCTCGATGGAGGTCTACGCCTTCGTCGGCCTCTTCACCGCGACGACCTACGTGCTGGCCGGCTGGGCGCGCGAGCAGGTCTGCACCTACATGTGCCCGTGGCCGCGATTCCAGGCGGCGATGCTCGACGAGCAGAGCCTCACCGTCACCTACCAGAAATGGCGCGGCGAACCGCGCGGCAAGCACAAGGCCGGCCAGAGCTGGGACGGCCACGGCGACTGCGTCGACTGCCGCCTGTGCGTCGCCGTCTGCCCGACCGGCATCGACATCCGCGACGGCCAGCAGATCGAATGCATCGGCTGCAGCCTGTGCATCGATGCGTGCGCGCAAACCATGGACAAGGTCGGACGCCCGCGCGGCCTGATCCGCTGGGACACGCTCGCGAGCCAGCAGGCCAAGGAGACCGGCCGTCGCGAGGGCGCGAGCTGGCGCCCCGTCAGGCCGCGCACGCTGCTCTATGCCGGCCTGGTCGGCCTGGTGGCGGCCATCATGCTGACCGTCTTCTTCCTGCGGACAGAGACCGAGCTCACGGTGCAGCGGGACCGCAGCCCGAACTTCGTCCGGCTGTCGAACGGCGACATCCGCAATTCCTACACCGTCAAGATCCTCAACAAGGCCCAGAAGGAGCGGCGTTTCCACATTGCCCTCCAGGGTCTGGAGGGTGCGCGGCTGGGGTTCGTCGGCGCCGATGTCGATGGGGCCGGCGACGCAGCGGTGCTCAGCACCCACGCCGACAGCGTCGGCACGTTCCGGGTGTTCGTCACCGTCCCGGCCGGTGCGGCACCGACAGGCTCCAAGCCGATCGCCTTCGTCGTGCGCGATGTCGCGACGGACGGCGCCGGGGCCTCCCATGACTCGGTCTTCGTCGGACCTCCGCGCTGAAGGAGCAGAACATGAGCGACACCGCAGCCCTGCCGCGCCGCAGTCTCATTCCCTGGATGTTCGTCCTGGGCTTCGCCGTGGTCGTCGCGGTGAACGGCCTCATGGTTTGGTTCGCCGTCGGATCCTTCTCCGGGCTCTATACCGCCAGACCGCGCGACCGCGGACTGCACTACAACGAGGTCGCCGCGGCCGAGCAGGCACGCGATGCCCTGGGCTGGCGCGTCGAGACGAGCTGGCTGCCCGGCAGCGACCGGCTCGAGGTCGCGCTTTTCGACAGGGCTGGCAAGCCGCTGGCCGGCGCACAGGTGCGCGTCGAGTTGATCCGGCCCGCCGAGAAACTGCTCCCGATCGCCGCGACGCTGCCCGCCGATGGGACAGGCCGTTACGCGGCCCATGTCGCCCTGCCGGCACGCGGCAACTGGGATATCGACATTTCCGTCGACCTGGAGGGCCGGCACTTCGCCAAGACCCGGCGCATGTTCCTCAGATGAATTCGGTCGCGCTCCCGGCGCCGCCCGCGGCGACTGCCGCGTTCAAGGGCATCTGTGCACACTGCGGCGAGAGATTGCGCGCGCCCGCCAGCGGCCCGTACTGCTGCCCTGGCTGCGCCAGCGCACATGCCATCATCGGCGCCGCCGGGCTGGGGTCCTTCTACCAACGCCTCGAGGAGAAACGCGCCCGCCGGCCGGAGCCTTTGGCCATCGATTTCGATCCTCACGTCCGGCAGATCGGGAACGGCGAATGCTCTCTCGACCTGCTCGTCGACGGCCTGGACTGTGCCGCCTGCGTCTGGCTCATCGAGAGCCTGCTGGCGCGCAACCCGTCCGTGACCCACGCGCGCATCCATCTCTCGACCCGCCGGCTCGCGCTGCGCTGGCGCGGCACGGCGGCAGATGCGAACGCGCATGCCGGTCTCGTCGCCGCGCTGGGGTTCCGGCTTGCTCCTTACGACATCGTCGCGGCTTCCGCCGACGAGGATCGCGAGACGCGGGAGATTTTGCGCTGCATGGCCGTCGCCGGGTTCGCGGCCGCCAACGTGATGCTTCTCTCGGTGGCCATCTGGTCCGGCCACGATGGATCGATGGGCGAGGCGACGCGCACGCTCTTCCATTGGCTTTCGGCGGCGATCGCGATGCCGGCGGTCGCCTATGCCGGCCGCCCTTTCTTCCGTTCGGCACTCGCGGCCTTGCGCGGCGGCCGCACCAACATGGACGTGCCGATCTCGATCGGCGTGATCCTCGCCTGCGTCGTCAGCCTGCACGAAGCCTGGGCCGGGGAGCCACACGCCTATTTCGATTCGGCCGTCACGCTTCTCTTCTTCCTCCTGATCGGACGCTATCTGGACCGGCGGGCGCGCGGACGGGCGCGGCAGGCCGTACGCGCCCTGATGGCCCTGTCCAGCCGCGTTGCGCGGGTCCTCCACCCCGACGGGACCACCGAATCGCGCCGTATCGACACGCTCGCGACGGGCGACTTGCTCCTCTTGGCAGCGGGCGAGCGGCTTGGTGCCGACGGCGTGGTGACGGAAGGGCAGTCGTCGCTCGACGCGTCGCTCGTGACCGGCGAAAGCCTGCCGCTGTCGGTTTCACCCGGGTCGCACGTGCATGCCGGCATGATCAATCTCGGTGCGCCGGTGCGTGTGCGCGTGACGGCCGCCGGGGATCGCACGCTGCTGGCCGAGATCGTGCGCCTGGTCGAAAATGCGGAACGCGGCCGTTCGCGCTTCGTCGCCATCGCCGACCGCGTCGCGCGGGCCTATGCGCCGGTCGTGCACCTCACGGCATTCCTGACATTCCTCGGCTGGCTGACGCTCGGGGCGCTGGCGTGGGATCGCGCCTTGCTGATCGCGACCGCCGTGCTGATCATCACCTGCCCCTGCGCCCTGGCCCTGGCGGTGCCCGTGGTCCAGGTCGTCGCAAGCTCCCGGCTCCTCAAGAGCGGCGTGCTCCTCCTGTCGCCAACGGCGCTCGAACGCTTTGCACAGGTCGACCATGTCGTGCTCGACAAGACGGGGACCCTGACGCTCGGTCGTCCCGAACTGGTCGCGACGTGCGCGAACGACGTACAGCGCTTCCTCGCCGCTTCCCTGGCAGCCAATTCCCGCCACCCTCTCGCCCAGGCGCTCTGCCGGGCGTTTCCCGACGCGCTCCCTGCTGCGGAGGTGGACGAGCATCCAGGAGAAGGTCTTTCCAGCGGGGGCATCCGCCTCGGTTCGGCCAGGTTCTGCGGCGTCCCGCCTCGCGCCGACGACGGCCTTTCCGAATTGTGGCTCGCCGAACCAGGCCAGCCAGCCGTACGCTTCGCTTTTGCCGACAGTTTGAGGCCGGATGCCGTGGACGCCGTCGCCGCGCTCCACGCGGCGGGCCTCACCGTGGAATTGCTCTCCGGCGACAGGGCATCATCCGTGTCGGCCGCCGCCGCCGCCGTCGGCATCGGCACGTGGCACGGCGAAGTCACCCCGGCAGAAAAGGCGAACCGGCTCGCGATGCTGGCGGCCGAGGGGAGATGCGTGCTGATGGTCGGGGACGGGCTCAACGACGCCCCCTCCCTGGCGGCTGCCCATGCCTCCCTGTCTCCGACGACGGCCGCGGAAGCGACACAGAATGCGGCCGATGCGGTGTTCCAGGGCGACCGCCTGTCGGCCATGACCGAACTCCTGCTGGTCGCGCGACGGGCCGACAGGCTCGTGCGACAGAACCTCGCCCTTGCACTGCTTTACAATCTCGGCGCCGTCCCGCTCGCCATCCTCGGGCACGTCACACCGTTGATCGCGGCCGTCGCGATGTCGTCCTCGTCGCTGCTGGTCATCGGCAACGCCCTGCGGCTCGGGCTTTCGTCTCCCCGGCGGGAGACTCGCTGATGGACAGCCTGCTCGTGCTCGTTCCGGCCGCTTTGCTTCTCGGCCTGATGGCGCTGGGCGCCTTCCTGTGGGCGGTACGCAACGGGCAGTACGACGACCCCGACGGCTCGGCAGGTCGCATTCTTTTCGACGACGACTGAAGGAGACAAGAAATGTCTTACTGGATCATGGGTATTCTTTCCGCGCTGTTCGGCCTTGCAGGCCTCTTCATGGCAGGCGCCGCACGCGATTCCGGCATCCTCTTCTTCGGGCTCGCTCTATCGCTGTTCGCGATCCTGTTCTGCTGGTTCATGATCAAGACGGCATTCGACGAAGCCGAGCAGCACGCGGACGGCTGACGCTCTCCACCGAACCGGACCTCGCCGTCCGGACCGGCCGTTGACCTGCATCAACGCGGCCGGCTGCGGTGCCCACCAGTCTGCGGCCGGCAACGAAAGCGACGGAGGACCCGATGAGCTTGCAACGCGTACGCCTCGAACTGGCCCGGACCAGGGAATTCCCCGACGGGAGCGCGGCCCACGGCTATGAATTCGTCGCGCCGCTCGACGCCAAGGGACACCTCGATACGGCGGGTTGGGCGACGAGCAAGGCCGCCTGCACGGTGCGGCGATTCTGGCAGGGCGAGCCCGACGAGCATGGCACGCTGATCCATGGACGCGGTGGCTGGGCCTTCTCCTACGCTCCCGGCGAGGAAGACGACGAACCGATCTTCAAGTTCGATCGGCACAATTTCATTGCCGGAGAGTATGTCACCGTGACGGAGCATGACGGCGTCGCGCGCCCGTTTCGAATCGTCCACGTCACCCCGGCCATCGTTCGTACCTGAACACGGCGCTCAGATGTCCCGCAGCTCGACGCTCAGACGAGCCTGTAGCCGACCCCTGGTTCGGTCAGCACATGCCGGGGCGAGGAGGCGTCGGCCTCGACCTTCTGGCGGAGTTGCCGGACGTACACCCGCAGATATTGCGGGTCGACCGCCTCGTCGCGCCAGACCTCGCGCAGGAGATGGCGGTGCGTCAGGACCTTGCCGGCGTGAATGACCAGTTGCTCCAGGATGTCGTACTCCTTGGGCGACAGCTTCACCGGCGCCCCGCTCCGCTCGACCTGCCGCCGGACGAGATCGACCTTGAGGTCGCCACTCTCGAAGGTGCGCTCCGCCCCCTGTTCCTGAAGCCGATGCCGAAGCCCCGCGCGAATGCGGGCCATCAGCTCCTCGGCGCCGAACGGCTTGGTCACATAATCGTCCGCGCCGGAGTCGAGCGCCCTCACCTTCGCGGACTCATCCCCGCGACTCGACAGGACGATGACCGGAACTGCCCCCGCCGCACGGAGCCGGCCGATGAGATCGAGCCCGTCCACGTCCGGCAGGCCAAGGTCGAGCAGGACGAGATCCGGCCGGTGATGCCGCAGCGCCGCCAGCGCTTCCGCGCCGCTGGCGGCCTCGAGCGTCCGGAAATCGTGCGCCTTGAGCGTGGTCCGCAGCAACCGGCGGATCGGCGGCTCGTCGTCGACGATGAGGATCGTCGCGCCTTCGGCAGTCATGTCAGGCCAGCGGAAAGGTTACGACGAACTCAGCTCCACGCCGGTCCGTTCTGTTGCGTGCCACGAGCGTTCCTCCCATCGCCTCGACGAAACCTCGCGCGATAGCCAATCCCAGTCCAGTACCAGGCCGCTGCCGGTCGACGGCATCGACGCGATAGAACTTGTCGAAGATGCGCTCCAGGTCCGCCGGGCCGATCCCGGGCCCTTCGTCGCGTACGACGATCTCGAGTCGCTCGCCATCCCTGCGCGCTTCGACCTCGATATGCGTCTCCGGCGCCGAGTATTTGGCCGCGTTGTCGATCAGGTTGAAGATCACCTGCTCCGCCAGAACAAAATCGAGCGACACCGGCGGCAGATCCTCGGCGACGCGCATATCGACGCTCCGGTCGCCAAGCACCGGCTTGAGGCGTCGCAGGCAGGTCGAAATCAGGTCGCCGACGTCGACGGATTCCTGCTTCGGTGCGATTGCACCGGCATCGAGGCGCGTCATGTCGAGGAGATTGCCGACGAACCTGTCGAGCCGCTCGGCCTCGGCCTGGGCGGTCGAGAGCAGATCGTCGCGGGTCGCCGCATCGTAGCGGTCACCGTAGCTGCGGAGACTGGACAGAGACCCGATGATGGAAGCGAGCGGTGTCCGAAGATCGTGCGACACGGAAGTCAGCATGGCGGAGCGGAGTTTCTCCCGTTCCGCGCCGAGCCTTGCCTGATCTATGTCCTCGGCCAGCGCCACGCGCTCTATGGCGACGGCGGCCTGGTTGCCCACCGCTTCCAGCAGGCGGCTTTCCCCGGCCGTCAGCTCATGGGCCTCCTCGTTCGGCAGGACGCCGATGACGGCCACGGCCGAGCGGCTGGTACGGATCGGGACGAACAACCATCGGCCGCCGGGCAGCGTATCGGTGCCACGGCCGGCCGCTCTGTCCGCTTCCCACGACCAGCGCGCCGCGGCGAGATCGGCATCGCTCAGCTCGCCGTCGGGTGGAAAGGCCGCCTTGGTCACAAGTTGTCCCTGCTCGGGCATCAGCACGACGATCTCCGCATTCAGGAGCCGGGCGAGATGGCTGACGATCGTCCAAAGCAGGTCGTAGAGCTCGACCACGCCCGCGATCTTGCGGCTGAAGGCATAGAGTTCCGCGGTTGTCCGCGCCTCCCGCCGCGTCGCAACGGCCTGGGTACGGGTATGGGCAGCCAGCGCGCTCGCCACCGTGGCGACGACCATGAAGAGGAACAGCGCGACGAGGTTGGCGGGGTCCGAGATGGTGAACTGGTAGAGCGGCGGCAGGAAGAAGAAGTTGAAGCACAGGACGCTCAAGGCGGAGACGAAAAGCGACGGCACGAGGCCGCGCCGCGCCGCGGAGGCGAGAACCGGCAGTACATAGACGAGGGAGATGTTCGGCAGGACGATCATGCGGTCGATCAGCACGCCGACGCCCGTCGCAAGGGCCACGGAGAGAACGCCTTCCAGATACGGACCCGGTGTCGTCGGAATGTCGCGCAGCCAGTCGCGCGAACGGGAAGGCTGCGGCTTGTCGACGGAGGGCGCGACTTCCACCGCCAGCCCCGACCCGGACCGCACGAGCGCATCCACGATCGAGCCGTGCCGCAGCTCGAACCAGCGCGACCGGCGCGACTTGCCCACGACGACACGCGTTGCATTGCGCGCACGCGCGAAAGCGACGACCTCCTCGACGACCGAACGGCCGGGCACCGTCGCGACCTCCGCGCCGAGCCGGGTTGCAAGGCGCATGGCCTCCGTCAGATCGGCACGCTCGCGGTCGCTCAACGAGGCGTGACGGTCGGTCTCGACGTAGAGCGCGATCAGCTCGGCATCGAGCGCCTCGGCGCTGCGTTTGGCGGCACGCACGGCATTGGCGGCACCTGGCCCCGGCTCGAGACAGACGAGGACGCGCTCCGCCGCCGCCCAAGGCCCGGCTATGGCGTGCTCGCGCATGTAGCTGCGCATCTGCTCGTCGACGCGCGACGCCGTGCGGCGCAGGGCCAGTTCGCGCAGGGCGGTCAGGTTGCCCGGCGAGAAATAGTGCCGAAGCGCACGCTGTGCCTGGTCCCTGACATAGACCTTGCCCTGTGCAAGCCGTGCGATCAGGTCGGCCGGCGTGAGGTCGATCAGTTCGACATCGTCTGCCGCGTCGAACACGCGGTCCGGCACCGTTTCCCGCACCCTGATGCGCGTGATGCGGGCCACGACGTCGTTCAGGCTCTCGATATGCTGGACGTTCAGGGTGGAATAGACGTCGATACCCGCCGCAAGCAGTTCCTCCACGTCGAGATAGCGCTTGGGATGCCGCGAGCCTTCGGCATTGGTATGCGCGAGCTCGTCGACCAGCACGATCGCGGGCCGGCGCGCCAGGATCGCATCGAGATCCATCTCGTGCAGTGTTCTGCCGCGATACTCGACGGCGCGGCGCGGCACGATCTCCAGCCCGGCGAGAAGCGCCGACGTCTCCGCGCGACCGTGCGTCTCGACCACGCCGACGACCACATCTATGCCCTCGCGCCGGCGGCGATGGGCAGCCGACAGCATCTCCCATGTCTTGCCGACGCCGGGCGCAGCGCCGAGAAAAATCTTGTGCTTGCCGCGTGATTCCCTTTCCGCAGCCTTGAGAAGCGCGTCGGGAGACGGGCGGGTGTCGTCGGCCTGTTCAGCCATGCACGCGGATCATTGTCACCGGGGGGCCTGCGCGTCGAGAGCCAGATTGAGGGCAAGGACGTTCACCCGCGGCTCGCCCAGCAGGCCGAACATCCTGCCTTCCGTATGCTGCGCGACCAGTTGCTCTACGCGCGCCGCCGGCAGCCCGCGGGCCTTGGCCACGCGTTCGACCTGCCAGGCAGCCGCCGCGGGCGAGATGTCGGGATCGAGACCGCTGCCCGACGTTGTCACCAGATCGACGGGCACGCCTTTGCCCAGTCTGCCGACCGCTTCGCCCACCCGTTCGACAAGCGCCTTGGACGTCGGGCCAAGGTTGGACCCCGCGGAGTTGGCGGCGTTGTAAGGCGACGGCACCGACTTGGCGGCATCGTTTGGATCGGTATCGGTGGTCGCCGACGGGCGGCTCCAGAAATAGCGATCGGCGGTGAACGCCTGGCCGATCAGGCTCGATCCGACCACCTTGCCGTCCCTGGACAGGAGAGATCCTGCCGCCTGCGACGGAAAGGCCGCGCCGGCCACGCCCACCATGGCCAGGGGATAGGCGAGGCCCAGGAGCACCGTCATCAGAAGAAGCATGACGAAGGAAGCGCGGAAATGACGAAGCATGGTCGTTCTCCTCAGGCCAGACCGGCGGCCGCGACGAGCGCGTCGATCAGCTTGATACCGGCAAACGGCACCACGAGACCGCCGATGCCGTAGATCAGCAGATTGCGCCGCAATAGGGCGGCCGCGCCGCTGGGCCGATACTGCACCCCGCGCAGCGCGAGCGGGATCAGGGCGATGATGATCAGCGCGTTGAAGATGATGGCCGACAGGATGGCGCTCTGCGGCGTCGCAAGGCCCATGACATTCAGCACGCCGAGCTGAGGGTAGAAGGCGATGAACATCGCGGGGATGATCGCGAAATACTTCGCGACGTCGTTTGCGATGGAGAAGGTCGTCAGGGCACCGCGCGTCATCAGGAGCTGCTTGCCGATGGCCACGATCTCGATGAGCTTGGTGGGGTCGCTGTCCAGATCGACCATGTTGCCGGCCTCGCGCGCGGCATTGGTCCCGGTCTGCATCGCCACCCCCACATCCGCCTGGGCAAGCGCCGGGGCATCGTTCGTGCCGTCGCCGCACATCGCGACCAGCTTGCCTTTGGCCTGCTCCTCGCGGATCAGGCGCAACTTGGCCTCGGGCGTCGCCTGGGCGAGGAAATCGTCGACACCGGCTTCCGCCGCGATGGCCGCCGCGGTCTGGGGATTGTCGCCGGTGATCATGACCGTCCGGATGCCCATGGCACGCAACTCAGCGAAACGCTCCCTGATGCCGCCTTTCACGATGTCCTTCAGGTAGACGACGCCGAGGATATGGCCGTTGCGCGCGACGGCCAGCGGCGTTCCCCCTTCTTTCGCGATCGAACCCGCTATGCGTTCGACCTCTTCGGCCGGCGGGGCCACGCCGAGCTGGCGGGCATGGGCGAGAACCGCATCGATCGCGCCCTTGCGGATCACGGCACCTTCGTGATCGACGCCGCTCATGCGGGTCTGCGCAGTGAACGGCACGAACGTGGCGTGCAAATCCGCGACCTCCACGCCACGCAGGCCATACTTCTCCTTGGCGAGCACGACAATGGAGCGGCCCTCCGGCGTCTCGTCGGCCAGGCTGGCAAGCTGCGCCACGCGCGCCACTTCCTCCTCGCGGATACCGCTGACCGGGAGGAACTGCGTCGCATGCCGGTTACCAAGCGTTATCGTGCCCGTCTTGTCCAGCAGCAGCGTGTCGACGTCGCCGGCCGCCTCCACCGCGCGGCCCGAGGTCGCCAGCACGTTGAAGCGGACCAGCCGGTTCATGCCGGCGATGCCGATGGCCGACAGGAGAGCCCCGATCGTGGTCGGGATGAGCGTCACGAACAGCGCGATCAGGACCACGACCGAAACGCTGCCGCCCGCATAGGCGGCAAAACCCGGGATCGTCACGACGGCCAGGACGAAGATGAGCGTGAGGCCGGCCAGCAGGACGCTAAGCGCCAATTCGTTGGGCGTCTTCTGCCGCGCGGCACCCTCGACCAGGGCGATCATGCGGTCGAGGAAGCTCGAGCCTTCTTCCGCCGTGATCCGGACCTTGATGCGGTCCGACAGCACGCGCGTCCCGCCCGTGACGGCCGACCGGTCGCCGCCGGCCTCGCGGATGACGGGGGCGGACTCGCCCGTGATCGCGGATTCGTCGATCGTCGCCACCCCCTGCAGGATCTCGCCGTCGCCGGGCACGAGGTCCCCTGCTTCCACCAAAACCTTCTCGCCGACTTTCAGGGTGTCGGCGCGGCGCAGCTCGAACAGGTCGTCGACGCCCAGCAGGACCTTCGCCATCGTTTCGCTTCGCATGCGGCGGAGGGTGTCGGCCTGCGCCTTGCCCCTGCCCTCCGCGACCGCTTCCGCAAAGGTGGCGAACAGGACGGTGATCCAGAGCCAGGCGACGATCTGTATCTGGAAGAAGGTGTGAGAGGCACCGACGACCACGTCGCGGACCGTCAGCGCGGTGGCGACCAGCGCCACAAGCTCGACGGTGAACATCACCGGGTTCTTCGCCAGTTCGCGCGGGTCTAGCTTGGCCACGCTGGCGACGAGCGCCGGCTTGAGGATCGACGCGTCGAACAGCGACAGCGCCTTGTCTTTCTTGTTCATGGGACGTCTCTCTAGAACAGCGTTCCGGACAACAGCGCGAGATGCTCGACGACCGGGCCGAGTGCCAGGGCCGGAAGGAAGGTAAGGCCACCGACGATCAGGACAGCGCCGACCAGCAGGCCTACGAACAGCCCGCCATGCGTCGGAAAGGTGCCCACCGACGCTGCCGCCTTGCGCTTGGCGGCGAGCGAACCGGCGATCGCCAGCATGGGGATGATGATGGCAAAGCGGCCGATCATCATCGCGACGGCCAGGGTGGCGTTGTAGAAGACGGTATTGGCCGTCAGTCCTCCGAAGGCGCTGCCGTTGTTGGCCGCCGCCGACGTGTAGGCATAGAGGATTTCGCTGAAGCCGTGCGGACCGGCATTGGCCGTGCCGGCAAGCCCCGCCGGCACCACCGTGGCCAGCGCGGTGAAGCCCAGGATGGCGAGCGGGCAGCACAGGATGGCGAGGGCGGTGAACTTGACCTCGCGCGCCTCGATCTTCTTGCCGACATACTCCGGCGTGCGACCGACCATGAGCCCGGCGAGGAAGATCGCCAGGATCGCGAACAGCAGCATACCGTAGAGGCCCGCACCGACGCCGCCGACGATGATCTCGCCCAGCATCATGTTGAGCATCGGGACCATGCCACCGAGCGGCATGAAGCTGTCGTGCATGGCGTTGACCGCGCCGCACGAGGCCGCCGTCGTGATGACGGCGAAGAGGGCCGACAGCGGGGTGCCGAAGCGCACTTCCTTGCCTTCCATGTTGCCGGCCGCATTGTCGACGCCCAGCGCGCCCAGCAGCGGATTGCCGCCCGCCTCGGCCCAGTAGGCGACGACCACCCCGGCCACGAACAGCACACCCATCGCTGCCAGGATCGCCCAACCCTGGCGTTCGTCGCCGACGGCCCGGCCGAAGAGGTTCGTCAGGGCCGCGCCGATCGCGAAGATCGACAGCATCTGGACGAGGTTCGAGAGCGCCGTGGGATTCTCATAAGGGTGGGCCGAATTGGCGTTGAAGATACCGCCGCCGTTCGTCCCCAACATCTTGATGGCGAGCTGCGACGCGACCGGTCCCTGCGCAATGGTCTGTTTCGTGCCCTCGAGCGTCGTCGCGTCGACGTAGGACGAGAGGTTCTGCGGCACGCCCTGCCAGACATAAAAGACCGTAAGCAGGAGGCAGGCCGGCAGCAGCACGTAGAGCGTGACGCGCACCAGGTCCGCCCAGAAATTGCCGATCGTCTTCGTTTCTGCCCGGGCAAAGCCACGCACGAGGGCGACGGCGAGCGCAATGCCGGTCGCCGCACTGAGGAAGTTCTGGACGGCGAGACCTGTCATTTGGGACAGGTAGCTCATCGTCGTTTCCCCGCCATAGCTCTGCCAGTTCGTGTTGGTCAGGAAGCTCACGGCCGTATTGCCGGCGAGGTCGGGCGGCACCGCCAGCATCCCCTGCGGATTGAGCGGCAACAGATCCTGCAGACGCAGCAGAAGGTAGAGAAAGGCGAAGCCGACGATGTGGAACACCACCATCGCGCGCGCGTAGACCCACCAGCTCTGCTCCTCGGCGGGATCGATCCCCGCAAGACGATAGAAGCCGGCTTCCACCGGCCTCAGCACGGGAGAGAGCAAGGTGCGGCGCCCCGCCATCACGCTATCGAGATAGCCGCCGAGCGGACGCGTGAGCAGGAGGACGATGCCGCAGAACAGGGCGATCTGCACCCAACCGTTGACGGTCATGATGGCCTCAGAATTTTTCCGGCCGGGCGAGGGCGACCGTCAGGTAGGCGAGAAGGATGACGGCCAGTCCGCCGCCAAGGATGTAGTCGAAGCTCATGGCTGCCTCACAAGCGGTTGCAGAGGCGCTCGTAGGCGATGAACAGACAGAACAGGGCGAGCCCGCCGCCGAAAAACAGGATGTCGAGCATTGCACTCTCCTTCGCCCTCATAGAAGCGGAGGCGGCCGTAGGAATTCGAGCCGTCGAAACCGGCACGGCCATAGGAACGGCATAGGAATCGGCCCGCCGACCCGCGGCAGCGATTTCCTGAAAGAGGGGTTCGGCCTCGCCCCTGGCGGCCAAGGCTTCGGCCTCTTCCAGCCGGCGCCGACATCGCTGGATGCAGCGACAGCCAGGGCTGCTCGGAGAGCCTCCTCGTGGGCCTCTCGAAATCGTTGAGAGCCGAGGCCTCAGGCGGAGACGCCAATCTCCTCGTCGAGCCAGTCGAAGACGCGGCAGTTGAGAAGCGAGCGGTTCGTCATCTCGCAATGACCGCCGGCACCTTCCCCGGCAGAGAGACGCACCATGGCCTTCCGGCACCGCAGCCCATCGAAGACGTGTGCAGTCTCGCCGACAGGGGTCTGCGGTGAGCCGGACAGGACAGGCGATGCGGTCGATCACCCGTCAAACGTGAACGCATCTCCGGCCGAGTTTCGATGCCCGCGTGCGAGGCTTGTCCCCTGCTTCCGCCGCCGGGCGCTAGAGCGCCATGCGCTGATGCAGGTCGAACATGATCCAGAAACTGCCGCCGACCATGATGAAGATCAGGATGCCGGTGAAGGCGAGCGCCAGCACGTTCTCCCGCGGCGTGGTCGTGAAGTTGATGTGGAGGAAGAACCTCAGGTGCACGAGCACCTGCAGGACAGCCGCAATGCCGATGACCATGAGGGTCCGACGCGGCGGCAGCGCGTGGCTCATGACCAGCCAGAACGGGATGGCCGTCAGGATGACGGCGAGCACGAAGCCGATCAGGTAGTTCCGAAGACCATGCTGTTCCATCAGAGCAGTCCCGGCAGATAGACGATCGAGAAGATCCCGACCCAGGCGATGTCGAGGAAGTGCCAGAAGAGTCCGAGCCGGTGAAGGCGCGACATGACCGGCAAGGTCAGGCCTTTCACGATGACCTGGCCACCCAGCACGAGGATCCAGAGCAGGCCCATCGAAACGTGCAGGCCGTGCGTGCCGACAAGGGTGAAGAAGGCGGACAGATAACCGCTTCGGTCGGGACCGGCCCCTTGGGCGATCATGCCCGCGAATTCGCGCAGCTCCAGGGCCACGAAGGCGGCGCCGAGCACGAACGTGACAGCCATCCAGGCCACCGTCGCGCCGCGGCTGCCGGCTTTCGCCGACAGGCTGGCGAAGCCGAAAATCATGCTGGAGACCAGCAGAAGCGCCGTCTCGATCGCGGCGTTGTTTAGGTCGAACAGGTCCTTGCCGGTAGGACCACCGGCCGTGCCCGGGATCATGATCGCGTAGGTCGCGAACAGCAGGGCGAAGATGACCGCATCGCCCATCAGATAGAGCCAGAAGCCGAGAGCCCTCTGCTCGTAGGTCTCCATCTCCTCGCGCTCGTGCGCCGACATGTGGGCCACGCTCATGCGCCGCCTCCCAGCTCACGATAGCGCCGATCCTCGATGCGCTGCACCTCGGCGGCGGACATGACGAACTCCGCATCGTCGTCGGACGCGCGGATCACCACGGCGACGAACATCCCGAGCGCGCAGACGATGGCCAGCCACCAGATATGCCACACGATGGCGAAGCCCAAGACGAAGGCGAGTCCGCCCAACATGACTCCGATCGGCGTGTTGGACGGCAACTTGATCGGCTCGTAGCGCTCCGGCCTCGTATAGGCGACGCCGCGCTCCTTGGCCTCCAGGAACGGCTCGCGATCCGACACCGAGGGGATCACCGCGAAATTGTAGGGCGGCGGCGGAGACGAGGTCGACCATTCGAGCGTCCGCCCACCCCAGGGATCGCCCGTCCGGTCGGCCGTGAGCTTGCGGTTGCGGATCGAGACATAGAGCTGCATCACCATCGAGACGATGCCGAACAGCACCACCACGGCACCGCTCGCGGCGACCAGCAGGTAGGGCTGCCAGCTCGGGTCGTTGTAGGTCTCCATGCGGCGCGGCATGCCCTTCAGGCCGAGCAGGTAGAGCGGCATGAAGGCAAGGTAGAACCCGACGATCCAGCACCAGAAAGAGGCCAGCCCCCACTTGCGGTCGAGCTCGAAGCCGAAGGCCTTGGGGAACCAGTACATGTAGCCGGCGAGATAGCCGAACAGCACGCCCGGGATGATCATGTTATGGAAGTGCGCGACCAGGAAGGTCGTGTTGTGCATCAGGAAGTCGGCCGGCGGGATCGCCAGCAGGACGCCCGTCATGCCGCCGATCACGAAAGTGACGATGAAGCCGATGCTCCACATCATCGACGGGTGGAAGTCGATGCGGCCGCGATACATGGTCAGCAGCCAGTTGAACACCTTCACGCCGGTGGGCACGGCGATGATCATCGTCATGATGCCGAAGAAGGCGTTCACGTTGGCGCTGGAGCCCATCGTGAAGAAATGGTGCAGCCACACCGTGAAGGAGAGGATCGCGATGCAGGCCGTCGCGTAGACCAGCGACTCGTAGCCGAACAGTCGCTTGCGCGAGAACGTGGCAACCACTTCCGAGAAGATGCCGAACGCCGGCAGGATCAGGATGTAGACCTCGGGATGGCCCCAGATCCAGAAGAGGTTGGCGTAGTTCATCATGTTGCCGCCATGCGCGTTCGTGAAGAAGTGCATGCCGGCGAAGCGGTCGAGGGCCAGCAGCGCGCAGGCCACGGTGATGGCCGGGAAAGCGAACGCCATCAGGACCGAGGCGCAGAGCGCCGTCCAGGTGAAGGGCGTCATGCGCATGAGCGTCATGCCGGGCGCCCGGCGCTTCAGGATCGTCACGATGAAGTTGATGCCGGACATGGTCGATCCGACACCGCTGATCAGGATCGCCCAGATCCAGTAATCGACACCGACGCCCGGATTGTATTCGATGCCCGAATAGGGCGGATAACCGGTCCAGCCGGCGGTCGAGAACTTGCCGATGACGAGCGAGACCATGACCAGCCCCGCACCCGCCGCGCTCAACCAAAGGCTGACGGCATTGAGCCAGGGGAAGGCGACGTCGCGCGTGCCGATCTGCAGGGGCACGATGAGATTGATCAGGCCGGTCATGAACGGCATTGCCATGAAGAAGATCATGATCGTGCCGTGCGACGAGAAGATCTGGTCGAAATGCTCCGGCGGCAGGTAGCCGCCGCCGTTCAGCGCGAGGGCCTGCTGGGCCCGCATCATGATCGCATCGACGAAGCCGCGCAGCAGCATGATCAGGGCCAGCACGACATACATGATGCCGATGCGCTTGTGGTCGACGCTGGTCAGCCACTCGGTCCAGAGATACTTCCAGGCCTTGAGCCAGGTGAGTACGATCGCCACGAGCAGCGCGCCACCCACCGTGACCGCGGCGCCACTCGCCGCAATGGCGCTGTAGAGCGGCAGGGCCTCGATCGTCAGTTTGCCGAACATCCAGCTATCTCCGGCCCGGCGCATGCCCGGCGTGGCCGCCATGGCTTCCGCCGTGCGTGTACTTGGTGATGATCGATTCGTAGAGACCGGGCTCCACGTCCGAGTAGAAGGTGATCGGGTTGGCCCGGCTCTTGGCCGCCAGCGCCGGATAGGTCTGCGCGTCGAGCCGCGCCGGCGCCTGCTTCGCCTTCGCCACCCAGGCATCGAAATCCGCCGGCGTCATGGCGAGAACCTCGAAATGCTGGTCGGAATAGCCGCCACCTGAGTACTGGCTGTTGCGACCGACGAACTTTCCGGGCGCATCGGCAAGCATCTGGAGCCGCGTCTGCATGCCAGCCATCGCATAGATCTGCCCGGCAAGCTGCGGCACGTAGAACGAATTCATCACGGTATCTGAGGTGATCCTCAGGCTCACCGGCTGCCCGGCCGGGAAGGCCAGCTGATTCACCACCGCGATTCCCTGCTCCGGATAGATGAACAGCCACTTCCAGTCCTGTGCCACGACCTGCACCTCGACCGTGGGCAGCGACGACTGGATCTCGCGGTACGGGTCGAGCTTGTGGGTGCTGCGCCACAGCAGGACGGCGACCGCGATCACGATTGCCGCCGGAATCAGCCAGACGATGGCGTCGAGCCTGGCCGAATTGGCCCAGGTGGGGGCGTATTTGGCGGCCGTGTTCGAGGCGCGATACTTCCACGCGAACAGCAGCGTGAGGATGATCACCGGGACGATCACCAGCATCATCACGAAAAAGGCGTCGAAAAGCAGATCGCGCTCCGCCAGCGCGATCGGGCCTTTCGGATCGAGGACGGGCGACTTCCGGAGGTCGCAGGCCGCCAAAAGCAGCGTCAAAGCGGCTGCCGGCAGCGCGCTCCGCAAACGAGTCCCAGCCAGCTTCACTCTCCCCCGCCCGCTTTGTTGGACTTCGGGCCAGAGTGAAGGGAGCCGCTCAGACGAGCAACTTTTTCTTTTGCGGACCTGAAACTAGAGCGAGGTGACGCGCCGCAACCGAAGCGTCACACCCCCTGCCGACGATCGATCATGTCTTCTGGCCCGCCGGGGGAATCGGTGTCGAGGCCGGAGGAGTCTTGCCCTGCGGGTCCTTCGATGTGCAGACGTCTGCCTTGAGCCGTTCCTTCAGCGTGGCGATCTGCTCCTCGATCTGCTTGTTAGCAGCCTTCTGCTTCTCGATCTGGTCCTCGAGCGCCTTGACCTGGGCCTGGTCCGGTCCGGCGGGCGCCGGGGGAGCCGGCGGCGCCGGAAGCTGCACCGCCACGTTCACGATTGGACGGTAGAACAGGTACCAGCCGAGACCGAGCCCCGCGGCCAGCAGGAAAAAGCCGCCCAGCAATCCGCCGAGGATCCACGGCCAGCGGGCCGCCGGACGTTCCGACTGGGACACGGGGGGCGGAGGAATGTCGGTCATTTGTCTATGGGGCTCCCGGGAAGCGCCGCAGTCAACACCCGCCGCGCGGCGGAATTTGGGCGGCGCCGCGACCTCCTTGCGCCGGCCGTCGGACGATATAAGTGTATATACACCAAGTCAGCACCCCTCGACCCCGCTTGGCGGTCCGTCTAGGGTCGCGCGCAGCGAAGGAGAGTTCCCATGACGGCCTGCATCGTCGGTTGGTCCCACAGCAAGTTCGGCAAGCTCGACGGCGAGACCAGCGAGTCCCTGATCGTGAAGGCGGCGTCCGAAGCGATGGCCCATGCCGGGATCGAGCCGAAGGACGTCGACGTCATCTATGTCGGCAACATGAATGGCGGCTTCGTCCGGCAGGAGTTCCATTCCTCCCTGGCGCTGCAGGCCCATCCCGACCTGCGCTTCAAGCCGTCCACGCGCGTCGAGAATGCCTGCGCGACCGGCTCGGCCGCCATCCACATGGGCCTGAACGCGCTCGCCGCAAAGAAGGCCCGCTTCGTCCTCGTCGTCGGCGTAGAGAAGATGACCGAGCTCAATTCGGCGCAGGCGGGCGAGGTGTTGATCAAGGCCTCCTATGTCGCCGAGGAGGCAAACATCGAGGCGGGCTTCGCCGGCATCTTCGGCAAGATCACCTCGGCCTATTTCCAGCGCTATGGCGACAAGTCGGACGCGCTTGCCAAGATCGCGGTCAAGGCGCACCGGAACGGCGCGAAGAATCCCTATGCGCACTTCCAGAAGGAGTTCGCTTACGATTTCTGCCGCACGCCGTCTGACAAGAACCCCTTCGTCGCCGGCCCCCTGAAACGCACGGATTGCTCGCCGGTCACGGACGGCGCCGCCGCCGTGATCCTGGCCGATGTCGGCACGGCGCTCGGCATGAAGCAGGCGATCGCCTTCCGGGCCGCCGAACAGGTGAACGATTTCCTGCCCATGAGCCGGCGCGACATCGTCAAGTTCGAAGGCCCGCAGCGGGCCTGGCAGCAGGCGCTGAAGGCCGCCCATCTCGACCTCCTCGATCTCTCCTTCGTGGAAAGCCACGACTGCTTCACCTCGGCCGAGCTGATCGAATACGAGGCGATGGGGCTCACCGCGCCGGGCGAAGGCGAACGCGCCATCCACGAGGGATGGGTCGAGCGCGACGGCAAGCTGCCGGTGAATGTCTCCGGCGGACTGAAGGCCAAGGGCCATCCGGTCGGCGCGACCGGCGTCTCGATGCATGTGATGTCGGCGATGCAGCTTGCGGGCACGGCGCCGGAAGGGCTGCAGCTGCCGAAGGCCCGGCTCGCCGGCGTGTTCAACATGGGCGGCGCCGCGGTCGCCAACTACGTGAGCATCCTCGAGCCCTTGCGCTAGGCGGGTGCGCGCCGTCGGCCGTCGCGAGAGCGACGCCATCCTGGGAGCGATGCGCCAGGTGGCGCTGGCCGGCGGCCACACGATCACGCACGCCGACACGACGAGCATCCTGGCGGCGGCCCACTATCTTCTCCGCCGCCGCGACCTCGTCGACATCGGCACCCTCCCCGCGTCGGAGCCGGCCGACCTCGTGGAGAGACTGGCGGATCGCGCGGTCGCGGAAGAGGCCGTGAAATACCTCGCCGTCATGGCGATGGTCGACGGCTCGCTCGATACGGGCAAGCTGCGGCGCGTGCTGGAATATGCCCGCGCGCTCGACATCGAGGCCGACTATCTCACCGATCTGGTGGAGGCCGCCTCCGGGCATCTTGCCTGGGCCACCGCCGACATGTGGCGCAAGAATTTCGACAGCATCCTCAGCCGCTCCAGCGAAGGGTTGGACCCCAATTCCTGGATTCGGCCCTATGCCGACAAGAGGGACCCTGTCCTGGCCGAGCGCTATGAAGCTCTGGGCAGCCTGCCGCAGAACAGTTTCGGCAAGGCCTTGTGGGACTTCGACAAGGCGAACGGGTATCCCTTCCCCGGCGATCCTGCGGCCCTCAATGCCTCCTTCGGGACACCGCACGATTCCGCTCACGTGATCTCGGGGTACGACACCAGCGCGCGTGGCGAGCTTCTCGTCTCGACCTTCACGGCCGGCATGCACCCCATCAATCCGATGAGCGGGCATATCCTGCCGGTGATCTTCTTTTTCCATTTCGGCGAGCAGCTGAACGATGTCGGGCATGCCGGCAAGGGCGGCCTCGATCCCGACGAGTTCTGGCATGCCTGGGCACGCGGCGCGGAGATGACGACCGATCTCTTCGATCCCCATTGGAGCGTCTGGGATTGGGTCGACCACGACCTCGACGCGTTGCGACGCCGGTGGAACGTCACGCCGGCGGGAAGCGCACGCTAGAGTCGTCGCGCTGCGCAAAGTCTCCTGGAGATTCGGGGAGGCCCTGCCATGTTCCTGGGAGCGCCAGCAATGCCACGCCGAGGACACCGCAAGCGTACTTACTGGCAAACAAGCGTCGGTTTCGCGGCTGGACCCACGGCAGACCTCGGAAACGGTCCGGCGCTTCGCGAGGCACCGGACCGCGTCGACGACCTCGAGCGCCGGCCAATCAGACGACGGGGCTGGCGCCGCCGTCGACGTTGATCGCCACGCCGGTGATGAACGAGCCGGCATCGGAGCAGAGGAAGCAGGCCATGCGCGCGAACTCCTCGGCCTTGCCCATGCGGCCGAGGGGGATGCGGCCCTTGGCCATGCCGGCCAGGAACTCGTCATAGGTCTTGCCCTCGCCGGCGGCGGTCTTGTGGCGCCGCGCCCACTGGTCGCTCTCGATGAGCCCGACCAGCATGGCGTTCACCAGGATATTGTCCTTGGCATGCTCCTGCGACAGCGCCTTGGTGAGCGCGAGCCCGGCGGCGCGGCTTACGCTGGTCGGGGTGGAGTTCGCGGTCGGTGCCTTGGCGCCGATGTTGAGGACATTGACGATGCGGCCCCACTTGCGCTCGCGCATGCCGGGCAGCGCATGGCGGATCAGGCGGATCGCGGCGAACAGCTTGAGGTCGAGATCGCCCTGCCAATCTTCGTCGGTGACGGTCTCGAACGATTTGGCGTGGCTGATGCCTGCATTGTTGACCACGATGTCGACCTTGCCGAAATCCGCGTCGATCTTCTTCCACGTCTCTGCGATCGGCGCCGCCTTCGACACGTCGCAGGAATAGACCTCCACCTTGCCGTTCGTCTTGCCCGCCGCCTTCACGACCTCTGCCTTGGCGGCAGCGAGTGCCTCCGCCTTGCGCGCGAGCAGCGCGACCGACGCGCCCGACGCGGCGAACTCCTTCGCCATCGCGAGCCCCAAGCCCGTGCTCGCCCCCGTGATCACGGCCACGCGGCCATCCATGCGTACGTCCATCTTGTCCTCCCGACTCGAAATCGGGCGACACCTTAACGGCCGTTCACCGTGGCAGCGAGTCCGGTGCGTATTGCGTGGCGAATTCCGGGCTCGGCGGTATCGGCTTGATCACGTCGATGGCGATGCCGTTCGGATCCGCGGTGATGAAGTGCCGCTGGCCGAAAGGCTCGTCACGGAGTTCGAGGTGGATCTTCAACCCCGCCGATCTCACCCTGTCGTAGACCGCGTCCACGTCGTCGACTTCGAGATTGACCAGCACGCCGGCCGCCTTCGCCCGGAACGGCGCCGGGATGGTCTCATGACGATAGTCGAGGATCGCGAGACTTGCGCTGCCCCGCGTCTCGTTCGTGAGATGCACGTACCAGTCGCTTTCGAAGGCGCGACGGAAGCCGAAATGACGCTCCCAGAAGGCAGCAGTGCCGGCGACGTCGTCGGTGCAGAGCACCGGGTAGAATTCCTTCAATTGCATTGCGGTCCTCCGGGGACGTTACATACAATCTGTATGTGCAACTCCATTTAGATACAGGTTGTATGTATGTCAAGCCCTAGACCCCAGGCCGAGCGCCTGGCCGCGACGCGTGCCGCGCTGATGCGAGAAGCGCGCGCCCTCTTTTCAGCAGAAGGCTACGAGTCGGCCGGCACCGAGGAGATCGTGCGACGCGCCAAGGTCACGCGCGGCGCGCTCTATCATCACTTCAAGAACAAGCGGGACCTGTTCGAGGCGGTTTTCCAGGAGGTGGCCGCAGGCATCGCAGGAACGATCGACGAAACCAGCGCACCCTCTCCCGATCCGCTCCAGGCACTGGCAGATGGCGCACGCGGCTTCCTCGAAGCATGCCTCGACCCGGAGGTCCGCCGCATCTACCTGCTCGATGCACCGGCCGTGCTGGGTTGGCATCGCTGGCGCGAACTCGACGCACCCCACGGCGTGCGCACCCTCCGCGATGGTGTCGCAGCGGTCCTCGATACGCGTCCGGATGCCGATCTCGACCTCGAGGCGACCACGTTCCTGCTGTCGGGCGCCTGCAACGAGGCCGCGCTCTGGATCGCCGAGGCAAAGGACGAGAAGGCGGCGCGGGAAGTGATGGAGCGCAACCTCGCTGCGCTCATCGAACGTCTGTTCGCGCCCCCTCGATCGCCGCGAGCACGCGCTCGGGGGTAGCCGGTGCGTCGAGGCGGATGCCGGTACGGCCGCCACTTGCGGCCCGTACCGCGTCCTTCAACGCATTCCAGACCGCCGTGGCGAGCAGCAGCGGCGGCTCGCCCACGGCCTTCGACCGGAAGATGGTGGCCTCGCGCGACGGTGCGTTGGGCAGCAGCGTCACGTTGAAGACCGGCGGCACGTCGCGGCTTCCCGGGATCTTGTAGGTGGAAGGGCCGACGGTGCGCAGCCTTCCATCCTTGTCCCACCACAATTCCTCGCAGGTGAGCCAGCCCTGTCCCTGCACGAAGGCACCCTCGATCTGGCCGAGGTCGATCGCCGGGTTGAGCGATTCGCCGCAATCCTGCACGAGGTCCGCCCGCAGGACACGGCTCTCGCCGGTGAGCGTGTCGACCGCCACCTCCACCATCGCCGCGCCGAAGGAAAAGTAGAAGAAGGGCCGCCCGCGCATCGCGACAGGATCCCAGTGGATCTTCGGCGTCCTGTAGAAACCCGTCGCCGACAGCGACACACGGCCGAACCAGCACAGTTTTGCCAGTTCGCCGAACCCCATCACCTGGTTGCTGCCCGGGCGGGCGATGCGGACCGTGCCATCGGCAAACTCGATGTCCGAAGCGGCGACGCCGAAATGCTCGCTCGCATAGGCGACCATGCGCTGCCGGATCGTGGTGGCCGCCTCCCACGCCGCCCACCCGTTAAGGTCCGAGCCCGTCGAGGCCGCCGTCGGCGAGGTGTTCGGGACCTCCGCCGTCGAGGTCGCCGACGGCCGGATCCGCTCGATGTCGACCTGGAACACTTCGGCGACGACCTGCGCCACCTTGACGAACAACCCCTGCCCCATCTCGGTGCCGCCGTGGTTCAGGCGGATCGAACCATCGGTATAGACATGCACCAGCGCCCCGGCCTGGTTCATGTGCGGCATGTTGAAGGAGATGCCGAACTTCACCGGGCACAGGCCAAGGCCGCGCTTCAGCACCGGATGCGCGGCATTGAACGCATCGACTTCCGCGCGGCGGCGCGCGAGATCGCCCCGCTGCTGCACCTCGGCCCAGCACCGCATCAGGTGGTTCTCGTCGACGGTCTGGCCGTAGGGCGTCTCGTCCCGGCCCTCAGCGTAGAAATTGAGGGCGCGGATCTCGACCGGGTCCCGCCCCAGCTGGAGGGCGATCCGGTCGAGCGCATCCTCCATGACGACGATGCCCTGCGGACCGCCGAAGCCGCGGAAGGCGGTGTTGGACTGCTTGTTCGTCCGGCAGGCATAGCCCACGGCGCGGAAATGCGGGATCCAGTAGGCGTTGTCGGTATGGGTGAGCGCCCGTGCCATGACGCCGGGCGTCAGGTCGAGGCTCCAGCCGGCGTCGGCCGCGAGGATTGCGTCGAGCGCCAGCACGCGCCCGTCGGCATCGAAGCCCACCGTGTAGCGGTATTCGAACGGGTGGCGCTTGCCGGTCGCGATCATGTCGATCTCGCGCGGCAGGCGCAGCTTCACAGGCCGCCCGGTGTGGCTGGCGGCCAGCGCGGCGGCGCCCGCGACCCACGAGGCGTTGCTCTCCTTTCCGCCGAAGCCGCCGCCGAGGCGTCTCACGATTGCGGTGACGCGATTGAAGTCGCAGCCCAGCAGGCGCGCGCAGATATGCTGCACCTCGGTCGGATGCTGGGTCGAGGAATGGACGACGATGTCGCCATCCTCGCCGGGAATGGCGAAGGCGATCTGGCCCTCGAGGTAGAAATGCTCCTGCCCGCCGACGCTCAACTCGGCGCTGAGACGATACGGCGCATCACGCAACGCCGCATCGGGATCGCCGCGCCGGAGGATCGAGGGCGGCTGCACGAAAGACTGGCGCTCGAGCGCCGTCGCGACATCGAGTACCGGCGGCGTCGCTTCGATCTCCACCTCGACGGAAGCCGCCGCTGCCCGCGCCGCGTCGAGACTGGTCGCCACGACCATTGCCAGCGGTTGCCCGGCAAAGGAGATTTCGTCTTCGGCGAACAGCGGCTCGCCCGTCCCCACGGCGGAGACATCGTTGAGGCCGGGAATGTCGCGCGGCCCGAGGATCGCGACGACGCCCGGCAAAGAGGATGCGGTCGCGCTGTCCAGCCGCCGCAGCCGCCCGCATGCCTCGCGGCTCAGGACAAGGGCCGCATGCAGCGTGCCGGCCGGAACCGGCATGTCGTCGATGTACTGAGCCTGTCCCGCGACATGCTTCGACGCGCTGTCGTGGCGCCGCCCGACATGGACCGCGCGGCTCATAGGGCCTCCACCTCCAGCGGATACGCCGGCTGGGCGAGCCGCAACTCGAGCCGGCGCAGGAGATTCGCCGCCACCCGGACCCGATAGCCCCCGCTGCCGCGCCAGTCGTCGATCGGCTGGAATTCTTGCGGGACGGCGGCGACCGCGGCGTCGAAGCCCTCTTCCACGAGAGCCTTCTCGATGCCGACAGCACGCACAGGTGTCGCCGCCATGCCGCCGAACCCGATGCGCGCCTCGACGACGCGCCCGTCCCGGATGCGCAACCGGTAGGCCGCCGCGACGGTCGAGATGTCCTGGTCGCGCCGCTTGCTCACCTTGTCGCAGAAGAACGTTTCGTCCGCTCCGAGCCGCGGCAGCGCAAGCTTCACGATGACCTCGTCCTTGCCCAGGGCGGTCTTGCGATAGCCCAGGAAGAACTCGTCGAGGGCGACGTCGCGTGTCCCGCGCGTCGAGGCGAGCGTCAGCGTGGCGCCGAGGGCGAGCAACACCGGCGGCATGTCGCCGATCGGCGATGCATTGCCCACGTTGCCGCCGATGGTGCCGAGATTGCGGATCTGACGCGAGCCGAGGCGCGACAGATAGGGTTGCAGAGCGGGAAACGCCGATGTGAGCGCCGGCATCGCCCGCGTGTAGGTGACCGCAGCACCGATATTGACCCGCGTGGCATCCACATCGAGGACCGCGAGTTCCGGCACATGGGCCAGGTGGATGATCTCTTCCGGCGGCAGGCGCTTGTGGCCGGCGAGCAGCCCGAGATCCGTTCCGCCGGCCAGCAGGACGGCATTCCGCCGGGTGCTGCGCAGCGACAGGAGTTCGCCAAGCGAACGCGGCGCGAAGAAGGTTCCGGCAAAAGCGGCTGCCTGGGGGCGCGGAACGGGCAGGCGCGGCGTCTCCGCCGGCAACTGCGGGATTCCGCGCAGCGCCTCGACGATCGGCCGGTAGCCCGTGCAGCGGCAGAGATTGCCTGCCAGCGCCTCGTGGATGGTATCGGTGTCGCGCGGAGACCCGTCGCAGGCATAGGCGAAGGCCGACATGACGAAGCCCGGCGTGCAGAAGCCGCATTGCGTGGCGTCCGCGTCGGCCATCGCGGTCTGGACAGGATGGGCGGCACCACCGGCCGACGACAGCCCCTCCACGGAACGGACCGAGAGCCCGTCGACCTGCCCGAGCATCAGGATGCAGGAATTCACGGCTTCGCGTCGCCCGTCGGCCCGCTCCAGGACAATGGTGCAGGCACCGCAATCGCCTTCGGCACAGCCCTCCTTCGTGCCGCGAAGCGCGCGGTGTTCGCGCAGATAATCGAGGAGCGTCGTCATCGGCGAGACGCCGGCGACCTCGACCGGATGATCGTTGAGAGTGAAGGAGATGACGTCCGCCATGCGATCAAGCATGCAATCTGTTGCGCCTACGTCAATCGCGTGATGCACTGCCCGTGCCAGCGAGGTGAACTTAGAAATGGATCCATACCGGTTCGGCTACTCCCCCATCGTCGATCGGCCACGGCTCGTATGGCCCAACGGCGCGCGCGTCGCCGTCTGGGTCTGCCCGAACATCGAGCACTACGAATACATCCCGGCCGAGGTCCGCATCCGCAATCCATGGCCCCGCATGCCGCATCCCGACGTGCTGGGGTATGGCGGCCGCGACTACGGCAACCGGGTCGGTCTGTGGCGCATGTTCGAAGTGCTCGACAAGCACAACATCCGCTGCACCGTCTCGCTCTCGATGTCCGTCATCGAGATGTACCCGGAGATCCTGGAGGCGATGGAGGAGCGCCGCTGGGAATACATGAGCCACGGCTACTTCAACACGCGGTACCATTGGGGATACGGCGAGCAGGAGGAGCTGGAGGTCATAGAACACAGCAAGACCACCCATCTGCGCCTCACCGGCCGCAAGCTGCGCGGCTGGTTCTCGCCCGCCGTGTCGAACACGCTGAACACGCCGGACCTCGTGAAGGAGGCAGGGCTCGAGTATTTCTGCGACTTCTACCACGACGACCAGCCGACCCCGGTGGCCACGCGGCACGGACCGCTGATGCACATTCCCTACTCGATGGACCTCAACGACGCGATGATCTACCGCCAGCCGGTCGAAGCGGAGGAGTTCGCGCAGATGATCATGGATCATTTCGACACGGTCTATCGCGAGGGCAACGAGAACGGCCGCGTCATGTGCATCGCGCTCCATCCCTACATGATGGCCGCCCCGCACCGGCTTAAGCACCTCGACCGGGCGCTGTCCTACATAAGGCGCCACAAGGATGCCTGGATCTGCACCGCCGAGGAGATCCTGGACTGGTACACGAAGAACGGGCTTGCCGCGTACCAGCAGCATCTCGGGAAGGAGGCTTAGGATGACCCAGCCGCCGGTCCCCAAGAATCCGCCGCCGCTGCCGGCCGGGATGGACAATCCCTGGTACGACTATTCCCCGTTCCCGAAGCGACCGCCGCTCGCCTGGCCGCGCAATGCCCGAGTCGCCTTCTGCGTGGTGCTGCATCTCGAGTATTTCGAGCTGCTGCCGCCGGACGGCGCGGTGAAGGACAGCCGCTTCGTCGGCGAATTCGGCACGTTCAATCCCGACTTCCGGACTTGGACGCAGCGCGAGTACGGCAACCGCACCGGCATCTTCCGGGTGCTGGACGTGCTCGACCGCTACCAGATCAAGGCCGGCGTCGCGGTCAATGCGATGGCCGCCGAGCGCTATCCTTTCTTGATCGCGCAGTTCAGGAAGCGGAACTACGAGTTCATCGCCCACGGCATCTCCGCCAACCGCATGATCAGCTCGAAGATGAGCGAGGCCGAGGAAAACGCCGAGATCGCCACCTCCCTTGCAGCGATCGAGACGGCCGCAGGGGTCAGACCGAAAGGGTGGCTCGGCCAGGACTATGGCGAGAGCCAGCGTACGCCGGGCCTGCTGGCCGAAGCCGGCCTCGACTACGTGCTCGACTGGCCAAACGACGACCAGCCCTATGCGATGAAGACCGATCCGCCCCTCGTCTCGATGCCGAACCAGCCGGAATGGGACGATGTCCAGCAGCTCTGGCTGCGCCGCATCCCGACGCCCCGCTATCCGGACATCGTGGGCGACGCCTTCGAGTTGCTGCACAACGAGGGAGGGCAGGTGTTCAGCCTGTCGATCCATCCCTGGCTGATGGGCATGGCGCACCGCATCAAATATCTCGACGAGGCGCTGCGGCGAATCGAGCGCTTCGGCAACATCTGGCAGGCAACGCCGGGCGAGATCGCAGCCCATTACAGGAAAAGCATGATGGCCCGCTCGTGACCGGCTTCTGGCTCGATACGCTGGCGGAGTTCGTCGCCGGCTTCCGGCTCGACTCCCTCGCCTCGTCGACCGTCGACCAGGCAACCTACGTCGTGCTCGATACGATCGGCGCCATTGCCGGTGGTGCCGCCGAACCCGAGATGCAGGCGCTGACGGCGAAGCTTGCCCTCGCGCCGGCCGGGGAGGCTTCCGTCATCGGCACCGACAAGCGGGCGGTTTCGGCGGCTGCGGCCTTCCTCAACGGCACGGCAGGCACCTTCCTCGAAATGGACGAAGGCAATCGCTTTGCCAAGGGCCATCCCGCCATCCACGTTCTGCCCGCGGTCTGGGCACTGGCCGAGATCAAGGGCCTGCCGGGCAAGGCGGCGCTAGAGGCCATCGTCGTCGGCTACGAAGTCGGGGCCCGGATCGGTATCGCGGCCTCTCTGCGCCCCGACATGCATCCCCATGGCACATGGGGCACGGTCGGCGCAGCGGCGGCCGTCGCGAAGCTGCTCGGCTACGACGCGGCGCACGTCCGCGAGACGCTGAACGTCGCCTCCTCGCTCACCCTCGCCAGCTCCAAGCGCACGATGCTGGAGGGCGGCACGGTGCGGAACGCCTATGCCGGCATCGCCAACCGCATGGCGCTGATGACGATCGACCTCGTGGAAGCCGGCTTCGTTGGCGAGCGCGACGGTCTCTCGAGCGTCTTCGGCAAGGTCGTCTCGGAGCGGTTCGACACGTCGCGCATGATCGCGGGATTGGGCCGCGACTGGCAGATCGAGCACAATTACTTCAAGCTCCATTCCTGCTGTCGTTACAATCACGGCGCCCTGGATGCGCTCGACGACCTGCTGGCGCGGGAGGCCATCGATCCCGCCGCCGTCGAGCGCGTCGACGTCGCGAGCTACCTCTACGCCGCAGAGCTCGACGACCAGGCCCCGCGCAACACGCTCGCGGCCAAGTTTTCCGTCCCGTTCGCCGTCGCCACCCGGCTCGTGCGCGGCTCCTCCGCCGTCGAGAATTTCACCTGGGATGCCGTCCGCGATCCTCGCGTCCTCGACTTGGCGCGGCGCGTCTTCGTGGTCGAGGACAAGGCGATGACGGCCAGGCTGCCGCAATTCCGGCCGGCCCGGATCGACATCCGCCTGCGCGATGGCAGGATCCTGACGGAATCGGTGGAAGCCAATCGCGGAGACGACCAGGCGCCTTATTCGCGCGAGGATCTGACGGGCAAATATTTCTCGCTGACCGGCCGCATGTGGTCCCGCGAGCATGCCGACCAGGTGAGGCGGCGGATCCTGGCCTTGCCGGACGTCGCCGATATCCGCGACGTGCTGCAGAGCGTAGCTGGCTAAGCCGCCTCGCCGGCCGCCCAGCCGCTCGACCACGCCCACTGGAAATTGTAGCCGCCGAGCCACCCGGTCACGTCGACCGCCTCGCCGATCGCGAACAGCCCCGGCACCGTCTTCGCTTCCATCGTCTTGGACGACAGCCCGTCGGTGTCGATGCCGCCCAGCGTGACCTCCGCCTTGGCGTACCCTTCGGTCCCGGTCGGCATGACCCTCCATCCTTTCAGGCGCGCCGCAAGCGCGTCGAGGTCGCGATCGCGCAGGTTGGCCATGGTCCCGTCCGTCCCGATATCGGGCGCCAGGGCTGCTGCCAGGCGCTGCGGCAGCTTCTCGGCCAGCACCGTATGGAGCTGCGCCTTCGGGCGCGACCGCTTGCGCTCCCGGAGGAACTGTCCGGCATCGAGGCCCGGCAGCATGTCGATCAAGATTTCCCGGGCGGGCCGCCAGTAAGACGACACCTGCAGGATGGCCGGGCCGGAGAGGCCGCGATGCGTGAAGAGGAGCGCTTCGCGGAAGGCCGCATTGCCGCAGCGCGCCTCGACGTCGAGCGACACGCCACTGATCGCCGGTGTCGCCAGCGTAAGCGGGACCAGAGCCGGCCGCGTCTCGGTGATCCGCAGCCCGAAGCGGCGCGCCACATCATGCGCGAAACCGGTCGCGCCCATTTTAGGGATCGAGAGGCCACCCGTGGCCAGCACCAGCGACGAGGCAGCGAAGTCGCCATGATCCGTGGCGACCGTAAAGCTGTCCGGCTTCTCGATCCGGCCGACCTTGTGCGCGACACGGATGTCGACGCCGGCCGCCTCGCATTCCTGCACCAGCATCGCCACGATCTGTCGCGCCGAGCCGTCGCAGAAGAGCTGGCCCAACGTCTTCTCGTGCCAGGCGATGCGATGCCGGTTCACGAGGTCGATGAAATCGTGCTGCGTGTAACGGGCCAGCGCCGACTTGCAGAAATGAGGGTTGGCGGAGAGGAACGCTTCCGGCCGGGCGTCGAGATTGGTGAAGTTGCAGCGTCCGCCGCCGGAGATCAGGATCTTCTTTCCGACCTTTTCGGCATGATCGAGCAGCAGCACGCGGCGGCCGCGCTGGCCGGCCCGCATCGCGCACATGAGGCCGGCCGCGCCGGCCCCGACGACGACGACGTCGAAAGCCTGCCGGGTGGCGACCGGCCGGCTCACGCCAGCGCCTTGCCCATGAGCCAGAGGGCCGCCGCCAGCCCGAGCAGGGAGCCGGCAACGGAGCCGCCGACATACAGCATTGCGAGCAGGTGCTCGTGGCGTTCCCACAACAGGACGGCATCGAGCGAGAAAGCGGAGAAAGTCGTGAACCCGCCCATGATGCCGGTGGCGAGGAAGAGCCGCAGATGTCCCGCGGCACCGACCTTCTCGGCGAACCAGCCGGTGATGAGGCCCATGACGATCGAGCCGAGGATGTTGATCGCGAGCGTGTGCCACGGGAAGTTGGTGCCCATCAGTCGCGAGACACCGAGATTCATGGCGTGGCGCGCGGCGCCGCCGATGCCGGCACCGACGAACACGATCAGGAAGCCCATCATCGCCGGGCGCCGCCGAAGCGCGTCTTCCAGTCGGGAAAGGCAGGCAGGCAGGCCAGCGACGTGGCCTCGTACACGCCGCGCGCCACGGCCCGAGCCAGGCAATCGGCCGCCACGGTGCCGAGCTCGGTGAGGACCGGCGGCTCGCCGCCACGGCCCGCCTTGCCGGTCGCTGCGGCGAAGACCGTGTCGCCGTCGTTGGGCGCATGCACCGGGCGCAGAGATTTCGAGAGACCGTCGTTGGCCATGATCGCGAGCCGCTTGCATTCGGCCTTCGTGAGGGTGGCATCCGTCGCCACCAGCGCAATGGTCGTGGCGGTGGCAGGCAGGGGCTGGCCCTTGAAGCGCAGCTTCAGCGCGTCGTCCGGCAGCGTCGAGGGCCATCCCAGGCCGCCGAACTCCCCGTCCCGCTCGTAGGCACCGGCCCAGAAATGCGGCCCACCGCCGATCGTCGCGGCACCTACGGCATTCACGGCGACGAGGGCGCCCACCGTGAAGCCCTGACTTGTCTTGGCGCTGGCCGAGCCGAGACCGCCCTTGAGCCCTGCGGTCGTGGCGCCGACGCCTGCCCCGGCCGTGCCGAGGGCGAAATCCTGCGACGCGACGAGCGCCGCATCGCGGCCGAGGTCCCAATAAGGCGGCTTGTGCTTCACTGGCTCGCGCATCCAGTCCTTCTCGCCGCCATTGGCCAGGTCGAAGAGGATCGCCTGGACGGCGACCGGGATCACGATCCCCCCGAATCTCCGGCCCTGCCCCCTGAGGCAGAGCACGGAGGAAGCGCCGCCCGCCGCATCGAGGCCGTACACCGAGCCGCCCGACAGGACCACGGCGTCGATCTCCTGGCCGACCATCTCCGGCTCCAGCGAGGTCGCCATCCGGTCGCCGGGGGCACCGCCGAGGGTGCAGACGCCCGCCGTCGCGCCCTGTTCGAAGACCGCGACCGTGGCGCCCGTGGCCGCCCGCATGTCCTGCGCGTTGCCCACCAGCACGCCGGCAACGTCGGTGATCAGGTTTCTCATGTCAGGAACTCGCCTCCGTTCACATGGATGGTCTGACCGGTGATGAAGGTGCCGTCTGGTCCGGCCAGCAGGCGAACCATCGCCGCGATCTCCTCCACCGTGCCGAATCGCTTCAGGGGGATCGGGCGGTTGGTGCGGTTGGCCGGCGCAACGCCGGCCGACACACCGCGCGTCGTGTCGATCGCGCCGGGGGCCAACGCGTTGCAGGTGATGCGGTGCGGCGCGAGTTCGACGGCCAGAGCGCGCATCAGCCCTTCGAGCCCCGACTTCGAGGCCGAGACGTGACAGCGATTCGGCGTACCGACATGGGTCGAGATCCCCGACAGGGCCACGAAGGCGCCGCCGCCCCGCTCGATCATCTGCGGGACGATCGCCTTGCCGAGCAGGAAGGCGCCGTCGAGCGCCACCGACATGATCTCGCGCCACTCGTCGTAGGACATGTCGAGGAAGGAAGTCTGGCGGCGCAGGCCGGCATTGCTCACCAGGATGTCGACGCCTCCGAACGCTTCTGCGGCCTGCGCCGCCAGCCGGGGCGGCACCGCCGGGTCGGAGATGTCCCCCAAGGCGGCAATCGCGCGCCCGCCGCCCGCTTCGATCTCGCCGACCACCGCCTCGACCGCCGTCTTGTCCGACCGGCCATTGACGACGATGGCCGCGCCGTCGCGCGCCAGTGTCAGCGCGATCGCGCGACCGATATTCTTCCCCGCTCCCGTCACGAGCGCGACCTTGCCCTGCAGTGGCGACGCCATGCGATCTCCCGTCCTGGAATGGGGCCGACCCTAGCGGAGTTGGCGAACCAAGACCAAGAACATGCGGAGGATCGACGCGCCCAGCGGACCGGGTTCGCGGACGGGGCCTACCGCCGCCGCGCCGGCAGCCCTGCCGCTTGCCCGAACGACGCCTTATCCGGCGGCGATATAGGCCTTGAGCGCTTCGGCCTCGTGCGTCGTCTCCTCTATGCGCGCCTTCACGACGTCGCCGATGGAAATGACGCCCAGGAGTTCGCCATGCCGGACGACCGGAAGGTGCCGGAACCGGCCGCGGGTCATGACTTCCATGATGTGGTCGATCGAATCGTCCGGATCGCACACCGTCACGTCCCGCGTCATCACCTGCCGTGCCTCGAGTTCGAGCGCAGCGGCGCCGTGCGTGGCGAGAGCATGCACGAGGTCGCGTTCCGAGACGATGCCTGCGACCGTTTCGTCGGCGTCGAGGACCAGCAGCGAGCCGATCCTGCGCGTGCTGAGCTGCTGGCTGATCTGCCCGACCGAGGTGCCGGGCGTCACGGTATGCACGAGACCGCCTTTGCGGAAGAGAATGTCGGAAACAAACATGCTTCCCCCTTTCTGACCGTGGGCTGGTGAACAAGGCAACGCAGTGGCGCGGAGAGAGGCTGCGGGCCATAAAGCCCCTCATGAACGACGCTCGATCGGCCCTCGTCCTCTTCTCCGGTGGCCAGGATTCCACCACCTGTCTGGCCTGGGCGCTAGAGCGATTTACGCATGTCGAGACAGTCGCTTTCGACTACCGTCAGCGACATAGAATCGAGCTGGATCAAAGGCTTGTCGTCCTGGAGCATGTGCGGAACAGTTTCCCGCAGTGGGCCGGCAAGCTGGGCGAAGACCATTTCATAGACATGGGCGTGCTCGGGCAGATCAGCGAGACGTCGCTCACCCGGGATGTCGCCTTCGCCATGGAGAAGGACGGATTGCCCAACACGTTCGTGCCTGGGCGCAATCTCCTGTTCTTCACGTTCGCGGCGGCCATCGCCTGGCGCCGCAACATCCGCAATCTCGTCGGCGGGATGTGCGAGACGGATTTCTCCGGCTATCCGGATTGCCGCGACAACACGATCAAGGCGCTGCAGGTCGCGCTCAACCTCGGCATGGATCGCAGCTTCGTGCTGCATACGCCGCTGATGTGGCTCGACAAGGCAGAGACCTGGGCCCTCGCGCGGGAGCTCGGCGACGATGCGCTGGTGGACCTCATCCTGGAGGACACCCACACCTGCTACGCGAGCGAGCGCGGGCCGCGCCACGCGTGGGGTTACGGATGCGGCGAATGCCCCGCCTGCGCCTTGCGCAAGCGGGGTTTCGAGGCCTGGCGCGAGGGACGGTCCTCGCTTTAGGACTAGAGACCGCCGGCCACCCGGCGGATGACGTTGAGATGCTCCTCGAGCTTGGGCAGCTGCATCTGGGCGTAACGACGCAGCGCGCCGTTTCCGCCATTCTGCGAGTACGCCCCGTACTGCGCGACCGCTTCGGTATGGAGGGCGAGCTGCGCATTGGCGTAGGCGGCATCGAACTGAGGGCCCTGGAGGGCGTTCAGGCGCTGCAGCGTCGCGACCGTATCGTGGGGGTTGTTGGGGTCCGGCGCATAGGAAACGCCCGCCTCCGCGCGCGCCTTGCTCAGGAACTGTGCGGCCTCGGTGTGATCGGCAATCGTCACCGTCGCGAAGCCGCGGATGTTCTCGTTCATCGACTTGGCGAGGGCCAGCCGGCCCGATGCGATCTCGAAATCGTTGACGGCCTGCGCGAAGCCGACGAAGCGGGAATCGGGCAGGGCGTCCACGGCGTGGACGGTCGCGGCATAGACTGCCGGAATTGCCCCAATGGCGAAAAGGACCGAGCGGCGAGCGAGCATTTCGATATCTCCAAATTCGTATGGCGTCCCAACGTTCGGCCCCGTACCGGGTTCCCGCAGCGGCGCGGACCTGCTAGGAGCGCGCCATGACCGCCACTTCTCGCCGCAAGGTCGAGGCCCTCGCCTATTTCCTGGGTTTCATGGCCTGCATTCCGGCCGCCAACTGGATGATCGCCCACATCGGAACGGTGTGTGTTGCCCAGGGGCCGTGTCTTGTCCCGGTATGGCCGTGGGGACCTGGCGACAGGCCGCTCATGGCACCGTCCGGCGTGCTCATGATCGGTCTTGCCCTCGTGTTGCGCGACCTCGTGCAGCGGCGTCTCGGGCGTGGCGTGGCCCTCGGCGCGATCGTGGCTGGCGCGGCCCTTTCAGGGGCAGTCGCGCCGCCGCAGCTCATCGTGGCATCGGCCACGGCCTTCCTGCTGTCCGAACTGGCCGACTTCGCCGTCTACACACCCCTGCAGTCGCGCGGTCTCGTCCTCGCGGTCCTCGCCAGCAGCGTGGTGGGGCTGATCGCCGACAGCATCCTGTTCCTGTGGCTGGCCTTCGGCAGCCTCGACTACCTCGCCGGCCAGGTCATCGGAAAACTCTGGATGGTCGTCCTTGCCCTTCCCTTCATCCACTGGATCCGCAAGCGCGAGATCGCCAACGGACAGGTGTGAACATGGCTCTTTCTTCCCTCGACGCACGCGTCGCGGTGTCCGGACAGCTGGAACCCGAAGACATGGCCGACCTGGCTGCGGCCGGTTTCACGGCAGTGGTGAACAATCGCCCCGATGGCGAAGCGTTCTTCGGACAGCCCAGGACGGCGGCGATGCAGGCGGCCGCCGAGGCCGCCGGCCTGCGCTTCCTCGACCTGCCCTTCTCCGGGCCGCGCGCGACGCCCGAGCAGGCGCGCGAGCTTGCAGCCCTGCTGGCCGAGCCGGACAGCCGCGTCGTCGCCTATTGCAAGAGCGGCATGCGTTCGGCGCTGCTCTGGGCTGCGGCGGCGATGGCCAATGGGCAGTCGCTCGACGAGGTTCTGCGCTCCGCTGCCGGCGCCGGCCACGATCTGCGGCCTGCCGCCGACCTGATCTCGTCGCTGGCGCAGGCTGCACGCGGCTAAGGCCCCGCCGCCGGTCTGACCGGCGAAAGTGCCGGCTTGCGCGCACCGCGTCATCCCGTCTTAATCGCGCCGGTAAAGATTCCCGGGGGAGTGTCCGCGATGTTCAAGTCGATCCTGGCCGTATCCGAAGGCGGCCCTGATGCCGCGATGTCGTTCGGACTCGCCAGCCGAGTCGCAGGTCTCTTCGAGGGCACGGTCGATGCACTGCATCTGCCGGTTGGTCCGGCCGGCGGTGCCGTGGGTGGCCTTGCGATGAGCGGCGAGGCGATGCCCCTCATCATGAACCTCGACGACGAGCGGCTTGCCGAGCGCGCGAAAGAATCGGAGCGGGCCTACCAGGCGTTGCTCGGGACCAACAAGGGCGCGACCTACACCGCAGCCGAGACGGCAACGCTCGACACGATGGTGGCGATGGGCCGCTGCTCCGACCTCCTCGTCCTCGGACGGCCGGGCTCCGATCCCGAGAATGTCGCGCCTGCGACGGTGGAGGCGGCGATCTACGAGTGCGCGCGCCCCGTCATGATCGCGCCGCCGACCGCAGGGCAGGGCGGCTTCAATTCGGTGATCGTCGCATGGAACGGCAGCTTCCAGGCCGCGCGCGCCGTCGAGTATGCGCTGCCGGTCCTCGCCAAGGCGACGGAAATCACGATCCTCGTGGTGGGCGCCAAGCCCGACGACGTCGGCGCGGCCTACCTCGCGCGCAATCTCGGCCGGCATGGCGTCAAGACCGCAATCGACGCGATCGACCCGGGCGCCGTGTCGGGCCGCGCCCGTGGCCGTGCCCTGCTCGACTACACGCATGGCAAGGGCTCGGACCTGCTCGTGATGGGGGCCTACGGCCGAGGCCAGGTGATGAGCTTCCTGGGTATGGGCGGCGCGACAGGCAAGGTGATCTCCTCCTGCCGCGTGCCGCTCCTCATGGCTCACTGAGCCGACAATCGGCGGCCCAGCGGCCGGCTGCAAAAGCCGGCGCCGGTGCTTTCGGCACCTTCGAAGTCCCTTCCGGCGACGGGCCACCCAGCCGCTGAATGCGTACGCCTTCTCGGCACACTCTGGCGGGCCTGGGAGCGGTTCTCCGTGCCCGGCGAACCGCTCCCCGCACGTCAATGCGTCCTTGCCTGCTGCTCCAGCACCGCGCCTAGCTTGTCGAACAGCGCCTCGGTCCCCTGTCTGCGCTGCGGCAGATGATCGTGGCCATCGAGGAAGACGATCTGTTCCGTGTAGACGAGACGCGTCCCCGTTCCCTCGTCCCTGAATTCCGTCGTCCCGAGCGACACCGTGATGCGCAGATCGTCCAGCCTGATGTCGTAGGCGAGCACGATGCGCTCGTCGGGCACGATATCCATGTGGATGCCGCTGTAATGATGGACGGGCCCGCCGGGCGGCCCACCGCTCACGCTTTCGCGGCCGCCGACCCGGAAATCGAGCAGATGTTCCGAGCGATTCCATTCGTCCGGGCCGCCGAACCATTTCGCCTTGGCTTTCGGATCGGTGTAGGCGCGAAACACCTTGCTGCGGGCGACGGGAAAGACCCGCTCGATGGTGAACGTGGCGGGATTGGCGGAACGCTTCGTCATTGATCTCCTCCGATGGAACTCGCTTCGTGCCTTCAAGGTCCCGGGCGCGCCCGGCCGGATTTGGCTCGAATCCCCTTTCCGCGCCGCGCAGCCGGCCGTTCTTCGGCTTCGGCGAGAAGCGCGCCGAGCCTGTCGAAGCGGCGCTCCCAGCTTTCCCGTCGCTCGGCGGCCCAGCGTTCGACAGCAGCCAGGGTTAGCGACTCGACGCGGCAGGTGCGCACCCGGCCAACTTTTTCGGACCTCACCAGACCGCTGGCCTCGAGCACCGCGAGGTGTTGCACGACGGCCGAGAGGCTCATGTCCAAAGGCTTGGCCAGCTCGCTGACCGAGGCCGGCCCATGGCTCAGCCTCTCCACCATCGAGCGCCGCGCCGGATCGCCGAGCGCCTGGAACGCAAGATCGAGCGAAATCGCCTTCGCTGGCCCATTGTTAAGCATTCACTTAAGTATCAACTTGCGATGCCGCGCGCAAGGTGAGCGTCACCGTCGGCGGTGGCGTCGCTGGAGATCTAGGGACAGGCCCCGGCCGCCTGGCTCACGACCTCTGCGTCGCCGCAAGCCGTGCAGGCATTGCCGTAGGTGCGCCGCGTGCCGTCGCGGCGCGTGCCGCACGCCGGCCGATAATCGCGCGTGCACATTTGGGGGCGCGGATCGGCGCAGACGCCGCCAGCCACCGGCATCGATTCCGGCGCGAGTTCGGCACGTGCCAGCCTGAACTGGAACGGCTGCGGACGGTAGTCGCTCAGCGTGCCGAGCACGACGATGTTCGAACCGACCGCCGGCAGCGGGCTGAGGGGCCGCGACATGGCGATATCGGCCTCCGCGACGTTCGCCGCCTGTGCGGCGTCGGTGATCGCGCCGCCCAGCCGCTCGGGAGTCGCCGAGACGACCCTCACCGCCAGCTTGAGACGCGTGCCATTTTGTTGCTTGTCGAGTATCGCTTTCCACACGGTATCTGCCGCCTTCTTGTTCGCCGGCGAGACATCGCGGTGGCTGAGCACCAGAATCCATTCGGCGTAGGAAAGCTGCTTGGGATCACGGTCCTCGAGGATCGCGAGCGCCTGTTCCGGCGGCGTGAGCTGTCGGGGAATCGACTTGCGGAAATTCTCGGGCGGCGCCTTCTCGCCGGCCACGACGCGCTTCACGATGTCGTCCCAACCTTCCTCGTTGCCCTTGTAGACGCGATAGCGGGAGCGCACGTAGCGGTCGATATCCTGCGATGCCGCGTCGTTCTTCGCAGCCTTCGCCATGGCGATGGAGCGCGCGCCGTACCAGAAACCAAGCGCGTCGACCGGCTGTCCTTCGAGCTGCGAGACGGCGAGTTCGTAGACGTCCTGCAAGTTGCCGGGATCGGCGGCGACGGCCTGGACGTAGTAGCGCCGTGCCGTCTCGTAGTCCTTGGCCTGAAGGGCCGCGAACCCGAGCACGCCATGGAACACCGCCGAGAGCTGCTCCTTGGTTTTCGCGAACGCGGCGTCGTCCAGGAGTACGGGCTTCTTCCAGTTCGGCAGGACGGCGAGGCCGCGCTCGGCCGCCTTCACCGCCGCGGCAAGCGAGGTGGTATCGCCACCGGTCGCTTTGATCCGCCCCACATAGGCCGTGTTGGCAAGGGCCCGGATATTGTCGGGATCGATCTGCAGGAGCTTCTGGCCGAGCACGTCCGCCTTGGTCGGCTGGCCGGCCGCCTGCCAGGCCGCAATCGCCTGCTCGAACGCCTCGGTGCGCAGGACGGAGGCGGGATACCACGCAATGAACACTTCCATCGCCTGTGCCCGCCGGGCCGGATCCTTGGTGTTCAGGGCGGCCATGTAGCTGTCGTACTCGGCCGGGTTCGAGAAGCTGCTGCGCGCCTGCGGCGGAGGCGCCACGTCCGACGGGCTGGGGGTCTGGACCGGCGACGGCGCCTGCGCAAACGCGCCTGCTGGCGCCAACGCGAACAAAGCAAGAAGCAGGATCACCGACCGACGCAACGCCGCCATTTGCACTTTTCCTCCCCGACAGACCCGAACCCGAAAGGCCGTGACCCTCTATGGGAAATAAGGCAGTGTTCTGACGTTAAGTGCGAGCGGGGATGAATACAATGCACGACCGACGTTCGACGACGATCATGCTCGTCGCAGCGGTGATTTCGGTTGCCTGGGGTTTGCCTTCGAAAGCCCAGCAAGGGGCGCCGCCTCCGGCCGTGCTGGTCCAGCCTGCCATGGAACGCGAGATCGCCGACCAAGCCGAATTCATCGGTCGTGCAGCGGCGGTCGACAAGGTCGAACTGCGGGCGCGGGTAAAAGGCTTCCTCGGGCCGCGCCAGTTCGAGGACGGCGACATGGTCAAGGAAAGCCAAGTGGTTTTCCTCATCGAACCGGAGACCTATCAGGCCGCCGTCGACCAGAAGACGGCGCAACGCGACGCCGCCCGGGCCGCGCTCGCCAACGCCGAGAACCAGCTGAAGCGTGCTGCCGAACTGCTGCGCTCCAACACCGGCACCCAGGTCACCTACGACCAGCGGCTGAGCGAGCAGCTCCAGGCCAAGGCGCAGCTGGAGGACGCGAACGCCCAGCTTCGCGATGCGGAGCTGCAGCTCTCCTACACCAAGATCAGATCGCCGATTGCCGGTCGCATCGGCCGTGCCGCCTTCTCGCCCGGTAACCTCGTGAGTCCCGACTCGGGCGTCCTGGCGACCGTCGTCAGCGAACGGCCGATCCGCGTCCTGTTCCCCGTGACCCAGCGCGAGCTGCTCGATGCGCGCCGCGGCGCAGGACCGGGCGGCAGCGAGAACATCATCGCCCGGCTGCGGCTGGCCGACGGCAGCCTCTACGCCGAGACCGGCAAGCTCGACTTCCTCGACGTGACGGTCGATCCGAAGACCGATACCCAGATCGTGCGCGCGACCTTTCCCAACAAGGACGGGCTGCTGACCGACGGCCAGACGGTGCGTGTCATCATCGAGGGCGAGAAGCCCCCCACCGCGGTCGTCGTGCCGCAGGCCTCCATCGCCCAGGACCAGAGCGGCGCCTACCTGTTCGTCGTCAACGACAAGAACGTGGCCGAGCAGAAGCGCGTGAAAACCGGCGTGTCGCGCGACGGGCTCGTCGCCATCACCGACGGGCTGAAGGCGGGCGAGCGGGTCATCGTGCAGGGCCAGCAGCGCGTCCGGCCGGGCATGACCGTCGCGCCCAGCGTGGCCCCGGCGCCTGCGCAGAAGCAGTAGCGCCATGACGATCTCGTCGCTGTTCATCCGCCGGCCGCGGCTGGCGTTCGTCATCTCGACCGTCATCACCATCGCCGGCGTGATCGCCATGACGGTGCTGCCCGTCGCGCAATTCCCCGACATCGTGCCGCCCCAGGTCACGGTCACCGCGACCTATCCCGGTGCCTCCGCCCAAGCGGTCGAGGAAAGCGTCGCCCAGGTCATCGAGGCGCAGGTCAACGGCGTCGAGCGCATGATCTACATGAAGTCAACCTCGGGCGGCGACGGCAGCTACCAGCTCAATGTCAGCTTCGAGGTCGGCTCCGATCCGGACCTGAACACGGTGAACGTCACCAACCGCGTCAACCAGGGCCTCGCCCTGCTGCCGCCGGAGGTCCAGCGCAACGGCGTCACGACGCGCAAGCAGTCTTCCGCCCTGCTGCAGGTCATCGCGATCTATTCGCCGAACGGCTCGCGCGACGGGCTGTTCCTCTCGAACTTCGCCACCATCACCCTGCTCGACACGCTGCGCCGCGTACCGGGCGTGGGCAACGCCTCGCTGTTCGGTGCGCTCGACTACTCAATGCGCGTCTGGCTGAACCTCGAACGCATGGCGAGCCTCGACATCACGCCGGATGATGTCGTGAAGGCCGTGCAGGCCCAGAACGTGCAGGCCGCGGTCGGTCTGGTCGGCGCGGCCCCCCTGATGGGCGACGTCGATTTCCAGCTCAACATCACGACGCAGGGCCGCCTCACGACGGTCCAGGAATTCGAGAACATCGTCGTGCGTGCCAAGTCGGACGGCGCGCTGGTCCGCATCAAGGACGTGGCGCGCGTCGAGCTGGGCGCCAAGAACAGCGACCAGGTCGGCCGCTACAACGGCCGCCCGGCCGCAGGCATCCAGATATTCCAGCTTCCGGGGGCCAATGCGCTCGCGACGGCCGAAGGCGTCCGCAAGGCGATCAAGGACCTGGAAGGCCGCTTCCCCGAGGACGTGGCCTACGACGTCATGTACGACACGACCGTGTTCGTGAAGGCCACGATCAAGAGCGTCATCAAGACCCTCATCGAAGCCTTCGTCCTGGTCGCCATCGTCGTTTTCGTGTTCCTCGGCAACCTGCGCGCCACGATCATCCCGATCGTGGCGGTGCCGGTGGCGCTCGTGGGCACCTTCGCGGTCATGCTGGCGTTCGGCTTCTCCGCCAACACCATCTCCCTGCTGGCGCTCGTGCTGGCGATCGGCATCGTCGTCGACGACGCCATCGTGGTGGTGGAAGCGGTCGAGCACATACTCGAGCACGAGCCCGACCTGACTGTCGCGCAGGCGACCGAGAAGGCGATGGGCCAGGTCACCGGGCCGATCATCGCGATCACGCTGGTGCTGCTGTCGGTCTTCATCCCGACCGCCTTCATCCCCGGCATCGCCGGCCAGCTCTACTCGCAGTTCGCCGTCGCGGTGTCGGTGTCGATGGTGATCTCGGCAATCAATGCGCTGACCCTGTCGCCCGCCCTCTGCTCGCTCATCCTGCGTCACAAGAAGAAGCCGACCGGCGTGATCGCCTGGATGCAGAACGGCATCGACCGCACGCGCGACGGCTACGTCCGGGTCGTGACGCCGCTCGCCCGCCGCGGCATCGTCGCGCTGCTGCTCGTGGCGGGTTTCGCGCTTGCCACCGGCGGCATCGGTTCGATGGTCCCCTCGGGCTTCCTGCCCGACGAGGACCAGGGCGCGTTCATGGCGGAAATCCAGCTTCCCGACGCCGCTTCCACGAACCGGACGCTGGCCGCCGTGCAGGAGGTCGAGAAGCAGGTCGAAGGCAAGCCGTGGCTGCAGAGCGTCTTCACCGTCAGCGGCTACAGCCTGCTCGACGGCCTCGCCCAGCCCAACCGCGCGCTGGTGGTCGTGGGATTGAAGCCGTTCGAGGAGCGCACGGCCGGCGACCTCTCGGTCTTCGCCGCGCTGCGCGAACTCAACATCGCCTTCAGCCAGATCGCCTCGGCGAACGTGTTCGCGTTCAACCTGCCGCCCATCATGGGCCTCGGCAATTCGTCGGGCTTCGAGTTCCAGCTCCAGACTCTCACCGGCGCGTCGCCGACGGACCTGGCCCAGGTGGCGCGCGGCCTGATGGTCGCCGCGCAGCAGGTGCCGCAGCTCCAGGGCGTGTTCACGACCTACAGCGCCTCGACGCCGCAGATCAACCTGCAGCTCGACCGCGAGCGGGCCCAGGCCCTGGGCATCGGCATCTCCGACATCTTCTCCGCCCTCCAGACCGCCATGGGCGGCACCTACACCAACGACTTCAACCTGTTCGGCCGGACCTGGCAGGTGAAGGTGCAGGCCGAGGCATCGGACCGCCGGATGGCCAACGACGTGTTCCGCGTCAGGGTCCGCTCCTCCAGCGGCGAGCTCGTCCCTTTGCAGGCCGTCGCGAACATCGAGATGGTGACGGCGCCCGCTTCCGTCGTCCGTTACAACAACCTCCGGTCCGTGACGCTGAACGGCGCCCCGGCTCCCGGGTACTCGTCGGGGGATGCGATCGCCGCCATGGAGAAGCTGGCGCGCGACACGCTGCCGTCCGGCTATGGCTACGAATGGACCGGCACGGCCTTGCAGGAAAAGGCGGCAGCAGGCCAGACCGGCTTCATCCTCGCGCTCGCCGTCGTCTTCGCCTACCTCTTCCTGGTCGGCCTCTACGAGAGCACGGCGATCCCGATCGCCGCCCTGCTCTCCGTCATCGTCGGCCTGTTCGGCGCGGTGGGCGCGCTCTACATCGCCGGGCTCGACAACAACATCTATGCCCAGATCGGCATCGTCGTGCTGATCGCGCTGGCGGCCAAGAACGCCATCCTGATCGTCGAGTTCGCGATGGCCGAACGCGCGAAAGGGGCGGACGTCGTGACGGCCGCGACCACGGCGGCCTCCCTCAGGTTCCGGGCGGTGATGATGACGTCGTTCGCCTTCATCCTGGGCCTCGTGCCGCTGGTCATCGCGTCGGGTGCCGGCGCCGCCACGCAGCGCGCTGTCGGCACCGCCGTGTTCGGCGGCATGATCGCCGCCGCCTGCCTCGGCATCTTCGTCATCCCGGGCCTTTACGTGGCCCTTCAGCGGACTCGAGAAGCGGTCAAAGGCAGGCTGGGCGGTGCCAGGCATTAGGCGTAGGTGACCGGCGCGCCTACGTATCCTGAGAGGCGGGTCGGACCGGCAGGTAGTCCCGGAAGTCGTCGAAGCCTTTCCAGGAAGGCTCGGGAGGCATGTGCCCGGGACGCGGCGCGTATCGGGAGGCCTCGCTCGTCCCCGGTGTCACGATGTAGCGCGGACAGTTGGGAAAGATGGCGCGCGCCGTGACACGCACGAGCAATTGCGCGCCGGCGAAAGAGTTCATCAGGGGATCGTCGGCGCCCACCCGGGCCGTGCCGTTCACCCGCAGCCGGCGCGGCCGTTCTCCCATGTCGATGAACAGCATCCCGACATTCGGATTTGCGAGGATGTTGCCGAGGCTCTTGAACATCCCATTGCCGTCGTAATCCGGAAAGACGAGTTCCGAAGGACCTGTGACCCGCACGAAGCCCGGCACGCCGCCCTTGAAGGAGCAGTCCGGCCGCCCCTCGTCGTCCGACGTGGCGAGGAAGAAGAACATCGCGCCCTCGATGAAACGCCGGTCGCTCGCCGTGAACGCCGTGTGGGTCAGCTTCTCGACCAGCCGATCAGCGATGCGCCGACTGTCGAAACGGTCCTGCAGGCGCCGGTTGCCCCCGTGGAACATGGGATCGGACATCCGCTCTCCGGTCATGGCGGTACCCTACAACCGCACTACGCGAGGAGATTTTAGCAGCGCGGCGGCGCCGGCCGTCATGCGGGCCCCGGCTTTTACCGCCGCTTCCGCCGTCGCCTCGGCAGCACGCACCTCGGCAAGGCGCCGGATCGTGACGTCGAGCAAATCCTGTGGCACGACGACGACCCCATCGGCATCACCCACCACGACGTCGCCCGACCGGACAGGCACGCCGCCGACCGTGACGGGGAGGCCGACGCTGCCGGGTCCGTTCTTGGCCGGCGAGTTCGGCACGATGCCCGCGCAGAAGAGCGGCAGCCCGGCGGCCACGATGCCGGCGCGATCGCGTGCCAGCCCGTCGGTCACGAGCGCCGCAAGGCCGGCGTTCTTCATCATGCCGGCCACCAGGTCGCCAACCAGCGCCGTGAGCCGATAGGAATCGTTGGCACACATGATCACGTCGCCCGGCCGGGCGATTTCCATCGCGCCGAACAGCGCGAGATTGTCGGCGGGAAAGGCATGGCACGTCACGGCGACCCCGACAAACGCGGCGTTGGCCGGATCGCAGGGCTTGATCGTCCAGTCCAGGGCGCCGCGCCCGTCCATGGCATCCACCAGATGCGAGGTCTGTGCGCCCTTCAACAAGGCGACCTTCGCGGGATCGGGGCGCGGGAAGCCCGCCTTGATGGTCAACAGCGGCGGATCGTCGAGCATCTGTTTCCTCTCCGGTCTGTCTTTTCGGTTCTTGCTCCGCCATCATGCGCCGGACCAAGCCTGCGGGGGAAGAAGACATGGCCAGATCGCCCAACCGTCTGTCGGCCAGCAACGCCGTGCGCGCAATGGCGGAGAAGCGCCTCAAGGCGCGCGATCTCGTCGAGGCCTGCCTAGACCGCATCGGCGAACGCGAAGGCGACGTGCATGCCTGGGAAGCACTCGATCCCGAGGGCGCGCGCCGCCGCGCCGACCGGCTCGACAAGCGCGCGAAGCCGGTCGGGCCGCTCCATGGCATTCCACTTGCGGTCAAGGACATCATCTCGACGAAGACGATGCCGACGACGTGCGGCTCGCCAATCTATCGCGACCACGTCGTCGGCAGGGATGCCGCCTGCGTCGCGCAGCTCGTGAACGCAGGCGCCATCGTGCTCGGCAAGTCGGTCACGACGGAGTTCGCCGGCGGCCATGCCGGCAAGACGCACAATCCTCACAATATCCGTCACACACCGGCCGGATCGTCGTCGGGATCTGCCGCCGCCGTCGCCGATTTCATGGCTCCGATCGGCTACGGCACGCAGACGGCAGGCTCGGTGATCCGTCCCGGCGCGTTCAACGGGGTGGTCGCCTACAAGGGCACCTATGGATGGGCGGACATGACCGGCGTGAAAGCCTACGCCAAGAGCCTCGACACGCTGGGCTTCTTCGCGCGCGAAGCGAACGACCTGGCCCTGATCCGGGCCGCCTACGGCCATGCGCCCGCCGATCCGCCGCCCCGCGGGACGGCGCCTCGCATCGGGCTGATCCGGACGCCATGGTGGGACGAGGCCGACGCCTATAACCGCCGCAACATCGAGCTCGCGGCCCGGACCCTGCGCCAGGCCGGCGCCAAAGTCCGCGAATGGGCGGCGCCCGCTTCATGGTCGGGGCTCGGACAGGCGCAGAACAGGATCATGACGAAGGAGGCCACGCAGTCCTATGCAAAGGAGCGGGCGCGATTCTATTCCCTGTTCTCGCCAGTCATGAAAGGCGTCATGGCCGACGGCGATGCCGTGACCGCCCGGCAATACGCCGATGCCCGGCGGCAGAAGTCGCTTGCCGTCGGGCAGCTCACCGATGCCTGGGAGAAGTTCGATCTGCTGCTCGCACCGGCCGCCAAGGGCGAGGCGCCCGCCGGCCTCGGCAGCACGGGCGATCCGCTGTTCAACAGGTTCTGGACGCTGCTGGGCACGCCCTGCATCGCCCTCCCCTTCAACACCGGGCCTCTCGGTCTGCCGCTCTCGGTGCAGCTCGTCGGACCGCACGGCAGCGACGATCGATTGATCGCCTGGGCACGGTGGGTCGAGGACCGCCTGTCGTGACCAAGCGGACGGCCGTTCGCCTCGGCATGATCGGCTACGGCGCCATCGGCAAGCATGTCGAGGCCGCTCTTGCAACCGGACGCCTGGAGAATCTGTCGCTGGTCGCCGCGCTGGTAAAGCGACCGCGCGACGTACCCGGCCTGCTGACGCACGACCCCGAACGCTTCTTCGGCAACAGGTTCGACGCCGTAGCCGAATGTGCCGGGCACGACGCGGTGCGTGCCCACGGCCAGCGCGTGCTCGAGAGCGGCGCCGACTTCCTCGTGACATCCGTCGGCGCCTTCACGGACACAGTCCTGTTCGATCGCCTGCTGGATGCTGCGCGCAGCAATGGCGCAAGGCTGATCCTGCCGTCGGCCGGCATCGGGGCGCTGGACATCCTCAGTGCGGCGGCCGTGGGCGGCCTCGAAAGCGTGACGGTCACGGTGCGCAAGGATCCGTCGGCCTGGAAGGGCACCGTCGCCGAAGGGCTGGTCGACCTCGATGCGCTGACGGCGCCGCACACGGTTTTCGACGGACCGGTGCGCGACGGCGCGAAGCTCTATCCGCAGAACGTCAATATCTCTGCCGCCGCAGCGCTCGCCGGACTGGGCCTCGACCGGACGCGCGTGGTCATCGTCGCCGATCCCACCATCACCACCCATGTCGTCGAACTGGAGGCGAACGGCACCTTTGGGCACTTCACCTTCAGGGAGGACGTGGCCGTGAGCGAGGAGAACCGGAAGACCGGCAAGCTCGTCGCCATGGCGATGGTGAAATCGGTCCGGCAGCTTGCCTCGACACTCGTCGTCGCGGCCTGACAGCTTTACGGGTCGCGATCAGACGTAGCCCGGCCCCTCGATGACGGGGTGGGCCTCGAGGAACTTCTCGTCGATCTCGACGCCGATGCCCGGCTTGTCGAGCGGCCTCACGCAGCCGTCCGTGCCGATCTGCCAGGGCGCGCTGCCCAGCTCGTCGCGGAACTTGTTGGCGACCGACAGATCGGCCTCGAAGTAGCCGCCATTGTCGATCGACGCCAGGAAGTGGATCGATACGGCATGGTTGAGGCCGGTCATCGAACTATGCGGATGGATCGGCAGTTTCCACATCGAGGCGGCCGCCGCGATCCGCTGGACCTCGGTGATGCCGCCGCTCTTCGACAGGTCGGGCTGCAGGATGGCGATGTTGCCGTCCTCGATCAGCCGGTGGAACTCGAAGCGCGTATAGTGGTTCTCGCCAGCCGCGAGCGGCGTGCGGCCCCAGCCCTTCGCCATGGCGTAGGAGCGGTGATCGTGCGCCGGGAACGGTTCCTCCAGCCAGGAGATGCCGAGTTCGTCCATGGCGGGCATCACGCGGCGCACGTCCTCGGGCGTGTAGCCGGTATTGGCGTCGGTCAGCAGCACCATGTCGTCGCCGAAGCGCCTGCGCACGGCCGTCATGCGGGCGATGTCCGCTTTCACGTTGTCGCCGACCCGCAGCTTCAGCGCCTTGTACCCCGCCTCGACCATCGGCGTTGCCTCGTCGGCCAGCGCCTCGGGGGGCTGGTAGCCAAGGGCAATGCCGCCGGCATAGGCCGGCACCGGCCTGTTCGAACCTCCCAGCAGCCGGTAGAGGGGCCAGCCGACGGCCTTGCCCCTGATGTCCCATAGCGCCTGGTCGAGCCCGCTCATCGCCATCGAGGTCGCCGCCCCCATGCCGTGGCTGCCGAGCTGGAACTTGTAGATCTTGGCCCAGATGCCGACCGTGTCGGTCGCCTCCATGCCGACCACAAAGCCCTTCAGGGTCGTGTTGATCAGGTGGCCGATACTCCCCGGCGAGCGCGCGTGATGGCTCTCGCCCCAGCCGACGATGCCGTCTTCGGTCGTCACCTTCACCATGACGCAGTCGCGCTTGGTCATGGTGCCGATGCCGAGCGAAACCTGCCGGTCCTTGGGGACCCGGAAGCTCGTGGGATAGGCCTTCACGTCGACGATCTTCATGGGTGTCCTCCCTTCCGGGCGCACGGGCTCCGGCCATGCATCATCGTTGCAGCACGCGCGGAAGCGCCACAGGATGGCGCGCTTCCGCCTCAGGCCACCTTGTATTTCTTCAGGATCTCGCGATCGATCTCGACGCCGAGGCCGGCGCCGGTCGGCACCTTGACGATGCCCTTCTTCTGTTCGATCGGCTCCTTGGCGAGCGTGTCGCGCAACGGGTTCGGCGTCTGCTCGAACTCGAGCATCGGCGGCATCGGGCGGAAGGCCGGCGGCTGGTCCGGCAGGGCCGCAAGGAACTGGACCGTCGCGGCGAGACCGATCACGGAGCCCCAGGCATGCGGCACGCATTCGACGCCGAACGCGGAAGCCAGCGTCGCGATCTTGCGGCACTCGGAGAAGCCGCCGGCCGCGCAGAGATCGGGCTGAACGATGTCCATTGCCTTGCGGGCGATGACGTCGCGGAAGCCCCAGCGCGTGAAGTCGTTCTCGCCGCCGGCCACCGCCATGTCGAGCGCCCGGGTCACCTCGACGTAGCCGTCATGGTCCTCGGGACTGATCGGCTCCTCGAACCACAGGATGTCGTACTCCTCCAGCATGCGCCCCAGCTTGATGGCATTGGGCACAGAGAAGCAGTGGTTGGCATCGACCGCCAGCTTCACGTCGGGGCCGATCGCCTCGCGCACCGCGGCGACGCGCTTCGTATCGAGCTTCAGGTCGCCGAGGCCGATCTTCATCTTGATCGCCTGGAAACCGTCGTTCTTGAATTCCAGCGCCTCCTCGACGGCCTCCTCGACCAGCCGGTTCATGTCGATGAAATAGAGGCCGGTCGCATAAGGGATCACCTCGCTGCGATAGGCGCCGCCGATCAGCTTGTGGACCGGCTTGCCGACGGCGCGTCCCATGATGTCCCACAGCGCGATGTCGATGCCCGAGATGGCCGAGATCGCCATGCCCGTCGTGCCGTAATCCTTGATCCTGTTGTAGAGGTCCTCCCAGATCGCCTCGACATCGAACGGATCGCGGCCGATCACCCGGGCCTTGAACTGCGTGTCGATGAAGGTCTTGGCGACGGCCGACGGGCCGTAGCACTCGCCCCAGCCGGTGATCCCCTCGTCCGTCGAGATCTCGACCAGGCATGTCGAGCGCGTGCCATAGACCCAGCCGCGCGCCGAGACGAAGGGCTTGTCGACCTTGCAGCTCAGGATGTGGCAGGCGACATCCGTGACCTTCATGCCGTCACCGTCTTCATCGTTTCCTCCAGGTTCTTTTCGTTAGCCTACTGTTATCAGCAGATTGCCGAGCTTGTCCTGCCGGACCGTGTCGCCGGGCTCGACGACAATGGTGCAATCGAGCTGTTCGAGGATCGCCGGGCCTTCGAGCGTGGCGTCGAGCGGCAGCTTCTCGCGGGCATAGACGGGCGTTTCGTGCCAGCCGTCGCTGAACCAGACGCGGCGCTGTCCCGATTTCGCGTGTTCGAGCGTGGGCGCGCGCCCGGTCGCAGCCAGCGCCGCCAGCGAGATCTCCGGCCGCACGCCGATCACCCCGGTGTGGAGGTTGACCAGCACGGGGGGAATCTCCGGCAGCTCGATGCCGAAGCGCCTGAAATAGGCGGCAGCGAACGCCTTGTGCAGGCCGGCGACGCCGATGGCGGCGCTCTCCACGCCAACCGACAGGATATGGCTCTGCCCCTGGAACTGCATGTCGGCGGTGAGGACGCGGCGCAGCTCGCCGACCGGCACGCCTTCGCGCGCGATGGTCGCCTCGCCGTCCTCCGCCTGCTCGGCGTAGATGTCCGCGATCAGGGAATCGTCGATGGCCGAAAGCGGCTTGTTCACGGTGCGCACGTAATCGTGCCGCAGATCGGCGACGACGCAGCCCAGCGCATTGGTGATGCCGGGCCGCGCCGGCACCAGCACCGTGGGGATCCCGAGTTCGCGCGCCAGCGCCGTCGCATGCAGAGGCCCCGCGCCGCCGAACGCAAAGAGCGCGAAATCGCGGGGATCGTGGCCGCGCGCGAGGGAGACGAGGCGGATCGCGCCGGCCATGCGATCGTTGGCGATGCGCAGGATCGCCGCCGCCGCGGCCTCCGCATCCAGTCCGAGTCGCGCGCCGACCTTCTCCGCAGCGAGCTGTCTCACCCGGTCCAGCGTGACCTTGTTGTCGACGCCCAGCAGGCGGTCCGGGTCGAGCCGGCCCAGGATCAGGTTGGCATCGGTGATGGTGGGTTCCTCGCCGCCACGGCCGTAGCAGATGGGACCCGGCCGCGCGCCCGCGCTCTCGGGCCCGACCCGCAGCATGCCCGCGGCATCGACCGAAGCAATCGAGCCGCCGCCCGCGCCGATCGTATGGACGTCGACCATCGGAACGTGGATCGGCATCGCGTACTCGATCTCGAGTTCGCCCGACACTTGCGGCACGGCATTCTCGATCAGGCCGACATCGGTCGACGTGCCGCCCATGTCGTAGGTGATGAGGTTCGGGTGTCCCGAGGCACGGCCGGTATAGGCCGCCGCCATCACGCCGGACGCCGGACCGGACATCACCGTGTTCACGGCCGCTTCGGCGATGAGCTGCGAGGAGATGGTGCCGCCATTGCCCTGCATCACGAGCAGGTCGCGGTCGAACCCCTTGGCCGACAGTTCCTTGCGCAGCCGCGAGAGATAGCGGTCGAGGACGGGCTGCACTGCTGCGTTCACCGCCGCCGTCACGCCGCGCTCGTATTCCCGATATTCCGACAGGATCGCGTGGCCGGCCGTCACGTAGGCGTTGGGCCAGATCCCGCGCACGATCTCGGACGCCCGCCGCTCGTGCGCCGGATTGATGTAGCTGTGCAGGAAATGGACGACGACGGCCTCGCAGCCGGCAGCCAGCAATCGCCTGGCCGCATCGGCGACCGCCGCCTCGTCGAGCGGCACGAGGATATTGCCGTCGGCATCCATGCGCTCCGGCACTTCGAGCCGCACCTCGCGGTCGATCACCGGGGTAAACGTGCCGCGCAAACCGTAAGGTTGCGGCCGCGTGCGACGCCCCAGCTCCAGCACGTCGCGGAACCCCTTCGTCGTGATCAGGCCGACGCGCGCGATCTTGCGCTCCAGCAGGGCGTTGGTCGTGGTGGTCGTGCCGTGCACGACAGCCTGCAGGGCCGATGGATCGAGGCCGGCCGCGGCAAGCGCGGCCATGAAGCCGATCGCCTGGTTGTCGACCGTGGTCGGCACCTTTGCGAGCTTGACGGCGTTCGACGCAGGATCGATCGCCAGCAGGTCGGTGAAGGTGCCGCCGACATCGATGCCGACGGTGAAGCTGCTCTTTTGCGACATGGTCAGACCGACAGGTATTGTTCACGCAGGGCGGAATCGGCCGCCAGCTCGGCCACCGACCCGCCGAAGCGGATCTGGCCCTTCTCGATGATGTAGGCACGATCGGCGACGGCCTGCGCGAAGTGCAGGTTCTGCTCGCACAGCACCACCGACAGGCCTTCGCTCTTCAGGGCCCGGATCGAGTTCGCCATCTGCTCGACGATGATGGGCGCCAGCCCCTCCGATGGCTCGTCGAGCAGCACGCAGCGCGGGTTGCCCATCAAGGTGCGGGCGATGGTGAGCATCTGCTGCTCGCCGCCCGACATGCGTCCGCCCGGCCGCTCCCGCATGCGCGCCAGATTGGGAAAAAGCGAAAAGAGCTTCTCCTCCGTCCAGGACGGTGCGCCATCGCGTGTCGCCTGCCGTCCGACTTCCAGGTTCTCCATCACGGAGAGCTCGGTGAAGATCCGCCGTTCCTCCGGCACGTAGCCGAGCCCCAGGCGCGCGATGCGATAAGGCGCCAAGCGCTCGATGCGCGTGCCCGCGAAGCTCACCTCGCCGCGGGCCGGCGGCACCAGCCCCATGATGGCCTTCATCGCCGTCGATTTGCCGGCGCCGTTGCGGCCGAGCAGGGCGACCACCTCTCCGGCCCGCGCCTCCAGCGACACGCCGTGCAGGATGTGCGCCCGGCCGTAGAAGGCATGGACATCCTTCACCGCAAGGAGAGGAAGCGCCATCAGTGCGTGCCCCCGAGATAGACCGCGCGCACGTCCGGATTGGCGCGGACCTCCTGCGGCGTGCCGCCGGCGATGAGCCGCCCGCGATCGAGGACGATGAGGCGGTCGGCCTGGGAGAAGACGACGTCCATGTCATGCTCGGTGAAGAGGACGGCGATGCGCCGTGCGCGCGCGAGCCGCGCGGTCAGCTCCATGAGCGCGACCCGCTCGCGCGGCGCCATGCCGGCGGTCGGTTCGTCCATCAGCAGCAGGCGCGGCTCGTTGGCCAGCGCGATGGCCAGCTCGACGCGCTTCAGGTCGCCATAGGCCAGCACGCCACAGGTCCGGTCCGCCTGGTCGAGCATGCCGACCTGGTCGAGCAGCGCGTCGGCCTCGCCGCGATAGGCGTGGCCAAAGCGCGACAGCAGCGAGCGCAGCCGGCCGGCATGGCTGTAAAGCGCCATCAGCACGTTCTCGCGCACGCTGAGCGAGGCGAAGGTCGCGGTGATCTGGAAGGTGCGTCCGACACCCAGCCGCCAGATGGCGCGCGGACGCAGGCCGACGATGTCCTTTCCGTCCAGCCGCACGATCCCGGCGTCGGGCCGGAGCTGGCCGTTCAGCATGTTGAAGCAAGTGCTCTTGCCGGCGCCATTCGGCCCGATCAGCGCCAGCATCTCGCCGGCCGACAGGGCGAAGGACACGTCGGCCACGGCCTGCACGCCGCCGAAGGATTTGTGCAGCCCCTCGACCTGGAGGATCGCGCCGCTCATGCCGAACGCTCGCGGAAACGCTGGACCAGCATCTTGAGGCCACCGACCAGCCCCTGCGGGAACAGCAGCACGATGACAAGGATCACGCCGCCCATCACGGCGCGCCAGAACTCGGTGTTGCGCGCGACGGCGTCGCGCAGCCAGGTGAAGATGGCCGCCCCGGCCACCGGGCCGGTGAGGGTTTCGACGCCGCCCAGTAGGACCATGACCAGACCATCGGTCGACTGCGCGATCGAGATGGCCGATGGCGAGATGCTTCCCTTGGAAAAGGCGAAGACCGCGCCCGCCAGCCCCGCCAAGGTGCCGACCAGCGCGAAGGCGGCCCACTGGAAGCCACGCAGATCGATGCCGATCGCCTCGGCACGCAGCGGCGAATCGCGGCCGGCGCGCAGCGCATACCCGAAGGGCGAGAACAGCACGCGCCACAGGAACGCGATGCCGGCACCGCACAGGACCAGCGTCATGTAGTAGTAGGCCGTCTTGGAGGCGAGCCAGGACGAAGGCCAGATGCCGACCATGCCGTTGCTGCCGCCCGTGAACGAATCCCACTGGAAGACGATCGACCAGCTGATCTGCGCGAAGGCGAGCGTCAGCATGGCGAGATAGACGCCGGAGAGCCGCACGCAGAACCAGCCGTAGAGGATGGCGAAGACGCCGGCGCAGAGCGGCGCCAGCAGCAGCGCCGCCTCCATCGGCAAGCCGGCCTGCTTGAGCAGAAGCCCCGCCGCATAGGCGCCGATCCCGAAATAGGCCGCATGGCCGAACGACACCATGCCGGCCGGCCCCATGATGAAGTGCAGCGACACCGAGAAGAGCGCGAAGCAGATGATGTCCGTCAGGAGGATGGTGATGTAGCGGTCGGTCACCATCGGGACGACCATCAGCAGGGCCAGCCAGACAAGGGCGAAGCTCCAGGACGGCACTTTCAGGGGCGGGGCCGGATCCGCCGACATCCTCTGGACAGCCTGCGGCTTGCCAAGCAGCCCATAGGGCCGCACCACCAGCACCACCGCCATGATCAGGAATTCGACGACGAGCGTTAGCTTCGAGAAGGAGATCTCGACCCCGAACCAGGTCACCGTGCCGATGCCGATGCAGAAAGCCTTGGCGACGCCGATCAGGATGGCGGCCAGGAAGGCCCCCCCGATACTGCCGAGGCCGCCGACGACCGTCACCACGAAGGCGTCGGCGATGATCAGGAAATCGAGCTCGAGGTTGGCCGGCTCGCGCGGGATCTGCAGCGCGCCGCCCAGCCCGGCCAGCATGGCGCCCACGAAGAAGACCGAGGTGAAGAGCTTGGCCTGATCCACGCCGAGCGCCCCGACCATCTCGCGGTCCTGGGTCGCGGCCCTCACCAGCGCGCCCCAACGCGTGCGGGTGAGCATCAGCCACATCGCCGCGAGCACGACCGGGCCGATGGCGATCAGCAGCAGATCGTAGGCCGGGATGCGGCGCCCCATGATCTCGACGGCCATCGAAAGGCCGGGCGCGCGCGGACCCACCAGATCTTCCGCACCCCACAGGAACAGCGCGACATCCTTGATGACGAGGACGACCGCGAACGTGGCGAGCAGCTGGAACAGCTCCGGTGCCTTGTAGATGCGGCGCAGCACCAGCGTCTCGATCAGCACCCCGACCAGGCCGACGGCCAAGGCAGCCAGGACGACTGCGCCCCAGAAGCCGAGCGGCGTGCGTCCGAAGAACTCGATCAGCGAATAGGCGCCATAGAGGCCCAGCATATAGAGCGAGCCATGGGCGAAATTGACGATGCGCGTGACGCCGAAGATCAGCGAAAGCCCTGCCGACACCAGGAACAGCGACGCGGCGGCGGCCAGCCCGTTCAGGAGCTGGATGATGAAACTGGCGAAGGTCACTCGGGAAGCCTGGTCGATGAAGCCGACCTGCCGGTTTCCGGGACCTTCGCCGATCGAAGGTCCCGCTGGCGGTCGACGCCCTTCGGGCAGGTCATGGGCACGAAGCGGTCAGTTCTTCGGCCGCATCTTCTGGACGTCGGCATCGCTCGGCAGGGCGTCCTTGCCGTCGACGAAGCGCCACGTCTTCATGTAGCCCTTGCCGTCCTTGACGCCGAGCTGGCCGACATAGGCGCCCATGGTCGACTGGTGGTCGAGCGGCCGGTATTCGATCATGCCGAACGGCGTGATGAGCGAGAGGCCCCTCATCGCCGCGACGAGCTTCTCCTGGTCGAGGGAGCCTGCCTTCTTGATGGCCTCGACGGCCGACATGACCGTCGCATAGCCGACCACCGAGCCAAGACGCGGGTAATCCTTGAACTTCGCCTGGTAGGCGTTGAGGAACTTGGTGTGTTCGGGCGTCTTGAGCTCGCTCCACGGATAGCCCGTGACGTACCAGCCATCGGGTGTCTCGTCCTTCAGCGGATCGAGATACTCGGGCTCGCCGGCCAGCAGGTTGAACACCTCGACACCCTTGAAGAGGCCGCGGGTCTGCCCTTCGCGCACGAACTTCGCGAGATCGGGCCCGAACAGCGAGGAGAAGATCGCGTCGGGCTTGGCGTCGGCCAGCGCCTGCGCCACCGCACCGGCGTCGATCTTGCCGAGCGGCGGCGCCTGTTCGGCCACGAATTCGACGTCCGGCTGCTTCTCCTTCAGCAGCTTCTTGAAGGCCGCGGTGGCGGACTGGCCGTACTCGTAGTTCGGATAGACGATCGCCCAGCGCTTCTTGGCGAGCTTGACCGCATCGGGGATGAGCATCGCCGTCTGCATGTAGGTCGAAGTCCGCAGGCGGAACGTATAGGGATTGCCGGAGTCCCAGACGATCTTGTCGGTCAGCGGCTCGGCGGCGATGAACAGGACCTTGCGCTGCTTGGCGAAATCCGCGACGGCAAGCCCGACGTTCGAGGGGAACGTGCCGATCAGGAACGAGGCGCCCTCGCGACTGAGCAGCTCCTCGGCCACGCGCACGGCATCGCCGGGATTGCCGTTGTCGTCGCGGCTGACGACCTCGATCTTGCGGCCGAGCACCCCGCCGGCCGCATTCGCCTCCTCGACCGCCAGCTCGATCCCCTTCTTGTAGGGCTCGAGGAAGGCCGGGAAGATCTTGTAGCTGTTCAGCTCGCCGATCTTGATCGGCGCCTGCGCCGAGGCCTGGCCCGCCAGCGAAAAAGCGGCCAAGGCGGCAACGCCCGTAAGCAAACGATTGCGCGTCAGCATGAATGTCCCCCTTCGTAGAATGACGAAACCCACTCCCTGAACACCAAACCTACGGGCACGACCCGCCCCTCACAAGCAAGAGCGCCTAGTCGGCGAAACTCGACCGCGCCTGTATCCCCCAGCGTCCGTCCTGTCTGGTCACGATGTAGATCGTCTCGAAACGTCCGATCAGCGAGTCGTCCTCGCGCCAGCGGCTGAATTTCACCTTGAGATGGACCTTGTTTTCGCCGACATGGATTGCGATCCGCTCGTCCCACTGGCTGTGATGCCAGCCATCGCCGGCCCGCGCCCGGAAATCGGACAGCTTGTAGGCGCCGCGTTCCTGCCAGACCACGACCTTGCCGCCAGCCAGCCGGACATGCGGGAAATTGCACGTCGCGTTGAGCGCGGCCTCGTCGTTGCGATTCAACGCCGCCATGTAGTCGTCGAGGACCTGGAGCGCGATGGCGAGGGGGCTGCTCATCGCTGTCCATCCCCCAGCTTTATGCCATCCACCGTCAGCCCGCCGACACGCGCATGCGGCCGTCCGCCGATTGCGGCCGCGACGATGAAGACCAGCTCCACGGGCTTCGGCCCGTCGGGCACGCAGAACTCGATGGCGTCGAAATGGCTGCGCACATAGGCCGCCGTCACGTGATGGAGCGGGATGTCGATGCGGCTGCCGGCCGCCGCGACCTTCACCGTCGAGGGCACGATCGATTTGGCACCGCCCATGGCATGGCGGATGCCGAAGCCCGAGGGCTGGTGCCACAAAGCGGCATGCTCGAGTTCGCCATCGAGGCCGACGATGGCGCCCTTGCCGTAGGCTTCCAGATCCGGCCCGGAGGCGCCCAGGATCTTCATCACGCGTTCCGTCAGGTCAACCGCAAGCGGCTCAAGCGCCTTCATCATCGGCTGGATGTCCGCGACGTGGCGGCCGGCATAGGGATTGGCGACGACCGCGCCGACGACCGCCTTCCTCGCCGGCGTTGCGAGCACCGGTCCGCCGTCGTGCAGCGTCTCCTCAAGGGTTGCCACGTACTTCCTTACCTTCACCAGATCGCTCATCCCGCCTCCGCAAGTGCAAGCGGCGTGCCGCCTGCTTCCAGCCGCCATTCTCCCTGCAGCGAGATCGCCGCACTGTCGATCAGTCCGGCACATCGCAGCCGGGCCGCCTCCGCACGGCCGCGATCCAGCGCTGCCGCGACCAGGTCCGCCGGCAGATCGCCGACGGAAACGGTCACCGGCAGGTCGCCCAGGTCGCTGTCGGGATCGAGGTCACGGGCGGGCCGCCGCACGATCGACGGATGGGCGGCGGTCACTTCATTGGCGATCATCGTGGCGGCTGCGTCCGCCGCGGCCGCCGTGGCCGCCAACACCGTCGCGCTGTCGGCGATTCCGAGCGAAAAAGATCGACCGCCCCGCCCCGAGGTGGCGATACCCCGCACCGGCCGGTCCGCCGCGAGATACGCGAGCCCATCCAGCCCGCGGGCAAAGATCCCCGCGCGTAAGCTCTCGCCGGGCGCCAGATGGAAGGCGATGTCGCCGCCATCGTTCACATAGGCTTTGGCCAGCCGGCGTCCCCGGACGACCGCCGCCAGCATCTCGTCGGCGACGGCGCCGGCCACCGCTGCCATCGGCGTGATGTAGGCGGCGCGATGCGGCCATGTCGCATCGGCCATCCGCCGCGCGACAGGCCCCTGGAGAAGCGGATAGGCCTGCCCGAGGGGTCGGCGCAGCGTGGCGAGCTCGCGGACGAGCGTGGGCAGGATGTCGCCGAAGCGCCGGACCGCCTGGCCATAGGCCAGCTCTACCTCGCCGCTCTCGCCGAACGCCTCGACGATCAGGTCGATCGGCCCGTGCTGCAGATGCAGGCGACCGTCCGGCAAGCGCGCGGCGACGGCGCTCATTCGAGGCGCACCTTGTGCTGCGCGAGCACTGCTTCCAGGGTCACGGTGCGCGACGCGTAACCGCCGAGCGCCGCGTAATCCTCCGCCTTCAGCGTGAATTCGATCGGCGCCACCAGGGCCGGCGTCGGCACGTAGCCGAACGAGTTCGCCGGCATGCGGGCGACGTCGACCATGAGCGTGATGCCGCCGCCCGGCCAGACATAGGCCGGCACGCCTCCCAGAGTGACCCTGGTCAGGGTGTCGCGCACCGAGCGCGTGAGGCGCACCGGATTCTCCGTGACTCCCGCACGCAGCGAGCCCCCGGCGCCGGCCATGAACAGCACCGTGCAGAGTGCCGGCTCGCAATTCTCCGCGATACGATCCACGACATGACGCACGGGTGCCGGCATGTCGTGCGCGACCGGCCTCAGCGTCTCGTCGAGCTCGAACCATGCCGAGTGCTCGCCTGTGGTCGACACCATCAGCAGCCTGAGCCCCGGCCATGCCTGCTTCGGATCGATCCTCTCGACGATCTCCAGGGGGTCGCTGACATTGGTGCCGCCCCAGCCGAGGCCGGGCTCGGCGACCTGGAAGTAGCGGCCCGGGGTCGAGCGGCGCCCGCGGACGCGGATGCCTGCGGGCTTCATGTCGAGGAAGGCGCCGCCCTGATGCTCGGTCAGCACGCCGGTGATGTGGTCGTCGACCACGATGACCTCGTCGACATGGCCGTGCCATTGGGGCGCGAACATCCCGATGGCAGCGGACCCGCATCCGACCCGCATGCGCTCCTCGAGCGCCCCGTTCACGACCGGCGGCCGGTCGGCCTGCACCACGACGGTCGACCCTCCGTCGATCGTCAGCTCCACCGCCTCGCGATTGCAAAGCGCGAGCAGGGTGTCGCAGGTGACGACACCCTCCTTCTTGCTGCCGCCCGTCAGATGGTGCACGCCGCCGAGCGACAGCATCTGCGAGCCGTACTCCGCCGTCGTGACGTGCCCGACGGCTTCGCCCTTCACACGCACCGCCGCCTGCTCCGGCCCGAGATAGCGGTCGGTGTCGATCTTCACCTTGACGCCGCAGTAGCTGAAGATGCCTTCGGTCACGACCGTGACCATGTCGACACCGTCGTGCTTCGAGGACACGATGAACGGCGCGGGCTTGTAGTCCGGGTAGGTCGTGGTCGCGCCGATGCCGGTGACGAACGCCCCCTCGCCGCGGCCGAGTTCCCCGCGCCAGTCCTCGCTGCCCTCGACGAAAGCCACGCGGGCGAAGTCCGGTTTGGCCAGCAGCACGAGCGGATCGACGCGGACCAGCGTGCCCTTCTCGTTGGCATAACGGTCGCAGGCGCCAGCCCGGCCCGGCCGGATGCGACACAGCACCGGACAGGCGTCGCACCGCACGATGCCGGCATCCCGTTCGGCCTGGCTCAGCGAGATGTCGTTCATGCGTGCCCGCCTTGCTTGCGCTGGATGGCCTCGCGGAGGCGATGCGGCAGCAGCGGGACGCGGGTCGCACGGACGCCCGTCGCGTGATGCACCGCACCGAGGATTGCCGGCGCAGTCGGCACGAGACCGGGTTCCCCGACGCCCTTGGCGCCCGACGGGCCAAGCGGCTCGCGGTCCTCGATCAGGATGCATTCGATCGGCGGCACGTCGCCCACCGTCGGGATCAGATAGTCATGAAGGTTCTCGGTCCGGCCCGGCAGGTACTCCTCCATGAGCGCGAGGCCGAGCCCCTGGGCCACGCCGCCCTGGATCTGGCCCTCGACCAGCGTCGGGTTGATCGCCTTGCCGACATCGTGGGCGGCCACGATGCGCAGCACCTTCACGGTGCCGAGCTCGGTGTCGACCTCGACTTCGGCCATCTGGGCGGCGAAGGCATACGTCGCATAGGGAATGCCCTGGCCGTCGGCATCCAACGGTGTGGTCGGCGGGTCGAAGACGCCTTCTCCCATCAGGGGTCCGACGATCGCGAGGTCGAGGGTCCGCACGGCGCGGCCATCCGCGACCGTGAGCACTGCGCCGTCGAGCGACAAGGTGGCATCGGGACCGGCATTGGCCAGCCGCAGGATCTGCTGGCGCAGGTCGAGCCCCGCTTTTTCCGCCGCCTTGCCCGAGACGAAGGTCTGCCGCGAGGCCGATGTCTTGCCGGCGTCGGTCGTGAGGTCGGTGTCGCCTGCCACCAGCTCGAACTGCGCGACCGGCAAGCCGAGCGCGTCGGCCGCGATCTGCGTCATGATCGTGTTGCTGCCCTGCCCGATATCGACGGCGCCATTGTACAGGGTCAGGATTCCGGCCGCCGACAGGCCGACCCGCATGTGCGACGGGTTGGACATCGAGGTGTTGCCGATGCCGTACCACATGCAGCCGATCCCGACGCCGCGCCGAACAACGGAAGATGTCGCGTTGAATGCCTGCGCCTGCGAGAGCGCCTTGTCCCAGTGGGGCCGCAGCGCCTCCAGGCATTGCGGCAAGCCGGCCGAATGCGCGAGGACCTGCCCCGTGGCGGTGGTATCGCCGACCCGCAACGCGTTGCGATGACGGAACTCCAGACGGTCGATGCCAAGCCGATCGGCCAGCGCATCCATCATGGCTTCGTGCGCGATGGCGGCCTGCGGCACGCCAAAGCCGCGAAACGCGCCGGCCGGCGGGCCGTTGGTGAAGAACGCTTCCCCCCAGCTGCGCACATGGGGCATCGCGTAAGGCCCCATCGCATGCACCGGCACGCGGTTGGCGACGGTCGGTCCCCAGGAAGCATAGGCACCGGTATCGAAGGTGGCGCGCACGTCGCAGGCGACCAGCCGGCCGGACGCATCGCAGCCGAACTTCGCCGCGACGCGGGCCGGGTGACGCTTGGTGCTGGCCGCCATGCTCTCAGGTCGCGTGTACACGAGGGCCACCGGACGGCCGAGCTTCCAGGCCGCCAGCACGATGAGCGGCTGGACGGAAAGGTCGAGCTTGCCGCCGAAGCCGCCGCCGCAGGCGGTCGGCACGACGCGCACCGCCTCCGGTTTCAGCCGCATGACGTTCGCGATCTCGTCGCGGTCCATGTAGGGCGTCTGCGTCGTCGCATGCACCTCGATGCGATCGCCGACCCGCCGGGCCCATCCCGCCTCCGGCTCGATATAGGCATGCTCCACGAAGGCGGTCTCGAAGACGCCCTCCACCACGGCAGCGCAAGAAGCGAAAGCGCCCGTGGCGTCGCCGCGTTTCACGCCGCCTTCCAGCAGCAGATTGCGCGGCCTGTCGCCCTGGACGAGAGGCGCATCCGGCGCCGTTGCGGCCTCGACTCCCAGGACCGGCTCCTCGGGGCGCCACGCGATGGGGATTTCGTCGTCGCGGATCGCGGCAACGACGGCACGCTCGCCGACCAGCGCGAGCACGGCTTCGCCGCGATACCGCACCTCGCCGTCGGCCAGCACCGGCTGGTCCTTGATGTCGGGATAGATGCCGTAGCCGTTGAACGGCACGTCGGCGGACGTCAGGACCGCGGTCAGCCGGGCGCGTAACGGCGCAAGGTCGCCCAGCTGGAAGCGCGCCCTTGCGTGCGGCGAGCGCACGACCCGGATCCATAGCGCATCGGCCGGGACGCCATCGGCGCCGAACCTGTCGGTGCCGGTGATCTTGGCCATGCCGTCGACTCGCGGCAGGCGCGCACCTACGGCGCGACCTGTCGCCGGCGCCACTTCGGGCGAGGCGACCGCCGCCATGACGGCATCGACGATCTTGCCGTAGCCAGTGCAACGGCACAGGACGCCGCCCAATCCATCCTCGACCTCGGCGCGGTTCGGCCGCGCATTGCGCCGCGTGAGTTCGGCCGCCGCCATCAGCATACCAGGCGTACAGATGCCGCACTGTGCGGCGCCATGGGCCAGGAACGCTTCCTGCAGCCGCGCAAGAGGACCTGCCGCGAGGCCCTCGACCGTCTCGACGTGGCGGCCCTCCACCTGGCCCATCGCCACGAGGCAGGCACAGACCTGGCGACCGTCGAGCAGGACGGTGCATGCGCCGCAGTCGCCGGCATCGCAGCCCACTTTCGTGCCGGTGAGCCCCAGATCGTCGCGCAGCGTACCGGCGAGGCGGGCCGTCGGCGGGCCGTCCCATGTCGCCGGAGTGCCGTTGAGCATGAAGGCGACCCTGGTCATACCGCCAGCTCCGTCAGGAGGCGCCGCAGCAGCACGAGCACCGACTCTTGCCTGTAAGACGCGCTGCCGCGCACATCGTCGATCGGGGCAAGCGGGCCAAGCTGCGATACGTCCACACGATCCGCGAGATGCCGGTCGAGGCGGCCTCCGGCCAGCGTGGCTTCGAGTGCCGGAAGCCGCCGCGCCACGGGCGAGCACGCTCCGACGGCGACACGCGCCGCGGTGACGACATCGCCGTCGGTTTCGAGAACCGCAGCCGCCATCGCGATGGAAATCACCAGGTAACGTCGGGCGCCGAGCTTGAGGAAGCCGCTGCGAGCCGGACGGGCGGGCCGCGGAATGTCCACGCCCAGGACCAGCTCGCCCGCCTGCAATGCCGTCCGCCGCGGCCCGGTGATGAAGGCATCGAGAGGCAGGCGGCGGCGCGCGTCATGGCTGGCGACCTCGACCTCCGCATCGAGCGCCAGCAGCGCAGGCACGCCATCGGCCGCCGGCGACGCGTTGCAGAGGTTGCCCGCCACGGTACCGGCATTCTGGATCTGCCGCCCGCCGACCTCGCGGGCGGCGCGTCTCAGCCCGTCGAACAGAGGCGGCAGAGCGGCCTCGGCGATCTCGGTCCATGTCGTGGTGGCACCGATACGCCAGCCCGTGTCCGTTGCCGTCACGCCACGGAGCGTGTCGATGCCGGAGATGTCGACGACGTCCTGGCCGAAGGGCCGGCCGACATGCGCAGGATAGAGATCCGTCCCGCCCGCCAGCACGGTCGAAGGGTTGGTCAGTGCCTGGAGAGCCTCGTCCAGCTCTCGGGGTCGGAGATAGGCGGCCATATCGTTCGTGTACGCACGATGCCACAGCCTCCGTGCGAGTCAAACGAATGAGTCGGCTCAGACGATCCGTGACAGCAGCTCGAGCAGCTGCTTCTGCTCCTGGACATTCAGCGGCTTCAGTGTCTCGCGCGACACCGCAGGTCCGTTGAGCAGCAGCTTGTTGACCAGCCGCTGCCCCTCGACGGTGAGGCTGAGCAGCGTGCGGCGGGCATCGCCGGGATCGGGACGCGAATCGACCAGGCCTCGCTCCTTCAGGCGGCGCACGACACCCTGCATCGTCGCCTTGTCCATGCCGACCAGTCGACCGAGCAGGTTCTGCGAAAGCTCCTTATACTCGTCCAGCTTGACCATGCTGGAGTACTGGGTCGGCGTGATGTTCGGATCGCCGATGCCGGTCTGGAAGATCGCACTCGCCCTCTGATGCGCGCGACGCAACAGGTAGCCTATCTGATCCTCGATGCGGTAAGGCCTGGAAACCGTGCTCGTCGTCGATACCGGGCTCGATGCCGCCTTCGACTCAAGCTGCTTGTGTGCGCTGTTGCTTCGCATCGCCCCCCCGGCCTGCTGTCTCTCGCTACACCGTCGCCGCGCATCGCACAACGGTCACATAACACCCTTCGACGAAGGTGAATGAATCTCCGCTCTTCACTCGAACATCACGCGCAAGTCCCGTGGCTCCTGCAACTGCCGTGTCCGAAGGTCGAAAGCACTCATCACTCCCCAACGTCGAGCACCCGACGACGGCCGGTTCGCGGAGACAACCGACAAGCGCCCGCCCGGTTCCTTCGCCGCGAGTGAAGGCGAGTTCCGAGGAACACAACGGTGAGCGCCCAGGCTCGCGCAGCCATCCGACTTGCCGGTGCGGACTTGATCGGATGCAGCGCAGGGCAAGGGGATCGAAAGCGATAGTTTCATTTTCGATCAACAATTTGCGGCGAAGTTCTGCGACGCAATGCCGGATGCGGTGACGGAAAACGGCCTCGATGGCACTGTGCCGGGCACAGTTCATTGGACAGGACCACGCAATGCCCGGAGCACTCGCAGGCCTCAGGATCGTCGACCTCACGAACATCATCCTGGGTCCTTATGGAACGATGCTGCTCGCCGACCAGGGCGCCGACGTGATCAAGGTCGAGGCGCCCGAAGGCGATGCGGTCCGCCATATCGGCAAGCCGGCCAAGACGCCGGGCATGGGCCCCACCTACCTGTACGTCAACCGCAACAAGCGTTCGCTCTGCCTGGACCTGAAGGACAAGGCCGCGCGCGAGGCGCTCCTGAAGGTGGTCGCGACAGCCGATGCCTTCGTGCATGCACTGCGGCCGCAGGCCATCGAGGGTCTTGGCCTGACCTACGACGATATACGCAAGGTCAAGCCGGACATCGTCTATGTCGGCGCCTACGGCTACTCGGCAGACGGTCCTTACGGAAAACTCCCTGCGTACGATGACGCCATCCAGGCCCGGTTCGGCATCGCCGACCTGATGGGCCGCGCCGCCGGCGACGACGTCCCGCGCTATCCGCCGACCATCATCGCCGACAAGACGGTCGGCCTCACCTTCGCCTTCTCGACCCTGTCGGCCCTGATGCATCGCCAGCGCACGGGCGAGGGCCAGTTCGTCGAGGTGCCGATGTTCGAGACGATGTCGGCCTGGCTGATGGTCGAACATCTCTGGGAGCGGACCTTCAGCGACGAGGGCGAGGTCGGCTACACGCGCCTGCTCGCCCGTACCCGCAAGCCCTACCGGACGCTCGACGGCTGGATGGCGATCCTGCCCTACAACGACAAGCACTGGCGCAACTTCTTCGAGATCGTCGGCCGCCCCGAGGTGCTGCAGGACCCGCGCTACTCGACCATCAACGCGCGCTCGATGCACATCTCCGACATGTATGCGATGGTCGAGGCGATCGCACCGACCCGCACGACGTCGGAATGGGTGAAGCTGCTCGACGAGGGCCAGATCCCGAATGCCCCCGTCTCCCGCCCGGCCGACCTGTTCGAGGATCCGCATCTCGTCTGGCGCGAACTCTTCAGGAAGTATCCTCACCCCAGCGAGGGCGAGATCATGATGGTCGAACCGCCGATGCGCATGAGCAGGACGCCGCCGGCGATACGCACCATGGCGCCGCTGCTGGGGGCCGATTCCCGCTCGGTCCTGGCGGAAGCAGGACTCGACGAGGCAGAGATTGCCGCCCTGAAGGCGAAGGGTGCGCTTATCGAGCCGTAGCCTCGACCGCGAGTTCCGCCGCGGCCAGATCTTCCAGCGCCGCGCCAACGGATTTGAAGAGGGTGATGCAGGCAGCATCGCCCGGCCGCCGGCCGGGTTTGTTCCCACGAGCCAGGTCGAACAGATCGCCTGCCAAGTCGCTCTCCGCGAGGGCGCCGGCCGCAACGGCCTGCACGATGTCGCCCGCCTCCTTGAGGGCGCCGGCGCGCGTATCGACATAGACGCGCGCGCGGGCAAAGGCGGCATCGTCGCTTTCCCGCATCTGCGGCGTGAAGGCGCCCACGAGATCGAGGTGCTGGCCCTCCTTCAGCCACGCTCCCTCGACCAGCGGCGACGTCGAGAGCGTCGCACAGGAGACGATGTCGGCGCAGGCAACGGCCGCCCTGCGGTCGGCGACCGCGCGCACCGTCACCTCGCGACCGAGCATCGAGGGCAGCGACCGGGCAAGGTCGCCAGCCAGCCGCTCCGCCGTCGACCGGGTGCGTCCCCAGACCATGATCTCGCGGATCGGGCGGACCTTGGCGTGCACGCGAGCAAGTTCGGGGGCGAGCGCCCCGGTCCCGATCACGAGCAGCGTGTGTGAATCGGGACGCGAGAGATAGCGCGACGCCAGGCCGGAGGCGCAGGCGGTCCGGCGCTTGGTCAGCATCGTGCCGTCGAGCAGGGCGAGCGTGGCGCCGGTCGCGCCGTCGAGCAGCAGATACTGACCGTAGATAGACGGCAGCGAGCGCCTGCCGTTGTCGGGGAACACCGTCACGACCTTGACGCCGATGCGGCCGGTCGCGCCCGTGGTCCATGCCGGCATGAGGAGAAGCATCGCATCGGCCGAACCGGGGCCGAGCGGCTCGTGGATCGGGTGGTGATGACGGGTCGGCATCTCGCAGCCGGACCGGAACAGCGCGTCGAGCCGGTCGATCAGGGCGATGTCGTCGAGCGCCGCATCGACGTCGGCGGCCGACAGGATCCTCACGAGAACGGGCCGCGCGCTGGAGTTCCTCCGAGATGGGGCGCCACGAGGGCGCTCTGTCGCTCGATCGCGCGCTGGTCGCGGGGTGCGGGACCGGCCGGCGCCGCAGCCGGCTGGCGGGCCGCCTGCTCGGCCTTGAGCCGCGAGATCTCGCGATCGAGCCGCGCCGCTTCGCCACCGGCCTCGCGGGCGCGGCGGCGATGGTGCCGGCCCGCCCACCAGCCCATCGTGAGACCTGTCAGCACGCCGAGCATGAGCAGCAGGATCACGAGCAGGTAGAGCGGCAGCACGACGACATGTGGCAACGGCCAGAGAGTCAGTTGCACGGGCTGCGGGTTGCTGACGGCGATCAGTACGCCGACCAGGATGAAGAGCAGGAAGAGGGCGCGGGACAGGATCTTCATGGCGCGCCCAGAATGACATACGGCACCCCGCCGATGCGAGGCATCGATGCGACTGCGGGCAAGCTACTTGTTGTCGCCGTCGGCGGGTTCGGCCGGCACGAGGCCGGCAGCCCGGGCCGCTTCCTTGTTGAGACGGTCGCGAAGATCCTTGCCGGTCTTGAAATAGGGGACGCGCTTGGACGCTACGGCGACCTGCTCCCCGGTCCGCGGATTGCGTCCGGTCCGCGGATCGCGCTTCTTCACGGAGAAAGCGCCGAAGCCGCGCAGCTCGACCCGGTGTCCCGACGCCAGGGCCTTGGAGATCTCGTCGAAGACCGTCGCGACGATCCGCTCGACATCCCGCTGGTAGAGATGCGGATTCCGGGCGGCCAGGCGGGCAATCAGCTCGGACTTGGTCATCGCGTTTCCATCCACGGTGGGGCGCCGAAGCCCCGATCAGGACCCTAAGTGCTTGATATTAAAACAATTAACGACCTCGTCAAGCCTAAGTCATTGAATCAAAAAGAAAAGGCCGGCCCTTGCGGGCCGGCCTTCATCCTGTTCGACGATGACGGAGGCTTACTTGCCGTCGTCCTCGGCGCGCTTCTTGAGCGCCGCGCCCAGGATATCGCCCAGGCTGGCGCCGGAGTCGGACGAGCCGAAATCGGCCATCGCCTTCTTCTCCTCGTCCAGCTCGCGCGCCTTGACCGACAGCACGACCCGGCGCGAGGCCTTGTCGATGTTGGTGATCTTGGCGTCGAGCTTGTCGCCGATGGCATAGCGGTCCGGACGCTGCTCGGAGCGGTCGCGGCTGAGCTCGGACTTGCGGATGAAGCCCGGGATGCCGTCCTGCACCGTGACGTCGATGCCGTTGTCCTGGATGCCCGCGACGATGACGGTGACGACATCGCCCTTCTTGGCAACCGAGCCCACCTTCTCGAACGGGTCGTTGGCGAGCTGCTTGATGCCGAGCGAGATGCGCTCCTTGTCGATGTCGACGTCGAGGACCTTGACCTTGACCTGGTCGCCCTTCTTGTAGTCGCGGATCGCCTCGTCGCCGGCCTTGTCCCAGCTCAGGTCGCTGAGATGGACCATGCCATCGATGTCGCCGGGCAGGCCCACGAACAGGCCGAACTCGGTGATGTTGCGGACCTCGCCCTCGAGCTCCGTACCCGCCGTGAACTTGTCGGCGAAGCTCTCCCAGGGGTTGGCCATGCACTGCTTGAGACCGAGCGAGATGCGGCGCTTGGACATGTCGACGTCCAGCACCATCACCTCGACCTCCTGGGAGGTCGACACGATCTTGCCGGGGTGCACGTTCTTCTTGGTCCAGCTCATCTCGGAGACGTGGACCAGACCCTCGACACCCGGCTCCAGCTCGACGAACGCGCCGTAGTCGGTGATGTTGGTGACGCGGCCCTTGAGCTTGAGGCCGACCGGGTACTTGGCCCCCGCTCCATCCCACGGATCGCTCATGAGCTGCTTCATGCCCAGCGAGATGCGCTGCGTCTCGGGGTTGAAGCGGACGACCTGCACCTTGACCTGCTGGCCGATGGTGAGGGCTTCCGACGGATGGTTGATGCGCTTCCAGGCGATGTCGGTGACGTGCAGCAGGCCGTCGACGCCACCCAGATCCACGAACGCGCCGTAGTCGGTGATGTTCTTGACCACGCCGTCCAGCACCTGGCCTTCCGACAGCGCGCCCATCAGACGCGTACGGTCCTCGGCGCGGGTCTCTTCCATGACGGCGCGGCGCGACACGACGATGTTGCCGCGGCGACGGTCCATCTTGAGGATGGCGAACTGCTGGGCCTGGCCCATCAGCGGGCCGACATCGCGCACCGGGCGCACGTCGACCTGGCTGCCCGGCAGGAAGGCCACGGCGCCCGACAGGTCGACCGTGAAGCCACCCTTCACGCGGCCGAAGATCGTGCCCATGACGCGTTCCTGGTCGTTGAACGCCTTCTCGAGAACGGTCCAGGCTTCCTCGCGGCGCGCCTTGTCGCGCGACAGGACGGCTTCGCCTTCCTTGTTCTCCATGCGGTCGACGAAGATGTCGACGACATCGCCTTCCTTCACCTCGGCGGCAACGCCACCGTTGGCGAACTCGCGCAGCGGCACCCGGCCCTCGGACTTGAGGCCGACGTCCACGACGACGAAATCGTTGGCGATACGGACGACACGGCCCTTGACGACCGTGCCCTCGAAGCTCTGGGAACCGCCGAGCGATTCCTCGAGAAGTGCTGCGAACTCCGCGCTGGCGGTGTCGTTCGCGGGTTTACGAAGGGCGCTGCCCTTAGCCATTAACTACCTCTTCCTTCATCGATCCCGGGCGAAACGCTGCCGCCCGTCGGCCAACCGGTTAAGTCCGGCGGATCCACTGCCTTGAAACACCGCGCCGGAGCATCGCCCCGCCGCAGTCGCCGCTTGTCGTCTTCGATCCGCCGGCGGCGACTTACGGCCCGGAGGATCGAAAGCCCTTGCGCTCGATGAACGCCAAAACGGCGGCGAAGGCCGCGTCGGCATCCATGTCGCTGGTATCGAGGTGGAAAGCATCGGGTGCGGCTTTGAGTGGTGCTGCCGCCCGTTCGCTGTCGCGACGGTCCCGCTCCGCCATCTCGGCAAGAACGCGCGGTTTTATAGTGTCGACCCCGCGCGCCCGCAACTCCTGATACCGCCGCTCCGCGCGGGCCTCGACGCTGGCGGTCACGAACAATTTCACCGGCGCGTCGGGGCAAATCACCGTACCGATGTCCCGCCCGTCGAGCACCGCGCCGCCCTCTTGAGATGCGAACTTCTTCTGGAAATTCAAGAGGTTGGCACGCACTTCCGGCAAGACTGCCACGCGCGAGGCCATCTGGCCCGCCTCGTCGGTCCGCAGCATCGGATCCTCGAGATCGGCAGGAGCCAGCCCGCCGGCCACCTCGGCCGGGTGTTCGCCGGTCCGGCAGGCCCGCCAGCCGACGGCGCGATAGAGAAGGCCGGTGTCGAGATGGGGCAGGTGGAAATGCCGGGCCAGCCGCTTGGCCAGCGTGCCCTTGCCCGAGCCGGACGGACCGTCGATGGCGATCACCAGCGGGCCGTTCATGCCCGCTCGATCGTCGCGCCGAGGCTCGCCATCAGGCCGGCGAAACCGGGAAAGCTGGTGTCGATCGGAGAACCGTCGTCGACCGCGACCGGCTCCCGCGCGGCAATGCCGAGCACCAGGAAGGCCATGGCGATGCGATGGTCGAGATGGGTGACGACAAGCCCCCCGCCCTGCGGCGCCGCGCCGGTGCCATGGACGACGAGCGTGTCGGGCCCCGCCTCGTGGCGAATGCCGTTGGCGGCCAGCCCCGCCGCGACGCTGGCCAGCCGGTCGCTCTCCTTGGCGCGCAGTTCCGCCACGCCCAGCATGCGCGTGGTCCCGCGGGCGCAGGCGGCCGCCACGGCGAGGACGGGATACTCGTCGATCATCGACGGCGCGCGGCCAGGCGGCACGTCGACTCCCGAGAGTTCGCCGCCGCGCACCCGGAGATCGGCCACCGGTTCGCCGCCCACCTCGCGCTCGTTCTCGGCCACGATGTCGGCGCCCATCTCGCGCAGCGTCTCGTAGAGGCCGGCCCGCAGCGGGTTCAGGCCGACATTCTCGACCGTGACGTCGCTGCCCGGCCGGATCGCCGCCGCCACGACCGCGAAGGCGGCGGAGGACGGGTCACCCGGGACGACGATGTCGCGCGCCGTCAGTTCCGGCCAGCCGACCACCGTGATGCGCTTGCCGCCGCCATCGGCGGGACCGACACGCACCTCGGCGCCGAAATGGCGCAGCATCCGTTCGGTGTGGTCTCGGGTCGCCTCGGGCTCGATCACCGTGGTCTCGCCGGCCGTGTTGAGGCCCGCAAGGAGGATGGCGCTCTTCACCTGCGCCGACGCGACCGGCAGGCGATATTCGATCGGCACCATCTCGTCCGTGCCGACGATGGCGAGCGGCATGCGGCCACCCTCGCGGGCCTCGAAACGGGCCCCCATCTGGGACAGCGGGGCGATGACCCGCTGCATCGGGCGGCGGCGCAGCGAGGCGTCGCCCGTCATGAAGCTCGTGAAGCGATGGCTGGCCAGGATGCCGGACAACAGCCGCGCCGACGTGCCGGAATTGCCCAGATCGAGCACGTTGTCGGGCTCGCGCCCGCCGCCGACGCCGAACCCGCGCACGCGCCAGGCGCCGGCACCTTCATGCTCGACCTGTGCGCCAAGCGCGCGCAAGGCGGCAGCTGTCGCCAGCACGTCCTCGCCTTCGAGCAGGCCCGTGATGCGGGTTTCGCCCAGCGCCAGAGCGCCGAACATCAGGGCGCGGTGCGATACCGATTTGTCGCCCGGGGCGCGGACGCGACCGCTCAGGCGCGCCACGGGGTGGGCGATCAGCTTGACCGGGGTGGCATGGGCAGACAGGGCGGACTCCACGGATGACGGCGAATTGCGGCGCGGCGCCGTCCTAGCATGCCGGAATTTGCTTTTGACAGGGTGAAAGACGCGTGACATACGCCGTCCCTCGCGGCCGATCCGGTCCATTGCAGCGCATTTCAGGAGATTCCGCGTGGTCAAAGCGAGCTGGGGCACCAAACGCACCTGCCAGAGCTGTGCAGCGCGCTTCTATGACCTCAACAAGAGCCCGATCAAGTGCCCGAAGTGCGGGCGCGAGCATGATCGGGAGGACTTCGTGAAGGTCCGCCGCGGTCGCGGCGCGGCAGCGACGGCCGCTGCGGCCGCTGCCAGTGCGGCGGCTGCCGCTGCGGCAGCCAAGGCTGCGGCCAAGAAGAAGGTCGACGACCTTGAGGCGGACGACCTGCCCGATGTCGATGGCGACGAGGCATTGGAGGCGGACGATCTCGACGACGAGGCGGACGATCTCGAGGGCGAGGTCGACGTGGATGTCGAAGACGACAAGGGCGAGGGCGATCGGTAGCCACCGCTGTTGCAAGCCGGCGGGACACCAATTATACCTCCCGCCGCTTCCCAGAGTTTCGGGGCCATAGCTCAGCTGGGAGAGCGCTACAATGGCATTGTAGAGGTCGACGGTTCGATCCCGTCTGGCTCCACCAAAGCATCAAGGGCCTGGCCGGAAACGGCTGGGCCCTTGTTCTTTGTGACCCTTTCTTCCCGGCTCCCGTCAGCCGCCCTGGAAGAGAAACTTCAGGCGCTGCCAGAACGTCATGGGAGGCTGCCAGGCGGGCCGGAACGTTCCGTCGTATTGGCTGATGACCTGTTCGGGGAACCGGGTGCGCAGCGCCGGCCGCAAAAGGTCGTCCGACACGAGATCGCGTGCCATGTACTCGCGGTAGCCGAGGCGCCGGTCCTTCACGGTGGGAACGAGCGCGTCGAGGAGACGATCGGCGGGCACCAGCTCGTCGAACAGGGCGCGGTGCTTCAGCACGAGTTCGGCGGCGCAGTCGCTCAGGCCGAAAATCTCCAGGAGGCAGGCCGTCGCCAGGACCTGCCGCCGGCTCGCCGGCCGCGCGACCAGGTCGCGAAGGTACAGGACATCCGCCCACAAAGGTTGCCCCTGGATCGATGGGCCCGCCACCGGCCGCCCCGCCTCGTCGACGATGTTGTAGAGATAGGGGTAGGGAAGCGCGCGCTTGCTCACCCGGGCGACATCCAGGTCGTAGAGATCGAACCCGTGCGCCCGCACGAACTGCTCCATCTCCCAGAACAGCGGACAATCCGCCATCGACTTCGAGAAGCGCACTTCGCTCAGGATGCCGGCGATGCCGGACAACAGCTCCTGCCCGCCCTGGAGGATGCCGAGCTCCGCCCCTTCGGCGTCGAGCTTGATGAAGTCGGGCCGCACGCCCTCCAATGCCTGCGCGAGGGAGACCGTCTTGAGGACGGGCTCCTCGACGGTCCGGTACAGGTCGGCCGTCGTGTGCCGGCCCATGAAGACCGGGTTGAGCTGGTAGAACGAGCTGCAGGACGCATACTCCGTCACGATCACGCGCCGCTCGCCGGCCTCGCGATCGAGGGCATGCGGGAGGAAGGTCGTCCTCTTGTCCAGAGCGGCGAGCCGTTCGCATTCCGCCGGATCGAGCTCGAACCCGACGAGGCGCAGATCGCTGCCGAACACGCTCCAGTAATCTGCGACACCGCCGCGCGCCCCTACATCGACGATCGTGAACGGATCGTCCCGGAAGGCGCCGGCTTCGACCAGGGCCGCCGTCATGCGTGGTTCGTAGTTGATATGGAGACCTGACATCGATGCAAAAACCCTGGTCCTGATCCTTCGGGCGAACCCGCCTCGCGGCCCGCTCCATGAGCCCGTCCGCCTCGGCAACAGTGCGGCCCAGCCGGCGGCGCTTCGCGTCAGCCGCCACGCGCCCCAGATGATGGAACAGACGTCGCGATATCCGGCGCGCGATGGGCCCCTGAAAGGGCGGGCTGCCTATGCGGAAGCGGCCTGCCGGAGTCAAGCGAGCCCGCCGACCGGCGCGCTGCCGGCATCAGCAGGGATCGCATGCCGGCAGGTCCGGCACACCGATGGCGGACCCACAGAACCCCAGGATCGTGCGGGCGACCTGGTCCCATCCGTGCGCCTGCAGCGGGAACTGGTGGTTGGTGTTGACGAACCGCAACGTCACCCGCTCGGAGAACGCATACCCGTCGAGCACGTCGAGGGCGCCATACGCATCGTTCAGCCCCTGGAGGATGAGGGTGGGCACGGCAAGGCAGGCAAGATGCTCGTAGCGTTCGGGTTCCGGTTCCTGCCCCGGGCGCCGGAACGGATAGCCGATGCAGACGACGGCCGCGACCCGGCGCCGCAACGCATAAAGGGTGGCGACGCGCGCGCCGGACGACCTGCCGACAAGCACTGCATGCGTCATGCCTGGCATGTCCGCGACCATCCGCTCGAAACCGGCAAGGCGTTTTGCATGATCGCCCCACCCGGCCGCGCCGCCCGTCCGACCGAGAATCTCCGCCTGGCCCGTCCAGCTTTCGAAACGATCCCCGATGCGCGCGCGCAAAGCTGTCTCGATATAGGCGTCCTGCGGGAACGTGTCGCCGGCAAGGAAAAAGAGCGGGCCGTACCTCCCGATCATCCCGCAGCGGTCTCCGGCCACCGGAGGACGAAGCCATGCGACAGCGGGGACATGCCCTCCCCTCCGACGTCAAAGCCCATCGATCTTCTCCGCGTTCTCGCAGCGCTGGAGCCTGTCGCAGGCGGCTTCGTCCCGTTCGCCCTTTTCGTTGAAGCAGGCCGCCGCGTCGGCGGACCCGTCCTCGACACGCTGCGTCACCTTGCGACGGATCTCCGGCTGGTCGGCGTCGAGCAGGCCCTTCTCGTCGAGATAACGGGCAAAGCGCATCGCCAGACGTTCGCGGTCGAGCGTGGCCCGGGGCGCCGTCGCCTTGGCGTCGCGGCACCACGCCATGGCCGGCCCCCTGCCGCAGGCCCAGAGTTGCATGCGTCGGAAACGCTCCGCGAGAAGACGGTTGGCGCCAAGGCAGTAGGCCGCGACATCCCCGTCGGGCGGCAGATCCCCCGCGTCCTGGGCGCGCGCCGTCCCGAAGGCGAGCGCCGTCAGCAGGACCAACCGCGCGGCCCGCCCCATCAGCCCCCGGCGAGCCGTGCCGCCGTCCGGGCAAGCGCACCGCCAGGTGCCTCGAGCTCGTCCATGATGGAGAAGTGATTGAGCCCTTCGAGCGGCATCGACTCGCTCGGCAGTCCGGCCGACCGGCGCGCCTCGTGATACGCGACCGACTGGCGCTGCAATTCCGGCAGTTCGGCGGTGCCGTAGGCCAGCACGACGGGAGCGCTCTTCTTCGGCAGGTGGAGCAAGGGACTCGTGGCCGCGGCTTCCTCGGCGGTGAGCCGGAGCTTGTCGTTGAGGTAATTCAGCCGGCACGGCTCGACATCGTAGATGCCGCTGATCGCCAGTCCGGCGTCGACCTCGTCCATCGCCAGCGTCGTCGCGGTGAGGTGGCCGCCGGCCGACCAGCCCGACACGACGAGCTTGCCCTCGCCGACGCCATGCCGCGGCCCTTCCTGTCGCAGCCAGCGCACGGCGGCGGCGATCTCCGCGACGATCTCCGTCAGGGTCGCTTCGGGGGCCAGCGTGTAGCCGATGAAGGCGGCATCCATGCCGTTCGCCAGCGGCCCCGCGGCCATGCAGGCGAACGTCTCCTTCGAGTTGCGCTGCCAGTACCCGCCATGGATGAAGGCGAGCAGCGGGGCGCGCGACGTGCCGCAGCGGAAGAGATCGATCCTGTTGCGCGGCCGCGCGCCGTACGCGAGGTCGAGGCCCTCGGGATGCATCCGTCGAAACGCGTCGCTGCGCTCGATCCAGGCGTCGCGACGCGGCCCGGAATCGGATACCGCCTCCGTGTTGTTGTAGCCCGCATCGAGTTGCGCGCGCGTCATGCCGCGCCAGACGATCTCACTCATCTCCTGCTCCCTCCGCCTCGCATCGTCTTCTAGCACGGGACTTTCGCCATCAGGCATTCGATGCGAACGTCGCCGCATGACGCCCGCCCCGCGCCTCTCGGCCATTCGAGGCCCTCTCCTGACCTATACCGGAGACCCTTTCCGCGACGGGCTGGAAAAGACGATGCGTCACGAACCCGATGCGATCGTGACGATGCAGGCGGGCCATGTCGTCGAGGCCGGTCCGGCCGCGCTGTTGCTGCCGACCCTGCCGCCCGGAACGGAGGTGACCGACTGGGGACGCGACTCGCTGATCATGGCGGGTTTCGTCGACACGCACGTCCATTTTCCCCAGACGCCGATGATCGCGAGCTTCGGCGCCCAGTTGCTCGACTGGCTGGAGCGCTACACGTTCCCGACCGAGCTGAAATTCGCCGACCGCGCCTACACGCGCGAGGTCGCCCGGACGTTCCTGAAAGAGAACCTGCGCAACGGCATCACGACGAGCTGCGTGTATTGCACCGTCCACGCCCACTCCGCCGACATCCTGTTCGAGGAAGCCGAGGCGCTCGGCCTGCGCCTCGCGGCCGGCAAGGTTCTGATGGATTGCAACGCGCCCGACGGGCTGTGCGACACGGCGCAATCCGGTTACGACGAGTCGGAAGAGCTGATCCGGAAATGGCATGGCCGCGGCCGGCTGCTTTACGCCATCACGCCGCGCTTCGCCGGCACGAGTTCGCGCGAGCAGCTGTCGGCTGCAGGCGCCTTGTGGCGCGAACATCCCGGCTGCCTGATGCAAACGCATATTGCCGAGACCCAGGCCGAAGTGGCCTGGATCAAGGAACTGTTTCCCGAGCGCGCCGGCTATCTAGACGTCTACGCCCATCACGGGCTGTGCGGCCGCCGTGCCGTTTTCGGGCATGGAATCTGGTTGGAAGAGAACGAGCTGCAGCGCCTGCATGCGGCCGATGCGGCGATAGCGCACTGCCCGACGTCGAATTTTTTCCTGGGCAGCGGGGCGCTCGACCTGTCCCGGATCGTGCGGCCGGACCGGCCGGTCCGGGTCGGACTCGGGACCGACCTGGGCGCCGGCACTTCCTTTTCGATCCTGGCCACCCTGAACGAGGCCTATAAGGCCGCCCAGCTCAACCGGCAGGCGCTGTCGGCCGGCCATGCCTATTATCTCGCCACGCGGGGCGCTGCCGCAGCGCTGCATCTGGAAGACAGGATCGGCAGCGTGGCCGCGGGCATGGAGGCCGACCTCGTCGTGCTCGACATGCGCTCGACGCCCCTGATCGCCTTCCGCATGGACCAGACCAGCGACTTCGCCGAACAGCTCTTCGTGCAGATGATGCTGGGCGACGACCGCGCCGTCCGGGCGACCTATGTCGCGGGCGGCGTGGCCTACCAGCGACCATGACGTCACGCTCTCTGTTGTGTGAATTTTCCGGGTCGGGCCATAAATGTGGTGGAGGAAGGGCCGGATTGTGGATAGGCTTCCTCCGTAGCTGAAGGAGGTGCCTTATCCGTCCGAGGACGATGAGCCCCGACGGAACATGGATCACCGGTGGAGCCTCCACCGCGTGCCCTGTCAGCCTCACTTTCAGCCTGACCACCGATCGCCGACGCCTCCGCTTGCGGGGGCGTTTTTGTTTTTCCGGCGATCGGTCCCGCTCCCCTGACCCTGACTTCGGAGTATGGATATGGCCAAACGCGCCGCACGCCGGACCAAGCTGCACGCCATCGACAGCGCCCGTATTCACAATCTCGTCTTCGACAGCGCGCCGGCCAACGATCGGGATCAGAGCTACCTGCGCAAGATACGGCCGCGCAGCGACAACCAGCGCCTCCTGATGGAGGCCATCGATTCGAAGCCGCTGACCGTCGCCATGGGGCCGGCCGGCACCGGCAAAACCTATCTCGCCATCGCGGCCGCGGTCGAGGCCCTCGAAGGCGGCACCGTTTCCCGCATTGTCCTGTCGCGCCCTGCCGTCGAGGCGGGCGAGAACCTGGGGTTCCTGCCCGGCGACATGCGCGAGAAGCTGGACCCGTATCTGCGCCCGCTGTGGGACGCGCTGAACGACCGGCTGGGTGCCAAGCGCCTGCGCCAGCATCTCGACGACGGCACCATCGAGATCGCGCCCGTCGCCTTCATGCGCGGCCGCACCCTGAACAATGCCTTCGTGCTGATCGACGAGGCGCAGAACTGCACCTACGGCCAGCTCAAGATGCTGCTGACGCGACTCGGCTGGCATTCGACGATGGTGATGACCGGCGATCCGGACCAGACCGACCTGCTGCCCGAACTGTCCGGCCTGGGCGCCATCGGCAAGAAGCTGGACGGGATGGACGACGTGGCCGTGGTCCGGCTCACGCAGGAGGACGTGGTGCGGCATCCGCTGGTCGGGAGGATGCTGTCGGTGCTGTGAAATCGCCAAATTTATCCACATATCGAAGCGGGGCTGACAATCGGCACATATGGGGAACATTCGTCCCCGCCAGCGAATAGTGAGGTTCGGAAAAGATTAAAATTATGTAGACCTTGGAACGGGATAGGAGGCGGGTAGCAGCCGGCTGCCACCGCCCCCATATTGAGTCAACACGATGACACCGAAGCCGCCCACCACACGCGGGCGGCTTTTTCACAGACTTCCCCACACGGCATGAGAACGCCGTTCCCGGCGCTTGTGGGAAGGCCGCGACCTACCCATTCTGCGCGCCCATCGCGCTCAAGATCGACACGTGACCGAAGAAACCGACATCGACCAGACACCCGGCGAAGGCACGCTCGCCGAAGGCATGCGCATCATCGCCGACTTCGTGCGTACCCTGCCGCGCAAGCCCGGCGTGTATCGCATGATCGCTGCCGACGGCGAGGTCCTCTATGTCGGCAAGGCCCGGTCGCTGCGCAGCCGTGTGGCTGCCTATACCCAGCCGACGCGGCTCGCGACCCGCCTCATGCGCATGGTGTCCTCGACCCGCACGATGGAATTCGCCGTCACCGACAGCGAAGCGGAGGCGCTGCTCCTCGAGAACAACCTGATCAAGCGCTTCCGGCCCCGCTTCAACGTCCTGCTGCGCGACGACAAGTCCTTTCCCTACATCGTCATCCGCCGGGATACGGAATGGCCGCAGCTTGCCAAGCATCGCGGCACGCGGGATCCGCGGAACGAATATTTCGGCCCCTTCGCCTCCGCGACCGCCGTCAACCGTACCCTCTACGCCCTGCAGCGCGCTTTCCCGCTGCGCTCCTGCTCCGACGGCGTCTTCTCGACCCGGACACGGCCCTGCCTGCAGTATCAGATCAAGCGCTGCACGGCGCCCTGTGTCGGCCGCATCGAAAAGCCCGAGTACGATGCGATCGTGGACGACGTGCGCGGCTTCCTGGGCGGTCGCAACCGCGAGATCCAGCAGACGCTTTCCCGGAGGATGGAAGAAGCCTCGGCCCGCCTCGAGTTCGAGGGGGCGGCCATCCTGCGCGATCGTATCCGTGCGCTGGCGCACATCCAGTCTCACCAGTCGATCAGCCTGCCGTCGATCGACGAGGCCGACATCTTTGCCGCCCACCTCGAAGGCGGACAGATCTGCGTCCAGGTCATCTTCCTGCGCGCCGGCCAGAATCTCGGCAACCGCGCCTACTTCCCGAGCCACGGCCGCGAACTCGACGAGCCGCAGGTGCTGGAGGCCTTCATCGGACAGTTCTACGAGGCGCGGCCTGCTCCCAAGCTGATCCTCGTCAGCCACGACGTGGCGGAGCGGGACCTGCTCGAGAGTGCGCTGGCTCTGGCGGCCGGCCACAAGGTCGAGATCCGCCAGCCCAAGCGCGGCGACCAGAAGGACGCGCTCGACCAGGCCGTGACCAATGCCCGCGAAGCGCTCGCACGCCGCATGGCGGAAAGAGGCACCCAGCGCCAGTTGCTGGAGGGCGTCGCGCGGGTATTCGGCCTCGACTCCTCGCCCGAACGGATCGAGGTCTACGACAACAGCCACATCCAGGGCGCCGCACCGATCGGGGCGATGATCGTCGCGGGGCCGGACGGTTTCATCAAGAACGCCTATCGCAAGTTCAACATCCGCAGCGAAGGCGCCGCGGGCGACGATTTCGCGATGATGCGCGAGGTGATGAGCCGCCGCTTCGGTCGCGCCCTGAAGGAGAATCCCGAGCGCGACGACGAGAACTGGCCGGACCTCGTGCTGATCGACGGCGGCCAGGGCCAGCTCGAAGCCGCGCGCCAGGTGATGACGGAACTCGGCCTCGAGGATGTCGCGATGGTCGGCATCGCCAAGGGACCGGACCGCGACGCCGGCCGCGAACGTTTCTTCCTGCCGGGCAAGCCGCCCTTCTCGCTCGAGCCGCGCGACCCTGTCCTCTATTTCCTGCAACGGCTGCGGGACGAGGCGCACCGCTTCGCCATCGGCACGCATCGCACGCGCCGCGCCGCCGACATCACCCGGTCCGCGCTCGACGAGGTGCCGGGTATCGGCGCCAGCCGCAAGAAGGCGCTGCTCCATCATTTCGGCAGTGCCCGTGCGGTTGGTGTCGCAACGCTGGAGGACATCAAGTCCGTGCCCGGCATCTCCGACGCGCTCGCCCAGAAAATCCATGACCACTTCCGGGGTGGTCGCTAAGGTCGGCGCAATGCTGTTCAACCTTCCCAACATGCTCACCCTGTCGCGCATCGTCGCGATCCCGCTGGTCGTGGCCTGCTTCTGGCTCGACAAGGGGTGGGCGCAGTGGTTGTCGATGGCGCTGTTCGTGGCCGCCGCGGTCACCGACTGGTTCGACGGGTATTTCGCGCGACGCTACCACCAGATTTCGCGCTTCGGCCGTTTCCTCGATCCGATCGCCGACAAGCTGCTGGTCGCCGCGGCACTGGTGATGCTGGTCGACACGGGCGTGCTGGGCGGGATCCATGTGCTGGCCGCGCTGATCATCCTCGCCCGCGAGATCCTGGTGTCGGGCCTGCGCGAATTCCTGGCGGAGCTGCGGGTCGGCCTGCCGGTCAGCGCCCTCGCGAAATGGAAGACCGGCGTGCAGATGGTGGCCATCGCGGCCTTGCTGGTCGGCGACTCCGCCTCGCCGTGGGTGACGCAGATCGGCCTGGTGCTGATCTGGATCGCGGCGGCCCTCACGCTGATCACCGGCTACGACTATCTGCAGACCGGCCTGCGCCACATGGCGGAGGACGCGCCGTCGTCGGGCGAGCGGAAATGAAGGTCCGCTATTTCGCCTGGATGAAGCGCACCGTGGGCGTCGCGGAGGAAGAAATCGCCCTGCCGGCCGGCGTGGCCACCGTGGCCGACCTCGTCGCCCTGCTCCGCACGCGCAGCCCGGGACATGCCGAAGCCCTGGCCGACGGTGCCGCGTTCGGGGCGGCCGTCGACCAGCGCACGGCGACTTTCGACGTGAAGCTCGCCGGCGCGCGCGAAGTGGCATTCTTCCCGCCTTTCACCGGCGGTTGAACAAAGCGATGTCGATCCGGGTCCAGGAAGCCGATTTCGACGTGGGCGTGGAATTGGCGCGACTCACGGACGGCAATCGCCGCATCGGCGGTCTCGCCGTGTTCGTCGGGCTCGTGCGCGAGATGCATGTGCGCGAGGGCTATCATCGCGACCGGGTCGACGCGCTGACGCTGGAACACTACCCCGGCATGACGGAACGCGCGCTGGAGGAGATCGAGGCCGAGGCGCACCGGCGCTGGCCTCTCGAAGCCAGCCTGATCGTGCACCGTCATGGCCGCATGGAGGCCGGGGAGCGCATCGTCCTCGTTGCCGTCGGTTCGCCGCATCGCGAGGCCGCGTTCGAGGCTTGCGAATTCCTCGTCGACTGGCTGAAGACCAAGGCGCCGTTCTGGAAGCTGGAGGAGACTCCGGCCGGCGACAAATGGGTCGGTGCGCACGAGGGCGACGATGCCGCCGCCGCGCGCTGGGAGAAGAAACCCTAACCCAGCGCCACCAGCGCGACGTTGGTGATGCCCCGCTCGCGCAGCCGGTCCGCCGCCATCATCGCCCTCTGGCCGCTGCGACAGGCCAAGACGACCCGACCCTCCGTCGGCTCCAGCTCGCCGATCGTGTCGACGACGAGCCGCCGGGCGCCGACGAAAGGCGAAACCGGCGCTTCGTCGAGGGCGCGCAGGTCGACCACGATATCGTCCGTCCGCACCGACCCGGCGTCGATGAACGGCACGCTCCGATCGGGTTCCGGACTGCCTTCGAACGAAAAGCCGCCGAAGCCCAGGCGCCTGGCGTCGAACGTCGTCACGCGCCCCAGGGCCGATGGTTCGAGTCCCAGCAGCAGGTGAAGCGCGAGATGGGCCTGCAACGCTCCCAGCACCGCCACTGCCGTGCCCAGCACGCCGACGGTGGCGCAGGTGCCACCATCGATCGAGACTTCGGGGAAGACGGCGCGATAACTGGGGCCGCCACCGCAGAAGACGCCGGCATAGCCCGTGAGGCCGATCACCGATGCGCTGACCAGCGGCTTGCCCCCCTCGTGGCAGGCGTCGCTCAGCATGTAGGTCACGGCGAAACTGTCGGCGGCATCTACCACGATGTCCGCCGCCCCGACGAGAGGTCCGACATTCTGCGGCGTCAGTCGCTCGGCGATGGCCTGCAGTCGAAGCTCGGGATTGTAGCCGGCCAGGGCGTCGCGTGCCGCTTCGACCTTGAGGCGGCCGATGTCGGACATGCGATAGAGCGGCTGGCGATGGAGATTGGTCAGCTCGACATGGTCGTGATCGACGACCGCGATCCGGCCGACGCCGGCGCCGGCAAGATATTGCAGGACCGGGCAGCCCAGCCCGCCCGCGCCGACCACCAGCACCGATGCGGCGGCAAGCTTCGCCTGCCCGGCCTCGCCGACCTCGCCGAGGATGGCCTGGCGCGCGTAGCGGCTCATGGTGCCGCCGCGTATTTCCGCGTCGCACCGATCCAGGCGCGCGCCTGTCCGAGTGGGTCGGCGTGGTTGACGATGTCGCCCACGACGGAAGCGATGTCGGCTCCCGCCTGCAGGCAGAGCAACGCGCGCTCGAGCGTCAGGCCGCCGATCGCGACCAGCGGCCGGCCGCCAATGAGCTTCTTCCACTCGCGCAGCTTCTCGGTGCCCTGAGGCGCCCACGGCATCTGCTTCAGCACGGTCGGCCAGATCGGGCCCAGCGCGACATAGTCGGGATCGATGGCGAGACCCTTGTCGAGCTCGGCATGGTCGTGCGTGCTGACGCCGATCCTGATGCCGGCGCGGCGCACCGCCTTCACGTCGGCATCGACCAGATCCTCCTGGCCGAGATGGACCCACGCGCAGCCTTCGTCGATCGCGACCTGCCAGTAATCGTTCACGATCAGGTCGGCGCCATGCTGTTCGCAGACGGCCTTGGCCTCGCGCACCTGACGGCGCACCTCGGCCTCGGGCTGGTCCTTGATGCGCAACTGGATGAGCTTGGTGCCGACGGGCACCAGCTTCAGTACCCAGCTCGAATCGGGCACCACGGGATAAAACGGATCGAGCATCTCTCTAGTCTCCAAGCCTAATCTGCAAGGGCGGCCTTGCCGATCACCGGCGTCGACGGCACGGCCATGTCGCGCGGCTCCATCGGGCGCGCCAGGTAAGCGGCGCGGCCCGCTTCGACGCCGAGCGCGAAGGCGCGCGCCATCTCGACCGGATCCCCCGCTTCGGCCACCGCGGTATTGAGCAGCACGGCGTCGTAGCCGAGTTCCATCGCCGCCGCGGCGTGGGAGGGCACACCGAGCCCGGCATCGACCACCAGCGGGACGTCGGGAAAGTGCGCCCGCATCGAACGCAGCCCGTAGACGTTGTTGAGACCGCGCGCCGAACCGATCGGAGCGCCCCACGGCATCAGCACCTTGCAGCCGGCCTCGACCAGCCGCTCCGCCACGACGAGATCCTCGGTCGTGTAGGGAAAGACCTCGAACCCGTCATCGCAGAGGATGCGTGCCGCCTCGACCAGACCGAACACGTCGGGCTGCAGCGTGTCGGCCTCGCCGATCACCTCCAGCTTGATCCAGGGCGTGTCGAACATTTCCCGCGCCATGTGGGCGGTGGTCACCACCTCCTTCACGGAATGGCAACCTGCGGTGTTGGGCAGTACGCGCACGCCCATCGACTGGATCAGCGACCAGAAACTCTGGCCCGCCCGGCCGCTGCCGCTTTCGCGCCGCAGGGACACCGTGACGATCTCCGCCCCGGAAGCGCGGATCGCGCGCTCCAGCACGGCGGGCGAGGGATAGCGCGCCGTACCGAGCATCAGACGCGACTTCGGCTCGACGCCATAGAAGTCCGCCATGGTCAGCCTCCCTGCATGGGTGCGACGACCTCTACCCTGTCGCCGTCGGACAATTCGGTCCGGGTGCGCGCCGGGGCCGCCACGAACCGGCCGTTCACCGCGGTTGCGATCTTGCGCCCGCCATAGCCCAGCGCCTCCAGCGCCGCGGCCAGGGTGCCGGGCTCCACGTCATGCGCGTCGTCGTTCAGGAATATCCGCATTTCCAGTCTCCGCAGAAACGACATCGGCGACCTCGCGCGCCAGCCAGGGCGCTAGCAGGAAGCCGTGCCGGTAGAGGCCGTTGGCATGCAGCACGCGGCCGCGCCGCCGGACCTGGGGCAGGTTGTCGGGAAAGGCCGGTCGCAAGTCCGCGCCCAGTTCGACGATCTCGGCTTCTCCGAAGGCCGGATGAAGCGTGTAGGCGGCGTTCAGCAACTCCACGGCGGACCGGACGGTGACGGCACGTCGCTCCTCGCTTTCCACCATGGTCGCGCCGATCATGAAGCGGCCGTCGCCGCGCGGCACGATGTAGAGCGGAATGCGCGGATGCAGGAGGCGCACCGGGCGCGACAGCGAGATGTCGCGCGTGCGCACGACGATCATCTCGCCCCGCACGCCGCGCAGGTCGGGAAGCACGTCGCGCGCCGCCAGACCGCGGCAATCCACGATCATGCCTTTCTGGTCGGCAAGGCCGTCGACCTCGGTGCCGAACCGGATCGGCACGTGCCTCGCCGCGAGTTCGGCCGCCAGCGCCGCCAGCGCCGCACGAGGATCGAGGTGAGCCTCGTCGCGGAAGAAGAGCGCGCGCCGGAATCGCCCCGAGAGGTCAGGTTCGAGGGCGGCGATCTGGTCGGCATCGAGCCATTCGTGCCGTTCGGTGCGAGCGGCGAAGCGCGTGAGGTCCGCGGCATCGCGCGCCGGCGCCACGACAAGGCTGCCGTTCGAGACCGTCCCGGGAAAGTGCCGGCGCCACCAGTCGAGCGACGGCTCTCCGCGCTGCGCGACGATCTCGTCCGTCGTGGCCCGCTCGCACCATGGCGCCAGCATGCCGCCGGCCATCCACGAGCACGCGCCCTCGCCGAGCCGCGCCGCGCGGTCGAGGATTTCGACGGCGAAGCCGCGGCCGCTCAGCTCGATGGCCGAGGCAAGCCCCGCGACCCCTGCTCCGATGACCGATATCGACGATGTACGTTCCACGCTGACTCCCGTTCCTTCGCCGGCATGATCCGGATCAGGTTCAAAGGGTTCAGCCGTTCGGCTGTCTCAGCCCGGCCTCTGCGCGAAGCCAGGCACCCCTCGGACGCCAGTGAGAAAAGGGGATCGGAAACCCCTATGTCAAGGCATGTCAGGCGGCGCGTTTCGACAGTTCTGCCGCGAGATGGGAGGACTCGCCGAAACCCTCGCTGTCGGGTTCCCGCACCAGCTTCTGGAAGTCGGCCATGAGGGTCTTCGCAACCGGTCCGGCCTGATAGTGGTGCTGGTCGATCGAGCCGACCGGCACGATCTCGGCCGCGCTGCCGCAGACGAACACTTCGCTCGCCGCCGCCAGCTCCTCCGGCATCACGTCGCGCTCCTCGACCGTCCAGCCGCGCTTCTTCGCCATGCCCATCACCGCACGGCGCGTGATGCCATCGAGGAAGTTGTGCGGGGTCGGCGTCACCAGCCGGCCGTCGATCACCAGGAAGATGTTGGCACCGGTCGTCTCGGCGATGCGGCCCTGCCAGTCGAGCATCAGCGCATCATCGAAGCCGGCCTTGAGCGCACGGTCCTTCTCGATGCCGCAGATCACGTAGAGGCCCGCCACCTTTGCGTGGCCCGGCGCGGTCTCGGGCGACGGCCGCCGGTACTTGGCCATGGTGACGTTGATGCCGGCGTCGCGGGCCTGCACCGACAAGCGTCCTTCCTGCGCCCATGGCGCGATGGCGAGATGCACCGTGGTGCCGATCGCCGAAACGCCCAGCACTTCGGACCCGCGCCATGCGATCGGGCGCACATAGCCGCTCGAAAGCCGGTTCGCCTTCACGACCGACCGCGTCGCCTCGTCGATCTGTTCGCGCGCCCAGGGCAGGTCGTAGTCGAGCAGCCGTGCCGAGCGGATGAGCCGCGCGCTATGCGCGGCGAGGCGGAACACCCTGCCGTCGTAAATCCGCTCCCCCTCGAACACTGCCGACCCATAGTGGAGCGCATGCGTGAGGACGTGCATCCGGCTTTCCCGCCACGGGACAAGCTTCCCGTCCAGCCAGATCACTCCTTCGCGATCATCCATCGTTAAGGACATTGCCTTCATCCCCTCCATTATGTTGCAAAGCATCATTTTAAGCCTGTGCACGGGAACTATCATTCCAAATAGGTCAGTAATACTGACCTTGTCAATAATGCTGCCACTTTTGGCCGCGCGTCGTTCGGGCGACCCGGATGCGGGGCTGGCCGGCACGGCAGGTGTCATTGCTTGGGCCGCGCCTCTATAAAGAGCGCCGTGGAGTCCAGAATGCCTGCCAACCCCTTGTTCCTGCGCGACGAAGAGCTTCGGCAGGGCATCGAGCTCATGTTCTATGCCTACCGGGATTTCACCTTCGAATCGGACCAGCAGCTGCGGCGCTACAAGCTCGGCCGGGCGCATCATCGGGCGCTCTATTTCATCGGCCGCCATCCCGGTCAGACGGTCGGCCACCTCCTATCGATCCTGAAGGTGACCAAACAGTCGATCAGCCGCGTTCTCAAGGACCTGATCGAGCAGGGTTATGTCGAGCAGAAGAGCGGTTCGCGCGACCGGCGCGAACGGCTCCTCTGGCTCACCGAACGCGGCGTACAGCTGGAGCACGACCTAACCGACCGCCAGAGCCAGCGATTCGCCAGGGCCTATCGCGAGACCGGCGCCGAAGCGGTCGAAGGCTTCCGCAAGGTCCTGCTTGGCCTGCTCGATCCGGCCGAGCGTGCCGTCGTCGACAAGCTCGTACGGAGCGGCGGGCGGTAGGGATGGACGCCGCGTCCGACATGCCTCACCTGCTCGTCGTCGACGACGACACGCGCCTGCGCGAATTGCTGAAGTCTTTCCTGTCGCGTAACGGATTCCGGGTCTCGACGGCGGCCAGCGCGGCGGAAGCCAGGCTGCGCCTCGGCGCGCTCGATTTCGACCTGATCGTGCTCGACGTGATGATGCCCGGCGAGACGGGACTGTCCCTGGCGGGCGAGCTGCGGCGCGGCGACGACGTGCCGATCCTGATGCTCACCGCGATGGTCGACACGAAGGATCGCATCGCCGGCCTCGAGGCCGGGGTCGACGACTATCTCGGCAAGCCGTTCGAACCGCGCGAGCTGCTGCTGCGCATCCAGAGCATCCTGCGACGCGGCCGGCCAGCGGCGCCGGCTTCGGAAGAGATGCCGCGCGAGGTCTCCTTCGGTCCCATGCGCTTCGACCTCGAACTGGGCGAACTGACGCAAAAGGGAGAGCGCGTCTCCCTGACCGATGCCGAAATCGCCCTGCTGCGCGCCTTCGCCGCCCATATCGGCGAGGTGCTGAGCCGCGAAACCCTCGGCAAGGCGCTGGGAACGGCCGTCAACGAACGCGCGATCGACGTCGCCGTCACCCGCCTGCGGCGCAAGATCGAGCCGGATCCCTCCTTTCCGCGCTACCTGCGCACCGTTCGCGGCCAGGGCTACCGCCTCGTCGACGCATGACCATGGACGCGATCCGCGAGCTCTTCGAACGCATCGCGCAGTGGGCCGACAAGCACTCGCCGCAGACCCTGTTCGCCCGCGCGCTGATCATCATCGTCGTACCCATGCTGCTGCTGCAGGCCCTGTCGGCCTGGTGGTTCTACAGCCAGCGCGGCGACAACGTGACCAACCGCCTCGCCATCCTGCTGGTGCGCGACCTGCGGCTGCTGATCTCCCTGCGCTCCGACTTCCCCGACGACGCGCACCGCGACTGGATCCTGCGCCGGTCGGCCCAGGACCTGCTGCTGTTCGTGTCGTTCCGCAAGGGCATCGTGCGCCCCTTCAAGGAGCCGGAATATTTCGACATCGTCGCCCGCGAGGTCCAGGGCGCGCTCGAAGCCGACCTGAAGAAACCCTTCTTCCTCGACAACAATATCGGCGGCGGCCAGCTCCTGATCGAGATCCAGCTGCCGGACGGCGACGTGATGGACGTGCTGGTGCCGCACGTCCGCCTCACCTTCGGATCGAGCTTCGCCTACGTCGTGGCCCAGCTCGGCCTTGCCCTTGTCCTGTTCGGGCTCGCCATCTGGTTCATGCGGCGCGAGCTCGTGCCGATCGAACATCTGGGGGTGGCGGCCGATGCTCTGGGCAAGGGACGCGACGTGCCGGACCTTGCCTTCTCCGGCGGCACCCGCGAGGTGCGGAATGCGGCCACGGCATTCCACACGATGCGCATTCGGCTGCGGCGCTCGATCCAGCAGCGCACCGAGATGCTGGCGGGCGTGAGCCACGACCTGCGCACGCCGCTGACGCGCATGAAGCTCTCGCTGGCGCTGCTCCCCGAATCGCCCGAGACCCGCGAACTATCGGACGACGTGTCCGACATGGAACGCATGATCGAGGGGTATCTTGCCTTCGCTCGCGGCGAGGGCGACGAGGATCCGGTGATGACCGATCTGTCGGAAATCCTGGAGGACGTGGTCGCGGGCGCGCGGCGCAACAGCGGCAGCGTCGAGCTGGTATGGCACGGAGACATGAACGTCGAGCTGCGACCGGTCGCCATGAAGCGCTGCGTCACCAACCTCGTGTCGAATGCCCAGCGTCACGGCCGCAACGTGCGGCTGGAGGCCACGCGCGGCCGGACCTCGGTCGTGATCACGGTGGACGACGACGGTCCGGGCATCCCGCCGGAGAACTACGAGGACGTGTTCCGCCCATTCTTCCGTCTCGACCCGTCCAGGAACGTCGAAACGGGCGGCGTGGGCCTCGGCCTCACCATCGCCCGCGACGTGGCCCGCAGCCACGGCGGCGAGGTCACGCTCGCCCGTTCCCCACTTGGCGGACTCCGCGCCATCGTGCGAATTCCGATCTGAGAGTGGCAAGAGAGCTGCGGCGCGGCCGCCTGTGCTAGAGTTGGCAAAACACCCGAGAGAAAGATGTCCAAGACCGAGACGCTGAAGTTCGCCCGCCATCCGCATCCGTCGCCCGTGCCGGCCGACAAGCGCGCCGCCCTGCTGAAGAACCCGGGCTTCGGCCGCGTCTTCAGCGACCACATGGTCACGATCCGGTACAGCGAGACGGAAGGCTGGCACGACGCGCGGATCGAGCCGCGGGCGCCGATCCCGATGGATCCCGCCGCCGCCGTCCTGCACTACGCCCAGGAGATCTTCGAGGGGCTGAAGGCCTATCGCACCGTGGGCGGCGGGGCGACGCTATTCCGGCCGGAGGAGAATGCCCGGCGCTTCCAGCAGTCGGCCGAGCGCCTGGCCATGCCGGTCCTGCCCGAGAAGATCTTCCTCGAAGCGGTCGACGAGCTGGTCAAGATCGACCGGGAGTGGATTCCAGAGGGCGACGGCAGCCTCTACATCCGGCCGTTCATGTTCGCCAACGAGACCTTCCTCGGGGTGAAGCCGTCATCCGACTATCTGTTCATCGTCATCGCCTCGTCGGTCGGCGCCTATTTCAAGACCGACGCCCCGGCGGTTTCCGTCTGGGTCTCGACCGAGTTCACGCGCGCCGCGCCGGGTGGAACCGGCGCCGCCAAGTGCGGCGGCAACTACGCCGCCAGCCTGCAGGCGCAGGCCGAGGCGACGCGGCATGGCTGCGATCAGGTCGTCTTCCTCGACGCCCGCGAACAGCGCTGGATCGAGGAGCTGGGCGGCATGAACATCTTCTTCGTGTTCGAGGACGGCTCGATGCTGACCCCGCCGCTCGGCGGCACGATCCTGCCGGGCATCACCCGGTCGTCGCTCCTCGCCCTCGCCCGCGACAAAGGCATCAAGGTGAGCGAGGAGCGCTATTCCATCCAACAATGGAAGGAAGACGCCGCGAGCGGCCGTCTGCGCGAGGCATTCGCGTGCGGCACCGCCGCCGTCGTGACGCCGATCGGCACCGTCCGATCGAAGGACGGCGAATTCCGCATCGGCAACGGCGGCTCGGGCGCCAAGACCGAGGAACTCAAGGCCGCCCTGGTGGACATCCAGCGCGGCCGGGTGGCCGACACGCGCGGCTGGATACACAAGGTGTTCTAGTCGTTACCGGCGGCGGCCGATCATGACGCCGTCGCCGGATCATTCTCCATGTCGTGGAGCAGGCGACCGACATTGTAGCCATCGATGTCCGCCGCGCTGACTTCCATCACCAGCCGGCTTCGGCGCGGCGTCGTCCAGACCGTCACATAGTGGACCGGCGCCCCGTCGCGATTGTGCACGAGCCGATCGATCTTGAGCACGGCCGAGTTGATCTCGACCTCCAGGATCTGCGAGACGAAGGGGTCGGCAAGCGCCGCATTGACCTCCTGCGCCACCCGGCCCAGCCGCTCGAAGCTGCCGGCAATCAATTCGTGCAGCGACGTGCTGCGCAATTTCTCCGCCGTGACCGCACCGGCGAAGGGCATGGGGATCCAGCCATCGAGCAGCGTGACGGGACGGCCTTCGAACGAGCGCAGTCTGACGACGTGCAGGGCTTCCGCTTCCTCGGGGAGACCGAGATGGCCGGCCACCGAACGGGGACAGCGCTGTTTCTCGATCCGAAGGATCCTCATCGTCGTTTCCTTCAGCGTTCGGCGCATGTCGCCGATGAAGCTGAAGTCGGGCCCCTGCCGGGCGTTTCCGGTCTTTGCCGTGACGAATGCCCCGACACCCTGGCGATTCTCGACGAACCCTTCGCCGGCGAGGTCGGCAAGCGCGCGCCGGACGGTGATGCGCGAGATCGAGAACTGGCGACAAAGCGCTTCCTGGGTCGGCAGGACATCTCCCGGACGATAGTGCCCCGAGACGATCTGCTCCTTCAGCAGCACGTAAAGCTGGCGGTGAAGCAGCGCCCCGTCCGCCTTGAGATTCAGCGCGCCGGACATGGTTCCGCCCTTCGGATCGCGGCAGCCGGGTGACTTGCAGGACGTGCAATCAGCATGTTGTAATAACTATATACCAACAAAGATGACAGGGAGGATGAGGATGATCATGAATATCACGTCGGCGCTCGCTGGCCTCGCAACCTTGGCTGGGCTTGGGCTTGCGGCAACCGCATCAGCCCAGACGACTGCACCGCCGCCTCCCGCTTTCAAGCCGACCAAGACGGTCACCATCGTGGTTCCCTACAGCCCCGGCGGCGGCACCGATGCCGTCGGGCGCCTGATGGCCAAGGCGCTCGAAGAAAAATGGGGGCAGACGGTCATCGTCGACAATCGCACCGGCGGGAACGGCTCGGTCGGCGCGGCGATCGTTGCGCGCGCGCAGCCCGACGGCCACACGATGGTGCTCGCCGTTTCGGGCATCGCGATCAACGCGCACCTGATGAAGCTTCCCTACGACACCGCCACTGCCTTCGCGCCGGTGACCGCAGTGGCCTACCCGGTGGCGACCCTGCTCGCCACGCCCGAGCTGCCGGCCAAGGACCTGAAGGGCCTGGTCGAACTTGTCCGCAAGGAGGGCCCCGAGAAGCGGACCTCGGCGAGCCCCGATCCGGGCAGCCGGCTTCTCGCCGAACGCATCTTCGACAGCGCCGGCATCAAGCTGATGAACGTGCCCTACAAAGGAGCGGCATCGTTCGTCGGCGACATCTCGGCCGGGCGCGTCGATGTCGGCATCGCCAGCGTCACGTCCGGCCTGTCGCTGATCAAGGCGGGCAAGCTCAAGGCACTGGGCATCATGGGGACGGAGCGGATTCCCGCCCTGCCCGATGTCGCGACCTTCAAGGAGCAGGGCTTCTCCGGCCTCGACGAGAATTCCTGGTACGGGCTGTTCGCGCCGGCCGGCACGCCGCCGGAAACGGTGGAGGCGATTCAGAAGGATATCGCGAGCGTGCTCGCGACACCGGAATTCAAGGCGAAGCTCGTCGAATACGGATCCCTGCCAGGGGGCGATACGCCGGCCGCCTTCACGGAGCGCTTCCAGCGCGACCTCAAGGAGTCGGGCGAGACGATCCGCCGGCTCGGCATGACCGCGGATTGATGGAGGACAGGATGACCAGGATTTCGCCCGCCCACTGGACCGTCACCGATGTCGAGAAGGACAGAGGCTGGATCTACAGCCTGTCGCCGCAGGAGGGCGCCGACCTGATCGCGACGGTGCGCGCCGCCGGTCCGGCCGACCGGCCGATCCTTTCCTGGCGACGCGAGGATTTCGACCTGCGTTCCGCCGTGCCGACCCTGGCCGCCGCCTTCCGTGAGGTGCGCGATGGCCGCGGGATGGCGTTGGTCAAGAACCTGCCCCGCGATGGCGTGACGCCTGACGAGTTCCGGTTGATGACCTGGGCGATCGGATTGCATTTCGGCGTTGCCCGGCCGCAGAACAAGGCCAGCGACTACATCACCGAAGTGAAGAATGCCGGCATGAGCTATCGCAGCCCGACCGGCCGCGGCTACAATTCCAATGCCGAACTCGACTTCCACGTCGACGGTTCCGACGTGGTCCTCCTCTCCTGCTACAATCAGGCGCCGGTGGGCGGCATGAGCATGTGCGCCAGCGCCGCCACCGCCTACGACATCGTCAAGGCGGAGCGGCCCGACTACGCGGCGGCGCTTCAGAGCGACTATACGTTCAGCCGCAACGGCGAGCAGTCCGACGGGGAGGCGCCGTGGTATCCCGCGCCGATCTGCACCGAGGAGAACGGCCGGGTCTTCTGCAAATGGAACCGTAACCGCATCATCAATGCCCAGAAGCTGGACGGGGCGACGCCGCTCACGGCGCTGCAGCAGGAAGCTATGGCGTATTTCGACCAGGTGCTGCGGCGGCCCGAGAACATGTTCTGCATGAACCTGGAGCCCGGCGATCTCCAGATCCTCTGCAACCAGACCATGCTCCATTCCCGCACCAGCTTCGAGGACCACACCGACGATGCGAAGAAGCGCACCCTGTATCGTCTCTGGCTGGCCCTGCCGGATTCCCGGAGGCTGCCGCGGAGCTGGGAGGTCTTCTACGGCACGATCGAGCCCGGCGCCGTGCGCGGCGTGATGAAGGGGCACAATTACGACGAGGTCCGGCGCAATTTCGATTCGAGGCAAGCGGCAGCGATGGGCATGAAGGCCGCCTGACACCACGAACCAAAGGGAGAAACGCGATGCCCAAGGGAAAGCTGTTCCGTGAAGCCATGAAGCGCGGGCTGGTCGCCGCGCCCGGTTGCTTCGATTGCATCACCGCGCGCTCGATCGAACGCGCGGGTTTCGATGCCGTGTACATGACGGGCGCCGGCACCGCGGCAAGTCTCGGCTATCCCGACTACGGCCTCGTCACCATGTCGGAGATGGCCGACAATGCCGGCCGGATCGCCTCGGCCATCAAGCTGCCGGTGATCGCCGACGCCGACACGGGGTACGGCAACGAGCTGAACGCGATCCGCACCGTCCGCGAATACGAGAAGCGCGGTGTCGCCGGCATCCATATCGAGGACCAGGGCTTCCCCAAGAAGTGCGGACATCTCGAGGACAAGACGATCGTCCCTCTCGAGGACTACGTCGCCAAGATCCGGGCCGCCGTGAGCGCCAAGACCGACCCGGACTTCCTGATCATCGCGCGCACCGACTCCCGCGCCGTGCTGGGCTTCGAGGAGGCGATCCGCAGGGCCAATGCCGCGATCGAGGCGGGCGCCGACATGGCCTTCGTCGAGGCGCCGCAGACGTTGGAGGAGACCGCGTCGGTGCCCAGGCTCGTGAAGGGACCTTGCCTGCTCAACATGGTGTGGAAGGGCAAGACGCCAGATCTCTCGATCGACGAGGCCGGCAAGATGAACTACGCGGTGATGATCCTGCCGGGCGTACTCACGCGCACGGTGGTCGGCGCCTGCGACGCGGCCCTGGCCGATCTCAAGGCGAAGGGCCGCCACCCCGCACCGCTTTCCGACATCACGCCGCAGCAGGGCTTCCGCCTTTCCGGCGCCGACGAATGGGACCGCTATCGCACGCAGTTCCGCGAGTCGCCGAAGCAGGCGGCGGAGTAACGTCGGGTCGGATCCGACTAGAAGAGCTTTCCACCGTTTGGCACCGGCTGCGTCGGCGCAATCAGCACGACGCTGCCGTCCGCGGCGGGAAAGCCCAGCGTCAGGACCTCGGACATGAACCGGCCGATCTGGCGCGGCGGGAAATTGACGACCGCCGCGACCTGACGGCCGACCAGCGAGGCCGGCGTATAGTGCACCGTGACCTGCGCCGACGATTTGCGTGTGCCGATATCCGGACCGAAATCGATGACCAGACGGTAGGCCGGCTTGCGCGCGCCTTCGAGGGGAGCGGCTTCGAGGATCGTGCCGACGCGGATGTCGACCTTCTCGAAATCGGGATAGGCGATCTGTTCCATGATGGCGTCAGGCTAGAGCGGTTCCGGCTTTTGTCGAGGAGACATACCGACTCCCACGCAGACCAGCCTTGCACTGGCATGGCCGCGGCAACGCTCCCAAAAGAAAAGGGCCGCTATTCGCGGCCCCTTCCCGAACTCTGTCGCTCGACGCCAGTTACTTCTTGGCGGCGATGGCGGCCTTGACCTCTTCCGTGAGCTCCGCGACGCGCTCGCTCAGGGCGCTCAGCGTCTCGGTGTGGCTCTTGCTGTACATGTCGGCCAGTTCCTTCGAGTTGGAAATCGCGGCCTCGTAGCTCTTCTTCAGGAAGTCGATCTGCTTGGCGGCCTTTTCCTCGACGGTGGCCGCGGCGAGGACTTCGCTGCCATGCTTGGAGAAATCCTCCATGGCCGAGCGGAGCATGTCGCCCTGGCGCTGCGCGATCGCCTTCAGCGACTCCACGGCCGAGGTGTTGACCGAGGTCAGCGTCGCGAAGTTCTTGCGGGTGGTCTCGACGAACGACTCGACGTTGACGGCCGGGAGCTTGAACTCGCCGGAGAGCTTGGTGAAATCGAAATCGGTGAACGGGTTCTTGAAGGCGCCATTGGCGTACATTGGTGAATCTCCTGACAGGCGAAGGCTAAAAGGACTCGGCTGACCGCGTTTTGTTGCGGTGCACAACGAGACCTAATCTATGATTGCATCGCAGCGAGTCAAGGGACGTTTTTGTGCACCGCACAAAATTTTCACTGGGCAGGCGCCGGGGGTTCGGTCGAAACTCTCTGAGCCCGATCCTTTTTCGCATATTTATCAAAGAGTTGAGACCATCTCTCGGCCATCTTGAGACGGTTGTCCAAGGCCGCCATCGTCTTGGACAGGTCCTCGCTTTCATCCCGGTCGAACACACGCGAGACGGCATAGTGGATTGCCAGCAACCCGTTCTGCCGCAATGCACCGGACAGGCCTTCGCTCGAAACGGAGGCTGCTTCCAGCATCGCCGCCATCGAACGGCGCAGGGAAGGCCCCATGGCGAGGGCGAGCAACGGATCGGAGGTACCGGCGCGGCGGATCGCCCGCAGCGCCGCCCGGTGCGGCCTTAGCGCGTCGTACCGGCGCATCATGACGTCGAACAGCCGGTCGCGGGCCGTCTCCTCGGGGTCGCTACCCGTCGGCGTTCCCGCGAGAACTTCCTTGTCGATCCGGGCCATGAATGCCGCAACGAGCGCGACCTTGTCGGGAAATACCCCGTAGAGTTCGCTGAAACCGATTCCCGCGGCCTCGGCCACGTCGCGCAACGCCACTCCCGCGAACCCCTTCTCCGCCACGAGGGCGAGGAAGGCGTCGAGGGCCCTGTCGGCAGGGTTAGGCGCGTGCTCCATCATCCGGCCAGTTCCCGCGACCGCCGCGAGGCGGCGCCGAGCGCTTTGTCGAAGAGGGGTTGGATGCCGTCGTCAGCCATGAGCACCTGGAGGGCCGCGGCAGTGGTACCGCCCGGACTGGTCACGTTAACGCGCAATTGGGAGGCCGGCTCCGTCGACTGGCGCAGCAATTCGCCGCTGCCCGCCACGGTCGCGCGGGCGAGCTGCATGGCCATGTCGGCCGACAGGCCGAGCTTCGCGCCCGCCGCCGCCATCGCCTCGACCAGAAGGAAGACATAGGCGGGCCCGCTGCCCGACAAGGCGGTGACGGGGTCCATGAGCGCCTCGTCGCCGACCCACAGGACCTCGCCCACGGCCTGCAGCAATTCGTGGCAGCGCTTCTTCTCCGCCTCGGAGACGGAGGCTGCCGCCGTGGCGACGGTGATGCCCTGGCGCACCGCGGCCGGCGTATTGGGCATCGAGCGCACGACCTTGGCGACCGCGCCGAGATGTTCGCCGAAATAGGCCAGCGTCTTGCCCGCCGCGATGGAGAGGAAGACCGTGCCGTGGTCGGCAAAGCGCCGGAGGTCGGCCAGCGTCGCGTCCATCGACTGCGGCTTCACCGCCAGCACGACGATCTCCGGCGCCTCGCCGATCTCGGCCGTCGACGCGACGAGGTGCAGGCCCGCATGCCGCGGCCGGATCGCCTCGACGGGCTCCGCGACCGCGACCTGCGACGCCTCGAGGCCGCGCGCCAGCCAGCCGTCCAGCATGGCGCTTCCCATCTTGCCGCATCCGACCAGCAGCAGCTTGGTCATGGGGTTCAGCGTCCCTTGAACTTCGCTGCCCGCTTCTCGCGGAAGGCGGCCGCGCCTTCCTTGCGATCGTCGGAGTTGGCGATGGTCTCGAGCTTGTAGCGTTCCGGCACGAAGATCTCGGCCGGCCCGCGCGGCAGGGTCTGGTTGGCGAAGTCGCGCAGCGTCCGGATGACCAGCGGCGCCGATTCCGCGATGACCTTCGCCATGCGGCGCGCTTCCTTGCGCTCCTCGCCGAGCGGCACGACCTTGTTCACGAAGCCGACGTCGTAGGCGCGCTTCACGGAAATCTCCTCGCCGAGCAGCAGCAGCTCCATGGCGACCTTGTGCGGCATGCGCGACACGATGCCCGGCATCAATCCGCCGAACACGCCGACCTTCGCCTCGGGATACATGAACTTCGTGGTATCCGCAGACACCATGAGATCGCACGTCATGACGAGGCAGATGCCGCCGCCGATCACCCAGCCCTGCGTGGCCGCGATGACCGGCTTGGTCAGGGCGTGGCTGACATGCGGCACGGCCTTCCACATGGCCGCGGGCGGATTGTTGAGGTCGGCGCCGACGCAGAAGGCGGGCCCGTCGGCCTGCAGCACGGCCACCTGGTCGTCGCCGGCCTCGAAGGCGCGGTACGCCTCGTAAAGCCCGTCGCACAGCTCCTGGGTCAGCGCATTGCGCTTCTCCGGGCGCGTCATGGTGATGGTGGTGATGCCTTCGCTCGACTCGACTTTGACCAGACTCACGGTTCCCTCCGCTTCACTTGCGCGGGATGCTAGCAGCCGCCCATACTCGACGCATCCCAAGACAGGCCCGCGACAGGAGCGATCCATGCAGACCCGCAATCCCTTCTTCGACGACCTCACCAAGGTGGCCAACGGCGCGATGGGCGCCCTCACCGGCATGAAGGACGAGATGGAGGCGCGCGTGCGCGACCAGATCGCCCGCATCCTGGACGGCATGGACATTCCGCGCCGCGACGAGTTCGAGGCGGTGAAGGCGATGGCCGCCAAGGCGCGCGAGGAGAACGAGGAGCTGAAGAAGCAGGTCGCCGACCTTCAGGCGCGCCTGCTCAACACAGGCCCTTAGGCGCGGCGGCCAAAGCGGCACGCCGCCGACAGAAAGATCGCATGACCAGTCAGGGCGGCCCATGCTGCGGAAATCGCGCGGCACACATTTAGGCTAGGGTTAGTTGGCGCAGCGCACGTCGCAATCGTCGGCGACGAGGCAGTATTGCGAGGGCCGTTCTTCCCGCGGCCTGCGCCGGCCGCGGGAAGCGACAGCGGCCGAGCGGTGCCTAGTAGCTCTTGTAGCCGAGGAACTTGCCCGACATGGCGATCTTCACGCGGTCGCCCTTCTGGTCGGGCTGGCGCTCCATCGTCATGTCGAAATCGATGGCGGACATGATGCCGTCGCCGAATTCCTCCTGGATCAGTTCCTTCCAGGTCGTTCCGTAGACCTGGACCAGCTCGTAGAAGCGGTAGATCAGCGGGTCGGTCGGCGGGATCTGCGGCAGCGAGCCGCGATAGGGCACTTCCTGCAGCAGCAGGACTTCTTCCTTGCCAAGCCCGAAGAGCTTGCCGGCCTTGGTGGCCTGCTCCTTGGTCATCTTCATCTGGCCCATGCAGGCCGCGGTGACGACGATCTTGGAGGCGCCGCCGATCTTCTTGGCGATCTCGTCCCAGGTCAGTTCCTTCATGCGCTTGGCCGAGAGGATCTTCTCGGTGACTTCAGCCCGCTTCATTGCTTTCTCCCGTGTGCTTCGACTGTCTGCTTCTGCCTAGTGGCTCTGTCTGAGGGGCACGATCTCCGCCGGCGGATTCACCGCCGACAGTCCCGGCTTCACCAGCTTGATCCGCCGCGGATCGTAGCCCTGCCCCGCGATCTCCTGGTCGAACGCCTTCGAGCGGTTGACCAGGAACTCCACGAGATGGTTTCGGATCGCGTAATACTGCGGATGGCGGTGAAGATCGTTCCGGTGCCGCTCGTTGCGCGGCATGGTGTTGACCACGATCTCGGCGATCTTGGCGCCGGGGCCGTTGGTCATCAGCACGATCCTGTCGGCGAGCAGGATCGCCTCGTCGACATCGTGCGTGATCATGAAGACGGTCTGCTGCGTGTCCGCGCAGATGCGCAGCACCTCGTCCTGCAGCATGCCGCGCGTCAGCGCGTCGAGCGCGCTGAACGGCTCGTCCATCAGCAGCATCTTGGGCTGGATCGAGAGCGCGCGGGCGATGCCGACACGCTGCTTCATGCCGCCCGAGAGTTGCGACGGGCGCTTGTCCTCCGCGCCCTTCAGGCCGACCAGCTCGATGAAGCGCCGCGCGTGGTCCTGGACGCGTGCCTTGTCCCATTTGGGCCAGCGCGACGAGACGGCGAAGGCGATGTTGCCCATCACCGTCAGCCACGGCAGCAGCGCGTGTCCCTGGAAGATCACCGCGCGGTCGAGGCTCGGCCCGTCGATCTCGCGATTGTCGACGATGACGGCGCCGTCGCTCGGCCGGTCCAGCCCGGCCAGCACGTTCAGGATCGTCGTCTTGCCGCAGCCGGAATGGCCGATCAGGCAGCAGAACTCGCCCTTGTCGATGCCGAACCAGATGTCCTCGAAGACGGCGGGCTGGTTCGTGTCGCCGAACCGGCGCGCAAGGCCCTCGACACTGATCAAAGGTCGCTGGTCCATGCGCCTACTCCGGATAGGTGACGAGTTTGGCGAGCGATGCCAGTCCCTGGTCGAGCGCGAGCCCGACGAGGCCGATCAGCAGGATCGCCGTCACGATGTTGGCGATCGAGAGGTTGTTCCACTCGTTCCACACGAAGTAGCCGATGCCCGTGCCGCCCACGAGCATCTCGGCCGCGACGATCACCAGCCAGGCGATGCCGACCGAGATGCGCATGCCCGTCATGATGGTCGGCGCCGCCGCGGGGAGGATGACGCGGAAGGCCGTGCGGAACGGCCCGACCTCGAGCGTGCGGGCGACGTTCAGCCACTCCTTGCGGACGCTGCCCACGCCGAACGCGGTGTTGATCAGCATCGGCCAGACCGAGCAGATGAAGATCACGAAGATCGAGGAGATGGCCGAATCCTTGATCGTGTAGAGCGCGAGCGGCATCCACGCGAGCGGCGACACCGGCTTCAGGATCTGGATGAAGGGGTCCAGCGCGCGGTAGATCAGCGGCGACATGCCGATCAGGAAACCGAGCGGGATCGCGAACAGCGCCGCCAGGCCGAAGCCCAGCAGCACGCGGCCCAGCGAATAGGCGAGCTGGATGCCGATGCCCTTGTCGTTGCTGCCGCGCACGTAGAACGGATCGGTCAGGTGCCGCCAGATCGTGGCGCCGATATCGGCCGGCGTCGGCATCGCCGACTTGGACCCGGCCGCCGCGGAGGCGCCGACCAGCTTCGCGTACTCCGGATCCACGGCGGGGCCGGTCGCCGCGGTCGGCATGGTCGCGACCTGCCAGATCGCCACGATGCCGACGAAGATCAGGAGCGACAGCAGGCCCGCCCGCAACCCAAGCGAGGATTTCAGGGTCGCCACGGCGTCAGCTCCGCTTGATGGCGAAGCTGTTCACGTATTCCGCGGGCTTCGACGGGTCGAACGCCTTGCCCATCACGACGATCGTCTTCTTCGACGGATCGGGCGGCGTCAGGCCCATCTCCTTCATCAAGGCCGCCGTGTCGGTGGCCAGGAAGACTTCCTGCGCGACCTTGGCGTAGTCGACATCGGCCTTGAGCTGCCCCCAGCGCTTCATCTGGGTCAGGATCCAGATGGCGAACTGGTTCCACGGGAAGGGATCAAAGTCGATGCGCTCGGGGTCCTTCTTCACCCCGCCCAGCCCGTCGGCGTAGGTGCCGGTGAGGACCTGCTCCAGCACCGTCTCGGGCTGGTTGAGATAGTTCTGCGGCGCGATCGCCTTGGCGATCTCCTTGCGGTTCTCCTGCTTGTGGGCATAGGCGGTGGCGTCGATGATCGCCTTCAGCAGCGCGCGGTATGAATTCGGGTTCTGGGCGGCGAATTCCTTGCTGACGGCAAAGGCGCAGCAGGGATGCCCGTTCCACAGTTCCTTGGTCAGGAGATGGATGAAGCCGACGCCGTCGTACACGGCGCGCTGGTTGAACGGATCCGGTCCGAGATAGCCGTCGAGATTGTCGGCGCGCAGGTTGGCCACCATCTCCGGCGGCGGCACCGAGCGGATCGAGATGTCCTTGTCGGGATCGAGGCCGGCCTCCGCCACGTAGTAGCGCAGCAGGTAGTTGTGCATCGAATAGTCGAACGGCACGGCGAAGCGGAAGCCCTTCCAGTCCTTCGGGTTCCGCTTGTCCTTGTGCTTCATCGCCAGGGTGATCGCCTGGCCGTTGATGTTCTCGATCGCCGGCATCGTCCACGGCACCGGATTCGACCCGACGCCCAGCGTGATCGCGAGCGGCATCGGCGAGAGCATGTGGGAGGCGTCGTATTCCTTGGCCAGCGACTTGTCGCGGATGACCGCCCAACCGGCCGTCTTCACGACCTCCACGTTGAGGCCGTGCTTCGAATAGAAGCCCATCGGGTGCGCCATGATGATGGGCGTGGCGCAGGTGATGGGGATGAAGCCGACCTTGAGGTCCTTCTTCTCCGGCGCGCCGCCGCCCGGTCCCCCCTGGGCAAAGGCTTCGCGGGCGGCAGCGAGCGGCAGGATGGAGGAGATCGCCGCCATCGCCGTCGAGGCGCCCACCGTTTTCAGGAAAAGGCGCCGCTGCGCGTCGACCGGGAACACCGCCCGCAGGACCGCCGCATCGACCACGCGGTTCCAGCGCTGCTCGTCGCCGGCCGGCACCTCCGACGCCGCCAGGCGGGCGTGATCGGCCTCCGCGTGGTTGCCGCCGCAGCTGCATGCCCGCCGGAACAGGGTCTTGGGATCGAACGGGTCCTTGAACATCGGAAGCCTCCTCCAGTCTTGGCGCGACAGCGCTTGGGGACTGAAAGGCAAGCCTCGTGCCAAGGCGCACTCGATATGTATAAATGCGGGGCAAACCGCGTTGCGGTCGCGGGAATGCTCAAATCGCAGGCACTACTTATGCGATTCGTTTCGCGGAATTTTGCGACTCGAATCTTAGAGCTGGGGATTAAATTGATGGAATCCCTGACTCTTTTCCCCATTTTTGGTCTCAATTGTTATTGCGCAGGGGAACTCCTCCTGTAGGCTACCGCTAGTGGGTTGTTGGGTACCCACCACGAGATGTCGGCCATCTGCAAAAAGAATGGCTCGTCGGAGCCGCAAAGCAGAATGGTTGGGGAGTGGTCGATGGCTTTGACGCGACAGGAGCGGGGCAGACGGAAGGCCGACCTGAACCCTCTCGAAATGATCGAGAAGGTCGTCGTCGCCAACGACTGGCCCTTCGACCGGACGTCCGACCGGGAAATCGCCGTGGAAGTCGCGGGACGCTGGTGCGACTATCGCATGTTCTTCAGCTGGCGCGACGACGTCGAGGCGCTGCATTTTACCTGCGCGTACGACGTCCGGATCCCGCACGAGCGGCACAACGACATCCATGTGCTGTTGGGGCTGATCAACGAGAAGATGTGGCTGGGCCACTTCGACCTGTGGAGCGAGGAAGGGTTGCCGATGTTCCGGCATGCCATCCCATTGCGCGGGACGAACGGGCTGATGGCCGAACAGCTCAACGACCTCGTCGAGGTGGCGATCACCGAGAGCGAGCGTTTCTATCCCGCCTTCCAGTACGTCGTGTGGGCCGGCAAGTCCCCCGCCGACGCGCTCACCGCCTCGATCCTCGAGACGGTCGGCGAGGCCTGACGAGTTAAGGACCTTCCGACGCCCCCTCTCAAAAAAGAGCACAAGTCTCTTTAAGTTCGGAATGTCCTAGCGGCGCCGGTCCCCCAGGCCGGCGCCGCGCCCATTTGGGCCTCCGCACCCGCGCGCAGTCCCGCTATAAGGTTCGTCCTCATGACGCTGCTCGCGATCCCCTATCCCGAGATCGATCCCGTCCTCGTCCATCTCGGACCCTTGGCCATCCGCTGGTACGCCCTCGCCTATATCGCCGGCCTTATCATCGGCTGGCAGGTCATGCGCCGGGTCTGCGAGCAGCCGCCCAAAATCCTCTCGCCGACCAAGATCGACGATTTCCTGCTGTGGGCAGCGCTCGGCGTCATCCTGGGGGGGCGGCTGGGCTACGTGCTCTTCTACAAGCCGGGTTTCTACCTCGCGAACCCGCTGGCGGCGCTCACCGTCTGGGAGGGCGGCATGGCCTTTCATGGCGGCCTGCTGGGCGTGATCGTGGCCATCCTTCTCTTCGCCCTGCGCAACAAGACCGATCCGTTCATGCTGTCGGACCTGGTGGCCATCGTGGCGCCGACCGGGCTGTTCTTCGGCCGTCTCGCCAACTTCATCAACGGCGAGCTGTGGGGTCGCGTCAGCGACGTGCCGTGGGCAATGGTTTTCCCGCGCGGCGGCCCCCTGCCGCGGCATCCGAGCCAGCTTTACCAGGCATTCTTCGAAGGGGTGCTGCTCACGCTGGTGATCGTGGCGGTCTGGAAGCTCACCGCCGGCCGCCGCCGGCCCGGCCTGCTCACCGGCGTCTTCTGCGCGGGCTATGGCCTCGCGCGCATCGTCGGCGAGATCTTCCGCGAGCCCGATGCCCATCTCGGATTCCTGTGGGGACCGCTTACCATGGGCATGCTGCTGTCGCTGCCGGTCCTGCTGTTCGGCGCGTGGCTGATCGTGCGCGCCAACCGGCGGCCCGTGCTGCCCTGACGACGCGTGCCTGACGGAACATGACCAGCGAACTCGGCCGGCTGATCGCCCAGCGCATCGCGCTGACCGGTCCGATCTCGCTGGCGGACTTCATGGCCGAGGCGCTCGGCCATCCCCGGCTGGGGTACTACCGGCGCGCCCGACCGATCGGCGCCGCCGGCGACTTCACCACCGCACCCGAAATTTCCCAGATGTTCGGCGAACTGATCGGGGCCTGGCTGGCCGAACGTTGGCTGGCGATGGGCCGGCCCGCCCCCGTCCGCCTCGTCGAGCTGGGCCCGGGTCGCGGTACGCTGATGGCCGACGCGCTGCGCGCCACGCGCGGCGTCCCGGGTTTCCATGCCGCCCTCGACATCCATTTCGTCGAGACCAGCGAAACCCTGCAGGCAGCGCAACGCGCGGCCCTGCCCGGGGTCGCCGTCACCTGGCACGAGCGGTTCGACCAGGTACCCGACGGGCCGCTCCTGCTGGTCGCCAACGAATTCTTCGATGCGCTGCCTGTTCGCCAGTTCCACCGGACCGGGACGGGCTGGCGCGAACGCATGGTCGGGCTCGACGACAGCGGCGCGCTTCGGCTCGCGCTGGCCCCCGGAGCGACGCCCTTCGCCGCTTTCCTGCCGAACGCAGCGACCGGTGCCGAGGCGGAGATCGGCGAGGCCGGCCGGGCTCTCGCGGGCGAGATCGGCGCCCGCATCGATCGGCATGGCGGATGGGCGCTGGTCATCGACTACAGCGACGAGACGTCGGGACGCGCCGCCTCCCTGCAGGCCGTACGCGCCCATCGCGGTACCGATATCCTCGACCGGCCCGGCGAGACCGACCTCAGCGCGCATGTCGATCTCGCCGCCCTGGCGGCGGCGGCGCGCGTCGCCGCATTCGGCCCGGTCGGCCAGGGCCTCTTCCTGCAACGGCTGGGCATCGCGGCGCGGGCTGCCGTCCTCAGGCAGCGTGCAACGCCCGAGCAGGCCCGCGCGCTCGATGCGGCGTTGGCCCGCTTGATCGCGCCCGGCCAAATGGGCACCTTGTTCCGCGTGCTGGCGTTGGGCGACGGGAAGAGCGCCCCGCCGGCAGGCTTTTCGGATCCCCCCTCGGACGCCCCATGATTCAGGCCTCGACGCTCGCCGACCTCGACGCGGTGCAGCACCGCTTCTTCACCCGCCGCGGCGGGGTGAGTTCCGGCCTCTATTCCTCGCTCAATTGCGGCTACGGCTCGGGCGACTCGCCCGACAACGTGCGCGAGAACCGGCGCCGGGTCGCCGAACAGTTCGGGCTGGACGAGCCCGACCTCCAGACCGTGCATCAGATCCATTCGACCGACGTCCTCACGGTCGGCGACGACCGCTGGACATCGCCGGGCGCCCCGAAGGCCGACGCGTTGGTCACGGACCGGCCGGGCGTCGTGCTGGGCGTGCTGGCCGCCGATTGCGCGCCGGTGCTGCTCGCCGACAACCAGGCGGGTGTGATCGGCGCCGCCCATGCCGGCTGGAAGGGCGCGCTGGGTGGCGTCGTCGACACCACGATCGCGGCCATGGAGAAGCTCGGGGCGCAACGCGACCGGCTGATCGTCGTGGTCGGTCCCTGCATCGGTCCCGCCTCCTACGAGGTGGGTCCGGAATTCCCGGCACCTTTCCTCGCCCAGGACGCGGCCAACGAAGCCTTCTTCCGCCCGGCGGCGCGCGCCGGTCACTTCATGTTCGACCTGCCGGGCTACCTGCTGCACCGCATCGGCCGGCAAGGCGTGACGGTCGCGACGACCGGCCACGACACGCTGACCGGCACCGACGATTTCTTCAGCTACCGGCGCAATACGCTCCAGGGCGTGCGCGACTACGGACGCGGGCTGTCGGCGATCGCCCTTCGGGACTGACGTGCCCTACCTCATCATCCTCGTCGTCCTGTGCCTGCTGGGAGTCGTCGCGACATGCGCCATGTTGTGACGCTCCTCTGCCTCGCGCTTCTTGCCGCTTGCACCCCGCCGCCCCGCCCCTTCCAGCACGATCCGTCCAACGGCTACTCGCGGCCGCTGCGTGAAAAGGTCGAGGTGGCGATCGGTGCGCCGCGGAACATGCCGCCGGAGATGGGACGACGCGTGGCGGCGGCGCTGGCCGTCGAGCTGCAATCCTATGGCATCGTCGCCGCGGTCGAGCCGGCGGAAGCCCCGCTGCAGGTCGAAGGCGTGATGAGCACGCGCGATGCCGACATGTCGATCGAGGTCCAGGTCGACTGGCGCGTGGCCGGCCGGCCAAAGACGGACGAGCCCGTCACGGTGAAGACACGCGCACCGCCGTCCGACTATGCCGAGCAGAACGAGCGGCTGGTCTCGCGGATCGCCCAGCAGGCGGCCCCGCGCGTCGCCACCCTGATCGGCAAGCCGCCGAACTTCATTCCGCGCGCGCCGGGCCAGGTCGCCGCCGGCATCACCATCCCCTACGATTTTCCGGTCGAACTGGCCTCCGAACAGTCGGCAGCGGCAGCGGCAGCGGCCGCAAGCAAGGCCGAGGGGGGACAACCGGCCAAGCCGGCGGCGCCGGCCGCGCCGGCCGAGCCGCAGGTCAAGGTGTATGTCGCACAGGTCACCGGAGCCCCGTCCGACGGCAACCGCCAGCTGACCTCGGGCATGCGGCGCGCCCTCGGGTCGAGCAAGCTCGTGATCGCCGACGCGGCGGATGCCGACACCTTCACGGTGGTCGGCACTGTCACCCTCACCCCGGTCGACGATCGCGTCGGACGCCTCACGGTGAAATGGCTGCTCAAGGCACCCTCGGGCGCCACGGTGGGCGATATCGAGCAATCCAATCCGGTGCCGCTCGCCGCCGCGCGCGGCTCGTGGGCCGGATTCGGCGACATCGTCGCCTCCGCGGCATCTGACGGCGTGCTCGAACTGCTGGAAAAAGCACTGACGCGGCCGAAGTGAAGCTGCGCACTCCCTGAATCGGCTTGTCAGAGGGGGGCTCCCCGCTGCTACTGTTCCGCCAAGGACGGCTCGATTCTTGCTTGCCCGCGCAAGCAGGGATGGCTGCAAGACAGGGAGTTGAAATAAATGTTTTCGATCAGGACCTCGGCCTTGGCGTTGATCGCCGCGGCCAGCGTCGGCGCGTTTGTCGCCGCGCCGGCCACCGCGCAGACGCTCAAGGTCGTCATGCATTCGGACGTGAAGATCCTAGATCCGATCTGGACCACGGCCTACATCCAGCGCAACCACGGCTACATGGTGTGGGATACGCTGTTCGCGGTCGACGAGAAGTTCAACGTCAAGCCGCAGATGGTCGACAAGTACGAGAACTCTGCCGACAAGCTGACCTGGACCTTCACGCTGCGCGACGGTCTCGAGTGGCATAACGGCACGCCGGTCACCGCCGAGGATTGCGTCGCCTCCATCAAGCGCTGGGCCGCCCGCGACTCCATGGGCCAGAAGATGATGGGCTCGGTCGAGGGCTTCGAGGTCGTCGACGCCAAGACCTTCAAGATGAAGATGAAGGAGCCGTACGGCCTGGTGCTCGAGTCGCTCGGCAAGCCGTCGTCGAACGTGCCCTTCATGATGCCGAAGAAGACGGCCGAAACCGACCCGATGCAGCAGATCAAGGTCGAGGACGTGATCGGCTCGGGCCCGTTCGTCTTCAAGGCCGACGAATGGAAGCCGGGCGAAAAGATCGTCTACGTCAAGAACGCCAAGTACAAGCCTCGCGCCGAGCCGCCCAATGGCCTGTCCGGCGGCAAGGTCGTCAAGCTCGACCGCGTCGAGTGGATCGCCATGCCAGACATCCAGACGCAGGTCGCCGCCCTGCAGAGCGGCGAGATCGACATGATCGAATCGCCCGGCCACGACCTGCTGCCGCTGCTGGGCAAGGACAAGAATATCGAGCTTGTCAGCTTCAATCCGACCGGCAACCAGTACGCCTTCCGCTTCAACAGCATCGCCAAGCCGTTCGACAATGCGAAGATCCGGCATGCCGTGTTCGTCGCCTTCGCCCAGGAGGACTTCCTCAAGGCGACGATCGGCGACCCGCAATGGTACAAGGTCTGTAAGGCGCCCTTCGTCTGCGGCACGCCGCTGGCGACCGACGCCGGCATGGCCGACGTCCTGAACGGCAACGCCGCCAAGGCCAAGCAGATCCTGACGGAAGCGGGTTATGACGGCACGCCGATCGTGCTGATGCAGTCGACCGACCTGCAGGTCCTGACCAACCTCGCCCCGGTCGCCAAGGCGCAGATGGAGCGCGCCGGCTTCAAGGTCGACATGGTCTCGATGGACTGGCAGACGCTGGTCGCGCGCCGGGTCAAGAAGGACCCGCCGAGCCAGGGCGGCTGGCACGCCTTCCTCACCTCCTGGGTGGCCGCCGACATCCTCAATCCGGTGATGGCGGGCTACTTCAACGCCGCGTGCGACAAGGCGATGTTCGGCTGGCCGTGCGACGCGACGATCGAGAAGTATCGCGACCAGTTCGCCAAGGAAACGGACCCGGCGAAGCAGAAGCAGATCGTCGAGGACCTCCAGAAGTACTGGGTCGACCATCCGACCCACATCAACGTCGGCCAGTGGTACGCCCCGCTGGCGCGCCGCAAGAACATCGAGGGCAACCTGGTGGCCCCCGCTCCTGTCTTCTGGAACGTCACGAAGAAGTAGCTCGATCCGCGCGCGGGGCCCGGCCCCGCGCGCCCATCGATGAAGGCGCGCTGGGGGCTCGCCTTCTTCCATGGGAGCGAAATGAGGGGAATCAAGATGAAGCAAGTGCTGAGACGCTCGCTGGCGGCCATTGCCGCCGGCGCGATCCTGTCTGCCGCCGGGCCGGTCCTGGCGCAGGGCAAGGTGCTGAAGTTCGTACAGAACGGCAACCTCACCATCCTCGACCCGATCTGGACGACGGCGTACGTCACGCGCAACCACGGCTATTTCATCTACGACACGCTCTTCGCGTCGGACGAGAACAACGCCGCCAAGCCGCAGATGGTCGACAAGTACGACGTCTCGGCCGACAAGACGGTGTGGACCTTCACCTTGCGCGACGGCCTCGAATGGCACGACGGCACGCCGGTCACCTCCGAGGATTGCATCGCCTCGATCAAGCGCTGGGGCGCCCGCGACGCGATGGGCCTCAAGCTGATGGATTTCGTGAAGGAGATGAAGGCGGTCGACGCCAAGACCTTCCAGATGATCCTGAAGGAGCCCTATGGCCTGGTGCTGGATTCTCTGGCCAAACCCAGTTCGAACGTGCCCTTCATGATGCCGAAGAAGGTCGCCGAGACCGACCCGTTCAAGCAGATCGACAGCCAGATCGGTTCGGGCCCCTTCATCTACCTCAATGCCGAGTCCAAGCCCGGCGAGAAGCACGTCTATATCAAGAACCCGAAATACAAGCCGCGCAACGAGCCGCCGTCGGGACTGGCGGGCGGCAAGGTCGTGAAGGTCGACCGCGTCGAGATCATCGAGATGCCCGATCCGCAGCAGCAGGTGAACGCGCTGGCCGCGGGCGAGATCGACCTCATCGAACAGCCGCCGCACGATCTCTTGCCGGTGCTCAAGAAGGAGAAGAGCGTCAAGCTGTTCGACTGGAACCCGCTCGGCCACCAGTTCATCTATCGCATGAACTGGCTGCAGCCGCCGTTCGACAATCCGAAGATCCGCCAGGCCGCGCTGCTCACGATCCGCCAGGAGGATTATCTCAAGGCGACGGTGGGCGAGCCCGAATACTACAAGGTCTGCACGGCGGCTTTCATCTGCGGGACGCCCAACGGCTTCAACGCCCCGGGCGATATCCTCGTGAAGCCGGACTTCGAGAAGGCAAAGGCGCTCCTCAAGGAGGCAGGCTACGACGGCAAGCCGATCGTGCTGCTGCAATCGACGACGCTTCCGGTGCTCACGAATGTCGCACCCGTCACCAAGGCGCTGCTCGAGCAGGGCGGATTCAAGGTCGACATGCAGTCGATGGACTGGCAGACCGTGGTGACTCGCCGCACCAACAAGGGACCGGTGAGTCAGGGCGGCTGGAATATCTTCCACACCTTCTCGGTGGCGGCGGACATTCTGAACCCGATCTCGGCGTCGTACATGGTGGCCAACGGCGACAAGGCGTGGTTCGGCTGGCCGAACGATCCCGAGATGGAGAAGCTCCGCGACGCTTATGCCAAGGAAACCGATCCCGCAAAGGGCAAGGAACTTGCTAAGGCAGTCCAGGATCGCGCGCTGCAGACCGCCCAGTATGGCTGGATCGGCCAGTGGTACGGTCCCGGCGCGATGCGTGCGAACATTTCCGGTTGGCTCAAGGCGCCTGTTCCGGTGATGTGGAATATCGAGAAGAAGTGACGGCGACCGCGTCGTCGTCATCCTGAGCGGGGCGGAGAAGCTTTCTTTGCCTCGCGCGGGAGACTAGTAGAGGGAAAATGCTGGACTTCATTGCCCGTCGTCTCGTCGCCATCATCCCCGTTCTCGCGGTGGTGGCGGTCTTCGTCTTCCTCATGCTGCGACTTACGCCCGGCGATCCCGCCGCCGTGATCGCGGGTGACAACGCAACCTCCGACCAGATCGCGGACATCCGCGAGAAGCTCGGCCTCAACCAGCCCATCTGGGCGCAGTTCGGCATCTGGATCGGCAACGTGCTCCAGGGCAATTTCGGCGAGAGCTTCTTCTTCAAGAAGACGGTCGCCGAACTCATCGCCCAGCGCATCGAGCCCACGCTCGCGCTCGCCGTCTGCACGCTGATCCTCGCGGTCGTCATCGCGGTCCCGCTCGGCGTTATCGCCGCCTATCGCCACGGATCGCTGCTCGACCGCTTCGTGATGGGCTTCTCGGTGCTCGGCTTCTCGGTGCCGGTGTTCGTGATCGGCTACCTGCTGATCTACATCTTCGCCATCGAGCTCCAGTGGCTGCCGGTCCAGGGCTATGTCCGCATCGGCGTCAATTTCTGGGGCTTCCTGGAGCGCATGGTGCTGCCGTCGGTGACGCTCGCCGTCGTCTATATCGCGCTGATCGCCCGCATCACGCGCGCCTCGGTGCTGGAAGTCCTCAACGAGGATTACATCCGCACCGCGCGCGCCAAGGGGCTTTCCAACCGGGTTGTCCTGATGCGGCACGCCCTGCGCAACGCCGCCGTTCCCATCCTGACCGTCATCGGCATCGGCATCGCCCTGCTGATCGGCGGCGCGGTGGTCACCGAGAGCGTCTACGGCCTGCCCGGCCTCGGCCGCCTCACCGTCGAAGCCGTGCTCAGCCGCGACTTCCCGACCATCCAGACCGTCATTCTTCTCTTCTCCGTGGTGTACGTCGTCATCAACCTGCTGATCGACGTCGCCTACACCCTGTTCGACCCGAGGATCCGGTATTGAGCGCGATCACCGAAGAAACCGTCGACTCCGCCTCGATCGCGGCGGCGGCGACCAAGCGCAAGAGCCTTCTGGCCCTTGCCATCCGCAACCCGGCCGTCATCTTCGGCGGCGTCGTGCTGCTGGTCATGCTGGCGATCGCGATCCTGGCGCCGTTCCTCGGCACCGTCGATCCGACCCGCATCGATCCCGCCGCGCGCAACAAGAAGCCCGGCACCGAGATCACGATGCGCCTCGACAACGGCGAGACCGTGAAGCGCGTCGCCATCTTCGGCACCGACAGTCTCGGCCGTGATGTCTACAGCCGCGTGCTGTACGGCACCCGCGTCTCGCTGATCATCGGCGTGGCGGTCGCGATCGTCTCGATCGCCATCGGCCTCGTGATCGGTCTGGTCTCCGGGTACATACGCTGGGCCGACGGGATCATCATGCGCATCATGGATGGATTGATGGCGATCCCGGGCATCCTGCTCGCGATCGCCCTCGTCTCGATCTGGCGCGCCGGGCTCGTGACCGTCATCTTCGCCATCGTGGTGCCCGACGTACCGCGCGTGGTCCGCCTCGTGCGCTCCGTCGTGCTGACGGTGCGCGAGGAACCCTATGTCGAGGGCGCGATCTCGGTCGGCACGCCGACCTGGACGCTGATGTTCCGACACATCCTGCCGAACACGGTCGCGCCGCTGATCGTGCAGGGCACCTTCATCGCCGCCTCGGCGATCCTGGCGGAAGCGATCCTGAGCTTCCTCGGCATCGGCATCCCGCCGGAAATCCCGAGCTGGGGCAACATCATGGCCGAGGGTCGCACGCTGTTCCGCGTGTTCCCGCACAACATCCTCTATCCCGGCATCTTCCTTGCTCTGACGGTGCTGGCGATCAACATCATGGGCGACGGTCTGCGCGACACGCTCGATCCGAAGATGAGTAAGAAAGTCTGATGACCGAAGCCAAGAAGCCAGTCCTAGAGGTCCGCAACCTCACGGTGTCGCTGCCCGGCGGCGCGGATCGCTCGAACGCCGTGGAAAAGGTGAGCTTCACCGTCAACCCCGGCGAGATCGTTTGCCTCGTGGGCGAATCCGGCTCGGGCAAGTCGGTGATCGCCTTCACCGTGATGGGCCTCCTCGCCAAGGCGCTGAAGCCCACCGGTGGCGAGATCCTGCTGCAGGGCGAGAACGTGCTGACCGCCAGCGAGGCACGTCTGCGCGAGCTGCGTTGCTCGCGCATGTCGATGATCTTCCAGGAGCCCATGACCGCCCTCAATCCGGTCATGACCTGCGGCGAGCAGATCGACGAGGTCCTGAGCACCCACACGAACCTCGACGCAGGCCAGCGCCGCGCCAAGATCCTGGGCATCCTGGAGCGCGTGAAGCTGCCGGAGCCGGAACGCATCTACGCGTCCTATCCTCACCAGCTTTCGGGCGGCCAGCGACAGCGCATCATGATCGCCATGGCGCTCGTGCTCGACCCGGTCCTGCTGATCGCCGACGAGCCGACGACCGCGCTCGACGTCACGACCCAGGCAGAGATCCTGAAGCTCGTGGCCGAGCTGCAGGAGAGCGAGGGCACGGGCGTGCTGTTCATCACCCACGATTTCGGCGTCGTCGCCGAGATCGCCCACCGCGTGGCCGTGCTGCGCTGGGGCGAGCTGGTGGAGATGGGCCCGACCGAGCAGATCCTGTCGCGGCCGCAGCATGCCTATACCCGCATGCTGATCTCGTCCGTGCCGTCGATCCACCCCCGGCATCGCGGCACCGAGCGAGACGGCACCACGATCCTGCGGACCGAGAAGCTCGGCAAGACCTACACCAGCAACGCCTTCTTCCAGAAGGCGCGCGTCGTGAAGGCTGCGGTCGACGTCGACCTCGACATCCGCCGTGGCGAGACGCTCGGCATCGTGGGCGAATCGGGCTCCGGCAAGTCGACCGTGGCGCGTTGCATCGCCCGACTGATCGACCCGTCCGAGGGCAAGGTCTATATCGGCGACACCGAGATCGCGACCATGCCGGCGAACAAGCTGAGGCCGCATCGTCGCCGCGTCCAGATCGTCTTCCAGGACCCGTACCGCTCGATGAACCCGCGCATCACCGTGGGCGAGTTCATCATCGAGGGGCCGATGAATTTCGGCCTGAGCCGAAACGAGGCGATGGCGCGCGCGCGCAAGCTGATGGAGACGGTCCGTCTCGATCCGAACGCGCTCGACCGTTATCCGCACCAGTTCTCGGGCGGCCAGCGCCAGCGCATCTGCATCGCGCGCGCGCTGGCGATGGAGCCCGAGCTGCTGATCGCCGACGAGGCGGTCTCGGCGCTCGACGTGTCGGTGCAGAAGCAGGTGCTGGAACTGCTGGACGAGATCCGCCAGCGGTTGAACCTCGCGGTGTTGTTCATCACCCACGACCTGCGCGTCGCCGCCCAGATCTGCGACTATGTCGCGGTGATGAGCAAGGGACGCGTGGTGGAGTACGGCCCGGCCGCGCAGATCTTCGGCGCACCACAGGCAGAGTACACAAAGGCCCTGTTCGCGGCCGCACCCGGCCGCAACTGGGAGTTCGGCAAGTTCGCCGCTTGATCGTCGGATTCCCCTCCCCCGCCCTGGGGGAGGGATTTCGAGACCCTACGTCACTTCTTTGCAAGTAACCCGGCGAGACCGATGTAGGTCTCCGGCCGGAGCTTGCGAAGCCGCGCCTTGAGGTCCTCGCCGACATCCAGGCCGTCGATGAAGGTCGCGAAGTCGGCCAGCGTCACCTGCCGGCCGCGCGTCAGCGCCTTCAGCTTCTCGTAGGGCATCTCGACGCCGGCGACCCGAAGCACGGTCTGGATCGCCTCGGCCAGCACCTCGGGATGCGCCATCAGCGCCTCGGTGAGCGCCGCCTCGTTCACGCTCACCTTGCCGAACCCGCGCAGGAGCGCGCCATAGCCGATCAGCGCATGCGCAAAGGCGGTGCCGAAGGTGCGGGCGACCGTCGAATCCGAAAGGTCGCGCTGCAGGCGCGAGATCGGCATCTTGCGGGAGAGATGCTCGAACAACGCGTTGGCGACGCCGAAATTCCCCTCGGCGTTCTCGAAGTCGATCGGATTGACCTTGTGCGGCATGGCCGACGAGCCGATTTCGCCCTCCTTGGGCTTCTGCGTCACCCAGCCATCGGAGATGTATCGCCACATGTCCTGCGACAGGTCGATCAGGATGGTGTTGATGCGGCGGAGCGCATCGAACATCTCCGCGAACGTGTCGTGTGGCTCGATCTGGGTCGTCACCTCGTTGAGCACCAGGCGCACCGGATGCGCGCCAGCGGCGCCCGGTGCGTTCAGCCGCTCGACGAAGGACTTTGCGAAGCCCAGCCAGTCGACCTGCGGCAGCGCCACCGTCTGGGCGTTGTAGTTGGCCGTCGGGCCGCCCCACTTCACCAGGATGGGATTGCCGGCGAGCGTCTCGACCTGGCGGGCGAGCCGTGTCGCGAAGACGTTCATTTCCTTGCCGAAGGTCGTGGGGGTGGCGCTCTGGCCGTGCGTGCGGGCCAGCATGGCGGTGTCGGCATGCCGGCGGGCAAGCCCCTCGATCTCCTTCGCGACCTTGGCCAGCGACGGCAGCATCACCACCTCCACCGCACCGCGCAGGCAGAGCGCATGGGCCGTGCTGTTCACGTCCTCCGAGGTCAGCGCAAAATGCACCCACTCCAGGACGTCGGCGAGGCTCGAACCCTTCAGCTTCAGCTTGATGAAGTATTCGACCGCCTTCACGTCGTGGTTGGTCGCGGGAATGCCGGCATGGCCCTCGCGCTCGAACTTGCGGATGACCCGCGCATCCTCGACCGTGATGTCCGGCAGGGCCTTCAGCAGCGCCTTCTCGTCGGCGGTGAGCGGGCGCATGCCGACGCCCTTGGTCTCCGAGAGGGCGGCGAGGTATTCGCATTCCACGACCAGCCGCATCTTCATGAGGGCATATTCGCTGAGGTAGCCGGCCAGTGCCTCGGAGGTCGAGCGGTAGCGGCCGTCGACGGAACTGACGGCGGTGAGGGTATCGAGCTGCATGCCGCGCACATAGCACAGACGGCCGCCCGCCGCTTGCGGTCCGCGGGATAGCAGGTTCAGACTGGCGTCATGGCTTCCGGCTTCCTCGAAGACGCTTCGTTCAACCAGTCGCCCGCCTTCGGCGACCTCGACCTGTTCTCGACCGACCGGCCGCTGGCCGACGCGGCAGAACGCGCGGGGCTCGATCTCGCGGCCCTGGCGGCCTGCGGCCGGGACTACGGCGCGGCCGGGACGCTCGATCTCGGCCGGGTGGCCAACGAGAACCCGCCGAAGCTGCGCACCATGGACGGCAAGGGCAACCGGCTCGACCTGGTCGAATTCCACCCCGCCTATCACGCGCTGATGCAGAAGAGCATCGGCCACGGCATCCACGCCTCGGCGCATGACGGCGGCGACCTTCCGGCACCGATGTCGGCCCGCGCGGTCCGCCTCTATCTCGCGACGCAGGCCGAGAGCGGGCATATGTGCCCCATCACCATGACGCATGCCTGCGTGGGCGCACTCCGGTCCGAGCCGGCGCTGCTCGAAAAGTGGCTGCCGAAGATCCAGACCCGCACCTACGATCCGCGGCCGCTACCGTGGTGGGAGAAGAACGGCGTCACCCTGGGCATGGGCATGACCGAGCGGCAGGGCGGCACCGATGTGCGGGCCAATATCACGAGCGCCACCACGCACGGCGACCATGTCGAGATCACCGGGCACAAATGGTTCATGTCGGCGCCGATGTGCGACGCGTTCCTCGTGCTCGCCCAAGCGGCCAAGGGATCAGGGGGCGGCGGCCTCACCTGTTACCTGATGCCGCGCTACCGGCCCGACGGATCGCAGAACGCCATCCGCTTCCAGCGACTGAAGGACAAGCTCGGCAACAAGTCGAATGCCTCCTCCGAGGTCGAGTTCCATGGCGCCTGGGCCGAAAGGGTCGGCCCCGAGGGCGCGGGCATCCGTACCATCATCGAGATGGTCAACCTGACCCGGCTCGACTGCGCCATCGCGTCGGCCGGCCAGTCGCGCATCGCGCTGAGCCAGGCCATACACCACATCCGCAATCGCTCGGTCTTCCAGCGCCGGCTGGCCGACCAGCCGGCCATGCGCTCGGTGGCGGCCGACATGGCCCTGGAACTCGAGGCCCAGGTCGCCCTGGTCTTCCGACTCTGCCGGGCCGCCGAACGTGCGGCCGAGGATCCTCGCGAGGCGGCCTATGCGCGCCTGCTGACGCCCGCGGTGAAGTTCCTCGTCTGCAAGAGCACACCGCAGCTCGTCTACGAATCGCTCGAGTGCCTCGGCGGCAACGGCTACACCGAGGACCTGCCGATGGCGCGGTACTTCCGCGAATCGCCCCTCAATGCCATCTGGGAAGGCTCGGGCAACGTCATGGCGCTCGACGTGCTGCGCGCCGCCGGCCGCCACCAAGAAGCGGCGACCGATACCCTCTCGCGCCTCGTCCGGACGGCAGACAAGGCATACAAGGCCGGTCCGATGGCCGAGGCCCTGGAACGGACCCTGAAGTCCGGCGACGCCGAGCGACGCGCGCGTTTCCTCTGCGAGGGGCTGGCGAAGCTCGCCGCCGTCGCTGCGCTGGTCGAGGCCGGCTCGCCTTTCGCTGCGCTCTATGCCGCGACCCGGCTCGGCGGCCTCCCCTTTGCACAATACGGCGCTGCGGATCTCGGGGGCGAGGAGACCGCCCTGATCGATCGCGCGCTGGCGGCCTGACATCGCCGCAAACGCTTTCGCGGCATGGAGTCAGGGCCTGCCCCAAGTGCTTTGCCGTCCGGCCGCCTGTCGCTAAACTCGCCGGCCCGCGTTCGAAAAACCAGCTTCCAGCGAGTTTCCCCTCCCGATGAAAAAGATCTTCACCGCCTGCCTTGGCACCGAGACCAACACTTTTGCCTCGATCCCGACGGGCCACGGCCTATTCGAGGAGACCTGTCTGTTCCGCAAGGGCAGCTACGGCAAGAACGTGCCGATGTTCGGCGCGCCGCTCGATGTCTGGCGCAAGCGCTCGCAGGCGAAGGGCTGGGAAGTCGTCGAGAGCCTGTGCGCCTTCGCCCAGCCCGCGGGCAAGACGGTGAAGAAAGTCTACGAAGCCTTCCGCGACGAGATCGTCGCCGACCTCAAGGCGGCGATGCCGGTCGATGCCGTCCTGCTGTCCATGCACGGCGCGATGGTCGCCGAGGGCTATGACGATTGCGAATCCGACCTGCTCGCCCATGTCCGCAAGGTCGTCGGGCCGGACGTGTTCGTCGGCGCAGAGCTGGACCTCCACTGCAACATTGGCGAGGGCACGTTGCGTGACGCCAACGCGCTGGTGCTGTTCAAGGAATACCCGCACGTCGACGTGTCGGATCGCGCCGAGGATCTCTTCACCGTCGCCGAAGGCGCCCTCGAAGGCCGGACGAAGCCGGTCATGGCCTCGTACGATTGCCGCATGATCGGCGTCTTCCACACGACGCGCCAGCCGATGCGCGGCTTCGTCGACAAGCTGATGGGCATGGAGAACAAGGACGGCGTGCTGTCGTTGTCGGTCGCCCACGGTTTCCCGTGGTCGGACATCAAGGAGATGAGCAGCAAGATCATCGCCGTCACCGACAACGACAGGCCGAAGGCCGAGAAGCTGGCGCGCGAGCTGGCGCTGGAGTTCTTCGCCATGCGCGACCAGACCCAGCCTCCCTACGTCACGCTCGACACCGCGATGTCGCGCGTGTCGTCGCACAACCTGCCCAAGCCCATGGTCCTGGCCGACGTTTCGGATAATGCGGGCGGCGGCGCCGCTTCGGATTCGACCTTCATCCTGCAGGCCCTGCTCGACCGCAAGGTCGAGGATGCGGCGATCGCCATGTTCTGGGATCCGGGCGCCGTACGCCTTGCCTTCGAGGTCGGCGAAGGCGCCGAACTCGACATCCGGTTGGGTGGCAAGCTCGGACCGCAGTCGGGAGCGCCGATCGACGCCCGCGCCAAGGTGCTGAAGCTCGAGAAGGACGTCACCATCCAGTTCGGCGGGGCGCGCAAGGGCGTCAGCCCGATCGGCGACGTGGCGGCCCTGCAGATCGAGGGCGTCACGGTGATCGTCAACACCAAGCGCAGCCAGTGCCATAGCCTCGACTGCTTCACCAAGCTCGGCATCGACCCGTCGCAGAAGAAGGTCGTGGTGGTGAAGTCGATGCAGCACTTCCATGCCGCCTACGCACCGATCGCCAGCGAGGTGATCTACGTCGCCGCGCCCGGTGCCCTCGTGCCGGACTGGTCGCTGCTGCCCTATACCAAGGCCGACAAGACGCAATGGCCGTTCGTCGCCAACCCGCACGCCTGACGCAACCGCTCGCGTCCTGCTAGCGGGGGAGGGCCGCCTTTTCAACGGCGGGGACGACCTTGTCGCCCCGCCCCTTCCAGCCGGTGTCGAAGCGGCGCTCCAGCCGCCGCTGCACCTGGTCCCACAGCGTCGTGAGCACAAGGTAGTAGATCGCGGCGGCGGCGAAGACCTCGAGCACGTCGAACTTGATCTGCATGATCATCTCGGCGCGCCGCATCAGCTCCTCCATCGAGATCACCGAGGCGATGGAGGTGGCCTTCAAGAGGCCGTTCACCGAATTGCCCAGCGCCGGAAGGATGATGCGGGTGGCCTGCGGCAGGAGCACCTTGCGCAGGGTGAGCCAGCGCGACAATCCGAGCGCCTTGGCGGCATCGTGCTGCCCGGCGGGAATGGCGAGGAAGCCGCCGCGGATGATCTCGGCCATGTAGGCCGCCTCGTTGAGCACCAGCGACACGATCACCGAGGTCAACACGCCGAACTTCACGCCGACCTGCGGCAGGCCGGAATAGATCATCACCATCTGGATCAGCAGCGGCGTGCCGCGAAAGAACCAGATGTAGCCCTGCGCGCAGCGGCTCACGATCCCGTTGCGCGAGGAGCGCAGCAACGCGATCGTCAGTCCCAGCACGAGACCGCCGGCAAGTCCCGCCACCGTCAACCCCGCGGTGACGAAGACGCCGACGATCAGGAACTGGTTCGTCAGCGCCGCGAAGAAATCCGCGACGTCGAAGCCTCTCATGACTGGCTGCTACGCGTCAGGCCGGGCCGGGACCGCGAATGACGAACGTCTCAAGCGGAAGCTTGGTCAGGCCGTACTTGTCGAACAGCTTGTCGTAATAGCCTTCCTTCTTGAGCGCGGTCAGCGTCTCGGCCACCTTCTCCGCCACCTTCCTGTTGCGGAACATCATGGTCGTCGGGGCGCCGCCCAACCCCGTCGCCGTGATCTCGATCAGGCCGCGCCGCTTGATCTCGTTGGCGGTCTGGTCGATCAGGATCGCCGTCTCGACCTGTCCCGCGCGCAGGGCGGCGAGAACGTCGGTGGCCGTCTTGAAGGTCAGGATCTCGATCGGCTTCTTGCCTTTGGCGACGAGTTCCTTGTCGACGCCGCGCAGCCAGCGTTCCTGGTAGGAATTCACCTCGACCCCGGCCTTCCGTCCGGCCAGCGCGTCGACGTCGGTCAGCTTGAGGCTGGAGCCCGCCGGGACGGTCAGGCTGATCGTCTGCTGGGCGTAGGGCACGGTGTAGGCGATCTTCGAACGCTCCTCCGTCCAGAACATGCCGGTGTTGATGCCGTCGAAACGGCCGCCCTGCATCGCCGGGATCATCGGCGGAAAATCCATCCGGATGAGATCGAGCGGAAGGCACAGGCGCTTGGCGATCTCGCGCATCAGGTCGACGTTCAATCCCTGCAGCTCGCCCTTCTCGTCGACGAATTGCTGTGGTGGCAGGGTCGGATTGATCGACATCTGCAGTTTGCCTGCTGCGACGAGGTCGCTGTCGGCGATGGCCGGCTTGCAGGATTGCGCCGCCGCCGGCAGCGCGGCGAGCCCGAAGGCGACAAGAAGAGCGGAGACCAGTTGAACACGCATGACATCCATCCTCGATAGACCGGCAGCCACCCGGTCGGCGGCACAGCGCTTGCAGCGAGACGGCCCAGGTTCACCGTTCGAAATTGCAATAACGGTGCCACTGAAGGAGGGCTGGAATGTCCGAGCAGTTCGACTGGCGCAGTGCCGCCGCGGCACGCGGGCTCGAGATCACCGATCTCGCGGAGAATGTCGCAACGTCGATCGGCGGTCTCGATCTCGGCGAGGAACTCGACGACGAGATCGTCTCCATCATCCGCGCGGCCTGCGTCTCGCGCACATTGCTGCTGTTCCGCGGGCAGACGGGCCTCAGCCCAGCGGGCTTCCTCGCCTTTGCCAACCGCTTCGGCGGGCGCCCCGACCTGCATTCGCTGAGGCACTACTGCCTCCCGGAGCACCACGAGATCTTCGTGGTCGGCAACGTGCACGAGAAGCAGGCACAGGTCGGCTCGCCCAAGGTCGGCCTGAACTGGCACACCGACCACTATCACCTGCCGGAGCCCGGCCTCTTCACCTACCTGCACGCGATCCAGGTTCCCCAGGGACAGGGCGATACGCGCTACGCCAACGGCATTGCCGCCTACGAGGCCCTCCCGCCGGAAAAGAAGGAAGCGATCGACGGGTTGAAGGTGCTGCACAGCCGGGCCCGCCTCTTCCGCAATCTCTTCCCCGAGGCGAGCGAAGAGGAGGCCGAGGCGGAGCGCCGCAAGATTCCGGACGTGGTCCATCCGCTGGTGCGCACCCACCCCGAACTCGGCAAGCGCGGCCTCTATCTCGGTGGCGAGTGGGGTTCCTGCATCGCCGGCATGGAGGAGGAAAAGGCCCAGTCGCTCTACGACGAGCTGCTGCAGCACATGATCCAGGACCGCTTCTCCTACCAGCATCGCTGGCAGCCGGGCGACGTCCTGATGTCCGACAATCGCTGCAGCATGCACCGTGCAAGCGAATGGGACGAGGCGACCCAGCTCCGCCGCCTCCACCGCATCATCATGATCGACGACCGGGCGCCGTACTAAGCTGCGGCCAGCCGCGCGGACCGCCAGCGTTTCAAGGCGTTTACAGCGGCGGGACTCATTGGTATGTTCCGCCGCGTCGCGGCCGGAGATGGCCGTTTTGTCGTTTTAGATCAACGACTTAACGAGGTCCCGTCCCGGCACAAGGGGCGCGATCCATGAAGATTCTCACCGGCAACAGCAATCGGCCGCTGGCGGAAGCCATTTCCGCCAAGCTCGCCATGCCGCTGGTCAAGGCGAACATCCGGCGATTCTCGGACAACGAGATCTTCGTCGAGATCCTCGAAAATGTACGCGGCGAGGACGTTTTCGTCATCCAGTCGACGAGCTTCCCGGCCAACGACCACCTCATGGAGCTGCTGATCATCATCGACGCGCTCCGTCGCAGCTCCGCCCGCCGCATCACGGCGGTGATGCCCTACTACGGCTATGCACGGCAGGACCGGAAGACGGGCTCGCGCACGCCGATCTCGGCCAAGCTGGTGGCCAACCTGATCACCAATGCCGGGGCGAACAGGGTGCTCACCCTCGACCTGCATGCCGGCCAGATCCAGGGCTTCTTCGACATCCCGCTCGACAATCTCTATGCCGGGCCGGTCTTCTCGAAGGACATCAAGGAAACCCTGACCAACCGCAACCTGACCGTCGTTTCGCCCGACACGGGCGGCGTCGTCCGCGCCCGCGCGATCGCCAAGCGTATCGATGCCGACCTCGCCATCATCGACAAGCGTCGCGAGGCGGCCGGCGTCAGCGAGGTCATGAACGTGATCGGCGACGTCAAGGGACGCGATTGCATCCTGATCGACGACATCGTCGATTCGGCCGGCACGCTGTGCAATGCCGCCGTCGCGCTGATGGATCAGGGCGCCACCTCGGTCTCGGCCTACGTCACGCACGGCGTGCTGTCGGGCGGCGCGGTCGCCCGCGTCGCGGCCTCGCCGATGGAGAAGATGGTCATCACCGACTCGATCATGCCGACCGAGGCGGTACGCGTGTCGCCCAACATCAAGCCGCTCAGCATCGCGTCGCTGATGGCCGAGGCGATGAAGCGCATCGCCGACGAGACGTCGGTGTCGAGCCTGTTCGACTAGGAGTTTTTTGAGAGATCCGGCGTTGGGCACCCCTGGAGGCCACGCCGCGATGAGAGAGAGCAACCCAAGGAGAAGTGAGATGGCAGAGACGACGAAGGTCGTCGCGAAGATGCGCACACGGGCCGGTAAAGGGGGCGCCCGTGAGAGCCGTCGCGAAGGACTGATTCCCGCCGTGATCTACGGCGACAAGAAGGCCCCTGTGTCGATCGCGGTCGAACCGAAGACGATCGAGCGCGAGCTGCACAAGGAAGGCTACTTCACGCATCGCATGGTCATCGATGTCGAGGGCACGAACTACGACGTGCTGCCGCGCGACGTGCAGATCGACCCGGTGACGGACCGTCCGATCCATCTCGACTTCCTGCGCATCGGCCCCGAGTCGATCATCACCGTGCAGGTGCCCGTGCATTTCCGCAACGAGCTGGCGGCCCCGGGCCTCAAGCGCGGCGGCGTGCTGAACGTCGTGCTGCACGAGATCACGGTGCGCACCAAGGCCGACGCCATCCCGGCCTTCTTCGAGGTCGACCTGACCGGCCTCGAGATCGGTCACTCGATCCACATGTCGACCCTCAACATCCCCGAGGGCGTGCGCGTGGTGAGCCGTGACCGCGACGCGACCGTGGCGACGATCGCGCCGCCGACGGTGGCGCGCGAAGCGGCCCAGGCCGAAGGTGCCGCCGCGGACGGTGCAGCAGCCCCAGCAGCGGGTGCGGCGCCGGCAGCGGGCGCAGCGGCCGCTCCGGCCAAGAAGTAACGGCGCGGACGGACGGCGTACCAACCGATGCTTCTGCTGGTCGGGCTCGGCAATCCCGGGCCGCGCTATGCGGGGCACCGGCACAATGTCGGCTTCATGGCGGTGGACGAGATCGTCCGCCGCCGTGTCTTTTCGTCCTGGCGGACACGCTTCAACGGCGAGATGGCGGAAGGCCATCTCGGCGGCGAGCGTACGCTGGTGCTGAAGCCGATGACGTTCATGAACGAATCGAGCAAGGCGGTCGGCGAAGCCGTCCGCATGCTCAAGATTCCGCTCGATCGCGTCGTCGTGTTCCACGACGAGCTCGACCTCTCGCCCGGACGCGTCCGGATGAAGAAGGGTGGCGGCGCAGGCGGGCACAACGGCCTGCGCGACATCGACGCCCATGTCGGCCGCGACTATCGCCGCGTCCGCATCGGCATCGGCCATCCCGGGCACAAGGATCTGGTGCTGCACTGGGTGCTGCGCGACTTCGAGCCCGACGAGCGCGACGCGCGCGAGGGCTGGCTGCCGAAGGTGTTGAGCGCGCTTGCCGAGGAAGCCGCCCTCCTCGTCGAGGGCACCGGCAAGGGCGACGAGAAGTATATGAGCCGGGTTGCGCATCTCGCGCCGCCCCCCGATCTTCCGGCCCGGCTGGACATCAAAGGGTAAGCTATGGGTTTCAATTGCGGGATCGTCGGCCTGCCCAACGTGGGCAAGTCGACCCTCTTCAACGCGCTGACCGCCACCCAGGCGGCGCAGGCGGCGAACTATCCGTTCTGCACCATCGAGCCGAACGTCGGCCGGGTCGCCGTGCCCGATCCGCGGCTCGACAGGCTGGCGGCCATCGCCTCGTCCGGCAAGATCATCGCCACGCAGCTCGAGTTCGTCGACATCGCCGGTCTCGTGAAGGGCGCGTCGCGCGGCGAAGGGCTGGGCAACCAGTTCCTGGGCAACATCCGCGAGGTCGATGCCATCGCCCATGTCCTGCGCTGCTTCGAGGACGGCGACGTGACCCACGTCTCGGGCAGCGTCGACCCGGTGCGCGATGCCGAGATCGTCGAGACCGAGTTGATGCTCGCGGACCTCGACAGCCTGGAGAAGCGCCTGCCGAACCTCGAGAAGAAAGCCAAGGGCGGCGACAAGGAATCCGCCGCCGAAGTGCCGGTCGTGAAGAAGGTCCTCGACGCGCTGCGCGACGGCAAGGCCGCGCGCGAGGCGGCGATCACCGCCGACGAGCGGCCGGTCTTCGCCCGCCTGCAGCTCATCACCGCGAAGCCGATGATGTATGTCCTGAACGTCGAGGAAGCCTCGGCCGCCACCGGCAACGCCCACAGCGCCAAGGCCGAGGCATGGGCCGCATCGCGCGGCATGCCCTCGGTCGTGATCTCGGCCGCCATCGAGGCCGAGGTGGCGCAGCTTCCGCCCGAGGACCAGGGCGATTACCTCGCCTCGCTGGGCCTCAAGGAAACGGGCCTCGCCCGCGTCGTCAGGGCGGGATACGCACTGCTCGATCTCGTGACCTTCTTCACGGTGGGCCCCAAGGAGGCGCGCGCCTGGACGGTGCGCCGCGAGGCCAAGGCTCCCGAGGCCGCCGGCGTCATCCACACGGATTTCGAGAAGGGTTTCATCCGCGCCGAGACGATCGCCTACGACGACTATGTCGCGTTGAACGGCGAGGCGGGCGCCCGCGATGCCGGCAAGCTGCGGCTGGAAGGCAAGGACTACGCCGTGAAGGACGGCGACGTGTTTCACTTCAGGTTCAATGTCTGAGGCGCCGAAGCGCTTCAGGCATTGAACCGGCGAGCGGCAGCGCCTGTCGTCAGGCGCGAGAGTTCACTTCGCGCAGAATAGACAAGAATGAGAGCGTCGAGTGCCGGTTTTCCGTCGGCACTCCCGGACATTGCAGCGCAATGTCCTGACGCTCCCAGGCCGAGCGCGGCCCGGCCTAGGCCCCGATCGTCCCCCCGCCCTTCTTCGTGATCGCCACGATCGACGGCCGCGGCGGCATGCCGTCCTTGAAGTCCGGCCAGCGTGTCGACGGCTTTTCATACGACGAACCGCGATCCTCGCCGGGATGCTGGATGGCGAGGAACAGCGTCGAATCGTCGGGCGTGAAGACGGGGCCGCATACCTCCGCCCCCACCGGCGCCTGATAGAAGCAGCGCGTCAGCGCGCGGCCGAAACCCGTCGTGTCGGCGCCATAAACACCGTCCGCGACGCCGGCCGCCGAGGGCGCGCCGTCCGTCACGATCCAGATCCGCCCCTTGCTGTCGAAGGCGATGTTGTCGGGACAGCTCAGCCATCCATTGTCCGAGGTCGCGCGGTGATAGCGGGCGCCGGCATCCTGTCCCGGCTTGCCGGCCAGCAGGAAGATCGACCACGTCCCCTCTGCCGCAGCATGGTCGCCGTCCTTCGGCGAGATCTCGAGGATATGTCCGTGGTCGTTGGTGGGGCGCGGGTTGGCCTTGTCGACCTGGTCCGGCTTGCGCAGGCCGTTGTTGGTCAGCACGACATAGACGCGGCCGTTCACCGGATTGGTCTCGATATCCTCCGGCCGGTCCATCGGCGTCGGCTTCAGCAGGTCGGCCGCCATGCGCGTCTTCACCAGGACGTCGCCCTGCGTGGCGAAGCCATTCTCCGCCGTCAGCGGCCCCTGTCCCTGCACGAGCGGCAGCCACTCGACCTTGCCGTCGGCGCCAAAGCGCGCGACGGAAAGCGTGCCCTCGTCCAGCAGGTTCCTGTTGGCGGCCCGGTCCACCGGATTCCACGGCTTCGCGCTGACGAAGCGATAGACATACTCGAACCGCTCGTCGTCGCCGCTGTAGAGGACGACGCGGCCATCCTTGGCCAGGGCGTAGGTACATCCCTCGTGCTTGAAGCGCCCCAGCGCGGTGCGTTTCACCGGCGGCATGCCGGGCTCGTAAGGGTCGATCTCCACCACCCAGCCGAAGCGGTTGGGCTCGTTCGGTTCCTTGTCGACGTCGAAGCGGTCGACATGCCGGCTCCAGGCGTTCACCGCCCGGCCGATCCCGTAGCGCCTGGCCAGCGCCGGATCGCCCATCTTCGCGGGATCTCCGCCGAAATAGAGATTGAAGTTCTCCTCGCAGGTCAGCCACGTGCCCCAGGGCGTGCTGCCGCCGGCGCAGTTGCCGAAGGTGCCGAGCACGCGCCGGCCCGCCGGATCCGCCGACGTCTTGAGCGCGTCGTGGCCGGCGGCCGGACCCGAAACCTCCATCGGTGTCGTCGCCGTGATACGGCGCGCGTGACGGCTGTCCGGCACGACCTTCCAGGCGCCGCGGTCGCGCGCGATCTCGATCACGGCGCCGCCGACCGACGCCATCTCGACGGCCACCTGCTCCTTCGACGCCTGCATCGCCGCCGACCGGCCGCCGCCCAGCCCGGCAAACATGAGCTCCGGGTTGGTGTACTCGTGGTTGACCGCCATCAGGAAGCGGCCGCCGCTGCGGGTGCCGGCCGGCAGCGGATAGAGACCGAGATAGTCGTTGTTGTAGCCGAACAGCTTCTCCTGGTCGGCGGCCGTCAGCCGGGCGGGATCGAACGGCGGTGCGCCGGGCATCACCGGATCGCCCCAGCGGATCAGGACCTGCAAATCGTACCCCTCGGCGACGTGATGCGTCGGATCGAGCGTGTGGGCGAGTTCCTTGAAGGTGAGCGACGAGGGACCGGTTGGCTGCGCCTCCGCCGGGGCCGCGAACGCGGAGGCGAGGCCGAGGCCCGCCATGCCGAACAGCGCGTTGCGCCGGCCGAGCCGATGCTCGATGAGCTCCCCGATGGTGGGCTCGGTGCTGCTGTTCACGCCGATATCGTCGGGATCCATGGAGTCGTCCTGGCGAGCGCTCATGCCACCTCTCCTCATGCGGGCCCGCCTGGCGTAGCCGACCTGCATGTCGGTTCCATGACAAACCTCGGGTGTCGCGTCGACCGGTCACAAGACCGTCAGCAAACCGTAGCGCACGCGCTGTAGCAGGCGGAGCCTCACACTTTCCGAAGAGACCCATCATGAAACGACATCTGCTCCTCGCGTCCTCGGCGGCGGCCCTGCTGCTCGCGGCCTATCCTTCGGCCGCCCAGACCAAGTATCCCGCCACCCTGGAAGGCCACGCCATCCTGCCGGCGATGACGCTCGTGCAGCCCCCCGCGGACGCCCCGCAGGACCTGCAGCTTTCCGGCCGTTACGCGGGACCTGCCGGGAAGCGGATCGACACGGCCGGGAGCGTGCCGGGCACGTCGGCCCTTTCCGACAAGGCGGCGCCCCGCCCGACCAGCCTCAGCCTCCCGTTCAAGGGTCAACCGGTGCAGGGCTTCTCGGGTATCCGGAAACTGCCGGACGGCACTTTCCTGACGATCAGCGACAACGGCTTCGGCAGCAAGGCCAACTCCCCCGACGCCATGCTGATGTTCCATATCGTCAAGCCGGACTGGAAGACGGGCGCCGTGGAGCGCGTATCGACCGGCTTCCTGCACGATCCGGACCGCAAGGTCCCCTTCCGCATCGTCAACGAGAACACGCCCGGGCGCTACCTGACCGGCGGCGACTTCGACCTCGAATCGGTCCAGCCGATCGGGAACGAGATCTGGTTCGGCGAGGAATTCGGCCCCTACCTGATCAAGGCCGACAAGACAGGCAAGGTCCTGCAGATCTTCGAGACCAAGGTCGACGGCAAGCTCGTCCGCTCGCCAGATCATCCCGATCTCGGCATGCCCGCCGTCCCCGGTGCAGTGAAATTCGAGGTCCGGCGCAGCAAGGGTTTCGAAGGCATGGCCGCCTCGCCGGACGGAAAGTTCCTCTACCCGCTGCTCGAGGGCCCGCTGCTGACGGCTTCCGGCGAACCCGAGGCCAAGGACGGCAAGCGCTACCTGCGCATCCTGGAGTTCGACGTGGCGAAGGGCGAATACACGGGCAAGAGCTGGAAGTATGCCCTCGAGGCGTCGGCCAACGCGATCGGCGACTTCAACCTGATCGACGCCACCAGCGGCCTCATCATCGAGCGCGACGACACGGAAGGCGATGCCGCCCAGGCCTGTGCCGAGGGTGCGCCGAAGCCCGATTGCTTCAACGTGCCCGCCAAGTTCAAGCGCATCTACAAGATCGACATGGCGCAGGCCGATGCCGACGGCTTCGTGAAGAAGGTCGGCTACATCGACCTCATGGATATCCAGGATCCGAACAAGGTGGCCCGGCAGGGCGGCAAGGACGGCAAGCTCACCTTCCCGTTCTTCACCATCGAGAATGTCGACCGTGTCGACGCCGACCACATCATCGTCGGCAACGACAACAACCTGCCCTTCTCGTCGGGTCGGGCGCTCGGCAAGTCCGACGACAACGAGCTGATCCTCCTGAAGGTCACCGACCTCCTGAAGGCGAAGTAGTCCCGGCAACGGGTGGAGCGGCCGGCGCTCCACCCCGCACGGAGGTGTGGTTCTACTCCGTGGCGTCGAGCGCCACCTTCTCGCGCTTCTTGCGAAGGGCGGGAAGGAGCGGTGCGAGGAGCAGCGCCACGGCCAGCGCCAGGCAGGCCAGCGAGATCGGGCGCACGACGAAGATGCCGAACCCGCCCTCGCTCAGGATGAGCGACTTGCGCAAATTGTTCTCCAGCATCGGCCCCAGCACGAAGGCCAGCACCAGAGGCGCCGCCTCGTAGCCGAACTTGCGCATCAGGTAGCCCAGCACGCCCGTCCCGATCATGACGAAGACGTCGAACACGGCATTGCCCGAAGCGAACACGCCGACGATGCAGAACATCAGGATCAGCGGGAACAGAATCTTGTAGGGCGCCTTGAGGACCTGCACCCACATGCCGATCAGCGGCATGTTGAGGACCAGCAGCATGATGTTGCCGACATACATGCTGGCGATGATTCCCCAGAAGATGCCAGGGTTCTGGCTCATCATCAGCGGGCCCGGCTGCAGGCCGTGGATCACGAACGCGCCCAGCAGCAGTGCCATGATGACGTTGGGCGGGATGCCAAGCGTCATCAGCGGGATGAAGGCCCCGCCTGCCGCGGCGTTGTTGGCCGCCTCCGGCCCGGCCACGCCTTCGATGGCGCCCTTGCCGAAGCGCTCCGGGGTCCGCGAGATCTTCTTCTCGATGGCGTAGGAGGCGAAGGACGAGATCACCGCGCCGCCGCCCGGCAGGACGCCCAGCAGGAAGCCCAGCACCGTGCCGCGGCCGATCGGCCCGGCGCTCGCCTTGAGGTCGTCGCGCGAGGGCCAGATATTGCCGATGCGCGACTGGACGATATCGCGGCGCACCTGCTGCTCGATGTTGGCCAGGATCTCCGCCACGCCGAACAGGCCCATGACCACCGGCACGAGGCCGATGCCGTCGACCAGTTCCAGCCGGTCGAAGGTGAGGCGCGGCATGGCGTTGATCTGGTCGAGACCGATCAGGCCCACGAGGACGCCCACTGCAGCCATCAGCAGCGCCTTGGCCATCGAGCCTTGAGTCAGGAACGACAGGATCGTCAGGCCGAGCACCATCAGGCTGAAATATTCCGGCGGTCCGAAGGCGACGGCGACCTGTGCCAGCATCGGCGCCACCAGCATCAGCGCCACGATGGCGAAGGTGCCGGCGATGAAGGAACCGATCGCCGAGATCCCCAAGGCCGGGCCGGCGCGGCCCTGCTTGGCCATCTCGTGCCCGTCGATGCAGGTCACGACCGAGGCCGCCTCGCCGGGAATGTTCACCAGCACCGCGGTCGTCGAACCGCCATACATCGAGCCGTAGTAGATGCCGGCCATCATGATGATGCCCGATTCCGGCGTGCCGGAAAGCGTGACCGGCAGCAGGAGCGACATGGCCGAGACCGGGCCGATGCCCGGCAGCACGCCGACCAGCGTGCCGATGAACACGCCGATGAAGCAGTAAAGGAGATTGATGGGATCTAAGGCGACGGCGAAGCCCTGCGCCAGCCCGGAGATGACGTCCATTGTTCAGCCTGTCAGCGGAAAGGAAGGGTCTCGAGCCAGGTGCCGCTTGGGAGCTGCACCAGCAGGACCTTCTCGAGTACCCACCAGACGCCGAACGCGGCGACGACGGAGATCGGGATCGAGAGCTTGAACGGCACGGGATCGACGACGGTCATGAGGAAGAGCAGCAACGCCAGGCTGCAGGCAACGAATCCCAGCCGCTCGAAGAAGAAGCCGAACGCGATCAGCGCCAGCACGACCAGCAGCACCGACTGCCAGCGCGTTCCGCGCCAGAGGTCGGCCATCACCGGCCCTTCGCCCCGCATGCCACCGAGGGCGATCGAGATCGCAAAGGCGCAGACCAAGAGGCCGAGCCAGAAGAAGACGAAACCCGACCCGGGTTCGCGCAACGTGCCGAGGTCCAACAGCCATCCCTGCCAGGCGGCAAACGCCCCCACCGCCAGCCAGAAAATCCCTCCCCAGAACTCGGCACGCCGCAGCATTCTCTTTCCTCAGCTCTTCTTCGCCAGTCCGAGCTGGTCCACGACCTCGCGCTGCTCGTCGTACTGTCGACGCGCAAACTTGGCGTAGTCGGCGGAGTTCATGTACCGCTTCGGATAATCGTATTTCACCATCAGCTCGACGACCTTGGGATCGTCGAGTGCCGTCTTGAAAGCATCGTGCAGCTTCTGGACGATCGCGGGGTCCATGCCCTTCGGGCCAGCAAGGCCGAACGGCGAATCGAGCGTGAGGTCGAAGCCGACCTCCTTCAGCGTCGGCACGTCGGGCCAGCGCTTGTTGCGCTCCTGGGTCCACAGGCAGAGCAGCCGGAACTTGCCGGCATCGACCAGCGGTGCCCACCCGGTCGCGTCGGCATCGGCCATGACGTGACCGCCTTCGAGTGCCGCCCAGCCTTCGGGACCGCCCTTGAACGGCACGTGGGTGAACTTGACGCCCGCCTTGTGGGCGATCTGCTCCATCCCGATATGCAGCGAACTGCCGGCGCCGGGCGTGGCGTAGGTGAATTTGCCCGGGTTGGCCTTGGCGAACTCGATCACGTCCTTGAACGACTTGAGCGGTGAATCGGCCCGCACCACGACCCCGAACGTGTAAGCGGAGGTGTGGATGATCCAGGTGAAATCCTTCATCGGATCGTACGGCGTCTTCTGCATGTGCGGCAGGCGGAAGATCGTCACCGGCATCTGGGAGATCGTGTAGCCGTCGGGCTTGGCGCCGGCGGCCATGCTGGCCGGACCGCTCGTGCCGGCACCGCCCGTGCGGTTGTCCACCACGACGGGCTGGCCGAGGATCTTGGAGGCCGCATCGCCCATGGCGCGGTGCCAGACATCGACGCCGCTCCCCGCAGGCCACGGCATGATGAGGGTGATCGGCTTGGTCGGGAAATCCTTCGTCCCCTGGGCGCGAAGGATCGATGGCGCGGCGATCGAGCTGATCGCCGCGCCGGACGCAGCAACGAACGTGCGACGGCGCATGATATTTCCTCCCTGATGGTCTCTTCTTCTTTTCTGTCCCGGCTATCCTGCCGGGTTCAGCTCTTGGCGGCGAGTCCCAGCTTCTCCAGCGCTTCCTTCTCTTCGGCGTAGCTCTTGCGCGCGAACTTGTCGTACTCGGCCGCCGGCATGTAGCGCGGCGCCATGTCGTACTTCTCGAGGGTCGCGATGACGTCCTTGTCCTCGAGAGCGACCTTGAACGCCTCGTCGAGCTTCTTGACCACGGCCGGGTCCATGCCCTTCGGGCCACCGAGGCCGAACGGCGAGTCGAACACCATGTCGAAGCCGAGATCCTTCAGCGTCGGGACATCCGGCCAGTTCTTGGTCCGCTTCTCGGTCCACACGCAGAGCAGGCGTAGCTTGCCGCCATCGACCAGGGGCTTCCAGCCGGTCGAGTCCGCCTGCAGCACCGTGTGCTTGCCGAGCACGGCCGCATTGGTCTCGGCGCCACCCTTGAACGGCACCTGCGTCAGTTTCACGCCGGCCTGCTGGGCAATCCGCTCCATGCCGATATGCAGCGACGTGCCGGCACCCGGCGTGGCGTAGGTCACCTTGCCCGGGTTTGCCTTGGCGAACTCGATGACTTCCTTGAAGGTCTTGTAGGGCTGGTCGGCGGCCGTGGTGACGCCGAACGTGTAGCCGCTGAGATGCGAGATGTAGGTGAAATCCTTCATCGGATCGAAGGCCGTCTTCTGCATCACCGGCAGCCGGAAGACCGAGATCGGCAGCTGCGAGACGGTGTACCCGTCCGGGCGCGCCGTAGCGGCCATCGTCGCCGGTCCCAGCGTGCCGGAGGCGCCACCCTTGTTGTCGACCTGGAACGGCTGGCCCAGCACCTTGCTCGCCCGCTCCGCCATGGCGCGCAACGTGATGTCGCTCGATCCGCCGGCCGGCCAGGGAACGATGAAGGTGATAGGCTTGGACGGATAAGTCTGGGCGCGGGCGGCCGGCAGGTAGAGCGGCATGCCGACACCCGCCGCGATCGCGGTCCCCAGGGTGCCCTTCACGATTCCACGACGACGAATGGTCATTTCACTTCCTCCGAATTTCTTGCGGCGGAAGGTGGCCGATGGTTTTGGGGAAGTAAAGAATTTGATTGCGCAGGCTATGCGATGAATTTCTTCATCCAACCTGCGGTGGCACGTGCATCCTGATCGTCGCTCGCCGCGAGCTTCGCCTGGACCCGCTGGCGGTCTTCGAGGTCGCGGTTCTGGCTGAGCTTCAGCTTGGTCTCCAGGCGGGCGATGGGCATGCGGAAGGCGACGATTCCCCGCGTCTGCGCTTCTGCGTTCCCCGGCGGGAGGCGATCGAGCGACCAGGCTTGTGGTCCCTCGCCTTCGTAAGCCCGCGAAAGGGTGTCGAGAATCCGCAGCGCCCCTTCCGTGTCCTCGACCGGCTGCGGCCGGCCATAGGCATGGACGGTGACGTAGTTCCAGGTCGGCACCTTAGGCCCCGGCGCGTACCAGGTTGGCGAGACGTAGGCATGCGGCCCCCAGAACAGTGCGAGCGAGGCGGTGCCGCGCTCGAACAGTTTCCAGTGCGGATTGGCGCGCGCCATGTGCCCGATCAGCGACCCGTGCGGCGAGCCGTCGTCCTGCCACAGAAGCGCGAGGTGCGTCGCCATCGGGGCGCCGGCCTCGTCGGACGTCATCAGCAGCGCCCAGCTATGGGCGGTCATGATGTCCCGCGCGGCCGACTCTTCGCCTGCGAAATGCCTGGGTACGTACATGCCTTGGATTCCTTGAATGCCGGGCCATTACCATGTCCAATGCCGCCCGCAACCGGGAGGATTATTCATGGGCGAAGATATCCGTCTTAAGTCTGCCGCCGGCGAGATCGGCGCCTACCTCGCGACCCCGAACGGCACGCCGAAAGGCGGCATCGTGGTCATCCAGGAGATTTTCGGCGTCAACCAGCACATCCGCAAGGTGACCGACAGCTTTGCCGCGCAGGGTTACATTGCGCTTGCGCCACGTTTCTTCGACCATATCAAGACCGGCGTCGAGCTGGGCTATACGCCCGACACGATCGCCGAAGGCCGCAAATACGTGACCGAACTCGGCCTCGACAAGCCAGTGCAGGACGTCGAGGCGGCGATCGCCGAACTGAAGAAGCGCGGCGCGAAGAAGGTCGCCGTGACCGGATTCTGCTGGGGCGGCACCATCACTTGGCTGTCGGCGACGCGGCTCAAGCCGGACGCGGCCATCGCCTATTACGGCGGCGGCATCTACGGCACGCGCAACGAGAAGCCGACCGTCCCGACCATGATGCATTTCGGCGACAAGGACATGCACATCCCGATGGAGCATGTGAACGAGCTTCGTAAGCTGCATCCGGACGTGCTGATCTACGACTATCCCGCCGACCACGGCTTCCATTGCGACGAGCGCGGCTCGTACGACGCCGCGGCCTCGAAGCAGGCCATGGCCCGGACCCTTGAGTTCATGGCGAAGCATGTTGGTTGAGAAAGTTGGCTAAGAAACCCGCCAGGAAGGCTTTCAAACCCGATGCACGCGGCCCCCTGAACGGGGTCCGCGTCGTCGATCTGTCGCGCCTGGTGGCCGGCAACGTGCTGACGCTCCAGCTCGCCGATTTCGGCGCCGAAGTCATCAAGGTCGAGCCGCCGGAGGGCGACACGCTGCGCTCCTGGCGCGTGAAGGGCGTCGAGACGGCGTGGAAGGTCTATAGCCGCAACAAGAAGAGCGTCGCGCTCGACCTGCGCTCCGATGCAGGCCGTACCATCGTGAAGGAGCTGGCGCGCGACGCGGCGATCCTGGTCGAAAGCTTCCGGCCGGGCGTCATGGAAGACATGGGGCTTTCGCCGGCCGCCCTGCACGAGATTAATCCGAAGCTCGTGATCCTGCGCATCTCGGGTTGGGGCCAGGATGGCCGCTACCGCCACAAGCCCGGCTTCGGCACGCTGATCGAGGGCTATAGCGGCTTCGCCTCGATGAACGGATTTGCCGACAGGGAGCCGGTGCTGCCGCCCATGTACCTCGCCGACTGCATGGCCGCGCTGAACGGCTACGGCGCCGTGATGGTGGCGCTGCGCGAGGTCGAGATGAACGGCGGCAAGGGCCAGGTGCTCGACCTGCCGCTGTTCGATCCGCTGTTCTCGATGCTGGGCCCGCAGGCCGCCAATCATAAGCTGACCGGCGAGGTGAAGGTGCGCACCGGCAGCCGCTCGACCAACGCGGCGCCGCGCAACGTCTACCAGACCAAGGATGGAAGCTGGGTCTGTCTCTCGGCCTCGACACAGGGCATGGCCATGCGTGTGCTGGCCAAGATCGGCCGCCCGGAACTGGCTGAGGATCCGCGCTTCTCGACCAACATCGAGCGGGTGCGCAACGGCGTTGAACTCGACCGCATCATCGGCGAGTTCATCGGCGCCCGAGACCTCGACGAGAACCTGCGTTACTTCGACGAGGCCGGAGTCACGATCGGCCCGGTCTACGACATCTCGCAGATCGTCCAGGACGACTATGTGCTGGAACGCGAATCGCTGATCGAGATCGAGGATGCGGACATGGGCGAACTGCCGACCCATCCGGTCGTTCCGCGCATGTCCGGCACGCCGGGCGCCTTGAAGAGCGCAGCACCCAGGGTGGGCGAGCACAACGAGGCCCTGCTGAAGCCGATGCTGGGCCCTGAGGAGTACGACAAGCTCTGCGCATCTGGCGCGATCTCTACAGGAAAGAAGAAGTGAACCGGCCCCTCCCGCCCGTCTGGCGCTCGATCCTCTACGTTCCCGGCAACGTCCCGAAGTTCATCGACAAGGCCCACGAGCGGGGCGCCGATTGCGTCCTGGTCGACCTCGAGGACAGCGTGCAGCCGGCACAGAAGCCGGACGCACGGGCTTTGCTTCCCGAAACGATGCGGAAGGTGGTGCGCGGCGGCGCGGACGTCGCCGTCCGCATCAACCGGCCGATGCGGCTTGCCGTGCCGGATATCGAAGCGGCCGTGCGCCCCGGCCTGTCTGCCCTTTTCGTCACCAAGACCGAGGGCGTGCAGCACCTGCGCCTGCTCGACGAGATCGTCACGGAGCTCGAGCGCGAGCGCGGGATGCCTGCCGGAGGCGTGGGCTTCGTCGCCATGGTCGAGCATCCGCGCGCGCTGCCGGAACTGCACGACGTGGCCGAACGCGGCCCGCGCGTCGTCGGGATGATGCTGGGCGGCGAGGATTTCGCGCTGGAAACGGGCTCCGTGCCGGGCGACGAGACGCTGGAGCTGCCCAAGCGCATGGTGGCCTTCGCGGCGCAGGCCCATGGGCTCGCCATGTTCGGTATCCTCGGGACGGTCGCCGACTATTCCGACCCGGAGGCTTATCGCCGGAGCGCCGAGCGGGCGCGCCGCTTCGGCTTCACCGGCGGCACCTGCATCCATCCCGGCCTGGTCGGCACCCTCAACGACGCCTTCACGCCGGCGGCGGAGGATCTGGCCTACGCCCGCAAGCTGATCGCGGCCGACGCCCAGGCCGCCGCCGAAGGGCGAGGCTCGTTCTCCGTCGACGGCAAGATGATCGACATCCCGGTCATCGACCGCGCCCGCCGGCTGCTGCGCCGGCACGAGGCGATCGACCGGCGCCTGGCGGCGAAGCGTCCGGCCTGACCTCGACACTCTCCTCCGACGCACTCGGAGGCCAAACGAAAAACGCGGGCCCTGGCCCGCGTTCTCGTTTGTCCGATGCGGATCGGATCAGTGCTTGTCCGACCACACCATCCGCTTCACGGCATACATGAAGCCGGCCAGCGCGAGCAGGAACAGGATCACCCGCACGCCGGTACGCTTGCGGTCTTCCATGTGCGGCTCGGCCGCCCAGGTCAGGAACTCGGTCACGTCGGCGGCTTCCTGCGAGAGCGTCGCCTTCGTGCCGTCGGCGTAGGTCACCTTGTCGTCCGCCAGCGGCGGCGCCATGGCGATCTTGTGGCCCGGGAAGTAGGTGTTGAAGTTGTCGTCCTTCTTGACGTCGAACTCCTTGATCTGCTCCGGCGTCAGCTTGTCGTGGGGCACGTAGCCGGTCAGCAGCGCATAGAGATAGTCCGGTCCGCCTTCGCGGGCCTTGGCGATCACGCTGAGGTCGGGCGGCGCCTTGCCGTTGTTGGCAGCGGCGGCCGCGGCGGCGTTCGGGAACGGCTTCTTGAACCGGTCCGAAAGCCGGGCCGGCCGGTCGACCGGCGCCCCATCGTCGTTGAGGTCGGGAACGGTGATGTCCTTGATCAGGCCCTTAACCTGGTTCTCGGTCAGGCCGAGTTCCATGAGGTTGCGGTAGGCCAGCAGCTGCAGCGAATGGCAGGCCGCACAGACCTCGGCATAGATCTGGTAGCCGCGCTGCGCGGACGCCCGGTCGAACGTTCCGAACGGTCCGGAGAAATGCCACTTCCGCTCGGGCGGATGGGGCGTGGTGCCGGCCGCGATCGCGACCGCGCCGCTGGCGAGGGCTGCGAGCGCGATGGCGCCCGTGGCGATGAGCTTGCGCATGGGAGTTACACCGCCTTCTTCTTGAGCACCGCGTCGGCGATGCTGGGCGGCAACGGCAGAGGCCGTTCGATCTTGCCCAGGATCGGCAGCAGGATGAGGAAGTGGAAGAAATAATAGACCGTGGCGAGCTGCGACAGCGGCACCCAGAAGCCTTCCGGCGGCTTGGAACCGCAGATGCCCAGCAGGATCACGTCGGCCACCAGGATCAGCATGAACCACTTGTAGATCGGGCGGAACGTGGCCGAGCGGACGCGGCTGGTGTCGAGCCACGGCAGGATGAACAGCACGGCGATGGCGCCGAACATGCCCAGCACGCCGCCGAGCTTGTCGGGGATGGCGCGCAGGATCGCGTAGAACGGCAGGAAGTACCATTCGGGCACGATGTGCGCCGGCGTCACCAGCGGGTCGGCCGGGATGTAGTTGTCCGGATGGCCCATGTAATCCGGCGCGAAGAACACGAAGCCGGCATAGACGACCAGGAACAGCACGACGCCGAAGCCGTCCTTCATCGTGTAGTACGGGTGGAACGGAACCGTGTCCTGCGGGCCCTTCGGGTCGATGCCGAGCGGGTTGTTCGAGCCGTGGATGTGCAGCGCCACGACGTGCAGCGCGACGACGGCCACGATGATGAACGGCAGCAGGTAATGCAGCGCAAAGAAGCGGTTGAGCGTCGGGTTGTCGACGGCGAAGCCGCCCCACAGCCAGGTCACGATCGCGTCGCCCACGACCGGGATGGCCGAGAACAGGTTGGTGATGACGGTGGCGCCCCAGAAGCTCATCTGGCCCCACGGCAGCACGTATCCCATGAAGGCGGTCGCCATCATCAGCAGGAAGATGACCACGCCCAGGATCCACAGCAGCTCGCGCGGCGCCTTGTAGGAGCCGTAGTACATGCCGCGGAAGATGTGGACATAGACGGCGATGAAGAAGAACGACGCGCCGTTCATGTGCATGTCGCGAATCAGCCAGCCCTGCGGCACGTCGCGATCGATGCGCTCCACCGAGTCGAAGGCCATCAGCACGTGCGGCGTGTAGTTGGTCGCCAGCACGACGCCCGTCGCGATCATGAGGACCAGCATCACCGTGGCGATCGCGCCGAAATTCCAGAAATAGTTGAAATTCCGGGGCGTCGGGAAGGTGTGATATTCCTTCTCGATATACGAGAAGATCGGCAGGCGGTGGTCGATCCAGGCGACCACCTTGTTGTTGAAGACCGGCGGCGTGCCGTGTGACGAGGCCATTGCTGAGAACTCCGGCGGGATCAGTGGCGGTCGATCGACTCGATCAGCCGATGCGGACGAGCGTGTCGGACGTGAACAGGTACTCGGGAACCACGAGGTTCTTCGGCGCCGGCCCCTTACGGATGCGGCCCGACGTGTCGTAGCTCGACCCATGGCAGGGGCAGAACCAGCCGCCGAACTCGCCCTTCGGGTCGCCGGGCTTGTTGCCGAGCGGCACGCAGCCGAGATGGGTGCACACGCCGATCATGATCAGCCACTCGGGACGGACCTTCTTGGCGCTGTCCGTGACGCGCTTGTTGTCGGTCTCCGGGTCGGGCAGCGCCGACATCGGCACGGCCTCGGCTTCCTTGATTTCCTCCGGCGTGCGGTGCCGGATGAAGATCGGCTTGCCGCGCCACTTCACGGTGACGGCCTGGCCGACCTGAATCGGCGTCACGTTCACCTCGATGGTCGACAGCGCAAGGGTGTCGGCGGCGGGGTTGAGGTTGTTGATGAAGGGCCATGCGACGGCGCCGGCGCCGACGGCACCGAGAGCTCCGGTCGCGACCATAAGGAAGTCGCGCCGCGTCGGATCGCCGTGCCCGCTGGCCGGGATGCTTGAAGAAGCCATGTTTCTCTCTTCCGTCCCCCCGAGGAGTGGCGCCCCTTATAGCCGGGAAAGCCCCTTTTGTTTCAAGGCTCTGTTGGTCGCAGGCCCGATGCGCGGCATTCTGTGACAGCGTGCCGCACGAATTCGCGACCTTCCCGACCGGCAAAGCCCCGGCAATTCGCGGTTTTCCGGCCTTCCCGCTCTGGTCCGCACCGCGGCACGCCCGCCTTCGGCGGCGGGAGACATCCCGGATTTTCCATGGGCGCGCCTCCCCGCGGCGGTCCACCATACCGGAAACGATCTTCCGAGGTGGATGGACCATGTTCCCGACCAAGCTCGCCTGGCTGCCCTGGGCCCTGTCCTCGGCGGCCTTCGCCGCCCTGACCGCCATCTTCGGCAAGGTCGGGGTGGCCAGCATCAACGCCGACCTGGCGACCCTTATCCGGACCGTTGTCATCCTGGCCACCCTGACGGGCATCGTCGGGCTGACCGGCCAGTGGCAGGCGCCGGAGACGATTCCGCTGCGAACCTGGGTCTTCCTCGGCCTGTCGGGGCTCGCGACCGGCGCCTCCTGGCTTTGCTACTTCCGGGCCCTCAAGCTCGGCGAGGCGGCCAGCGTCGCCCCGATCGACAAGCTGAGCGTGGTCCTCGTCGCCGTTTTCGGGGTCGTCTTCCTCGGCGAACGCCTGAGCGGCGTGAACTGGCTCGGCGTCGGCCTGATCGGCGCGGGGGCGCTCCTCGTCGCCCTCAAATCCTGACCGGAAGGCTGGACTCCGTCCCGCCCGGCAAGGAAAGGAAGGCCATGCAGATGGCTCTCTACGAACCCGACATCCCGCAAAATGTCGGCGCCTTCGTCCGACTCTCGGCCTGCCTCGGGGTACCCCTCCACCTGATCGAGCCCTGCGGGTTCCCGGTCGACGACCGCCGCATCCGGCGGGCGGCAATGGACTATTATGAGCTTGCGCGGTTAATCCGGCACGCCTCGTGGTCCGCTTTCCAATCGGCCCGCAGGGACGGCGCGATATCGGGACGGCTGGTCCTGCTGACGACGGCAGGTGCCATGCCGCTACCCGAGGCACGGTTCGAGCCGGACGACATCCTCCTGCTGGGCCGCGAGAGCGCCGGTGTTCCGCAGGACGTCCACGTCGCGGCCGACCTGCGCGTCAGGGTCCCCCTGCAGGCCGGCGCCCGTTCGCTGAATGTCGCCCTGGCCGGCGCGATGGTATTGAGCGAGGCCCTTCGACAGACATCCGGATTCGAAAAGCTGACATGACCAGGTCGCCCCGCACCGCCACCGGCCCCAACGGCCCCTCGCCGCTTCCCGACGAGGCGACGGTCGCCCGCCGCAAGGAAGAGGCCCGCACCTGGTTCGAAACCTTGCGCGACCGCATCTGCGCCGAATTCGAGAAGATCGAGGACGAGCTGCAGGAAGGCCCGCACCGCGACAGGCCGGCCGGCCGGTTCGAGCGCAAGCCGTGGCGGCGCGAGCAGGGGCCGAACGGGGAGGATCGCGGCGGCGGCACGATGGGCCTGATGCGCGGCAGGGTCTTCGAGAAGGTCGGCGTCAACGTCTCGACCGTGTTCGGCGAGTTCAGCCCCGAGTTCCGCGCCCAGATCCCGGGCGCCGCCGAGGACCCGCGTTTCTTCGCGGCCGGCATCTCGCTCGTCGCCCACATGCAGTCGCCCAAGGTCCCGGCCGTGCACATGAACACCCGCTACATCGTGACCACGCGCGCCTGGTATGGCGGCGGCGCCGATCTCACGCCGATGGCCGCGCACGATCCCGACACGCGTGACTTCCATGCCGCCCTGAAGTCGGCCTGCGATGCCTACGATCCGACCTACTATCCGCGCTTCAAGGAGTGGTGCGACGAGTATTTCTTCCTGCCGCATCGCGGCGAGGCGCGCGGTGTCGGCGGCATCTTCTACGACTATCTCGACAGTGGCGATCCGGCGCGCGACTTCGCCTTCACCCGGTCGGTGGGCGAGACGTTCCTCGACATCTACCCGAAGCTGGTCCGCCGCCACATGCATGCGCCCTGGACCGACGCCGATCGTGCCCATCAGCTGGCGAGGCGCGGGCGGTATGTCGAGTTCAACCTGCTCCACGATCGCGGGACCAAGTTCGGCCTGATGACCGGCGGCAATGTCGAGGCGATCCTGATGTCGCTGCCGCCCGAGGTCCGCTGGCCCTGAACGGGCGCGATCAGCGTGCCGGCCAGTTCCACTCCGGCCGGTCGTCGTCTTCGAGGATGGTCTCGCCGAGGCGCTTGCCGAGGACGACGCGGCGGGCGCCGGCCTTCGCCAGCGCCGACACCAGCCTCTCGGCATGGGAGACCACGACGAGTTGCGACCGTTTCGACGCCGCCACGATCAGGCGCGCGAGCGGCGGCAGCAGGTCGGGATGCAGGCTGGTCTCCGGCTCGTTCAGGATCATGAGCGACGGAGGACGCGGCGACAGCAGGGCCGCGACGAGAAGAAGATAGCGCAGCGTGCCGTCCGAGAGCTCGGCTGCCTTGAGGGGCCGCAGGAGACCGCCCTGGCGCATCTCGACCTCGAACCAGCCGTCGGCAATGTCGACCCCCACCGTGGCGCCGGGAAACGCGTCGTCGATCGCCTGTTCGAGCTGACCCTCGATGCCGACCTGCCGGATCGTCGCGAGCGCCGCGGCAAGGTCCGCCCCGTCTGCCGACAGGACCGGCGTCCGCGTACCGACCTGCCGCCGCCGGGCCGGCGCTTCGCTGTCGGTGCGGAAATGATCGTAGAAGCGCCAGTCGCGCAGCTGCTCGCGCAAGGTCAGCAGTTCCGCGCCATCCTCGGGATTGGCGCAATGGGTGAGCATGCTGTCGTAGGACTGCAGGTGGCTGTAGGCGAGCCGGCGCTCGCCGTTTCGGTCGCGCAGCGTCACGGCGGGCCCGCGCCGTTCGGCGAAGGCGTTGGCGCGACGCAGCACCGGGCCGGTCCACAGCGCCTCCGCCTTGATCTCGGGATCGCGGCCGAAGAAGGGATCGGGCCGCGGCAGGCCGAGATCGATGGCGTAGCCATAGGAGTCCGCGGAAAATCCGAGCTTCACGCTGACAGGCGCCTGCCGCACGGTGCCCTGGATCGGTTGCTCGCCACGCTTCATGCCGCGCGAGAACTGCTCGGGGCCGGCCCACAGCACCGAGGAGAGACCGCCCTCGAAGGCAAGCGACTGGATCACCCTGCCCTGGGCCACGTCGGCCAGCAGGCGCAGCGCCCGGTAGAGGCTCGACTTGCCGCTGCCGTTGGCGCCCGTGACCACGGTCAGCGTGTCGAGGGTGAGTCGCACGTCGCGCAGCGAGCGATAGCCCGCGACGCAGAGATGGCCGACGACGCTCACCGGCGAGAAGCGAGCGCCCATGCCGCCGCGAGCGGCGCGGCGAACAGCACCAGCAGCAACACGGGATAGGGCGCGCCCCACCAGATGCCGAAGCGGTCGATGAACCCGGCCGCCGCATCGGCCTGGACGATGCGGACATAGAGGAAGTCGACCAAGGCGGTGGAAGTGGGCCATAGCAGGGCGGCCAGCAGCGCCGCCTCGAACCAGTTCGGCCCCATCGTGCGACGCGCATGGATGACCGCCATCATCGCGACATACGGCATCGGCACCAGCGCCTTGTACCATTCGACCGCGCGCACCGAGAGCGACGCCGCGATCCAGGTATCGCCGACGAAATCGTTCAGCACGACGAGCGTCGCGATCGCCAGCCACAGCAGGAAGGTCAGCCCGGGACGGATCATGCCGCCGCCAGCCGCTTGAGTTGCGCCAGACACTCGTCCCGTCCCGCCACGAAATCCCCCTCGATCCACCAGCGTTCGACCGCCTCGACCAGAAGGCCCACCTTCGGTCCGGGCGCGAGCCCGAGCTTCAGCACGTCGCCGCCCGAGACCGGCAGATCGGGCGGCGTCCAGGTGCGGGCGAGATCGACGGCCCCGCGCCAGTCGCCCGGCGCATCGCTCGCCAGCAGCACGCGGTCGACGAAGGGCCCGGCCCCCTGCCGGTAGATATCCGCCCGCCAGCGGCGCGGGCCGCCGGCGAGATCGAGCGCCGGTTCGGGGGCCAGCATCAGGCCGAGGCGCAGCGCTTCCTGCGTGGACAACTTCAGGCGCTTGCCGATACGGGTCGCATCGGCCCCTTCCGGCAGGATCGCCGCCAGACGGCGCAGGGGATCGGCCGCGTCCTCGCGTGCCACGAGCGCGCGCAATCGCGCCGCACCCACGCATTCGGGCAGCCAATGATCGAGGATGCCGGCGTCACGCATCGCCGCCACCGTATCGGCCGGAGATGGCGCGCCCAGAAGCCGCCGCAACTCCTTGGCCACGCGTTCGCCGGAAAGGCCGCGCAGGCCGCCGGCATTGCGGCGACAGGCGTCGAAGCTCGGCCCGTCGAAGGGCGGCCGGCCATACCAGGCGTGGAAACGGAAGAACCGCAGGACGCGCAACCGGTCCTCGGCAATGCGCGTGTCGGGATCTCCGATGAAGCGCACGCGGCGGGCAGCCAGGTCGGCCCGCCCCTCGAACGGATCGTACAGCGTGCCGTCGGGATCGGCATACAGCGCGTTGAACGTGAAATCGCGGCGAGCGGCATCCTCGAGCCAGTCGTCGGTGTAGGCGACGACCGCCCGCCGCCCGTCCGTCTCCACGTCGCGCCGCAAGGTGGTGATCTCGAACGGCCGGCCGTCGACCACGGCCGTGACCGTGCCGTGCTTCAGGCCCGTGGGCACCACCTTGAGGCGCGCGCCTTCAAGCACCTGCGTGACGAGCTGCGGCGGCGTGTCGACCGCCACGTCGTAGTCGTCGATGCGCTGGCCGATCACGGCATTGCGCACGCAGCCGCCCACGAGACGGGCCGTCACGCCGCCATCGCGCAACACCGCGAAGAGGCGCCCCACGGCCGCATCTCCCGCCCAGGGCGGCGTGGCGATCCGGTCGGCCGCCATCATGACGCGAACAGCCCGCCGTAGCCCTGGTCCTGGGTGAAGAACATGACGAGGAAGCCCACGATGGCGCAGGCGAAGCCCGCGATGCCGAGCCAGGTGAACGGCATGTCCTGCCACGAGGGCAGCGTCCCGGCGAGCTTGCGCTCCTTCTTGATCTTGAGGGCCCAGGCCCAGACGAAGAAGGCGGCGGTCGGTGCCAGGACGAGAACGAGGATGAGCAGCACGACGCGCATGGCGATGTCCTTCAGGCAGCGGTCGTGAGGATGAAATGCAGGTTCTTGAGCATGCCGGCGGTCGCGCCCCAGATGTAGCGTTCACCATAGGGCATCGCGTAGTAACGACGTTCCCGTCCCTGCCAGACGCGACTGTCGATGCGATGGTTGCGCTCGTCGAGAAAATGATCGAGCGGGACCTCGAAGACGTCGGCGACCTCGCGCGGGTCTGCACGGGTCGTGAATCCCGGCGTCACGATCCCGACGATCGGGCTGATCTCGTACCCCGTCCCGGTCCGGTAATGGTCGACCTCGCCGACGACCTCGACGAATTCCCGGCTGAGACCCACTTCTTCCTCTGTCTCGCGCAGGGCGGTGGCGATGGAATCGACGTCTTCCGTCTGTCGACGGCCGCCGGGAAAGGCGATCTGGCCGGCATGGCTGGGCATGTCGTCGGTACGCTGGGTCAGCAGGACGGTGATGCCGGTGTCGCGCCGGATCAGCGGCACGAGCACGGCCGCCGGGCGCCACGTCTCCGGCAGCGGCGAGAGGCTGGTCAGCGAGAAGTCGCTGCCGAGCGGCGGCTGGGGCACGGGCAAACCGGATGCCAAACGCCTGCTCCGTTCGCCGATCCGCCGCACGATTTCGTCAACCGTCATGCCCTTGTTCCGGCCTCAATTCTGGGCTTCCCTCGATCATCATTCCTTCCGACCACAGGAGTGCCCTGGTGGCCCCCGACACATCCCTCGCGACCGACGCAGACGCCCAGGCAGCCCTCGCCGACATCGAGCGGCTAGGCGGACAACTCCGCGCGGCCCGCGAGTCCATCGGCAAGGTCATATATGGCCAGCAGGACGTGATCGATCAAACGCTGGTTGCGCTGCTGTCGGGCGGCCACCTTCTGCTTATCGGCGTTCCGGGCCTCGCCAAGACCAAGCTGGTCGAGACTTTGGGCACCGTGCTGGGCATGGACGCCAAGCGCATCCAGTTCACCCCGGACCTGATGCCAGCCGATATCCTGGGCTCGGAAATCCTCGAGGAGACGGACACCGGCCGACGATCGTTCCGCTTCGTGCAGGGCCCGGTCTTCGCCCAGCTCCTGATGGCCGACGAGATCAACCGCGCCAGCCCGCGTACCCAGTCGGCCCTCCTCCAGAGCATGCAGGAGCGGCATGTGACGGTCGCCGGCAAACGCTACGACCTGCCGGCTCCTTTCCACGTGCTCGCCACGCAAAACCCCCTGGAGCAGGAAGGCACCTATCCGCTGCCCGAAGCCCAGCTCGACCGCTTCCTGCTGCAGGTCGATGTCGGCTATCCGGACGAGGCGGCGGAGCGCCAGATCATGATCGGCACCACCGGCGCCCACGTTCCCACGGCGACACAGGCGCTGTCCCCGGGCGACCTGATGGCCGCCCAGGCCTTGGTGCGCCGCCTGCCCATCGGCGAGAGCGTGGTGGATGCCATCCTCAAGCTGGTCCGGGCGGGCCGGCCCGAGCACACCGACCTCGACGTCGTGCGCCAGCGCATCGCGTGGGGGCCCGGTCCCCGCGCCAGCCAGTCCTTCATGCTCGCCTGTCGTGCCCGCGCCATCATCCAGGGCCGTCTCGCGCCCTCCGTGGACGACGTGGTTGCGTTGGCAGGGCCGATCCTGCGCCATCGCATGGCCGTCAACTTCTCGGCCCGCGCCGAGGGCGTGACGGTCGAGTCGGTGATCGCCCAGATGTGCGCGCGTCTCACCTGACGCTGGCCTGGGCATTGCACCGCAGGAGCCGATGGCTGCACCCTCAACCCTGAACCGGTCGCTCGAACTCGCCGGCACGCTCCCGGCGTTGATGGTGGCGGCCGACCGCGTGGCAGCGACCGTCATCCAGGGCGTGCACGGCCGCCGCCGTGTCGGCCAGGGCGACGCATTCTGGCAGTATCGCCCCTATCGCGACGGCGACAGCGCCACCCAGATCGACTGGCGACAAAGCGCCCGCAGCCGCAATCTCTTCGTCCGCGAGACCGAATGGGAGGCCGCCGCCAGCGTCTGGCTATGGCGCGACGCCTCGCCGTCGATGCAGTACGCCTCGCTGCGCAATCTCGACACCAAGGCGGTCCGCGCCGACCTGATCACTTTGGCGCTGGCCAGCCTTCTCACCGATGCGGCGGAGCGGATCGCCGTGCTGGGCACCGGCATGCGGCCGATCACTGGCCGGGTCGGGGTCCGCCGGGTCGCCGAGACGCTGTTCGAGCAGACCCGCGAGGGCGCCCCGACGCCGCCCAGCCTGCCGCCGCTGATGCCGTTGCCGGCCCATGGCACCATCGTCCTCGTGTCCGACTGGCTCGATCCCCTCGAGAAGATCGAGGAAGTCGTCCGTTATTATGCGAGCGTGGGCGTGCGCGGCCATCTCGTGCAGGTGCTCGATCCCGCCGAGGAAGACCTGCCGTTCGACGGTCATGTGAAATTCGAGGGCCTCGAAGCCGAGGGGCAGCACACGATCCGCCGCGTCGAGGCGGTGCGACAGGCCTATGGCGCGCGTCTCGCGGCCCAGAAGGAAGGGCTGCAGCGTCTGGCGCGGCCGGCCAACTGGACCGTGCACCTGCATCGCACGGACCGCTCGCCGCAGACCGTGCTTCTGTCCCTCTATCTCGCCATGGCCGACCTCCGTCGGCTGAACGCGGCCTGACCGCATGCTGAGCCTCGGCGCGTTCGCGTTCGCCGCGCCCGGCATGCTGGCGCTCCTGCTGGCGCTGCCGGTGATCTACTGGCTGCTGCGGATGATCCCGCCGCTGCCCAAGGTCGTGCGCTTCCCGGCCATTCGCCTCCTGATCGGCCTCGAGCCGACCGAGCAGACGCCGATGAAGATGCCGTGGTGGCTGCTGCTGCTGCGTCTCCTGCTCGCCACCGCCCTGATCCTCGCCGTCGCGCGGCCCCTGCTCAACCCGCAGGCCGACCTTCCCGGGCGCGGGCCGCTGCTGCTGGTGATCGACGACGGCTGGTCGTCGGCCCCGGGCTGGTCGACACGGATCGCCCACGCCGAACGCCTGATCCAGCGCGCCGAGCGTGCCAATCGCCCGGTCGTATTGACCGGCACCGCGCCCGCCCCGCTCGATGCGCCGGCGATGCGTCGCGGGGCGATGCGGCCCGACGAGGCGCGCACCCTGCTGCGCGCTTTCCGCCCGAAGCCGTGGCCGACCGACCGCGCTGCCGCCGCAACGGCCATCGACCAGATGCAGGTGGACCCCGCCGCCTATGTCGTCTGGCTGAGCGACGGGCTGCAAGACGACGGCACGGCCCGTCTCACCGAACGCCTGCGGCGCTTCGACGGACTGCAGGTGCTGTTGCCCGACCAGGCGACGACGCCGCTCCTGCTGCTGCCGCCTGCCGCCGAAGGGCGCGACCTGCGCGTGCGGGCCCTGCGCGCCGTGGCCGACGGGCCGCGCAAGGCCGCGATCCAGGCATCCGACGAACAGGGCCGTGTGGTGGCCCGCATCGACCTCGATTTCGCCGCCAGCGCGACCGAAGGCCAAGGCGTGCTGGTCGCGCCGGCCGAACTGCGCAACCGCATGGCCCGCCTCGATATCGAGACGCAGGGCGGCGCCGGCAGCGCGATCCTGCTCGACGAGCGCCATCGCCGCCGGCCGGTCGCCATCCTCGGCGAGCGCTCGACCGCGGGCGGCCAGCCGCTGCTGCAGGAGGTCTATTTCCTCGAACGCGCGCTCGACCCCTATGTCAGCCTGAGCATCGGCGACCGCGAATCCGTCCTGAACCGCAACACGGCCGTGCTGCTGATCCCGGATGGCGCCGCCCCGTCGGCGACGGACCGCGAGGAAATCGCCAAGTGGGTCGAGCGCGGCGGCATCGCCGTCCGCTTCGCCGGCCCCAATCTCGCGGCAGGCGCGGACAGCCTCGTGCCGACCCCGCTCCGCCTCGGCGACCGCGCGCTGGGCGGCGTGATGAGCTGGGGCGAGCCGAGCGCGCTGGCCGAGTTCCCGCCCAACAGCCCTTTCCTCGGCATCCCGATTCCCAAGGACGTCCGTATCTCCCAACAGGTGCTGGCCGAGCCGACACCCGACTTGGCCGACAAGACGTGGGCGCGGCTGGCCGACGGCACGCCGCTGGTGACCGGCGAGAAGCGCGGCCAGGGCTATCTGGTGCTGATCCATACGACCGCCAACACCGGCTGGAGCAACCTCGCGCTCTCGGGCCTGTTCGTGAACATGCTGCAGCGACTCGTCACCCTGTCGCGCGGCGTCGCGGGCGACGGCGTCAACAAGGCGCTGAAGCCGTGGCGTACGCTCGACGGCTTCGGCCGCCTCGGCGCACCGCCGGCCGGCGTGCAGATGCTGCCGCCGGACGCGACCGAGACCTTCGTGCCCAAGCCCGCTACCCCGCCCGGCCTCTACGGCGACGAGAACGCACAGGTGGCCTTCAACATCGGGGGCCGCATTGCCCCCCCGAAGCCACTGACGCTGCCCTCCGGCGTGGCGACCGACCGGCTTTCCGAGGCCGGCGAGACCGACCTCTCGCGCTGGTTCCTGCTGGCGGCGCTCATCCTGCTGCTGGCCGATCTCCTGATCTCGCTGTGGCTGCGCGGCCTGCTGGCCCGCGCCGTGCGCTTCGGCCGCTCCGCGCCGGCCGCATTGCTGCTCGTCGTGCTCGCCGCCGGAATCTTCGGCACGCCCGATGCCCAGGCACAGCAGGCCCCGCAGCGTCCCGGCGCGCCGCCAGCAGCGACCGAACGGCCGGGTCCGCCGCCGCTTAGCGAAGAGCAGGCCCTGAAAGGCTCGCTCGACATCCGCCTGGCCTACATCGTGACCGGCGACAAGGAGATCGACGACATCAGCAAGGCCGGGCTCGAGGGGCTGAGCGAGATCCTGCGCAACCGCACGTCGGTCGAGCCGGCCGATCCGGTAGGTATCGACCTCGAACGCGACGAGCCCCGCCTCTACCCGTTGATCTACTGGCCAGTGACCTCGACGCAGGCACCATTGTCGCCGCGGGCCCAGGCGGCGCTGGACCGCTATCTCCGCACCGGCGGGATCGTCTTCGTCGACACGCGCGACCAGCATCTTACCTTCGACAGGCCCGCGGGCGGCAACCCCGACCTCAAGCGCCTGCTGGCCGGCGTCGAGACGCCTCCGTTGCGCGCGATGCCGCCCGAGCATGTGCTCGGCAAGTCGTTCTATCTCCTGTCCGACATGCCGGGACGCTGGCAGGGCGGCAAGCTCTGGATCGAATCCGGCGCCGGGCGCGTGAACGACGGCGTCACCACCATCATCATCGGTTCCAACGACTATGCCGGCGCCTGGGCCGTCGACCAGCGCGGGCGCGGCCTGATGCCGGTATCGCCGGGCGGCGAGACGCAGCGCGAGATGGCCTACCGCTTCGGCGTCAACCTCGTGATGTATGCGCTGACCGGCAACTACAAGGACGACCAGGTGCACCTGCAGGACATCATGCAGAGGTTGAGGCGATGAACCCGACATCGGCCGTTTCCGTCGCCTTCGACCCGCTCCTGCCGTGGACGGTGCTTGCCGTGCTGGGCGCCATCGGTCTCGGGCTCGTGCTGCTCGGCCTGCGCGCCGGCGGGCGCGGAACGCTATGGCGGCTGGGCGCGCTCGCCGTCATCGTCGCGGCCCTTGCCAACCCGTCCCTGATCGAGGAGCAGCGCAAGCCCATCGCCGACGTCGCGCTCGTCGTCGTCGACGACAGCGACTCGATGGCCATCGGCGACAGGCGCCCGCAGGTGCAGGCGGCACGGGAAAGCCTGAAGCGAAAGCTCGGCCAGCAGGACGGGCTGGAAGTGCGCGAGGTGGTGCTGCCGCCCTCGCACATCCAGCTCGGCAGCGACCGGCCGGGCGGCACGCGGCTCATCGAGACGATGCGGTCGGCCCTGGTCGAGATTCCGCCGGAACGCCTGGCCGGTGTCGTTCTGCTGACCGACGGACAGGTCCACGACGTGCCTGCCGGCACGCCGCCCGAGCTGGGCGGCGCCCCGCTTCACGCGATGATCGCCGGCCGGAAGAACGAGCGCGACCGGCTGATCGTGATGGAGCAGTCGCCGCGCTTCGGCGTGGTCGGCCGCGAGGTTACCGCCAAGTTCAAGGTCGAGGATCCCGCGGGCGGCACCGCGCCCGTCACGCTTTCGGTCGGCGGCGAGGTCGTGCGCCGGTTCGACGTGCCGGTCGGCCGCTCCTTCGAGTTGCCCATCACCGTCACCAACCCTGGCGCGAACGTCGTCGAGCTGGAAGTGGCTCCCGGCCAGAACGAACTCACGCTCGACAACAACCGCGCGCTCTTCACGATCAACGGCGTGCGCGACCGGCTGCGCGTGCTGCTGGTGTCGGGCGAGCCCTACCAGGGCGAGCGGGCATGGCGGAACCTGCTCAAAAGCGATCCTGCGGTCGATCTCGTCCACTTCACCATCCTGCGCACGCCGCAGAAGGATGATTTCACGCCTGTGCGGGAGCTGTCGCTCATCGTCTTCCCGATGCGCGAACTCTTCGAGCAGAAGCTCAAGGAATTCGATCTCATCATCTTCGACCGCTACGAGTCGGGGAACCTGATTACGCGCGACTATTTCCGCAACATCGCGGAATATGTGCGGGGCGGCGGCGCCCTCCTCGTCTCCGTCGGCCCGGTCTTCGCCACCCAGCGTTCGCTCTACCGCACGCCGCTCGGCGCCATATTGCCGGCCGCCCCGCTCGGCGACGTGCTGGAGACTCCGTTCAAGCCCAAGGTCACCGAGGTTGGCCAGCGTCATCCCGTGACCGCAAACCTGCCGCAGGCCGGCACGCCGGCCGGCGACCCGGAGTGGGGCCGCTGGTTCCGGCTCGTGACGTCGCGCACCGAGCACGGCAATGCCGTCATGGCCGGCGCCGAGGACCGGCCGCTGGTGATCCTCGACCGCGTCGGCGAGGGACGCGTCGCGCAGCTGATGTCCGACCATCTGTGGCTGTGGAATCGCGGCATCGACGGTGGCGGGCCGCAGCCCGAACTGGTGCGCCGCGTCGCGCACTGGCTGATGAAGGAGCCCGACCTCGAGGAGGAAGCGCTGCGCGCCACCGCCACCGGCGGCCGCATCGAGGTGTCGCGCCGCACGCTCTCGACGAGCTTCCCGCAGGTCACCATGACGTCGCCCGGTGGCGCGACCCGCACGCTCGACCTGCGCGAGGCGGCGCCCGGCCTGGGCGTCGCGGTGGTCGATGTCGACAAGCCCGGCCTCTACCGCTTCGACGATGGCACGCTGCGCGCCGTCGCCGCCGTGGGCAGCCCCGATCCGCTGGAATTCTCCGATGTCCGCGCCACCGACACCAAGCTGAAGCCGCTGGCCGAGGCGACCGGCGGCAGCACCATGTGGCTCGCAGACCAGGGCGATCCCGATATCCGCTCGGTGCGGCCCGGCCGTGCCGCCGGCGGATCGGACTGGATCGGCCTGCGCCGCAACGAAGGCTATACCGTTGCGGGCATCAACCAGTTGCCGCTGCTGCCGGGCATCCTCGTCGCGCTGGCCTTCCTGCTGGCGATCGGCAGTGCCTGGTGGCGCGAGGGACGTTAGGGCCTAGCCTTCGCCTGGCCCTGGAGTTCGGGTCCTTGCCTCGGCAAGGGCCGCTTCTTCGAACATGCCCGCGAGCGCGAGCGCATCTGGGGGCGGCGCCGATCCGCCGCCGGCGCCGGGGGCGTTACCAAGCCGAAACTTGATCCCACTCCTTGTAAGGCCATTTTGGGGGCACAAGGAGATCACCATGATCGAGCTCAGACCTTTCGAGAAACTCGGCAAGTCGAACCACGGCTGGCTCAACGCCAACTTCCATTTCAGCTTCGCCGAATACCGCAACCCGGACCGGATCCATTGGGGCGCCCTGCGCGTCTGGAACAACGATCGCATCGCTGCGCAGTCGGGGTTCCCGCCGCATCCGCATCGCGACATGGAAATCGTGACCTATGTCATAAAGGGCGCGATCACCCACCAGGACCATCTGGGCAACCAGGGGCGGACCGAGGCGGGCCAGATCCAGGTCATGAGCGCGGGCCAGGGCATCCAGCACGCCGAGTACAATATGGAGCAGGACGAAACCGAGCTGTTCCAGATCTGGATCCTGCCGAACAAGCAGGGCGTGCCGGCGCGGTGGGAGACCGTGCAGTTCCCGGCCGAGGCGCGCGACGGCAAGCTCGTACCGCTGGCCTCCGGGCGTGGCGACGACGGGGCGATCCCGCTCTATGCCGACGGCTCGCTGCTTGCGGGCACGCTCAAGGCCGGCCAGTCGACGCGGCAGGCGCTGAACGGCAAGCCGACCTATCTCGTGCCGGCCAAGGGACGGATCGAGGTGCGCGGCAGCGACGGCAAGGTCGTGACGGCCAACGCCCGCGACGGCGTGGCGGTCGTCGACCAGGACGAGATCGAGATCGTCGCGCTGGAAGATGCCGAGATTGTGCTGGTCGAAACGGACCGGCTGAACTGACCACTCGTCAGATTGACGCTATGGACCGGGCGGGCTTTGATCCCGCCCGGTTTTCGTTTGGGAGAGACGCATGGCCTACAAGGGCTTCGATCTGACGGGCAAGGTCGCACTGGTCACCGGCGGCAATGGCGGCATCGGCCTCGGCATGGCGGATGCGCTGGCGGAAGCCGGCGCCGACGTCTGCATCTGGGGCACCCGCAAGGAGAAGAACGACGCGGCCGTCGCGCAGCTTCAGAAGCACGGCCGCAAGGTCCATGCCCAGATCGTCGACGTGGGCGACGAGAAGCAGGTGCAGGATGCCTTCGCGGAGACGCTGAAGGTGATGGGCCATGTCGACAACTGCGTCGCCAATGCCGGTGTCTCGGGGCGCGGCAAGGGTTCCATCCTCGAGATGGATTCCGAGGAGTGGCGCCGCGTGCTGCGCATCAACCTCGACGGCGTGTTCTACACTTTCCGGGCGGCCACGAAGCACATGGTCGAACGCGGCAAGGGCGGTTCGCTGGTCGCCATGGCCAGCACCGCCGCCATCGAAGGGGCGGCCCGTTCCAGCCATTATGGTGCCAGCAAGGGTGGCGTCTGTGCGATGGTGCGCGCGCTGTCGGTCGAGCTGGCGCGCTACAAGATCCGCGTGAACTCCATCCTGCCGGGCTGGATCGAGACCGAGATGACCGCCAATGCGGTCGCCAATCCGAAATTCGCCGGCAACGTCCTGCCGCGCATCCCCGCGCGCCGCTGGGGCACCGGCGCCGATTTCGGACCGATCGCGGTGTACCTCGCCAGCGATGCCACGGCCTACACGACGGGACGCGACTTCGTCATCGATGGCGGCTATACGTTGTTCTAGCCCTCGACGACACAGCCTCCGCATCCAGGGAGAACAAGAGATGATGAAGCACCTCGCCGCCTGCGCCGCTCTCGCCGTCGCCATCGGCGCGCTGCCGGCCCTCGCGCAGCCGCAGCCCAAGCCGGTCTCGGCGCCCAACGGCAACAAGCCGGCCGCGGCCGCGCCGGCGGGCGAAGACCGCTATATCGGCTATTATTATCCGAAGCCCGCGGCGATCGAGAACTACGCCTCGCCGATGCAGACCATCCAGGGTGTCGACCGCGCCCAGCGCGTCCAGTTCGCGACGGTCGTCTCGCAGGGCACGATCCAGTCGGCCTACCGGGTCCCCTATGCCGTGTTCGTGAAGGGCGAGAAGGCAGACAAGATGATCATCGTCGGCCTTCAGCCGGGCGAGATGAACACGATCTATCGTGCCCGCGCGGTGCTCGCCAACATGACGACGATGTCGCGCCTGTCGCCGTTCTTCCAGGAGCGGACCGTGGCGGAAGACGCCAATTTCTTCGACCTCCTGAAGCTGATGGGCTTCCAGCAGATCACCATCAGCGACGGCGACAAGTTCGCCCATCAGGTCAACATCAAGTAGGCGCGTTCGAACGCACCTGCGATCCGCCGCTCCAAGCGAGCGGCGCTCGGGATCGCGTTCATCCGATCCTCGATGACCGGCTCCGGCCGGTCACAAAGCGCGCCTCGCCCAGAAGTTCAGAGCGAGCACGCCCCAGGCTAGTCCCGGGGCGTCTCTCCTTCGTAAGGCTGAATGGGACGGGCCGGATATGCCGGCATTGTCGACCGGGCCGGCGAACCGTCGCCGCCCAAGATGCCGTCGAGCACCCGCTTCCGGTCTTCCTCGCGAGAATCATCCCGATCCTTGATCCAGGCCGTTGGCGCCGATTCGCCGGACTGTCGAAGGGCTCGGAGCGGCTGCGCCGGTGTTGGTCACCACGACGCCTCCGGGCCGCCGGCGATTCGGCGGTCGCACGCCAGTTCCTGCGCCGACACCCGTCCCGGATCGCCTTGCCGGCAACGCGCCTCATGCGTTCCCTCCGTGGATTTTCTTGTCGCGGTGCCGGAAGCGGCGCAGCTTCCGGACAAGCAAGGAGGATGTCCATGACGCGCACGCTGGAATTCTATTTCGACTACGGCAGTCCCTACAGCTACCTCGCCGACACCCAGGTCGAGGCGATCGCCGCCCGCACCGGCGCGAAGCTCGAACGCAAGCCGATGCTGCTGGGAGGTGTCTTCAAGGCGACGGGCAATCATTCGCCTGCCGAGCTGCCGCAGAAATCGAGGTGGAGCGCCTTCGACATGCCGATGTGGGCGCGCCACTACGGCGTGCCCTTCCAGCGCAACCCCTTCTTTCCCGTCAATACGCTCGCCCTCATGCGCGGCGCGGCGGCGGCGCAGATCGACGGGATGTTCGACCGCTACCACCCCGCGATCTACAAGGCGATGTGGGTGGACGGGCGCAACCTGAACGACGTCAACGAGATCGCCGCGGTGCTGCAGGCCGCAGGCTTCGATGCGGTATCGTTCGGCAAGCGGCTGCAGGACCAGGACGCAAAGGACCGGCTCAAGGCCACGACCGACGAGGCCGTATCGCGCGGCGTCTTCGGTGCGCCGACCTGCTTCGTGGACAACATGATGTTCTTCGGCAACGATCGCCTCCCCTTCGTCGAGATGGCCCTCAAGGGAGAGCTCAAGTGACAAGACTTGCCGTATTCGCCGCCGCATCCCTGATCGCCGGCGCGGCCCCGGCTTTCGCCCAGACGGTCGGCACCTGCCCGCGGGGCGGCGGCAGCAACCAGCCGCAACCGGTCCGCATCCTGTTCGAACTCAACAGCTCGCAGATCCGACCCGCCGAGAAGCCGGCGATCGCCCAGGCCGTGAAGACCGCGAAGGACCGCCAGGTCACGGCGATCTGCCTGATCGGCCATACCGACAAGCTGGGCGACAAGGCCTACAACGAGAAGCTCGCCCGCGCCCGCGCACAGGCGGTCGCGCAGCAGATGGTGCGGGACGGCTATCCGGGCAAGAACATCACCATCGTCGCCGATCCCGAGGCCTTCGGGAACATGAGCCTGGGCAACGAGAATGCCTCCGAGATCGACCGCAAGGTGACGATCTTCTACGCGCGATAGGACAGCGCCCGGCCGGTCAGGCGTCCATTTCGATCACGGCCTTGCCGACCACCTTGCGGTCGGTGAGGACACGGAAGGCCTCGGCGACCCGTTCCATCGGGAAACGATGGGAAACGTGCGGGCGCATGACGCCGAGCGCCGCAAGACGCGGAAGCTCCTCGACATAGTCGCGGCCGAGTTCGGGCGAGAGCCGGAGGATGGTCTCGCCGGCGCGCACGCCGAGGACCGACAGTCCCTTGATCAGGATATGGTTGGACATGAGCCTGCTCGGTCCGCCCGAGGTGAACCCCACGACCAGCAGGCGTGCGCCATAGGCGGCGGCACGCACCGATTTCTCCAGCACGTCGCCGCCGACCGGATCGTAGATCACGTCGGCGCCGCGCCCGTCCGTCAGCGCCTTCACCGCGCCGACGAAGTCGCCGGTGCGGTAATTCACCACCTCGTCCGCCCCCTGCGCCTTCACGACCGCGAGGCGCGCGTCGTCGCTGCCGGTGGCAATCACGCGCGCCCCGACATGCTTGCCGAGCTGGACCGCGGCGAGACCGACGCCACCCGAGGCGCCATGCACCAGCAGCACCTCCCCGCGCCGGAGCGCGGCGCGATGGACAAGCGCGTGATAGGCCGTCTGTGCGGCCACGCGGAAGCCCGCGCCCTCCGCGAACGACCAGTCGCCCGGCAGCTTCATCAGCGGCGCCGTACCCTTGAGGCGAACGTATTCGGCGAAAGCGCCGGGTCTCAGGTTGAAGATGACCCGCTCGCCGACCTTGCGGTCCGCGACGCCGGGGGCGACCGCGTGGATCGTGCCGGCGCCTTCCATGCCGGGCACGAAGGGCAGCTCGGGCTTGTGCTGGTAGCCGCCGGCCACCATCAGGACATCGGGAAAATTGACCGAGGCAGCCCCGACGCGGACGACGATGTGACCGGCGTCCGCCTCCGGGACGGGACGCTCCTCGATGCGCAGGACGGACGGATCGCCGAGGCGATCGCAGACGACCGCCCTCATGCCGCTAGTCGAGTTCGAAGGCGTTCTTGTAGTCGAGCTTCAGCGCCGGATCCTGGTCTTCCTTGCGCAGGAAGCAGTTGCCGACGACCAGCACCTCGATCTCGCTGCCCATGAAGCAGCGCCACGCATCCTCCGGCGTGCAGACGATGGGCTCGCCGCGCACGTTGAACGACGTGTTTACGATCACCGAGCTGCCGGTCTTGGCCTTGAAGGACGAGATCAGGTCGTAGAACGGCTTGTTGGTCTCTTCATGGACCGTCTGGATGCGGCCCGAATAGTCGACGTGCGTGACGGCCGGGATGTCGGAGCGCGGCACGTTCAGCTTCTCGATGCCGAACAGCGCGTCTTCCTCGGCGGTCATCTTGCGGCGGCGTCCCTCGACGACCGGCGCCACCATCAGCATGTAGGGGCTGTCGGTGTGGAACTCGAAATACTTGTCGACGTCCTCGCGCAGCACCGCCGGTGCGAAGGGACGGAACGATTCTCGGTACTTGACCTTGAGGTTCAGCGTCTTCTGCATCGACGGCGAGCGCGCGTCGCCCAGGATCGAGCGGGCGCCGAGCGAACGCGGGCCGAATTCCATGCGGCCCTGCATCCAGCCGACCGCCTTGTCGTCGGCCAGCGCCTGCGCCGTCTGGTCGATCATCTCGTCGCGAGAGAGGCGCGAGAACTTGGCGCCGACGGCCGTGAGGCGCTCGGCGATCTCGTCGTCGGTGAAGTCCGGACCGAGATAGGAGCCGGCCATGCCGTCCATGTGTCCGTTGAGCTTGCGCGGCTGACCGAGATAGCCGTGATAGGCGGCATACGCCGCGCCCACCGCGCCGCCGGCATCGCCGGCCGCCGGCTGCACCCAGATGCCGTCGAAGATGTTCTCGCGCAGCAGCTTGCCGTTGGCCACGCAGTTCAGCGCGACGCCGCCGGCCAGGCAGACGTTCTTGGCGCCGGTTTCCTTCTTCACCGACCGGCCGAGCCGGATGACGATCTCCTCGGTGACGGCCTGCACAGAGGCCGCGAGGTCCATATGCTCCTGCGTGAGCACCTGCTCGGGCGTCCGCGCCGGCGCGCCGAACAGCTTGGCGAACTTGTCGTTCGTCATGCGCAGGCCGGTGCAATAGTCGAAATAGGACTGGTCGAGACGGAACGTGCCGTCTTCCTTGAGGTCGACCAGCTTGTCGAGGATCAGGTTCTTGTACTTGGGCTCGCCATAGGGCGCGAGGCCCATGACCTTGTACTCGCCCGAGTTGACCTTGAAGCCCGTGTAATAGGTGAACGCCGAGTAGAGCAGGCCGATCGAGTGCGGGAAGTGGATCTCGCGCAGCATCTCGAGCTTGTTGCCCTGGCCCCAGGCCAGCGACGTGGTGGCCCACTCGCCGACTCCGTCCATGCAGAGGACCGCCGCCTCCTCATAGGGCGACGGGAAGAAGGCCGAGGCGGCATGGCTCTGGTGATGCTCGCCGAACAGCAGGCGCTTCTGCCAGTCGAAGTCCGGCTCCCAGCGCTTCATCTCGTCGCGCAGGAGAGTCTTCTGGAACAGCTTCTCCTTCAGCCACAGCGGCATGGCCATGCGGAAGGAATTGAAGCCGCGCGGTGCGTAGGCCAGGTAGGTCTCGAGCAGGCGCTCGAACTTCAGGAACGGCTTGTCGTAGAAGGCGACGTAATCGACGTCGGCTAGCTTGATGCCGGCGCGGTCCAGACAGAACTGGACCGCGTTCTGCGGGAAGCCCGCATCGTGCTTCTTGCGGGTGAAGCGCTCTTCCTGCGCAGCACTCACCAGATGGCCGTCCTCGATGAGCGCCGCGGCGCTGTCGTGATAGAAGGCCGAGATGCCGAGCACCCGCATGGAAGTCGTCCTACCTGACTAGAACAGGGTGTAGATGAACGGAGCGATGGCCGACCCCTTGGTCAGCACGATCAGGCCGCCGAAGATGACCATCATGATCAGGATGGGCAGCAGCCAGAACTTCTTACGGGCCTTCATGAAAGACCACAGTTCGACGATGATGGAGCCCATAGCTCGGTCCTTTCGAGATCAGAACTGGTTGCGCATGGATTGCGGCGGCGGCCCCGGCGGCGTGCGCTCGACCCAATAGGTCTTGGCGTCCCGATCGATCTTGAGCCGCAGGAAATCCTTGCCGAACGCGCGCATCACCAGCCCGATCGGCATGATGGTGACGAAGAAGAGAAGCCCCAGGATGAGGGGGTTCATCACCTTGTAGAGGAGCAGGCCGAATTTCAGCCAAGCCCGGTTCAGCGGGTTCAGGATCTTCGGATAGACCAGGGCCACGACAAGAAACGCCACCGCGACCGGCAGCGTCCAATGCCACGCCCAGCTATGATGCCACAGCGAGAAAGCCGTCAGCAGGCCAAAAAAGCCCGCGAAAACGAGACCGAAACCACGGTCGGTGCCCGCCTTGACGTGCTCCTCGCGCGAGAAATCCTCATGAAGTTGGCTGGTCGCCATTTGCCTAGCGTTTGCGATCCAAAATGGGGGCCCTTAACTCTCTGAATCCAAACCCCAAGTCAATTGGCGACCGCCAGAAGGTTACTCCGCCGCAGGGGCGGCGGCGGTTGCGGGCGCCAAGCGATGGGCCAGGAGCGCCGCGAGCGTCATGCGCCACACAGCGGCGGCGCGCTCGAAACTCAGGCCGTCCCGGCGACGGAGCACGATCCAGGCATCGAGCGAGAGGGCGGCGCCGATGGCGTCGGCAAGCTCCTCGCGGGCAGGCTCTTCGAGAGCGGCGAACTCGGGCGCGAACGTCTCCAGCGTCGCAGCACGCAGTTCTTGCTTCGACTGCTGGCCGCGCTCGATCAGGGCCGGGTGCCCGGCGAACTGGCCGGCGGCGACGCGCAGCGGAACGATCTTGTCGAACACCTGGGCGAAATTCTCGACCGTGGCGGCGATACGATCGTTCAGGGACCGGCCACTCGCGGCCGGCGGCGGCGGCAGGGCAATATCCTGACGCACCGCATCCATCACGGTCACGAAAAGTGACTCCACATCGCCGAAATGCTGGAAAACCGAACGGACGGACACATCGGCGCGCTTGGCGACGGCGACGACCGTGGGAGCCGTGCTCGTCTCCGCAATCATCGCCTTGGCCGCCTCGATGATCTTCCGGCGCGTCTCGGCCGCACGACGGTTGCGACCATCCGGCCGGTGGGTCCCATGGCTCTCGCCTGCCATTGCTGCCACTGCGTTGCCGCGCGGCATCACCGCTGCTTCGCTCATGCGTAATTTCCTAATCCGGGGTTAAGGCTAAACAATGGTCGAAATTTCGACCTGCCGCCCTTGGAGCGGGTGAGATAAGGGTCGAGTAAGGCAGGAACAAGGTAAACTCCGTCGCACCACCATGAATACGAGCCATGCAAAAACCCCGCGCGCGGTCCTCTGGGACTTCGGTGGCGTCATCCTCTCCAGCCCGTTCGAAGCGTTCGCGCGCTACGAGGTCGAGGCCGGTCTCCCCAAGGACTTCATCCGGTCGCTCAATGCCCGGAATGGAGACACCAATGCCTGGGCGAAAATGGAAAGGAACGAGGTTTCACTTGAGGAATTCGTGAAACTTTTCCAAGAGGAGGCTCGCCTCCAGGGGCAGTCGCTCGACGGCTGGAGAATTCTGCAGGGACTGAGCGGCGACATTCGGCCGCAGATGGTCGAGGCGCTGCGGCGCTGCCGCAAGTCGTTCCGCGTGGCGTGCATCACCAACAACATGAAATCGGGCGAAGGGCCGGGCATGGCCCGCAGCCCCGACAAGGCCAGGGCCGTGGCGGAAGTCATGACGCTTTTCGAGCATGTCGTGGAATCGAGCGCGCTCGGCCTGCGCAAACCGGACCCCCGGATCTACCGGCACACCTGCGACCTGCTGGGCGTGGCGCCGGAGGATTGCGTCTATCTGGACGATCTCGGCATCAACCTGAAGCCGGCCCGCGAGATGGGCATGCGGACCATCAAGGTCGTCGACCCCGACGTCGCGCTCGACGAGCTGCAAGCCATCGTGGGTATCAGGCTGAGGGATTGATGAAGCGAACGGCGCGCCCCATCACCGCGTCGTACCTGCAGAACGCCGCGGCCTTCTATCTGGAGCGCTATGCCAGTTCGGCCGAAGGGCTGCGCCGGGTGCTGCGCCGGCGCGTCCGCAAGGCGGAGATGCTCGACGCCCCCGTCATGGACAATGTCGAGCAGGCGATCGAGGCGGTCGTCCAGAAGTTCGCGGCCGCAGGCTTCCTCGACGACAAGGCCTTCGCGCAGACCAAGGCGCGGTCGCTGCATCGCCGTGGCACCTCGACCATGATGACCCGCCAGCGCCTGCAGGCGGCCGGCGTCGATGGCGACACGGTCGACGCGGCCATGACGGCGCTCGACGACGAATTGGGCACCGACTCCGGCAGCCGCGAACGCACGGCGGCCATCGCCCTGGCGCGGCGCCGCCGTCTGGGTCCCTTCCGGACGAGCGACCGCGAGTTCCACCGCGCGCGCGACATGGCCGCCCTCGCCCGCGCCGGCTTCGCCTACGAACTCGCGCGCCGGGTTGTCGATGCGGCCACGCCCGAAGCGCTGGACGAAGCCTGAGCCGCTCGCCATGGTCGGGCGGAAGAGGAAAGCATGACGGTTACGATCTGGCACAATCCGCGCTGCAGCAAGTCGCGACAGACACTCGATCTGCTGCGGAGCAAGGGCGTTGAGCCCGTGATCCGCGAGTACCTGAAGGAACCACCGAGTAAGGAAGAGGTGGAAACGCTGATCGGGCAGGTTGGCGGAGACGCGCGCGATCTGATCCGCGATGGCGAGGAAGCCTTCAAGGCCCTGAAGGCGAAGAAGGCCGATCTCGGTCCGGCCGCGATTGCCGAGGCCATCGCGGCGCAACCCGTCCTGCTGCAGCGCCCCATCGTCGTGAAGGGCGGGCGGGCCGCCATCGGCCGTCCTCCCGAAGCGATCCTGCCGCTCCTGAAATAACAAGAACACCATGCTCGGGCGTATCCGCCTCTGGTCGGCCTACGTCCTTTTCCTCTATGTCGTCACCCACCTTCTCAACCACGCACTCGGCCTCGTGTCGCTGCGCGTGCTGGAGGCCGGTCGTTCCTGGTTCCAGGCCGTCTGGCTGACACCGGTCGGACAGGTCGTCCTCTACGGTGCGGTTCTGACCCATTTCACGATGGCGCTGTGGTCGCTCTACCGACGGCGGGCCCTCAGGCTGTCGCGCTGGGAATGGACGCAGCTCGGACTCGGCGCCCTGATCGTGCCGCTGGCCGCGGTCCATGTCGTGGGCACGCGTGTGGCGCACGATCTCTACGGGCTGGAGTCTGGATATCCATGGGTGCTGGGGTCGCTCGTGGCCAGCGACTGGACCAGCGTGCTGCGGCAGTTCGCGCTGCCGCTCGTCGTCTGGATCCATGCCTGCATCGGCCTGCACTTCGCCTGGCGCATCAGGCCCTGGTACCGGACCTGGCTGCCGGTGCTGTACGCCGTCGCTCTGCTCGTCCCCGCGGCCAGTCTTGCCGGCGCCGGGATCGCGTTGCGCGATGTCGCGGACCTCGCGGCCCGGCCGGACTTCCTGCGCGACCTGTTCGAACGTGTCCACGCCCCCTCGGCCGAGCAGATCGACGAGCTCTATATGCTTGCTTCGTCACTGCAGGTCGGCGCCCTTGCGCTGCTGGCCGGTACGCTGGCGGCGCGGCCGGTGCGCGATCTCTGGGAGCGGCGCGCCGGCACGGTGCGGCTCGACTACGGCGAACGCCGCAGCGTCGCCCAGCCGACCGGTCTCACGATCCTCGAGATGAGCCGCATCGCCGGCATCCCGCACGCGTCGGTCTGCGGCGGCCGTGGCCGATGCTCGACCTGCCGCGTGCGCGTCGGCGGCGAGGATCGCCACCTTCTGCCGCCCGCGTCGCCCGAGGAAGCGCGCGTGCTGGCCCGGGTCGGCGCGCCCGCCCACGTACGCCTCGCCTGCCAGGTACGGCCGCCGCCCGGACGATACCGGGTGACGCCGCTGCTGCCGGCCTCCGCGGGACCGATCGAGGCCTATCGCCGGCAGCCGGAGGCTCATGGCGGCGAGCACTACGTCGCCATCCTGTTCGCCGATATCCGCGGCTTCACCTCCATTTCCGAGGGCAAGCTGCCTTACGACGTCGTGTTCCTCCTCAACCGCTACTTCCGTGCCACCGGGCAGGCGATCGAGGCGGCGGGCGGCAGGCTCGACAAGTTCATCGGCGACGGCGTCATGGCCATCTTCGGCCTGGGCGGCGATCCGCGGACCGCCTGCCGGCAGGCGCTGGACGCCACGCGTCGCATGGCGCTGGCCCTCGACGACCTCAACGAGGCCCTTTCGGGCGACCTCGACGCGCCGCTGCGCATCGGCATCGGCCTCCATGCGGGCCCCGCCATCGTCGGGGAGATGGGCTACGAGCGCGTCGCCCACATCACGGCCATAGGCGACACGGTGAACACCGCGAGCCGGCTGGAAGCCCTCACCAAGGAATTCGGCGTCGAGCTCGTCGTGTCCCAGGAACTGGTCGAGACGGCGGGGATCACCCTCGAAGATGCCCCCCGGCAGGATGTCGAGATACGCGGACGGCAGGGCCGGCTGGCGGTACGGACCGTGCGGCGTGCCGCCGGTCTCACGGCAATGTCATGAATTTTTCGTTGCGCGCATCGTGCAACCGGCAACAATCGCCCCGGGCCGTTGCGGCGGCCATCGCTCCCTTGTCTTGCATCGTGTCAGGAGGTCTTTCCATGCGGCCCATGATCTTCGCGCCCCTCGCGACCGCGGCCCTCGCCCTCTCGACGGCGGCATTTGCGATGGGCGGCTCGTCCAACGACAACGCGCCCAAGGCGGCGAACGCCGACTACACGCGGGCCAAGGCCATGGTCGAAGCGGGCGATTACCAGAATGCCCTCCCCCTGCTGCAGCAGGTCGTGACCAAGGAGCCGAAGAACGCCGACGCCTACAACCTGATCGGCTATTCGCTGCGCAAGTCGGGCAACGCCCAGGGCTCGCTGCAATACTACCAGCACGCGCTCAGCCTCGATCCGCGCCATCTCGGCGCCAACGAGTACATCGGCGAGGCCTATCTCATGCTGGGGCGCGTCGCGGAGGCCGAACAGCATCTGTCCCGGCTCGACCAGCTCTGCACCTTCGGTTGCGTCGAGCAGCGCACGCTGAAGACGGCGATCACCGACTACAAGGCCGGGAAGCGCCCGACGAACTAGCTTCTCCGAAGCGGAATTCGGCGACCCTCGACGACGCGGCGGACTTTCCTGCGGCCGGCGTGAGCCGCTATGCTGCGCGGGATAAATGCCCGTTCACGCCGCCGCTTCCGGAGGGCTCTTCCACATGACCAGCGTCACGCCCGTTCCCCTCGCCTTCGGCGACTACGCGCTCGAGGACCGCTACCGGCTGGACAAGGGGCGCGTCTACATGACGGGCATCCAGGCGCTGGTGCGCCTGCCGATGATGCAACGGCAGCGCGACCTCGCCGCCGGCCTCAATACCGGCGGCTTCATCTCCGGCTATCGCGGTTCGCCGCTCGGCATGTACGACAATGCCCTGTGGGGCGCGAAGCGCTACCTCAAGGAACACAACATCCACTTCCAGCCGGGCCTCAACGAGGATCTCGCGGCGACCGCCGTGTGGGGCACGCAGCAGACCAACCTGTTCCCCGGCGCCAAGGTCGATGGCGTCTTCTCGATCTGGTACGGCAAAGGTCCCGGCGTCGACCGCTCGATGGACGTGCTGAAGCACGGCAACGCAGCCGGCACCTCGCCGCACGGCGGCGTCATCGCGCTGGCCGGCGACGACCATGGCTGCCAGTCCTCGACCCTGCCGCACCAGAGCGAGCAGGTCTTCTCCGCCGCGATGATCCCGGTGGTGAACCCGGCGACCGTGCAGGAATATCTCGATTTCGGCATCCTGGGCTTTGCCCTGTCGCGCTATTCGGGGTGCTGGATCGGCTTCAAGGCGATCTCGGAGACGGTCGAGAGCGGCGCATCTGTCTGGGTCGATCCAGAGCGCCTCCGCATCGTCATGCCGACCGATTTCCAGCTGCCGCCCGGCGGCCTCGGCATCCGCAACCCGGATCCGCCGCTCGAGGCGGAGCGCCGGCTGCACGGCCCGAAGATGGACGCCGTGCGCGCCTTCGTGCGCGCCAACGGCTTCGACCGCATGGTGATCGACCCGCCGCAGGCGCGGATCGGCATCATGACGACCGGCAAGGCCTATCTCGACACCCGCCAGGCGCTCGAAGATCTCGGCATCACCGAGGAACGGGCAAAGGCAATGGGCCTGCGGCTCTACAAGGTTGGCGTGACCTGGCCGCTCGAACCCGAAGGAGCGCGGCGGTTCGCCGAGGGCCTGCAGGAGGTCGTGGTCGTCGAGGAGAAGCGCTCGAACCTCGAGGACCAGCTCGTCCGCATCCTCTACAACGCGCCGGCGGACCGCCGGCCGCTGGTGATCGGCAAGGCCGACGAGACCGGCCGCATCATCCTGCCCAGCGAGGGCGAGCTGACGCCGACCGGCGTCGCCATGGTGATCGCCAACCGCCTCATGAAGCACATGGGCGACTCGCCCGAGTTGCGCCAGCGGCTGGCGCGTCTCGAAGCCAAGGAGAAACTGCTCAACGCGCCGCCGCCGAAGGTGGCGAGGACGCCGTTCTTCTGCTCGGGCTGCCCGCACAACACCTCGACCCGCGTGCCCGAAGGCAGCCGGGCGATGGCCGGCATCGGCTGCCATGGCATGGCGATCTGGATGCCCGACCGCCGCACCTCGCTGATCAGCCATATGGGCGGCGAGGGCGTGGGCTGGATCGGCCAGGCGCCTTTCCATTCCGACACCCACATCTTCCAGAATCTGGGCGACGGCACGTACTACCATTCCGGCCTGATGGCGATCCGCCAGTCGGCCGCGGCCGGCGTGAACATCACCTACAAGATCCTGTTCAACGACGCCGTCGCCATGACCGGCGGCCAGCCGCACGACGGGCCGCTGACCGTCCCCGAGATCACCCGCCAGGTCGAGGCGGAAGGCGCGAAAAAGGTCGTCGTCGTCACCGACGAGCCCGACAAATATCCGATGAACGCCGGCTTCGCGCATGGCGTCACCATCCGCCACCGCGACGAGCTCGATGCCGTGCAGCGCGAGCTGAGGGACATCCCGGGACTGACCGTCATCGTGTACGACCAGACCTGCGCGGCCGAGAAGCGCCGCCGCCGCAAGCGCGGCACCTTTCCCGATCCGGCGAAGCGGGTCTTCATCAACGACGCGGTCTGCGAAGGCTGCGGCGATTGCTCCGACAAGAGCAACTGTGTGTCGGTGAAGCCCCTGGAGACCGAACTCGGCCGCAAGCGGCAGATCGACCAGAGCAATTGCAACAAGGACTTCTCCTGCCTGAACGGATTCTGCCCGTCCTTCGTGTCGGTGCATGGCGGCACCGTCCGCAAGGCCCGGCGGCCCCAGCTCAAGCTGGTGAAGGACGATCCGTTCGCCACGCTGCCCATGCCGACGCTTCGCCCGCTCAGCGAGGCCTACGGGATCCTCGTCACCGGCATCGGCGGCACCGGCGTCATCACCGTCGGCGCGCTGATCGGCATGGCGGCCCATCTCGAGGGCAAGGGCTGCACCGTGCTGGATTTCACCGGCCTTGCGCAGAAGAACGGCGCGGTGATGAGCCACGTGCGGCTCGCCCCCAAGCCGGAAGACCTTCATGCCGTGCGGATCGCCGCCGGTGGCGCCAATCTCGTCCTCGGCTGCGACATGGTCGTGGCCGCCTCACCCGCGGCCCTGTCGCGCATCGAGCAGGGGGTCACCAAGGCCGTCGTGAACGGTTACGTCCAGCCGGTCGCCGCGTTCGTGCTGAACGGGGACATGGATCTCGGCGCCGAGAGCATGATGAAGGCGATCCGAGACGCGGCTGGCGAAGAAGCCGTCTCGTTCGTCGACGGCACCGGTCTTGCCACCGCGATCCTCGGCGACTCCATCGCCACCAATCTCTTCATGCTGGGATATGCCTGGCAGAAGGGCCTGGTGCCGCTGTCGTTCGAGGCGATCGAGCGGGCCATCGAACTGAACGGCGTCGCCGTCGAGAACAGCAAGCGGACGTTCGCCTGGGGGCGCCTCGCCGCACACGACCTCGCTGCCGTCCAGACAGCGGCCAAGCCGACGATGCGCGTCGAGAAGCCGGTGGCCCGGACGCTGCCGGAGATCGTCTCGAAGCGGGTCGAGCTGCTGACCGCCTATCAGGATACGGCCTACGCAGCGCGGTACCGCACGCTCGTCGACAAGGTCGCCAAGGCCGAGGCGGAGAGGGCGCCGGGCCGGCGGGGGCTGGCCGAAGCCGTTGCGAAGTCGCTCTACAAGCTGATGGCGTACAAGGACGAGTACGAAGTCGCCCGCCTCTACAGCGACGGCGATTTCCACCGCAAGCTGCGCCAGCAGTTCGAAGGCGACTACAGGATCTCGTTCCATCTGGCGCCGCCGCTGTTCGCCGATCGCGATCCGGCGACCGGCGCGCTGAAGAAGAGCGAGTTCGGCAGCTGGATGATGCCGGCGTTCCGCCTGCTCGCCTCACTGAAGCGCCTGCGTGGCACGTGGCTCGATATCTTTGGTTACACGGAAGAGCGGCGCATGGAGCGTCGGCTGATCGGCGACTACGAGGCGACGGTCGAGACTCTTCTCGCGACCCTCGGCCAGGACAACCATGCGATGGCGGTCCAGATCGCCTCGGTGCCCGAGACGATGCGCGGCTTCGGACATGTGAAGGAGAAGAACGTCAGGGCTGCGAAGGAGCGGGAGGCCTCGCTGCTGGCCTCCTACCGCAGCCCGGCCACGCAGTCCGTCGCAGCGGAGTAAAGGCGCGAGGTCGGGGCGCCTGCGCTCCCGTTAGGGGTTGGGGAAGGAGCGCAGACACCCCGGGTACGCCCGCCGTCCGCGAAGGGAGGGTTGCGGTCGGCGTATCCAAGCCTAGGCCTGTCGGCCTGGGGAAGGTAAGCGCAATCTACAGTCGAGATTCGCAGACCTGATGCACCCGCGAGGCAGGTGCCCGTGTACCGCGCTCAGGCGCGGCCGGTCTGATTGGACAGGAAGGCCAGGTCGAAATGCCCCCCCGGCATGCGAGCGCCTAGCCTGTCGAGGGCCCGCTGCCATTTCGCGGCGAAGTCGGCATCGAAGACCAGCTCGGGATCGGCGTCGACAACCAGCCAGGCATTGTCCTGCATCTCGCGGTCCAGCTGGCCCGGCGCCCACCCCGAATGCCCGAGCGCGAGCCAGGCGTGGCGCGGCCCGCTGCCACCTGCCATGTCCTTGAGGATCTCCAGCGACGCGGTCAACGCCATGCCGCCTTCGATCACCAGCGTCTCGTCGCGCTTGTAGTCGGCGGAGTGCAGGACCAGGCCGCGCGATGTCTCGACCGGACCACCGAACAGCACAGGACGTTCCGCCGCCGCCTTCGGCACCTCGATGCCGAGCTGGCGGTAGACCTGCCCGAGCGGCAGGTCGTCGACCTTGTTGTTGACGATGATGCCGAGCGCCCCGTCGTCGTCGTGCTTGCAGATGAAGACGACGCTCTTCTGGAAGCGTTCGTCCGGCATGGATGGCGCGGCAACCAGAAAGCGGCCGACCAATGTCGCGGCAGGAGAGGCTAATCCGGGCATGCTTTAATGTTCCCTTAAATCCATGGGGATTGTCCGGGCAAAGATCAAGGGGCAAGGGCGCCCCGCATGGACAAAGGGGAGAGCCCGGCCTAGGGTCCGCCGTCTGAAAAGCCGCGGTTGGGCGGCGTTACTTGAGGAGCGAGAGAATGGCGAAAGTCGGCGACAAGGTGCCCAGCGCCACGTTGCGCACGATGGGTCCCGACGGCCCGAAGGCCGTGACCACCGAAGAGCTTTTCGCGCCGGGCAAGAAGGTCGTCGCCTTCGCCCTGCCGGGTGCGTTCACCCCGACCTGTTCCGCCAAGCACGTGCCGGGCTTCGTGACGGAATTCGACAAGCTCAAGGCCAAGGGCGTCGACACGATCGCCTGCATTTCGGTCAACGATGCCTTCGTGATGGGCGCCTGGGGCAAGGACCAGCAGGCCGGCGACAAGGTCGTCATGCTGGGCGACGGCAATGCCGAGTTCACGCAGGCGATGGGCCTCACGATGGACGGCTCGAAGTTCGGCCTCGGCACGCGCAGCCAGCGCTACGCGATGGTCGTCGAGGACGGCGTCATCAAGCAGCTCTTCGTCGAGAAGCCGGGCGCCTTCGAGGTGTCTTCGGCCGACTACGTGCTGAAGCACCTCTAGCGCCGGGCTCCGGCCACGGCCAAGATCGGCGGCGGGGCCCAGGCCCCGCCGTCTTGTTTTGAGGCAACATGATCGCGGCAGACACCTCGCTTTTCACCGGCCTGTTCCAGGTCAACGGCGCCACCCGCCTCTACGGCACGATCGGCGATCCGATCCGGCAGTTGCGCATGACCGGCGTCATGCCGCAGGTCTTCGCGGCCGTCGGCGCCAACGCCGTCTGGCTGCCCTTCGAGGGCGGCGCCGACTTGCTCCACCTCATGCTCGGAGCCTTCACGAGCATGCGCAACCTCGGCGGTTTCACCGTTACGATCCCGCACAAGACCGCCGTGCTGCCCCTGCTGGGCCGCGCCACGCCACGGGCGATCGCCGCCGGCAGCGCCAACATCGTGCGCCTCGATCCGGACGGTGTGGTTGCCGGGGACAATGTCGACGGCATGGGATTCGTGCGCGGGCTGGAAGCGCAGGGCCATCGCGTGGCGGGCGCCAGCGTCTGGCTGGTCGGCCTTGGCGGTGCAGGCGGTGCGATCGCCGCCGCGCTTTGCGAAGCCGGCGTCGGTCGCCTGCTCGTCACGGAAATCCAGGAGGCGCGCGCCGCCACCGCGATCGACCGGCTGACGAACCAGTATCCCGATATCCCCGTCGCCGAAGTGCTTACGCCTCCCAAGGGCATCACCCTGGCCGTCAACGCCACACCCCTCGGCCTCAAGCCGGACGATCCCCTGCCGTTCGACCCGACCATCCTCGACACGGAAACGATCGTCGCCGACGTCATCATGAGCCCGGCCGATACACCGCTGCTGCGCCGTGCCCGCACGCACGGGCGACGCATCCATCATGGCCGGCACATGCTCGATCACCAGGTGCCGCTCTATCTCGACTGGTTCGGAATCGATACCAAAGGCATCGACATCGTAAGGCTGGTCAGATCGATCGCCTGAGGCGCCCCGAAGGACCACGGCGAACATCGCCGGTCCATCTCTCCGCAAGGAGAGCCCCCCTGAATATGCGGCGTGCAGGTCAGCTGCTCGGGAAGCTGTCATTGCTTGCGGCGACAACCATCGTCGGAGTGGTGCTCGCCGAAATCGGCATTCGCCTGATCCATCCGGCGGGATCGTTGACAGCATGGTCCAATCTGATCGTCCAGCGACAGGTCGCCGACACGGGCGATACGTTGTTGCGGTACGATCCGCGAGTCGGCCTGGCGCCGGTGCCAGGTGCCCATGGCGAGCTGGCCGGCCAGGCGATCTCCTACTCGCCGGAGGGGCTGCGCAACAACGGCCACGTCGCGCGGGGAGTTTCCGGCAGCGCGATCCTGGCGGTCGGCGATTCCTACACGGAGGGCTACGGCGTCCCTGACGCCGCGACATGGCCTGCCCAGCTCGAACGACAGAGACAGCGCGTCGTCCTGAATGCCGGCGTCCGCTCCTATGGCCTCGACCAGATGGTCCTGCGCGCCGAGGAGCTGGTGCCCCGTCTCGGAGTCGAGACGCTCGTGCTCGCCTTCATCGCCGACGATGTCGAGCGCGCGGGCCTGTCGCTGCGCGATTCGACTCCCAAGCCCTATTTCATGCCAACGCCGGAGGGCGGGCTCGAACTGCACGATGTTCCCGTGCCGCATCGCCCCGAGCCGAGCGCGCTCGCCGGCTGGCGCCGCATCCTCGGCTACTCCCACCTTCTCGATGCCGTCGTGCGGCGATTGGGATGGCGTGACTTCTGGTACGGCAACTGGCGCGAGACCGGTGCCGATGCGGACGTCGTCGCCTGCCGTTTGATGCGGCGCCTCGCCGATCTCGCGGCCCGCCGCAGCGTACGCACGCTGGTCGTCGGCCTGCACGAATACGAGACATGGACCGATCCGGCGGCACGCCCAGTCCTTCGGCGACGGGTCGGCGCCGTTCTGGAATGCGCCGCTGCAGCAGGCCTGGAGACGTTCGACACCTACGAGGCGCTCGCCGCTGCCGGTGCCGCAAGCAATCCCGACGATTTCTTCGCCCACTGGCATCCCAACGGGCGGGCGAATGCCGCGATCGCGCAGGCCATAGGCGCGCGCCTCGCGGGCCTCCGCGACTGAGCTAGCGGTCTTCCTTGCGCAGCATCAGCCGCTCGACACGGCCGCCCTTGACGAGATGCGTCTCCAGCACCTCGTCGACATCCGCCTTGGTCGGGACCCTGTACCAGACGCCTTCGGGGTAGATGACGATGGCCGGCCCCAGCTCGCAACGGTCGAGGCAGCCGGCATTGTTGATGCGGACGTTCTTGAGGCCGAGCGCCTTGGCGCGGCTCTTCATGTGGTCGCGCAACGCCTCGCCGTCCTTCTCGGCACAACACCCGCGCGGATGGCCGGCCGGACGCCGGTTGGTGCAGCAGAAGACGTGGGCTTCGTAGTAGGGTTCGGGATCGGCTGGCAGGGAACGCTGGCTCATGATCCGCCTATTCCTTCTTCGTCGATCCGCCGGTGGCGATGTTGGCGAGCTGGGACCAGAAGACCTGCTGCATCTGCTGCATCTGGTCCATGCCCTGCATGGAGGCCGGCAGCCAGGTCTTGAAGATCGTCTCGGGGTTCATCGCCCCGAGGCTGTTGCGCAGCCGTTCCTCGATCTCGCCCATGATGCGATCCTGCATGGGCTTGATGTCCGGCAGTCCCATGAAGGCGCGCGCTTCTTCCGGAGTGCAGGTGACTTCGACGTTCACTTTCATGATCTTCTCTCCGCTTCCCGTCGTCGGCGACGCCGCAGACGGTCATCCAGGCTGGCCAAGCCGGCACGCTGCGGGCCGGCAGGAAGCCGCAAGGCGTAGCATGGTCGTTTGCATCGACCATAGCATGCTATGAGCCGCCCATGACGACTCCTTCCCTGCCGGCCTGGATCGCCAGGAATCCCCGCGCCGACATCGCCCGGCCCTTCGCAGCCGCCCAGCAGAGCGTGATCGATCCAAACGGGATCGCCGATTTGGCCGATCAACTGCGGAAGTGCCCGGCGCACAAAGCGACGCCGCTCCACAGCCTGTCGGCGCTTGCCGGCCGGCTGGGGGTCGGCGAGATCCGGGTGAAGGACGAGAGCCAGCGCTTCGGCTTCGGCGCCTTCAAGGCGCTGGGCGGCGTCCTGGCGGTCGGTCAGGAACTCGTCGCCGCCATCCGCGACGCCGGGCGGGCAGACGTAGACCTCGAGCATGTGATGCAGGGACACGACCGCGACATCACCGGCCGCTTCGTCTTCGCCACGGCCAGTTCGGGCAACCATGGCCGCTCGGTCGCGGCAGGCGCCCGGCTGTTCGGCAATCGCTGCGTGGTCTTCCTGCCGAAATTCACCAGCGCCGAGAAGGAGGCCGCCATCCGCGCCCGCGGCGCCGAGGTGATCAGGATCGACGGCGATTACGATACCGCCGTGGCCGAATGCCGTCGCCAGTCCGAGGCGAACGGGTGGACGATCATCTCCGACACGTCGTGGGACGGCTACGAGCGGGTACCGCTCAACGTCATGCGGGGATACACCGTGCTGGCGCACGAGATCGCCTCCCAGCAATGGCGCGAGGGTCCCACGCATGTCTTCGTGCAGGCCGGTGTCGGCGGATTGGCCGCAGCGGTGATCGGCTATCTGTGGGCCGTATGTCCCAAGCGGCCCGTATCTATCGTCGTCGAACCCGCCAGCGCCGATTGCTGGTTCCAGAGCAACCTGGCCGGCCAGCCGAGGCTCGCGAGCGGCGATGCCGCCACGGCCATGGGTGGCCTCGCCTGCCGCGAGATCTCGCCGCTCACCTGGCCGGTCATCGGCGAAGGCGCCGACTGGTTCATGACGATCGAGGAGAGCGAGGTGATGCCGGCGCGCCGCCTGCTGTCGCATCCGTTCGGAACCGATCCGGCGATCCAGTCCGGCCCGTCGGGCTGCGCCGGAATGGCCGGCCTCCTGCGGGCATGCAACGACAAGGCAGCCGCCGAGGCGATCGGCCTCGACGGCGCCTCGCGCATCCTGGTGATCAACAGCGAAGGCAATCTGGGCGAGACCCCGGCTTAGCATTCCCGCGAAGCTTGCCCGCCCGCCGCCCGCGACGCATCCTGAGCCAAATCCCGCAGGAGTTTCGTTCGTGCAGCTTCAACTCAAGACCTGGCAGTTCGTCGACGATTACCTCAAGACAAAGACCGGCATCATCATCCCGATCGGCTCGACCGAGCAGCATGGGCCCACCGGGCTGATCGGCACCGACGCGCTGACGGCCGAGATGATCGCGCGCGGCGCCGGCGAGAAGGCCGGTGCACTGGTGGCGCCGACCATCTCCGTCGGCATGGCGCAGCATCATCTTGCTTTCGCCGGCTCGGTCACGCTTCGGCCCACGACCCTGATCGCCGTGGTGCGCGACACGGTCGTGTCGCTGGCGCGTCACGGCTTCACCCGCTTCTTTTTCGTCAACGGGCACGGCGGCAACATCGCGACGGTGACGGCTGCCTTCTCGGAGATCTACGCCGAGCGTTCGATGGAGCGCCTCTCCAACCAGCCGCCGATCAAATGCGCTCTACGCAATTGGTGGGACGGCGCCGGCGTGAAGAGGCTCAGCCAGGAACTCTATCCCGTCGGCGAAGGAAGCCACGCCACCGCCTCGGAAGTAGCCCTCACCTGGTACAAATACCCCGAGACCATGCAGCAGAAGGCCATGGAGCCGCGGATCGCGCCGAACGGGTCGTTCGCCGACGCCGAGGATTACCGCCGCGCCTTCCCCGATGGCCGCATCGGGTCCGATCCCAACCAGGCGACGCCGGAGCATGGCAAACGGATCTACGACCTGGCCGTCGAGGAGGTCGCGCGCGACTACGAGGCCTGGATCGCGCGCTAAACCACCTTCTCCCGTCCGGCCGATGCGATGCGGCGCTGCCCTCCGGGGTCAGCGCCGCACCCTTTCGCGGCGCAGGATGTAGAGGCCGGATCCCACGATCACGGCGATGCCGAGGATCGCCAGCGTATTGGGGACCTCCCCCCAGACGACGTAACCGATGACGAGCGCCCAGAGGATCGACGAGTAGCGGAACGAGCCGATGACGGAGAGCTCGCCCCCGGATCGCAACGCGATGACCAGAAACTGGTAGCCGGTCGCAAGCAGCAGCGACGACGCCACGACGAAGCCGAGGCCGCGCCAGCCCATCGGCTGCCAGCCTTCCACCAGAGCCCAGCCGCAGCCCACGACGGCGACGATGATCGCCGTTGCGAAAGACACGACGAGGGTCGGCACGGCGGCAGGCAGCCAGCGCGCGATGGTGTCGCGGAATGCCCCGATGAACGCACCCGCCAGCGCCATCCAGGTCCAGGCATTGATGTCTGCCGGACGCGGCTGGATGACCAGGAGGACGCCCGCGAAGCCGACGATCACCGCGGTCCAGCGGCGCCAGCGGACATCCTCCTTCAGCAACAGCACCGCGAGGATCGTCAGGATCAGCGGCGTCGACAGGTTGACCGCGGTCGCGATGGCGAACGGGATGTGGAACAGCGCGATCAGATAGACGATGGCCGCGGCCGCTTCGAGACTGCCGCGCATCATCACCATGGGATGCAACGCCAGCGACAGGCGGCGCCAGGCGCCGGTCGCCAGCAGCGCCAGGCCGCACCAGAGGGTCGCGAAGATCCCGCGCACGCCGATCGCCTGCACCGACGGCATCGTCTCTGCCGCCAGCTTGATCAGCGCATCGTTGAGGATGAAGACGACGACCGACGCGGCCATGGCAAGGATGCCGCGCGTATTGTCGACCATGGAAGCCCCCGCGCGGGCCGGCAGGCGCTCTTGCGTCTAGCCGGCCATCCTGGAGATGAGCTTCCACTGCTCGGCAGATACCGGCACCACCGACAGCCGCGACTGCCGCACCAGCCCGAACTCCTTCAACCTGGGTTCGGCCTTGATGGCAGCCAGCGTGACCGGCGTCGTCACCGGACCGATCGCCTTCACGTCGACCGTGACGGCCTTGCCGTCCTTGTCGGTCGGATCCGGATAGGCCGACTTCACGACCTCGGCGATCCCGACGATCTCCTTGCCCTCGTTCGAGTGATAGAAGAAGCACTGGTCGCCCGGCTTCATCGCCTTGAGGTTCATGGCCGCCTGCGCGTTGCGCACGCCGGTCCACGATGTCTTCTTGTCCTTGACGAACTGGGCCCACGAATAGGCCGACGGCTCGGACTTGATGAGCCAATACGCCATGTCCCTCCCCCTTTTTACTCGTGCTCGCGGCGCAACGGCCGTGCGAGCAGGGCGCGGATCTCCTCGTCGAGGTCCGCGCCGCGATGCAGGATAGCATCGACCGCGGTGCATATCGGCATCTCGATGCCGAGGCGGGCCGCGCGCGACAGCACCGCCGGCGCCGTTGCCGCGCCTTCGACGACCTGCCGCTTCCCGGCGAGGTGCTGGGCCAGCGTCGCCCCCTGGCCGAGCGCGACGCCCAACGTGCGATTGCGCGACAGCGGCCCGTGGCAGGTCAGCACGAGGTCGCCCAGTCCGCTGAGACCGGTCAGCGTCTCCAGGCGCGCCTCGAGCGCCAGCCCCAGCCGCGCCATCTCCGCGAAGCCGCGCGTCGTCAGCGCCGCCGCGGCGTTGTGGCCAAGGCCCCGCCCCTCGACGATACCGGCGGCGATGGCGAGCACGTTCTTCACCGCGCCGCCCACCGAGACGCCCGCGATGTCGTCCGTCCAGTAGGGGCGGAAGGCGCCGGCCGCGAGGGAAGCGGCCAGGTCGCGGCCAAGGCCGGCATCGCGGGTCGCGATGCTGACCGCGGTCGGCAGGCCCTGCACGGCCTCCTCGGCAAAGCTCGGGCCCGACAGCATGGCCACCGCGCGGCCGGGCAGGATCTCCGCCAGCACCTCCGGCATCAGCAGGCCGGTCGACGCCTCGATGCCCTTGGCGCAGATCACCACCGGCGCCGAACCGGGCAGGCGGGCCGCCACGTCACGGACCGCCTGCGCCGGGCAGACCAGGAGGATCGCGTCGCAGGCCGCAAGCGCTTCGAGGCCGGGGGCGGCTTCGATGCCGGCCTCGAGCGGCAGGCCGGGCAGATAGACCTCGTTGCGCCTCTCGCCGGCGATGGCCGCCGAGATGACGGGATCGCGCGACCATAGCGTCACCTGGCGCCCGGCCCGCCGACCGAGGCAGGCGAGCGCGGTGCCCCAGGCACCTCCTCCGACGACGCCGAGATGCCGGATGCCGCCCATCAGGCCGCCACCTGGTCGAGCGGCCAGCGTGGCCGGGGCCGGAAGTCGAGCGTGTCGACCAGCCCAAGCCGCAGGCGTTCGATGCCGGCCCAGGCGATCATGGCGCCGTTGTCGGTGCAGAGCTTCACCGGCGGGGCGACGAGCCGCGCGCCGTGCGAGGCCGCCACTCCCTCCAGCCGGCTGCGCAGATAGCCGTTGGCGGCGACGCCACCCGCCACGACGAGCGCCGGCATCGCCGCCCGCGCGAAGGCATTGGTGCATCGATCCACCAGCACGTCGCCCACCGTCTTCTGGAACGAGGCGCAGAGGTCGGCGACCGCATGCGCATCGCCGAGATCGATCTTCTCCGATGCCAGCCGCACCGCCGTCTTGAGGCCGGAAAACGAAAAATCGCAGCCGGGCTTGCGCCACATCGGCCTCGGCAGAGGGAAGCGCTGGCCATCGCCGTCGCGCGCCGCCTTCTCGACCGCCGGCCCGCCAGGAAAGCCGAGCCCGAGCAGCTTGGCCGTCTTGTCGAAGCATTCGCCGACCGCATCGTCGATCGTCGTGCCGAGCCGCGAATACCGGCCCGGCCCCTCGACGGTCAGGAGCTGGCAATGGCCGCCCGACACGAGCAGCAGCAGGTACGGGAACGCGACCTGCTCGGTGAGGCGTGCCGAAAGCGCGTGGCCTTCGAGGTGGTTGATCGCGAGGAAGGGCTTGTCATGCGCGAAGGCGAGCGCCTTGGCCGTCATCACGCCGACCATGACGCCGCCGATCAGTCCCGGCCCCGCGGTCGCCGCGATGCCGTCGAGATCGCCAAGGCTGAGGCCGGCCTCGTCGAGCGCCTGTGTCACCAGCCCGTCGATACGTTCGAGATGGGCGCGCGCGGCGATCTCGGGCACGACGCCGCCGAACCGGCGATGCTCGGCAAGCTGGCTATAGACGACGTTGGCGAGGATCCGGCCAACCGGTGCATCCCCTTCCGGCCCGTCGATGACGGCGACCGCCGTCTCGTCGCAACTCGTTTCGATGCCGAGGACAAGCATGGGATCAGAGGCTCAGATTGAAGGCGATCGAGATGCGCTCGGCCGTGCCGCGATAAGGGCGGACCTGGTGCATCAGCCACGACGGGAACATCACGAGGCGCCCCGCCTTCGGGACCATGCGCTCGTTGGCACCGCCCGACAATCCACCCTTCATCGCAAAGCCGAGATGCGGCGCGTACATCACCGGCCCCGCGCCGCGCGGGTCGAGGAACTCCAGTTCGCCTCCCAGGGAAGGGTCGTCGGAGATGCCGCCATCGTCGACGTAATACACGGCCGACCAGAAGCCGCCAGGATGCGAGTGCGCTTCGTTGGCATGGCCGGTCCGGTTTATGTTGGCCCACATGTTGGCCCGCCATGTCACGGCGAAATAGCCGGGATGCGGCCCGGTATTGGCGTTGCCCTGGCGGTCCGTCGTCGAGCGGTTGGCGACGTTGCGGCCGATCGCCAGCAGCTTGAGGGCCGGCGCACCGCCCCAGCGATCCATGTCCCAGGTCGATTGCCAGCCGCCCATGTTGGAATGCTGGGTGCCCGGATGGCTTTGGGCGCGTTGCTCGATCACCTTGCGCAACTCGGCATTCAGCGCTGCAGCATCCGGCACTTCGTAGATGACGATGGGCGTCGCAAAGAGGGGAACGATCTCGGGCTCGGTGGTCATGGAACCAGTCTATTGCACCCGCAGTCGCGGCGCACGCCGGCCGCCGGCCGGGCGCTTGGTCGCAGGCAGGTTCTGGCCTCGCCGGTCGGCGTGCGCTAGAGCAGCCTCATGACGGCCCCCCTCCTCCGGCTCGGCACCCGTGGCAGCCCGCTCGCGCTCACGCAGGCCGGCCTCGTGCGCGATGCTCTTGCACGCAGCGTCCCGGCCCTTGCGGATCCCGCCGCCATCGAGATCGTCGCGATCCGCACCACCGGCGACGCGATCCAGGATCGTCCATTGTCGGAGGCCGGCGGCAAGGGCCTGTTCGTAAAGGAGATCGAGGAAGCCCTGATCGACGGACGCATCGATGCCGCCGTCCACAGCATGAAGGATATGCCGACGGCACAGCCGCCGGGGCTCGTGCTGACCGCGTTCCTGCCTCGCGAGGACACGCGCGACGTGCTGATCGCAGGCGACGTCGTGCGCATCGACGACCTGCCGCAGGGCGCCATCGTCGGGACATCGGCCCTGCGACGCCGCGCGCAGCTCCTGCACCGGCGTCCCGACCTGCGCATCGTCACGCTGCGCGGCAATGTCGACACGCGGCTGGCCAAGCGCGAGGCCGGCGTCGTCGCCGCCACGCTGCTCGCGCTCGCCGGCCTGAAGCGGCTCGGCAAGGCGCATGTCGGCACGCCGATTCCCGAAAGCGAGATGCTGCCGGCGGTCGGCCAGGGTGCCGTCTGCATCGAATGCCGCGCGGACGATGCAAAGGTGCGCGGGTGGCTTGCCGCCATCGACCATGCCGCCACGGCCACCTGCGTTGCCGCCGAGCACGCGATGCTGGCCGTGCTCGACGGATCCTGCCGTACGCCGATCGCAGGCCATGCGACCCTTTCGGGCGACGGAAGTCTGCATCTGCAGGGCCTGATCGCAAAGCCCGACGGCAGCCAGGTGATCGCCCTGGAGCGCAGCGGTTCGGCGCGTGACGCAGTCGCGATCGGGCGCGATGCCGGCGATGAACTCAAGCGGCGCGGCGGACCGGGCTTCCTCTCGACCTGACCCGGCCGGCCCTCTAGAGTCGGGACATGCTTTCATCGGGTCGGTTTTTGCTGACGCTTTGCGGCGTGGCGGGCGCGCTTGCGGCCTGCGAGTCGGCGCCGGTGAGCGGACGCTCCCAGATCATGCTGGTCAGCGAGAACGAGGAACGCGAGATGGGCCTGCAGGCTTATCGCGAGGTGCGCAACAAGGAGCCCGTGTCGCGCGATTCCCAGGCGACGGCGCTCGTCGACAAGGTCGGCCGCCGCATCGCCGCCGCGGCCGAGCGTCCGCCGGAGGAAATGTGGCGCGCGCCGCACTATCGCTGGGAATTCCTCACCATCGACAAGAAGGAACCCAATGCCTTCTGCCTGCCCGGCGGCAAGATCGCGGTCTATACGGGCATCCTGCCGATCACGCGCACCGAAACCGGGCTCGCCGTCGTGGTTGCGCACGAGGTCGCGCACGCGCTGGCCCGCCATGGCGCGGAGCGCATGAGCGACCAGATGGTGGCGTCCGTCGGCGCGACAGCCGCCGCCGTCGCTCTGTCGGCCACGGTGAGCGGGCGCAGCCGCACCTATCTCCCGGCGATGATGGCGGCGGTCGGCGCCGGCGCCACGGTGGGATTCATCCTGCCGATGTCGCGCGCGCAGGAATCCGAGGCGGACCGGATCGGTCTCGTGCTGATGGCTCTCGCCGGCTACGACCCGCGCGAGGCGGTGGGTTTGTGGGAACGCATGCGCGCCGCAAATTCCGGCAAGCAGCATGCCGAATGGCTGAGCACGCATCCGGCGGATACGACGCGCATCGCCGACATCCGGCGCTGGCTGCCCGAAGCCATGAAATACTACAAACCACGATGACCGAGACGCTCGATTACGACGCCACCGGCCTGCTTTGTCCGCTGCCGGTCCTGCGCGCCAACCGCAAGCTGCGCGAACTGCCGCCCGGCGGGGTGCTGACCGTTCGCGCGACCGATCCGGCCGCCGCCGCCGATTTTCCCGCCTTTTGTCGCCAGACCGGCCATGAACTCGTGTCGTCTTCCCGCGACGGCGACGTGCTGGTCTTCGTCATCCGGAAACGCTAGACGCGCTTCCACAATTCCAGAGAGAACCATGCCCCAGAGCACCTTCAACACCCTCGATTCGATCGACCTGTCGAACAAGCGCGTGCTGGTGCGCGTCGACCTCAACGTCCCGATGAAGGGCGGCAAGGTCACCGACGCCACCCGCATCGAGCGCGCTGCGCCGACCATCGCCGAGATGGCCTCGAAGGGCGCGAAGGTGATCGTGCTCAGCCATTTCGGGCGTCCGGACGGCAAGCGCGTGCCGGAGATGTCGCTCAAGCCGCTGGTCGAGCCCCTGGCTGCGGCACTCGGCAAGCCGGTCGCCTTCGCCGAGGATTGCGTCGGTCCGCTCGCCGAGGAAGCGGTACGGACCATGAAGCCGGGCGACGTGCTGCTGCTGGAGAATCTCCGCTTCCACAAGGAGGAAGAGAAGAACGAGCCGGGCTTCGTCGACAAGCTCTCCTTGCTGGGCGATGTCTATGTCAACGACGCCTTCTCGGCGGCGCATCGGGCGCACGCATCGACCGAAGGCCTCGCCCACCGTCTGCCCGCCGCGGCCGGCCGCCTGATGCAGGCCGAACTCGAAGCCCTCGACAAGGCGCTGGGCGCGCCGAAGCGGCCGGTCTGCGCCATCGTCGGTGGCGCGAAGGTCTCGACCAAGCTCGACCTGCTCGGCAATCTCGTCGGCAAGGTGGACAAGCTCGTGATCGGCGGCGGCATGGCCAACACCTTCCTCCATGCGCAGGGCATCAAGGTCGGCAAGTCGCTGTGCGAGAAGGACCTTGCCCCGACCGCGCTCGAGATCCTGGAAAAGGCCAAGGTCGCGAAGTGCGAAGTGCTGCTGCCCGTCGACGTGGTGGTGGCGGGCGAGTTCAAGGCGGAGGCGCCGCATCAGGTCGTGGCGGCCGATGCCTGCCCGGACGACAAGATGATCCTCGATGTCGGCCCGCAGTCGGTCGCCCTCTACCAGGAGAAGCTCGGCGCGTGCGCCACGCTTGTCTGGAACGGCCCGCTCGGCGCCTTCGAGATGAAGCCGTTCGATGCCGGCACCGTCGCGCTCGCGCAGCGCGCTGCCTCGCTGACGGAAGAGGGCAAGCTCCTGTCGGTGGCGGGCGGGGGCGACACGGTGGCCGCTCTCGCGGCGGCGGGCGTCGAGGAGAAATTCACCTATGTCTCGGCGGCGGGTGGCGCGTTCCTCGAATGGATGGAAGGCAAGACCCTGCCCGGCGTTGCGGCCCTGATCCGGGCGGCGTAGGACTTGGGGCCATGAGCGCCCCCACCGTCCCCGATCGCCCGCGCCTGCCGTGGGACCCGCCGGAGCATTTCGAGAAGCGCATCCCGGACGGCGACAATCGCGAGCGGCTGGTCTGTGGCCGCTGCGACTTCATCCACTATCAGAATCCCAAGGTCGTCGCGGGTGCCGTCTGCACGTGGCGCGATGACAAAGGGCAGGACAGGATCCTGCTGGCCAAGCGCGCGATCGAGCCGCGCAAGGGATTCTGGACCCTGCCGGCGGGCTACATGGAACTCGGCGAGACGACGGAGCAGGCCGCCCAGCGCGAGGCGAAGGAAGAAGCCTGCGCCACGATCGAGATCGACCGGCTCCTCGCGATGTACAGCGTCGCGCGCATCGGGCAGGTGCAGATCATGTACCGTGCCCGTCTCGTGACACCCGATGTCGCCGCCGGGCCGGAAAGCGAGCAAGTGGCTCTGGTCGACTGGGACAACATCCCGTGGGACCAGCTCGCCTTTCCCACCGTCGTCTGGGCGCTCGCCCATTTCCACGAGTCGCGGCACAAGGTCGATTTCGCGACCTACTCCAATCCGACCGGCGATCTGGCGCGCCTGTGGCCGCCGCGCAAGCCGGAAGGCGTCTGACTCAACTGCCCCGCGCGAACGGGTTGTCGTCGCCGTCCCAGTAACGGCGCAGCAGAGGGATCTGCAGGAAGGCGAAGACCAGCGTCAGCGGGAAGCTCAGGAACATCTTGCTGGCGATCCAGGTGTCGGTCGAGAAACCCCGCCACATCACCTCGTTCACGATCGCCAGCACGAAGAAGAAGAAGGTCCAGCGCAGCGTCAGGCGATACCAGCCCTCGTCCGTCAGCTTGAATGCCGCCCCGAAGAGAGGCTTCAAAAGCGGCTTGCGGAAAAGCAGCAGCCCGCCGCCGAGGATGATGCCGAACAGGCAGTTCACGATCGTGGGCTTCAGCTTGATGAAGGTCTCGTCCTGCAGCCAGATGGTCAGCCCACCGAACACCAGGACGAAGAAGCCGCCGACCAGCGGCATCACCGGCCAGCGCTTTTCCAGCCAGCGGTAGCAGGGCAGCGCCACCGCGGTCGCGGCGATGAAGATGCCGGTGCCCCAGTAGATGCCCCAGCGGCTGTTGGCGACGAAGAACAGGATCAGCGGTGCCAGCTCCAGCGCCGAGGCGTAGAGCTTGCGGGTGCCGTTCTCGTCCTTGGCATTCTCGCTCATACGGGCAATCCCATCAGACCACGGGCGAAGGCACGCGCCTCGAACGGACGCAAATCGTCGATGCCCTCGCCGATGCCGATGGCGACGACGGGCAGCTTGAACTTCTCCGCCAGCGCCACCAGCACGCCGCCCTTGGCGCTGCCGTCGAGCTTGGTGAGGACCAGGGCGTCGACCGGCGACATGGTTCGGAAGGTCTCGACCTGGGCATGCGCGTTCTGGCCCGTGGTGGCATCGAGCACGAGCAGGGTGGAATGCGGCGCCGTGGGGTCGAGCTTGCGGATGACGCGGACGATCTTCGCCAGCTCGTCCATCAGGTTGGACTTGTTGTGCAGGCGCCCCGCGGTATCGATCAGCAGCAGGTCGCACTGTTCGGCCAGCGCCCGCTCCAGCGCCTCGTAGGCGAGGCCGGCGGCGTCCGCGCCGGTGTCCCTGGAGATCACCGGCACGCCCGCGCGGTCGCCCCAGACCTTGAGCTGTTCCACCGCAGCGGCGCGGAACGTGTCGCCGGCGGCCAGCATGACCTTGCGGCCCTCGCCCTTGTGCAGGTTGGCAAGCTTGGCGATGGTCGTCGTCTTGCCGCTGCCGTTCACGCCGACCACGAGCACAACGTGCGGCTTGCGCGCCGGGTCGACCGAAAGCGGGATCGCGACGGGCTGGAGGATCTCGGCGATATCGTCGGCGAAGGCGGCGCGGACCTCCTCGTCGGTGACTTCCTTGCCGAAACGTTCCTTGCCGAGCTTCTCGACCAGGCGCGCCGCGACGCTGACGCCGAGATCAGCCTGGATCAGCGCGTCCTCGAGGTCGTTCAGCGTCTCCTGGTCGAGCTTCTTCTTGGTGAAGAGGCCGGTTATGCTTTCGGTGACGCGGCGGGTCGACTTGGACAGGCCCTCGCGCAGGCGCGACAGCCAGCCCTTCTTCTCGACCTCGGGCTTCTCGACTTCGGGCTCTTGCTCTGGAGCCGCTTCGACGCGTTCGGCCGTCTCTGGCTCCGGCACTGTCTGCACCGGCTCGGCCGTCGGCGGAACGATCTGCGCCTCCGGCTCGGCCGGGGCGGCCGGCTCAGCCGGTTCGGGCTTCGCGATTTCGGGTTCGACAGGTTTCGGCGTCTCGACGGCCGGCGTCCCGCGCGAGCGAAACCGTGCGAACCATCCCTTTTTCTCGGGTTCCGTCTCGCTCACCGCGGCACCTCAGGAAAGCAGCGAGCGGTCGAGCTCGCCCTTGTAGGAGACGGAGATTCCGCCGGTCATCATGACGTGGCCGTCGCGCATCCATTCGATGCCGAGCGTGCCGTGCTCCATCGCGACCTCGACGCTGCGTCCGGTGAGGCCACGCCGCGCAGCAGCGACGCCAGCCGCACACGCGCCGGACCCGCAGGCCAGCGTCAGGCCGGCGCCGCGCTCCCAGACGCGCAGCCGCAGCCGGTTTTCGCCGACGAGTTGGGCCACGCCGATGTTTGCGCGCTCGGGAAAGAAAGGATCGTGTTCCAGTTGCGGACCGAGTTCCGCGATTGCGATCGCGTCGAGATCGTCGACGAAGAAGGTCGCATGCGGATTGCCCATGCTGGTGCCGACCGGATCCTGCAACGGGCCGCGGCCGACCGGCATGTGGTTGGTGTCGCAGGCCGTGGCGACGGGAACCTCGCGCCAATCGAGGCGGGCCGGCCCCATGTCGACCGAAATGATCGGCAAGCCGTTGTCGCCCCTACCGGTGCGTTGCGATTCGAGCAGGCCCGAGATCGTCTGCACCGTCACCTGGTCCGCCTTGCGCTCGTCCATCACGACGGACGCCACGCAGCGCGTGGCGTTGCCGCAGGCGCCGGCCTCGCTGCCGTCCGGATTGAAGATGCGCATGAAGACATCTGCCTCGCGCTCGGTCGGCGGCTCCAGCACGATCAGCTGGTCGCAGCCCACGCCCAGCCGGCGGTCGGCGATGGCCCGCCGGCTCCGCATCGAGAGGTCGAGCGCGTGGGCACGCGCGTCGAGCACGACGAAATCGTTGCCCAGCCCGTGCATTTTCAGGAACGGCGTCCCGGTCATGCCGCGCTATATGGCCGTTCGTCCGGGCCAGCGCAACGCGCGGGGGCGCACCTCGCCGGCGTGCGGACCGGCCACTTCGCGCACGTCCAGCGTGGCCAGGCGCTTGGTGTAGATCGTCAGATGCAGGATGCCGAGCGGCTCGTAAGGCATCGCCGGCTCCACGAACAGACCGCGTGCCCCATCCCAGGCTGGCGTCGCATGATGGACCGGCCAGTTGCAGCGGCTCGGCAGCGGTTCGCAGGCAAAGCCCTTGTCGTACACGAGAACGTTGAGGGTCACCTGGTCGGTCATGTCGGCCGAACGCTGCAGCGCATCGCCCATCAAGCGAGCCCAGCCTTGCCAGTGCGGCGCGTCCGCGGCGAGCGCGAAGACGCCGGCATTGATCATCGGGTAGCGCACCAGGCGCTCGGCCGTCGCGCGGTCGTAACTCGCCGCGAAGGCGGCCCCGTTCACCGCGGAGAATTCCGTCCAGGCATGGCGATAATGCCGCATCGAGCGGTGGATCTCCGGCGCCACGGCGAGCCTGCCGGTCCGGGCCGCCGCCAGGAAAAGGGCCACCGCGTCGCCCTGCTGCACCCAGCAATCGCCATCGATCCAGAGGTAGAGGTCGTGCCCCGGGAAGTAACGCGGCAGGAAAGGACGCGCCGTGAGCGCCTTGTAGCCGTCCGCCAGCCGGTCACGCCCCGGAAAATCGAAGTCCCAGACGGGCTCCACGAGCGTGGCGCCCCGCGCGGCGCACCAGGCGCGCTGCTCGTCCAGCAGGCCGCAATCCAGGACGCCGAGGGCAAGCGCCCGGCCTTCCGCCGTCGCCTGCAGCGAGTCGATGCAGTCGCGCATCAGGTCGAAATAGGCGGCGTCGCCACCGGTGATCGCGATGGCGCGTTCGGGCGCGGAGGCAGTGGTCACGCCGCGAACATGGCGCATGGGGGCCCTTTGCGCCACAGTGCCGGCCGCGGAGGACAACGATGCCCAAGCATGTCGATTATTACGTCTCGCTCAACTCGCCGTGGACCTATCTCGGCTCGGCACGCTTCGACGCCATGGCGAAGAAGCACGGCGCCAGCGTCACGATCTGGCCGGTCGATTTCGGGTCGGTGTTCGCCGTCTCGGGCGGCCTGCCGCTGCCCAAGCGCTCGCCGCAGCGCAAGGCCTACCGCATGATGGAGCTGAAGCGCTGGCGCGACCAGGTCGGCGTGCCGCTCACGCTCGAGCCCAAGCATTTCCCCGCCAACGAGGTGCCGGCCGCGCGCTGCGTCGTCGCCTTGCGCGAGCAGAGCCGCATGGCGGACGCCGTCCGGCTGGCCCATGCCGTCCTCGCCGCGCTCTGGGCAGAGGAGAAGGACACGGGCGACGCCGCGACCCTGCGCGGCATCATCGCGGGCTGCGGGCTGGACGCCGACACGGTGCTCCGGGCGGCGGACGCCCCCGAGATCGCGGAGAAGCGCGAGGCCTATACGAAACACGCGATCGACCAGGGCGTGTTCGGGGCGCCGTCCTTCGTGATCGACGGCGAGATCTTCTGGGGCCAGGACCGGCTCGACTTCGTCGAGCGCAAGCTCGCCGGCTGAACCCTCAGCCGGTCGCCAGGAACACGGCAGCGATCACGGCGATGCCGTTATTGACGACGTGCGCGACCAGCGAGGGCACGAGCGAGCCGGTGCGCCAGCGCAGCCAGCCGAACCAGAGACCGAGCGGCAGCACCATGACGATATGGGCCAGCTCGACATGGGCGGCGGCAAAGGCCAGCGAACTGACGATGAAGGCCGCGAAGCCGTTCCACCGGCCGGCGACCCAGCCGAACAGGAGACCGCGGAACACCAGCTCCTCGACCAGGGGCGCCAGCAGCGACAGGATGGCGAGCAGCGGCAGAAGCTCCGCCGGCCGCCGGGCCATGTCGGTGACCTCGCGCACGCCCTCCGGGGTCTGGCCGAGCTGGCTGGCGGCGAAGGAGACCAGCATCGTGACCCCCACGGCGACCGCCAGCGTGCGGGCGCCGACCCGGCGCAACCCCAGTGCGGGGAGCGCCGCCGCCCCCAGCGGTGCGACAGCCAGCAGGACCGACACCAGGCCGACGCCGAAGAAGGCCGTCAGCAGCACGGGCATGGTCCGCTCGGGCAGCAGCCAGAACACCGGCGGGCCGATCACGGCCAGCGCCGCCACGAAGAACAGCAGGACCCAACCGGGCAACCTGACGGAATCGTTTGGATTCAAGGGGTTGCTCAAGGGACTCCGGCCTTTTTGACTCCTGACGCCGCAAGCCTTATACCCCGGCCGCTCAATCGGTCGTGCCGATTTACATGGTTCCCCCTCCGGGGAGCTCCGCTGATCCGCGAAGGTTCGCGCATCGGCGCGATTTTCGTTTGGGCGAAGGCCTGCACAGGCGGAGTGGTTAGAAGGCGATGTTCGAGGGTCTGAGCAAACGTCTGGGCGACGTTTTCGACAAGCTGAGGGGGCGCGGTGCGCTCTCCGAGGCCGATGTCGATGCGGCCCTGCGCGAGGTGCGCACCGCGCTGCTCGAGGCCGACGTCGCCCTGCCCGTCGTGCGCCAGTTCATCGACGAGGTCCGTCCCAAGGCGATCGGCGCCGACGTCATCCGCTCGGTCACGCCGGGCCAGATGGTCGTCAAGATCGTCAACGACCATTTGGTCGAGATGCTGGGCGGCACCGTCGCCGATCTCGACCTCGGCGCCATCCCGCCGGTCGTCATCCTGATGGTCGGCCTGCAGGGCTCGGGCAAGACCACGACCTCGGCCAAGATCGGCTACCGCCTCACCCAGGGCCCGCAGGGCATGGCGGCCGAGATGTTCGGCGGCACGTTCTCGACCCGCCGCAAGGTCATGATGGCCTCGCTCGACACGCGCCGTCCCGCGGCGCAGCAGCAGCTCAAGGTGCTGGGCGAGCAGACCGGCGTCCCGACCCTGCCGATCGTGCCGCTCGAGATGCCGCTCGCCATCACCCGGCGGGCGCTCGAGACCGCCAGGCGCGAGGGCTTCGACGTCCTCATCCTCGACACGGCGGGCCGCCTCGCCATCGACGAGGAGCTGATGACGGAGGTCAAGCAGATCTCCGATCTCGCCAATCCCAAGGAGACGCTGCTCGTCGCCGACGCGATGACCGGCCAGGATGCCGTAAACGTCGCCAAGGCGTTCAACGAGCGGCTGTCGGTCACCGGCATCGTGCTGACCCGCGTCGACGGCGACGCGCGCGGCGGCGCCGCGCTCTCGATGCGCGCGGTCACCGGCCGGCCGGTCAAGCTGATCGGCGTCGGCGAGAAGTTCGACGCGCTGGAACCCTTCCATCCCGACCGCATCGCCGGCCGCATCCTCGGCATGGGCGACATCGTCTCGCTGGTCGAACGCGCGGCCGAGACGATCCAGAAGGAAGATGCCGAGAAGCTCGCGGCCAAGGTCCGCAAGGGCCAGTTCGACATGGACGACCTGCTGAGCCAGCTGCGCCAGTTGCGCAAGATGGGCGGCCTGCAGGGCCTGATGGGCATGCTGCCGGGCGCCATGCAGGCCAAGGCGGCGATGTCCAAGGCCAACATCGACGAGAAGCAGCTCAAGCGGCAGGAGGCCGTCATCCTCGCGATGACGCCGAAGGAGCGCCGCAACCCGGACATCATCCACGCCTCGCGCAAGAAGCGCATCGCCAAGGGTTCGGGCGTGCCGGTCCAGGACGTGAACAAGCTGCTCAAGCAGCACGCCGACATGGTCAAGATGATGAAGCGGGTCAACAAGCTCGGCGAAAAGGGATTCATGCGCAGCCTCGGGGGCATGGGAGTGCCGCCGGGATTCCCGCGCTGAAGGTTCAAAGAAACTCAGAGCATCGGACGAATCGAAAGAGAGGACTTGGAGAATGCTAGCAATCCGCATGAGCCGGCACGGCGCCAAGAAGCGGCCCTTCTTCCACATCGTGGTCGCCGATTCGCGCAGCCCGCGTGACGGCCGCTTCATCGAGAAGGTCGGGACCTACAACCCGCTCCTGCCGAAGGAGCACGGCCAGCGCCTGACGCTGAACACCGAGCGCCTCGCCCATTGGCTCAAGGTCGGCGCCCGCCCGTCGGACCGTGTCGCGAAGTTCCTGTCGCAGGCCGAGCTGATGCAGCCGCGCGAGCGCCGCGACCAGACCAAGAAGAACCAGCCCCGCGCCAAGGCGCAGGAGCGCATGAAGGCCGAGGCGGCCGCCAAGGAAGCGGCGGGCGCGGAGGGCGACAAGGAGGCCGCGGCCAGCTGATGCCGCAGGGCCGCGTCCTGCTGGGCGTCGTCGCGGCGCCGCACGGCGTACGCGGCCTGGTCCGCATCAGGAGCTACGCCGAGGATCCGATGGACATCGCCGCCTACGGCGAGCTGTCGGACGAGGCGGGAACGAAGACGTACCGGGTCGAGGCACTGAGCGCCGTCAAGGGAGCGGTGCTGGCCCGGATCGAAGGCGTAGCCGATCGCACGGCGGCCGAGGCATTGCGGGGACTGCGGCTCTATGTGGAGCGCACCGCCTTGCCGGAGACGGGCGAGCGGGAGTGGTACGAGGCGGACCTGATCGGTCTCGCCGCGGTCGGCCGGGACGGCCGGGATTGGGGGAAGGTCATGGCCTTCCACGATTTCGGTGCGGGGCCGACGATGGAAGTGTCGGGAGGCGGCGCATCGAGGCATTCGGTGCTCCTGCCCTTCACCGACGAAGCGGTGCCCGAGATCGACGTCCCGGGCGGCAAGGTGGTGGTCGATCCGCCGGCAGGTTTGCTGACGGGCGGGTCGGCGAAGGAGACGGAGAAGTAGCGTGTGGAGCGCGACGGCGCTGACGATCTTCCCGGCGATGTTCCCGGGGCCACTGGGCGAGAGCCTGGCCGGCCGGGCATTGAAGGAAGGGGTCTGGTCGCTCGAAGCGGTCGACATAAGGCGGTTCGCGAAGGATCGCCACGGCACGGTGGACGACGCTCCGTTCGGGGGCGGTGCCGGGATGGTGTTGAAGCCCGACGTGCTGTCGGACGCGATCGAGGCGGTCGCGATGCCGGGAGTGCCGAGGATGCTGCTGTCGCCGCGCGGCGCGCCGTTCAGTCAGGCGCGCGGACGGGAGCTGGCGGCGGGACCGGGCGTGCTGCTGGTGTGCGGCCGGTTCGAGGGCGTGGACGAGCGGGTCATCGAGGCCCACGCGCTGGAAGAGGTTTCGGTCGGCGATTTCGTGCTTTCGGGCGGCGAGATCGCGGCCATGGCGGTGATGGATTGCTGCGTACGGCTGCTGCCCGGGGTGATGGGCGCGGCCGACTCGGCGAGCGAGGAGAGTTTCGAGGACGGATTATTGGAGTACCCGCATTACACCCGGCCCGCGATCTGGGCCGGCCCGGACGGAACCGAACGGCGCGTGCCGGAGGTCCTGCTCTCGGGCCACCACGGCAAGGTCGCCGAGTGGCGGATGAAACAGCGGGAAGAGATCACGCGGCGGCGACGACCCGATCTGTGGGCGCGACGCCGGACCGCGGCGGCGAACGAAGAGAAGTGACGAAAGGATGGATGCGATGAACATTCTCGATACGCTGGCGAAGGCCGAGATGGACAAGGTGATCGCCGAGCGCCCGGTGCCCCGCTTCGAGCCGGGCGACACGCTCAAGGTGCACGTGAAGGTGCAGGAAGGTAACCGCGAGCGCATCCAGGTCTACGAAGGCCTGTGCATCGGCCGCAAGAACGACGGCATCAACTCGTCGTTCACCGTCCGCAAGATCAGCTTCGGCGAAGGCGTCGAGCGCGTGTTCCCGCTCTACAGCCCGGGCATCTGGGAGATCGAGGTCGTCCGCAAGGGCATCGTCCGCCGCGCCAAGCTCTATTACCTGCGCGAGCTGCGCGGCAAGGCGAGCCGCATCGCCGAGGACACCGAGGCCCAGCGCGAGCTGCTCGCCGAGCAGGCGGAAGAGGCCGCGAAGCGGCCGCGCCGCGAGAAGCTCAAGAAGGAAAAGCCCAAGGCCGAAAAGACCGTCCGCGCCGCCAAGGGCGGCGGCAAGAAGTAGGTGCTCCATGGCGTCCCGCAAGAAGTCGGCCACGCCGCCGCCCCCTCCGGCTCCGCCGCGGACACTGTTCGAGAAGATCTGGGATAGCCACGTCGTCGACCGCCAGGACGACGGCACCTGTGTGATCTACATCGACCGTCACCTCGTCCACGAGGTGACCAGCCCGCAGGCCTTCGAGGGCCTGCGCATGGCCGGCCGCGGCGTGCGTCGCCCGGACGCCACGGTCGCCGTGGCCGACCACAACACGCCGACCACCGATTTCAGCAACGGGATCGAGGACGAGGAGTCCCGCATCCAGGTCGAGACGCTCGAGAAGAACGTCGCCGACTTCCACGTGCCGTACTTCGGTCTGAACGATAAGCGGCGCGGCATCGTGCACGTGATCGGGCCGGAGCAGGGCCTCACCCTGCCGGGCATGACGATCGTGTGCGGCGACAGCCACACCTCGACGCACGGCGCGTTCGGCGCCCTGGCCTTCGGCATCGGCACGTCCGAGGTCGAGCACGTGCTCGCCACGCAGACCCTGATCCAGAAGCCGGCCAAGAACATGATGGTGTCGGTCGAGGGTAGCCTGCCGATCGGCGTCACGGCCAAGGACATCATCCTGGCCATCATCGGCAAGCTCGGAACGGCCGGCGGTACCGGCTACGTGATCGAGTATGCCGGCCGCGCCATCCGCGAGCTGACGATGGAAGGCCGCATGACGGTCTGCAACATGTCGATCGAGGCGGGCGCCCGCGCCGGCCTGATCGCGCCGGACGAGACGACGTTCAAGTACCTGCAAGGCCGTCCGCATGCGCCCAAGGGCGGCGCGTGGGACCTGGCCCTCAGCCACTGGCGCCGGCTCCCGACCGACAAGGGCGCGCATTTCGACATGCGCCTCGACCTCAACGCCTCGGACATCGCGCCGATGGTGACCTGGGGCACCAGCCCGCAGGATGCGCTGCCGATCACCGACGTGGTGCCCGATCCGGCCAACGCGCCGGACGAGAACCGCCGCCAGGCCTGGGCCCGGTCGCTGGAATATATGGGCCTGACGCCCGGCACGCGCCTCGTCGACGTGCCGATCGACCGCGTCTTCATCGGCTCGTGCACGAACGGCCGCATCGAGGATCTGCGCGCCGCCGCGGAGATAGCGCGCGGCCGCAAGGTGGCCTCCAACGTCTCGGCGATGGTGGTGCCGGGCTCCGGCCTGGTGAAGGAAGAGGCCGAGCGCGAGGGTCTGGACAAGATCTTCATCGAGGCCGGCTTCGAGTGGCGCCTGCAGGGCTGCTCGATGTGCCTCGCCATGAACGCCGACCGCATCGAGCCGGGCCAGCGTTGCGCCTCGACCTCGAACCGTAATTTCGAGGGCCGTCAGGGCCGCGGCGGACGCACCCATCTCGTGAGCCCGGCGATGGCCGTGGCCGCCGCGATCAAGGGCACCCTGGCCGACGTGCGCGACTTCCAGTAGCCGGCGGCTTCGATCTAGAGGACACGGGCGGTGCAGCGATGCACCGCCCGTTTTCGTTGGGTCGGGGAGCGCCAAGCCCCTCGTCGTTTGTGCCCTTTGCTATGCTTCAGTGACTCTGACACTCGTCATCAATATGCAGGCGCGATGTGCTACCATCGCTTCCTGAAACGAGGAGATACTGCATGGCAAGCGTCCCGAATTCCGGCTCGAACCCTCCGCCGCCGCCCGTATGGGACGCGCGTCCGGTCGACACCCAGGTCCGGTATGCCGGTTTCTGGATCCGCGTGGTGGCCGCCATCATCGACGGGATCCTGCTCACGATCGTCGCGCAGGTGATCAGCTTCTTCCTCGTGGCACCCGTAGCCCCGCCGCCGGATTTCAGCGATCTCGACCAGCTGGTCGAGTACGTCAACGCCGCCATGCCCGCGCAGCAGATCATCCTCGCCACGGTCCTGGCGTGGGGTTATTTCGCCTTGCAGGAGAGTTCCGCCGCGCAGGCGACACTTGGCAAGCGGGCCCTCGGCCTGCGGGTGGCCGGCGCCGACGGCACGCGTCTGAACTTCGCCAAGGCGAGCCTGCGCGCCTGGCCGATCTTCGTCCCCAATGCCGCTTGGTTGCTGGGCTCGGCCGTGGGCATGCTGGTCGGCCTCCTGGCTCTCGTCGCCGTGGTGACCGTGGCGTTCACGAGCCGCAAGCAGGGCCTCCACGACATGATGGCCGGCGCAGTGGTCGTGCGGCGTTAGCGCGGCACGACCCTACTCGGGGGGTTCGGTGGCCACGGCAATCCTCATCAAGCATGTCCCTTCCGGTCTGACCCGGAAGGGGTATTACGGTTTCAGTTGGACCTACCTGTTCTTCGGGTGGCTGGTTCCGGTCTTCCGCGGGGAATTGGGTGTCGGCGCACTCCATTTCCTCTTCAGCCTCGTCACTTTCGGCTTCTGGCAGTTGATCGTCTGCTTTCTCTACAACAGGCAGTTCATGACCCGGATGCTGACGAGTGGCTGGGTGCTGGCCGACACAGCCCCGAACAATGCGGCGGCGGCGCTGTCGCTCGGGATCGTCCTGCCGGCGACGCCGGCATTGCCGCGCTGAGGGACGATCCGTCGAACCGGCCGCCGAATCGGCCTGCTTGACCCGGACCTCGAAAGCCCGTTTATTCCGGCGTTTTCGCGGGAGGGTCGTATGGAAAAGTTCACGACGCTGCGCGGCGTCGCGGCGCCGCTGCCGATGGTCAATGTCGACACCGACATGATCATTCCGAAGCAGTTCCTGAAGACCATCAAGCGCACCGGCTTGAAGGAAGGTCTCTTCTACGAACTGCGCTGGAGCCCCGACGGGCAGAAGAAGGACTTCGTCCTCGACCAGCCGGCTTACCAGAACGCCAAGATCATCGTGGCGGGTCCGAACTTCGGCTGCGGGTCGAGCCGCGAGCATGCTCCCTGGGCGCTGCTCGATTTCGGCATCCGCTGCATCATCTCCGAGGATTTCGCGGACATCTTCTACAACAACTGCTTCAAGAACGGCATCCTGCCGATCAAGATGCCGAAGGAAGTGATCGACAAGCTGATGGACGATGCCAGCCGCGGCTCCAACGCCATCATCGAGGTCGACCTCGAGAAACAGGAGATCAAGGGTCCGGACGGCGGCACCGTCCATTTCGAGATCGATCCCTTCCGCAAGCACTGCCTGCTGAACGGCCTCGACGATATCGGCCTCACCATGGAGAAGAAGTCGGAGATCGACGACTTCGAGAAGCGGCAGGCCGAGGCGCAGCCCTGGCTGCACGGCGCCGCCTGATCCATCGCTCCCGACGAACGAAAGAGAAGAGAAGCAAGATCATGGCGTCCAACCGCAACCTGCTCGTCCTGCCCGGCGACGGCATCGGCCCCGAAGTGATGAACGAGGTCCGCAAGATCATCGCCTGGATGGGCAAGAAGCGGGCGATCGGCTTCGACATCAAGGAAGACCTCGTCGGCGGCGCCGCCCTCGACAAGCACGGCGTGCCGCTCAGCGACGACGCCCTGAAGGCGGCGCTGGAAGCCGATGCCGTGCTGTTCGGCTCCGTCGGCGGACCGAAATGGGACACTGCCGACTTCAGCAAGAAGCCAGAACGCGGCCTGCTGCGCCTGCGCAAGGAGATGGATCTCTTTGCCAACCTGCGCCCGGCCAAGGTGTTCGACGCGCTGGTCGACGCCTCGTCGCTGAAGCCCGAGATCGTCAAGGGTCTCGACATCATGATCATCCGCGAGCTGACCAGCGGGGTCTATTTCGGCGAACCGCGCGGCCGCCACACCAACGCCCAGGGCGAGGTCGAGGCGTTCGACACGCAGCGCTACACGGCACCTGAGATCCGCCGCGTCTGCGCCGTCGCGTTCGAGCTGGCCCGCAAGCGCAAGAACAAGGTCCTCTCCTCCGAGAAGGCCAACGTCATGCACACCGGCGTGCTGTGGCGCGAGGAAGCGACGAAGCTGCACAAGGAGAAGTATTCCGACGTGGCCCTCAGCCACATGTATGCCGACGCGCTCGCCATGCAGCTGCTGCGCACGCCGACCGAGTTCGACGTCATCGTCACCGACAACCTGTTCGGCGATATCCTGTCGGACGAAGCCTCGATGCTGACCGGCTCGCTCGGTCTCCTGCCCTCGGCCTCTCTGGGCGCACCCGACGCCACCGGCCGCCGCAAGGCGATGTACGAGCCGATCCATGGCAGCGCGCCCGACATCGCGGGCAAGGGCCTGGCAAACCCGATCGCCCAGACGCTCAGCTACGCCATGATGCTTCGCTATTCCTTCGACCTCGGCAAGGATGCCGACATGGTCGAACTGGCGATCGAGAACGTGCTGAAGGCGGGCTATCGCACCGGCGACCTGCTGGTCGGTAAGGCCGACGGCGTGAAGAAGGTCGGCACCGAGGAGATGGGCGACGCCATCATCAAGGAACTCGACCGGCTGGCCTGATCGTCTCCGATCAATTGGCTTGGACAGCCGCCTTGCCGAACGCCGCCCCACCGGGCGGCGTTTTCGTCAGCGCAGGATCGATCCCAGCACCCCGCGCAGCACGGCGCCGCCGACACTGGCACCGATGCTCGCCGCCTTGCCCTTGCCGAACACGGCCTTCGCGGCCTCCCGCGCGACGATGGTCGCGGCGCTGCGGCCGGCTGCCTTGGCCACCGTGACACCGACCGAGTCGCGCTGGCGTCCGGCCGGCGGCGCCTTGGGCGAAGGTGTCGGCGCCTGGGGCTGCGGCTGCGACGTCCTCAGCCGCGGCTCGGGCCGGGGAGGCGCAGGCGGCACCGGCTGTTGCACGGGCGGCGGCGCGGTGGGACGAGGCCCCCAGGGACCGGAACTCGCGGGCTCGGTCGGCGGGACGGAGCCATATTGCCCGCGTCGTTTGGGAGCGGGATCGGCCGGCGCCGCCGCGACGCGACCTGTCAGCACTTCGTAGGCGGAATCGCGATCTATGACGCGATCGTACTTGCCCGCGAGCGGGCTCGCCGCAACGACCGCGGCACGCTCCTCCGCCGTCGCAGGCCCGATGCGGCCCTGCGGCGGCGCGACGAGGCAACGCTCCACCGGCTCCGGCACGCCCTTGGCGTCAAGAAACGACACCAGCGCCTCGCCGACGCCGAGTTCGGTGATGGCGCGCGCCGCCTCGAATTTCGGGTTCGGCCGGAACGTCTCGGCCGCCACCTTCACGGCCTTCTGGTCGCGCGGCGTGAAGGCGCGCAAGGCGTGCTGCACCCGGTTGCCGAGCTGGCCGAGGACGGTCTCCGGCACGTCGAGCGGATTCTGCGTCACGAAGTAGATGCCGACGCCCTTGGAGCGGATCAGCCGCACCACCTGTTCGATCCGCGTCAGCAGCGCCTTCGGCGCATCGTCGAACAGCAGGTGCGCCTCGTCGAAGAAGAAGACGAATCTCGGCTTGTCGAGGTCGCCCACTTCCGGAAGCGTCTCGAACAGTTCCGAGAGGAGCCAGAGCAGGAAGGTCGCGTAGAGGCGCGGGCTCTGCATCAGCCGGTCGGCCGCCAGCACGTTGATCGCCCCGCGACCGGACGGATCGCACCGGATCATGTCTGCGAGATCCAGCGCCGGTTCGCCGAAGAAGCGCTGTCCGCCCTGCTGTTCCAGCGTGAGGAGCTGGCGCTGGATCGTGCCGACCGACGCCTTGCTGACGTTGCCGTATTCGGTCGTCAGCGTGCCGGCATTCTCGGCGACCCATTGCAGCAGCGCCTGCAGGTCCTTGAAGTCGAGCAGCAGGAGACCCTGCTGATCGGCGATCTTGAAGACGATGTTGAGCACGCCTTCCTGGGTCTCGTTGAGCTGCAGCAGGCGGGCCATCAGCACCGGGCCGACCTCGCTTGCCGTGGTCCGGATCGGATGGCCCTTCTCGCCGAACAGGTCCCAGAAGATCGTGGGAAAGGCACGCCCGGCGTAGCCCTCGATCCCGAGCTTGGCGGCCCGCTCGACCGCGCGGGGGCTGTCGCCGCCCTTCACGGCAACGCCGGACAGGTCGCCCTTCACGTCGGCCATGAAGACGGGCACGCCGAATGCGGAGAACCCTTCGGCGATGGTCTGCAGGGTCACGGTCTTGCCGGTGCCTGTCGCACCGGCGATCAATCCGTGACGGTTGGCGTACTTCAGCAGCAGGTACTGGTCGGCCTCGCCTGCACCAACGAAGATCGCTCCTTCCTCGCCCATGCCATCTCCCTCGCTTGGCCGGGCGACTTTAGAGTAGGTTGCGCGCCATGTCCCAACCCCGCCTTGCCCTGGCCGTCATCGGCGACGAGATCGGCCCCAGCCTCGACGACATGATCTCCTTCTGCCACGAGCATGGGATCAGGCGCCTCGACATGCGCACCGTCGGAGGCCGGAATCTGCTCTCGATGTCTCTCGCCGAAGCCACGCAGATCGCCCGCCGCATCGAGGCCGAAGGCCTGACCGTGCCGACTTTCGTCTCGCCCCTGCTGAAATGGCCCGCCGACGGCCGGGAAGCGAGTGGGCAGACTGTCGATTTCGCCTTCGACCCGGCCGATTGCCCGTCGGAGGATCCGCTGGTTCATGCCTTCGACATGGCGATCGTCCTGGGTGCCGACCGGATCCGGGTCTTCAGCCACCTCGCCTACCCGGGTTACCGTCCAGAGGACCTGTTCGGCCGTTTCGAAAGGCTGGTGGATCTGTCGGCCACTTATTCGGTGGCGGTTCAGGTCGAGAACGAGCCGGTCTGCAACATCGCCTCGGTCGGCGACCTCGCCGCCTATTTTTCCGCGATGGTAGAGGCCGTGGCGCCCAACCCGCTGTGGCCCAACTTCCGGCCACTCGTCGACATCGGCAACAGCTGGGCGATGGGCGCGCCGCCCTCCGATGCCGACATCGCCACCCTCGCCCCGCGCGTCGATTGCATCCATCTCAAGGACAGGGACACCAAGGCAGGTCGCACGGTGCCGTTCGGCGACGGCGACATCCCGTGGAGCATGGAACTCGCCCGCCTGTTCTCCGAGGCCGGCAAGGCCGAGGAGCCGGTCGGCCAGATCCTGGCGAGCATCGAGACCCACTGTCCGCAGGACGCGCGGAATGCGACGGCCCGGTCGGTTGCCGGACTGCGCCGGATCGCAGGCGAAATCGGCGTCGAGCTGGTCTAGCCTTCAGCTTCTCAGGGCGGCGATGTTGGCGGCATACTTTTCCGGTCCGCCGCTGAAGACCGCCGTGCCGGCCACCAGCACGTCGGCGCCCGCCGCGATGCAGCGCTTCGCGGTCTCGACATTGACGCCACCATCGACCTCGAGATCGATCGGCCTGCCAATAGCATCTATGGCCTTGCGCAACGCCGCGATCTTGGCGAGCTGGCTCTCGATGAAGGCTTGCCCGCCGAAACCGGGATTGACGCTCATCACCAGCACGAGATCCAGATCGGCCAGCACATGTTCGATGGCGGCCAGCGGGGTCGCCGGATTGAGGACGGCACCCGCTTTCTTGCCCAGGCCCTTGATGAGCTGGATCGTGCGGTGCACGTGCGGGCCGGCCTCGGGATGGAACGAAATCACGTCCGCCCCCGCCTCCGCATAGGCCGGCACCAACGGATCGACCGGCGAGATCATCAGGTGGACGTCGAAAGGCTGCGTGCTGTGCTTGCGCAGCGCCTTCACCACCATCGGGCCGATCGTGAGGTTGGGTACGAAGTGACCGTCCATGACATCGACATGGATCCAGTCGGCGCCGGCCGCCGTGATGGCCTCGACTTCGCGGCCAAGGGCAGCGAAATCGGCCGACAGGATCGACGGCGCGATGCGGACGGGCTGTTGCGGCATGGTGGGGCCTCAGGTGCCGGGACGCGTCGGCGCGTCCCAGCCTTTGCGTCGGAAAGGATTGGTGGGGAAGCTGCCGAGCAGCTTCAGCTCGTCGGAGAAGAAGCCCAGCTCCTCGAGCGCGAGATGGACGTTGCGCTGTTCGGGATGGCCTTCGACCTCGGCATAGAACTGGGCCTGCTCGAAGCGGGCGCCCGACAGGTAGCTCTCCAGCTTGACGATGTTGACGCCGTTCGTGGCGAAGCCGCCCAGCGCCTTGTAGAGCGCCGCCGGCCGGCTCTTCACCCGGAACAGGAAGGCGGTCATGCACGGGACGGTGCGATAGTCCGGCTTGGCCTCTTCGCGCGCGAACACCAGCATGCGGGTCGTATTGTGCTCCGCGTCCTCGATGTTCTTGGCCAGGACCTTGAGACCATAGATCCGGGCGGCAAGCGACGAGGCGATGGCAGCCACCGCGGGATCGCCGATCTCCGCGATCTCCCGGGCCGCTCCCGCCGTGTCGGCATGCACGAGCGGCTCGATGCGGTGCTTCTTCAGGAAATTGCGGCACTGGGCCAGCGCCTGGACGTGGCTCTTGGCCGTCCGGACGGTCTTGAGCGAGGCCGCCGGCAGGGCGACGAGGCAGTGTTCCACACGCTGGAAATGCTCGGCGACGATCTTCAGCTTCGTGTGCGGCAGGAGGCTGTGAAGATCCGCCACGCGGCCGGCGATCGAATTCTCGACCGGAATCATGGCCAGCTCGGCCTTGCCCGCCTGTACCGCCCCCATGGCGGCATCGAAGGTCGGGCACGGCAGGGTCGTCATGTAGGGGAAGGCCGCCCGGCAGGCCATGTCGGAGTTCGCGCCGGCCTCGCCCTGGAAAGCGATGATGTTGCCGCCGCCGGGCCGGCGGCCCCGTGCCTTCGCCATTTTCTTCTTTCCCCCACTCGGTGCAGAGCTCTTCGATAGGCGAAAAACCTCGCAAAATCCGAGACTTGCGACGTTCCGCCGCGAGTGGCTGCTGCGGCGATGGGATACTACTGGCGCCGCAACGGACGTGCTACAGCAACGTCCGAAGAATTCGCCGTTCCCAGGATTTGATCATGGCCAGTTTCAACACGGTTGCCGGTTGCGTTTTGGCCTCGGCCCTCTTTGCGATGGTGGTCGGGAAGGTTTCCAATGCGATCGTGCATCCGCACAAGCTGGACAAGCCGGCCATCGCGGTGACCGACGAGGCGCCGGTCCAGACCGCCGCTGCCGGCGGTGCCGCCATCGAGATCCCGCCGATCGGTCCGAAGCTCGCGTCCGCCAATGTCGAGGCGGGCAAGGCCATCTTCCAGAAGCAGTGCTTCACCTGCCATACCGTGGACAAGGGCGGTGCCAACAAGGTCGGCCCCAACCTTTGGGAAATCGTTGGCCGCCCGAAGGCGAGCCACGCGGGCTTCAGCTATTCGTCGGCCCTGACCTCCAAGGGCGGCGACTGGAGCTACGAGGATATCGATCACATGATCTTCAAGCCGTCGGCCTATGTCCGCGGCACGAAGATGGCGTTCGCCGGGCTGCCCAAGGAACAGGAGCGCGCCGACGTGATCGCCTACCTGCGCACGATGGCGGATACGCCGAAGCCGCTGCCGTAGGTGGTTGACTCCCGCCTCGTAGGGCTGGCGCACGCGCTGGCCGATGCGGCCCGGCCGATCGCGGCCCGCTATTTCCGCACCGGCATCGCCGTCGACGACAAATCCGATGAAAGCCCCGTCACCGCCGCGGACCGCGAGGCGGAGACGGCGATGCGGGAACTGTTGGAGCGCCATGTCCCGGACCATGGCGTGTTCGGCGAGGAGCATGGCGCCGTCCGCACCGATGCCGAATATGTCTGGGTCCTCGATCCGATCGACGGCACGAAAGCCTTCATCACCGGCCTGCCGCTGTTCGGCACGCTGATCGGCCTGTTCCACCGCGGCAAGCCGGTACTGGGCATCATCGACCAACCCATCATGGGCGAGCGCTGGCTTGGGGTGGAAGGGCAGCGCTCGACGTTGAATGGCGCACCGATCACCACCCGCGCCTGCGTCAGGCTCGGCAGTGCCTACATGTACTCGACGGCGCCCGGCATGTTCCCGGACGCCTATGCAGCGCCTCACGCCGCGCTGGCCGGCAAGGTGAAGCTCTTCCGCTGGGGTGGCGACTGTTATGCCTATGGCCTGCTCGCCGCCGGCCATGTCGACCTGGTCGTCGAGGCCAGCCTCAAGCTCTACGACTTCGCAGCCCTCATCCCCGTCATCCAGGGAGCGGGCGGGCTGATCACCGACTGGACGGGCCGACCGCTCGACATGTCGTCCGACGGCGCCGTCCTGGCGGCCGGCGACGCGGCGGTTCACCGCGCGGCGATGGACGTGCTCGCGGCATAGCCCTCGTCGTCGAGGTCGTACCAGACGACATCGGTGAATCCCTTGTAATCGACGCGGCGACGGTACAGCAGGCCGATCCGTTTCATCACGGCCTGCGAGGCGGCATTGCTTTCCATCGTGATGGCGAAGATCAGCTTCAGGCCGAGCGTCCGGAAGCCATAATCCAGGGCCGCCTGCGCCACTTCCGTCGCGTACCCCCTGCCCCATGCCTCGGGATGGAGGGCCCAAAGGATCTCGGTCTCGCCGAACTCGGTCACGAAGTTCAGGCCCGCATGTCCGATCAGACCGCCGTCGCGGAAAACGCCCCATGGCGCATGGCCGCGGTCCCGCCACCCCGTCGCAAAACGCTCTATGGCGCCATGGGCCGCCTCGAGCGGAGAGGCCGTTGCGGCCGCCGGCAGCCATTTTGCCACCTCGGGATGGAACCGCATCGCGGCGTAGGCCTCCGCATCGTCCGGCACGAGGGGCCGCAGCGTCAGGCGTTCTGTCTGCAGGATCGTCATGCTCCGGACTTTACACAACTTTACCCCCGCGCCATGCGGGCGATACGGCCGTCCTCCATATCCGTGTCACGGGGAAACTACCCGATCATCGAAGGAGACGTGACATGACGACCCTCACCCTGAAGACCATGATGGCGGCCCTTCTCGCAGGCAGCTTCGCTGTCGGCGCAGGCGCCCCCGCCTTCGCCCGCGCCGACGGCGCCAACTTCGATCCGGCCAAGTTCCAGCAGCGCATCGAGAAGCGCGTGGACAAGGCGCTCGACGGCACCACGGCGACGCAGGACCAGAAGAAGCAGATCACCACGATCCTGCAGGCGGCGTTCGCCGACATGAAGGGCCTGCGCGGCCAGCGCGCCGAGCTGCGCAAGTCGCTGCAGGAGGCGATGAGCGCCCCGACCATCGACGCGGCCAAGGTCGAACAGATCCGGGCGCAGCAGATGAAGCTGATGGACGACACCTCCAAGCGCTTCACCAAGGCCCTGATCGACGCGGGCAACGTCCTCAACGCCGACCAGCGCCAGGCCTTCTTCAAGAAGTGGAACGAGCGCCACGAGGGCAAGCGCAAGGGCTGAGGCTCGAAGGATGACATCCGGGGCGCGGCGGCCCGATACTGATCCGATGGCCGCCCGCATCCTGATGATCGACGACGACGACCGCCTCGCCGGGATGGTTTCCGACTATCTCGGCGGGGCGGGTTTTCGCGTGACCGCCGCCGGCACCGGCGCCGACGGCGAGGCCCTGCTACGGCGCGAGACGTTCGACGCCGTGATCCTCGACCTCATGCTGCCCGATGCCGACGGCCTCGATCTCTGCCGGCGGCTGCGCGCGGAAAGCGACGTGCCGATCCTGATGCTGACGGCGCGGGGCGAGCCGATGGACCGGGTGGTCGGCCTGGAGCTCGGCGCCGACGATTATCTCGCCAAGCCGTTCGAGCCGCGCGAGCTGCAGGCCCGTCTTCGCGCGATCCTGCGCCGCAAGGGCGCGAATACGCCCGCCGCCGACATCCTGCGCTTCGGGAGGCTGGAGATCGACAAGGGAGCCCGCATCGTGCGGGTCGACGGCGAGGAGCGCGCCATCACATCATACCAGTTCGCCCTGCTGCTCGCGCTGGCCGAGCGGGCCGGGCGGGTGCTGTCGCGCGATGCGCTGATGGACCTGCTGAAGGGCGAGAAACTCGAAGCCTTCGACCGCTCCGTCGATGTCCATATCAGCCGTATCCGCGCTGCGATCGAGGACGATCCGAAGAAGCCGCGCCGCATCCTCACGTTGCGCGGCACCGGCTATGTCTTCGCCAAGGACCAGGATCGCTAGGGCCATGCAGCGGCTCTACCTGCAATTCTACGTCACAATCCTGATCGTGCTGGCGGTGTTCGTCGGCGCGGCACTGCTGCTGTGGCGCCTGGCCGACGACGACAACCGCACACCCCAGTATCTCGACGTCGCCGCCGAATTGACGGGTGCCCTCCTGCCCGACAAGGACGCTCCCAGGGCCGACCAGCAACGCGCCATCGAAGCGCTGCAGCGCAAGCTGCGCTTCGACATCTCGCTGTACGAACCCGACGGCGACATGATCGCCACGGCGGGCAAGCCACCTCCCCGCTTCAATCCCGAGCGCGCCCGCACCGGCTGGCGTCGCGGGCCGGGCGGCCCCAATTTCACGCTCCAGCTCCCCGACGGGCGATGGCTGATTGCCCGCCAGGTCCGCGAACGTCCCAATCCCATCCTCTGGATCGCCGGCGCGCTCGCCATCGTGGCGCTCGCCGTGGCGGTCGGCGCCTTCCCGATCGTGCGCCGGCTGGGCCGCCGCCTGGAGCGATTGAAGGCGGGCGTCGAAAAGCTCGGCGGCGGCGACCTGTCGGCCCGGGTGAAGGTCGAAGGCCGAGACGAGGTCGCGGCGCTGGCCCAGAGCTTCAACAGGTCGGCACAGCGCATCGAGGAACTCGTCACCGCCCACCGTCTCCTGCTCGCCAACGCCAGCCACGAACTGCGCACGCCTCTCGCGCGGATCTCGGTCGCAGCCTCCCTGCTCGGCGCGCAGGCCGATTCCAGGACCCGCGATTCCCTGAAGCGCGACGTCGCCGAACTCGACCAGCTGATCGAGCAGATCCTTCTGGCAAGCCGGCTCGAAGCGATCCCGACGCTGGACCGTCGCGAGCCGGTCGATCTGCTCGCGCTCGCCACGGAAGAAGCATCCCATTACGACCTCGAAGTCGGCGGCGACCCCGTCACGGTGGCCGGCGACCGCATCCTGCTGCGCCGCCTGATACGCAACCTGATCGAGAACGCCCAACGTTACGGCGGCGAGGGTCCGATCGACGTTTCGGTCGCACGCCACGGCACACGGGCCGTTCTCGAGGTCCGCGACCATGGCCCCGGCGTGCCGGACGCCGAGCGCGGCCGCATCTTCGAGCCGTTCTATCGCCTGGCGGGCGGCGCGGAGACCGGACGGGGCAGCGGCCTCGGCCTCGCATTGGTCCTCGATATTTCCCGCCGGCATGGCGGCGATGCGGTTTGCCTTGCGGCAGAGGGCGGCGGCAGCCGCTTCCGGGTCGACCTGCCGGCCGCGTAAACTCCCCCGCCAACAGGAGGAGCACCCGTGGATTTCAACATTCCTGCCGACATCGCCGCCTATCTCGTCGAGCTGGACGAGTTCATCGAGCGCGAGATCCGGCCGCTGGAGCAGGAGAACGACAATATCCGCTTCTTCGACCATCGCCGCGAGCATGCGCGGACCGACTGGGACAATGACGGCCAGCCGCGGCACGAGTGGGAGGAACTGCTGGGCGAGATGAAGCGGCGCGCCGACAAGGCGGGCCACCTGCGCTTCGGGCTGCCCAAGGAACTCGGCGGCAAGAACGGCTCGAATCTCGCCATGGCGATCATCCGCGAGCATCTCGCCCACAAGGGCCTCGGCCTGCACAACGACCTGCAGAACGAGAGCTCCATCATCGGCAACTTCCCGGTCGCCCTGCTGCTGCATCGTTTCGGTACGCAGGAGCAGAAGGACCAGTACATCGAGGGCATGTTCAACGGCACGCAGCGCATCGGCTTCGGCCTCACCGAGCCGCTGCACGGCTCGGACGCCACGTTCATGGAAACCACCGCGGTGAAGCAGGGCAGCGACTGGGTCATCAACGGCATGAAGCGGTTCAATACCGGCATGCACACGGCGACGGCCGACCTGGTCTTCGCCCGCACGTCGGGTAAGCCCGGCGATGCGCGCGGCATCTCCGCCTTCCTCGTGCCGATCAAGACGCCCGGCTTCAAGGTCGAGTACATGTGGTGGACCTTCAACATGCCGAGCGACCATGCCGAGGTCTCGCTCACCAACGTGACGGTGCCCAATTCGACCATGCTGGGCGAGGAAGGCCGCGGCCTCGATGTCGCGCAGACCTTCGTGCACGAGAATCGCATCCGTCAGGCAGCCTCGAGCCTGGGCGCCGCGCAGTACTGCATCGACATGTCCGTCGCCTATGCCCGGAACCGCAAGGTCTTCGGCAAGTCCCTCGCCGCCAACCAGGCGATCCAGTTCCCGCTGGCGGAGCTGCATACCGAGGCCGAGATGACGCGCGGTCTCGTGCGCAAGACCGCCTGGCACCTCGACCACCAGCACCACATGCAGGTCAGCGAGTGGGTCGCGATGTCCAACTATCGCGCCAACCGGCTGGTGTGCGACGCGGCAGACCGGGCCATCCAGGTACACGGCGGCGTCGGCTATTCGCGCCACACGCCGTTCGAGCACATCTACCGCCACCATCGCCGCTATCGCATCACCGAAGGCTCGGAAGAGATCCAGATCCGTCGTGTCGCCGGCGCGCTTTTCGGCTTCTGGGGAGCCCAAAAGGCCTCGACGGCGCCTAGGCAGTAGGCCGGGGACGGCGTGGTCCACTCCCTCGGGAGGCGGACCTCGAGCCGACCGCCCGATCTCTCGCGCCCGCAGCTTCAGGCAGGCTGCGGGCGTCATTCTGACGCGGCTCCCGCTCGACCGTGCAGGCCGGCTTCCTGTATGAAGGGCACATGCCCGACACGGCCGCCCCTGCAGCGACGCTCACCACCCCCGGCAACGGCGGGCGGCGGGCCTTCGTCGCGCGCTCGACCAAGGAAACCCGCATCGCCGCCGCCATCAACCTCGACGGCACGGGCGTCTACGACATCAAGACCGGCATCGGCTTCCTCGATCACATGCTGGAGCAGCTCAGCCGCCACAGCCTGATCGACATCACGCTGCGGGCCGAGGGCGATCTTCACATCGACTATCATCACACGACCGAGGATGCGGGCATCGTGCTGGGCGAGTGCCTCACCAGGGCGCTCGGCGACCGCAAGGGCATCCGCCGCTACGGCAGCGCCCAGATCCCCATGGACGAGACGCTGACCGAGGTCGCGCTCGATGCGTCCAACAGGCCATACCTCGTCTGGAAGGTCGATTTCACCCGGCCGAAGCTCGGCACCATGGATACCGAGCTTTTCAAGGAGTGGTTCCAGGCCTTTGCCCAGCTCGGCGGCCTGACGCTCCATGTCTGGAACAAGTACGGCGAGAACAACCACCATATCGTCGAGAGCTGCTTCAAGGGCCTCGCACGCGCCCTGCGCGTCGCCGTGGAGCTCGATCCGCGCCAGCTCACCGCCGTGCCCAGCACCAAGGGCGTGCTCTAGGCACGCCGGATGATCGTCCTTCCATGACCGTCGCCATCGTCGATTACGGTTCGGGCAACCTGCGCTCGGCAGCGAAGGCCTTCGAGCGGGCGGCCCGCGAGGCCGGAACGAACGACCGTATCCTTGTCACGTCCTCGACGCGCGACGTGACAGATGCCGACCGCATCGTCCTGCCGGGTGTCGGCGCCTTCGCAGACTGCAGCGCGGGGCTGCATGCCGTTCCCGGCATGGTGGAAACGCTGCAACGCGAGGTGATCGAACGCGGCAAGCCGTTCCTCGGGATCTGCGTCGGCATGCAGCTCATGGCGACGCGCGGCGTCGAATACGGCATCCACGACGGTCTCGACTGGATCGCGGGCGATGTGGTCCGCATCGAGCCAAAGGGCCGTTCCGGCACCGAACATCTCAAGATCCCCCACATGGGATGGAACGAGCTGGCCGACCTGCGGCCGCATGCACTCCTCGACGGCATCGCGCCGGGCGCCCACGCCTATTTCGTGCACTCCTTCCAGCTCGCGGCCACCAGGCCCGACAACGTGCTGGGCACCACCGATTACGGCGGGCCTGTCACGGCCGTCGTGGGACGCGACAATCTCGCGGGCACGCAGTTCCATCCCGAGAAGAGCCAGGCGACCGGCCTGCGGTTGATCGCGAACTTCCTGCGCTGGAAACCCTGAAGCCGGTCTTGTCGACACGGCCGGACGGCGCCGTGTAAAAATTCCCTCATGTATGGTGTTGCGACGCGTGCGGCGCGCCTTTCCGCTGCGATGCTGTGTCTCGCCTTGCTGCTGGACGCCGCATCCGCAGTGGCGCAGCAACGGCGTGCGCCGACACCGCCGCCGCGAGGCCTCGTCAGCGGCGATGTCTGGTTCTCGCCGCAGGTCGGCATCGAGTATCGCATCGACTCCCGGTGGTCGTTCCACATGGACGCCCAACTGCGCTACGACCAGGACTTGGCGCGCCTTCGCGACCTGCAGGTGCGTCCTGGCTTCGAGTATGCGCTGAGCCCGAACTGGGCACTGGCCGCCGGCTACGTGCAGTGGACCGCCTATGCCGACCGCGTGCGGCCTGCCCGCGGGCCGTTCCAGGATCTGCTCTATCGTGGCCGCATCGACGGCTGGCTGCCCGTCACCGGACGCCTGCGGATGGAGGAGCTGTTCCACGACGACTACATGGTGCTGGTGCGTGCGCGGACGCTCGTCGGCCTGCGGCTCCCGCTGGACGATACCTGGGACCTCGCGCTGTCCGACGAGGTCTTCGTCAATGCCAACAAGGACCGGCCGTCGCGCACGACGGGCTTCGCCCAGAACCGCCTCTTCGTCGGCTTCGGCCGGCCGATCACTTCCTTTGCAAAGACCTCGTTCGGCTACGAGCTCGACACGCTCAACAATCGCGGCACCTGGCTGAACGTGCACAATTTCAAGGTGAACCTGCTCTTCAGCCTGAACTGACACTCCGCGTGATGGCCGCCTTGCGCGCCGCAAGCTGGGGCAGCGGCTGGTGGGCGTTGCGGCCGGCCGCATCCCACATCAACCTCGGGTCGAACGACTCGGCTGCGAAGATCGTGACGAACACGACGGCGCAGAAGGCAAGGGCACCCATTCCCGGCTCGATCGTGATGACGGTGCCGAACTTCACCAGGGCGCCCAGCAGCGACTCCATGAAGATGTCGACCATCGACCAGCGGCCGATCCAGGCAACGATGAAATAGAGCCGCGTGCGCTGGGCCAGCAGCACGGAGGCCGAGCGCTCGTCGCCGGTCATCGACGTCGCATAGAGCATCGTCCCCAATCCCAGCAGCTTGAAGAGCGGCACCAGGATCGAGGCAAAGAAGACCAGCGCCGCCAGCGGATACATGCCGCTCGACAGCAATTCCTCGACGCCGCCCAGGATCGTGCTTGGCTGGCCGGCGCCGAGCTGCATCACCGTGAGCACGGGGTAGAGGTTCGCCGGGATGTAGAGGATCACGCCCGCGATCACGAGGGCGACGGTCCGGTTGATGCTCTCGGGCTTGCGTTCGTGGACGTGCGCGCCGCAGCGCGGGCAGCGTCCCTCGTGATGACCCGGGATGGAGACGAATCCGCATTCCTCGCAGCCCGCCACGCCAAGTTGATATGACGAGAGATGCGCCGGCATCGGCGCATGGGTCTGCCCAAGCTGTTCGATCTTCTCCCAGACGGCCAGCGGGTCGAGCGCCAGTTCCGCCCAGACGATCAGCACGGTCAGCAGCCCCAGCGCATAGACCGCCGGCCCGAGCTGGATGGTCACGAGGTCGCCGAGTTTCACGTAGGCGACGAAGGCGCCCAGCAGAAGCACCTCGAGCATCGCCCAGGTGCCCATCTTCCGCGAAAGGCGGAAGACGCCGCGCAGGTTGGGCGGCGGCGTCGACAGGCGCAGCCCGATCAGCACGTAGAGCGTGCCCAGGAACTTCACGAGGGGCGCGAAGGCGGTCGTGAAGGCAACGGCGAGGGCGAGCGGCCACAGGCCTCGCTCCACCAGCTCGGCCGGGCCCGACATCAATGTCGTCTCGCGGACGATGCCCGCCGTCGAGACCATCATGAACATCGACAGCCAGAGCACCGCGAAGAGCACCACGAGCGCGATGTTGAGGGCGAGGCAATGGCCGGTAGGGTCCGCCCGCGTGGCGCGCAGCACGGTTCCGCATCGCACGCAATCGGACCGCATGTTGGCCGCCATCGGCGGCACGATCTGGAAGAAGCCGCAGCCATGGCATTCGCGCAGGTCGCTCCCGGTCACCATCGGACCGCCGCCGCGACGCCGCAGGCCGGGCACGCGCAGCATCTACTGCAGCATCTGGGCGATACCGTCGGCGAGCTCTCCGACCGCATCGCTCGCCGCCGCGACGAAGCCGGGCGTATCCTGCGTGGCCATCGGCCGGCTGATCGTGAAGTTGCGGCCGCCCGAACGGGTCGGGCGGTTGAACTGAATCGACACCTGGGCGATCAGGATCACGGTCCCCGCCTTGTCGGCATCCAGGCGCTGGATGTCGATTCCCACCGCGGCGTTCGGATCGGCCGTGATCGATCCCGCCTCGCTGTACACCCGGCTGTTGGGCAGGCGCTGCGAGAGCTCCAGCACCAGGACGCGCCCGAGCATGCCGCCCACGGGTTCACCCCACCACGCGTTGGATCGGACGTCGAGCTTGTAGTCCTCCGACGACCGCACGATCTCCTTGCGGTCGAGATAGCCTGCCAGCCCGATATCGCGGACCTGGACGACGCGCGGGCCGACCGGCAGCGTCGAACCGCTGCGGACCGCAAGCGTGTAGAGGTTCGGATCGGGGGAAGAGCCACAGGCGGCGCCCGCCAGCGGGAGAGCGAGAGGCAAGGTGATAGCCGCAAAGCGGCGCCGGCCGATCATCATCATTCCCTGCCCGTGTTGGTGCGTCCCTTGATCAGCGCTTCCGGATGCCGCGACAGCAGGTCCGCCAGGGCGCGGATCGACCGCGCCGTGTCGGTGAGCTGGGGGATCAGGCGATCGAGATCGCGATGGAACTTCGAGGTGTCGCCGTAGCCGCGGTCGACCGACGTTATCAGGCGGTTGGTCTTGGTGACCGCCTCCTGCAGCTCCTGGGCGATCGCCGGCAGGCGCTTGAGGGCCGGCGTGCCGTCGACATCGAGCTTGTGCGCGATGTCCTGCACGTCGACCATCGCCTTCTCCAGCGCGCTCAGCGTCCGCTTGAGCTGCGGGCCGTTGATGGTGTCGTCCAGGCCGACGGCGGCCGAGCTGATGCTGCGGCCGATCTTGTCGAAGTCGATGCGATTGATGCGGCTCAGCAACTCCGCCGCAGAACGGGTGATGCTGTCGAACCCGCCGATCTCGGCCGTCGGGATGATGTAATGGTCGCCCTGCTTCACGAGTTCGGCTGGCTTGGCGTCGGGTACGATCTCGAGGGCGACGATCTTGCTGCCGGTGAGCAGGCTGGGTGATTCCAGCGTCGCCCGCAACCCGCGCTGGATCATCTCCTCGGCGATCTTCTCGGGGTCGAGGCCCTTGATCTTGGCGATGTTGGAAACCCGGCCCGCCTCGATCCGGTAGTGGACCGGCACGACGACCTTGTCGAGCTGGGAATCATAGAAGAGGGAAACCTCGCTCACTTCGCCGATCTTGAGGCCATGGAACGTAACTTCGGCGCCGGCCGCGAGGCCGGCGACCGATCCTGGGAAGTAGGAAAGCAACTCGATCTGCCGGCCGAAGCCGGCCGCCTTGGCCTGATCGAACGTCTTGTAGAGGTGGAAGATCTGATCGGGCTTGCTGATCGGCATCGTCGAGGTCGACGAGGTATCGAAGGCGATGCCACCGAGCAGGACGGCGCGGAGCGACTCGACGTGCAGTTCGACGCCATCGCCACCGAACTTCACGGACACGCCCGAGGCATCCCAGAAGCTCGTATCGTCCCTGATGTACTGATCGAACGGTGCGCGCACGAAGGCGTGGATCGTGACCTTGCTCGCGAGATCCTGGAGGTCCCAGCCCAGGACGGTGCCGACCTCGATGTCGCGGAAGAAGATCGGCGCACCGAGACTGATCGAGCCAAGGCGCTTCGTCTCGAGGCGATATGTCGTGCCCTTGGCCGACGCCTGCAGCACCGGCGGGTCGCGCTGGCCGACGAAGTCGCGTGTCGGCTTGCCCTCCGTGCCCGCCGGGGCGGGACGCATGCCGATGTAGGAGCCCGAGAGGATCGTATCGAGGCCGGAAATGCTGCCGGCGAAAAGCTGCGGCTTCACGACCCAGAAGATCGTCTTGTCGGTGAGCAGGGATTCGGCCTCCTTCACCGTCTCGATCGTCACCAGGACGTGCGACAGGTCGGGCGGCACGGTGATGCTCTTCACGGTGCCCATGACCACGTTGCGGTACTTGAGCTGCGACTGGCCCGCCGTCAGTCCGGCGGCGGTGTCGAAGGCGATGGTGATGGTCGGGCCGCGCTTCGAGTAGGTATCCCAGGCCAGCCACGCGGCGATCAGCGCCGTTACGATGGGGACGATCCAGACCAGGGGAATGCGCCGCCGCGGACGCACGGAAGCTGTTGCCAAAGCCGGACCCTGGGAGGGCTGGCCTGGCGGGAGGCCGGGCTGGACCTTGTCGCTCATCGTTCCTCTTCGCCCCCGAGGGGCGTTCAGCGCTCGCGATTGTCGATGTCGCGTGCCAGCACCTCGCGCTTGCCGACATGGTTGGCGGGGCTGACGACCCCTTCGCGTTCCATGCGTTCGACGATGCGCGCGGCCCTGTTATAGCCGATTTGCAGATACCGCTGGATGAAAGACGTGCTGCATTTCCGCTCGCGGGCAACGAGGGCGATCGCCTGGTCGTAGAGCTGGTCGCTTTCGCTGTCCTCGCCCTCGCCCGGCAGCCCGCCGCCCTCGGCATCGGCCTCGGGATCGTCGGTGACGGATTCGATGTAGGCCGGGGCGCCCTGCGCACGCAGGTGGCGGACCACGTCCTCGACCTCGCCGTCGCTGACGAAGGGGCCGTGGACGCGGGCGATCTTGCCGCCGCCGGCCATGTAGAGCATGTCGCCCTGGCCCAGCAGCTGCTCGCCGCCCTGCTCGCCCAGGATGGTGCGGCTGTCGATCTTCGACGTGACCTGGAAGGAAATACGGGTCGGGAAGTTGGCCTTGATCGTGCCGGTGATCACGTCGACCGACGGGCGCTGCGTGGCCATGATGACATGGATACCGGCGGCACGGGCCATCTGGGCGAGGCGCTGGACCGCCGCCTCGATCTCCTTGCCGGCCACCAGCATCAGGTCGGCCATCTCGTCGATGATGACGACGATGAACGGGAGCGGCGTAAGGTCGATCTCCTCGTCCTCGAAGGTCGGCTTGCGCGTGTCGGGGTCGATGCCGGTCTGCACCTTGCGGGTCAGGACGCCGCCCTTGCGGGCCGTCTCGACGAGCTTCTCGTTGTAGCCCGCGATGTTGCGGACCGCGACCGAGCTCATCAGCCGGTAGCGGTCCTCCATCTCGCGGACGACCCACTTCAGGGCAACGATGGCCTTGCGCGGCTCCGTCACGACGGGGGTCAGCAGATGCGGGATGTCCTGATAGACGCTGAGCTCCAGCATCTTCGGGTCGATCATGATGAAGCGGCAGCGCTCCGGCGGCAGCCGGTAGAGCAGCGACAGGATCATCGTATTGACGGCAACCGACTTGCCCGAGCCGGTCGTGCCGCCGATCAGGAGATGCGGCATGCGGGCGAGATCGGCGATCACCGGGTCGCCACCGATGTCCTTGCCGAGCGCCAGCGGCAGGCCGAGGCGGTTGTCCTCGTACTGACGGGTCGACAGCAGCTCGCGCAGGAACACGGTCTCGCGCTTGGCGTTCGGCAACTCGATGCCGATCACGTTGCGGCCGGGCACGGTCGCGACACGGGCCGAGACAGCGCTCATCGACCGCGCGATGTCGTCGGCCAGCCCGATGACCCGGCTCGACTTGGTGCCGGGCGCCGGCTCCAGCTCGTAGAGCGTGACCACGGGGCCCGGCCGGACCTTCACGATCTGGCCCTTCACGCCGAAATCGTCGAGGACCGTTTCGAGAAGGCGCGCGTTCTGTTCGAGCGCCGCCTCGTCGATCTTGGTCTCGCCGACCCGCGAGGGCTGGGCGAGGAAATCGAGCGGCGGCAGCTGGTATTCGTTGCCGAGCGCCAGCTCCCGCTGGCCGGCCTTCGCGGCCCGCTTGCCCTGGGCTGCCGGCGACTTGCGCGGGACGATCTTCACGGCCGGTGCTGCAGCCGCGGCCTCCGTCTGCTCGGCGTCCAGCGTGTCGTCGGGCGTGAAGGGATTTTCGTCCTCCTGCTCCTCGACACCGGCCTCATCCAAGACTGGCTCATCGGCTGGCGGCTGGACGGCGGCACGCGCATGGACTGCCGGATGACCCGCATCCGCCATCGGCGCATGCGGCTGGGGGGCTTCATCGTCGTACGGCATCGCCGTGGATATGCCCGCGGGCGGCGCGTGGGCGGAGATTTCGACACCGGCGACCGACGGCTCGACCCTGACGGCAGGCGGCGCGGCGTTGCGGCGCATGAAGGGTTCAATGCGGAATCCCTTGAGGCGGCTGAACAGCGTGCGATCCTCGACCGGCTCCACGGTCCGTTCGGTCGCCAGGGGAGCGTGCGGCTCGAGGCGCACCGGCGCGTCGGGTATGTCGTCGGCCTGCCGCTCGATCGGGGCATACGGCGCATCGACCAGAAGGGAGTCCCGCTGCGGCAGCGGTGCGCCATTTTCGGGGATCTGCTCGTAACGGTTCTGGAATTCCGGCGTGTACTGGCTGGCGTCGATCTCGCCGGGAATCTCGGCATAACCGATCGCCGGCGACGGCGGCTCGTTCTCCTCGTCGACACGGTCGGGCCGGCCGCGCCACAGGCCGACAGCCGACCGCATGCACCAGACGAGACCGAGGAAGGGCGCGCGCAGGATGCGGAAGATGAGCGGCAGGTCCGTCCTGTTCATGCCGAGCGCAGGCGCCATCGCGATGAAGGCCAGCGCCGCACAGACCGGCTCGATCAGGGAGAGCGCACCGCCGCTCGAATGCGTGAGCACGACTTCGCGGAACCGCCCGACCAGCGCGAGACCGACCAGTCCGCCCGGCCCGGCATGGGTTGCCGCGCCCCCGACATCGCCCAGCCCGACACAGGCGACGCTCATCATCAGGAGGGCCAGCAGAAGCAGCGACAGGCGCAGCCCGAAGAAGCCGAGATGGTGCGTGCGGACCATGCGCACGCCCCAGGTGATGAAGGCGACCGGCGCCAGGATGATCGCCAGGCCGAACGTCTGCAGCAGCACGTCGGAAATGTAGGCGCCGGGCAGGCCGAGCAGGTTGCTCGGCACCTGCGCGGTCGCATGGTTGAGGGAGGGGTCGCCCGGGCTGTAGGTGAAGAGCGCCATCATCAGCGCAAGCCCGAAGGCGGCCGTCGCCACGCCGACGATCTCCATCATGCGGCGGCGCAAGAAATCCCGCCCGCCTTCCGGCAGGATCGAAGTCTTGGGCTGCAACGCCGACGAGACGCTCAGCATGGCCATGCGAGGCGCTCCCTATAAAACGGCCGCGAGGCGCTGCAGCCCCTCGCGGGTGGTTTTCTCGTCATGCACCAGCGCGACGCGGATATAACGTTGCGCCGTGTTGATTCCGTTGGTCTCGCGGCAGGCGTAGGCACCCGGCAGCACCTTCACGTGCGCCTCGCCCCAGAGCTTGCGGGTGGCCTCCTCGCCGTCGCCGACGTCGAGCCACAGGAAGAAGCCGCCGCCCGGCGTGTAGTAGCCGAAGCGGTTGTGCAGGATCTGCTCGGCGATGCGGAAATTCCGCCGGTACCAGTCCCGCGTCTCGACCGGATGCTTCTCGTCCTGCCACAGCGCCGCCGATGCCTTCTGCACCGCGAAGGGGATCTGCGGCCCGCCATAGGTCCGCCAGCGCAGGATCATCGCCACGAGCTTGGGATCGCCCGCGACGAAGCCGGACCGCAGGCCGGCCGCGTTCGAGCGCTTCGACAGCGAATGGAACACGACGAGATTGCGGAACGGATCCGCTCCGTTGGTCTCGTCGATCTCCAGGGCAGCCTCGAGCGCTCCCGGCGGGGCGTCGCCGGTGTAGATCTCGGCGTAGCATTCGTCGACCGCAAGCACCGCGTCGTACTTGCGGCACAGGCGCAGGAGTTGCTTCAGGTAGTCCTTGCTCGCGATCGCGCCCTGCGGATTGGCGGGCGAACACAGATAGACCACCGAGAGCCGCTTCCAGGTCGCCTCGTCCAACCCGGCATAGTCCGGCAGGAAGCCGTTGGCCTCGGGCGCGTTCACGAGCAACGGCTCGCCGCCCGACAGCACCGCGCCCCCGAGATAGGCCTGATAGAACGGGTTGGGCAGCGCGACCATCGGCTTGCCGCCGCCTTTTTCCTGCGGCGTCGCCACGGTGGAGATGATGTACACGCCCTCTTTGCTGCCTGCGGTCGGATGCACGTGGCGGTCCGGGTCCAGCAGGCCCTTGGGCAGGCGGTAGCGCCGCGTGAGCCAGCCGCAGATCGCCTGGTTCAGTTCGGGCAGCCCTTGATTGGGAGGATAGCGATTCCAGCCGTCGATCTCGTCGTTGACGATCTGGCGGGCAAAAGCCGGCATGGCTCCCTGCGGCTCGCCGACCGACATGTTTATCATCGGCAGATGCGCAGGCGGCGCGATCGGGGCGATCAGGGCATTCAACCGCGCAAAGGGGAAGTCGGTCAGCGTCTCAGTCAGGCGCGGATTGAACATTCTTTAAATCCAATGGGCCTTCGCAGGCGGAACAATACACGGCGCCGCCGGGAGGGGGCCCAAACGGCTTATCTGATGGCTATTTTATGGAACAAATTAGCCAATCACAACAATGGAATAGGACGGTTTCTTGAGACAACGGAGCCGGTTGGACGTCCGATACTTCGATTGGGCATGCCGTCGGACGGCCGAATGCCGCCTCGAAGCCGTCCGCCGGGGGCATGGTCGCCCGAAAGGGTCGGGCCGCTAGAGCGCGTTCGAGCCCGCTTCGCCGGTCCGGATGCGGACCGCCTGCTCCACCGGGGTCACGAAGATCTTTCCGTCTCCGATCTTGCCGGTATGGGCGGCTTTCTGGATCGCCTCGATCGCGCGCTCGACCTGGCTGTCGTCGACCACGATCTCGATCTTCACCTTGGGCAGGAAGCTGACGAGATATTCGGCGCCGCGATAGATCTCGGTCTGGCCTTTCTGACGGCCGAACCCCTTCACCTCGCTCACCGTGAGACCCGATACGCCGACGCCGGTCAGCGCATCCCGCACCTCGTCGAGCTTGAACGGCTTGATGATGGCGGACACGAGCTTCATCGGCTTCCTCTCCTCGGCGACGCGAAGGTGGAAGACTGGCCTCTCGGGACCGCCACGTCAAACTTCGGACAGAAAAAGGCCCGGCGAAGGATCGCCGGGCCCGAGGAATCCGCCGCGACACGGAAGCGGCGGAGAGAGGGAACCAGGAGGAGAAGGGTTCCCGATCTCGAGTGAGCGTGCCTAGTGCACGGTCTCCCCGTGCAGGTTGATGTCGAGACCCTCGACCTCTTCCTCGGTGGTCACGCGCAGCCCGACGAGGGCATCGACGATCTTGAGGATGATGAAGGTCGCGACGGCGCACCAGGCCATGCAGACAAGCGAGCCCCAGAGCTGGGTCAGGACCTGCCCGGCATTGCCGTCGATCAGGCCCGACTTGCCCTCGCCGCCGATCGACTGGACCGCGAACACGCCGGTCAGGATGGCGCCGACGAAACCGCCGAGGCCATGCACGCCGAAGGCGTCGAGCGAGTCGTCGTAACCCATCGCCTTCTTGAGGCCGGTGGCGCCCCAGAAGCAGATGATGCCGGCGATGATGCCGATGGCCAGTGCGCCCATCGGATTGACGAAGCCGGCGGCCGGGGTGATGGCGACCAGGCCCGCGACGGCGCCCGAGATGATGCCGAGCACCGACGGCTTGCCGCGGGTGACCCACTCCGCAAACATCCAGGCAAGAGCCGCGGCAGCCGTTGCGAACTGCGTCACCGCCATCGCCATGCCGGCGTTCGTGCTGGCGCCCGCGGCCGAGCCGGCATTGAAGCCGAACCAGCCGACCCAGAGCAGCGAGGCGCCGATCACCGAATAGACGAGGTTGTACGGCGCCATGTTCTCGGTGCCGTAGCCCTTGCGCTTGCCGAGCACGAGCGCGCAAACGAGGCCCGCGACGCCGGCATTGATGTGCACGACAGTGCCGCCTGCGAAGTCGAGGACGCCCCAGGTGCCGAGGAAGCCGCCGCCCCAGACCCAATGCGCGATCGGCGCATAGACGATCAGCAGCCAGAGCGCCATGAACCACATCATTGCCGAGAACTTCATGCGCTCGGCGAAGGCACCGGCGATCAGGGCCGGGGTGATGATGGCGAAGGTGAGCTGGAAGGTGAGGAAGACCGTCTCGGGGATGGTCTTGGCAAGCTCGTGGACGCTGTCGAGCGCGAGGCCTGCCATGAAGACACGGCTCAGGCCACCGATGATCGTGCTGCCCGACGTGAAGGCGAGGCTGTACCCAACGATCAGCCAAAGCACCGTCGCGAGGCAGCAGATCGCAAAGCTCTGCATCACCGTCGACAGCACGTTCTTCTTGCGCACCATGCCGCCGTAGAAGAGCGCCAGGCCGGGAATCGTCATCATCAGGACCAGCGCCGTCGACGTCAGCATCCAGGCGGTGTCGCCGGTATCGAACTTGGGCGCCTCGTCGGCCGCCTGCGCGAGCGCCGGCAGGAGTGCCGCAGCGGCCGCCCCAGCGCCGGCAAGCAGCGAATTCACCTTCAACTTCATGTTTGTCCCCTCGGGTACTTCAGGTTGATTGCGTGTTGGGATCAGAGCGCCTCGGCGCCGGACTCGCCGGTGCGGATGCGGATGGCCTGCTCGACCGGCAGGACGAACACCTTGCCGTCGCCGATCTTGCCGGTGCCGGCGGCCTTGCGGATCGTCTCGACCGCCCGCTCGACCATGACGTCGTCGATCACGACCTCGATCTTGACCTTGGGCAGGAAGCTCACGGCGTACTCCGCGCCGCGATAGATTTCCGTCTGTCCCTTCTGCCGGCCGAAGCCCTTTACCTCGCTGACCGTCAGGCCCTGGATGCCGAGCGACGTCAGGGCGTCCCGGACCTCGTCGAGCTTGAAGGGCTTGAAGATTGCCATGACCATTTTCATTGCGCCTGTCCTCCACGGGCGGCACCCGCCCCCAAATATGATCGAGGACTAGCAATGTCCGTGCCAAGACCCGGCGGACATATTGAGCATGCCGGTGGCACGCTCCTTGCTCAGCCTCAGGAGCAATGAAATCGGAATGGCTTTGGGGGTGATAAAGGTGCTTAAGAAATTTGCAGTCCTGGGCGCAGCCCTGTTCACTCTGTGCGCAACCCAGGCGGCCCAAGCGCAGGGTACGCCCAATCCGCAGACACCAGAGGCGGTGCCCGAGAAGGAAACCTGGAAAGGTCCCTTCGGCGGCACCTTCACCGCAGGCTTCGCGGTGTTGAACGACTACTCCTATCGCGGCCTCTCCCAGACCCAGCGCCAGGTCGCCGTCCAGGCCGCCTTCGGCTACGAGACCCCGACCGTCAGCGAACAGGTCCCCATCAGCGCCTATGTCGGCGCCTGGGGCTCCAACGTGAACTTCAACGGCACGCCCACCGTCGCCGAGATCGACCTCGTCGCCGGTCTCCGCGCCAAGGCCCTCAACGAGAAGTTCACCGTCGACCTCGGCTATATCCGATACAACTACCTCGGCGCGCCCTCCGACCTCTTCTACGACTTCAACGAGTTCGGCCTCGTCCTGGGCTACGATTTCGGCGTCGCCCAGGTCCAGGGCGCCATCCGGTACAGCCCCAACTTCTTCGCCAACTCCGGCAACGCCTGGTACAAATGGGGACAGATCACCGTCCCCTTCTCCTTCATCCACATCAACGACAACGTCGCGCTCAAGGCCTTCGCCTCCCTCGGCAACCAGTACGTCGAGCGCTTCTCCTTCTACGGCATCCCCACCAACAACTACTGGGACTGGCAGATCGGCCTCGTTCTCAGCGTCTACGGCTTCGACCTCTCCGCGGCCTACACCGACACCAACATCGATGTCGCGGGATGCGGCGGGACCCAGAACTGCGCAGGGCGCGTCATCGTCGGCATCTCCAAATCCTTCTGAGAGCGATAGAAAACAAGGCCCTTCAGGGCCATTTGCCGCCCCGCTTGCGACAGAGCGGGGCGGCTGCCATTTAGGGAGCATGGAAAGCCGGCGATTCGACCTCGCAGTCGTGGGTGCCGGCCTCAACGGCAGCCTGCTCGCGCTCGCCGCCGGAGAGGCAGGCCTGCGCACCGCCCTCATCGATCGGGTCCCGCTCGACAGCCTGACGGCGGCCGGCTTCGACGGGCGGACCACGGCCGTGGCCTATACCAGCCAGCGTCTGTTCGAGACCCTCGGCGTCTGGCAAGACGTCGCGTCCGAAGCCGAGCCGATCCTCGATATCCGCATCTCCGACGCCGGACATGACGGGCGCGCCAGCCCCCTCTTTCTCCATTTCGACCATCGCGAGGCGGCGGGCGACGCCAATGCCGACGGCGCGGCGCCGATGGGCTGGATCGTCGAAAATCGCCATTTGCGGGCGGCGCTGCTGCGGCGCCTCGCGGCCTGCCCCGCCGTCGAGCTGATCTCGCCCGACGAGGTCGTCGAGACCGAGCGGAGCCCCGATCGCGCATCCCTTGTCCTCAAAAGTGGCAATCGCCTGTCGGCGCGGCTGATCGCATCGGCCGAAGGGCGCTTCGGATCGATGCGCGAGGAGGCCGGGATCGGCGCTCATAGCTGGTCCTATGAGCAGGTCGCGATCGTGCTGGTCGCCGCACACGAACGACCCCATCGCGGCGTGGCACAGGAAAAATTTCTGCCGGGCGGCCCCTTCGCCATCCTGCCGATGACCGACGCAGCGGAAGGGACATCGGACGCCGGCGCGCCCGGTCGCCACCGATCCTCCATCGTCTGGACAGAACGTACCGCGATCGCACGACGGCTGCTCGAACTCGACGATGCCCGCTTCCAGGCCGAGTTCCGCAGGCGCTTCGGCGATCATCTCGGACAGGTGCGCGCCGTCGGGCCACGCTGGTCTTACCCGCTGCGTCTGGTCCATGCCCATCGTTACATCGATACCCGCCTGGTGCTGGTGGGCGATGCCGCGCATGGTATCCATCCGATTGCAGGCCAGGGCTACAATCTGGGCGTCCGCGACGTCGCGGCCCTCGTCGAAGTACTGGCGGAGACATTCCGGCTTGGCCTCGACATCGGTGCGCCGGACGTGCTCGAACGCTACGCACGCTGGCGCCGCACGGACAATTTCGCGATGGTCGCCTCGACCGACCTGCTCAACCGTTTGTTCTCCAACGACATAGGTCCCCTGCGTCTCGCGCGCGACGCGGGCCTTGCCGCCGTCAATCGCGTCCCGCCGCTCCGCCGCTTCTTCGTCCGTCATGCGATGGGGCTGGTCGGCGAGTTGCCCCGCCTGATCCGCGGCGAGCGGCCCTAGACGCCAACCGCCTGCGGCCCTATCTCAGGGGCCAAATCCCAAAGGAATTTCCATGGCCCAGCCGCAAGTTCCCGTCACCGTGCTCACCGGCTATCTCGGCGCCGGCAAGACCACGCTCCTGAACCGCATCCTCAGCGAGCAGCACGGCAAGAAATACGCCGTCATCGTGAACGAGTTCGGCGAACTCGGCGTCGACAACGACCTCGTCGTCAATGCCGACGAGGAAGTCTTCGAGATGAACAACGGCTGCATCTGCTGCACCGTGCGGGGCGACCTCATCCGGATCATCGAAGGCCTGATGAAGCGGAAGGAGAAGTTCGACGGCATCCTGGTCGAGACGACCGGCCTCGCCGATCCCGGCCCCGTCGCCCAGACCTTCTTCACCGACGACGACGTGAAGGCTCGCACGCGGCTCGACGCGATCGTCACGGTGATCGACGCCAAGCATTTCCTCGGCCAGCTCGACCAGGGCTCGGAAGCCGAACAGCAGGTGGCGTTCGCCGACGTGATCCTGCTCAACAAGACCGACCTCGTGAGCGACGACGAACTCGCCAAGGTCGAGGCGAAGATAAAGGGCATTAACCGCTACGCCCGCATCTTCCGCACGCAGAAGAGCCAGATCGAGCTCGAAGCGATCCTCGACAAGGGTGCCTTCGACCTCGCGCGGATCCTCGAGTTCGAACCGGACTTCCTGGAGGCCGGGCACGACCACAGCCACGAGGACGAGGTGACCAGCCTGTCGATCACGGCCGACCGGCCGGTAGATCCGGAGAAGTTCCAGAAATGGATGGGTGCCCTGCTGCAGATCAAGGGCGGGGACATCTTCCGCTCCAAGGGCATCCTCGCGATCGACGGCGCGCCGCGCCGCTACGTCTATCAGGGCGTCCACATGATGATGGACAGCGACTGGGGCACGCCGTGGAAGGACGGCGAGAAGCGGTCGAGCAAGCTGGTCTTCATCGGCCGCAATCTCGACGGCGCGAACCTGCAGCGCGCTTTCAACGACTGCCTGAAATAGCGCCGTGAAACCCGATCTCGGCAATCCGGCCTGGCTGCAGACCCTGCCGCCGGCCCGCTCCGTCGCGACCGATGCACCGGTCGCCGCCTGCGCGTTCAACCGCGATGGCTCCACCGTCGGTTTCGCCCTCGGCGACGGCCGCGTTCGCCTGTTGCCGGCCGACCTCAAGGCCGCCGCAGCGGAGGCCGGCGGCGCGGTGCATGGCGGCGCGGTATTGTGCCTCGCGGGCGATCCCGCGGGCGACGGTTTCGTGAGCGGCGGGGACGACGGCCGCCTGCTGCGGATCACGCCCGACGGTACGGCGACCACGCTGGTCGAGCAGAAGGGACGCTGGTTCGACCAGGTCGCGGTGCATCGCGCGACCGGCGCCATCGCCGCCTCCGCGGGCAAGACGGCCTATGTCGTGCGCAACGGCGAAACGCGCGAAGTCGGACCGCATCCCAGCACCGTCGCCGGCATCGATTTCAGCAAGGACGGCAGCCGGATCGCCTGCGCCCACTATGGCGGCATCACGGTGTGGAGCCTGGGCCAGGTCATCCTGCCGCCCCGCCGGCTCGCCTGGCGCGGCAGTCACGTGGCGCTCAAGTGGAGCACGGACGGCAAGTTCATCGCGACCGGCACGCAGGAAAACGACATCCATGTCTGGCGCGTGGCCCAGGCGACGGACATGCGCATGCAGGGCTATCCGGCCAAGGTGAAGTCCCTGTCGTGGACCGCGGACGCGCGTTTCCTCTACACCTCGTCGCAGCCCGTCTTCACCGCCTGGCCGTTCCACGGCAAGGGGCCGGAAGGCAAGCCGCCGCTGCAGTTCGGCGACGAGGGCGCGGGTCTCATGACGGTGGTGGCCGCCCATCCCACGGCCGAGTTCGTAGCCGGCGGCTACGATTCCGGCGAGCTCCAGTTGGGCGACATCAAGAGCAGGCGCTCCGTCGTCCTGAAGATGGCGGACGGCTCGCCGATCACCTGTCTCGCCTGGTCTCCCGAAGGCTATCGCCTTGCTGCCGGCAACGAGGCCGGCGCGATGACGGTACTCGACCTGCAACGGTGAGCAGGCACGGAAGCGGCGGAACCCGGCTCGGGGTTCCGCCGCGACCCCGTATCGTCAGGCCCGGGCCTCGGACCATTTCGGATCGTCGCCCGAGGCGGGCTTCATCTTCCTGATATGGCCGTCGAGTTCGATGTGCAGCTCGGTGAAGACTCCCCTGCGCCGGCCCAGCACCTCGAAATGCTTGGGCTTGCGGCGCGGCAGGCCGACCGGCTCGTAGCCCGCCTCGCGCGCCGCTTCGAGCACGATGGCCGGATCGGCAGGGGCGTGATCGTGCGGACCATGCCCCGGCCCATGGTGCGGCTTCTTGTGCTCGATGCGGATCGTCTCGCCGTCGCGGGTGAGCCGCTCGACCTTCAGTTCGGAGGGCTTCTGTTCGCCCTCCAGCTCCACCTCGTCGCCTACCCGCAGGGCGAGGCGCTCGATTCCCTTCGGCGTCACGTCGGCGAGGATCACGCCGCGGCGTGTCTCGACAGTGAAACGGTGTGCGAAGACGTGGAGGATCTTGCCGGAGATCCGGGTACGGGACTCATTCATCGAAAACTCCTTTCAGGGTGAGAGGCCAGCTTGCTCGTCGATCAGCGCAGCGGCGCCGGCGGCGGAGGAGGCGGCGGAAGACGACGGTCCGGGCCGACACCCGGCCGCGGCGGACGGGGCGGGCCGAATGCTTCCGCGCGTCCGTCGGAATGCGAGAGCACCTCGGCCACGACGAAGCCGCGGTCGAAGCGGCCCTGAACCATGACCTGTTCGCCTCTGGTGACGACGTTGCCGCCCTCGCCGCGCGGTCCGAGCTCGACCAGTGCCCGGCCGCTATCGTCCTGCAGGATGAACTTGTTGCCGAAGATCTCGGCGACCGTTCCCTTCACGGCGACGACGTTATCGGGCTGCATCCTGTCGATGGCGACCGGTGTCAGGAGCATGACCTGCTGCGGCTGCAGGCGGTCGACCGGCGGCGGAGGCGGCGGCTGGACGCCGGCCATCGGAGGCGCGGGCGGAGGCGGCGGTGCGACTACGCCCGTCGCGGGAGCCGGCGTCACCGGTGTCGCGGCAGGTGCGGCCGGCGTCTGTGCGACGGCAATGGCGGCAAGGCCTCCGCTGGTGAGCAGGGCGGCGGAAAGTGCGGAAATCATCGGTCTGGAAAGCATCGAGCGCTCCTGTGGTGGTGTGACGGTGCCACTCTAGGAGCGGGCCCTTGAACCACGCCTGAACCGGGTGGTTCAGGTTGCGTTAAGCCTTCTCGCCGTACGCCATGCCATAAGGGAAAGGTTTGGCGGCCCGGCGCGCGAGGCACTGCAGTCCATGAAGATCCTCCTGGTCGAAGACGACGGGCCTCTTGCCCAGCAGATCGCACAGGCACTGCGCGAGGAGAAATGCGCGGTCGACATCGCCACGAATGGCGAGGATGGCCAGCATCTCGGGGAGACCGAGGCCTACGATGCGGCCGTCCTCGATCTCGGGCTGCCGAAGATCCCTGGAACCGACGTGTTGAAAGCGTGGCGGAAAGCCGGGCGCCCGCTTCCCGTCCTGATCCTGACGGCGCGCGACGGCTGGAGCGACAAGGTCGAAGGTTTCAAGGCCGGTGCCGACGACTATCTCACCAAGCCGTTCCGGGTCGAGGAGCTGATCATGCGCCTGCGGGCGCTCGTGCGGCGCGCCTCCGGGCACGCCGCGCCCCGCCTCTCCTGCGGCCCGCTCTCGTTCGATGCGCAGACCGGCACGTTCGAGCAGGAGGGTCTGCCGCTCAAGTTGACCGCGCTCGAATGGCGGGTGCTGGAATGCCTGATGCTGCGCAAGGATGCCGTCGTCGACCGGCTCGACCTCGCCGAGAAAGTGTACGAAGGCGATGCCGGCACCGATTCGAATTCGCTCGAGGTGATCGTCGCCCGGCTTCGGCGGAAGATCGGCCGCGAGGCCATCGAAACGGTCCGCGGGCGCGGCTACCGGCTGGTATGCCGACGCGGATGACCGGGCCTTCTTCCGACCGTCCCGCCGCAAGCCGGCCGGCCGGGCGCCTATCCCTGGGAGCGCGGCTGCTGGCGGCCGCCTGTGCCTTCATCGTCGTCGCCCTGCTCGTTGCCGGCATCGCGATCGGCTTTGCGTTGCACCGGTTCGTGCAAAGGCAGGTCGACGAACGCCTCGACACACAAATCGTGTTCCTCGCTTCGATGCTGCACCGGCAGGGCGAAGATGGGATCGGTCTTGCCGGGGAGGCGAACGGTCCGCCTTTCGACAGGCGTCTGCGCGGTTGGTACTGGCAGGTCGCGGGGCCGCAAAACACCCTGGCGTCGCGCTCTCTGGCCGGTCAGTTGCTCGACCCGCCCGTCCTGGCATCTCCCGTCCTCGCGCCGCCGCGCCCTGCGCCGCCGGGGCCACCACCTGGAGGACGCCCGCCGCCCCGACGGGCCGACGGTGTCGGTCCGGACGGACAGTCGCTCTACATCCGTGTCCAGACAGCCAGCGTCGACGGCGTGCCGGTCACGATCCTCGCCAGCGCCCCGAGGACCGCCATCACCGACCCATTGATCGACGCGATGACCGCGCTTGCGCTCTGCCTCGCGGCGCTCGGCCTCGTTCTTGCGCTGGCCATGATGCTGCAGGTGCGGCTTGGCCTGCGTCCGCTGGCGCGCCTGCGCACCGCCATCGCCGACGTTCGCGCGGGCCGTAGCGACCGTGTGCCCGAGCCGCAACCGGCAGAGCTGCAGCCGCTGGTCGCCGAGTTGAACGCCCTGCTGGAGCAGAACGCCGCGATGCTCGAACGCGCCCGCCGGCATGTCGCCAACCTCGCACACGGCCTCAAGACTCCCCTGGCGACCCTGTCCGTGGCGCTGTCGCGGGAGCGCACGTCCGGGCCGCTGGCCGAGCTGCTCGACACGATGGAGCGGCGCATCCGCCACCATCTCGGCCGCGCCCGCAGCGCCGCGCTCGCCGGCCCACCGCGCGCGCAGACGGCCGTCTCGGACAGGCTGCAGGGCCTGATCGATGTTCTCTCGCGCGTCCATGCCGACAGGAAGATCGCGGCGACCATGGAGATATCGCCGGGCCTGACCGTCGCCTGCGAGCAGCAGGATTTCGACGAGATTGCCGGCAACCTGCTCGAGAATGCCTTCAAATGGGCACGGCATCTCATCGTCGTGCAGGGCGCCGCCCGCGACCGGTCGGTCGTGCTGACCATCGACGACGATGGGCCCGGCGTCGCGGCGTCGGAGATCGACAAGGTGCTTAAGCCTGGCCAGCGCCTCGACGAGTCCGCACCGGGTTTCGGGTTCGGCCTGTCGATCACACGCGAGCTGGTCGAACTCTACGGCGGCACGCTCGATTTCGGCCGCAGCCCTGCCGGCGGCCTGCGGGTCGCACTCACCCTCCCGCACGCCTGAACAAAGGCAGGCGCCAGCCTAACGCTCCCTGACGAGCACCCGATGGCTGACCAGGCAGAGAACGCCGGCGATGCCCATGGCCGTCGTCATCGGCGCGATGGTGCCATCGAAGGTCTGTCCCACGATGGCGCCGAAGATCGCACCGGCGCCAAACGTCATGACGCCCATCAACGACGAGGCCGTGCCCGCCATGTGCGGGTAGCGCTGCATCGCCATCGCCGTGGAGTTGGGCGCGATCAGGCTGAGCGTCGCGATCTGGAACACAAGGCAGACCAGGAAGGGCCACAGGCCGATCGTGCCGTAGCGCGATTCGATCCAGCCCATGACCATCGCCACGCTGCCGGCCACCGCCGGCACGATCACCGCGTAGCGGAGGATGCGGCCGGCCCCGATGAGACGCACGAAGCGCGCATTGAACAGGCTGCCGATGGTCATGAAGACCACCATGCCTCCGAACACCACGCCGTAGAAACGCGGCGAGATCCCGTAGCGCTCGATGAAGACGAACGGCGACCCCGAGATGTACGAGAACAGGGCGGCGAACATGAAGGACGAGGTGAAAGCATAGCCCATGAAGGTGCGCGTCGTGAGCAACTCGCCGAAGCGCTTGAGGATCTGGGTGAAGACGAGAGGCTGGCGGTACTCCGGCTTCAGCGTCTCCGGGAGGTGGAACCAGGCGACGACGAAGGCGATCACGCCGGCCGAGGCCAGCACCCAGAAGATGGTGCGCCACCCGGAAAGCCACATCACCTGTCCCCCGATCACGGGGGCCAGCATCGGGGCGATGGAGGTGCAGGCCATCATGAGCGACATCGCGCGCGCCGCGTGATCCTTCTCGGCGAGGTCGCGCACCATGGTGCGCGCCAGCACGACACCGCCGCAGGCGGCGAGCCCCTGCAGGAAGCGCAGCGCGATGAGCTGGCCGGCCGCCGCCGCGAAGGCGCAACCGATGCTTGCCAGCACATAGATCAGGAGCCCGCCCAGGATGACCGGCCGCCGGCCGTAGCGGTCTCCAGCCGGCCCGTAGAAGACCTGGCCCACGCCGAAGGCGATCATGAAGGCCGACAGGGTGAGCTGGATGTCACCCGCCGTGGAGCGCAGATCGACGGCGATCACCGGCAGGGCCGGCAGGTACATGTCGATCGACAGAGGGGTGAAGGCCGACAGCAGCGCGAGCACCGCAAGGAGGAGCGGCGTCAGCGTCGGACGGGAGGTGGTGTTCATTGCGTCGTGGCTCTACAGGCATCCATGGCGTCCCGCCATGCTATAAGCGGACCATGACGTCGCTGCCTGACCTGTCAGAAACGCAAATCCGCCGGTACGCGCGTCATATCGTCCTGCCGGAGGTCGGTGGCATCGGCCAGGCGCGCCTGATCGCGGCCAAGGTCCTCGTCGTCGGCGCGGGCGGCCTCGGCGCACCTCTCCTGCAGTATCTCGCAGCCGCAGGCATCGGCACAATCGGCGTGATCGACCACGATTCGGTCGATCTCTCCAACCTGCAGCGCCAGGTCATTCACCGCACGGGCGACGTGGGTATGTCCAAGGTCGAGAGTGCGCGGCGCGCCCTGCACGACATCAATCCCGAAATCGACGTGCGGCCGCACGCCGAACGCCTGACCGAGGGCAATGCGGAGCACCTGATCGCGGAGTACGACGTCGTCGCCGACGGCAGCGACAATTTCGCGACACGCTATCTCCTGAACGATGTCTGCTTCCGGCTGCGCAAGACCCTCGTCTCCGCCGCGATCCTGCGGTTCGACGGCCAGATATCGACCTACAAGGCCTGGGCCGGTCCCGAGCATCCCTGCCTGCGCTGCATCTTTCCCGCCGCGCCGTCCGAGGATGCCGTGCCGAGCTGCGCGCAGGCCGGCGTGCTGGGCGCACTCGCCGGCACGCTGGGCGCGTTGCAGGCCACCGAGGTGGTCAAGGAGGTGCTGGGCATCGGACGGTCGCTGTCGGGCCGGCTGGTCCTGTACGACGCGCTGGGCGGGACTTTCGACGAGATGACGATCGCCAAGCGCGGCGACTGCCCGACCTGCGGCGACTCCCCGGGGCCTGCAGCGTGAGCGGCGGCGTCTCTATCATCGTGCGCCAGGGCGACTATGCCAGCGTCCATTACGGGTTCGCGCTGGCGGCCGGCGCGCTCGCCGTGAACCGGCCCGCCGTCCTGTTCTTCACCATGGCCGGGATCCGGGCGCTGCAAGGCCCGCCGCCTCCTCTAGACGGCTGGGAGCACGACGCCGTCAATCGCGCACGCGGCGTCGGCGACTTCGAAACCCTGCTTCAAGCCTGCGTCGAGCTTGGCGCCCGCTTTATCGTGTGCGAAATGGGCCTGCGGTCGCTCGCCATCGACCGTTCCAGCCTGCGGGCCGACGTGCCATTCACGGTCGCCGGGATCGTGACCTTGCTGGAAGAGACCACTCCGGGCATGCACCTCGTGTCCCTTTGACCGTTCGGGAGACTTCATGACATCCGCCGCCTTCGACGTGCTGGGAATCGGCAATGCCATCGTCGACGTGATCACACGGGCCGATGACGGCTTCCTCGGCCGCCATGGCCTCGTGAAGGGCAGCATGATGCTGATCGACGAGGCGCGGGCCGAGAGCCTCTATGCCGATATGGGCCCCGGCATCGAAATTTCCGGCGGCTCCTGCGGCAACACGATGGCCGGCATCGCCTCGTTCGGCGGCAAGGGTGCCTATATCGGCAAGGTGCGCGACGACCAGCTCGGCAAGGTCTTCGGCCACGACCTCAAGGCCACGGGCGTGTCGTTCGAGACCCCCAGCGCCACCCAGGGCCCCTCCACCGCGCGCTGCCTCATCCTCGTGACGCCGGACGCGCAGCGCACGATGAATACCTATCTGGGCGCCTGCACCGGTCTCGGCCCTAACGACATCGACGCGCAGCGGGTCGCATCGGCCCAGGTCACCTATGTCGAGGGCTATCTGTGGGATGCGCCCGCCGCCAAGCAGGCGGTGCTCAAGGCGTTCGACGCCGCTCACGCGGCCGGCCGCAAGGTCTCGATCACCCTGTCCGACTCCTTCTGCGTCCACCGCTACCGCGACGAGTTCCGCGACCTGATCCGTAACAAGGTCGATATCCTGTTCGGCAACGAATCGGAGATCACCGCGCTGTACGAGGTCGATAGCTTCGAGAAGGCCCTGGAGGCCGCCCGCAAGGAGGCCAAGATCGCGGCGCTGACGCGCAGCGAGAAGGGCTCGGTGGTCATCAAGGGCAGCGAGACCTACGAGGTACCGGCCGCTCCCGTCGCCAAGGTCGTCGACACGACGGGCGCCGGCGACCTCTACGCCGCGGGCTTCCTGTTCGGCTTCACGAGCGGCAAGCCGCTTGCCGAATGCGCACGCCTGGGCGGCATCGCCGCTGCCGAGGTGATCTCCCATGTCGGCGCCCGCCCCGAACAGCCGCTCAAGGGCCTGATTTGAGCGCTCCCGCCCAGGCGCGCGGCTGGCGCGAGTCGCTGGCGACCTATCGCCATCCGCGCGTCATCCAACTGCTGTTCCTCGGCTTCTCCGCCGGGCTGCCGTTCCTGCTGGTCTTCTCGACGCTGTCGGCGTGGCTGCGCGAGTACGGCATCAGCCGTACCGCGATCGGCTTCATCAGCTGGATCGGCATCACCTATTCCTTCAAGTTCGTCTGGTCGCCGGTCGTCGACCGTGTTCCGCTGCCGCTGCTGACGCGGTGGCTGGGACGCCGCCGTTCCTGGATGCTGCTGGCCCAAAGCGGTATCGTGGGCGGCCTGCTCGCGATGGCATTCTGCGATCCGCGCATCGAGCTGTGGTGGATGGTCGTGTTCGCGTTGATCGTCGCGTTCTCGTCGGCCACGCAGGACATCGCGCTCGACGCCTTCCGCATCGAGGCGACCGACGCAAGCCTGCAGGGCGCGACGGCCGCAACCTATCAGCTCGGCTACCGCATCGCCGTCCTCGCGGCCGGGGCCGGCGCGCTCTACGTCGCGGAGTTCGTCTCGTGGAAAGCGGCCTATCAGACCATGGCCGCACTCGGGCTTGTCGGCCTCGTTACGACACTGGTCATCACCGAGCCCGACCGTCGCCTGGCGACCGGCACCAGCGAACTCGAGGGCAAGGTCGCCACGTTCGCCGCAGGGCTCGGGGCGATGCCGGACTGGGCACGCAAGGCGATGATCTTCGTCTACGGCGCCATCGTCTGCCCGTTCGTCGATTTCTTCTCGCGATTCGGCTGGATGGCCGTGGTCCTGCTGCTGTTCATCGGCCTGTTCAGGCTGTCGGACATCGCGATGGGCGTGATGGCCAATCCCTTCTATATCGACATGGGATTCACCAAGGACCAGATCGCCGACGTCTCCAAGATCTTCGGATTCGTCATGACCATCCTCGGCGCGTTGCTGGGCGGTGCGCTGGTGTTCCGGGTCGGCGCGGCGCGGCTGCTGGCCCCCGCCGTGTTCCTGATCGCTGCGAGCAACCTCACCTTCTCGTGGCTCGCCTGGGTCGGCCAGCCGGATCTCATGATCCTGACGATCGCCATCAGCGTCGACAATCTGGTGGGCGGGATGTCGGGCTCGATCTTCATCGCGTTCCTGTCGGGCCTGACGAACACCGCCTACACGGCAACGCAGTACGCCCTTTTCACCTCGATCATGACCTTGCCCGGCAAGCTGCTCGGCGGGTCTTCAGGGTGGGTCGTGGACCGACTGCAGGAAGAGTTCTCGACCACGCACAAATTCGGCGGCTACGCGATCTTCTTCGTCTATACGGCATTGCTCGGCCTGCCGGCCTTCGTGCTGGCCATGATCGTTCGCCGCCGCTTCGAAAAAGAAACCCCTCCTTCCTGAGGAAGGAGGGGTCAGTAATCGGCATCGGGTGTGGTCCGAGCCGGGGGAACCGGCCCATTCCGGAGCGGGGCGTGGGGTTGCCTGCTGGAATGGGCAATCCCGATCTACGCTCCGGACGCTACGAAACCGTGACTCCCCGTGTGGAAAACCTCAATTCGGCGTGGCGTCGAGCGCGTAGCCCGCGGCGCGCACGGTCCGGATGACGTCCGCATTGTCGTCGCCGTTCAGCGCCATGCGCAGACGACGGATATGCACGTCGACGGTGCGCGCCTCGACATAGACGTCCTTGCCCCAGACGGCATCGAGCAGCTGCTCGCGCGAGAAGACGCGGCCGGGATGCTCCATGAAATGCCGCAGCAGGCGGAACTCGGTGGGCCCCAGATGTAGCGGCTTGCCGCCGCGCGTCACGCGATGCGCCACGAGGTCCATCACGATGTCGGCGTAGGACAGGGCCTCCTCGGCGAGCGCCGGGCGGATGCGGCGCAGCACCGCGCGGATGCGGGCGATCAGCTCGGTCGGCGAGAACGGCTTGGCGACATAGTCGTCGGCCCCGGCATCGAGGCCTCGCACCCGGTCCCCTTCCTCGCCGCGCGCCGTCAGCATGATGATCGGCACGTTGGCCGTCGCCGTCTGGCGGCGCAGCTGCCGGCAGACCTCGATGCCCGACATCAACGGCAGCATCCAGTCGAGCAGGATGAGATCCGGCACGTCCTCGCGCACCGCCCGCAGCGCCTCCTCGCCGTCATAGGCGACGGCGACCTTGAAGCCCGACTGCTCGAGGTTGTAGCGCAGGAGCTCCACGAGCGCCGACTCGTCCTCGACGACGAGGACGCGCGGCTTCATGGTCTGCGCCTGGGCATCCCGCCGCACGGTGCTGGGAGCTGCCATGCTCACGGCGTCGTGCCCGCGGCGTAGAGCGCGGCGCTGCCCTTGGGGCGCGCCTCCTCGAAGCCATGACCGGTCGAGCGGAAGCTCACCAGCTCGGCGATGTTGGTGACATGGTCGCCCGCCCGCTCGATGTTCTTCGCCATGAAGAGAAGATGCGTGCACGCCGTGATCGTGCGCGGGTCTTCCATCATGTAGGTCAGCAGTTCGCGGAAAAGGCTCGTGTAGACCTGGTCGATCTCCTCATCGCGCTGCCACACGTCGTGGGCCTTGACGACGTCTCCATGAGCGAAGGCGTCGAGCACGTCCTTGAGCGCGGTGCGCACCAGTCGTCCCAGCCGCTCGATGCCGTTGACGGCGGACGGCGGCACCGAGCCCTGCGCCAGCACGATGCTGCGCTTGGCGGTGTTCTTGGCGTAGTCGGCGATCCGCTCCAGCGCGGCGGCGATCTTGATCGACGACAGGATGACGCGCAGGTCGACGGCCATCGGCTGGCGCAGCGCCAGGAGCTGCACCGTCTGCTCCTGCACGGCGACGTCGAGGGCATCGACGCGTGCATCGTCGGCGATCACCTTCTCGGCAATCTCCGTGTCGCGATCGCGCAGGGCCGACAGCGACTGGGCAAGCTGCGCCTCGGCGAGGCCGCCCATCTCGCTGATGGTCGCGCTGAGACGTTCGAGCTCTTCGTCGAAACGCTTCAGGGTATGTTCGGGCATGGTCTGTCCCTTCTTCTCGCTCTGCTTCGTCTCAGCCGAACCGGCCGGTGATGTAGGCCTGGGTCCGCTTGTCCGTCGGCGTCGTGAACAGCGACGCGGTCGGGCCGAACTCGATCAACTCGCCGAGATACATGAAGGCGGTGAAGTCGGAGACGCGGGCGGCCTGCTGCATGTTGTGGGTCACGATCACGATCGTGTAGTCCTTCTTCAGCTCGTCGATCAGCTCCTCGATCTTCGCCGTCGAGATCGGATCGAGCGCCGAGCAAGGTTCGTCGAACAGGATCACCTCCGGCTTCACGGCGACGGTGCGCGCGATGCAGAGGCGCTGCTGCTGGCCGCCCGACAGGCTCTGGCCGGAGGCGTTGAGCTTGTCCTTCACCTCGTCCCACAACGCCGCGCGGCGCAGCGCGGACTCAACGCGGCCGTCGAGTTCGGACTTGGGCAGGCTCTCGTAAAGCCGCACGCCGAAGGCGATGTTCTCGTAGATCGACATCGGGAACGGGGTCGGCTTCTGGAACACCATGCCGATGCGCGAGCGCAACAGGTTGATGTCCTGTCCGTCGCGCAACAGATTGTCGCCGTCGAACATCACCTCGCCGGTCGCGCGCTGGCCCGGATAGAGGTCGTACATCCGGTTCAGGATACGCAGCAGCGTGGACTTGCCGCAGCCCGAGGGGCCGATGAAGGCCGTCGTCTTGTTGGCATAGAGCGACAGGGTGATGCCCTTGAGGGCGCGGCTGTCGCCATAGAAGAACTCGAGGTTGCGGATCGAGATCTTCTCGGGAAGGCCGGCCGTGTCGACCTTGGCATGGCTGGCGACGGGAACGGCGACGTTGGTGGTTTGCAGGCTCATTGGGATTTCCTGGCGGCGGTGAGCGAACGGGCGATGATGCTGAGGGTCAGCACCGTGACGGTGATCAGCAGCGCGCCTGTCCAGGCGAGCTTCTGCCACTCGGCGTAGGGCGACAGAGCGAACTGGAAGATGACCACCGGCAGGCTGGGCATCGGCTGGTTCATGTTCATGCTCCAGAACTGGTTGTTCAGGGCAGTGAACAGGAGCGGCGCGGTCTCGCCGCTGATGCGGGCGACGGCCAGGAGGACGCCGGTCACGATGCCCGCCTGGGCCGCCCGGTAGGCGATGCGGACGATCATGTGGGCGCGCGGCAGGCCGATCGAGGCGGCGGCCTCGCGCATCGTGTCGGGCACCAGCGAGAGCATGTCCTCCGTGGTACGGACCACGACCGGGATGACGATGATGGCCAGTGCCACCGCGCCCGCCCAGCCCGAGAAGTGACCCATCGGCGCGACCATGATCTCGTAAACGAAGAGGCCGATCACGATCGAGGGCGCGCTGAGCAGGATGTCGTTGATGAAACGCACGATGCTCGACAGCTTGTCGTGGCGCCCGTACTCCGCGAGGAAGGTCCCGGCCAGGATGCCGATCGGCGTGCCGATGAGCACGGCGAGCACCGTCATGACGACGCTGCCGGCGATCGCGTTGAGCAGGCCGCCCGCGGCGCCCGGCGGCGGCGTCATCTCGGTAAAGACCGAGAGCGAAAGGCCGCCCAGTCCCTTGAAGAGCAGGACCCCGAGGATGAGGACCAGCCAGCCGAGGCCGAAGATGGTGGCGACGAGCGCGAGGCCCTTGGCGACCGCGTTGCGGCGACGACGCCTCGAATAGAGGCCCGAGTTGGCGGTTGCGGCGCTCATGGCTACCTCCCCTGCCGCTGCAGGCGCATCAGCATGTAGCGCGCGATGGCCAGCACGACGAAGGTGATGAAGAACAGGATCAGGCCCAGCGCGATCAGGGACGAGGTGTAGAGGTCGCCGACCGCCTCGGTGAATTCATTGGCGATCGAGGCCGATATCGTCGTGCCCGGCGCCAGCAGCGAGGCCGACACATGGTGCGCGTTGCCGATCACGAAGGTGACCGCCATCGTCTCCCCGAGGGCACGGCCCAGGCCGAGCATGAAGCCGCCGATCACGCCGACGCGGGTGAAGGGCAACACCACGTTGCGGAACACTTCCCAGGTGGTGCAGCCGACACCGTACGCCGCTTCCTTGAGGACCGGCGGCACCGCCTCGAACACGTCGCGCGAGATCGAGGTAACGAACGGGAGCACCATGATCGCGAGGATGAGCGCGGCGGTCAGCATGCCGATGCCGTAGGGCGGACCGGCGAACAGCGAGGACAATACCGGCACGTTCTCGAAGGTCGCGATCAGCCCCGGCTGGACATACTCCTGCAGGAAGGGCGCGAAAACGAACAGGCCCCAGATGCCGTAGATGATGCTGGGAATGCCGGCGAGCAGCTCGATGGCGATGCCGATCGGGCGCCGCAGCATCTTCGGGCAGAGCTCGGTCAGGAAGAAAGCGATCATCAAGCCGACCGGCACGGCGATCAGCATAGCGATGAAGGACGTGACTAGCGTGCCGAAGATCGGGGCCAGGGCGCCGAACTTCTCGGTGACCGGATTCCAGGATTCGTCGAACAGGAAGCCGAACCCGAACGTCCCGAGCGCCGGAGCCGCGCCGATCACCAGGGCGACGATGACACCGCTCAGCAGGACCAGGACGGTGAGCGCCGCGCCACGCGTCAGATTGTGGAAGATCACGTCGGTGAGGCGAAGGCGCCTCAGGACCGCCGCCCGCGAGGACGGCATGGCCATCGGCGCTTCCGCGCCCTTCAAAGCAACTTCGCTCACATCTCGCCCCCTCGAAACCATGCCCCTCCCCCAGCAAAGAGGGCGGATGCCACCAGCACCCGCCCCTCGGACGTCAGTTGGTCGGCGAAAACAGCGGCTTGCCGTCGGCGCCCTTGATCTCCGTCGACCACATCTTCTGGATATCGGTCACGACGCTCTGCGGCATCGGGACGTAATCGAGTTCCTCGGCCATCTTGCCGCCCTTCGCATACGACCACGCGAAGAACTTCAGGGCCTCGGCGGTCTCGGCCGCCTTCTCGGGCTTCTTGTAGAGCAGGATCCAGGTCGCCGCCGTCATCGGCCAGGACTGGTCGCCCGGCTGGTTGGCGAGGATGACGCCATAGCCCGGCTGCGCCTTCCAGTCGGCATTGGCCGCGGCCGCCTGGAAGGTCGCCGAGGTCGGCTCGACGGTCTTGCCGGCCTTGTTGACCATCTTGGTGTGGATCAGCTTGTTCTGCTTGGCGTAGGCATATTCGACATAGCCGATCGCACCCTTGGTCTGGGCGACATTGCCGGCAACGCCTTCGTTGCCCTTGGCGCCGATGCCGACCGGCCACTGCAGGGCCGTGCTGACGCCGACCTTGCTCTTCCACTCCGGGCTGATCTCGGCGAGGTAGTAGGCGAAATTATAGGTCGTGCCCGACCCGTCCGAGCGGCGGACCGGAACGATCGCCTGCTTCGGCAGCTTGGCGTTCGGGTTCAGCTTGGCGATCGCGGCGTCGTCCCAGCTCTTGATCTGGCCGAGATAGATCTTGGCGATCACCTCGCCGTCGAGCGTCAGCTCGCCCGGCTTGATGCCTTCGAGGTTCACGACCGGGACAATGGCGCCCATGACGGCCGGGAACTGGGCGAGGCCGGACTCGTCGAGATCCTTGCCCGAGAGCGGCGCGTCGGTCGCACCGAACGTCACCGTCTTGGCCTTGATCTGCTTGATCCCGCCGCCCGAGCCGATCGACTGGTAGTTGAGACCGTTGCCGGTCTCCTTCTTGTAGGCGTCCGCCCACTTGGCATAGATCGGATAGGGGAAAGTCGCGCCGGCGCCGGAAATGTCCATCGCGTGCGCAGCCACCGACGTGAAGGCAAGCGCTGCCGACGTCAGGACGATTTTTGCAAAGTGCATCAGGTTCTCCTTCGGAATTTCGAAGCGAGCATCCCCTAGGGGCCACAGGTCACCGGGATATTACGCTTATGTGACGATTGCGTTACACGCCGGGAGACAGGGGCCCATCAGCGGCGAAAAGCATATACTTATCAAAGACTTGGGACTTCCGCGTCAGGACGTTGCAACTGTCACAAACACTTCGCAACAGCCCACCGGGCGTTCCCGATGGTGCGCTTCTTCAGCGAGGCGCATGCAGTCCGGCATGGCCCGCGCCAGCACGATTGCCTCCGCCCGCTAAGGCCTGCTGGTCGAAGAGATGATCGCCTGAAGGCGGGAGAGACAGGCTTCGGCCATGTCGGCGGCCGTCGCCGGCGACCCGGCGAGATCGCCACCCTCGCCGATGCGAGAGGATCCGTGCAGCGAAGCTCGAAATGCGCATCGTGCCCCGGCGGACGAAGGCCCGGCCGGATGCGGCAGATGCCTTTCAGGCGTGGATGTGGTCGTGTTCGTGACGATGCCGTTCGCGGCCGAGTTCGGCCGGCACGACATGGAGCTGGCCGTGGCGCACGCCGCGCTGGCTCACCGTGTCGTCGGCCATCGCGCGCACCGCCTCGACCGGGCCGCGCAGCACCGAGACCTCCAGGCAGGAATCATGATCGAGATGGACGTGTAGCGTCGCGACCTGCAGGTCGTGGTGGCGATGCTGGGCCTGGGTCAGCCGGCGGCCCAGGTCGCGGGTCTCGTGGTCGTACACATAAGCGAGGGTCGCGATGCAGAAGCCCTCGTTGCGCCCAGAGGCGCTACCCTCCATCCGCTCCTCGGCCTGCACCCGGCGCAGGATGTCGCGGAGCGCCTCCGAGCGGCTGGCGTAGCGATGCTTTTTCATGTGGGCGTCCAACGTGGAAAGAAGCTCCTCGTCGATCGAAAGGGTCACGCGCTGCACCACTGCCTCCCTGAATCGCTGCGGCGACAGGATAGGCCGGCCGGTCGGCAATCCCAATCGCACTCTGGCCGGCCGGCCCTGGATTGTACGCTCCTTCCTCCCGTCGTATGAAAAATCATGAGACTTCGATTACTTGCGGTCGCGCTGGCCGCGACGATGGGCGCGGTCGGCGCTGGCGCCCAGACTCCTGCCACCCGCAATTCGACCGCCGTGATCGCCGTGAGTGCCGACCCGGGCCAGCTCAATCCGGCGATCTCGACCGCCAGCCCGGTACATGCGGTGGCCGATTCCCTCTTCAACGGGCTGGTGACGCTCGACCGCGAGGGCAATGTCGGCCCCGATCTCGCGAGATCCTGGTCGATCTCCGAAGACGGGCTGGAAGTCCGGTTCGAGCTGTTCCCCAGCGTGACATGGCACGACGGACGGGCTTTCACGTCGGCCGACGTCAAATACACGTTCGAGGAGGTCCTGTTCCGCTTCCATGCCCGCGCCCGGGCCGGGTTGGCCCCTGCCGTCGCCGCCATCGAGACGCCCACACCGGATACCGTCGTCTTCCGCATGAAGCGGCCGCATCCTGCGCTCCTGCGCCAGCTCGACGTGACCGAGGCGCCGATCCTGCCGCGCCATCTCTACGAGGGCAGCGATCCCGCCCGCAACGAGGCCAACGCAAGGCCGGTCGGAACAGGCGCCTTCCGCTTCGAAAGCTATCGTCGCGACGACAGCGTCGTGCTGACGCGTAACCCGGCCTACTTCAAGCCGGGCCTGCCGAAGCTGGAGCGGCTCGTCTTCCGCGTCATACCGGAGGCCAACACCCAGATCGCCGCGCTGACCAACGGCGAGGTCGATTATCTCGGCCGCGTGGCGCCCGCCGACGTCGAACGCCTGAAGGGCAAGGCGACGCTGGCCGACACGACGGCCGGGCCCGGCGGCGCGAACTGCATCATGACGCTTTCCTTCAACCTGCAGCGTCCGCGGCTCGCCGAGCTGCCGGTGAGACAGGCGATCGCACACGCGGTGGATCGCACGCAGCTTCTTCAGCGCGTCCAGTTCGGCCAGGGGCGCGTGCCGCAGGCACCGATCCACTCGGCCATCGCCTGGGCCACGCTGCCCGGCGCACTGCAGGCCTACGACACCGATCCTGCGAAGGCGAACGCGCTCCTCGACGCGGCCGGTCTTGCGCGCGCGCCCACGGGCGAACGGCTGACGCTCGAACTGCTGATGTTCCCGGCCTTCGCACGCTATGGCGAATTGTTGCGGCAACAGCTTGGCGCCGTGGGAATCGCCGTCATCTTGAAGCCGCTAGATCCCGCCACCTTCGCCACGGCCGTCTTCACGCAGCGCGCCTTCGACCTCGCCCTGATCTCGTATTGCAACGGCGTCGACCCCGAGATCGGCGTCCGCCGGATGTATCATTCCAGCGCCATCGGCACCGTGCCTTTCTCGAACGCGGCCGCGTATCGCAATGGCGAGGTCGACCGCCTGTTCGACGCCGCGGGCGCGGCGATCGACACCGACCGCCGCGGCGAAGCCTACCGGGCAATGCAGCGGATCGTGGCACGCGACCTGCCCTACTGGTGGCTGGTCGAGACCGACTTCACCTCTGCCTGGCGCGAGTCGCTGGCCGACTTCGCGCCGTGGTCGGGCCAGTTCGCCGAAAGCGCGCGCCCAGCACGCTAAGGGTCTCGGGGCCGGCGGCAATGGGAATCGTGAGACGCCTGCTCTTTCTCGCGGGCACCGTCTGGCTCGCGGCGACCCTCGCCTTCCTGTTGATCCATCTCGCGCCGGGCAGTCCCGCCATAGCGCTCGCGGGCGAGTCGGGGGCGCCCGGCTACGAGGACGAGATCCGCCGGCTGCACGGGCTCGACAGGCCCCTGCCGGAAATCTACCTCTCCTGGCTGAGCAGCCTCGCGAGCGGCGACCTCGGCGTGTCCTACCGTTACCAGCAGCCGGTGCTGGCCCTCATCCTGGAGCGGCTGCCCGTGACCATGGCGCTCGTGGTGCCGGCCATCGTGCTGTCGGCGCTTGCAGGAATTGGCCTCGGTCTTGCGCAGGTGCCCGTCCATGGCCGGCCGAGGCGAGGTTTCGTCGGTGCGATGGCTTCGCTCCATGCCCTGCCGAGCTACGTCGTGGGGCAGCTCCTCGTGGTCGTCTTCGCGCTCGGCCTCGGTCTGCTGCCGGTGCAGGGGCTGGTCGAGGTACGCTCGACCGCGACGGGGATGGCGAGCCTGCTCGACATGGCGCGGCACCTCGTCCTTCCGGTTCTCGCCCTGGCGCTCCATCACGCGGCGTTCGTGGCGCTCCTGACGCGGGCACGGGTCGCCGACGAGCTTGCCCGTCCCTATGTGGTCACGGCAGCCGCAAAGGGGGTGCGGCCGGGCACCGTGCGCCGCCGTCATGCCCTGCCGAATGCCCTGCTGGGCATCGCGACTCTGTTCGGCGCGCGCATCGGCGCGTTCGTCGCGGGTGCCGTCGTGATCGAGACCTTGTTCGCCCTCCCGGGACTCGGCCGTCTTGCCGTTGCCTCGGCAATCGCCCGCGATCATCCCGTCGTGATCGGCATCGTCCTGGTCGCCACGTTCGTTGTCGTCGCAACGAACCTCGCCATCGACGCGCTGCTGCAAGGCCTCGATCCCCGCCTGCAGGACGGCACGCCATGAATTGGATCGTCGCGGCTGTCGGACGGCAGCGCCTGATTTGCGGCGCGCTGCTCGCGACACTCTATCTCGCCTGCCTCGTCCTCGGGCCGGCAGGCACGCTCGCCACGCTGCCGATGGCCGCCCCCTTCCTGCCGCCCTCGCTGGCCCATCCGCTCGGCACCGACGATCTCGGCCGCGATCTGCTCGCCGCCGTGGCGCAGGGCGGTCGCACGTCGCTTTCCGTCGCGGCCCTCGCGACCGCGCTGTCGGTCGGACTGGGAACGTTCGCCGGTCTCGTTGCCGGCCTCGGCCCGCGCCTTGCCGACGAATTGGCGATGCGGCTTGGCGACATCGTGCTCAGCCTTCCGGCCCTGTTGTTTGCCCTTCTCGTCGCCTCGCTGTTCGGCGGCTCCGCCCTGAACCTGGCCTTCGTTCTCGGTCTGTCGCGCTGGCCGGTCGTGGCGCGGCTGGTGAGATCCGAGACGCAGGCCCTTCGCCACAGCGATTTCGTCCGCGGCGCCGTCGCCGTCGGGACCCCGCCGCTGCGCCTGGCGACGCGCCATATCCTGCCGCACGTCGCGAGCGCCGCCCTGCCGGCGACGGGAATCCTGTTCGGCGGGGCCGTCCTTGCCGAATCCGCACTGGCGTTCGTCGGGCTCGGAGATCCCCGCCTGACGAGCTGGGGCCACCTGATCGCCGCCGGCTACGCCTTCCTCGGCCATGGCTGGTGGATGTGGGCCTTTCCGACGCTCGCCCTCTGCATCACGTCGGCGCTCGTTGCCCTGGCAGCAGAACCCGGAGTCCGACCGAACTAGTAGCGGTGCGGATGCGGTGCCAGCGCCTGGAGGGTCACGGTGAATGTCGAGCCACGACCCTGGGCGCTCTGGATATCCAGCCGGCCGCGATGCCGGTTCACGACGTGCTTGACGATCGCGAGCCCGAGACCGGTGCCGCCGAGCTGCCGCGAACGCGCGGCGTCGACGCGATAGAACCGCTCGGTCAGCCGCGGCAGGTGGGCGGGGGCGATGCCGTCGCCCTCGTCGGCCACGGCGACTGCGATGCGCTCGTCCCCCGACGAGACCGCGGAGACGCGGACCACCGTCGCCGGCCGCGTGTACTTGATCGCATTGTCGATCAGGTTCTGGAAGACGATGGTCAGCTCGTCGGAATCGCCCACCGCCTGCGGCAAGCCCTGCGCGACATCGAGCTCCAGCTTCACGTTGCGAGACGCCGCCTTGAGCTGGAGCAGGTCGAGGACGGAGCGCAGCACGCGGCCGAGATCGACCGGCGCGGCGGGACGTGCATGTTCGTGCTGTTCGATGCGCGACAGCATCAGCAGGTCGTCGACCAGCCGGCGCATGCGATCGGCCTGTTCGGCCATGATGGCGAGGAAGCGCTCGCGCGCCGCCGTATCGTCGCGGGCCGGCCCGCGCAGCGTCTCGATGAAGCCGGCGAGACCCGCAATCGGCGTCTTCAGCTCGTGGCTGGCGTTGGCGACGAAGTCGGCGCGCATGCGTTCGGCCCGTCGCAGGGCGGTTGTGTCGTGCAGGACGATCAGCGCAAGAGAACCATCGGCCGCAGCGCGTGGCAGGCGCCGAAGATGGGCCACCATGTCGAGTTCCGGCGGGCCTTGCAGGGCGACGTCGACGGAACTCTGGTCGCCGTTCGCGAAATTGCCGTCGGGTCCCTGCTCGAGCAGCGCGTCGACCGCGGCGAGAAGCTGTGGCTGGCGCAGCAGGCTCGAGAGATCGCGCTCCGTCCCCGGTCCGCCCAGCAGGAGGCTCGCCGCGAGGTTGGTGCGCACGATGCGGCGCTGGCGGTCCACCGAGATCAGGGGATCCGGCAGGCCGTCCACGATCGTCTGCGCCGATGCCGCCAGATTGTCGACGGCCGCGCGCTGACGACGCCAGCCGCTCGACAGCGTCGCCGCCGCCGCCGCCAGTTCCTCCGTCGCCGGAGCGAAGGACAGGCGCGGCATCACCGGCTCGCGAGCGTCGGACAATTCGCTCACGAAACGCGCGAAGCGGCCCAGCAGGCCGAGGTAGCGCTGCACCAGGAATCCGGTGACGACGGCGATGCCGGCCATGGCGAGGAGCGCCGGACGACCCGCGAGGTCGCCCGTCCACCACAGGATGGCGAGTGCCACGCAGGACGGGGCGAGCGCCACGGCGTTGGCCACGAGCGTGCGGCGGAAAGGGATGCCCGGGTCGGCCATCTGCCGACTATAGCGGCTCAGTCCAGGCGCGGGGCGAAGAAGCGGATCGCGACGAGGCCGAACACGAAGCCTGCGATGTGCGCCACCCACGCCACGGACTCGCCCGCCGTGCCCGGCGCACCGCCGAAGATGCCGAAGAAGACGTTGAGGCCGATCCATATGCCGGCGACCGGCAACAGCGAAGTCAGGCTGCCGACATGACGCATCAGGATCAGCACGGCGCCGAAGACGCCGCTGATCGAACCCGAAGCGCCGACCACGGGATCGAGCGAGTCGGGATAGACCAGGACATGGACGAAGCCGGCGGCGATGCCGGCCGCGAGATAGAAGGCGAGGAAGCGCTTCACGCCGAGCAGGCGCTCGATCGGCGCACCGAACGCGGCCAGTGTCAGCATGTTGATGCCGAGATGCAGCCAGCCGCCATGCAGGAACTGGTACGTGACCGGCGACACGATCATCGAGAAGAAATCGCCCTGGCCCGACGTGTAGGCGGCGGGCACGAGGCCGAACTTCATGAAGATGTCGGCATCGGCCTGCGGGCCCAGGAATTCGCGCAGCACCTGGACGGCGACGTTGACGACGATCAGCCACAGGATGGCGGGCGGCAGGTTGATCGCCCGCTCGCCCGGTCCGCTGCCGCCGCCGGAAGAGCGGCGGCCGTCACCGTCGAATGGCATGTGCCGCTCCTGCCCGTGGCCTCCGGCTCAGCTCCGGGGTCCGCCCTGTCCCAGCGCGCGCAGGCGCAGGCGCAGCGCGTTCAGCTTGATGAAGCCTTCCGCATCGCGCTGGTTGTAGGTGCCCTGGTCGTCCTCGAAAGTGACGTGCTGCATCGAGTAGAGCGACTTGGGCGACTTGCGGCCGACCACGTCGACATTGCCCTTGTAGAGCTTGAGCCGCACCGTGCCCGTGACGTTCTCCTGGCTCTTGTCGATCAGCGCCTGCAGCATCTCCCGCTCCGGCGAGTACCAGAAGCCGTAGTAGATGAGCTCGGCATATTTCGGCATCAGCTCGTCCTTGAGGTGACCGGCGCCGCGATCGAGCGTGATCTGCTCGATGCCGCGATGGGCCGCGTACAGGATCGTGCCGCCCGGCGTCTCGTAGATGCCGCGGCTCTTCATGCCGACGAAACGGTTCTCGACGAGGTCGAGGCGGCCGATGCCGTTGGCCTTGCCGAGCTCGTTCAGCTTGGTGAGCAGCGTGGCCGGCGACATGGCGACGCCGTCGATGGCGACCGCGTCCCCCTTCTCGAAATCGACGGTGATGTAGGTCGCCTTGTCGGGCGCGCTCTCCGGGGAGATGGTGCGCTGGTAGACGCTCTCGTCCGCCTCTTCCCAGGGATCTTCGAGGATCTTGCCCTCGCTGGAGGAGTGCAGAAGGTTGGCGTCGACCGAGAACGGCGCCTCGCCGCGCTTGTCCTTGGCGATCGGGATCTGGTGCGTCTCGGCGAACTCGAGCAGCTTGGTGCGGGACGAAAGCTCCCATTCGCGCCACGGCGCGATCACCTTGATGTCGGGCTTCAGCGCGTAGTAGGCGAGCTCGAAGCGGACCTGGTCGTTGCCCTTGCCGGTGGCGCCATGGCAGACCGCATCGGCGCCCGTCTTGAGCGCAAGGTCGATCTGGTGTTTTGCGATCAGCGGCCGGGCGATCGAGGTGCCGAGCAGGTACTGGCCCTCGTAGAGCGCGTTGGCCCGGAACATCGGGAACACGAAGTCGCGCACGAATTCCTCGCGCACGTCGTCGATGAAGATGTTCTCCGGCTTGATGCCGAGCATCTCGGCCTTCTTCCGGGCAGGCCCGAGCTCTTCGCCCTGGCCCAGATCGGCGGTGAAGGTCACCACCTCGCAGCCGTAGGTGGTCTGCAGCCACTTCAGGATGACCGACGTGTCGAGGCCGCCGGAATAGGCGAGGACGACCTTCTTGATGTCGCCCTTCTTGTAGGGCCCGGTATAAGAAACGCTCATGATTGCCTCGGCGGCGTGGAAACGCGCGGGACTATAACGGGCGAGAGGGGCAGGGCAAGCCGCCACGGATCGTCCCGAAAGCCGCGTCGTACCCGCCTTGCCGCCCCCTTCGGCAGGCCGGGGAGCCGCCGGGCGCCCTTGCCCCAGGAGACGGGACGGCCCATTTCAGGGGAGACGGAGCCTGCCGCAAGAGGTGAGCTGCTGATGTCGTCCTATGTCGATCGACTCTCCTACGCCGCCCGCCAGACGGCGCGCGTGGCCTGGTATGCGGGTCACTACGCCGCGGGCCGGCGTTTCCTCAAGCCCATGCCCAAGCCGGATTTCCCGATCGGGCCGACTCCCTCGCGCAGCGAACTGACCGCAGATATGCGGTCGCTCTTCGAGCGGGAATGGCGCGATATATCGGCCGGCCTGTTTCCGGCGCCGCGACCGCTCGTGCCGGAACCTCGGGAACTCCTGCGTCGAAGCCTGCTGTATTTTCGCGACCTGCCGCAGGTCGATGCCCGCCGGCACGGCCGGCTGGCCGACGAGCTGCCGCCGGGAACGCAGGCCGACGGCCTGCCCGACTATTACCGGCAGAACTTCCATTTCCAGAGCGACGGTTGGCTGTCGGAACGCTCGGCCGCACTGTACGACACGCAGGTCGAGGTGCTGTTCACGGGGGCGGCGGACGCCATGCGCCGGCGCGCGCTCAAGCCCGTCGCCGAGTGGATGAAGGCCCGCAACCAGCGCACGCTGCGCGGCCTCGATGTCGGCTGCGGCACCGGCCGCCTGCTTGCCTTCCTGCACGAGGCCTGGCCGGGCATGAAATGGACGGGCCTGGATCTCAGCCCGCCCTATCTCGCGGAGGCGCGCCGCACGATCGGTCGCACGGCGCGCGTGAAACTGGTCGAGGGCGCCGCGGAGAAGCTGCCCTTCGAGGAGTCCAGCCTCGATGTCGTCGTGTCGTCGTTCCTCCTGCACGAACTTCCGGCGGACGTGCGGCGCGCCGCGCTCCTGGAAATGGCGCGCGTCGTGAAGCCGGACGGGCTGGTCGTGGTGGTGGACTCGATCCAGAAAGGCGACGCGCCGGGATGGGACGGTCTGCTCGACCTCTTCCCCCACCATTTCCACGAGCCTTATTACGCGGAGTATGCCGGCGGCAGGCTCGAGACGTGGCTGGACGGCGCCGGTTTCCGTCAGGTCTCGGCCGAACGCGCCTTCCTGTCGAAGGTGATCGCCGCAAGGCGCTGAATCACAGCGCCACCTTCTCCCGACGGCCGCGCACGCTCTCGCTCTTGAGCTGGCCGCAGGCCGCCGCGATGTCGCGACCGCGCGGCGTGCGCACGGGGGCACTGAGGCCACCGTCGTTCACGATCTCGGCGAAACGGTGGATCCGGTTGTTCGAACTGCACTCGTAGGGCGCGTCCGGCCATGGATTGAACGGGATCAGGTTCACCTTGGCGTGGATCGGCTTCAGGATACGCACCAGCTCGCGCGCATCGGCGTCGCTGTCGTTGACGCCCTTCAGCATGGCGTATTCGAAGGTGATGCGCCGGCTGTTGCGCGCGCCGGGATAATCGGCACAGGCTTTTAGCAGTTCGGCGATGGGCCATTTGCGGTTGATCGGCACCAGCGTGTCGCGCACGTCGTCGGAGACCGCGTGCAGCGAGACGGCGAGGTTGACGTCCAGCACCTCGCCCACCTTCGGGATCATCGGCACCACGCCGGAGGTCGACAGCGTGATGCGGCGGCGGCTGAGGGCGATCCCCTGGTCGTCCATGACGATCTTGAGCGCCGTCGCCACGTTGTCGAAATTGTAGAGCGGTTCGCCCATCCCCATCATGACGATGTTCGACAGCATGCGGGTCGTCTCGGTCGGCGTCGGCCACTCGCCGTAGCTGTCGCGCGCCACCATGAACTGGCCCACGATCTCGTCGGGCGTGAGGTTGCGCACGAGGGGCTGGGTGCCCGTGTGGCAGAAGGTGCAGGTGAGCGTGCAGCCGACCTGGCTCGAAATGCAGACCGAGCCGCGATCCTCCTCCGGGATGTTGACCGTCTCGGCTTCGTTGCCGTCGGGGAAGCGCAGCAGCCACTTGCGCGTACCGTCGACCGAGCGCTGCTCTGTGACGATGGCAGGCCGCTCGACCACGAACAGCTCCGCCAGCCGCTCTCGGGTCTTCTTGGCGATGTTGGTCATGGCCGCGAAGTCGGTCACGCCGTGCCAGTAGATCCACTGCCAGACCTGGCGGGCGCGGAACGGTTCCAGTCCGGCCTCGGCCAGCACCCCCTTGAGATCGTCGCGCGAAAGGCCGACCAGGTTGCGACGCAGGTCGTTACGGCCGTGCCGCGGCAACGGCTCGGTGATCTGCAGGGGTTCTGTCGGCAGGATCGCCATGCGGGCCTAAGTGGTCGTTTTGCCCGCCATGCGCAAGCGGAGTCGCTGCTTGCGCTTGTAGATCGGCTCCCCGAACGCCGGCACCTCCAGCACCTCCGTGGGAGCCCCCTCCGCAACCGGCCGGGCCGCGTGCCGGCCCAAGCTAATCAGGCGGTCGTACATCACCAGGGCACCTGCAACGCCCAGATTGACCGAGAAACGCATGGGAATCTTCACGATATAATCGCACAGAGACTGCACGTCCTTGGACAGGCCTTCACGCTCCGCTCCGAGGATGTAGGCAGCTTGTCGCGGGTGGCGGAAGGTCGGCAGGTCGATCGCCTCGTCGGTGATCTCGATTCCCACGAGCCGGCAGCCTGCAGGCAGCCGGAAACTCTCGAGGTCTGCGAAGTGGTAGGTCGGCACCGAACGCGGGGTGTCGGACGTGTCGACCTGGCCGCCCTCGCGGCGGTTGTACTGCGCGCGCAGCGTGAAGACGAAGGCGGCATCGAAAGCATGCGCGGTCCGGAACAGGGTCCCGACATTCATCGCCTTGCTGACGCCCTCCACGCCGATGCCGAAATAGCCTTTCATGGACCCCAGTTTTGTTGCAGTAAGGAAGTGCAGGCGCTGCATTTTCCGGTAGCGCCCTGCCCGCCGCCACACAAGGGCCTGATGACCGTTCCGTCGCCGTTGGATCAAGTACGCGCCCAATACGAATCGCTGCCCTACCCGGCCCGCGATCCGCGGGACGAGGCGATCCGGCTGATCACGGGTACGCCGAGCCATATCCTCGAGATCAACCACTATCTCTTTGCCGGACGGCTGAACTTCATCCGGCCGTTCCGGGCGCTGGTCGCCGGCGGCGGGACGGGCGACGCCTGCATCATGCTGGCCCAGCAGCTCGTCGACCGGCGTTGCCCCGGCGAGGTCGTCTATCTCGACCTGTCCTCGGCCTCGCGCCAGGTCTGCGAGGCGCGCGCCAAGGCGCGCGGTTTGCGCAACATCCAGTTCCTCACCGGCTCGCTGCTCGACCTGCCGTCGATGAATATCGGCCAGTTCGACTACATCGACTGCACGGGGGTCCTGCATCACCTGCCCGACCCGACCGCGGGCATGCAGGCACTGGCAAGCGTGCTGCAGCCCGAAGGCGGCATCGGCGCCATGGTCTATGGCGAGTACGGCCGTAGCGGCGTCTATCCGCTTCAGCAGATGCTGCAAACGCTGGCGCCGCTGTCGATGGCGCTGGAGGACCGGCTGGCGATGGCCAAGCGACTGATCCGCTTCCTGCCGACCACCAACCTGTTCCGCCGCAACCCCTACCTCAACGACCACGTCACCGGCGGCGATGCCGGCCTGTACGACCTGCTGCTGCACAGTTGCGACCGGGCGTTCACGGTGCCGCAGATCGGCGAGATGGCGGCGGCCTCGGGTTTGCGCGTCGTCGCGTTCCTCGAGCCCGTGCGCTACGAGCCGTCGACCTACATGAGCGATCCGGTGATTTCGCGTCAGGCAAGCTCGCTGCCGCTGATGGAGCGCGCCGCGTTCGCCGAGCGCCTCGCCGGCAATCTGCGCACGCACATCTTCTATGCCACGCGCGCGGGCTACGACACGGTGGCCCGGCCGGAGGACACGTCCTCGATCCCCGTGCTGCGCGAGATGGATGCCCAGAAGCTGGCGGCCGGCCTCAACCCCGGCACGCCGCTGATTGCCAATCTCGACGGCTTCCCGTGGCGCGCGCAGTTGCCGCCCCTCGCACCGCGCATCGTCTCCCAGATCGACGGCCGCCGGACGGTCGCCGAGATCTACACCTCGCTCGGTGCCCTCGGGGGGCTGCCGCAGTGGGAGGATTTCTACACGCAGTTCGAGGACCTTTACGTCAAGCTGAACGGCGTCAATCACCTGCTGCTGCGCTTCCGCACCTGAGCCTTCCGCCCCCCGGTCTCCAAGCATGAGCGCCCCGACGAGCGGCAACGTCCTCGCGATCGCGCTCGCCAACTCGCTTCTCTGGTCGGTCTATCTGCTGTTCACGCGGCATGTGGTGAGCGGCGCCCATCTCGACGCCTGGGCCTACACGCTGGTGCAGCTCCTGAGCGCAGGGCTCGTCATGCTGTGGGTCGGGCGGCGCACGCCGGGCAATCTCCGCGACCTGCTGGCGCCCTGGACGGTCAGCTACGCCTTCATGCGCGTGATCATCAATGGCGCGACATCGGCGGCGATCGTGTGGCTGGCCGTGACCCAGAGCACGCTGCTCTCGACCATGAGCGTGCTGATCGGGGCGGCCTCCGGCTGGGCGCTGAGCGGCAAGCCCCCGGCACGGCGCGACTGGCCGGGCCTCGCCCTGCTCGCGGTCGGCATCGCGTGCTTCGCCCTCGCCATCGGTTCCCAGACGGCGTGGCGCGGCATCCTTTGGCTCGTGCTGTCGGAGGGCGTCGCCGTCGCCGCGTCATGGATGATCGCCTACCACCCGCGCAACAAGGAAACCGATCCTGCCGCGCGCAGCCGTTTCACCGGCGAGATCCTGGTCGCTGCGTCGCTGGCGCTCATCCTCGTCTGGTCGCTTGCCGGGCTGGCCGGCTTCATCGCCTCGCCGTGGGCGGGCGGCGGCGACGCGTTCGGCCGGATCGAGCTCTGGGCATACGCCTTGCTGGCCGGCGTGCTGTTCCGCGCTCCGGGCACCTGGCTCGGCTTCTGGACGATCAACCGGTCCGGCGTGCAGACCTACCTCATCGCCCTCACGGCAATGCCGTTCTTCGCCATCGTCCTGGAGGCGGCGGCCGCCCAGCTCGGCTGGCTCGCACCGCCCGGCCTGACACAGGGGGAATGGTACGCCGCCTGTGTCATCCTGTCCGGCGCGGTCTGGCTGATCGCAGCCCGCATCCGGGCCTGACGACCGGCCCGCCCGGCGTCGCTATTTCTTCAGCACGTCCGGATTGAGCACGTTGATCGGACTGCCGTCGAGCCAGGCCTCGACGTCTTTGATCGTCCCTTCGTAGAAGAAACGCAGGCTTTCCTCGACGACGTAGCCGAGGTGCGGCACGAGGGTGACATTGTCGAGCTTGGTCAACGGATGCCCCGCCGGCAGTGGCTCGCGGTCGTACACGTCGAGGCCGGCGTGCGCGATAGTGCCGTTCCCGAGCGCGGCGATCAGCGCCGCTTCGTCGACGATCGGTCCGCGCGACGTGTTGATGAGGGTGGCCGTCTTCTTCATCTTCGCCAACTCGGCCGCTCCGATCAGGCCGCGCGAGCGATCCGACAGCACGAGATGGATCGAGATGAAGTCCGAGGTCGCGAGCAGCTCGTCCTTGCTCGCCAGCTTCGCGCCGCCGGCCGCCGCCTTTTCTTCCGTAAGGTTCTGGCTCCAGGCGACGACATCCATGCCGAACGCCCGGGCATAGCCTGCAACGCGACTGCCGAGCTTGCCCAATCCCAGGATGCCGAGGCGCTTGCCCTCCAGCACGTTCATCTGGGTGATGCCGTTGTGCCAGCCGCCCGACCTTATCAACCGCTCGGCCTTGGCGAGATCGCGCGCGCAGGACATCAGCAGCGCCCAGCAAAGCTCGGCCGTCGGCGCGTTGGACGTGCCGCCCGGCGTCGTCGAGATCGGGATGCCGCGCTCGGTCGCCGCCTTGTCGTCGAGGCTGGCCGCGCGTGCGCCGGTCAGCACCATGAATTTCAGGTTCGGCAGTTTTTCGATCAGCGCGCGCGGAAAGGCCGTCCGTTCGCGCAGCAGGCCGAGCATCTCGAACGGCGCGAGTTTTTCGGCAGCATCCTCGACCGAAGAGAAGGGCTGGTTGAAGACGGTGATCTCGACGCCGCGTTTGCGCAACCGGTCCCAGTCGGCAAGCTTCAGGGCAACGTTCTGGTAGTCGTCGAGCAGCGCGAGCTTCAGAGTTTGCGGCATGGCGTTTCCTGGAGGAGAATGTTTTCAAAGCACACTATACCCGCGGGAGGCGGTCATGGGCATCACGGTTGCGCCACTCCATCCGGACTTCGTCGCCGAGATCTCCGGCGTCGATATCGCTGCGCCGCTTGCATCGGCGGATCGTGACGCGATCGAGGCAGCGATCGACCGCTATGCGGTCGTGGTGTTCCGTGGACAGAAGCTCGACGACGAGCGGCAGGTCGCCTTCGCCGCCCATTTCGGCCCGATCGAATCCTCAGCCCTGAAGCTCAGGCATCGCGACATCAAGCACCGGATCGAATCCAGCCAGGTCGCCGACATCTCCAACCTCGACGGCGACGGCAACGTGCTGAAGCCCGATGCGCGACGCCGGCTCGACGGCCTGGCCAACAGGCTCTGGCATACCGACGCTTCGTTCCGCGCCGTCCCGGGCGGTCTCTCGATGCTCTACGCGCACGTCATTCCCGACGAAGGCGGCGACACCGAATTCGCCGACATGCGCGCCGCCTACGACGCCTTGCCCGACGCGAAGAAGAAGGAACTGGAGGGGCTGGTCGCCGAACATTCGATCTGGCGCTCCCGCGAACAGCTCGGCGTGGTGCAGTACTCGGAGGAGGAACGGGCCTCCCTGCCGCCGGTCCCGCAGCGCGTCGTGCGCACCCATCCCGGCTCGCATCGGAAGACGCTCTACCTCGCCGCGCATGCCTCGCACATCATCGGCCTGCCGGTGGCCGACGGGCGCCTCATCCTGCTCGACCTCATCGAGCACGCGACCCAGCCGCGCTTCGTACACACCCACAAATGGCGGCAGGGCGATCTCGTCATCTGGGACAATCGCTGCACGATGCATCGCGCCCGCCCGTTCGACACGACGAAGGTGCGCGACCTGCGTCGCGTCACGACCCGCGATGTCGCCTCGACACTGGAGCAGGCGGCGTGACCGCCGTCAGGCAGGGATGTTGTCGATCAGACGGGTGCGCCCGAGCCGGGTCGCCGCGACCACGCGGGCCGGACCGGAGACCATCTCGACTGGCCTGAGGCTCGTCGCGTCGACCACGCTCAGATATTCGATGCGATCGAAGCCGGAAGCGAGCAGCGCCTTCGAGGCGAGGTCGGTCGCTTCCGTCGCCGGCGTGCCGTTGCGCACCGCCTTGGCGACATTGTTCAGTTCGCGATAGAGCGCCGTCGCCCGCCCTCGTTCCTCCGCGCTCATGTAGCGGTTGCGCGACGACATCGCGAGGCCGTCCGCCTCGCGCACGGTCGGCATGCCCACGATCTCGAACGGCATGGCAAGGTCGTGGACCATGCACTTGATGACCTGGAGCTGCTGGTAATCCTTCTCGCCGAAATAGGCGCGGTCCGGCATGGCCATCAGGAGGAGCTTGCTGACGACCGTGGCGACACCGTCGAAATGACCGGGCCGCAGCGGGCCGCACAGCCCATCGGTGACTCCCTTCACGGAGACGGTCGTGAGCTGCTCGCCCGGATACATCTCGTCCTTCGTCGGCGCGAAGGCGATCCGGCAGCCGGCCTCCCGCAGCTTCGCGAAATCGCCCTCCTCGTCGCGCGGGTAGGCGGCGAAATCCTCGTTCGGGCCGAACTGCGTGGGATTGACGAAGATGCTCGTGATCGGGACGTCGCCGCGCGCGATGGCGCCGTGCACCAGGCTGACGTGCCCCTCGTGCAGCGCGCCCATGGTCGGCACCAGGCCGATCGTCTTGCCCTCGCCGCGGAACGCCGCGACGCGGCGGCGCAGGTCGGCCACGGTACGGACGATGGCGAGGTCGTGGGCGGTCGCGGATGCACTCATGATGCGCTGGTTAAGCACATGACGCCCGAACCCGGCAAGCAGCCCTCAGACGTGTGCGAGGACCGCGGACAGGCGCTCGGTCGGTACCGCCACGATGTTGGCCGACGCCGGGGAATCCTCGCCCATCGGTTCAACGCCACCGGTCGCCGGCGAGAAGACGAGGATGCGATAGTCGAGTTCGTCGCGCAGCAGGGCGAGCAGTGCGTCGGCGCTCGCACCCTGGGCGCGGAGTGCCTCGTCGTTCGCTTCCACGAGGAGGATCGGCCGGTGGGCGGCAAGCGTCTTGCGCGCGCCCTCGAGCACATGCATCTCCGCGCCCTCGACATCGATCTTCACGGCGTCGACGCGCGCGATGCCGAGCCGGTCCACCACCGAGTCCAGGCGTTCCACCGGCACATGCTCCACGCCGACGGCGGGCGCTTCGTCATAGACCAGGGCACCCAGCGTGTTGTGGCCGGAGTGGACACCGGAGGCGATCTGCAGCGCGGCGGTGCCTTCGCCGCTGCCGACGGCGACCGGCACGACCGTCACGTTGCCGAGCTGGTTGCGCGCGATGTTGTGCTGAAGACTCCGGCGCTCGCGGGAACTCGGCTCGAACGAGACCACGCGTCCGGCAGGGCCGACGCGGCTTGCGCCGAACAGCGTGTAGAGGCCTTCGTTGGCGCCGACATCGAGCATCGTCATTCCCGGCGCGAGGATCTGGCCCAGGAAGACGAGTTCGTTCGGCTCGAAGGTGCCGCTGACATAGAGGCAGAGGCTGTGGTCGTTGCCCAGCATGACGTCGACGCGCAGGCCGTCATACCATTTGACCGTGAGCGGCACCTTGAGCTGGCGGGCCACCGCATGGTCCCACAGGGCGCCGCGCCGGGCGCAGGCCCAAGTCTGCTCGATGTAGTGTTCCGCGCCGAACGTCCATCCCGGATAGCGTTCGAGCTTGAGGCCGCGCCGCGCGATGAGGCGGGCATAGAGCCTGCCCAGCGGCGGCACGCCGGAGAGCAGCGCGCGCCCGACATCGTCGAGGAAACAGCCGATCTTGTAGGGAATCTTCCAGCGATAATGCGCCCACATCTTGGCGAGATCGCTGGACGGCTCGGCGGCGTTCATGACGGCCTCGAGAAACGGAAGCGTACCGGCATGCCGGCACGGTAGCCTTCAGTGCGCCTGGACGACGATCCTATCACAACGACACCATCTCGACGCTTCCCAGGCACACTTCTCCGCTGCACCGAAGCTCGGTGCATGGAGTCGTGCCGCGGTAGGAAGATTTGGAGCGGGCGAAGGGATTCGAACCCTCGACCCCGACCTTGGCAAGGTCGTGCTCTACCCCTGAGCTACGCCCGCGCTCCGTATCCGGCCGGGTAGGTCGCCGGAAGGCGGCGTTGATAGGGCTTTTCCGCTTCGTTGGCAAGGGGTGGAATCAGCCCCTCGCCAGCAGCCTCCGCAGATATTTTCCGTACTCGCTTTCGCGGATCGGATGGATGAGAGCCTCGAAGGCCGCATCGTCGATATAGCCCTTGCGCCAGGCGATCTCCTCCGGGCTGCCGATCTGCAGGCCCTGGCGCTCCTCGACGGTCTCGACGAACTGTGCGGCCCGCAGCAGGCTGGACGGCGTACCGGTGTCGAGCCAGGCGTAGCCGCGGCCCAGCCGCTCCACGGTCAGGCGGCCCTCCTTGAGGTAGTGCGCGTTGATGTCGCTGATCTCGAGTTCGCCGCGGGCCGACCGCGGCACTTGCGTCGCGACCTCGCAGACATCCGCGTCGTAGAAGTACAGGCCGGTCACGGCCCAGTTCGATTTCGGCTCCTTCGGCTTCTCGACGATGCTGGTCGCGCGTCCCGCCGCGTCGAATTCCACGACGCCATAGGCGGAGGGATCCGCCACCCAGTAGGCATAGACCACGGCGCCCGCGGCCGTGGCGCCGCGCTCCGCCACCTGCGGCAGCGAATCGCCGTAGAACAGGTTATCGCCAAGGATCAGCCCGACGCGGGACTGGCCGATGAACTCGCGACCGATCAGGAAGGCTTCGGCGATGCCGCCAGGCTTGGGCTGGGCGGCGTAGGAGATGTTCAGCCCCCACTGGCTGCCGTCGCCGAAGAGCCGCCGGTAGGCGTCGACGTCCGTCGGGTTGACGATCAGCAGAAGGTCCCTGCAGCCCGCCAGCATCATCGTCGTCAGCGGGTAGTAGACCATCGGCTTGTTGTAGACGGGCAGGAGCTGCTTGTTCGCCGCCCGCGTCATCGGGTAGAGGCGCGTACCGCTGCCGCCCGAAAGGATGATTCCCTTCATCGGAGTCATGTAAGACGGACCCATGCACAGCCCGCAACAACTATTAGACCGGCTGACCGCGCTGGGCATCGCGCACCGGACCGTGGAACACCCGCCCGTCTTCACCGTCGAGCAGGCCAAGGCCCTGCGCGGCGACCTGCCGGGTCATCACATCAAGAACCTCTTCCTGCGCAACAAGAAGGAGGAGATGTGGCTGGTCGTGGCGCTGGAGGACCGGCCGGTCGACCTGCGCCGGCTGGGCGACGAGCTCGGTGCCGGTCGCCTGTCGTTCGGCAGTCCGGACCGGCTGCGCCGCACGCTCGGCGTCGAGCCCGGCTCGGTGACGCCCCTGGCCCTCATCAACGACGAAGCGAGGGTCGTGCGGCTGGCGCTGGACCGTGGCCTGGCAGAGGGTGGGCCGATCAACGCCCATCCCCTGGTCAACTCGATGACCACCTCGCTCTCGCCTGGCGACCTCCTGCGCTTCCTCGAGGCGACCGGCCACCCGCCGCGCTGGCTCGACTTTGGCTAGGAACGTTATATTATAACGATCATGGCCCGTTTCCTCGCTTCTCTCCTCGCCGCGCTCGTTGCGGTGTCCGCCAGCGCCTCCGCCGATACGAGGCTCAAGGCCGTCGCCACGTTTTCGATTCTCGGCGACCTCGTGCGCGAGGTCGGCGGCGAGCGGGTGGACGTCACGGTGCTGGTCGGGCCCGATGTCGATGCCCACACCTACCAGCCGCGACCGGCCGACGCGCGCGCCGTCGCCGACGCGCAGGTGCTGGTCAGCAACGGGCTCGGCTTCGAAGGATGGATCGACCGCCTCGCCAAGGCCGCGCCCTTCAAGGGCCGGGCCGTCGTTGCGACCACGGGCGTGCCGACCCTGGAGGCCGGCCACGGCCACGGGCACAACCACGCCCACGGTCCCGACCCGCATTGCTGGCAGGACGTGGCGCGCACCCGCCGCTACGTGGCCAACATCGCCGCGGGCCTCGCTGCGGCCGATCCGGCGAATGCCGACCACTACCGCCAGCGCGCGGCGGCCTACGACCGGCGGCTCGCCGAGCTCGATACGTGGGTGAAAGGCGAGATCGCCGCCCTGCCGGCCGACAAGCGCAAGGCCATCACCGGTCACGATTCCTTCCGCTATTTCGCGGCGGCCTACGGCGTCACCTTCCAGTCGCCGCGCGGCTACAACACCGCAAACGAGCCGTCGGCCAGGGATGTGGCCGCGCTGATCCGGCAGATACGCGAGCAGCGCATCAAGGCGTTGTTCATCGAGAACATGACCAATCCCGGCCTGGTCGAGCAGATCGCACGGGAATCCGGCGCGGTCGTCGGCGCGCGCCTCTACAGCGATGCGCTGTCGGGGCCCGACGGGCCGGCGCCCACCTACGAGAAGATGATGCGCTACAACGTGTCGGCGCTGGCCGCCGGCATGGCGAAGAACTGACGCCCCGGCCTGCCGCCGCCTCAGACGGCGACGAACGGAAGACCCGCCGCGCGGCGCGCCGCCTGGAGGGTATTGTACATCAGGCAGGCCACGGTCATCGGGCCGACGCCGCCCGGCACGGGCGTCAGATGGCCGGCGACCTTCTGCGCCTCGCCGAAGGCCACGTCGCCGACCAGGCGGCTCTTGCCCTCTGCCGTCGGGATCCGGTTGATGCCGACATCGATCACCGCCGCCCCTGGCTTGATCCAGTCGCCGCGCACGAATTCGGTCTTGCCGATCGCCACGACGAGGATGTCCGCCTGGCGACAGACCGCCGGCAGGTCGCGCGTGCGCGAGTGCGTGATCGTGACCGTGCAATCCATGCGCAGCAGGAGCTGGGCGACCGGGCGTCCGACAAGGTTCGAGCGGCCCACGACGACGGCGTGCCGGCCCGTGAGCGTGCCCAGCGCGTCCTGCAGCAGCATGGAGACGCCGAGCGGCGTGCACGGCACGGGGAAATCGAGCGGAGCCCCGGGGGCGATCGAGCCCAGGCGCCCGACATTCATGGGATGGAATCCGTCGACGTCCTTGGCCGGGTCGATGGCGAGCAGCACCTTCGCCGTGTCGATGTGCCCGGGCAGGGGCAGCTGGACCAGAATCCCGTTCACCGCGGGATCGGCATTCAGTTCGGCGATGAGGGCGAGGAGCTGCTCCTCCGTCGTCTCGGCCGGCAGCTGGCGGTCGATGCTCGCCATGCCGATCTCGAGGGCGGTCTTGCCCTTGCTGCGGACATAGACCTGGCTCGCCGGATCGGCGCCGACCAGCACAGTGGCAAGGCCGGGCTTCCGTCCCCCCTTGGCCATGAGGTCGGCCACGCCGCTTGCCACGCGCCCGCGGAGACCGGCCGCAAAGGCCTTCCCGTCGATCAGTTTCGCTTCAGCCATTTTCCCGCACCCACTCGGCAATCCGTTCGGCCAGCGCGGCCGGATCGCCGGCCACGCTCAAGGTCTTCTCCCGCGACGTGCCGCCGCGCACGATCGCGACGGTAGATTTCGGCATCCGCCAGGCTTTCGACAGCAAGGCGATGACGGCGTCGTTGGCTTTGCCATCCTCCGGCGGCACCGTCACTGCGGCCTTGAGCACACCCTGCGGGGTCAACGCCAACCCTGACCGCCGTGCGCCGGGCTGGGCGCGCAACTGGATCGTGAGGCCGGCGAGGTTGCGCCGCAGGAAAGGCGGATCCGGAAGCGACGTCAGCGGACGAGGGCCGGCCAGACATACTCCCACAGCAGGCTTCGGATGAAGAAAAGGCCGAGCAGCAGGATGACCGGCGAGATATCGACGCCGCCGAGATTGGGGAGCAGCCGGCGGATCGGACGCAGCACCGGTTCGGTCAGCCGGTAAAGCATATCGACGATCACCCGGATGAAATGGTTGCGCGTGTTGACCACGCCGAAAGCCACCAGCCAGCTCATGATCGCGCTGGCGATCACGATCCAGGTGTAGATGTCGATGATAGTGTCGATCAGCGCCGCCAGCGAAAGCATCCCGTCCCTGCCTCCTCATGCCGGCGGGCTGCCGGCCGCGCGCACCCTACTCGGCGCGGATTGTCGATCACAAGCCCCTTCGGACGGGCCGGCTCAGACGCGCACCAAAGCGAGCTCGACGGTCCCGAGGCGGATCGTGCGTGCCGCGCTGATGTCGCGCGGACCATGCTCGGGCAGCAGCCGCGCGCCGTCGATCAGCGTGCCGCCCGGGGAGCCGAGATCCTCCAGGCCGAGCCGCCGGCCCGACACCAGCAATCGTGCATGCGGCCGGCCTATCGACGGATCGGCGATGGCGATCTCGTTGGCCGCAGCGGGAGTCGCGCCGGTCACGAGGTAGCTTGGCCCGGTGCCGATCGGGAGCGCGAGGGCGCTGCCGTCGCCCAGCCGGCCCTCGAGCCGCCAGCCGCGTGTATCGGCAAGGGCCAGGGGCGGCGGGGGCAGCACGCCCGGCTGTGACGCGCCCGGCGAACCGGTGGGCCCCGGACCGGGGGCGCCGGCCCCCATTCCGACCGGGCTGGCAGGCTCGTCGCGCGGCCAGCGCATATAGGCGAAGACCCACAACAGGATCAGCGGGACGATGGTGCCCACCGCCGTGAGCGTGAGCAGGATCGCGCCAAGCCCCGTCCAACCGGGCAGGCCCGCCTTCTCCACGATCCGCCACGCCATCCAGCCGGCGAACAGCGTGCCGATCAGCGCAAAGACGCCGGTGATGCCGAAAAGCCCGCCGAGGGCAACGATCTCCGCGCCCATCAACGCCTCTGTGCCGCTTCGCCGGCCGGCCAGACGCTGAAGGCAAGGACGGCCATCACGATGAACGACCCGACGAACGGCACGAGATGGAACAGCGACAATGCCCCCGAGAAGCCGGCCCGGGTACAGATGCGCCAGGTCGGGACGATCAGCAGCAGCGCCACCATGAGATGGCCGATCAGCAGCATCGTGAGCATCACGGTGCCGAGGCCCAGGATCCAGGTCAGGGGATCGCCCATCGTCAGACGAGCGCCACGACTTCGATCTCGACCATGACGTCGCGCGGCAGGCGCGCCACCTCCACGGTCGAGCGGGCCGGCGCGGAAGAACCGAAATATTCCGGCTTGCCGTACACTTCGTTCATGGCCGCGAAACTGTCCATGCTCTTCAGGAAGACGGTTGTCTTCACCGCCTTGTCGAGGTCGCTGCCGGCCGCCCTGAGGACCGCCCTGAGGTTCTTTAGCACCTGGTGCGTCTGCTCGGCGATGCCGCCCTCGACGATGTTGCCAGTCGCGGGATCGAGCGGAATCTGGCCCGCGCAATAAACCACGCCGTTCGCGACGATCGCCTGGGAATAGGGGCCGAGCGCCTTGGGCGCGGCGTCCGTCTGGACCACTTTCTTGGCGTTCGACATGGGCTCACTCCTCGATTCGCGAATGGGGCCGGACGCTAACACAGGCCGCCTTGCTTGACAGGGGGCGCGGCAACCATTATCCGCGCGGTTCTCCGGGTCGGAGGGGGCTGTAGCTCAGCTGGGAGAGCGCCTCGTTCGCAATGAGGAGGTCAGGGGTTCGATCCCCCTCAGCTCCACCAACCGCCCCGACCCGCCGGCATCCACTGGCCCGCCGCGTCCCGTCGCGGCACTATTGCAGTAGATGCGCAGACGCAGACGCCCCCTTGCCGCCGAACTCGGCCTCACCGCCCAAGAAGGGCGCATGCTGTCCGACCTGCGGACACCGCAGCAGATCCAGACCTTCGTCACCGGCCTGCGCGCGAATTTCGAGCCGCACGGCGACACGCTGCGATCGGTACGCGGCGTCCTGAGGCATCGCGAGGCGCATTGCCTGGAGGCCGCCTTCGTGGCGGCCTGCGCGTTATGGCTGCAGGGCGAACCGCCTCTTGTCATGGACCTGACGGCACAGGGCGACGCCGATCATGTCGTTACCCTCTTCCGCCGCCAGGGATGCTGGGGGGCGATCTCCAAGAGCAACCACGCGTGGCTGCGGTGGCGCGATCCGGTCTATCGCAGCCTGCGCGAGCTCGCGATGTCCTATTTCCACGAGTATTTCAACGAGGGGCGCAAGACCCTGAGAACCTACTCGGCCTCGGTCGATTTGCGCCGTTTTTCCGCCGGATCGTGGATCACCGGCGAGGAGGATTGCTGGGAAGTGGGCGCGGCGCTCGACGATGCCCGCCACTACCGCCTGATCCGCCCGGCGCAGATGCGCTGGTTGATGCCGCCCGATGCCACGGTGCTGAAGGCCGACGATCTGGTCCAATACGAAAGCCGCGATCGCAAGACGGCCCGCAAATACTAGGGAGTGCCCGGATGAAGCGACTTGTTCTGATTGTGCTCGTTGCGCTCCTCGGCGCGACGCCTGCCCATGCGCAAATTCCGCCGGAATGGCAGGCGGCGGCGCAGGCCGTCGTCGGCGAACTGGAACGCGACACGCCGCAGGCCGCCAAACCATGGTCCGGCACCGAGCTGACGCAGGGCTGGCAGCTTGCCCGCGCCTGGCGCCGCCACAACAACGGCAACATCGAGATCATCCTGGCCGAGTACCTGATGTTCGTCGCGTTGTGCCGCCTCGGCTGCTCGGGCAGCACGATCGAGGGCCAGGGCTATGTCGGCGTCGCGGAGCAGGTAAAGGCGTTGCGCAACCAGAATGGCGGCGCCTATGGCGTCACCGCCAACGCGCACGCCTGGCTCGCCGCCCTGCCCGATCCCAGCGGGGCCGCCCAGAAAAACGCCGCGATGTGGGCCAAGGATGCCGATGCCTCTTCGGCAGACTTCGCGACGGGAAACCTCTACGCGCTCGCCTGGCTGCTGGCACGCAACAAGCCGACCCCGCAGGAACAGGCCGACACTTTCGCGCGGCTCGCCATCCCGGTGCAGGGCAAGGCATGGATCGGCACGCGGTGCCTCGATATCTCGAAGGTGGCGACCATGCTCGATGCGCCGCCACGGATCGAGGCCTGCCAGTAGCGGCTCGTCCCGTCCCGCCTGCCGGGCAGCATAAAGGGGCGCCGCAGCGCCCCTTTTTCTCCAGTCGATTGCCGTCGATGCTACTCGGCGGCGATCTGCGCGTTCACGAACTTCTTGGCGTCGAAATCCTCGGCGACCTTGAGGTCGTTGCCGATCAGCTTCTCGATGTCGATCTCGGCGTAGCCCAGCACGCCCATCTCGCCGAGCGCCTTCTGCACCTTCGGCCCGAACAGGCCGATCTCCTTGAGGATCGGCACGATGCGGGTGAACAGGCGGGTGCGGAACTGCTGCATCGCGCCCGAATGGTAGGCGTGCTCCAGCATCTCCTTCACCGGCAGGCCGGAGCGCATCCAGACCTCGCCCTGGTTGAAGCGGTCGCGCATAAAATAGAGCGCCTCGACGACGAACTCCTCGCGCTCGGCGCGCTCGGCATCCGTGAGGTTAGGGTAGTACTCGCGCAACGCCATGCGGCCGAACGTGACGTGCCGCGCCTCGTCCTGCATGACATAGGCGTTCACGGCGCCGGCCAGGTTGTTCTTGGCGGTGTCGCGGATGCGCTGGAAGGCGGCGAGCGCCAGCCCCTCGATCAGGACCTGCATGCCGAGATAGGTCATGTCCCAGCGCCGGTCGGTCAGCGTCTGTTCGAGCAGGTTCTTCAGCGAGTCGGTGATCGGATAGGCCGACTTGAACTTCTCGTGGATGAGACGCTTGTAGCTCTCGACGTGACGCGCCTCGTCCATCACCTGGGTGGCGGCGTAGAACTTGGCGTTCATGTCGGGAACGGTGTTCACGATCTTCGCCGTGGCGATCAACGCGCCCTGCTCGCCGTGCATGAACTGGCAGATGGAATGGCACTGCAGGTTGAAGCGCAGCCAATCCTTCTCCTTGTCCGTCATCTTGTCCCAGAACGGCGTGCCGTAGATGGGGATGGTCTCGTCGGCCATGCCCATCGGGTTGCCTTCGAACAGCTCCTGGGACCAGTCGATGCGGGTCGCAGTATCCCACTGCTGCTGCTTGCCCTTCTCGTAGAGGTTCAGCAGATCGGCGGAGCCGTCGTCATATTCCCAGTTGAACGCGATCTCGGTCGCCCCGTCGAACTTCCAGTTCGTGACCTCGACCGGCAGCTGATAGATCTTTTGAGTCGTCATGGCTCTTGCCTCCTGGCCTTGAACCTTGTCCCATCCCAACCGGAGCTTCGAAGATGACGCTCCGTTCATTTTTCTGGGCGGAACCTAACACAGTCTGTTAGGAGAGTCCCGCCCGGAAATCGGGTTTTCTGACGACGGGATTTTCGATGTCCTACAACCAACTGCGCATCGCGAGGATCATCCAGGAAACGGCAGATGCGCGCTCCTATGTGCTCGAGATTCCTGCCGATCTCGCCGATCGCTACCGATACCGCTCCGGCCAGTTCCTGACGTTCCGGGTGCCGCACGCCGAGGGCGCGTTCAACCGCTGCTATTCGCTGTCCAGCGCCCCCGAGGTCGACTCCCAGCCAAAGGTGACGGTGAAGCGCGTCGCCGGCGGCAAGGGCTCCAACTGGTTCCACGACCATCTCAAGGAAGGCGACGTCGTCGACGTGCTGCCGCCCGCCGGGCGCTTCGTCCTGGGCGACGGCGAGGCGCCGCTCCTGCTCTACGGCGGCGGCAGCGGCATCACGCCGATGATGGCGCTGGTCAAATCGGCGCTCAAGACAGGCACGCGCCGCATCCGCCTGTTCTATGCCAATCGCGACAAGCCCTCGATCATCTTCGACGCCGAACTTGCCGCGCTGCTGGCGGCGAGCGGCGGCAGCCTCGAGGTGATCCATCATCTCGATGCCGAGCAGGGCCTCACGACCGCGGGCGAGATCGCCGGGACGCTGAAAGGCTTCGAGGACGCGGAGGCCTATCTCTGCGGGCCGGCTCCCTTCATGTCGCTTGTCGAGACAACGCTGCTTGGCGCCGGCATGCCACGCGAGCGGGTCCGTCTCGAGCGCTTCGAAGCGTCGGGCAACGACACGATCCCGGTCGACACCGCCACCGAGGGCGAGGTGGTGCCGTCCGAGATCACCATCCATTTGGAAGGCAAGACGCACACGGTCCCATACCGGAAGGGGCAGACCATCCTGGAAGCGGCGCGCGGCGCGGGTCTCAACCCGCTCTCGTCGTGCGAGGAGGGCTTCTGCGCCTCCTGCGCCGCCAAGTGCCTCAAGGGCAAGGTCGTGTTGGCGAAGAACGACATCTACACGGAGGACGATCTCTCCAATAACTGGATCCTGACCTGCCAGGGCCATTGCTTCGGCCCCGAGGTCGAGATCACCTACGACGTGGTGTAGCCATCAGCGCGCGCGCTCTCGCCCAGGGCACGATCCTGACCGTGGTCGCCGGGATCGCCGACGCAGTGGGCTACATCACCATGGGCGGGGTGTTCGCCGCCAACATGACCGGCAACACGGTCCTGGCCGGCATCGCCGCCTCCAAGCGCGATTTCGTCAGCGTCTGGGACCACCTGTCGCCGCTGGTGGCGTTCTTCATCGGCGCGATGATCGCGCGCCTCCTCCTGAAGGCACTGAAGTCGCCAGCCCTGGGGCTTCTCCTCGAGGCGGCCCTGATCGCTGGCGTGGGCTTCCTGCCTGTCGGCACCGAGACGGCGGTGATGATCGTGGCCTTCGCGATGGGCCTGCAGGCCTCCACCGTCACGAGCTTCGCCGGCGCCGCGGTGAGCACCGTCGTCGTCACCAGCACGCTTGCCCGAACCGCCGACTCGGTCGTCGACCGGATCTGGCCGACGGAGGGCAGGATGCCGCCGACCGGGGTGACGAACTGGCTTCTCGTGCTGACCTGGTCCGGCTATCTCGTCGGCGCGGTGATCGGCGCCATGCTGGTCGACGCGATGGCCTATCCTCTGCTGGCGCCGGCCGCGCTCCTGCTCCTGATGTTCGCCGTTCGCGAGTGAGCCCGCTCACTCGGCGGCGACGGAACGCTCGACGAACATCTTGCGGTCGAAATCCTCGGCGACGCGACCGTCGTTGGCGAGCTGCTCGGCCACGTCGATCTTGGCGTATTCCATCACGCCCATCTCGGCGAAAGCCTTCTGCACGCGCGGCCCCCAAAGGCCGATATCCTTGACCGTTGGCACGACGCGGCTGAAGAGCCGCCCGCGAAAGGATTGCATCTGCTTGGAATTGTAGTGGATGTCGTCCAGCACCTTCGCGGGCAGGCCGAGTCGCTCCCACACTTCGGACTGGTTGAAGCGGTCGCGCATGAAATAGAGCGCCTCGACGACGAACTCCTCGCGCTCGTCGCGTTCGGCGTCCGACAGCTCGGGATAGTATTCGCGCAGCGCCAGCCGGCCGAACGAGACATGCCGCGCCTCGTCCTGCATGACATAGGCGTTCACGGCGCCGGCCAGGGTGTTGCCCGCTTTGTCGCGGATCGACTGGAAGGCGGCCAGCGCCAGCCCCTCGATCAGGACCTGCATGCCGAGATAGGTCATGTCCCAGCGGCGGTCGGTCAGCGTCTGCTCCAGCAGCTTCTGCAGCGCCTTGTTGATCGGATAGGCGAGCCCGAACTTCTCGTGCAGCAGACGCTTGTACGCCTCGACATGGCGGGCCTCGTCCATGACCTGCGTGGCGGCATAGAACTTGGCGTTCATGTCCGGCACGGTGCCGACGATCTTGGCGGTCGCGATCAGCGCGCCCTGCTCGCCATGCATGAACTGGGAGATCGACGCGGCCTGCAGATTGCGGCGCAGCCACGCCTTCTCCTTGTCGGTCATCTTGGTCCAATGATCGGTGCCGTAGATCGAGATCGCCTCGTCCTTGAGCTCCATCGGATTGTCGGGATTGAGCTCGAGCGACCAGTCGAGGCGCGTGCTCGCATCCCACTGCTGCTGCTTGCCCTTCTCGTAGAGTTCGAGCAGGGCGTCGGAACCGTCGTCGTATTCCCAGTTGAACCGAAGGTCGGTCGCGCCGTCGAAGCGCCACTCCGTGACGTCGACCGGCAGAGCGTAAATCCGCTGCGTGCTCATCGCTTCACCCTCCCAGGGTCCGTGCGGGCTATCGTCCGCATTGCTTTGCGAAAACGATGACGCTTCGGTCACCTTTTGGCAAGGGCCGCCCCCGCTCTCACGGCTGGAGGCGATAGCCGCCCCTGTCGGTGATCAGGATGGCCGCGCTCGCGGGGTCCTTCTCGATCTTCTGGCGCAGCCTGTAGATGTGCGTCTCGAGCGTGTGGGTCGTGACGCCGGCATTGTAGCCCCACACCTCGTTCAGGAGGATGTCCCGGGCGACCGCGCGATCGCCTGCGCGGAACAGGTATTTCAGGATCGACGCTTCCTTGTCGGTCAGGCGGACCTTCTTCTTCCCGCCCTTCTCCGTGAGCATCTTCGCCGCGGGGTGGAACTCGTAGGGGCCGATCGTCATGACCGCATCCTCGCTGCGCTCGTGCTGGCGCAGATGGGCACGCAGGCGGGCCAGCAGCACGTTGATGCGGAAGGGCTTCGTCACATAGTCGTTGGCGCCCGATTCGAGGCCGAGGATGGTATCGGCGTCGCTGTCGGCCGCCGTCAGCATGATCACCGGCGACCGCACGCCCTGGCGACGCATCAATTTGCAGAGTTCGCGCCCGTCCATGTCCGGCAGGCCGATATCCAGCAGGATGGCGTCATAGTGGGTGAGCTTGGCCTTCTCGAGCCCTTCGGCGGCGGTGCTGACCTGCACCGTCGTGAAACCGTCATAGAGGTCGAGCTGCTCGGCGAGGACCGTCCGCAACGAGGGGTCGTCGTCGACCAGCAGGATCTTCTTGCCCCGATTGTTCATGGACATCCGTGTCCTATCCGAAAGCCGCCATGCGACAGTCTATCGATTACGAATCTGGCGCAAAAGCGGTTCACTTCGGCAAAATACCCCCGCATGCTAGGTGTTGCGCATGAGTAACGGTTCATCCCAGTCCCGCACAGCCTCCGCCGTCGCCGCCGTCGAGCGGGCCATGGCGGAGTTGCGTCGGGGTGGCATCGTGGTCCTGCGCGACGAGACAGGTGCCGGCGGCCTTGTCGCCGCCGCCGAAGCGTGCACCCCCCGCACGCAACAGCGCCTTCAGGGACTTGCCCAGGATGCGCCCGTGATCGTCACCAGCCGGCGCCGGGCGGAGGCGATCGGCATGGAGATCCCGCCGCACATCGCGGGCGGCATGGGCGAGACCAACAAGCCGATCACCATCGACCTGCCCGACGGCGTACCGGCGGACGTGATCCTGCGGCCGCACGAGAGCGACCGCACCACCAGCCGCCACGTCGCGCTGCGCCATCTCTCGCGCCCCGTCGCCAGCCATGCGCCGCGCGTCGCCGAAGCGGCCATCGAGCTGGCCAAGCTGGCGCGCCTCCTGCCCGCCGTGGTGATGGGGCCGCTCAGCCGGGATCCCGGCAACAAGCGCCGCGACTGGGCCCGCGAGCAGGACCTTCTCTACGTCGATACCCCCGATATCCGCGCCTACGAGGATACCGCGGCGCGCAACCTGCAACAGGTCGCACAGGCGCACGTCCCGCTCGAAGGCGCCGAGAACGCGCGCATCCTCGCCTGGCGCCCGAGCGACGGCGGCAAGGAGCACCTCGCCATCGTGGTCGGCGAGATAGACCCCACCGAGCCCGTGCTGATCCGGCTCCATTCCGAGTGCTTCACCGGCGACCTGCTGGGCTCGCTGCGCTGCGATTGCGGCGTGCAGTTGCGCGGCGCGATCGCCCAGATCGCGAAGGGCGGCTCGGGCGTCCTGCTGTATCTCGCCCAGGAAGGTCGCGGCATCGGCCTGGTCAACAAGCTGCGGGCCTACCAGCTCCAGGACGACGGCTTCGACACGATCGACGCCAACGAGCAGCTCGGCTTCGACGCCGACGAGCGCATCTACGCCCCTGCAGCGACCATGCTGTCACGCATGGGCATCAAGCGCGTGAAGCTGATGACCAACAACCCCGAGAAGATCGCGCAGCTCGAACGCTACGGCATCGAAGTCGCCGCGCGCGTCCAGCATTCGTTTCCATCGAACGGTCACAACGAGAATTATCTGCGTACCAAGGCAGAGCGAGCAGGCCACCTGCTCTAACGACGAAGAGAGACTAGAGGAAACAATGACGAAGCTTGGTCGCCGCGGATTCGCGGCTGGAAGTGCTGCGTTCGCGTTCGCGCCATCGATCGTCCGGGCACAGAAGAAATACGGGCCCGGCGTGACCGACAAGGAGATCCGGCTCGGGCACACCAATCCCTACAGCGGGCCGCTCTCCGCCTACGGAACGATCGGCAAGGCCATCCAGGCTTATTGGGCTGCCGTCAACGACGCGGGCGGCGTCAACGGCCGGAGGGTGAACTTCATCACCTATGACGACGGCTTCTCGCCTCCCAAGACGGTCGAGATGGTGCGCAAGCTGGTCGAGGACGACCAAGTCTTCGCGATCTACCAGCTGCTTGGCACGCCGACCAACACGGTGGTGCAGAAATACCTGAACCAGAAGAAGGTGCCGCAGCTCTTCGTGGCCACCGGCGCCTCGAAGTGGGGCGATCCCAAGCACTTCCCCTGGACCATGGGCTGGCAGCCCGACTACCACACCGAGGCGGCGATCTACGCCAAGCACGTCCTGTCCAAGCACAAGGACAATCTCAAGGACCTGCGGATCGGGATCCTCTATCAGAACGACGATTCGGGTAAGGACTACACAGGCGGTTTCCTGGCGGGCCTCGGCAAGGAGAACGAGAAATACGTGACGGCGAAGGTGAGCTACGAGGTCACCGACCCCACCGTCGACAGCCAGATCATCCAGATCAAGAATTCCGGCGCCAACGTCTTCTTCAACGACGGCGCCCCGAAGGCGGCTGCGCAGGCGATCCGGAAGGTGGCCGATCTTGGCTGGAAGCCGGACCAGTACCTCGCCAACGTCTCGGCCTCGGTCGCCGCCGTCCTGAAGCCCGCGGGCTTCGAGAACAGCAAGGGCATCATCACCGCCGCCTACCTGAAGGATGCCACCGACTCGCAATGGGCGAACGACACCGACTTCAAGGAATGGCAGGCCTGGATGAAGAAGTACCTGCCAGACGCCAACCCGGCGGACTCGGGCAATACCTATGCCTACGCCGTCTCGGCGACGATGAAGCACGTGCTGGCGGCCTGCGGCGAGGATCTCACGCGCGAGAACCTGATGAAGCAGGCGGCCAGCATGAAGGGGCTCGTGGTACCGCTGCTGCTGCCGGGCATCACGATCAACACCAGCCCGACCGATTTCTATCCCATCCAGTCGGTGCGCCTCTCCGCTTTCGACGGCGAGACATGGAAGCTGTTCGGCGACGTCCTGAGCAACGAGAGCACCTGACACCAGCATCTCCCGCGCCATCTCGGCGCAGTCGGTGGGGATGGCATGGCGGATGCTTGGTACGGTCCATGACCGTCCAGGACCGCCAGATCCCATGTCCCGCCGCCTCTCCCGCCGAACCCTGCTGACAGGCGCCGGGGCGGCATCCTTCGCGACATTGGCGGCGGGTGCCGCAGCCACGGTGGCCCGGAAGGGCGCGATGCCCGCATCGGAACGAAAGCCCCTGCTCTTCCCCGACGGCTTCCGCTGGGGAACCGCCACGTCGGCCTACCAGGTCGAAGGGGCGAGCGATGTGGACGGACGCGGGCCTTCCATCTGGGATGTCTTCGCAGCCGAGCCTGGACGGATCCGCGACGGCTCGACGGGGCACACGAGCGTCGACCACTATCACCGCTACCGCGAGGACGTGGCGCTGATGAAGGCCCTTGGCGCGGGGACCTACCGCTTCTCGATCGCCTGGCCGCGCATCTTCCCGGACGGGACGGGCATCGCAAATCCGAAGGGGCTGGATTTCTACGACCGGCTTGTCGACGCGTTGCTGGCCGCCCGCATCGAGCCGTTCGCCACGTTGTACCATTGGGACCTGCCGCAGCCTCTGCAGGCGCGCGGCGGCTGGGAAACGCGCGACACGGCCGAGGCCTTCGGCGCCTATGCAGCAGAAATCATGCGGCGCCTCGGCGACCGCGTGCGTCAGGTCTTCACGATCAACGAGATGCAGACCTTCGTCGAACAAGGTTACCAGACCGGCAATTTCGCACCCGGCCTCAAGCTGTCGCGCGGCCGGTTGAACCAGGTTCGTCATCACGCCGTGCTGGCACACGGGCTTGCGGTACAGGCCGTGCGGGCCAACGGCCGCAACGAGACCCGCGTCGGCCCGGCCGAGAACATCGCCACGGCATTGCCCGCCATCGAGACGGAGGAGAACATCCGCGCCGCGGAGACCGCGACGCGGGAACTGAACGCGCCCTACCTCACGGTGATGATGGAGGGCCGTTACACCGACGGCTATCTCGCCCGCGAAGGCGCGGATGCGCCGCGTTTCACGGACCAGGACCTGCGCATCATCTCAAGCAAGGTCGATATGGTGGGCCTCAATGTCTACACGCCGGCGCAATACGTGCTGGCAAGCGAAGCCGCTCCCGGCTACGTCGAAGTGCCGCTGCAGGCGTCGCATCCACACATGGCGTCGACGTGGCTGACGCTGGGACCGGAAGCCCTGTATTGGGCGCCTCGTCATGCCGCCCGTCTGTGGGGCAACAAGGAAATCTACATCACCGAGAATGGCGCCTCGGCCGACGACGTGCCGGCCCCCGACGGGTCCATCTACGACCTTGATCGGGTCATGTACCTTCGCAACTGCCTCATGCATCTGCGCCGCGCCACCGCCGAGAAGGTGCCGGTACGTGGCTATTTCCTCTGGAGCCTGCTCGACAATTTCGAGTGGGCGGATGGCTACGCGACGCGCTTCGGTCTCGTGCATGTCGACTACGCCACGCTGAAGCGCACACCGAAACTCAGCGCCTCGTTCTACAGGGAAGTCATTGCCCGGAACGGCCTCGCCTGACCGCGTTCGGACGCGGCAGCCTGCGACTGCCGCTCTCCGGAACAAGCACTCGGTAACGCAGGACGTTGCGCAAATCGCGGGCCACAACACATCCTTCGCACGTCTCTCCGAGAAAAAGGAAAGCCTTCCCACATATGGGCTGGAACTTGGAAATCCTTTCCTTCCATGAAAGGATCGCGCCTGAATATAAAAAAACCTGACGTGCCGACCGTGTCAAAATGGTCGACGGTGGATGGCGAGAGGGGATCAGCGAATGACATTGCCTGCGGCGACGCTCGACCATGTGGTCATCAATGCGCGGGACGACATGGACCATGCGGCCGACGTCTATTCGCGCCTCGGCTTTTCGCTGACCGAGCGCGGCTATCATTCGCTGGGCTCGATGAACCATCTTGCGATGTTCGGCACCGACTATCTCGAACTGATCGCGATCCCGAAGAACGCCTCCTCCGGCAGGCTGGACCTGCTCGACTATCCGCTCGGCCTGAACGGGCTCGTGTTCGGCTCGGAGGATTCGGCCGTCACCTACGAAGCACTCGCCAAGGCCGGCGTCCCGGTCGATCCACCCGTGGAATTCACGCGCCCCGTGAAGATCGGCGGAGAGATGCGCGATGCGCGCTTCCGCACCGTCCGCATGAAGGCGGGAATCGTGCCTTACGGCCGCGTCTACTACTGCCACCACTTCACGCGCGACGTCGTGTGGCGCGACGAGTGGCGCCATCACGCCAACGGGACGGTCGCCGTGGTACGTACGCTGATCGTGGAGCCCGATCCGGCGGCAGCGTCGAAGCTCTATGCCGACATGTTCGGCCCGGAAAACGTCCGCGACATCAAGGGTGGCAAGTCGGTGGTGGTCGGCAATTCGCGCGTGGATATCCTCACCGAAGCCGAGCTGCGGGCGCAATTCGGCGACGCCTCGCCCGATGCCCAGGGCCGGAAGGCCTATATGGCGGGTCTCACTTTCCGCACGCTCTCTGCCGCGAAGGCGGCACGTGCCTTGCAGGCCGGCCGCATCGAGGGGACCGTCCAGACGGCTGGCCGCGTGGTCGTACCGGCACGACAGGCCCTGAACGCCGTTCTGGAGTTCGTCGAGTAAGCTGCACGACAGGCATCGGGGTGCCGCTGGGGAGCGGTGGGAAGGGACGATGGAATACTACGATTGCTTCGCGGCAAGCTATGCGAGCGCGCGCGCGAAATTCCTGAAGGCGGCGACGGCTGCCCGGGGCGAGGTGCGCAGTTTCCTGCACCCGTCGAAGAAGGCGCCCGACGGCGGTCCGCTGGCGATTGACGTCGCCTGTTTCGGGAACCGGGCGGCCGAGCGGCAGGCCCTCTTCGTCAGCGGCACGCATGGCCAGGAAGGTTTCTCGGGATCGGCGGTCCAGATCGGCTGGCTGAAATCGGGCGGGGCGGAACGCCTGAAGGACGGGCTGGGCGTCGTGATGGTCCACGGCCTCAATCCCTACGGCTTCGCGCACTCCACGCGCACGACCGAGAACAACGTCGATCTCAACCGCAACTTCGTCGACCGCGACGCGGGCGGCATGCCGGCCAATCCGCACTACGAGACCCTGCATGCCGACCTGCTGATCCGCGACTGGAGCGATGCGGAGAACGCCCGCGTACAGGGCGTCCTCGATTCCTTTGCGCAGGACCATGGGCAGAGCACGCTGTTCGACACGCTGGCGCGCGGACAATACCTGCATCAGGACGGTCTGATGTATGGCGGCAAGGACCGCGAGTGGTCGAACCGCACGCTCGAGACGATCGTCCAGGAAACGCTGGCCGGCGCCCGTCGCGTCGCCTTCATCGACTGGCACACCGGCATCGGCGAGTACGGCAAGCCGTTCTTCCTCTGCTTCAACGACCCGGCCGGTCCGCTGTTCGCGCGGGCCTGCGAGTGGTGGGGCAAGGCGAATGTCGACGGCGTGCGCCCGCACGGGCTGGAGCGCCCGAACTACACCGGCCTCGTCTTCCAGGGCGTGCAGCGCTTCCTGGGCAACCGCGAGATGTGCGGCGCCGTGATCGAGTTCGGCACGCGCGGCATCGGCATGCGGCGCGTGCTGCGCCTCGACCAGTGGCTGCGCCGCCAGCATGGGCTCGACCCGGATGTGCGGGCCACGCTGCAGGCGGACATGATGGACGCGTTCTGCCCGTTCGACGGGAAGTGGCGGCAGGACACGCTCGACGCCGGACTCAGGCTCACGGATCAGGCTCTCATGGGACTTGCCGCATGGTGACCATCAAATACGACAACCAGGGCGATGCGATCTCGCGCGAGGTTCCGGCCGACAGCGTCGCGCTGGTCGATGCCGGCGGCAACGGCGCCGAGCGCAGCTACAGCTACGGCGATCTCGTCCGGCTGAGCGGCGCGGTGGCGCGCGGCCTGCTGAAACGCGGACTGCAACGCGGCGAGCGCGTCGCGATCCTCTCGGCGAACCGCGCCGAGTTCCTGATCACGTTCCTCGGCACGATGCAGGCGGGACTCGTGTCGGTGCCGGTGAACTACAAGCTGCCCGCGGAAACCGTCGGCTACATTGTGGGCGATTGCGACGCGAAGCTCGTCATCGGCGACGACGCACGCCTGCCGCTCGCCCCGGACAGCGTGCCCAAGATCTCCTTCGACCGGGACTTCGACGCGCTGCTCGACGAAGGCCCGTTCACGCCCGTGAAGATGGAGCCCGCGGAGCCCGCGATGTTCCTCTACACGTCCGGCTCGACCGGCCGGCCGAAGGGCGTCGTGCTGTCCCACTACTCCCACCTCTGGGCGATCAGCCAGCGCGTGCGCCGCCCCGCGCCGCAGGGACAGCGCGCGCTGGTGGCCGCCCCGCTCTATCACATGAACGGCCTGGCGATGTGCCAGACCACCTTTTCCCACGGCGACACGGTCGTGCTGCTGCCGCAATTCACGACCAAGGGATACATCGAGGCCGCCGCCAGGCACCGGGTGGCCTTCCTGACCTCCGTTCCCACCATGATCGCCATGATGCTGCGCGAGCGCGAGCTCCTCGCGAACAACGACCTTTCCGCGGTCGAGGCCGTGCGCATGGGGTCTGCGCCCATCACGCAGTCGCTGATCGACCAGGTCCGCCAGGTGTTCCCGAAGGCGATCATCAGCAACGGCTACGGCACCACCGAAGCGGGGCCGGTCGTGTTCGGCCCGCATCCCAAGGGCATTCCGCAGCCGGAACTGTCGACCGGCTATCCGCATCCCGACGTGGAGCTGCGGCTGGTGCGCGACGGCCAGGTCGTGGAGGACGAGGGCGTGCTCGAGATGAAGTGCGGCGCGCTGATGACGCACTATCACAAGCTGCCCGACGTCACGGCCAAGGCGATGACGGCGGACGGCTTCTATCGCACGGGCGATGTCTTCCGCCGCGACGAGAACGGATTCTTCTTCTTCGTCGGCCGTGCCGACGACATGTTCGTCTGCGGCGGCGAGAACATCTACCCCGGCGAGGTCGAGAAGATGCTGGAACGGCACCCCGGCATCCACCAGGCCGCCGTGCTGCCCGTGCCCGACGAGCTGAAAGGCCACAAGCCGGTCGCCTTCGTCGTCAAGACGGCAGGCGCCGACATCGACGAGCAGGCCGTGAAGACCTACGCGCTGGCCAATGCGCCGGCCTACCAGCATCCGCGCCGCGTGTTCTTCGTCGACGAGATGCCGCTTGCCGGCACCAACAAGATCGACAAGCGCGCGCTTGCGAAGCAGATCCCAACTGGAGAATCGTGACCAATGAAAGCTGCTGTCGTCCGTGAACATGGCGGTCCGGACCGCCTCGTCTTCGAGACCAATTTTCCCGACCCGACGCCGGGCGAAGGCGACGTGATCGTCGCGGTCAAGGCATCCTCGCTGAATTACCACGACGTCTTCACGCGCCGCGGCATGCCGGGCATCAAGGTGCCGATGCCGGCCATCATGGGCCTCGACGTTGCCGGCGAGATCGCCGAAGTCGGCCCCGGCGTCACCGGCTGGAAGAAGGGCGACCGCGTGCTGGTCGATCCGATCAACCGCGTCGAAGGCGGCCTGATGGGCGAGACGGTGCATGGCGGCCTGGCCGAGCTGTGCAAGGCGCGCGCCCACCAGCTGGTCAAGATCCCCGATGGCGTCAGCTATGCCGATGCCGCCGCGCTGCCCGTCGCGTACGGCACGGCGCTGCGCATGATGGTGACCAACGGCCATGTCGCGAAGGGCGAGCGGGTGCTCATCCTCGGCGCCTCGGGCGGGGTCGGCGTCTGCTGCCTGCAGCTCGCCAAGCTCGCCGGGGCCGAAGTCATCGCCTGCGCCGGCACCGATGCGAAGGCCAAGCGCCTGCAGGAACTCGGCGCCGACAAGACGATCAATTACGTCGAGAAGGACTTCATGAAGGAGATCTTCGCGATGTACGGCAAGCCGACGCGGCGCGGCGACGGCACCGATCGCGGCGTCGACGTGGTCGTGAACTACACCGGCGGCGACACCTGGGTTAACTCTCTCAAGACGCTGAAGGTCGGCGGCCGGCTGCTGACCTGCGGCGCCACCGCGGGCTATGCGCCGACCGAGGACATCCGCTTCATCTGGACCTTCGAGCTCAAGATCCTGGGCTCCAACGGCTGGATGCGCTCCGACATCGAGAAGCTCCTCGAGCTCGTGCAGACCGGCAAGCTCAAGGTTCTGGTCGACAAGGTGTTCCCGCTGGCCGAGGCCCGCGAGGCCCTGCGCGTCATCGAGGATCGCGAAGTGTTCGGCAAGATCGTGGTGACGCCGTGAGCGAGAAGCTGCAGCCGCTGACCGCGGAGGAAATCCAGGGACAGCTCGACCGCTCCCCCTTCATCGCATTCCTCGGCCTCAAGGTCGTCGCGGCCGATCCGGCACGCGAGGAAGTGACCATGTCGTGCGCCATGAAGCCGGAGTTCGAGCGCGGTGCTGGCAGCGGCCAATGGCATGGCGGCCCGATCGCCGCGATCATCGACACGGTCGGCGACTATGCGCTCGTGATGGCGCTGCGCCGCGGCCTGCCGACCATCAATTTCCGCGTCGACTATCTGAGGCCGGCCATCAAGACCGCCCTGATCACGACGGCGCGGGTCCGTCGCGCCGGCAAGAGTGTCGGCGTGGTGGATGTCGACGTGTTCAACGAGCAGAAGGCGCTCGTGGCCGTCGGCCGTGCGACCTACTCGACCCTCGCGGTCTGAGAGGCGGTACGGAGTTTGCTTGGACGAACAGGGGTTGTTTGGGGACAACGGAGGGCTTCATGAATAACAAGGTAGGCCGGCGCGTATTCGGCGCCGGCATCATCGCCGCGGGAATTGCCGGCAAGGCGTCGGTTTCGCTGGCGCAGGCGGCCACGCCGAAGAAGGGCGGCACGCTGGTCGCCACCTGGGGCGGCGGCGAGCCGCAGGCTTGCTACGTGCCGGCGGGCGGCGGCTCGAGCCCGACCTTCTCCTCGTCGAAGCTGTTCGAGCGGCTGGCCAAGCGCAACATGGATGGCAGCTTCCAGGGCGTGCTCGCCGAATCGTGGAAGCCATCGGAAGATTTCAAGTCCTACACGGTGAAGATCCGCAAGGGCGTGAAGTTCCACGACGGCAAGGACATGACGGTGGACGACGTCGTCTATTCCGTCGGCGAGATCTGGAAGAAGTACGCTGCGGCGTCCGCGCTCACCGACTTCGTCGGAATCGACGCTCCCGATGCCGAGACCGTCGTCTTCAAATACAACAATCCGACGCCCGAGTTCTTCTTCGCGTCGACGCTGTGCGGCATCGTCTCCTACATCGTGCCCAAGCATATCTATGCCGGCACCGATCCCGTCACCAACCCGGCCAACAATGCGCCGATCGCCACGGGTCCGTGGAAGTTCAAGGAGTGGGTGCGCGGCAGCCACTTCGAGTACGTCAAGAACGAGAACTACTGGAACAAGAACGAACCCAACCTCGACCGGCTGATCATCCGCTACGTGCGCGATCCGGCGGGCCGCGCGGCTGCGATGGAGGCCGGCGACATCCACATCGGCGTGTTCAACCCGGTTGCGCCGCCCGACATCAAGCGCCTGACGGCGACCGGCAAGTTCGTCGCCACGCCCAAGGGCTACGAGGAAGCGGTGTGGTCGACCACCCTCGAGTGCAACATGCGCAACCCCGTCTTCGCCAAGCGCGAGGTCAGGCAGGCGGTGTTCCATGCCATCAACCGCGATTTCATCGCCAAGACCGTCTACTACGGTTACGCCCGGCCGGGCACGAGCCCGATCTACTCGCCGAACAAGGAGTTCTTCACGGCCGACACGTTCAAGACCAACTTCGACCCGAAGAAGGCGGCCGCCCTGCTGGACGCCGCCGGCTTCCCGAAGAAGGCCGACGGCAAGCGTTTCACGCTCAACCTGCTCGCGGCCGGCTGGTTCCAGGAGAATGGCAAGGTCGGGTCGTACGTGAAGCAGGCGCTCGAGGACGTGGGCATCGGCGTCAACCTGTCGGTACCCGACCGCCCGACATCGCTGAAGCGTATCTACACCGATTACGACTACGACCTGGCCATTTCGAACCAGGCCAACCCGTCCGAACCGGTGCCGTCGACCACGCAGTACTTCACGACCGACGGCATCCTGAAGGGCGTGCCGTTCCGCAACGCCGCGGGCTATTCGAACCCCGACGTCGATGCCCTGGTGGCGAAGATCAAGGTCGAGACGGACCCTGCCAAGCGCAAGGCTCTGGTGTTCGAATTCCAGAAGATCATCACGCAGGAAGCGCCCCTCCTGCCGCTGGTCGAGCTGGAGTCGATCACCGTCGCCAGCACGAAGGTGCAAGGCCACTCGAACGACCCGAACTTCCTCGCCGCCAGCTGGGGAGACCTATGGCTGGCGAGCTAGCCTCGTCCGCGACCCCTGCCCTGCGCGGCTCCTCGCGCAGGGCGGCGGCGCTCAAGCTGCTCCGGCGACGGCTGCTCCAGGCCATTCCTCTCCTGCTGGGCGTCGTCGTCATCAATTTCTGCCTGATCCAGCTGGCACCCGGCAGTTTCCTCGAGCTCATGACCGCCGAGAACCAGGTGAGCGATCCGGCGACGGTCGAGCTGCTGCGCAAGACCTACGGTCTCGAGGACCCGGTCTGGATGCAGCTGCTGAAATACATCTGGGCGCTGCTGCATTTCGACTTCGGATTCTCCTACCGCCAGAACATGCCGGTGATCCAGGCGATCTGGGTGCACCTCCCGGCCACCGTCCTCCTGATGGTATCGAGCATCACGCTCGCCATCACGGTCGGCGTCGCGGCGGGCGTCGTCGCGTCGGTGAAGGTGCGGACCTTCTGGGACAGCCTGGTGTCGGTCGGCGCGATGTTCTTCTACGCGGCCCCCAGCTTCTGGCTCGGCATCATGCTGATCGTGCTGTTCTCGGTGAAACTGGGCTGGCTGCCGGTCGGCGGCATGATGAAGATCGGCGGCTCGGGCGGCGTGCTCGACATCCTGCACCATCTCATCCTGCCGACCCTGGCGCTGGGCCTGTTTTACGCGGCGATCTACACGCGCGTGATGCGTTCATCGATGCTCGAGGTGGCCCAGCTCGACTTCGTGCGAACGGCACGCGCCAAGGGCCTCAGCCGCAACAAGGTCACGATCCACCACGTGCTTCGCAACGCCCTGCTCCCCGTCGTCACCATCCTGGGCGTCCAGATGGGGACCGTGCTGGCGGGTTCCGTGGTGATCGAGAGCGTCTTCAGCTGGCCCGGCATCGGCTCGCTGCTGTTCGACAGCGTCAGCTCCCGCAACTATCCCGTCGTGCTCGGCATCATGGTGCTGGGATCGCTGGTGGTGATCGTCGCCAACATCGCCGTCGACCTCGTCTACATGTGGCTCGACCCGCGAATCGAGATCCGCTGATGGCCCGCTTCGAGCTCCTTGGGCGCTTCGCCCGCAACCGCGGCGCCCTGGTCGGCGCCGTCCTGATCCTGCTCGTGGCCCTGATGGCCGTGCTGGCCTCGGTGCTGTTTCCCACGGATCCGCTGCGGATCGTCGGCATGCCCGAGCTGTGGCCGGGCGAGGATCCGGAGTTTCCGCTGGGCACCGACTCGCTCGGCCGCGACATCCTGGCGATGATCGTGCACGGCGCGCGCGCCACCCTGCTGATCGGCCTTTTCGCCTCGGCGGTCGCAACGCTGATCGGCGTCAGCGTGGGCGCGATCGCCGGCTATTTCGGCGGATGGGTCGACGAGATCGCGATGCGCGCCGCCGAACTCTTCCAGACCATCCCGAACCTGATCTTCGTTCTGACCATCGTGGTGATCCTGGGCTCGACCCTGACCAACATCGTCATCGCCATTGGCATCGTGAGCTGGACGCCGATCGCCCGCATGACGCGCGCGGAGTTCCTGGCGCTGCGCGACCGCGAGTTCGTGCAGGCCTGCCGCTCGATGGGCATGGGCGATTTCAGGATCATCGCCACCGAGATCCTGCCGAACGCCCTGCCGCCGGTCATCGTGCTGTCCTCTCTGGTGGTGGCCGGTGCCATCCTGTTCGAGTCGGCCGTGTCGTTCCTCGGCCTCGGCGACCCCAACATCGCGAGCTGGGGACGGCTGGTCGGCGACGGCCGGCAGCTGATCCGCAGTTCCTGGTACATCTGCGCGATTCCCGGCGTGGCGATCATGGTGACGGTGCTTTGCCTCAACCTGGTCGGCGACGGCCTGAACGACGCGCTCAATCCCAAGCTCAGGGACCGCTGACCATGGCGCTGCCGCTCGAGGTGCGCGACCTGCGCACCACCCTGTTCACGCGCCGCGGCGAGATGAAGGCGGTCGACGGGCTCAGCCTCGCCGTCGGCGCCGGCGAGACCGTCGCCCTGGTCGGCGAGTCCGGCTGCGGCAAGTCCCTGTCGGCGCTGTCGATCATGCGCCTGCTGCCCGATCCGCCGGCCCGCATCGTGGGCGGCGAGGTGAGGATCAACGGCCGCGACATCGTCCCCCTGCCCGAGGAGGAGATGCTCGACATCCGGGGCAGGGAGATCGGCATGATCTTCCAGGACCCGATGAGCTCGCTCAATCCGGTCGCCACGGTCGAGAAGCAGATCGTCGAGGTGCTGATGACGCACACCGACCTCGGCCGCGGCCAGGCGAGGGTGCGGGCGCACGAGCTGCTGGAACTGGTCGGCATGCCGGATGCCGCGCGCCGTCTCGATGCCTACCCGCACCAGCTCTCGGGCGGCATGTGCCAGCGCGTGGTGATCGCCATGGCGATCGCCTGCAGCCCGTCCGTACTGATCGCCGACGAGCCGACGACGGCCCTCGACGTCACCGTGCAGGCGCAGGTCCTGGCGTTGCTCAAGAAACTGCAGGCCGATGCCGGCATGGCGATGATCTTCATCACACACGATCTCGGCGTGGTGGCGGAGACGGCCGACCGCGTGGTCGTCATGTATGCCGGCCGCAAGGTCGAGGAAGCGCCGGTCGACGATCTGTTCGAGAACCCGCTGCATCCCTACACGGTGGGCCTCATCGGCGCCACGCCGACGCCGGGGGCGGAACGCGCCGAGCGACTCGCCGACATTCCCGGAATGGTGCCGCCGCTCAACGCCCTTCCCGAGGGCTGCGCCTTTGCGCCGCGCTGCAAGCGGGTGATGCCGCGCTGCCTCACGGAGCGGCCCGCCCTCACCACGCCTGCGACGGGGCGTCTCGTCGCCTGCTTCGCGGCAGAGGGAGGCTGACATGACGCTCCTGTCCCTGCGCGACGTCCGTGTCCATTTCAACACCGCCTCCGGCACCGTCCGTGCCGTGAACGGCGTCAGCTTCGACCTTGCGAAGGGCGAGACTTTGGGACTCGTTGGCGAGTCGGGCTGCGGCAAGTCCACGCTCGGCAAGGCGATCATGAGGCTGGTGCCGGTCGCCGGGGGTGAGATCGTGGTCGAGGGGCAGGACATCGCCCCGCTGCAGCGCGACCAGCTCGCCGAGATGCGCCGCAAGGTGCAGATGATCTTCCAGGACCCCTACGGTTCGCTCAACCCGCGGTCGACGGTCGGGCGGTCGGTGGCCCAACCGCTGGCCCTTGCCGGCTGGAAACCTGAAGCCATCGCGGAGCGCGTCGAAACGCTCCTGCGCTGGGTCGGTCTGCCGACCGAGGCCAAACAGCGTTACCCGCACGAATTCTCCGGCGGACAGCGCCAGCGCATCGGGATCGCCCGCGCGCTCGCCCTCAATCCCAAGCTCATCATCTGCGACGAGCCGGTGTCCGCGCTCGACGTGTCGGTCCGCGCCCAGGTGATCAACCTGCTGGAAGACCTGAAGAGCCAGTTCGGCGTCTCCTATCTCTTCATCAGCCACGATCTCAGCGTGGTCGAGCACATCGCCGATCGCGTGGCGGTGATGTATCTCGGCATGATCTTCGAGCTCGGCGGCAGGGACCAGATCTGGCGGACGCCCCAGCATCCCTACACCAAGGCCCTGCTGCAGGCGGCGCCGATCGCCAATCCGAAGCTGGCGCGCGCGCGGCAGCGCACCGTCCTGCAGGGCGAGCTGCCGAGCCCGCTCAACCCGCCGGCCGGCTGCCCTTTCCATTCGCGCTGTCCGATGGCCCAGGAGCGGTGCAAGGTCGAGAAGCCGGTTTTGCGCACGGTCGCCAACGGCGCGCAGGCAGCGTGCCATTTCGTCTGATTGGGCTATCATCGGGCGCATGATCCTGCGCGCTATCCTGCCTGCCCTGGCCGCCACCGCCCTGCTGTCGAATGCCGCCATGGCCCAGACGATGGCGTTCGGCTGCCCCGATCCGGGCACGACCATCACCTATGACAGCGGGGTCCAGGTCGTCGTGCGCGGCCGGGAGGGCATGGATTGCCTGATGGAGCGGGTCGGCGGCGGGCCGTTCAAGCTGCGCGCCCTGCTGTTCGACAATCCCTCGCCCGAGGGCAAGGACATGTCGGCTTATATCAACGCCCTCCACCCCGAGCGGCTGTGGCCGCTGGAGGTGGGCAAGAAGATCGATGCGCGTTACAGCGCGGGTGGGCGGACCTGGACCTACACGCTTTCGGTACTTCGCGCCGAGCGTCGGGCCGGACCGGGCGACAGGATGATCGACACGTTCGTCGTCGAGATGCAGGAGCAGGGCGAGAAGGGTCAGCGCTCCGTCTCGCGCTGGTGGATCTCGCCTGCCGATAAGTTCGCGATCCGATACGATTTCAGCGACGGCGCCGGCAAGGCGAACCGCGCGCTCGTGACTTCGATCACACGCTGACCCGGCGCGGGGCGCCGGCGTCGAATCTCCGTCAGGCCACCGAGGCCGGATCCGTGTTGGCGCCGCAGATCAGCGTCGCCACTCGCTCGCCCGGCGCGGGCCGATAGGCGCCGGAGCGAAGAGCTGCGAGACCGGTCGCACCCGCGGGCTCGGCGACGATGCGCAACTCGTCCCACAGAGCGCGCTGTGCGCTCCGCACATGATCGTCGCTGACCAGGAGCGACCTCTGCACCAGCGTGCGCGCCACCTCGAAATTCGGCGTGCCGATCCGGCTTGCCCCCAGCGCATCGGCCGCGAGGCCTGAAATCGCAACGTCCACCGGGTGGCCGGCCGCCAGCGCGGCGTGCAGCGTCGGCGTGCCCTCGGTCTCCACGGCGACGATCTTCTTTTCGCGACCGATCGCGGCGGCACAGCCCGCGATCAGGCCGCCGCCGCCGACGGCGACCAGCAGCGTGTCGAAGCTCGCCTGTTCGAGGAATTCGAGCGCCACGCTGCCGGCGCCGGCAAAGACGGTCTCGTCCTCGTAGGCCGGGACCACCAGCGCGCCGGTTTCCGCCGCATGTGCCTCCGACGCGGCCCGGGCCTCGGCATAGACGGCCCCGACCTGATGGACGATGGCGCCATAGCTGCGCAGCCGCGCGACCTTGGCGGGTGCGGCAATGGTGGGCACGAAGATCTCGGCGCGATGGCCAAGGGCACGGGCCGCGTAGGCCGCCGCCGCCCCATGGTTGCCGCCCGAGGCCGCGACGATCCCGGCGGCCGGCACCGTCGAAGCCAGCAGCTTGTGGAAGGCGCCGCGGCCCTTGAACGAACCGCTGACCTGCAGGGCCTCGAGCTTGAGGGCGAGCGGCACCCCGACCCCCAGCGCGCCGGGCGTCAGCTTGATACAGGGGGTCCGCCGCACATGCGGCCGGACGAGGCGCCAGGCGGCCTCGACATGCTGCCGGGAGATCATCTCAGGGCCGGCGGCAGGCGGGAACGTGGCGGAGATAGTGATCGAAGTCCGGCGTGCTCGCCCGCGGATCCTTGGCTTCCTCGTCGTAGCGGCGCAGGCGCACCGCCTCGGCGTGCCACGGATTGGCGCGAAACGCCGCCATTTCGTCGGGCGACATCAGGCCGCCCTGCAGCTCCAGGCTGCGCACTGAATCCGGTGCAAGCTTGCCGAAATAGTCGGACTCGGTCGTGCAGAGATAGCGCTTGGCCGAGACATGAAGCCGGACCGGTTCGCTGACGGCGGGCCCGAACCGTTCCGCCAGCCACTTCGCGCCCAGCTCCTCGTGGACATCGTCGACGCCGCGCGAGGCAGGATCCTCGCCGAGATCGTGGATCATGTGACCGACATCGTGCAGCAGCGAGGCCAGGACGGTCGCGGGCGACGCGGCATCGGCCTCCGCCAGTGCCGCCGACTGCAGGGCGTGCTGCAGCTGGTTGATCTCGGACAGGCCGTAGCGCCGCGTCGCGCGGCCGACGAAGATCTCCAGGAGTTCCTGGCGCAGAGGGTCGCTCATGCCCCCTTCTTATCACGGCCGAGGGCATAGCCGGGAATCATGGCGAGCGCCTGCTTCAGCGGATCGGGCCCCCAGGCACGCGTAACAAAATCACCATGCATCTCGAGGCCCCCGGTCGGCACGAAGGCGGCGGTCCCCGGTGTGAGGCTACGCGGCAGGCCGCGGACGAACGGGATGCGGCGCTTGGCAAGCAGGTCCTGCAATGTCGCATTCTCCTGACGGGTCGATTCCGTGAAGGCGCTGAGCAGGAAAGCCTGCTTGCGCCGCGCCGCGAACCAGGTCGCAAACTTGGGTTCCTCGCCATAAAGCGCATCCATCAGGACGACGCCCTTCACACGATGGTTCGCCCCGCCACGCTCGAGCGCATAGGCGGCCGGCAGATAGCCGCCGCTGTAGGCCACGATCACCAGAGGTGCGAGGTTGAAGGACCGGCCGGCCCGGCTGTCGCCGTAGAGCCGCATCAGCCGCTCCACCGACTCGTCCAGGAACTTGGCGAAATGCCCGCCGCGCCAGAAATTGCCGGCGCTCGAATCCGCGGCATCGACGGCGAACTGCGGCGCCACCAACGCAATGTTCTGGCCCGATTCCGCGACCTGGCGCGGCACGCCCTGGCGCGCGACGACATCGCGTTCCAGGGTCGCGCCATTGCCATGCAGGTAGAGCACCAGCAGCATCGGCTTGGAGGGATCGAAGCCCTGCGGCAGGTAGAGCAGAGACCGCCGGTCGCTGTAGGTCGCATCCTCCCAATAGACGTCGCCGCGGAACGTGCTGTGGCCGCGGCGCTTGCCGTCGCTCTTGTCGAGGAAAGGCTTGCGCGAATCCGGCAGGAAACCGCGATAGGGGAAAGGCGAGGCGTTGAACGCCACGAGATCGGTCTTCGCCGCGGCAAGCGGCGCCATGGGCTTGGCCGTCGCGGGACGCACTGCAGCGGCTTTCACGACCGGCTTCTTCGACTGCCGCTTGCGCGGGGCTTTCGGCAGGGCGTGCGCGGCGGTCGGCATCAGCAGAGCCCCCAGCAGCAACAGCGCCCGGCGTTTCACGCCACGCCCGGGCGCCCCGCTCCTGCCGGGCGGAGCGGCATCAGCACCGAGAAGAACGCAGGCAGCGCAACGAGATAGGCAACGGCGCCGACCAGCACGACGGCCGGCAGGCCGAAGCTGGTCGCCACGATCGGCACCAGCGCGGCGCCGATCACCGAGAAGCAGCCGTTGATGCCCCAGGCCCACAGGAACATGTGGTCCTTGCCCAGCCGGCCGAGCGTCGTCATCGCCGTCGGCATGGGGAAGCCCATCAGAAAGGCCGGCGGGAAGATGATCGCGAGGCAGAGCAGGATGCGCAGCGCATAGGGCAGCGTGCCGATCCAGTCGAGCGCATAGTCGATGGTGAAGGCGTAGAGCGCCAGGATGGCGAAGATGGCGAGGAAGACCTTCGGCATGAACGTGCGCGAGCGGTCGAGGAAACGCTCGGAGTAGAAGCTGCCGACACCGGAGAAGACCAGCATGCCGGTGATCAGCACCGATGCGGAGACCGTGGCGTTGGAGAGCGCCAGGATGAAGTGGGAGATCATGCCCACCTCGACGATGATGTAGCCGAGGCCGAGGCACAGGAAGTAGATCATCGTGCCGAACTTGCCGGGATAGCGGCTGAAGATCGTGCGCCAGCCGAAGACCACCGGGAACAGCACCAGCGTGAAGGCGAAGATCGCCGCGATGCCGAGCGTCGCCCACAGCAGCAGATAACCCCATTCATCCTGTACGAGCTCGAGCCGGTCGGTGAACTTCAGCAGGTCCGGCACCTTGATGTAGGCGGCGAAGTACGGCTGGTGGTTGGTCAGGACGCGGGTGTCGAACACGTACTCGTCGGCGACCTTCTGCCAGCCGCCGTCGATCAGATAGTGCCAGGCGAGCCGGCCGAGCACCGTCGCCGGAACGCGCGGCGCCGGCGGCGCATCGCCTTCCTTGACCTCGGTCGTCGCGGCACCCGGAGCGCCCTCCGTCGTCATCCCCGGCGGCGGCTTGTCGTTCGGCTCCGCCTCCGACGGCGCGGTCGGGTCGACCGGGGCGCCGAAGAACTGGTCGCGGTAATCCGACAGGATCTGCTTCAGCTCGGACGTGTCGACCTTGAGGCCCGGATAGTAGATCGCGTCGAACGACATCGCCTTGGTGTGGGCGTTGAGCTTCTCGATCTCTTCCGGCGTGAAGCCGTTGCGCTTGTAGAGCACGGTCGCCGTCGAGAGGTAGGACGAGACGACATAGAACTCGTTCGCGATGTCCTTGCCGCCATCGACGTTGCGGGCAGCCGCGACCATCGTCGCATAGAGCTTGAGGACCGACTTGGGCGGCTCCTCCTTGTTCCACAGCGTGACCGAGAGGATGCCGTCGGGCTTCAGCGCCCGCATGTAGGCTTCCATGGCCTCGCGCGTGTAGGAGTATTTCTCGACGATCGAGAATCCGCCGGGGCTCGACAGGCCGGCCGAATCGGCCAGCGACAGGTCGATGATGTCGTAGCGGTTCTTGGTATGGGCGACGTAGAGCCGGCCATCGTAATCGACGACGTTCAGCTTCGGATTGTTGAGGATGTCGCCGGTGAAATCGCGCAGGCCCTTGTCCTCTCGGAAGGCCGTCAGCACGGCGGGATTGCCTTCCGCGACCGTGACCTTGTCCGATCCCGACTTGAGCGCCACCGCCGTCGAGATGCCGCCGCCAAACTGGACGACGAAGGTCGTCGGATCCTTCTTCAGCAGGTACGGGTAGAACATCGGCAGGTACCTGAAATACGCCGTCTCCTCGGCGGGCAGGTCCTTGATGATTCCGGAGGGGCCCTCGGAATCGATGTACAGGCCGAGATAGGCGTTGGACGGCATCTTCGGCAGGTTGAAGGCGGCGTTGTCCGACAGGCCCGGCGCGAAATGCAGATAGGAGCTGGAATAGACTTCGAGGTAGCCGAACGGCGAGGCGCGCTCGTAGGTCCGCTGGTTGTCCGGGAACTTGCGGGCGTAGGAGACGCCCTTGTAGTCGGACACCGCCAGCTTGGGGATGCCGAGGACCGACGGGGCCACGAAGTGCACGGCGGCCGACAGGATCGCGACGGCGACGATGGCCGCCATGCCCTTGCGGTCGCCCAGCGCCACGAACCAGAGGATACCGCCGGCCAGCCAGAGCAGCAGCGGCGCCATGATGAGATCGTCCGGCCGCCAGACATACATGGCGAGCAGCACGGTCAGGCCGCACAGGCCCGAGCCCACCAGATCGGCGAAATAGACCCGGTTGAAGGTCTTCTGGGCCTTGAGGAAGACGACGCCGAGATAGAGGGCACCGGCCAGGAAGGGCAGGAAATAGAGGACGAAGTTGGCGAACAGGCGCCACTTCTGCATCGGGTCGGAGATCAGGAAGATGGCGTTGAACGGCACCTGCTGGGCGGCGAGGTTGCACACCACCATCAGGGGACCGAAGGCAAGCAGCGCCCCCTTGATCGAGCCGATCCAGTGCCGCTCGAACCAGCCCTTGCCGACGCACATGACGGCGCTGGTCAGGCCGAAGCCGAACATGGCGAGGCTGACCACCAGCGATCCGAAATGCGCCCAGCTCCCGACGGAGAAGACGCGCATGATGCCGATCTGCAGCGCGATGATGCTGCCGGCGACCAGGCCAACGGACAGATAGAAAGACAGCGGCGGGCGCTGGTCGAGATCGACCGTGACGGTCAAGGGGGCTCTCCGTTGTTGGCCAGGCCGTCTGATGCAGCCCTTGGCGGCGGGCACCCCGTCCCGTGAGGACGGGGCGCAATATCGTCACCCGGCGGCACGATATGCGCCGCCGGGTGGGGTCGTCCGTCAGCGGTTGTGCGTTCCGACGATCTTGTCGCCGTCGAGCTTCGTGAACGGCACGAAGGGGACGATCTTGCCGCCGTAGATGTCCTCGCGGCTGGTGGTGATCGAGCCGTCGGCGCCCTGGGTCTTGGAGACCTTGAGCACGCGCTGCGCGCCCGGCGGGCCGACGGGGATCACCATCATGCCGCCGGCCTTGAGCTGCTGCAGCAGCGGCGGCGGCACGTGGTCGATGCCGCAGGTCACGATGATCTTGTCGAACGGACCGTTTTCCTCCCAGCCGTAATAGCCGTCGGAATTCTTGGTCTTGATGTGCTTGAACTCGGTGTAGCCCTTGTCGATCAGCTTGTCGTAGAGGGCCCGCGTGCGCTGGGCGAGCGGCGCGATGATCTCGATCGTGTAGGTGTTCTCGGTGAGGTTCGCGAGATACGCCGACTGCACGCCCGAGCCGGTGCCGATTTCCAGCACCTTCTCGCCACGCTTGATGTCGAGGACGTTGGTCATGCGGCCCTGCAGATGCGGGCCGGACATGGTCACGCCGTAGCCGATGTCGAGGAAGTTATGCTCGTAGGCGCGCTTGTAGATGGCCGGGTTGACCGAGGCGAACTCCTCGCGCGGCGTCAGGAGGAACGCACGGATCGTCGCCGCGCTCCAGATGTCCTTGTTTTTCAAGAGGGCCTGGAAACGGTCCCAGCGCTGTCCCAGGAAGACCGGGTCCTCGCCGCGCGACTTTCCCCACGCAATGAAATTGTCGCGTGTGTCGGTCGGCGGGTTCAGATCCCAGCTGTAGGGCTGGATGGTCGCGGCAAAGGCCGGGGCGGCCAGGGTGCCGGCCGCGGCAAGCGCCACTGAACCGGAGACGAACGTCCGTCTCTTCAAGATATCCTCCATGGGCAGCGGACCCCAGCAAGGTGAGAGGGCGAAACCGCCGGAAAAGCCCGGCGATCCGGGGGCAACCGCACCGGGAGTTAGATACGGGAATTGTGGCGGATTTGCCAGCGGCGGCATGCTACGGATCGATCAACCATAAGCGAGTAAAAGGGAGGAATTAGGATCGTGACACGTTTGATTTCCCGCCGGGCCGCGCTCGGCAGCACCGCCGCGCTTGCCACCGGCGCCCTTCTGCCCGCCGTCGCCTCCGCCCAGGCAGGATGGAAGCCGACCCAGGGCGTTCGCGTCGTCGTACCGGCCGCGCCGGGCGGCACGACAGACATCGTTGGCCGCCTGCTGGCAGCCCATCTGCAGCAGGCCTGGGGGCAATCCTGCGTCGTCGACAACAAGTCGGGGGCGGGCGGCGTCATCGGCTCGGCGGAAGTCGCAAAGGCGACGCCGGACGGGCATACCGTCCTGATGGGCAATATCGGCCCGCAGTCGATCGCCTACTCGCTCTATCGCAACATGCCGTACAAGCCGGACAACCTCGTCCCGGTGTCCGATGCCATCGCCACGCCGAACGTGCTGGTCGTGCACCCCTCGGTGCCCGCCAAGACGATTCCCGAGTTCGTCGCGTGGCTGAAGGCCGAGAACGGCAAGGCATCCTACGCCTCCTCCGGCACCGGCCAGTCGCCGCATCTCTGCGGGGCCTGGTTCCTCCAGCTCACCGGCACCAAGGCCACGCACGTCCCCTATCGGGGTGCGGCCCCGGCGCTTGCCGACCTGGTGGCCGGCCAGACCCAGTTCTTCTTCGACAATCTCACCACGGCCATCGAGTTCGTGCGGGGCGGCAAGCTGCGGGCGCTGGGCCTCACCTCGAAACAGCGCAACCCGATGGTGCCGGACCTGGTGCCGATCTGCGAGACCATGCCCGAACTCAAGCCATTCGACGTTTCCGCATGGTTCGGCGTTTTCCTGCCGGGCGGCACGCCCAAGCCGATCGTCGACGCGTTCAACGCCGAAATGAAGAAGTGGCTCGAGGACGAGAAGACGAAGGAGCGCTTCAAGACGATGGCCGGCTACGCCGATTACGGCACGCCGGACCAGTTCAAGGCCTTCGTGATGTCCCAGATTGCCCAGTGGAAGGGCGTCATCGACAAGGAAGGCCTGCAGCTCGACATGAACTGACGGCCGGAGACGCGTCCGGCGGGGGTGCCCAAGAAGCGCCGCCGGTCCTTCGGGCCGGCGGCTTTTCGTTGCAGCCCGCGGCGCGCCGGACTGCCTGGAAGGTCAGGCATCATTTCGAAAAGGCCAAGCTGCTCGCCATGGCGGCTTCTTGACCTCGGCTCCGTACGCCCGGGATAAGGACGCATGTCCTCGACCGACGCCTTCATCGATCTGGGCGACCGCACGCTGCGCGCGCGGCGTCTCGCTCCCGCACGGGACGATGGCCTGGAGCGCACGACCCTCGTCTTCCTGCACGAGGGGCTGGGCTGCATCGAGATGTGGCGCGATTTCCCCCAGAAGCTCTGCGATGCCACACGCTGCAGCGGCATCCTGTACGATCGCACCGCCTACGGCCGTTCGAGCCCCTGGCCCGCCGATCCGGGCACGCGCTACATGGAGATCGAGGCCGACGAGATATTGCCAAGGCTGCTGCAGGCCCTGGACGTCGCGGACTGCGTGCTGGTCGGGCACAGCGACGGCGGCACGATCGCCCTGAACTATGCCGCACGCGATCCCGAGCCGCTGCGCGCCGTGGTCACCCTCGCCGCCCACGCCGTCAACGAACCGGTCTGCGTCGCTGCCATCGAGCGGGCGCGCGCCGCCTACGAGACCGGCGATTTGCGCCAGCGCCTGGCCAGGTACCATGGCGACAATGTCGATCGCGCCTTCCGCCTCTGGTCGGACGCCTGGCTGGCGCCCGGCTTCGAGCCCATGGACGCCAACGGCCGGCTCCCCGGCGTGAGCGTGCCGGTCCAGGCGATCCAGGGCGAAGACGACGATTATGGCAGCGAGTTGCAGCTCGGCATCATCGCCGGCAAGGTCGGAGGCTATTGCGAGACACGGCTGGTGCCGGACTGCGGCCACAGCCCGCATCTTCAGCAGCCGGCTTATGTCCTGTCCGAGATCGCCCGCTTCATCGCCCCGCTGGCGCTGGCCGGCTGATCACATCCGCTTCAGTTCGCTGGTCGCCGCCCAATTGAACTCGGAGACGGTGGGGCAGCGGGCCTCGGCCAGCTGGAACTGCTCGCGCGCGCGCTGGCGGTCACCGCGCCGCAGGGCCTCGATGCCGAGGAAAAAGGCGCTGGGGCACTTGCCGTTGGCACGCTTCGCCGCATCGTCGGTCTCCGCCGCGACCTCCAGCTCGCCGGCCGTTCCCTTGCCCAGCAGGTAACGGGCGATCGGCGCCGGCCATTCCTGCAGGCTTTCCGTGCCGACCTCGCGGGCCAGCGCGGCCCGGCCGTCCCGGCCGGCCCGGACCTGGGAGGCATACCGCCACAGCATCGGCGGCAGCCGCGCACGGAACGTCGTGCGTCCCTCCAGGCTGGCGTCGAAATCCGCCGCGGCGTTCGCGTAATGGCCCAGATTGAAGTTCGCCTGGCCGCGGAAGAAGAGGGCAGCACGCCGGTCGGCGGGCGTTGCCGCGCCGGCCAGGACCCCGTCCAGCAATTCGAGCGCCCGCTGATAATCGGCGATCTGCATGTAGACCTGGGCCTGGGCGATCGTCAGCGAAGGATCGCCCGGCTTGCGGGCCAGCCCGCTGTCCAGGATACGCAGTGCCGCGGCCCGGTCGCCGCCGCCCGCCAGTCCGGGAACGGTACTGGACAGGACCATCTGCCACTCCGAGGGCAGAACCCGCCCCATCTCGGCGATGTCCTTCTGGCTATCGCTTTCGCGGCCAGCCCGGCTGAGCTGGAATGCACGGATGCTGAGATAGACCGAACGGTCGAAGGCCGAGAGCTGCGAGGCCGAAAGGATGCGGTTCAGCGATTCGAGCGTCGTGTTGCGCCCGGCAGTCGTGGCTCCCGGCGCCGGGGAAGGCCCGCCGCCACTGCCGGTCGCGAAGTCTCGCGACGACGGATCCCAGGCTTCGGCTGCGTTGCGTTGGGCGCTGGCCCCGCCGGCGAACGTCACGAGGACCGCAAGAACCCCGAGAAACGGCGCTATTCGGCGCTTCATGCGGGCAATCTGACACATCGGGGCCGGCGTCGCATCCGCCGATTGCCTGCCGCGAAGCATGCCCCTATTTTGCCACCCTCCATACGGAAACCGACCTCTCAGGAGTATTAGAATGGCCGCCGCTCATCCCAACAGCTTCAAGGCCCGCAAGACGCTGAAGGTCGGCAGTCGGAGCTACACCTATTTCAGCCTGAAGGCCGTCGAGAAGGAGATCGGCGACCTGTCGCGCCTGCCCTTCTCGCTGCGCGTGCTGCTCGAGAACCTGGTGCGCCACGAGGACGGCACGACCGTCAAGAAGGCCGACATCGCAGGCTTCGCCGACTGGCTCAAGAAGGGCGGCAAGTCGACCAAGGAGATCAACTTCCGGCCGGCCCGCGTGCTGATGCAGGACTTCACCGGGGTGCCGGCCGTGGTCGACCTCGCCGCGATGCGCGATGCCATGGGCAAGCTCGGCGGCGATCCGAAGAAGATCAACCCGCTCGTCCCGGTCGACCTCGTCATCGACCATTCGGTCATCGTCGACAATTTCGGCAACAACTCGGCCTTCGGCGCCAACGTGAAGCTCGAGTACGAGCGCAACCTCGAGCGCTACCAGTTCCTGCGCTGGGGCGCGATGGCGTTCGACAATTTCCGCGTCGTGCCGCCGGGCACCGGCATCTGCCACCAGGTCAACCTCGAGTACCTGGCGCAGGTCGTGTGGACCAAGAAGGAAGGCAAGGAGACCATCGCCTATCCGGACACGCTGGTCGGCACCGACAGCCACACCACGATGGTGAACGGCCTCGCCGTCCTCGGCTGGGGCGTCGGCGGCATCGAGGCAGAGGCCGCGATGCTCGGCCAGCCGCAGCCGATGGTCATCCCCGAGGTCGTGGGCTTCAAGCTGACGGGCAAGCTGAAGGAAGGCGCGACCGCGACCGACCTCGTCCTCACCGTCACGCAGATGCTGCGCAAGAAGGGCGTGGTGAACAAGTTCGTCGAGTTCTACGGCGAAGGGCTGGAGGAGCTGCCGCTCGCCAACCGTGCGACGATCGCCAACATGGCGCCCGAATACGGTGCGACCTGCGGCTTCTTCCCGGTCGACGAGACCACCATCGGCTTCCTCAAGACCACGAACCGCGGCACCGCGGCCAAGCTGGTCGAGGCCTACGCCAAAAAGCAGGGCCTGTGGCGCTCCAAGAAGTCGCCGGAACCCGTCTTCACCGATACGTTGTCGCTCGACCTCGGCGACGTCGTGCCGAGCCTCGCGGGCCCGAAGCGCCCGCAGGATCGCGTGCCGCTCGCCGACGCCGCCCAGCAGTTCGTGGCGAACATGGAGAAGGAGTTCGACCGCAAGGACGACGGCAAGCGCATCAAGTGCGAGGGCGCCGATTACGACCTCGGCCATGGCGACGTGGTGATCGCCGCCATCACCTCCTGCACGAACACCTCGAACCCGTACGTGATGCTCGGCGCGGGCCTGATCGCCCGCAACGCCGTCAAGGCCGGCCTCAAGGTGAAGCCCTGGGTCAAGACCTCGCTGGCGCCGGGCTCGCAGGTCGTGACCGAGTATCTCGACGCGTCGGGCCTGCAGAAGGACCTGAACAAGATCGGCTTCAACCTTGTCGGCTACGGTTGCACGAGCTGCATCGGTAATTCGGGCCCGCTGCCCGATCCGGTCACCAAGGCCATCGGCGACGGCGACCTCGTCGTCAGCTCCGTCCTGTCGGGCAACCGCAACTTCGAGGGCCGCGTCAATCCGCTGACCCGCGCCAACTACCTCGCCTCGCCAATGCTGGTGGTGGTCTACGCGCTGGCCGGCTCGATGAAGATCGACATCACCAAGGACCCGATCGGCACCGGCAAGGGCGGCAAGCCCGTGTACCTCAAGGACATCTGGCCCTCGAACATGGAAGTGGCCAAGACGGTCGACAAGTTCGTCACCGCCAAGGCGTTCAAGAAGCGCTACGCCGACGTGTTCAAGGGCGACCGCTTCTGGCGCGGCATCAAGACCAAGCCCAGCCTGACCTACACGTGGGACGACAAGTCGACCTACGTGCAGAACCCGCCCTACTTCGAGGGCATGGGCAAGACACCGTCCGCCCTCAGCAACATCAAGGGCGCCCGTCCGCTCGGCCAGTTCGGCGACTCCATCACGACCGACCACATCTCCCCGGCCGGCTCGATCAAGAAGGACAGCCCGGCCGGCAAGTACCTGATGGAGCACGGGGTCCAGCCGAAGGACTTCAACCAGTACGGCACGCGGCGCGGCAACCACGAGGTGATGATGCGCGGCACGTTCGCCAACATCCGCCTCAAGAACGAGATGGTCCCGGGCATCGAGGGTGGCTACACGCACCACTACACTTCGGACCAGCCCGAGCCGATCTACGACGTGGCGATGCGCTACAAGAAGGAGCACACGCCGCAGATCCTGATCGCGGGCAAGGAATACGGCACCGGCTCGTCGCGCGACTGGGCGGCCAAGGGCGTCAACCTGCTCGGCGTGAAGGCCGTCGTCTGCGAGACCTTCGAGCGCATCCACCGCTCGAACCTCGTCGGGATGGGCGTCCTGCCGCTGCAGTTCAAGGACGGCATGACGCGCAAGACGCTGAACCTGACGGGCCGCGAGACGTTCGACGTCGGCGGCATCGACGGCGAGCTGAAGCCGGGCATGGACGTGCCGCTGACGATCCACCGGCCCGACGGCGCGAGCGAGACGGTCACCCTCACCTGCCGCATCGATACGGCGGAAGAGGTCGGCTACTTCAAGAACGGCGGCGTGCTGCACTACGTGCTGCGCAACCTTGCCCACGCAGCCTGACGCGGGGACGATGCCGGCCATGGGGACGGGGCTCGCAAGCCATGCCGTCACCATGGCCCGCAACAATATCTGGGCGAACCATCGCCTGCTGTCGGCCTGCAAGGGACTGACGCCCGGTGAGTTCGCCGCAACGCGCACCAGCTTCTTTCCCTCGCTGCGCGCCACGCTCAATCATATCCTTTGGGTCGACACCTATTACATCGACGCGCTGGAGCGCGATCCGACGGTGCTCGACCGCTACGACGATCCGCCGCCCGACTTTGCCGAGGCGGCCTCGCTCTACGATGCCCAGATCGCCAGCGACCGCCGGCTGCTCGCCTTTTGCGGACGCCAGACGGATGGCTCGCTCGTGGAAACGATCGTGCTGCCGCGGCCGAACAGGACGCCGCCCCCCACCACGGTGATCTCGGTGCTGGAACACCTCTTCCAGCACCAGACCCATCATCGCGGCCAGGCGCATGCCATGCTGGCGGGGACGGCGGTGAAGCCGCCGCAGCTCGACGAGTTCTTCCTCGCGGGCGAGCAGCATCTCCGGCGCGACGACCTGCTGGCCCTGGGTCTCGAACCGAGCTGATGCGTCCGCGTCCCTCCTTCGCCGGCGCCGCCATCGAGGTGAGCGATCTCGGCCGCTCCGTCGCCTTCCATCGCCTGTGGCTGCCGATGCTCGGGTTCCATCGCGTCTGGGCCAGCCCCGACCGCGTGATGTGGTCGCGCGGCTACGATCATTTCGTGATGCGCCAGGCCAAGGAGGGAATCTCCTACGGGCCGGGCGCGCTGTGGCTTGCCGTTTCCGCCGAGAGCCGCGCCCAGGTCGACCAGGTCTATGCCGAGCTGCGCGATGCCGGGGCGGAGATCATCCAGCCGCCGCGCGAACTCGAGTATTTCGCGCCGGGTTACTATTCCGTCGGCTTCCGCGATCCCGACGGCGTGCCGATCGAGGTCGTCCATCGCTGGGAAGAGCTGCCCGAGGTACCCGACGCCGAGCAGGTTCGCGTGCCGGGCCACGGCGTCACGCTGGGCGGCTATCTCTTCCGGCCCCAGGCCGGACAGCCCCCCTATCCGGCGCTGATCCTGCTGCATGGCTTTGCAGGCCATGCCCACAACATGGCCGGCCTCGCCCGCGCCGCCTCGGCCAACGGCTATGTCGCGCTCGCTCTTTCCCTGCGCGGCTGGCTGGGCTCGGAAGGCGAAAGCGACCAGGGGCTTCGCCAGCCGCTCGACGTGCTGGCCGCCATCGACTGGCTGGCGAAGCGACCGCTCGTCGACCGCGATCGTCTCGGGCTGGTCGGCGCCTCGATGGGCGGCCAGGTCGCCCTGCTCGCGGCGGCGCATCGGCCGCCGATCCGAGCCGTCGCCTCCTTCTACGCACCGACCGATCTCGCGCGCTGGCGCGAGGCCAATCCCTTCATACGAGACTATCTGGACGATCTGTGCGGACCGGAAGGGTTGCCGGTCCGCTCTCCGATCCTGCGCGTTGCGCAGATCGATACACCGACGCTCCTGATCCACGGCGACAGCGACGAGAACGTTCCGGTCGAACAGACGCTTGCCATGGAAGAGTCGCTGCGCAATCACGGGAAGGACGTCGAGGCCTTCGTGATCCCCGGCGCCACCCACTACTTCACCGAGCAGCAGAACGCCGCCGCGCGGCGCAAGCTGTTCGACTTCCTGCGTCGTCATCTCAGCCGGAGCTAGCCCCTCATGCGCGTGTCCGAAGCCGTCAACTCCCGTCGTTCCATGAGGGTCTTCAAGGCCGATCCCGTTGCGAAGACCGATCTGGAATGGATCATCACCAACGCCAATCGCTCGGCGTCGAACGGCAATCTGCAGCCCTGGAAGCTCTATGTCACGACGGGCTCGGCGCGGCAGCGTCTCTCCGCGGCGATCCTCAAGGCGATCGACGAGAACGACAACGGACCGGGCGCCGAATACAATGTCTATCCTCAGCAGTTCGCGCCGGTCTACGACGCCCGCCGCAAGCTAGTGGGCAAGCAGCTCTACACGCTGCTCGGCGTACCGAAGGGCGACGCCGCCGGCATGATGACCCAGTTTCGCAAGAACTACGATTTCTTCGGCGCACCTGTCGGCATGATCCTGTGCATCGACAAGGGCATGGGCAACGGCCAATGGATCGACTGCGGCATCTTCCTCGACCAGCTCATGCTGCTGGCGCGGGAGAAGGGCCTGCATACCTGCCCGCAGGCCGCCTTCAGCCGCTACCAGCACGTCGTGCGCCGCGAACTGAAGATCCCCGACGACCAGATCGTGATCTGCGGCCTTGCCGTCGGTTACGCCGATCCGGACGCGGTGCCGAACAGCCTGATCACGGAGCGCGCCCCGATCGGCGACTTCACGACCTGGATCGACAGCTGACGCCGAGCGCGCGCCGGCGCATAGGTGGCCGCGGCAAAAGTCGAATTGCCGCCGGCTGCACCGGCGCGCTAAAAATGCAATCAATTCAGGGCAGTAAGCCGATACGGGAGGGAATCCATGGCCGATGAGGTGATCGCCGTCAGCCCCGACTGGGCGAAGCGCGCTTATGTCGACGAAGCCAAGTACAACGAGATGTACGAGGCCTCGATCAAGGATCCCGCGAAATTCTGGGGCGAACACGGCAAACGCATCGACTGGATCAAGCCGTACAGCCCCGGCGCCGTGCGCGACGTCGACTATAATGGCCAGGTCCATATCCGCTGGTTCCACGATGGCGTGCTGAACGTCTCGGCCAACTGCATCGACCGCCATCTCGCCAAGCGCGGCGACCAGGTCGCCATCATCTGGGAAGGCGACGATCCGGCGAAGTCGAAGAAGATCACCTACCGCGAGCTGCACGCCGAAGTATGCCGCATGGCCAATGCGCTCAAGCAACTGGGCGTCAAGAAGGGCGATCGCGTCACCATCTACCTGCCGATGATCCCCGAGGCGGCCTACGCCATGCTGGCCTGCACGCGGATCGGCGCCATCCACTCGGTTGTGTTCGGCGGCTTCTCGCCCGACTCGCTCGCCAACCGCATCGTCGATTGCGAGAGCAGCGTCGTCATCACGGCGGACGAAGGCCTGCGTGGCGGCAAGCCCGTCCCGCTCAAGGCGAATACCGACGAGGCGATCCAGAAGGCGCCCGGCGTGAAGAAGGTGCTGGTGGTCAGGCACACCGGCGGCAAGGTGGGATGGGATGCCGGCCGCGACGTGTGGTGGCACGAGATCGCTGCCAAGGTGCCGGCAGACTGTCCGCCGGAACCGATGGAAGCCGAGGATCCGCTGTTCATCCTCTACACGTCCGGCTCGACCGGCAAGCCGAAGGGCGTGCTGCACACGACGGGCGGCTACATCGTCTTCGCCTCGATGACGCACCAATACGTCTTCGACTACCACGACGGCGACATCTACTGGTGCACCGCCGATGTCGGCTGGGTCACCGGCCATAGCTATATCGTCTATGGGCCGCTCGCCAACGGCGCCACGACACTGATGTTCGAGGGCGTGCCCAACTATCCCGACTCGAGCCGCTTCTGGCAGGTGATCGACAAGCATCAGGTCAACATCTTCTACACCGCGCCGACCGCGATCCGCGCCCTCATGCGCGAGGGCGAGGCGCCGGTGAAGAAGGCGAGCCGCAAGAGCCTGCGCCTGCTGGGCTCGGTCGGCGAACCGATCAACCCCGAAGCCTGGCTCTGGTATCACCGCGTTGTCGGCGACGGCCGTTGCCCGATCGTCGATACATGGTGGCAGACCGAGACCGGCGGCATCCTGATCACGCCGCTCCCCGGCGCGACGCCGCTCAAGCCCGGCTCGGCGACGCGGCCCTTCTTCGGCGTGCAACCCGTGATGGTCGATGCCGACGGCAACGAGCTGCAAGGCCCCTGCACCGGCAATCTCTGCCTGATCAACTCCTGGCCCGGCCAGATGCGCACGGTCTACGGCGACCACCAGCGCTTCATCGACACCTATTTCAGGACCTATCCCGGCAAGTACTTCACCGGCGACGGCGCGCGCCGCGACGAGGACGGCTACTACTGGATCACCGGCCGCGTCGACGACGTGATCAACGTCTCGGGCCATCGCATCGGCACGGCCGAAGTGGAGAGCGCGCTGGTGGCCGACACGAAGGTGGCGGAAGCCGCCGTCGTCGGCTTCCCGCACGACATCAAGGGCCAGGGCATCTACGCCTACGTGACGCTGAAGGCCGGCGAGCACCCGTCCGAGGAGCTGCGCAAGGAGCTGGTGGCCTGGGTGCGCAAGGAGATCGGACCGATCGCGACGCCAGACGTCATCCAGTGGGCACCCGGCCTGCCGAAGACACGGTCGGGCAAGATCATGCGCCGCATCCTGCGCAAGATCGCGGAGAACGATTTCAGCAATCTCGGCGACACATCCACGCTTGCCGACCCGGCGGTGGTCGACGATCTGGTGAAGAACAGGGGGAAGTAGAAACCGATGGCCAACCCGACGATCACGCAGCTCGCCGCGGACCTGGCCGCCGGCCGCACCACTTCCGTCAAACTGACCGAAGAAGCCTTCGCCCGCATCGAGGATCCGAAGGGCGAAGGCAGCCGCGTGTTCGTGAAGACCTGGAAGACGCAGGCCATGGCCGCGGCGGGAGCCAGCGACCTGCAGCGCAAGGCCGGGCTCGTCCCTTCGCCGCTCGCCGGCATCCCGGTTTCGATCAAGAACCTCTGCGACGTCGCAGGTGAGACCACCCTGTCGGGCTCGAAGGCCCTCGACGATGCGCCGGCCGCCGCCGCCGATGCGCCGGTCGTGGCGCGGCTGCGGGCCGCCGGCGCGGTCATCGTCGGCAGCACGAACATGAGCGAATTCGCCTTCTCCGGCGTCGGCTTCAATCCGCACTATGGGACGCCGGGCAATCCAGCCGACCGCACGCGCGTGCCGGGCGGCTCCTCGTCGGGCGCTGCCGTATCGGTCGCCGACCGGATGGCCGTCGCTGCGCTGGGTACGGACACCGGCGGATCGGTACGCATCCCGGCGGCGGTCTGCGGCCTGGTCGGGTTCAAGCCCACCGCGCGGCGCGTGCCGATCGACGGTGTCGTGCCGCTCTCGACGTCGCTCGACTCGATCGGCCCTCTCGCCAACTCGGTCGAGGATTGCGCCATCGTCGACGCGGTGTTCGCCGCCGAGCCGGTCGTCGTACCCGACGCCGCGCCGCTCGCCGGTCTGCGCTTCGCCGTGCCGCGCCAGTTCGTTCTCGACGACCTCGATGCCACGGTCGCCGCCGCCTTCGAGCGCGCCTGCAAGGCGCTCGTCGCGCAGGGCGTGAAGATCGACTCTATCGAGCTCGCCGAGTTGAACGAGCTGCCGGCCATCAACGCCAAGGGCGGCTTCGCGGCCTCGGAGGCCTATGCCTGGCACAAGGCGCTGATCGAGCGCCGCGGCAAGGATTACGACCAGCTCGTCTATCCGCGCATCATGCGCGGCAAGGAGATGAGCGCATCCGACTATATCGAACTGCTGGGCAAGCGCGCCGACCTCTGCCGGCGCGTGTCGGCGATCACCTCGAACTACGATGCCGTGATCATGCCGACCTGCGCCATCGTCGCGCCCACGCTGAAGGAAGTGTCCTCGCCGGAAGGCTTCACGAAGAAGAACCTCCTGTTGCTGCGCAACACCACGGTCGGCAACTTCCTCGACCGCTGCGGCATCAGCCTGCCCTGCCACGCTGCGGGCGAGCTTCCGGTCGGCTTCATGCTGATGGGCGAGCCGATGGCCGACCGCCGCCTGCTGGCCATGGCGCGCGCCGTGGCACCGGTGGTCGCGGCGCACTGACGCCGCCCGAAACGACGACGGCGGTCCTGCGACCGCCGTCTTTGTGTTTTCTGCTGCCGGCTCCTACTTCGGATCGTCCGGACGGCGCATCTTCCAGACATTCTCGGTCGTGGTGTATTCGCTGTAGCCGAGGCGGGCGACCGGCTTGAAGGCCAGCACGTCGACGCGTCCCTCCTTCAGGATGGCATCGTCGATGTGGATGCCGACCACGCGGCCCAGCACCATCGACCCCCGCTTGGCCTCGTGGCCCTCCTCCACAGGCAGCTCGATCGTCTTCCAGTATTTGCACTCGAGCGCGACGGGGGATTCGGCGACGCGCGGCGGCTTCACGAGCCGGCATGGCGCGGGCGTGAGGCCGGCAAGCTTCATCTCGTCGACGCCGTAGGCGACCATCGCCGTGGTGACGTTCATCTTCTCGGCCATCTCCGCGGTCACCATGTTGACCACGAACTCGCCGGTCTGCTCGGCGTTCATGCGGCTGTGCTTGGTCGGCGTGCCGCCATAGGTACCCGTAATGGAGAAATAGACCATCGGCGGGAACTCGCCGATGCCGTTGTAGAAGCTGTAGGGCGCCAGGTTCACGCGGCCCTGGCCGTCGACGGTCGAGATCCAGCCGATCGGCCGTGGCACGATGAGGGCCTTCAGGGGATCCTGCGGCAGGCCGTGGTCGCGCTTGGCGGTATCGTAGAACATCTGGCTCCCCTGTCGGTCGAAAGGCACCAAGGTGTCTGCCCTGTCGACGCCGCGGCATCAAGAAGGGCCTGATCCCTTCGGCACATCGCCCGGCGAGGAGAGCGCAGGCGGGTCGCCAACGCGCCGGCTCGTGCGACGAGCGGTCCGGCTTGTGGAGCCCCGCCGGGCAGCCCATGTTCGACGCCATGTCACGGACAATGAAGGCGCTGCTCGGCGTCTGGATCGCCGCTCTGGTCGCTGCCGCCGGCTGGATCGCCTGGGATGCCACGCAGGGCGGCAAGCCGGCGATCGGCGGGCCCTTCGCGCTCGTCGACCAGGACGGCAAGCCCTTCACCAGCGACCAGCTCAAGGGCAAGCCCACGCTGATCTATTTCGGCTTCACCTATTGTCCCGACGTCTGTCCGACCTCGCTGCTCCTGATGGAGACGGCGATCCAGCAGCTTGGCCCGGATGCGGCGAAGAAGGTGAATCTGGTCTTCATCACCATCGACCCCGAGCGCGACACGCCCGAACTGCTGAAGGGCTACGTGCCGAATTTCGGGCCGTCCTTCATCGGCCTCACCGGCACGCCGCAGCAGATCGCCGACGTCGCACGGGCCTATCGCGTCTATTACCAGAAGGTGCCGGGCAAGGATGGCAGTCCCTATCTCATGGACCACTCCTCGATCGTCTACCTTCTCGACAGGAACGGCCGCTTCGTCACCCATTTCACCCACGACGCCAAGGCCGAGCAAATCGCGAAAGGCGTCGAGCGCCTTCTTTAAGTCATTGAAATACAACAATTTGTGCGGCGCAATATTGAAGTGACAAGGCGCTGCGTCGGCGTACAATCCGCCCCGCATGCTTTACCAAGCCTATGAATTGCAGCGCGCCCTGGCGACGCCGGTCCGCTATTGGGCGCACGCGCTCGAGCGCGCCTACTCCAGCCCGTACAACCCGTGGTCGGACACGTGGTTCGGCAAGTCGATGGCGGCCGGAGCGGAGATCGTCACGCGCCTGACCCGGACCTATGGCAAGCCCGAGTTCGGGCTCAAGACGACGACCGTGGGCGACGAAACGGTCGCGGTGAACGAGGAGATCCTGGTCGGCAAGCCGTTCTGCCGCCTGCTCAGGTTCCGCCGCGATACCACGCGCAAGGACCCGAAGGTGCTGGTCGTGGCCCCGATGAGCGGCCATTTCGCGACATTGCTGCGCGGCACGGTCGAGGCTCTGCTGCCCGAGCACGACGTGCACATCACCGACTGGATCGACGCGCGCGAAGTGCCGCTCGCCCTCGGCAATTTCGATCTCGACGACTACATCGACTATGTCGCGGAATTCATCCGCTATCTCGGACCCGACGTCCATGTGATCGCGGTGTGCCAGCCGTCGGTGCCCGTGATGGGCGCTGCGGCGCTGATGGCCGAGGCGAAGGATCCGCGCCAGGCGCGTTCCATCACGCTGATGGGCGGGCCGATCGACACGCGCGTCAGCCCGACGGTCCCGAACGACCTCGCCATGCGCAACTCGATGATGTGGTTCCGCCAGAACGTCATCTCGACGGTGCCGCTCAACTATCCGGGAGCGCTGCGCCGTGTCTATCCGGGCTTCCTGCAGCTCACGTCGTTCATCAGCATGAACCTCGACCGGCACGTGAATGCCCACATGCGCCAGTTCGAGCACCTGATCAAAGGCGACGACGATTCCTCGTCCGCCCACCGGGCCTTCTACGACGAGTATCTCGCGGTCATGGACCTGACCGCGGAGTTCTATCTCCAGACCATCCAGGTCGTGTTCAAGGAGCACCTCTTGCCGCGCGGCGAATGGGTGAGCCGCGGTCGCAAGATCGATCCGTCGTTCATCGAGACCGCCCTGATGACGGTCGAGGGCGAACTCGACGACATCTCCGGCATCGGCCAGACCAAGGCCGCCCATGCCCTGACCCCGAACATCCCGGGTGCCCGCCACGTCCACTGGGAACAGCCGCGGGTCGGCCATTACGGCATCTTCAACGGCCGCAAATGGCGCGAGCAGATCATGCCGCGTGTCGCCACGTTCATCCGCGAGAACGAGAGCCACTAGCGCGCCCGGACCGGGGCGGGGTCCGCGGTCCGGCAACCTCGCCGCGCCGCGAGGCGTTGCCCCGCCATGGAACTCCAGCAGCAGTGGAACGACGCAGCCAGCGTCGCGACGACGCTTATCACGACCTATGGCCTGCGTGTCATCGGCGCGATCATCATCCTCGTGCTGGGCTGGATGGCCTCCCGCCTGCTCTACAGGGCGGTACGCCGGATACTGGATCAGTCCTCGCGCATCGACCCGACCGTCGCCCTGTTCCTGGGCAACGCCGCCCGCTACACGGTGATGGTATTCACCTTCGTCGCGGTGCTGACGACGTTCGGCATCGCCACGACCAGCTTCGTCGCCGTCCTCGGCGCGATGGGTATCGCGATCGGTCTCGCGCTGCAGGGAACGCTGAGCAACCTAGCGGCCGGCATCATGCTGGTGGTGTTCCGGCCGTTCCATGTCGGCGACCGGATCGAGACCGGCGGCGTCGCCGGCACCACCCGGGAGATCAACCTCTTCTTCACCGAGATCGACATGGACGACAACGTCCGCGTTGTCATTCCCAACGGCAAGCTGTGGGGCGAGATCGTCCGCGTGCCGACCCGGAACGACAATGCGCGGCTTGAAATCCTCCTTCCGCGCGGCAGTGACGACGACGTCGACCAGACCATCTCCCGCGTCAGGTCGGCCCTGAGCCGGCACCCCCAGGTCCACGACGTCGAGAATGTCGGCGTGCACGAATGGAGCGACGACAAATATACGCTCGCTGCCCATGTCTGGGTCCCGCGGCAGGAAGCCCAGAGGCTACGGCTGGAGCTGAACCGCGTCCTGAAGGACGAGTTCGCCGGCAAGCCTCCGGCTTCTGTGGAGCCGCTTGCCGGTTAGGGCTAGCATCGCGGGCCATGAGCCTGCCCGTCGAGATCTCTGACTGGAAGCCCGCCCCTTTCGCCCTCAGGGGCGAAACCGTCTTTGCCATCGGCGACGTCCATGGATGCGCCGAGGAACTGGATGCCCTCCTCTCCACCATTCCAGGTCTCGCCAAGGCGGCAACGGGCCGGAAGCGGCTTATCTATCTCGGCGACATGATCAATCGCGGGCCCGACAGCGCCCGTGTGCTTGAACTGTGGGCCCAGGAACCGGAAGCGCACGGGGTCGACCATGTCGACCGGCTGATGGGCAACCACGAGATCATGATGATGCTCGCGGTGGTCGGGGGTCCGCATGCCCACAAAGCCGAGACGATGTGGCTGTCCAAGCGCATGGGCGGACATGTCCTCCTCGATCAGATGGCGGCCCGCACCGGGCAGGCGACCGGGCACGCGGACCAGGCGATGCTGCTCGATGCGCTGGGCGAGACGGTCGTGCATCGGCTTCAAGGCATGCGGTCGCATGTCCGCCTCGGCAATACGCTGTTCGTCCATGGCGGGCTCGATCCACATGCCGACCAGGACGAGTTCCTGGCCAGGCCCTGGCTGCTCTTCACCGAGGCCCGATGGGCCTGGATCAACCATGGCTTCCTCGACTGGAAACAGGGCTTCGGAGGCACGCTGGTGGTTCACGGCCACACGCCGCCGGACAAGCATCGCAAGATCAGCGGCATGGACGATCCGCATGCCTTCGAGGGCGACCGGCTCGGGCTCGATGGCGGGAGTGCCCGGACGGGAATCGTCACGGCAGCGGAAATCCAAGATGGCCGCTTCCGCATCCTCAAGGCAGGCACCCCCTTCGAGAATCCCGTTCCGGCCGAGGACTGACCGGGAACAGGCCGGCGTCGCCCCCCCGGGACCAAGCAAAATATCCGCGGCGGCTGTCGGCGGACGGCTGTCCTCCCCGTCCTTTGGAAAGAAAGGCTCCCCGATGCTCTACGCCATCCTTTGCTACAATTCCGAAGAAGCCATCGCCGCATGGCCCAAGGAACATCACGACACCATCATGTCGCGGCTCTACGCCGTGAACGACCGGCTGGCGCAGCAGGGTCGCCTTGGCCCCGTTGCCCGCCTGCTGCCGACGACGGCCGCCACGACCTTGCGCAAGGGCCGCGAGGACATGGTCATCGACGGCCCGTTCGCAGAGACGAAGGAGCAACTCCTCGGCTTCTATGTCGTCGACTGCGCCTCGCTCGACGCCGCCATCGAGACGGCGAAGGAACTGGCGAAGGCCAACCCGGGCACGGGCAGCTACGAGATTCGGCCGGTCGCCGAGTTCCACGAGAGTCAGCTCCCGCTTGCGAAAAGCCCGGCGGCATGAACGACCCCGGCTGGATCGATCCGGTTCTGGGTTCTGCCCGTCCCCAGGTGATGGGGGCGCTGCTGCGCTATTTCCGCGATCTCGATACGGCCGAGGAAGCCTTCCAGGAGGCCTGCCTGCGCGCGCTCAGGACATGGCCGCAGAACGGGCCGCCGCGCGACCCGGCGGCCTGGCTCATCATGGTCGGGCGCAATGCCGCCCTCGACGATCTGCGCAAGCGCGCGCGGCACACGAAGCTGCCGGACGAGTCGGTCCTGTCCGACACCGACGATGCCGAGACGCCGCTCGCCGACCGGCTGGACGGCGAGCACTACAAGGACGACATCCTGCGGCTGCTCTTCATCTGTTGCCATCCCGACCTGCCGGCCACGCAGCAGATCGCGGTCGCCCTGCGCATCGTTTGCGGGCTTTCGGTCAAGCAGATCGCGCGCGCCTTCCTGGTCGGCGAGGCGGCGATGGAGCAACGCATCACGCGGGCCAAGGCACGCATCGCCGGCGCCGGTGTCGCGTTCGGGACGCCGGGGCCAAACGAGCGGGCCGAGCGCCTCGCCGCTGTCGCGGCGATGATCTACCTCACTTTCAACGAAGGGTATTCCGCCTCCAGCAACGAGGCCGAGGTCCGCAAGCCGCTGGCCGAGGAGGCGATCTGGCTGGCCCGCCTGCTGCTGCGCCTATTCCCTGCCGAGCCGGAGATCATGGGCCTTGCCGCCCTGATGCTGCTGCAGCAGTCCCGCGCCGCGGCGCGCTTCGACGGCGAGGGCAATCTTGTGCTGCTGGAGGACCAGGACCGCAGCCTGTGGAGCCGGACGCATATCGCCGAAGGGCTGGCACTGATCGACAAGGCGATGCGTCACCGCCGGCCGGGTCCCTACCAGGTGCAGGCCGCCATTGCCGCGCTGCACGCCCGCGCGTCCCGGGCGGAGGACACCGACTGGGAGCAGATCGACCTGCTCTATGCGAATCTCGAACGGCTGCAGCCTTCGCCGGTCGTGACCCTCAACCGCGCCGTCGCGGTCGCCAAGGTACGTGGCGCCGCGGCGGCCCTCGACATGATCGAGCCGCTCGCCGGCCGGCTGGAAGGGTATTTCTACTTCCATGGAGTGAGGGGCGCTTTGCTGGAGAAGCTGAAGCGGGGGGACGAGGCGCGTGCCGCCTTCGGTCGCGCGATCGGCCTCGCCAACACGCCCGCCGAAGCCGCCCATATCCGCCAGCATCTCGACCGGCTCTCGGCACCGTAGGAAAATCTCGCGGCGATTGTCGGATTCGCGACCTATCCTCCGTCCTCCGGTGAGAAACCACGTCAAGGAGACGTCATGACCGCCGAACAGCCGCCCGCCGCCCCGCCGCCCGTCCTCGGTGGCCCCTGTCCGTATCTGTCGCTCAGCGACGCAGGCGCCGCGGCCGAGTTCTACGTGAAAGCACTGGGCGCGACTGAGGTCATGCGCATGCCGCCGGACGAGAAGGGCCGGTACATGCATATCCATCTCGTGGTCAACGGAGGTTCCCTGATGCTGGCCGATGCCTTTCCCGACCACGGTCACCCGCTGGAGAAGCCGGCCGGCTTCACCCTGCACCTCGCCGTCGCCGACGTCGATGCCGCCTTCGACAGAGCCGTGAGGGCCGGCGCCGAGATCGTCCTGCCGGTGCAGGACATGTTCTGGGGCGACCGCTACGGTCAGTTCCGCGACCCGTTCGGCGTATTGTGGTCGATGGGCATGCCGAAGAAGGCCTGACGATGATTTCGAACCGCGCGCGCTGGGCGGGCCGATTCCTGAGCGGCATCGCGATAGCGTTCCTGCTGTTGGACGCCGCCATCAAGCTCGTGCCGATCCAGCCCGTATACGAAAGCCTGAACGAGCTGGGCTATCCCTCGACGACCGGCTTCGCCCGCCTGCTCGGCATCGTCACGCTGGTCTCGGCCCTGCTCTACGCCTGGCCACGCACGGCAGTGCTGGGCGCGGTCCTGCTGACGGGCCTGTTCGGCGGCGCGATTGCGAGCCACCTCCGGCTCGACCATCCGCTGCTCAGCCACACATTGTTCGGCGTGTATTGCGGGATTCTCGTATGGGGTGGCCTGTGGCTGCGCGACGAGCGCGTGCGGCAGATCATACCGCTGCGGAGATGACCTCGAGGAACGCGGCGCCATAGCGTTCGAGCTTGGCGTCGCCGACGCCGTGGATCTCTCTCATCGCCCGCACGGTCTTGGGGCGATGCGTCGCGAGTTCCGCCAGCGTGCGGTCCGAGAACACGACATAGGCCGGCACGTTCTGCGCGCGGGCAAGACGCGTACGCAGCGCCTTCAGCTCCTCGAGGAGACCCGCATCGGCACCGCCGACGATGGTCGCGGACGCGGCCTGCCGGTCGCGGCGCGATCCTCTGGCGGCGGGTGCGGTCAGGTCCTTGCGCAGTTCGATGCGCTGCTCGCCCTTCAGGACACGCCAGCCTTCGTCGGTCACCCACCAGCGGCCGTGTTCCATCATGTCCTGCGCGATCAGGCCCGTGGCGGAGAGCTGGCGGAAGATCGACCGCCATGCCGGCGGCTTGCGATCCTTGCCGACTCCGAAGGTCGGCAGCTTGTCATGGGCGAACTTCTGCACGTTGTCGGTGAGATCGCCGACGAGGATCGCGACCAGATGCTCCATCCCGAACCTCTCGCCGGTGCGCAGGATGGCGGACATCGCTTTCTGGGCGTCGATCGTGGCATCGAACAGTTCGACCCCCTCCTGGCAGAGATCGCAGTTGCCGCACGGCTCCGACGACTCGCCGAAATAGGCAAGCAGCGTCTGGCGGCGGCACCGAGGCGCTTCGGCCAGCGCGAGCAGCGCGCCGAGCCTCTGGCGCTCGATGCGCTTGCGGTCGTCGGACGAATCCCCCTGCTCTATCTGCATCCGGCGCAGCTGCATGTCGCCCAGCCCGTAGAGCGTCAGCGTGTCCGCAGGCAGTCCGTCGCGGCCGGCACGGCCGATCTCCTGATAGTAGGCTTCGACATTCGCCGGCAGGTCGGCGTGACAGACGAACCGCACGTCGGGCTTGTCGATCCCCATGCCGAAGGCGACGGTCGCCGTCATCACGATGCCGTCTTCCTGCTGGAAGGCATCCTGGTTGGCGTCGCGCACCGTCTTGTCGAGGCCGGCATGGTAGGGCAGCGAACGTATTCCGGCACCCGCGAGCGACTGCGCCAGCTCCTCCACCTTGCGGCGGGACGCGCAATAGACGATCCCGCTTTCACCCGGATGGGCCTGGACGAAGGACAGGACCTGCCGCGTCGAACGCTCCTTCGGCTGGAAGGCGAGCCGAAGGTTGGGCCGGTCGAAACTGCGCACGAAGGTCCGCGGCGCCGCGGCGAACAGCTTGTCGACGATATCGCCGCGTGTCGGCGCATCCGCCGTGGCGGTGAGCGCGATGGTCTGCAGCCGCCCGCCGATCTGGCGCGCGAGATTGCCGAGCGTCAGGTACTCGGGGCGGAAATCGTGCCCCCACTGCGAAACGCAGTGCGCCTCGTCGATCGCCATCATCGCGACGCCGGCCTCGGCCAGCAGTTCGACCGTATCGGGCCGGGCAAGCCGTTCCGGGGCGACATAGAGCAGTTTCAGCCTGCCCGTGCGCAGCAGGCCGAGGATGCGCGCGTTCTCGGAAGGCTCGTTGGCGGAGTTCAGGCTGCCGGCCGCGACGCCGGCTGCCGTCAACGCCCGTACCTGATCGCGCATCAGCGCAATCAACGGTGACACGACGAGCGTCACGCCCGGGCGGGAGATCGCCGGAAGCTGGTAGCAAAGCGACTTGCCGCTGCCCGTAGGCATCACGGCAAGCACGTTCTCGCCCGCCAGCACGGCGCTGACGATCTCTTCCTGGCCGGGCCGGAAATCGGCAAAGCCGAAGACCGAGTGCAGCAGGTCGCGGGCGTTCGAGAGGGCGTCGTTCATTGGTTGGCGGCAATATCGCCGCATCGTCAGGCGCCGTCATGTGGAAGATGCGGCGTCACGGAACCGCATCGCACCCTGCACGTTTCCTCGCCAACGCACTCGGGGGAGTAGGCAAGTGATCGGCTTCGGGCTTGCCGTGCTCATCGCAGCAATCGGCATTGCAGCATTCCCCTGCTGGCGCCACAGCGCGAACTGGGGATACCTGCCGAGCGCCGTCAGCGGCGTTCTCCTTCTGGCCGTCGCGATTTCGGTGATCGGCGATCGCTCCTCCTCCACGGCCACGGCCCTCGATAGCGCACCGCCCGCTCATGCGACGCCCTCTCCGGAGTCCGACGAGGCGATCCAGGCCTCTCCCAGGCGATCCTTCCTGCCGAGCGAGCGGCGGGTGACGCTGCGTCTTGCGACCGATTTCACGGACTGACCGCTTCCGCTTTCCGACCAGCGGGCTTCTCGTCGCCGATGCAATACCGCTTGCGCACGGCAGGGGACTTATCCGCGCCGGCCTGCTATCGATGCAGGGCGTTCACGAAGAAAGAGCCCATCCCAATGCACCGCACTCTCATCGACCGCCTTCGCGCAGGGTCCACCACGGCCTCCCTCATCGCGCTGGCGATCCTGGCGCCCGGCGGCGCGGCGCTGGCACTCGACTGCCCGATGCCCCAGCCGACGGCACAACCCGGCATCCTGAAGGAAACGCCGGCGCAGATCGCCGAGGTCGGCAAGCAGCTTGCCGGCGGCGACACTTTCAATGCCATCGCATCCGTCACGGCCGACTTGCGCATCCGTTATCCCGGCGTCCAGAAGTCAGAGCTGGTGAACTACCTCGTCACCGCCTACTGCCCGGCAGTCGCTGCGAAGACGAACCTCAGCGAGGCGCAGAAGCGCTCTGCCGTCGACGGCTTCGCCTCCCAGGTGATGCGCCAGGTCTACTAGGCTGAGCGAAGCTCGGCCCCAGGAGCCATCAGGACATTGCCTTGGGCAATGTCCTGGAGCGCCGAAGGAAGAGCGACCACCCGACCGACTAGTGGCGGGCAGCCTGCCCGCCGTCGAGGGTCATCACGACGCCGCTGATGTAGCTAGCCCGCTCCGAGGCAAGGAAAACGGCGAGGTCGGCGACTTCGTCCGGCTCGGCGGCCCGGCCGAACGGCATATGCCTGGTCAGTTCGGCCCAGCGTTCCGGATCGCCGAACTTCTGCTCGGCCTGGGCGCGCAACCGCGAGAGCATCCGGTCGGTGCGCGTGGCCGGCGGATTGATCGCCACGACACGCACGCCGTGATCGACACTCCGCGACCCGACGGCCCGCGTGAAGGCCATCAGGCCGGCATTCCCCATCGTGCCGGCGACATAGTCGTAGTTGAAGGCCTCGCCGGCGAGGCCGATCACGTTCACGACGACGCCCCGCTTGCGCGCATACATCTTTTCCAGCATGGCGCGCGTGGCGTTCACGTAGCCGAACACCTTGAGATCCCAGGCCTCTCGCCATTTCGGCTCGGTCATGCCGAAGATGTCGCCCTGCGGGATGGCACCGGCATTGTTGACGAGGATGTCGGCATGGCCGACGGCATCGACGACCGCCCGCGCGGTGTCTCCGTTCGAGAAATCCGCCGGGTGGATCTCGACCGGAACGTTGTGCCGGGCCCGGATCCTGTCGCGTGCGGCCTCGAGCGACTCCTTGGAGCGCGACGCGATGTGCACGTTACAGCCCTCGGCAGCGAACCCCATCGCGCAGGCATAGCCGATGCCGCGACTGCCGCCCGTGACGAGGACTGTCTTGCCGGCAAGCTTCAGGTCCATGGCGTTCTCCCTCCGGCCTGTTCGCCGGCTTTTCCAACTGCCGCCACGCCGGCCGAGGGCGGCAGGAACCGTCAGCCGATCCGGTAGGTGCTCGCGATGGTCGCGCGGCCGTCCTCCGTCTTCACGCGACCGTCCTTCACCATCTGCACCAGGTGGGCCAGCATCGAGCGGCCCGCCGCCGGATGCAGGTGAACCGGCGTGTCGGCATAGTTCTTCGCCACCATCTGCGGGATGGTCTGCGGACCTTCCTTGAGGCGCGCCATGATCTGCGCCTCGCGGCCCAGCCGGTGCTCGATATAGGCCTCGACGAAGGAGTGCGGGTCGCGGATTTCCGCGCCATGCGTCGGTATGTAGAGGGTCTCGTCGCGCGGCAGGAGCTTGCGCAACGAGGCGAAGTAGTCGGCCATGTTGCCGTCGGGCGGCGAGATCACGGCGGTCGACCAGCCCATGACATGGTCGCCCGACAGAAGCGCCTTGTCCTCCTTCACCGCGAAGCAGAGATGGTTCGAGATATGGCCAGGCGTGTGAACCGCCTCGACATTCCAGCCATCGCCCTGGATCACGTCGCCATCGTTCAGCTTGATGTCGGGCGCAAAGGAAAAGTCGCCCTCCTGCTCGGCCGTCACGCCTTCCGGCGTCGGATGCGGACCATAGCTGTACACCTTGGCACCCGTCGCCCTCGCCAGCGCAGGCGTCGCCGGCACATGGTCGATGTGGGTATGCGTCACGAGGATGTGCGTCACCGTCTCGCCACGCAAGGCACGCAGGACGGCGTCGATATGTTCCCGGTCGTCCGGCCCCGGATCGACGACCGCGACATTGCCGTGGCCGATGATGTAGGTGCCGGTGCCCTTGAAAGTGAAGGGGCTCGGGTTGTTCGCGACGACGCGACGGATGAGCGGCGTCACCTCCATCGCTGTCCCATAGTCGAACTTGAAGTCCCGGATGAAGGGAATGCCGGCCATCTGGATATTCCCTACGGGGCGGGAGGGGTGAGCTTGTAGAGCGCGTTGCGGATATCGGCACCGACATAGACGGTGCCGGAACGCGCCACGGCGACGCCTGTCGGAAGCAGTGCCGGCGGACCGCCCGCGAAGGCCGGCAGGCCGATATCCAGGTTCGACGCGATGACGACGCGGGTACCGTTCGCCGGATCGATGGCAACGACGCGCTTCTGGCCGACCTCGGCCACGAAGAGCCGGCCGTCGGGGCCCACGTCGATACCTTCGGGGCCGGCGAGATTGTCCGCGACGACCTTGCGCGCGCCCGTGGCGACGTCGATCTGCGTGACCGCACCGGCAGCGATCTCGGTGACGTAGATCAGGTGTCCGGGCCCCTGCGCCAGCGCGACCGGGCCACGCAGCTCCTTCACCACGTTGCTGCGCGTCTTTCCGTCTGCGCTCACCTTGACGAGGTTGCCGCTGCCCAGTTCGGCGACGTAGAGCGTGCCGTCGGGCGCCTCGAGGGCATCGACCGGCGCCTCGAACTCGCCCAGCGTGGCTACGACCTTGCCCGTCTTGCGATCGACCTTCTCCACGGTGTTCGAGAACCAGCTCGACAGCAGCACATGCTTCGGCCCGACCGAAAGACCGATCGGATAGGCATGCGTGTCGCCATGGACGCGCAACACGTCGGACACCGCCCCGTTCGCTCCGTCGACCGTGCGGTAGCTGAAGACGTCGGCGACGTGGATCGTTTCCTTGCCGTTGTCCGTGGTCACGGCCAGATCGGAGGGCGCGGCCAGCCGGCCCTCGACGATCGTGCGCCACGATCCGGTCTGCTTGTCGACGAGATAGATGCCGTTGTCCGTCATCGAGGTCACGAACAGCCGGCCCCGCGAGTCGAAGGCGAGATTGTCGAGGCCCGGCTTCATGGAGGCGACGAGGCGCTTGGCCTTGCTCGACAGGCTGACGCTCCAGATGCCGCCTGTGCCGGTGTCGACGACATAGAGATTGTCCCGGTTCTGCGGATCGAGGTTCGCGGCCGCCGGCGTCTTGAAGCCCGAGGCGACGACCTCCGTCGCCCCGTTCTCCAGGTTGACCTTCACGACCTCGCCCTTGAACCAGAGCGGCCCATAGAGGAACCCGTCGTCCTTATGGATCTCGAAGCCGTTCAGGCCGCCGAGCTTCTCCGCGATGCGCCGCAACTCGCTGCGCCCCAGCGCCTTGAAGCCCGAATTCGGCTTGCCGGCATTGCGGATATCGATCTCGTAGAGAGCGTCGCCGAGGAAGACCTCGGAGACGAACAGCCGGCCATCCTTCCCGAAGGCGATCGAGTTCGGGCCGGACATGCCCTGTGCCACTTCGATCGGTTCGCCGCCCGGACGGCGGATATAGACCTTGCCTAGAAGGAAGGCCGTCCACGCCATCGTGCCGTCGTCGGCGAAGGCGATGTCGTCCGCCATGCCGGTCGGCGGGTCGATGACGCGGTCGACCTCCCCCGAATCGACCTGCACGCGATAGAGCGTCTGACCGACGACCGAGCCGGCGAAGAGCTGGTCGTCCTTGTTGAAGGCAAGGCCATGCACGCCATGGAACCAGGATCCAGGCACGAGGAATTGCTGGCTGTATTCCTTGGGCGGCGGAGTCTCCTGCTGCGCCAGTGCACTGGCAGTCACGCCCAGCGCAAGCGCCGCCGACGCGACAATGCGGCCAAACCCCATCCCGTTTCCTCCGACCGTCTCTCTCGCGGCGCGGACTTTAGACCGGAGGACGGCTTTTGTAACGCCGAACCCTTCGGCTACCATTCGTTCCGACAAGGAAACGCGCATTCTGCAGGAGGAAAATCATGGCCGGTCCGCTCTCGGGACTGACGATCGTCGAGCTGGCGGGCATCGGTCCCGCCCCGATGTGCTCGATGATGCTGGGCGACATGGGCGCCGACGTCATCCGCGTCGACCGTACCAAAGCGCACGTGATGGACCGCCTCGCCGATCCGAAGTTCGCGGTCCATAACCGCAGCCGCCGCTCGGTCTCCATCGACCTGCAGAAGAAGGAAGGCGTCGAGGTCGTGCTGCGCCTGATCGAGAAGGCGGATGGCATGACCGAACCCTTCCGTCCCGGCGTCGCCGAACGGCTGGGGCTCGGTCCCGATGTCTGCCTGAAGCGCAATCCGAAGCTGGTCTATGGCCGCATGACGGGCTGGGGGCAGGAAGGTCCGCTCGCCAAGGCTGCCGGCCACGACATCAACTACATCGCGCTCACCGGCGCCCTGCATGCGATCGGACCGCAGGACCGGCCGGTCCCGCCGCTCAACCTCGTCGGCGATTTCGGCGGCGGCGGGATGTTGCTGGCCTTCGGCATGGTGTGCGGCCTGCTGGAGGCGCAGAAATCCGGCAAGGGGCAGGTCGTCGATGCCGCGATGGTCGACGGCGCCGCGCTGCTGCTGGGCGGCATCTACGGCATGGCCGGCGCCGGGCTGTGGAACGACCAGGCCCGCGAAGGCAACATGCTGGACGGCGGCGCGCATTTCTACGGCACCTACGAGACCAAGGACGGCAAGCATGTCTGCATCGGCTCGATCGAGCCGCAATTCTACGACCTTCTGCTCGACAAGACCGGACTCAAGGGTGAATCGCTGCCGCCGCAGATGGACCGCAAGGCCTGGGGGCAGCTCAAGACCCGGCTGTCGGACATCTTCCGGACGAAGACGCGAGACGAGTGGTGCGAGATCATGGAAGGCACCGACATCTGCTTCGCGCCCGTGCTGAGCATGAAGGAAGCACCGGCGCACGCCCACGCCAAGGCGCGCGGCGCCTATGTCGACGTTGCCGGCTTCCAGCAGCCCGCCCCCGCACCGCGCTTCTCGCGCACGAAGGAAGAGATCCGCGGTCCGGCCGCCCGGCGCGGCGAGCACACCGACGCCATCCTGGACGAGCGCGGCTTCTCCGCGAAGGAGATCGCCGACCTCAAGGCAGCGGGAATCGTCGGGCCTCAGGCCTGACAGGCGTCGCCATGCCCCACCGCCGCGTAGCCGCTGCCCCATGATCCGCGCCTTCGAGCTCGCCATCCGCCAGCTTGCCGATCCGCGCCTGCGCACCATCGTCTGGCAGTCGCTGGGGCTCTCCCTCGTCCTGCAGATCGCGATCGGCGTGCTGGCCTGGTGGGCCCTTCAGTCGCTTGCGACGTTCCAGTGGACCTGGCTGAACGAAACAATCCGCTGGCTGGGCGGCGCGGCGGTCGCCGTCCTGGCGCTGATGCTCTTCCCGGCCAGCTTCGGCATCGTCATCTCCGTGTTCATGGAGAAGATCGCCGATATCGTGGAGAGCGAACATTACCCGCAGCTCGGCCCGGCACGCGGCATCCCGCTCTGGACCGGCCTGTGGTCGGGCATCCTGTTCCTGATGGCGCTGGTCGCCATCAACCTCGTGATGCTGCCGTTCTACATCGTCGCCCTGTTCGTGGCGGGTCTCGGCGCCATCCTCTTCTATGGGGTCAATGGCTGGCTGGCCGGCCGTGAGTACTACGAGCAGGTAGCGCTGCGCCGGCGCGATCCCGCCCAGGTGAAATCTTGGCGCAAGGCCAATATCGGCACGCTCTGGCTGGCCGGGATGGTGATCGTCTTCCTCGGCACCGTGCCCATCCTCAACCTGATCGTGCCGGTGCTCGGCATGGCGGCCATGGTCCATATCGCGCAGACCCTGAAGCCGCCGCCTCTTCAACAGAGGACGAGCCCGCAGTAAGCTCGCCGCATGAACAGGGGATTCGGGGCACTGGCGGCGCTTCTGCTACTAGGCGGATGCCAGACGGGCACACAGCAATATGCGCTGGGCGGCGGCGAGACGGGCGTGTTCAGCTCGCGCAACGCCGGCTCGCCGATCCCGCCCGACCGCATCAAGGGTCTCGACGAGCAGCAGCTCGCTTCCCTGTTCGGACAACCGCAGCTCGATCGCAAGGACGGCACGGCGCGCGTCCTGCGCTACCGGTCCGACGCCTGCACGCTCTTCGTCTCGATGTACCAGCGGGACGGCGGCTGGCGGGCGGATTTCGCGGACGCCTACGATCCCCAGCTCCGCCCGCTGCCGCCGGACCAGTGCGCCGGGTCGGTCGCCGCCCAGAAGAAGCGCGTGGCCTGAGCCCGCGGCGGCTCAGCGGCCGCCGCGATCCTCGCGCCAGAAATCCAGCTTCTCCTGCACCGGCCGATCGGAAAACGAGAACAGCACGGCGTCGGCGCCGGCCTTGTGCTCGACCCGCGCCCAGCTCGGCACGACGAAATGGTCGCGCTTCTTCCAGCGCAGGACCGTATCGCCGACCCGCGTCTCTCCCTCGCCTTCGACCACCGAGAAAACGGTGCCGTCGGTCGCCCGGTAGGGCGCCGTGGCAAATCCCCCGGGCAGGAGCTGCATGAACGTGCCCATGGTCGCGATCGGGGCGCCGCCGCTCGCCGGATTGACGTAGCGCAGCTTGTAGCCATGGCACGGGTCGGGCGCGCCGGCCTTCGCCAACCTGTGCAACGCCTCTCGCGTGCGCGCATAAGGGTAATTGAAGATGGGAGAGGTCTGCTTCGAGGGCTTCCAGTCGACCGGCAGCAGGCCGCTCGCGAACATCGCGTCCGAGGTGCCTTCGGGCGTGGTCACGGCCTGTTCGTCAGCCTCGCCGTTCTCGGCGAAACCCGCGTTGAACATCGCCACCATCGGGATATCGAGCCCGTCGAGCCAGACCATCGGCTTCGAGGAATCGTTGCCGTGATCGTGCCAGGTCCAGGTCGGCGTAATGACGAAATCGCCTTCACGCATGGTCGTGCGCTCGCCGTCGACCGCCGTATAAGCGCCTTCCCCCTCGACGATGAAGCGCAGCGCGGACTGGGTGTGGCGATGGGCAGGCGCCACTTCCCCCGGCAGGATGAGCTGCAGGCCCGCGTAGAGCGTCGGCGTGATGCAGGCGCTCCCCCGCATCGAGGGGTTCTCCAGGACGAGGACGCGCCGCACGGCTTCCTTTGCGGTAATCAACGCGCCCGATTCCATCAGGAATGGCCGGACCTTGTCGTAATCCCAGTGCGCTGCCACGTACTTGGCCGCCGGTGCCGGCGGCACCAGCTGGTGCAGCGATTCCCACAGCGGTGCCATCGAGAGCCCGCCGATCCGTTCGTAGAAATCGCGGCGGACGTTGTTGCCGGTCGCCGGGGCGGACATGGGCGTGCTCACTCGGCGGCGCGCAGCAGGGGGGCCGAGCGAGCTTCCATGCGAGCACGGCACGCCGCGGCGAAAGCGCCGAACAGCTTCATCGAAACCGGGTTCTCGAGCACCTTGTATTCCGGGTGCCATTGCAGGGCGAGCGCGAATGCCGGCGCATCCGGCACGCTCAACGCCTCGACCTGACCATCCTCGCAGCAGACGGCTTCCAGTCGGGCGCGGGGCGCCAGGACATCCACGCCCTGACCGTGCAGCGAGTTGACGCTGACGCGCCGCTCGCCGAGCAGGCTCTGCAGCAGGCCGCCCTCGGCAATGTCGATGTCGTGCGCCGGAGCATAGTTGACGTCGATGTCGTCGGACTTGGGCGAGCGATGGTCGCGCCGGCCCTCCACCTCGTGCACATGCTGGTGCAGAGACCCGCCCAGCGCGACGTTGACCTCCTGCAGCCCGCGGCAGATCGCCAGGAGCGGCACGCCGCGGTCCAGTGCGTGACGGATCAGCGGCAGGGTGGTCGCGTCGCGGGCCGCGTCGTGCAACGTGCCCTCGCGGCTCTCACGGCCGTAATGGTGCGGTTCGACATTGGAGGGGCTGCCCGTGAGCAGCACGCCGTCGAGGCTCTCGAGCAGACGGTCGAGGGCGCCCACGAAGCCCGCTTCGCCACCGAACTCCGGGCCGATCGCCGGGATGAGCACGGGCATCGCGCCGGCAGCGCGGACGGCCGCCTGGACATACTTGTCGCCCACCGTGTGCTGCCACCCGCCACGGCCATTCTCCTTGAGGCAGGCGGTGACGCCGACGAGGGGGCGGGCAGTCGAACGGGTCATGGGTGCCGGACACGTGCAGATTGAAGGGGCATTCATCTTTGCGCCGCCGCGACTCCTTGGCAATCGCCCGGCGCGACATCATGCCCTTGCCTTGTGCAGTCCAGCCCTGCGTGGTACCGCGCGCGACGCACAACGACTTCGAAAGAGTGCCATGACCACGACCCCTCCGCCGCCGCCCCAAGACCAGCAGCCGCAACAGGCCAGCGGGCCACTCGTCCTTCATGGGCAGTACATCAAGGATCTCAGTTTCGAGAACCCGCGGGCGCCGCAGAGCCTGATCGAGCAGACGCAGCCGCAGCTCAACCTCAACGTCCAGGTCGCGAACCGCCAGTTCGACACCAAGACGTTCGAAGTGTCGCTGACGATCGAGGCTTCCGCCCATACGCCGAAGCAGGAGCCGCTGTTCGTGCTGGAGTTGGTCTATGCCGGCACCGTCACGCTCGGCGACGTGCCGCAGGACGCTTTCGGCCCGCTGCTGTTCATCGAGACGCCGCGCCTGCTCTTCCCGTTCGCCCGCGCCATCGTGGCGAACGCGACCCGCGAGGCCGGCTTCCCGCCGCTCAATATCGCACCGGTCGATTTCGTGGCGCTGTATCGCCAGCAGCTCGAAGCCAACGGCGGCACCCTGCCGGGCGCCACGCCGGGTCCCGTCGGACACGCCTGACCGGCGACATGGAATGAGACCGGTCCCGCGACGTGGGACCGGTACATTCCTGCCCTCCCACCATCGACGGGAAAGGCCGGAGGGCTCAGCCTTCCTTCAGCCAGATCGGCTCGGCGAGCTTCTTCAGGAATTCGGCATGTGCGGCCAGTTCGGCGGGGCTCGCCGCATGCGGACGTGGCTCGCGTCGCGGGCGCTTGATCGCGAGGAACGTCGCCAGACCCGTGACGACCTCTTCCGGGGCAAGGCCGAGATCGCGCTGACGGCCGCCGCTCAGCTCCAGATAGACTTCGGCGAGGAGCTCCGAATCGAGCAGCGCGCCGTGCTTCGTGCGCTTCGTGTTGTCGACGCCGAACCGCTCGCACAGTGCATCGAGGCTGGCACGCTGGCCGGGGAATTTCCGGCGCGCGACCGAGACCGTGTCGACATAGGGATTCGACAACCGCGGCTTGCCGGCCCGCTCGAGCTCCGCATTCAGGAAGCCGAGGTCGAACTGGGCATTGTGGATGACGAGCTGCGCATCGCCGATGAATTCGATCAGCTCGTCCGCCTTGTCGGCGAAAAGCGGCTTGTCGGCCAGAAACTCGTCGCTCAACCCGTGGACCTGTTGCGCTCCGGCCGGCATCGGCATCTGCGGGTTGAGGTAGAGCTGCAGCGAGCGGCCGGTGGCGACCATGTTCATCAGCTCGATACACCCGATCTCGACCACGCGGTGGCCGGCGAGCGGATCGAGGCCGGTGGTTTCCGTATCGAGGACGACTTCGCGCATGAAGCTCTTCTAACCTATCCGCCGGCCTGCTTGCGACGCATCCGCGCGAGGTGGGCTGTGAATTTCTCGCGCCACGGATCGGGTGGCCAGAATCTGCCGTTCTGCCGGCGCAATTGCCCGACGGCCCGCTGGAGCGCCGCGCGCGTGGGCGCCAGCCCCATGCCGGTCGGGATGACGATCGTCGCCTTCCGCCGCTTCACCACGTCGGGCACCTGCTGGCGCAGGATGCCGGCGAATTTCTCCGCCGTCATGCCAGGGCGCGCCAGCACACGCCGCCGCTGAAGGAACGCCGGCGCACTGACCACGAGGACGGCATCGACGCGCCGCTCGCCCATCCCTTCGAATAGCAGCGGGATGTCGAGCACGACGAGCTTCTCGCCGGCCAGCGCCGCGCGGCGCAGAAAGGCACGCTGCCGCCGATGGACCAGCGGATGGACGATCGACTCCAGGCGCCGCAGCGCCGCCTTGTCGCCGAACACGCGCGCCCCCAGCGCCTGGCGGTCGAGCACGCCGTTCTTCACGACGCCGGGGAACGCAGCTTCGATGCCGGGCAGCGCCGCACCGCCCGGTGCCTGAAGGGCATGGACCGCCGCGTCGGCATCGTAGACGGGCACGCCCATCTCCCGCAGCATCGTGGCCGCGGTCGACTTGCCCATCCCGATCGACCCGGTGAGACCGACGATCATCATCTCGCCGGTACTCCCCGGCCGAGCACCGTCAGGTTCACGGAACGATGACGGTCTGGCCCGTGGTCTTGCGGCCCTCGAGGTCGATATGCGCCTGCGCCGCCTCGGCGAGCGGGTAGTGCTGGTCGATCGAGATCTTCACCTTGCCGCTGCGCACCATCTTGAACAGCGAGCGTGCGCTCGCCTCGAGATCGGCGCGTGTCGCCGTGTAGGCGGCGAGGCTCGGCCGCGTCACATAGAGCGACCCCTTGGCATTCAGGACGCCGATGGCCACGGGAGGAACGGCGCCCGACGCATTGCCGAAGGAGACCATCAGGCCGCGCGGCTGCAGGCAGTCGAGGGAGGCCGCCCAGGTGTCCTTGCCGACGCCGTCGAACACCACGGGAACGCCCTTGCCCTTGGTGATCTTCTTCACCTCGGCCACGATGTCCTGCTTGGTGTAGTCGATCACCCACTTGTAGCCGTTCTTCTTGGCCAGTGCCGCTTTCTCGGCCGACGAGGTCGTGCCGATGACCTTGTAGCCACGGGCCTTGGCCCACTGCCCGAACAGCAGGCCGACGCCGCCGGCGGCCGCGTGGAACAGGATGGTGTCGCCCTTCTTGAGCCAGGCCTTGGCCGTGCGGTCGACGAGATATTCCGTCGTCATGCCTTTCAGCATGATCGCGGCGGCCTGCTCGTCGCTCACGCCGCGCGGGACGTGGACCAGCTGGTCGACGCCCATCAGGCGCTCCTCGCAATAGGCACCGAGCACGCCGCAATAGGCGACGCGGTCGCCCTTCTTGAAGCCCTTCACCTTGCGGCCGACTTCGACCACGACGCCCGCCGCCTCGCGGCCGACCGCGTTGGGCATCGGCGTCTGGTAGAGGCCGGAGCGCGTATAGATATCGATGAAATTGAGGCCGATCGCGGTGTGGCGGATCTTCACCTGTCCGGGGCCGGGCGCGCCGACCTGGACATCGTGAAGCTGCATCTTCTCTGGACCGCCATTTTCATGGATCAGGATGGATTTGGACATCTGAAGCTTTCCCCCGAGGTTGGCGGGCTGGCCTGGAACGTCCCCCCGCTGGCGGGCGTCGAGTATAGTGGCCGCCCCTTCGTGCGCCAGCCCAGCGCATCCTTTTGTGAGGAGGATACATTGCAACGGCGCCGTACCTTCATCGCCACTGCCGCCGCGTCCCTTGCCGCGCCCTCGATCGCGCGGGCACAGGGCGTGATCCGCAGCAGCAAGGCATCCTTCCGCGTCGTCACGCTGACACAGGAACTCGAACAGCCATGGGGCATCGCGTTCCTGCCCGACGGTCGCATTCTCGTCACCGAGCGGCCGGGCCGGCTGCGCCTCTTCGCGAACGGCAAGCTGGAGCGAGCGCCGGTCGGCGGCCTTCCCAAGGTCTATGCACGTGGCCAAGGCGGCCTGCTCGACATCTGCCTTCATCCCCACTTCGCCGAGAACGCCACGCTCTACCTCACCTATTCCGGAGAGGGCGAAGGCGGCGCGGCGACGGTGCTGGCGCGGGCGCAGTTCCGCAACAACGCCCTGACCGGCGTGCAGAGGATCTTCGAGGCATTGCCGCGCACCTCCGGCGGGCTACATTTCGGCTCGCGAATCGTCTTCGACCGCGCCGGCCTGCTCTATGTCACCTGCGGCGAGCGCTACCAGATGCAGCGGGCGCAGGACCTCGACGATCTTGGCGGCAAGGTCGTGCGTTTGAAGGACGATGGTTCGGTGCCCCCGGAAAATCCCTTCGTCGGCCGCCCCGGCGCGCGTCCGGAAATCTTCACCTACGGCCACCGCAATCCGCAGGGCATGGCGATGCATCCCGGCACCGGCCGCATCTGGCTGGTCGAGCATGGGCCGCGCGGCGGCGACGAGTTGAACCTGCTCAAGGCTGGCGCCAATTACGGCTGGCCGCGCGCGACTCACGGTATCGACTATTCGGGCGCGACCATCAGCCCGAACAAGAGCCTGCCCGGCATGGAAGACCCGGTGCGCGCCTGGGTCCCGTCCATTTCGCCGAGCGGGCTCGCCTTCTACGCGGGCGACCGCTTCCCTGCCTGGAAAGGCTCGGCCTTCACCGGCGCGCTGTCGAACGACGCGCTGTTCCGTATCGAGCTGGACGGCGAGCGCTATGCCGGCGAAGAGCGGTTGATGCCCGACCTGCTTCCCTATATCCGCGACGTGCGGCAGGGGCCGGACGGCCTGATATATGTCGTCACCCACACCGACCAGGGCGGCCTCTACCGACTCGAACCTGCCTGAACCATCGCCCATGCTCATCCTCGCCTCCGCCAGCACGTCGCGCCGGCAGCTCCTCTCCAATGCGGGCCTCGACTTCTCCGTCGAGCTGTCCGGCGTCGACGAGGACGAGGCCAAGCTCAGCCTCGCGGCGAACCACGCCGCGCCACGCGATGTCGCCGAGACGCTGGCGGAGCTGAAGGCGATGCGGGTTTCCAGGCGCCATCCCGAGGCCTTCGTGATCGGCGCCGATTCCACCCTCGCCTGCGAGGGCAGGATGTTCGACAAGCCGCCCAGCCTCGCCGCCGCACGGGGGCAGCTCGCGGCGTTGCGCGGCCGCACGCACGAACTCTGTTCCGCCGTCGTCGTCGCGCGCGGCGGCATGCGGCTGTGGCACCACAACGAGCGCGCCTTGCTGACCATGCGGCCGTTCGACGATGCCTTCCTCGACGCCTACCTGGCGCGGGCAGGCGAGGGCATCACGTCCTCGGTCGGCGCCTACCATCTCGAAGGGGTCGGCGCGCATCTCTTCAGCCGCATCGAGGGCGACTATTTCACGATCCTGGGACTGCCCCTGCTGCCGCTGCTGGGCTTCCTCGCAGGACACGGGATAGGACTGGAGCAGGGCACATGAACGCCTACGAGAAGCTCGTCGCCGAAGCGAACGGCCGCCCCTTCGCCGCCATCGTCGGCTGGCCGGTCGAGCATTCTCGATCGCCGCTGCTGCACGGCTTCTGGCTGCGCCAGCATCGTGTCGACGGCTACTACGGCCGCCTGCCCGTGCCGCCACAGCGTGCGGCGCTGGAAGAGCTTGTCGGCTTCCTCCAGCGCACCCCGAACGCGCGGGGCTGCAATCTCACCCTGCCGCACAAGGTCGAGATCGTCGGTCTTCTCGACCATGTCGACCCCCTGGCCCGCCGCATCGGCGCGGTGAACACGATCGTGAAGCGGACCGACGGCACGCTCGAAGGCCGCAACACGGACGGGTTCGGCTTCCTCGAGGCGCTCGCCTACAACGTGCCGCGCTGGCGTGCGGAAGCCGGGCCGGTGGTGGTGCTGGGTGCCGGCGGTGCCGCCCGCGCCATCGTCGCCAGCCTGCTGGATGCCGGCGTGCCCGAACTGCGCCTGACCAACCGTACCCGCGAGACCGCCATCGAGCTGGCGACCGCCTTCACCCCGACGGACGGACGGCGCGTCGTGGTCGGCAGCTGGGGCCAGCGCGAGGACCTGCTCAAGGGCGCGACCCTGCTGGTCAACACCACCTCGCTCGGCATGAAGGGCCAGCCGCCGCTCGAGATCGACATCGCCCACCTGCCGCACACGGCGGCGGTCTACGACATCGTCTACGTGCCGCTTGAGACGCCGCTGCTGGCGGCGGCCCGGGCACGCGGCAACCATTGCGTCGACGGGCTGGGCATGCTTCTCCACCAGGGCCGTCCCGGCTTCGAGGCATGGTTCGGGCCCGAAGTGCAGGTCGGCGCGGAACAGCGTCGCGCGGTCGCCGCCGATCTCGGGGTCTGACATGGACAGCGACACGCCGGAGGGCTTCAAGCCACTCTTTCGCACCAGCCCGTTCCTCGACCACAACGGCCCCTTCTTCTATCGCGAGAACGACGACGGCACCTTCGTGGTCGGATTGCGCATCCAGCCCAAGCACGCCAATGCCCGCGGCATCGCGCATGGCGGCCTGCTGATGACGTTGTGCGACATCGCGCTGGGCTACCGCACGACGCGCAGCCAGACGCCTTCCCCGATGCTGACCACGGCCAGCGTCAAGACCGACTTCGCCGGCGCCGCCCGAATCGGCGACTGGGTGGAGGCCCATGTCGACGTCCAGAAGGTCGGTGGTCGCCTCGCCTTCGCCAACTGCTATCTCAAGGTCGGGGACGAGCGCATCGTGCACGCGAGCGCGGTCTTCGCGCGCAGCGGAGACCGTCCCGCGGGAGCGCCGGCGTGAGGCTGATCTTCACGGCATTCCTGCCGTTTGCCCTTGGCTATTTCCTGAGTTTCCTGTTCCGCTCGGTGAATGCCGTCGTCGCGCCTTCCCTGCGAACGGAACTCGGCCTCGACGATGCCGAGATCGGCCTGGTGACGTCGATGTACCTGGCGGCCTTCGTCGCCGCGCAGCTGCCGGCCGGCGTCGCGCTCGACCGCTTCGGCCCGCGCCGGGTGGCACCGCTCATGCTGCTGGTGACGGCCGCCGGTGCCGTCGTCTTCGCGCTCGGCGACGGCGTGGCGAGCCTCGGCATCGGTCGCGCGCTGATCGGTCTTGGCCTGTCGGTCGCCCTGATGTGCGGTTTCAAGGCCAATGTCCTGCACTGGCCGATCAACCGGCTGCCTCTGGTGAACGCGGTCATGATGACGTTCGGCGGTCTCGGCGCCGCGATGGCGACCCGGCCGGTGCAGTGGCTGCTGGTGGACCATGACTGGAGGCACGTCTTCCTCGGCCTCGCGGTCGCGACGGCCCTGGTCGCGCTGTACCAGATCCTGGCGGCTCCGGGGCACGAACGCGGCGGCAAGGGCCGGCTTGCCGACGAGGTACGCGGCCTGCTGGGCGTGTTGCGGACGCCGCTCTTCTGGCAGGCGGGCCTCGCGCCGACCGTCTCGCTGGGAGTCTGGATCTGCTACGCCAGCTTCTGGGCGGCGGGCTGGCTGCGCGACGTCGCCCATCTCGACGAACCCTCGGTCGGTGTCGCGCTGTTCGCGCTCTCGATCGCCATCGTACCGGGCTACTTCTTCAGCGGCATGATCGTCGACCTGCTGCATCGCCGCGGCATTGTCGGCGGGCGGGTGATGTTGGCCTACGGGCTGCTTTTCATGGCGATCCATGTGCCCATCGCCCTGAACGTCGTGGCCTGGCCGAAACTCCTGTGGTTCGCCTTCGTCATGCTGGGGGGCATGCCGGTCGTCTGCTACGCGCTGGTGACGCGCGCCTTCGCGCCGGAGTTGGCAGGCCGTGTCAACACGACCCTGAACCTGATCTGCATGGCGATCGCCTTCGTGATGCAGGCTGCGATCGGCCCTCTGCTCGCCTGGATGGAAAACGCGAAGGGGCTGCCGCGCGCCCAGGCTCACCAGATGGTCATCCTGGCCCTGCTCACCCTGCAAGCAGCCGTCTGGGCCTGGTATGCCGCGAGCCCGAAGGCCCGCGACCTGCCGTAGAAGGGTCTATACGCCTCGACCCTGCGGGCTTTCGGCGCCGGTTATGGCGCCTGTCGCCCGCCCGCACCCGCGAAGGCGCGTTACTGGTTCATCGAACCGAAGAAGTCGGCATTCGTCTTCGCCGTGCGCAGCTTGTCGAGCAGGAACTCGATCGCATCCACCGCGCCCATCGGCATGAGGATGCGGCGCAGCACCCACATCTTCGACAGCGTCGCACGGTCGACCAACAGCTCCTCCTTGCGGGTGCCCGACTTGGTGATGTCGATGGCCGGGAAGGTGCGCTTGTCGGAGACCTTGCGGTCCAGGATGATTTCGGAGTTACCGGTGCCCTTGAACTCCTCGAAGATCACCTCGTCCATGCGGCTGCCCGTATCGATCAGCGCCGTGGCGATGATGGTGAGCGAACCGCCTTCCTCGATGTTTCGCGCGGCGCCGAAGAAGCGCTTCGGGCGCTGCAGGGCGTTGGCGTCGACACCGCCGGTCAGCACCTTGCCGGAGCTGGGCACGACGGTGTTGTAGGCGCGGCCGAGGCGGGTGATCGAGTCGAGCAGGATCACCACGTCCTTCTTGTGCTCGACCAGGCGCTTGGCCTTCTCGATCACCATCTCCGCGACCTGCACGTGCCGGCTGGCCGGCTCGTCGAAGGTCGAGCTGACGACCTCGCCCTTCACCGTGCGCTGCATGTCGGTCACTTCCTCCGGCCGCTCGTCGACGAGCAGCACCATGAGGAAGACCTCCGGGTTGTTGGAGGTGATCGCATGCGCGATGTTCTGCAGCAGCACCGTCTTGCCGGTACGCGGCGGCGCCACGATCAGGGCGCGCTGGCCCTTGCCGATCGGCGCGATCAGATCGATCACGCGGGTCGAGATGTCGAACTGCTGCTGCGGCGTGGAGCTCGCCTTCTTGGTGAGCGTGCCGGTGCGGCGGCCGCCGCTGCTGACGCGGCCGGACGAGGTGGCGCGGGAACCACCTTCCTCTTCCTTGACGGCCGGCGCCATGGCGGCAGCGCCGCCCTCCATCTCGAGCTGCAGCTTCTTGTCCGGATAGAGAGGCGTCAGCGAGTCGAAGCCGATGCGGTGACGCAGCGCGTCGGGATCGTCGAAATTGATTTTGTTGATCTGCACCAAGGCGAAATACCGCTCGCCGTCCTTGGGCGCGCGGATCTCGCCCTCCACCGTGTCGCCGGTGCGCAGACCGAATTTCCGGACCTGGGTCGGGCTGACATAGATGTCGTCGGCGCCAGGCAGGTAGTTCGCCTCCGTCGAGCGGAGGTAGCCGAAGCCGTCGGGCAGCACCTCGATGGTGCCGACGCCGAAGATCGCCTGGTCGGCGGCCGCCAGCTTCTGGAGGATGGCGAACATCAGCTCCTGGCGGCGCATCATCGCCGCCCCTTCCACGCCCTGCTCTTCGGCAAAGGCCAGGAGTTCGGGGGGCTTCTTCTTCTTGAGGTCCTGGAGATTCATGGGTCTTCGTCTGGGTGAAATGACGCACGCGCGTTCGCCGACCGGATGGCCATGCTTTCTGAAACAACGCTGTGTCGTACGGTCTGGGCCCCGTCGAGTTGCCGCCGGGGAGGCGACGCCAGGGACCTGAGGTGGCGCTTATATACGAGCGCCCCCGGACACTGTCAAAGCCCCTGCGGCCGGCCTGCACCTCGAACGGCCGGCGCTCGTTGCCGCCGGCGGGCGTGCGACGAGCCGTCGGCGGCGTCAGTCGTTCTCCGCCAGCATCTCGGCGTAGCGGAAGATCTCGGTATGATCTGCGCCCTTGCCCAGCTTGCCGTCGGCGTCGGTCCAGTAGGCGACCGCCTGTTCGAGGCCGGGCACCTTGAGCTTCAGGTGCTTGGCCACCTCGCCTGCGGTACGCAAATCCTTGGCCATCAGGGCGGTCGTGAAGCCGGCCGCGAAATTGCGCGGCACGACGAACTGGCGTCCCTTCACCTCGGTGGCGTTGCTTTTGCCGGTCGAGGTGTTGAAGACGTCGACCATCGTCCCGGGGTCGAGGCCGAACGCCTCGCCCACCACAAGCGCTTCGCACATCGCCACGAGGCCAGCCGCCGACAGGTAGTTGTTCAGGGCCTTCAGCGCATGGCCCGCTCCGGCGGGACCGCAGAGGGTGATCGTCTTGCCCATGGCGCCGAACAGCGGACGGGCACGTTCGAGGTCGGCCGCCGCGCCGCCCACCATGATCGAGAGCGAGCCGTCGACCGCGCGCTTCACCCCGCCAGAAACCGGGGCATCGAGCAGCGCCGCGCCGCGGCCGGCGAGGTCGCGTGCAAGCTTCTGCGTGTCCACCGGATTGGACGAACTCATGTCGATCACCAGTGCGCCAGCTTCCAGCCCGTCGACCGCGGGATCGCGGCCTTCCAGGACCGCCTGCCGCACGATCTTGCCGTCGGGCAACATGGTGACAAGGGCCGCCGCGCCCTGTGCCGCCGCCTTGGCCGAGGCGGTCGCGACAGCCGAAGGGATGGCGCCGACGAAATCGGAAACGGCTTTCTGCGACGCATCGAAGACGCGCAGCTTGAAGCCCGCTTCGGCGAGTCGCTTCGCCATCGGGCGGCCCATCATGCCGAGTCCGATGAAGGCGATGGTGGCGGGAGGGGCGAGCGTGGTCATGGTCTACCCTTGCGATGAGAGGTCGTATTCATAGAGCGGCAGCGAGCGGCCGGAAATGGCGTCGAAGGGCACGTTCCGCAGCAAGCGCGCGCCCATGCGTTCGCAGAACGGCCCGGCATTCGGATCGGCGAAGTCGACCGTATCGCCCTCGCCCGCACGCCGGCCACGCCGAGTGCTCTTCGGCCCTCGCGGTCGCCACCGGAATCGTGCCGTCCGCGACGTCGGCATCGTGCACCTCGAGGGTACGGGCGCTCGGATGCATGAACGCCGCGTCGTATCCCCAATGCGCCTTGGGCCTCAGGCAGAGCAGTGAACGCTGCCGCCGCGCCGGCCCGACGCCGGCCATGGTTCAGATGCCGCGTTCCTTGAAGACGTCGCGCGCGGTCTTGAAGGCGTCGAGGCTGGCGGGAATGCCGCAATAGATCGCGACCTGGAGGAAGATCTCCTTGATCTCGTCCTTGCTCAGCCCGTTGTTCAGCGCGCCGTTGATGTGGAGCTTCAGCTCGGGACCGCGATTCAGCGCGGCAAGCATCGCGAGGTTCAGCATCGACCGCGACTTCTTCGACAGGCCCGGCCGCGTCCAGGCATAGCCCCAGCAATACTCGGTCGTGATGTCCTGGAAGGCCATCATGAACTCGTCGTCGGCCGCACCGGCGAGCGAATTGTCGACATAGGCCGCGCCGAGAACGGCTTTGCGGACCTTCATGCCCTCGTCGTACAGCTTCTTGTTGCGGGGATTGGGTTTCGCCTTCTTCGCCTTCGCGACGGCAGTCTTCTTGGCCATGTCTTGCTCCTCCGGATCTGAAACCGGCGAGCTGTATATCAGATCGTCGGCGCCCCCGCGTGCGGACTTGGCGCCGGATCGTTCAGTCCCTTGTCGCGCGCCTTGTCGCACAGATCCGCGATGGTGATTTCGTCGAGCTGCGCCATCATCTGCTCGCGCAGCTTCTCCCATAGCGGCCAGACGACCTCGTGGGCGAGCGGCGATCCCACCGACGGATCGCTCGGCTCGGTCTCGACTTCTAGGTTGCGAACGACCCTCACCACTTCGCCCAGCGTTATCTCGCTTTTCTCGCGGCCGAGACGATAACCACCGCGCGGCCCCCGCTTGCCCGACAGGATGCCGGCACGCACCAGGTGCTGCAGCACCTGCTCGAGATATCGCTTGGGAATACGTTGTCGTTCGGTGATGTCGCCGCTGCGGACCGGGTGATCGCCGACATGAAATGCCACGTCGAGGACCGCCTCGATGGCGAACATGGTCTTCTTGCTGAGGCGAGGCATCCCGTTCCTTCCTCTCAGGCCCTCTTCACACCGGTCGATCCGAAGCCGCCCGCCCCGCGGGCCGTCTCGTCGAGGCTGGAAACTTCCCGCCAGACCGCCCGCGCGTGTCGCGCCACGATCATCTGTGCAATTCGCATGCCGCGTTCAATTCGGAACGGCTCGCGACCCAGGTTCACGAGGATGACCCCGACTTCGCCGCGATAGTCGGCATCGATGGTTCCGGGGGCATTGGCGACCGTCACGCCATGCTTGGCGGCCAGCCCGGAACGGGGCCTGACTTGAGCCTCGAAACCCACCGGGAGGGCCAGCGAGATGCCGGTCGGCACGATCCGGCGATCGAGCGGCTGCAGGACGATGTCCTGGTCGATCGCGGCGAGAAGGTCGGCGCCGGCCGCGGCGGCCGTCGCATAGTCGGGAAGAGGAAGGTCGTTGCCGTGCGGCAGCCGCTTCACTTCGATCTCGACGCTCTCGACGCCCGTCATCCGTCCCTCGTTTGCCATGCCGTCCATGCGGCGATCACTCTGCCGCTTCCGCTTTATCCGGCCGGTCGAAATGCGCCGCCATGCGGGCGGCCAGCCGCTTTGCGACCTCGTCCTTGCCAAGCGGCGGCCAGTCCTCGACTCCCGCGCCGCTCACGAGATGGACCGTGTTGCGGTCGCCGCCGAACGTCCCGGTGGCCGGCGACACGTCGTTGGCCACGATCCAGTCGCAGCCCTTGCGCCGGCGCTTGTCGATCGCATTGGCGACCACGTCCTCGGTCTCGGCAGCGAAGCCCACGACAAGGGTCGGCCGTCCCGGGCCGGCCTTTGAGAGTGTCGCCAGGATATCGGGGTTGGGCGCGAGTTCCAGGGAAGGCGGCGCGGCCCCTGCCTTCTTCTTGAGCTTGGAGGCGGCGGGCATCGCGGCCTTCCAGTCGGCGACGGCAGCGGCGCAGACCGCGATGTCGACCTGTCCCGCGGCGAGGCTTGCCGCCAACATCTGGTCCGCCGATTCGACGCGCACGAGCTTCACGCCCGGGGGATCTGCAATCGAGACCGGACCGCTGACCAGCGTGACGTCCGCCCCGAGCGCGGACAGTGCCGCCGCGATGGCATGGCCCTGCTTGCCCGAGGAATGGTTCGAGATATAGCGCACCGGGTCCAGCGCCTCGCGCGTCGGACCGGATGTCACCAGGGCGCGCCGGCCGGCCAGCGGCTTCGCGCCGGAAAGCATCTGCTCGATCGCCTCGGCGATCTCCTCCGGCTCCGACAGCCGGCCCGGCCCATGCTCGTTGCAGGCCATGGCGCCGTCGTTCGGGCCGACGAACGTGACTCCGCGACGGCGGAGCGTCTCGACGTTGGCGACGGTGGCGGCATGCGTCCACATGCGGACATTCATCGCCGGCGCCACGAGGACCGGCTTGTCCGTCGCCAGCAGGACAGTCGCGGCCAAATCGTCCGCCATGCCGGCGGCCATGCGGGCGAGGATGTTGGCGGTGGCCGGCGCCACGACGAGCAGGTCGGCATCCCGGGAGAGCTGGATATGGCCCATTTCGCTCTCGTCGGTGAGCGAGAACATGTCGCCATAGACCTTGTCTTCGGTGAGTGCCTGGAGCGAGAGCGGCGTCACGAACTTCGCGCCGGCTTCCGTCAGCACGCAGCGCACCGACGCACCGCGTCCGCGCAGGCGGCGGACCAGCTCCAGGGATTTGAACGCCGCGATTCCTCCCGCGACGATCAACAGGATGCGCTTGCCATGCAACATCGGGGTCACCCTATCACAAGAGGCGGGTGGCGACAGTATAGAGGCCGGTCGCCAACAAGGCCCAGAACACGGCCAGCCGGAACTGCTCGACCGACAGGCGCGAGCGGATCCGCTGGCCGATCCACATGCCGGCCACGGCGGGTACGACGGCAGCGGCCGAAACGACGGCCCGCGGCCCGTCGAGCAGGCCGAACAGGAGGAGCGACAGGGTCAAGGTCAGCGAGGTGGCGCACAACACGACGCCCAGCGTCTGCACCAGCTCGGTCGGCTTGACGTCGAGCGCCTGCAGATAAGGCATCAAGGGTATGATGGGCACGCCGACCAGCCCCGCCACGAAGCCCGATACGACACCGATGACCGGCGCCAGCGGCTTTTCGAGATCGGCATGGATATGCAGGCGGATGCGAAACAGGCCGAGCGTGCTGTAGACGATCAGGACCGTGCCGAGCACCAGGAACGCCCAGTTCGGGCCCTTCTGCCCGATCAGCCAGACCGTCAGGTACAGGACGACGGCCAGGGGCACGATCAGCGGCCACTGGCGGCGCACGATCAGTTTGAATTTGCCGCCCACGGCCGCCTGCCAGACATTGGTGAAGATGGTCGGCAGGGTGATCAGCGCGATCGCCTCCGACAGCGGCAGGAAGAGCGACATCAGGGCGATCGAAATGGCCGGAAGTCCCAGCCCCACCAGCCCCTTCACCGTTCCGGCGAGGAGGAAGATGGCGAGCCCGATCGCGATCTGATCGGTGGTCATCGGGTCAGTGCCACCACGCCGCGATGGCGACGATCAGGGCGAGGACCGCGACGATCTGCGGGAAGGCCGGCCGCCACAGGCTGCGCGCCCGGGGCGGCTCCGCCGCGTCGCGCTCGGCCTTACGGCGCTCGTGCTCGGCCACGATGTGGAGACTGTCGATCAGGCGCGGCAGGCGGCGCAGCCCCTGCGCCAGGTCGGCCACGGTCCGCTCGACCGTGGCGCGCGGACCGAAATGCGTGACCATCCAGTCCTCGATCAGGGGGCGCGCCAGCTCCCAGATATTGACGTCGGGATTGAGCTTGGTGCCCATCCCCTCGGCCATCAGCATGGTCTTCTGCAACAGCAGCAGCTGCGGCTGCGTGGTCATCTCGAACTGCTCGGTGACACGCAGCATCTGCGCCAGCAAACGTGCGATCGAGATCTCGTTGCTGGGCTTGCCGAAGATCGGCTCGCCGATCGAGCGGCAGGCCTGCGCGAACGTCTCGAGCGACTGGTCGGGCGGCACGTAGCCGGCGCGAAACTGGACCTCGGCGACGGCGCGATAATCGCGGCGCAGGAAGGCGACCAGCAGTTCCGCCAGATAGCCGCGCGTGTCCTCGTCGACGCGGCCCATGATGCCGAAATCGACCGGCACGATGCGGCCCTCGCGGTCGACGAAGGCGTTGCCGCCATGCATGTCGGCATGGAAAAAGCCGTCGCGGAAGACTTGGTAGAAGAATGCCTCGGCGGACCGGCGCATGACCTCTTCCGGATCGTGGCCGGCGGCGATGATGGCCTCGCGGTCGCCGATCGGCGTGCCGTCGACCCGCTCCTGCGTCATCACGCGCTCGGCCGTGCGGTCCCAGTCGATTCGCGGCGCGCGATAGTGCGGATCGTCGGCGAAGTTCGCGCCGAGTTCCTCCGCGGCCGCCGCTTCCATGCGCAGGTCCATCTCGTGCCGCACCACGTCGGCGAAGGCCCGCACCGAATCGACCGGCTTCAACCTGCGGAAACGGGGTTGCGTGCGTTCGACCAGCTCGGCGATCCAATAGAACAGGTCGAGGTCGCGCTCGAACGCCTTGGCGATACCCGGGCGCAGCACCTTCACCGCGACGTCGCGCCCGTCGGTCGTGACGGCGAAATGAACCTGCGCGATCGAGGCCGCCGCCACCGGCACGTCGTCGAAGCTCGCGTAGATCGCCGGCAGCGGCTTGCCGAGTTCCGCCTCGATGATGCGGCGGGCCTCGTCGCCCGGGAAGGGTGGCAGGTGGTCCTGCAACTGGCCGAGATCGGCCGCCACGCTTGCGCTCAGGAGATCGGCCCGGGTCGACAGCGCCTGGCCGAGCTTGATGAAGGACGGCCCCATCTCCTGCAACGCTGCGGCAAGTCGCTGTCCGGGACGCCGCGAATCGCGCTTGAGAGCGAAGATGCGCGCCCAAGCCACCAGCGCCGGCGCAATGCCCAGATTCTCGAGCGGGAACAGCGCATCGTGCCGGGCGAAGCTCAGCGCCATGCGCAACAGGCGCCACCCGTTCCGGAAGGCACGGAACATCTAGATGCGCCAGCCGGAATGCAGCGCGACGACCCCGAGCGACATGTCGCGCCAGGCGACGTTGTCGAACCCGACCGCGCGCATGCGTGCGGCAAGCTCGCGCTGGGGCGGGAAGCGGCGGATGCTTTCGTGGAGATAGCGGTACGAGTCGGCGTCCTTCGCGACGAGGCGGCCGAAGAAAGGAAGCGCGCGCTCCGAATAGGCATCGTACACGCGGCCGATCGGCTCGGACGTGACCTTGCTGAACTCCAGACAGTAGAAGCGCCCGCCCGGTTTCAGGACGCGCCGGGCATCGGCCAGCGCCTTGTCGATGTTCGTGACGTTGCGCAGGCCGAAGGCGATCGTATAGGCGTCGAAGGTGCGATCCGGGAAAGGCAGGCTCTCGGCATCGCCCGTCGCCCAGGTCAGGCCCCTGAGCAGGCCCCGGTCGGCGGCGCGGTCGCGGCCGACCTCGAGCATCGCGGGGTTGATGTCGCTGACCGTCACGTCGGCCCGGTCGCCCTGCCGCTTGAGCAGCCGGAACGCGATGTCGCCGGTGCCGCCCGCCACGTCGAGCAGCTTCTCGCCCGGACGCGGGTTCACCACGTCCACCATGGCGTTCTTCCAGAGCCGGTGGACGCCGCCCGACATCAGGTCGTTCATCAGGTCGTAGCGCGGCGCCACGCTCGCGAAGACCTCGCGCACCAGGCCTGCCTTTTCGGCAGCCGGCACGTCGCGGTAGCCGAAAGAGGCGCTTTCGCTAGGATCGGGACCGTCGGAGGAAGCTCGGCTCATGGGGCCGCAACCTAGAGGAATCGCCATGCTGCTGAAAGACCGGGTCATCCTGATCACCAATGTCGAGAAATTTGCAGGGCACGGGACGACGCAGGTCGCCCTCTCCCTGGGCGCGACCGTCGTGGCCCACGATCCGGCATTCGAGGCCCCCGCCGCCCGGCACAAGTACGAAACCCAGTTCCCCGGCGCCCATGCCCTGGCCGCGACGGAGCCGGCGGCAATGGTCGACCTGGCGCTGAAGCGCCACGGCCATATCGACGCGCTGGTGAACAACGACGCCTATCCGGCGCTGCGCGCACCGCTCGGCGAGGCGCGGATGGAGGATTACCGCGCTGCGCTGGAAACGATGGCGGTGGCACCCTTCCGCCTCACCCAGCTCGTCGCGCCTGCGATGCGCAAGCGCAAATGGGGCCGCATCGTCTTCGTCTCCTCCGCCGCACCGCTGCGCGGCATTGCAAACTATGCGGCCTATGTATCCGCCCGGGCCGCGGCCAACGGCCTTGTTTCGTCGCTGGCAAAGGAACTCGGGCGCGACGGGATCACCGTCAACGCGGTCGGCTCCAACTATGTCGAGAACCCCGACTATTTCCCGCCGGCCCTGCTCGCCAACCGCGAGGCCATGGCCAAGATGACGGCGCAGATCCCGCTCGGCCGTCTCGGCAAATCGGAGGAGCTGGGCGGGACCGTCTGCTTCCTCTGCTCGGACGCCGCCGGCTTCATCACGGGCCATGTCCTGCCGCACGCCGGCGGCTGGGCGTGACCTTGCGACAGGCCCAGCCGTCGGGCCGGGCAAATCTCCCCGTCGGTCAGGCGGTGGCGGGGGCGATGTTCGGCCCGCCCGGGGCCACGGGAGGACGGGTCTCGGGCACCGCGACAGCGAACACGATCCCGCCCAGGGCCGAAGCGCCCGCGAGGAACAGGAAGGCGGCATCGTAGCCCGCGTGACCGGCGATGGTGCCGGCAATGGCGTGGCTGACGGCCGCTGCACCGCCCCAGATCATGGACGACGCGCCGAGCGCCAGGTTGGTATGCCCCGAACCGCGCGTCAGATCGGCGATCATGACGGGGAAGAGCACGCCGAACAGCCCGGCGCCGATCCCGTCCAGCGACTGGATCGCCAGAAGAAGCATCGGATCGTCGGTGACGGTGTAGAGCAACCCGCGCACCGGCAGCACGGCAAAGCCGAGCAGGAAGAGCGGCCGGCGGCCCACGATGTCGATGCGCGCGGCGGCCATCGCGGCGACGGCGATCATCACCACCTGTGCCACGATGATGCAGGCCGACATGTAGGTCACGGCGACGTCGTCGCCACGCAGGGCAGTCAGCTTCTGCCCGACCATCGGCAACATGGCGGCATTGCCGAGATGGAACAGCGAGACCGCGATGGTCAGCATGAGCAGGCTGCGATTGCCCACGAGAACACCCAGGCTGGATGGCACCGCCCCGCCGTGCGGTGCATCGATGCCGCGCGCCACCGCATGGTCGATGGCGCGCCCGTCGACCGTCAGCGCCGACGCCGCGCTCAACAGGCCCATGCCGGCCAGCAGCCAGAAGATCACCTCGATGGAAAAGAAATGGGCGAGCAGGCCCGCCAGCACCGCCGCCGCCGCATTGCCGGCATGGTTGAACGCTTCGTTGCGACCGACGCGGGCGCCATAGGCCGCGGGGCCGGTGAGGCCGAGCGTGATCGCCGCGAGCGCCGGCGCGAAGACCGCCCCCGCCGCCCCCATCGCGATCTGTCCGCCGAAGATGACGGCGAAGCTCGAGGAGCTGACGGTCGCGACGGCTGCCAGCGCCACGATGATCGCCGCGCCGGCAATGGCGGCGCGCTTCCAGAGCACGCTGTCGATCATCGCGCCGGCCGGGACCTGGAAGACCAGTGTGGCGATACCGGCCACTGACATCACGGCGCCGATCGAGGCCGGATCCCACTGCCGGGAGACGAGCAGCCAGATGGCGAGGTAGGGCCCAAGCCCGTCCCGGACATCCGCCAGGAAGAAATTGAGACCGTCGAGCGCGAGCCTGTTGCGTGTCGCGAGGGGACGGACCGCGAAAGCGGAAGGACGGGATACGAGCATGGGGGCTGAACGGTCCAGTGTCGTTAACATCGCGAGGCGTGTTACGCCCCGCGATGTTGGATGCAACGTTCTGGTCCGAACAAAGCTCCCAAGCAACGGCTACAGCAGCTCTGCGATCTGGATGGCGTTGAGCGCCGCGCCCTTGCGCAGGTTGTCGCCGACAACGAATAGCGCGAGGCCATGCGGCACGGTCGGATCGCGACGAACGCGACCGACGAAGACCTCGTCGCGGCCGGTCGCTTCGAGCGGGTTCGGCACGTCGCTCAACAGCACTCCCGGCGCCGCCCGCAGGATCTCGACGGCCGCGTCCGGCGAGATATCCCGCTCGAACTCAGCATTGATCGAGATCGCGTGACCGGTGAAGACCGGCACGCGCACGCAGGTTCCCGACACTGCAAGGCCGGGAATCTCGAGGATCTTGCGGCTCTCGTCGCGCAGCTTCACCTCTTCCTCCGTATAGCCGTCCTCGACCAGCTTGTAGTTGAGCGGCACGACATTGAAGCCGATCGGCACGCTCCACTTCTTTACGGAAGGAAAGACCAACGCATCGCCGCGATCGACGAGGGCGGCGGCGCGGGCAGCGGTCTCGCGCACCTGGGCCTCCAGTTCCTGGACGCCAGCGACGCCAGCCCCCGACACCGCCTGATAGGTGCTGGCGACAAGCCGCTTCAGGCCGGCCGCCGCATGAAGCGGCTTGAGGGCCGGCATGGCCGCCATGGTGGTGCAGTTGGGATTGGCCACGATCCCCTTGGGAATCGACTTGAGCGCGTGCGGATTGACCTCGGAGACAACCAGCGGCACTTCCGGATCGCTGCGCCAGGCCGAGGAGTTGTCGATCACGACGGCACCGGCCTGCGCGACGATCGGCGCCAGCTTCAGCGAGGTCGCGCCGCCGGCCGAGAAGAAGACGATGTCGAGACCGGCATAGTCGGCCGTCGCCGCATCCTCGACCGCGATCTCGGTGCCCTTCCACATGACGCGGCTTCCGGCCGAGCGGGAGGACGCGAAGAGGCGCAGCGACTTCACCGGGAAGTCGCGCTCCGCAAGGATCGACCGCATGAGGCCGCCGACCAGGCCGGTGGCGCCGACGATGCCGACCGCCTTGGCCCGCGCGTTCGACGGGGTCTGGAAGGCGGACTGGCGTTGGATGACTGACATGGACACTTCTCCTGCTTCGAGCCGAAGACGGGTGCCCAGACGACAAAGGCCCCGTCCGGTGGCGGGGCCTTGCTGAACTCGGTCGTCTGCCTAGACGATCAACACGCGCGCTCCCTCGCCCTCCGACCATGGATGGTGGTGGTTTTTTTGCCGGTCGGGGTTTTGGCGACGAGGCGCGACATGGGGAAGAGACGTAATCGAGCCGCCGCGCCTTGTAAAGAAGGCGTCAGGGACGGACCCCCTTCTCGACGACTTTCCGCAACGTCCGGATGCCGCGCTCGATCGCGGGCTCCGGCGTGCCGGCATAGCCCAGTATCAACCCTTGCCGGCGGGCGCGGCCGGCGTAGCAGACGGAGAGCGGTTGAACGACCAGGCCGGCCGTGGCCGCCGCGTCGGCGATCGTCACATCGTCGAAGGCGCTCGCCGCCGGTCCGACGGGCACGGCGATGAGATGCATGCCGCCGGGATCGGGTTCGATCGCCAGCAGCCCATCGAGATGGCGGCTCGCGGCCGCCAGCAGGGTGGTGCGGCGGCTCGCATAGAGCTGGCGCGTGCGGCGCAGATGGGCGGCGAAGTGCCCTTCGGCGATGAAGCGGGCCAGCGCGCCCTGCAAGGCGAGCGGTGCGCGCACCGAGACCCGGTCCATCAGCCGCTCCGTCGTGTCGACGAGCGAGTCGGGCAGGACCAGGAAGCTCAGTCGCAGCGCGGGGAACAGAAGCTTGGAGAAGCTGCTGAGATAGGCGACCCGGCCCGACCGGTCGAGCGCGCGCAACGGCGCGAGGGGCCGCCCGCTGTAGCGATACTCGCCGTCGAAATCGTCCTCGGCGATCCAGCCCCTGCACCGCTCCGCCCAGCCCAGCAGTTCGAGCCGTCGCTGCAGGCTCAGCACCGTGCCCAGCGGGTAATGATGGGCGGGTGCTACGACCGCGAGCCGCCCTTCCGGCGCGATGGCGAAGGCCGCGTCGACGTCGAAGCCGGCGGCATCGATCGGCACCGGCACCTCCCGCACGCCGGCGGTGCGCAAGGCGTCCCGCACCCCGACGAAGCCGGGTTCCTCGATCCAGGCGGCATCGCCGGCATCGAGCACCATTGCGGCAAACAGGGACAGGCCGTGCCGGATGCCGGTGGTGATGACGATGCTGCGCGGATCGCAGGTGAAGCCGCGCGCCACGCCGAGATACGCGGCAAGCGCCAGCCTCAGCCCCGCATGCCCGAACGGGTGGGGCGCCGACGCCTCCGCCGATGGCCGGCGCCATTCGCGCTCCAGCAGCTTGGCCCAGAGCGCGAAGGGAAAGGCCTCGCGATCGGGCTGGCTCGTCGGGAAGGCGATCGGCAGCGGCCCGGCCGGCAAAGGCGGCGCCTGCGCGAGCAGGGCGCGCGTGCGTCTCGGCAGCGCCGCCAGGGCGGGCCGGCGCCCCTGACCCGATGTGCCGGGCGAGGGCGCGTTCAGCATCTCGTCCGGCAGGTTCGCCGCCACGCTCATGGCGGAGCCGGGCTGGCCGACGACGTAGCCTTCGGCCACGAGCTGGTCGAGCGCCAGCACGACCGTCCCGCGGGCGCAGTCGAGATCCTGTGCCAGCTGGCGCGACGAGGGCAGGCGCGTGCCGGGCTTCAGCCGGCCTTCCAGGATGGCGCGTCGCACCTGCTCGCCGATCTGCCGGTGCAGCGGCAGCGGACTTGCCGCATCGAGCGCGATGCCGAGCGGCGGTGCCCGCCGCGGCCGGCCGATGCGGGACGACGCCCGGGCCGGCGCGGGCGGCGAAGATTTGGAGGGGGAGCGGGAACGACGCCTCAAACTGGTCCAGTCCTTTTCCGGAAAACCGGCCCTTTCGCCTGATCCGTATCCCGACGATGGTCCACCCGCAAGCAACCCCATTCCGGTGCGCCAGAGGTCAGGTCATGAGCCCTCCCGATTCGGTCAATCCCCCCGAGAGCTATCCCGTCACCAACGTGAACAAGGTGAAGCGCGTCCACGACCGCGGCCGCTACGACAAGGAGACCATCCACGCGATCCTGGACGCGGCGCTGGTCTGCCACATCGCCTACGTGATCGACGGCCGTCCCTACTGCACGCCGACCGCCTTCTGGCGCGAGGGCAGCCACCTCTACTGGCACGGCTCGTCGGCCAGCCGCATGATCCGCAGCCAGAAGGAAGGCGTCGATGTCTGCCTCACCGTCACCCATCTCGATTCGCTGGTGATGGCGCGCTCGGGCTTCCATCACTCGGTGAACTACCGCGCCGTCATGGCGTTCGGTAAGGCGCACGTCATCGACGACCCGGAAGAGAAGCTGAAGCTGATGGACCGCTTCATCGACCGCATCTACCCGGGCCGCTCGAAGCTCATCCGCCAGCCGAACAAGCAGGAATTCAAGGCGACGACCATGATCGGCATGGAGATCGAGATGGCGTCGGGCAAGATCCGCAACACCCATGTCGCGGACGAGGAGGAAGACTACGAGGGCGTGCCCGCCTGGTCGGCGCTGTATCCTGTCCGCCAAGTGATCGGCGAGCCATCGGATTGCCCGCGCCAGCTGCCCGGCCTCACGCGGCCCGACGAGATGGCCGACTTCGTGCCCGGCGCGCGCCTCGACGAGGTGATGAGCAAGACCTACAAGCGCACTTTCGGCGAAGGCTGAACCGTCGCGCCGCGGGCTTTCGTCACCTGGCCGGTGGTCCTTTCGGCCTCTGCAACGACCCATGCAACGAAGCGGCGCACACGCTCGTCGCCCGTGAGGGCCGCAGGCCAGCGCACCACATGGGCCTTGCTCGACGGCATGTCCCAGGAAGAGGGCAGCACACGCGCCAGCCGCCCCTCCTCCAGGGCATCATGTACCAGCAGCGATCGCGCCATCACGACGCCCGCGCCCTGCAGGGCGGCGGCGATCGCGGTGTGGATGGTGTGGAAGCGCAGGCTGGCCGCCGGCGGCTTGCCTGCGATGCCAAGTCGTTCGAACCAGACGGGCCATGACCATTCCGCCCCCTGGCCACGGCCGGGCGTCCCCTTGTGCAAGAGGGGTAGCGTCGCCAGCGCTTGCGGCTCCCGCAAGGTCCGGCCGCGAGGCAGCAATTCGGGAACGCACACGGGAAAGACCTGCTCGCGGAACAACAGCCGCTGCGTCGAGGACGAGCGGACTGTCGCGGCAGGCTGCCACAGGATGTGGACGTCGATGTCGACCGCCCGCAGTTCGGCTTCGCTTTCCACGATGGTGAGTTCCACCTCCATGCCGGCATTCGCGGCGGCAAAGGCCGGCAGTCGGCGTACCAGCCAATAGTCGGCCAGCGCGGCGCCAACCCCGACCCGCAACCCTGCGGGAACTGCCACGGCGCGGCAGCGCGCGCGGAGATCCGACAGGCCGTCGAGCAGATCGGCAAGACCGGCCGCCAACGCAGTGCCGGCCGGAGTGGCGGCGAGGCCGGTATTGGTACGCTGGAGGAGCGGCGCGCCGATATAGGCTTCAAGCCGCCGCAGGCGATGACTGACTGCGCTTTGCGTCATACCGAGCTCAGATGCCGCCTGCGTCATGCTGCGATGGCGGAGCGCGGTGTCGAAAGCCACCAAGGCGTCGAAAGGCGGGAGCGAACGCATTTCCCGCATCATGAACCAAATTCATGCAGAAATGAATGGTTGGCGCTGCAGCCTGACGCGCAAGAACGGGCATCACGGATGCCATGAAAAGCTTCCGTCGCACGCCTGCTCTTGCCCTTTCCTTCGCAGGCTTTCTTGCGCAGCTCGACGTCACCGCCGTCGTGGTCGCCCTTCCGGCCATCGGCGACGATCTGGGTTTCGGCCTCGCCGCCCATGCCTGGACAATGGATGCCTATAGCCTGGCCTTCACCGCCACGCTGCTCGCTGCTGGCGCACTAGCGGACAGACATGGCCGCCGGCGCGCCCTGCTTGCCGGCAATGCCTTGTTCGCTATCGCTTCCCTCGCCTGCGGCCTCGCCTGGGACGGCCCTTCCCTATGGGTGGCCCGAGCCGCACAGGGTTTCGGGGCGGCATTCGTCATCACGGGCTCCATCGCCCTGACCGCCAGCGCCTATCCCGACCCGAAAGACCGGGCACGGGCTTTCGGCCTCGCGGGCATCGTCTCGGGCGTCGCTATGGCGATCGGCCCTTCTCTCGGCGGCGCCATCGCAGCCTGGCTCGGATGGCGCTGGATCTTCCTCGCCAACCTTCCGTTCTGTCTTCTGGCCGCCTGGATCGTACCGCGACTTGTTGCCGAAGAACGCACCGACACGCCTCGGCCCTTCGATCCGGTGGGCATCGTGCTGCTCACCTTGGTGCTCGGCATCGCCGTCGAGACGCTTCTGGCCGGCCGGACGGCAATGGATGTGGCGGTCGGCACCGGCGTTTGTCTGGCCACCGTCACCCTATACGTCGCGCACCAGCGACGCCGGCCCCAGCCGATCCTCGATTCGGCCCTGCTTGCTCAGCCCGCCATGATCGCCGTTGCAGTGCTGCTGGTCACCGTGTCGATCGGATATTGGGCCGTGCTGGTCTATCTGCCGCTTTTCCTCGCGACGGGCTTCGCTCTTTCCACGGCCGAGACCGGCATCGCCCTTCTCGCCGGCACCTTACCCATGATCTTTCTGCCGCCACTGGCCGGGCGCCTGGCCACGAGATGGGGATGGCGGGCGCTGTTCGCATGCGGGCTCACGGTGATCGCGGCGGGCGACCTCGTCCTCGCCCTTTGCCCGTCCTGGGCGATGACGCTCTTCGGCATGGCCACAATCGCAACGGGGACCGCGCTGGTGCAGTCGCAGCTTTCGGGTGCGGTCGTCACGCTCGCACCGGCTGCGCAGGCAGGCATGGCTTCGGCTCTCACCATCGTCATGCGGCAAGGGGGCTTCGCGATCGGGATCGCGCTGCTGGGCGCGACCCTCGGCGAGGTTCACGCGATGTCCGACTTTGGCATGCTGTTCGCGACCGCCGCGACAGCGGCGCTGTGCGGCGCACTGGCCGCCGCGATCCTGCTGCGCCAACGATAGCGGAGGGTTTCGAGGACGTTGCCGAAGGCGAAGCCTAGCTGAAGGCTTCGTCCCACGAGCCGCGCGTCGAGGCCTTCGAGTACTCCGTGGCGCGGTTCTCGAAGAAGTTGGTGTGCTCGATGGCGTTGAGCATCTGGTCCATCCACGGCAGCGGGTTCTTCGCGTCCTTGCGGTAGATGGGCTGCAGGCCGAGCTGCGTCAGGCGACGATCCGCGATGAATCGGATGTAGCGCTTCACGTCGGTCGAGTTCATGCCCTCGACGCCGTCGAGCTCGAAGGCGAGGTCGATGAAGGCGTCCTCGTGGTCGACGATGGTCGAGCAGGCGACGTAGATCTCGCGCTGGAGTTCCTCGGTCCAGACTTCCGGGTTCTCCTGGATGAAGGTGCGGAAGAGCTTGACGATCGAGTTGCAGTGCAGCGTCTCGTCGCGCACCGACCAGGTCACGATCTGGCCCATGCCCTTCATCTTGTTGAAGCGCGGGAAGTTCATCAGCA